>FWPV01000053.1_pt1:37500-97500 | contig 419384 bp, 337 predicted proteins | sample 2228371 | NCBI WGS metagenome assembly FWPV01 (sample SAMEA103939776, study PRJEB20133) | metagenome | reverse complement strand
GCGGATAGCCGAGTTTAAGCTCAAGCTGATATCGATCGTGGACGGACACGCGACGCAGAATCAAGTCTTCCATGAAAACCTCCTTTCCATCGATCCGCAATTGACCTGCGTCCAGGCTCTTGCGCGTGCACTCTGTTGTGATCCGTCGTGAAGAGGGGCCCGATTGAGCGGGCCGGGCGCCTTACTTCTGGCGCAAGCTGCGCAGCGCAATCGGCTTGTCTTTGTGGACGCTGAAGCAGTCAAAGTCGTTGGCGACCAGGGTGTTGGGGAAAATGGCCTGCGCTTCTTCCAGAATTTGTTGCGTCGTGTATCTTCTGCTCACATGGTGCAACACGAGCTGACGCACGCCTGCGTTGCGCGCCAATTTTGCGGCGCCGGCGGCGGTGATGTGACCATGCTGCCTGGCAAGCTGTTTATCGACCTCCAGATAGGTCGCCTCGATCACGAGCAGGTCAGCGTTCTCGGCGGGCTTATGCAACGGGCCGGTGTGGCTGACGTCGCCGACGAAGAAGAGCTTTGCCCCGCGCTGCGGTGGGCCGAGCACGTCCTCGGGTTGGATCACGCGGCCGTCCGGCAGCGTCGCCGCGCGTCCCTGCGCCAATTCACGGCGCACCGGCCCCTGCGGAATGCCGAGCGCCTCCGCTTTCTCCGCCAGAAACGGGCGTCGCGGCCTCTCTTCAAATAGAAATGCGAAACAATCCGGCCCACGGTGCTGCACCGGAATCACCGTCAATGTGAAGTGCTTATCCTCGAAGAGCACGCCAGGCTCCAGCAGGTTGAGCGTCACGCCGGAGCCGGCGATCTGCCCTGGGCCGAAAACGACTTCCATCAACATCTGCACGCGCGCCAGCGTCATAGCGCCGCCGTAGATGTTCAGCTCTTCCAGCGCCTCCCAACGCCCTAACGTGGAGGCCAACCCGCCCAACCCCAGAATATGATCCAGGTGACCATGGGTGAGCAAAATTTTATCCAGCCGTCGAAAACCCAGGCCGGTGCGCAGCAACTGGCGCTGCGTGCCTTCGCCGCAATCGATCATGAAACGGTGTTCGTTCGCCAGCACCAATGCCGAAGACAGCCCGCGCTGCACCGAGGGCGCCGAAGCCGATGTTCCTAAAAAAACCACCTCAAACACAGACGCTCCGCCTTTCCTGATTTGCGCAGTCTTTCCAGTTTACTGAAAGCGAAGGGCGTCGCCAAATTGATGAAAAGGCGTTGCGGATTGCATCTTGTGTGGAAGCGCAGCGGCGGTGTGAAGCGAGAACGCAAGGCCGGCGTTGTTGGCGGAGGAAGACGCACCCCCTCCTCTCGAAACATGCGCAGCGCACTTTTGAGCAAAGGCGACGTTTAGACATACAATGGAAAATCCGATTGCACCAATGCGACGGAGATCAGACTTGCAGATGCGCAAACCTGACGGGAGCCGACGCAAGTCGCCTGTGAAGCGATAGGGAAGCAATAAAAGTCCAGATTCAGAAGGAGCAGCCAGCATGAACGACTCGAGCAACCGCACACGCAACGGCGCCAGCGAACAAAACGATGTGATCACGGGCAGTTTCGCCGTCAAGGTGGGGCTGGCGCAGATGCTCAAGGGAGGCGTCATCATGGATGTCGTCACCGCCGAACAGGCGCGCATTGCAGAGGAGGCGGGCGCCTGCGCCGTCATGGCGCTCGAACGCGTGCCCGCCGACATCCGCAAAGATGGCGGGGTGGCGCGCATGAGCGACCCGCGTAAGATTAAAGAGATTATCGAGGCGGTGACGATCCCGGTGATGGCGAAAGTGCGCATCGGACATTTCGTCGAGGCGCAGATTTTGCAGGCGCTGGGCGTCGACTACATCGACGAGAGCGAAGTGTTGACGCCGGCGGATGAAGAGCACCACATCAACAAGCACAAGTTCACCACGCCTTTCGTCTGCGGCGCCCGCGATCTGGGCGAGGCGCTGCGCCGCATCGCCGAAGGCGCCGCCATGATCCGCACCAAAGGCGAGGCGGGCACCGGCAACATCGTCGAGGCCGTGCGCCACGCGCGCGCCGTCAACGGCGCCATTCGCCGCCTGCGCAGCATGGATGAAGATGAACTCTTCGCCTACGCCAAGGAAATCCGGGCGCCGTACTCGTTGGTGAAGCTCACGGCGGAGCTGGGGCGGCTGCCGGTGGTCAACTTTGCGGCCGGTGGGGTCGCCACGCCGGCCGACGCGGCGTTGATGATGCAGCTCGGCATGGACGGCGTTTTCGTAGGCTCCGGCATCTTCAAGAGCGGCAACCCGGAAAAGCGCGCCCGCGCCATTGTCATGGCCGTCACGCACTACAACGATCCACAGATTCTGGCGGAAGTCAGCGAGGATCTGGGGGAGCCGATGGTTGGCGTCAACCTCGACACGTTGAGTGAAGCCGACAAAATGGCGGTGCGAGGGTGGTGATAAAGGGAACGAACTCACTTTTCGAGAGGGCGTCCTGTTCGTTTTTCCACAGGACGCCTTCCCATTCTGATATATCGATGCTCGGCTCCTCTGGCGACAGCGCAGGCCGACTCTGCTGACATTTTTCTCCTCATTTTCAATTCTCCTGGCATTCAAAAGCGAGATTGACAACCCACCATCGTTTCGCTACAATGCCTTCACCTTCCATTTTGCGCACCTGTCCGTTCCAGAACAATTGAATCTTCAAAAAGGAGGACTCACATGAACCGTCGAGAGTTCCTGACGAGCATGGCGACCAAGGCGGCCGGCGGCGCTGTCATTGGGTTGGCGGCCGGCTGCACGTTTGGCGCCACGCCCGCCGCCCAGGAAATCCAGCAGGCAATTGCGCAGGATGCCGCGCTGCCCGAGCTCAAATGGCAGATGGCAACGAGCTGGCCGCTGGCGCTTGACACCATTTTTGGCGGCGCCCAAGCTTTCACCGATGCAGTGAAGGCGATGACCAGCGGCAAATTCATCATCGAGCCGCGCGCCGCCGGCGAGCTGGCGCCGGGCACCCAGGTGCTCGACGTCGTGTCTCAGGGCGCCGTTCCGATCGGACACACCGCTTCCTATTACTACGTCGGCAAAAGCCCGGCCACGGCGTTCGGCACAACGCTTCCTTTCGGTCTGACCGCTCAACAGCAGAACGCATGGTTTTATGAAGGCGGCGGCCTGGCGACGCTGCAGGAGTTCTATCAGGAAAAATTCAACGTCATTCAATTCCCGGCCGGCAACACCGGTGCGCAGATGGGAGGCTGGTTCCGTAAGGAGATCAATACGCCGGCGGACCTCAACGGCCTCAAAATGCGCATTCCCGGGCTTGGCGGTCAGGTCATGGCGAAGCTGGGCGTGACCGTCCAGGTGCTGCCGGGCGGCGAGATCTTCCAGGCGCTGCAGACCGGCGCCGTTGACGCTGCGGAGTGGGTTGGCCCTTATGATGATGAAAAACTTGGGCTAAACAAAGCCGCCGAATTCTACTACTACCCTGGCTGGTGGGAGCCAGGCCCCGCCCTGGAAGTGGAAATCAACCTCGACGAGTGGAAGAAGCTGCCGGAGCTCTATCGGGAGGCGATCAAATACTCCGCCTACGTCGCCAATGTGACAATGTTGGCGCGCTATGACGCGCTCAACGGCGCAGCCCTTCAGCGCCTGGTTGAGGCCGGCGCCAAGTTGCGGCCTTACAGCGAAGAGATCCTCGTTGCTGCAAAAGCGGCGGCTGATGAGCTATACGAAGAGTTCTCCGCAGCCGATGCAGACTTTGCAAGAATTTACAAGGAGTGGGACGCCTTCCGCACATCCGTGCAGGGATGGCACAATATCAACGAGTATAGCATGATGAACTTTGTGCACAATTTGCTGAAATAATCCTTGATTCCAACCAGGGGTTGTTCTGAAGTGAAAGGGAGCCGCTTTCAGCACGGACGGCTCCCTTTTATCTGGGTTGTTATCCGGCGGCGAGGGTGATCAGCCAACGCACTGTCTCGGGGAAGAAGATGACGATCAGGAGGACGATGAGCTGGATGACGACGAACGGGATGGCGCCTCTGTGAATATCGGCGGTCGTCACTTCCGGAGGAGCGGCGCTCTGTAAATAGAAGAGCGAAAAGCCGACCGGGGGTGAGACAAACGCGGTCTGTAAGTTGACGGCCATCATCACCCCAAACCAGACCATATCCAGGCCAAGCGCACCGGCGGCGGGCACCAGGATCGGCATGGCAATGAAGGAAATTTCGATAAACTCCAAAAAAACGCCCAAAAGAAAGATGGCGAGATTGGCCACGAGTAAAAACCCCCAGTAGCCTCCTGGCAGGCTGGTCAACAGTTCTTTGAAAAAGGGCGTGCCTCCCAGGCCGTCAAAAACCACGCTGAAAAAGGTCGAACAAAAGAGAATCATGATGACAAGACCGGTGATGCGCGCCGTCGCCGTGGCAGCCTCCACCAGGATTTTGACATTCAGCCTCCGCTTGAGCCAGGTCAGAATGCATGCACCTACGGCGCCCACAGCGCCTGCCTCCGTAGGCGTCGCAATGCCGAAAAAGATGCTTCCCAAGACGGCAAAGATCAGTGTAATCGGCGGCACAACGGCAAGCACCACGCGCCAGAAGAGCGCCCCTCCGCTTAAAGAGCGCGCCTCTTTGGGCAACGCCGGCGCTACACCTGGTTTGATCAACGCCAGAACGATGACATACAAGGCATAGGCTCCGGAGAGCATCAGCCCTGGGATCAAAGCGCCCAGAAAGAGATCCCCGATCGAAACGCCGATCTGATCGCTCAGCACGACCAACACCAGGCTCGGCGGGATCAACTGCGCCAGCGTGCCGGACGCCACAATGACGCCGGTGGCCAGCTCCTTGTTATAGCCATAGCGCAACATCACGGGCAACGACAATAAACCCATCACGATCACCGTTGCGGCCACGACGCCGGTCGCCGCCGCCAGCAAAGTGCCGACCAACACCACGGCCAACGCCATGCCCCCGCGTAGAGGTCCCAACAAAATTCCTGTCGTCTCCAACAGTTCCTCTGCGATGCCGGATTTTTCTAAGATTGCGCCGAGGAAGACGAAAAAGGGGATCGCCAGCAACGTGAAATCACTCATTGTGCCAAACCAACGGTTCGGCATCAGCCGGATGAGATTAAAGTCAAATGCGTCGACGGAGAGGCCGATCAGCCCGAAGACAATCGCAGCTCCCGCGAAGGAAAACGCCACCGGATATCCGGACATCAAAATGAAAAAGAACCCCACGAACATGGCCACGGCCAGCCATTCATACCCCATATTCAGCTCCCCAACGGTTTCAGGATAGGTCGACCGGAGTTGCTTCTTGCTCGATTTCGCGCTGCACTTCTTGATGGCCGGTCAGCACAGCAGCGTATTTGATCGCTTGCGCAATTGCCTGCAACAACAACAACGCGAAGGCGACGATGATGAAAGTTTTGATCGGCGCGCGCGGCAATCCTCCTGGATCGGGCGACATTTCCCAAAGGCGCCATGAGAACAGCACGGGCGTGATCGTCGCCCAAATCCCCATGATGCAGAAGGGGATCAGAAACAACACCGTCCCCAAGAGATCGATCCATGCCTTGCGTCGCGCACTCCACTTGGCGTAGAGAAAGTCCACGCGCACGTTGACATTGTGGCGCAGATTGTAGGCGAACATCAGGAAAAAAACGACCGAGTAAATATACCACTGCGTTTCGATCCAACGATTGGACGAAAGGTTCTGGCCGATAAACCTCCCTGTGTAACGCGCAACGACGTTATAGAAACCAACTGCAATGAGAAGAAGGGTGAGATAGATTGCGACTTTTCCCATCGCTTCTGAGATGCGGTCGATCCGATGCGCAAGCCGCAAGAGAGCGTTCATCCACGTCTCCTTTCCAGATAGGTGAGAAGTCGATTCTATGTGGGTGCATGGATTGTAGTTGAAGGGAGCGAATTGTGCAACCGTCGAGAAAAGTTTCGATTTCTATAGAAAAAGAAAGAGGGTGGGCTCCCACCCACCCTCTTCGACTTCATACAGTCGCTGCGCTTATGCAAGGCGCCGACGCATTGTCCACGCAAGACCCGCTGCAACCATGATGACAAACGCAACCGCCAGACCGACGACGCCGCTGCCGCCGCCGGTGACAGGAAGCGTCTCTGGAGCAGGCGCCTCTTCTTCGGTGGGTGCAGGCGTCGCCTCGGCTATAGGCTCTTCGGTGGGCGCAGGCGTCGCCTCGGCTACAGGCTCTTCGGTGGGCGCAGGCGTCGCCTCGGCTACAGGCTCTTCGGTGGGCGCAGGCGTCGCCTCAGCTTCAGCCGCTGCGGCGGCCTCCTCGAGCGGCGGCACAAGCACAGCGTCGATCACGTGGATCACGCCGTTGGAGGCCTCGATGTCGGTGGCGATGATGTTGGCGTCATTGACCATGGCGCCCTCGTCGCTCAGCGAAATGGTCAGGGGGGCGCCCTGCAGCGTCACAATTTCCTGACCGTCGACCAGGTCGGCGGCCATCCATTTACCCGCCACAACGTGATACAGCAGAATCTGCGTGAGCAGACCCTCGGGATCGGCCAGCACAGCGTCCAACGTCTCCTGCGGGAGCGCGGCAAAGGCGTCATCCGTTGGTGCGAAGACGGTGAAGGGGCCAGGGCCGCGCAATGCATCCACCAATCCGGCCTCGGTCAACGCAGCGGCGAGCGTCGTAAATTGCCCTGCGGCGACGGCGGTGTCGACGATGTCGGCAAGCTCCTCGGCGGCCTCTTCGGTCGGCTCGGGGGTGGCAGCAGCTTCGGCCACAGCCTCTTCGGTCGGTTCAGGGGTGGCGGCGGCTTCGGCGACGCCCTCTTCGGCGGACGGCAGCAGGTCGGCCAGCGCCGCAGCCAGCGAAGGCGGCAGAATGACGCTGTCAATTGCATGAATCACGCCGTTGGAGGCTTGAATGTCGCGCGCAACGATGGTGGCGCCGTTGATCTTTTTGACGCCGTCGGTGAAGGAGAATTGCACGCTCTCTCCCTGCGCCGTCTGAACCTCCTTGCCATCGCTGATCAGCGCAGCGACCAGTCGTCCCGGCACCACATGATAGAGCAAGACGCTGCGCAGCGCCTCGGGGTCTTCGGCAAGGGCGGCCAGAATTTCCGCCGGCACTGCGGCGAACGCCTCATCCGTCGGAGCAAAGACGGTGAAAGGGCCTTCGCCCTTCAAGACGTCGACCAACCCCGCCGCCTGCACAAGCTCCACCAGGATGGTGAAATCGCCCGCAGCAACGGCGGTTTCCACAATGTCTGGCTTTTCGCTGAGACCTGTCTGAGCAAAAGTCTGCAGGGGAACCAGGCTCAAGATCAGCGCAAAGACCACAAGCGCTTGAAGTACGGCTGGAACGCGTTGTTTCATAGAACTCTCCTTTGTGTTTTATGGAATCCTGTTAAAATTTTGGAAAGTGCGCTGTCATGCTCCAAGGCGCTGCCGGGCAGGTCCTGACCACCATTATATCAGAAAAACTTTGAAAAACCATAGAAGACCTTGCCTCCCAGGGCAATTGCACACCTTAAATTCTCAGCGTCCGATCATCTATCGCGCTTCATAAAATCCGCCGATCGGCGCAAAATTCACTCTTTTAAGCCGATTGCCGCCGATTGATGTTGATTTAACGGCTTACGTTGCACGTGAGGGGATGAGGAGTGCACAAGCGCCGACGCCGACCGAGTCGTCGAACTGCGCAGCGGGAGTTAACAGATCAGAATTGATGCTATGATGAGGTTCGCGATCGCCCTGCATACCTCCCTGGAGCGTGAAGATGAGAGGACACCGGGCTATGTGAGAAGCAGTGACTTCATTTGCGCAGCGACCGGACAAAGGAAGATGGGCGAACGCACTCGCCCATCTTCCTTTTCAATAGCAGCTCGGTTGCGGAGTTACGCCAGCCGTCGCCGCCAGACGAAGGCAAAACCGGCGACTGCAAGTAGGATCAAACCTGCGGCCAGGAGCGCACTCAACCCGCCGCCAGACTCGCCGCCGGTGACCGGCAGCAGCGCCGGCGGCTCCTCCGCCGGCGTCGGCGTGGCCTCGACGGCAGGCTCGCCTTCGGCGGCAGGCGGCAAAATCACGCTGTCGATCACATGAATGACGCCGTTGGAGGCCTCGATGTCAGCGGCAATGATGTTGGCGTCATTGACCCTGGCAGCGCCGTCGGCCAGGGTGAAGACCACTGCGCCGCCCTGCAGAGTGGTCGCCTCCAGGCCGTCGCTCAGGTCAGTCGACATCACTTTGCCGGGCACGACATGATAGAGCAGAATTTGCGTCAGGTCACCCGTCGGATCGGCCAGCAACGCATCGATGGTCCCCGCCGGCAGCTTTGCGAAAGCGTCGTCGGTGGGGGCGAAGACGGTGAAGGGACCTGGGCCGCGCAGCGCATCGACGAGGCCGGCAGCCTGCACTGCAGCGACCAGCGTGTTGAAGCTGCCCGCAGCAACGGCGGTGTCGACGATGTCGGCCAGCTCCTCCGCCGGCGCAGGCGTGGCGACAGGCTCAGCCGCTTCCTCGGCGGCGGCAGCCGCTGCGACGATGCTCGGCGGCAAAATGACGGTGTCAATGACGTGGATGACGCCGTTGGAGGCCTCGATGTCAGCTGCGATGATATTGGCGTCGTTGACCATCGCCGCGCCATCGCTCAGCGTGAATTTCACGCTTTCGCCCTGCAGCGTCGCCACCTCCAACCCATCGCTGAGGTCGCTCGACATCACTTTGCCCGCTACGACGTGATAAAGCAACACCTGCGTCAGCAACCCTTCCGGGTCGTCGAGCGCCGCCTGCAGGACGTCGGGCGGCAGCTTGGCGAACGCCTCATCCGTCGGCGCAAAGACGGTGAAGGGACCTTCTCCCTTGAGCGCCTCGACCAGCCCCGCCAATTGCACAGCGGTGACCAGCGTGTTGAAGTCGCCTGCGGCAACCGCTGTGTCCACAATGTCCGCGTCCTGCGCAAAGGCGGGAGTGAGCGGCGTTGCGCTGAAGACCAGCAGCAGTGCGAGCAACAGTTGGAGGATGCGTCGGATTCGCTGTTTCATGATTTTCTCCTTGTGTGTACGTGAGTGAGTTTGAGATTGCGCAAAAGTTGTGCAAAATACAGTCAATACTTATGCAATTTTACAAGTGAGCAAAGGATTTTTCTGTAGATTGCGCCACAATTTTGCTTGCAGATACGCTTGTTCAAGCCGAGCAGCTTTCACCGGGTAAGACGTGGAAATCCACTGGTCGGATTGGGGAAACGTGAAGAGGACTCGAGAGCGCTGTCTCGACTTGCAGCGCTTTATGCTCGCTGGGAAAACAAACCTCGATGAAGCGTGTAGATGTGCGGCGAGCCTATGGAGCCGCGGATACGAGACCGGTCGATGATTTGGCGTCGGCCAGTGCACTGCGGATGCGCTCCTCCGCCAGCGCACAGTAGACAGGGTCAACGTCAAAACCAACATAATGACGACGGTGCAGGGCGGCAGCTACGCAGGTGGTTCCCGAGCCGACGAAAGGATCGAGCACCACATCGCCGACGTAAGAGTAAAGTTTAACGACGCGTTCGGCGAGCGCCAGCGGGAAGGGCGCCGGATGTCCTACGCGCCGCGCCGACTCCGGCGCAATCTCCCAGACCGACAGCGTTGCAGCCATGAACTCCTCACGATCGATGTCAGACTCGCCGCGATCCGGGCGAGAGAAACTCTCTTTGGCAAAAACTAGCAAATATTCATGGATATCGCGCAGCCGCGGAGAGCGAGCGCTCTGCCAGCTGCCCCATGCGCAGTTGCCGCTGGCGCCTTTCGCCTTGCGCCAGATCACCTCGCCCATCGGCAGAAAGCCGACCGCCATATGTCTTTGATAGAAGTAAGCGTGAAGGGGAATGTAGGGTTTGCGCCCCAGGTTGGCGATATTGACGACGTAACGCCCTCCCGGCCTGAGCACGCGGTGCACTTCGCGCGCCACCGCCTCGATCAATGTCAGATAGGCCTCGAAGGAGAGATCGTCGTCATATTCCTTGCCGACGTTGTAGGGCGGCGAAGTAAACGCCAGCCCCACGGCGTTGTCAGGGATGGGCGTCATTTGGGCGGCGGACTGACAGTAGATGCGATCGGCCCATGTCTCCAGAGGCGCAACGCATTCCGTCGCTGCATCGTCTTCTGGACTTTCTGCGTGTGCGCGCTCGCCGTTGCGCCGGAACATTTGACGGCTATAAAACGCTGACGCGTCATGCCCCTCGCGCTTGCTCACGCCAAAAGTTGAGGTGGACGTCCGCTTCCCCATTCTCTTCCCAGGATGTGTTGTTGTTTGGCGACTACAGAAAGGTTGACGCCATCAACGCTGCACTTTAAGGCAAAAGGCAACCCTTGGGCCCTCTGCAACCGCGTATATCTTACCACAGAGGACGCATTCGCCTGTGCAACGTAAATCTGAACCGACCGGAAGCGAAAGAGCCATTTGTGCGCCTGGGGCGACGACGGCTGAAAACGCAGATTGGTGGATGGTCGCACACCTGATATATTGTAGACTTCGACGATGCGGTGCGCTCGTCAAGGACGATTCATGCGCTGCGGTGTTTGACAACGCCGTCGGAGCAGTTCGAGGCGACAAATTGGAATTGCTCTCTGTATTGTGAATTACTCTATAAGGAAGCCAGACAAGAAGAGGACATTTTGATGAGCAGTCGAACCATTTTGAGCTTTCTGTCGGTCATTCTGCTGATTGCATTTCTGGCGGCTGCCTGTGGCGGCGGGAACGAACCGACGCCGACTCCGCCGCCGACGTTCACCCCGACCCTTGCACCCACTCCCACGGCTACACCGATTCCGGCCGTCGAAGCCGCGAGTCCAGAAAGCCCGCTGGCGGAGCCAGAGAGTCCGCTCGCCGGCCCAGAAAGCCCGCTCAGCGCGCCGGAGAGCCCACTGAGCGCCCCCTGATTCAGGACCATGGAATGCGAGTCTTCACCGGGAGCCGATGAAGACTCGCATCGACTCTCTGCACACACCGTCTGGAGGTCAGGGCTTCTCTTTAACGCGTTCTGAAGAAGATTCGCGGACCGACGTCTCCGTCTGTTCTTTTTCTTTGTGACCTTCGCCGCGGCCAGGCGCTTCGGGGTCGGGCAGGACTTCATACACCCAGCGCACGGCGCGACGCCACATGCTGCGCGCCGCTGCTGCGCTGTACGTGGCCTGGCGCCGCGTGTTCTTCCACCAATCTGCTTCGGGCTTTTCAACCGGCGTGCGCCAGTCGATTGCGCACGACGCCCACGTCAGCCCTGCGCCGAAGCCGACGAAGACCACCTTGTCGCCTGGTTTGAGCTTGCCCGCCTCGATAGCCTCGCACAGGGCTATCGGGATGCTGGCCGTGCTGGTGTTGCCATATTTTTCCAGGTTCACAAAGACTTTTTCAGGCGGAATCTTGAGCTGGTTGAGCACGCTGTTCTGAATGATGCGGATATTGGCTTGGTGGGGCACCACGAGGTCGATGTCGTCGGTCGTGTAGCCGGCGCGCTCAAGCACCTTGCGCGTCGAAGCGGCCATCACGCGCGTGGCAAAGCGAAAAACCGCCTTGCCATCCATCTTGATGTAATGCTGGCCACTGCTGACCGTCTCCAGGCTGGTGGGCATGGCGCTGCCGCCGGCGGGCAGGATCAGGGTGTTGCCGCCTGAGCCGTCGCTCCCCAGGTCGACGGCCATGATGCCGCCGGGCACCTCGCTCGCCGCCACCAGCACGGCCCCAGCGCCGTCCCCGAAGAGAACGCAGGTTTCGCGATTGGTCCAGTCGACGATGCGCGAAAGCGTCTCCGTCCCGATCACGAGCACATACTCCGCATCGCCGGCGAGAATGTGCCCGCGCGCCATCGCCAACCCATAGACGAAACCGGAGCAGGCCGCGCTCAGATCAAACGCGCCGGCGTGATGCGCGCCCAACATATCTTGAATCAGGCAGGCGGTGGCCGGGAAGGAGTACTCCGGCGTGGTCGTTGCACAGATCACCAGATCAATCTTACTGGCGGGCACATCGGCCACCTCCAACGCCTTGCGTGCGGCTGCGGCGCCCAACGTCGCCGACGTCTCTTTAGGGTCGGCGGCCACGCGACGCTCGGCGATGCCGGTGCGGCTGCGAATCCACTCGTCGCTGGTGTCGACGATCTGCTCCAGATCGTGGTTGGTGATCACCTTGCTGGGAACATGGTAGCCCCAACCCACGATGTGGGCGTAGCGCGGGCGATAGGAGGGGGCGACGGGCGATTGCTTCTGTTGTGTGGAAACGCTCTCCTCTCGATATTCGCCTGCGCCATTCGTTGAGTTAGAGCCACTGGCGGACATGGGTTTCGCTTCGGGCATCCTTCCCTCCTTCTTGGTTGCTGCTCTCAGGCATAGCGGCGCAGCATAATACATGCGTTGTGGCCGCCGAACCCAAAGCTGTTGCTCATCGTCACGCGGACATCGGCCTTGACTGCGTGGTTAGGGGTGTAGTCCAGGTCGCACTCAGGGTCGGGATTGTCCAGGTTGATAGTGGGCGCCACGATGCCGGTTTCGATGGTTTTGACGCAGATGATTGCCTCCAGGGCGCCGGCTGCGCCGAGCAGATGGCCGGTCATGCTCTTGGTGCTGCTGATGCGCAGATTGTAGGCCCCCTCGCCAAAAACCTGTTTGATGGCCAGCGTCTCGCCGACGTCGTTGAGCCGCGTGGCGGTGCCGTGGGCGTTGATGTAATCGACGTCGGCGGGCGTCTCTCCGTAAGCCGCCGCCTTGCGCAGCGCCATGCGCATGGCGTCTGCAGCCCCGCGGCCGGTTTCGTGCGGCGCCGCCATGTGATAGGCGTCGTTGGTGTTGCCGTAGCCGATCACCTCTGCATAGATGCGCGCGCCGCGCGCTAACGCATGTTCGAGCGTTTCCATGACCAGAATCGCTGAGCCCTCGCTCATGACAAAACCGTCGCGGTCGCGGTCAAAGGGACGGCACGCCGCTTTGGGATTGTCGGTGCGTTGGCTGAGCGCACCCATCACATCAAAGGCGGCGATGTTGATGGGCAGCAGCGCCGCCTCCGTCCCGCCGGCCAGCACGACGTCGGCGTCCCCGCGACGCAATAGCTCAAACGCCTCTCCTGCGGCAGTGGTGCCGCTGGCGCAGGCGCTCACGACTGCATGGTTCGGGCCTTGCAGATTGAATTCAATGGCGATCTTCCCACCAGGGCTATCAACCAGCATATTGGGGATCATGAAAGGGCTGACCTTGCGCAACCCTTTGCTCTGCACGATCTCGACGTTCTCCCGAAAAGAGCCGATGCCGCCGATGCCGCTGCCGACCAACACGCCGATGCGCGTGGGGTCTTCGTTTTCCAACTTCAGACCTGCGTCGGCGATGGCCTGTTGTGCGGCGACCAGCGCATACTGGATGCAAGGGTCCAGACGCCGCGCCTCTTTGCGATCCATGTACTGTCCTGCATCGAAGTCGCGCACCTCGCCCGCAAAATTGACGCGCAGGTCGGACGTATCGAATTTGGTGATGTAGTCGATGCCGCTGCGCCCGGCGATCAGGTTGCGCCAGGTCTCTTCGACTGTGTGACCAAGAGGGGTCAGCGCCCCTAAGCCTGTGATGACGACGCGTTGAGGAAAGCCTCCGTTAGTTGTTGTCATGAGCGTATAACCATTCGATTTTTAAAATTTGACGTTGCTCAAAAAGCATTCAATAGACGTCAATAAAATTTCTGTGCGATCCGCAAACGGCGGCTCGCACAGGATTTTTCCAAATGTCAGTAGGAATAACACGCAGCGGCGAGAAAAGTTGCGAGGAGGCGAAGTGAATTACAAACCAAATTTAACGTGAAATCACATCCCTGGATGCTCTTTCATCGCCTGCTTCGAGCGCCGTCGACGCGTCCGCCTCTTCGGTCTGTTTCCTGACGACCTCGAGCGGAGCGGAGGAGGCTCCCGAGCGCCGTAGAATCAGATACGCGCCCACGACAATCAACGCCAGAGGCCACACCCAGGCCAACGCGCCCACAAACGGCGTCACCACCACCAACCCCATGAGCAGCAAAATGGCTGCGGGAATGTACGCCCACCGCAAATTCTGATTCAGGTAGCCGGACATCAACCCCAACACGCCAAAGGTTGCGCCCAGCCCGACAAAAAGCACGCTGGCCGGATTCAGAACTCCGATGCGCATGGCGTCCAGCGCAGCCACGCCCGCCAGAGAAACAAGGACGCCGCCGGGAATGATCGCCCACCACTGGCGCGGATTGGTGATGAAGACCGCCAGAAAGCCAAGGCCGATCGACCCCAAAAAGAGGGCGCCGCTGACCCCTGCCAACATCGGCGGCGCAAACCGGCCGTAGAAGATCGTGGCGGCCAGACCCAGCAACGTGAAGCCAGGGATCGCCGCCCACCAACGCTCCTGCACTGCGGTTAGAAAAGTGTACAAAAAGACGCCGCCCGCCGCAGTGAACGCAAGCGTCCAGAAGAGATCGCCCAACGCGCCCAATATCCCGGTCGCCTGCAATAGAAAAAGCACGCCCAATAGAATCAACAACGCGCCCCACAACATCTGCTTATTGGATTGGGTGAACATGAAAAGGCTCCTTCTGTGGGAATCAAATCTTGTAGAAGCGCAAGGCAATGCGCGCTGCAATCCGTTTGTGCGCAATTTCACAATTTCATTCTATCACAAGAAACACTACGTCGAACCGGCAAGATCGTTTCTCGGTTGCAACAAAGACGATGCCATCCAACGTATTCAGTGCAATCTTGTTGCACCGCAGCCCCACAAAACAGGCGTTCCACGCACGAGGCGTTATAATTTCCCCATCGAACCATCGCCTGTGGAGTTCACCTCCGGCAGTTCAGGACGATCGGCGAGAAATAACCTGAGAAGGATGCGCCTCTGGAGCTGGGCTGAGGCGGCGGATCGAACAAAACCAAAGAACCGTCAGAACATCAGAGCGCAGAAAGTTTATGTCGGAAATTATCCTGGTGAACATCACCGGCAAAGACCGCACCGGGCTGGTCGCCCGCATCACCGGCGCCCTGGCCGAGCATGGGGTGAACGTGCTTGACATCGGCCAGGCGGTGATTCACGATTACATCTCGCTGGGGCTGCTGATCGAAATTCCCGAGGCGCAGCAATCCTCTCCCGTGCTCAAAGATCTGCTTTTTATCGGACACGAGCTAGGGGTCGAGGTGCGCTTCCGCCCCACCACGCTCTCCGACTATGAGCGTTGGGTCGACGAACAGGGCAAGCCGCGCTATATCATCACCCTGCTCGGGCGCAAGCTGAGCGCGGCGCAAATCTCTTGCGTCGCCGCCGTTTGCGCCGCGCACCAACTCAACATCGACGTGATCACGCGGCTGACCGGTCGCATCTCCCTTGTCAATCCAACGCGCACGCCGAGGGCTTGCGTGCAGATGGCGGCGAGCGGTTGGCTGGTCGATGAGGCGACGATGCGCGGTCAGCTCCTGCAGATTTCCACGGAAATGGGCCTCGATATCGCCTTTCACGCCGATGACATCTATCGCCGCAACCGTCGACTCGTCGTCTTCGACATGGACTCGACTTTGATTCAGGCCGAGGTGATCGATGAGCTCGCCAAGGAGGCGGGCGTGGGCGACGAGGTGGCCGCCATCACCGCCGCAGCGATGCGCGGGGAAATGGATTTTCGCGAGAGCCTGACGCGCCGCGTGGCGCTTCTGGCGGGGTTGCCGGAGGAGACGCTGGCGCGCGTGGCGGCGCGCCTCCGCCTCACGGAAGGCGCTGAATTGGTGACCAGCACGCTGAAGCGCCTCGGGTATAAGATCGGCATCCTCTCCGGCGGTTTCGACTACTTCGGCAGGCGCCTGCAAGAGCAGCTCGGCTTCGACTACATGTACGCCAACCGGCTGGAGATCGTCGACGGGAAGCTAACCGGTCGACTGGTGGGCGAGATCATCGACGGACCGCGCAAGGCCGAGCTGCTGCGCCAAATTGCAGCCGCCGAGGGCCTCCGTCTGGAGCAAACCATCGCCGTGGGCGACGGCGCCAATGACCTGCCGATGCTGAGCGTGGCCGGGTTGGGCGTCGCCTTTCACGCCAAGCCCATCGTGCGCCGCCAGGCCGACGGCGCCATCTCGGACCTGGGGTTGGATGGGTTGTTATATCTGATCGGGATACGCGATCGCGATCTCGAGGCCAAAGTGAGTTCGCTCTAGCAGGGGCCGAACAAGGCGCTCGAGAGGCCTCGCTTTCCATCGCTCGACATCGCAGACTCAAGCGCGGCCCGCCGCAGCTCGCCAGGCCGGCCGCAAATCGCGTTGCAGCATTTGGTACACGGCGTACATACGGTCATAGACGGCGGAAGCTTCTGGATTTGGCTCGAAGCGACGCACGATGGTCACCGTCTCCTGCACGGCATCCTGGATGGAGGGCCACCAGCCCAATCCTACGCCGGCCAACAGCGCCGCCCCTTTGGCGCCAAACTCTGTCCCAGATGGAACCAACACGCTTTTGCCTGTGCAATCGGCGATGATCTGGCTCCAAAACGCGCTTTTCGCTCCACCGCCCGCCAGTCGAATCTCGCGAGCTTCCTGCGGCATGACGGCGAAGCCATCGCGGATCGAAAGGGCGACGCCTTCGTACACTGCACGCAGCAGGTCGGCGCGCGTGTGTTGGTCGGTCAGGCCAAAAAACTCGGCGCGCGCCGCCGGCTCAAAATAGGGAGTTGTGATGCCCAACGGGCTGAGGTAGGGCAAGAAGAGCGCGCCATTGGCGCCGATCGGGCTGTTGCCGGCCAATCTTTCAAGCGTTGCAAACAGCTCCGCAGGCGTCCTCGCATTCGCCTGCTCCACTGCACAAAACTGGGCGATAAACCAGTCCAGACAAGTGGTGCCGGCCACATTCACCATCGCCCGCAGCCAACGCCCGCCGGGCATGCAAAAGAGCAGACCCACGTCCACAGGTTCAAAGACGGGCGCCGCAGCGACCAGACAATTCAAGATATTGGTGCCCAGCAGCGTGCAGCCGACGCCCGGCGACACTGCGCCCAACCCGATCGCAGAGGCGGGCACGTCGCCTGCGCCCACTGCGACCGGAACGCCCGACCGCAGACCGGTCTGCTCCGCCGCCTGCGCCGTGACGAAGCCGGCGACGCTCTCAGAGGGCGCCAGCCGTGGAAAAAGGGGACGATAGTCGTCGAGGCCGAAGAGCGCGAACATGGCGTCGCTGTAGCCGCATCCCCGCGCATCGCCCGGCATAACGCTGGCCTCTGTCGGGTCGATTTGAATGCAGCCGGTCAACTTGTAGGCGATCCAGTCTTTGCAGCAGAGGGCATGGGCGGCGCGCGCCAGCGTCTCCGGCTCGTTTTCGGCAAGCCATCGGATCAGAGGCAGCGTACAGCCCTGTTGCATGACGGATCCAGAGGAGTGAAAGATGCGCGTCATAAAGTCGGGCATGGCGGCGATCAGGCGATCGATCAGCGGCTGCGTGCGCCCGTCGTTCCAGAGAATCGCCTTGCGCACCGGATGGCCCTGCGCATCCACCAGCCAGGCGCCGACCATGTTGCCGGTCAGGCCAACGCCGGCGATGCGTTCCGACGCAAACCGATGCTCTGTCAGAAGCGACCGGATCGCTGCAGCGGTCACTTCCCAGACGACATTCATGTCCGTTTCCGACCAACCGGGCCGCGGGGTCTCAACCGGCGTGCGGCGACGCACCACCGCCAGCTCTCGCCCGGCGCGATCAAAGAGCGCTGCTTTCACCACCGACGTGCCGGCGTCGACGCCGAGCAGCAGATCGGAAGCCACCGATGCGATCATTTCACTGCGCCCGCCGTCAATCCCTCTACGAAACTCCGTCCCACCAGGCTGAACAGGAACAGCACGGGCAACATCGTCACCGTTGCGCCGGCCAACAGCAGCCCCCAATCCACCTGATACTGGCCGATGATGCCGGCCAGGCCAACCGGCACAGTGCGGTTGGCGTCGCTGAGAATCAAGACCGATGCGAACATGTACTCCGTCCACGAAGTGATAAAGGCGAAGATCGCCACGCTGGCGACGCCGGGGGCGCTGAGCGGCAATACGATGCGCATCAGCGCCTGCAGACGGGTGGCGCCATCCAGCGCCGCAGCCTCCTCCAATTCTAGTGGGATCGTTGTGAAAAAGGCGCGCAACATCCAGACGGCGAAAGGCGCCGTAAAGGTCACGTTGATAATGATCAAGGCCAGCAACCGGTCGATCAGCCCCAATTGGCTCAACATGCCGTACAACGGAATCAGCAACAGCACCCCAGGAAAGGCGTAGGTGACAAGGATGACGCGGAAAAGCAGCTTGCCGCCCGGCAGCCGCAACCGGTAGAGTCCATAGGCGGCCGGGGTGCTGAGCGCGACGCAGAGGAGCATCGCTCCCAAAGCGACGATCAGGCTGTTGACGAGATAGATCGGAAAATTGGAAGAACGAAACAGCTTCTCATAATGCTGCAGCGTGAACGACTGGGGAATCAGCGTGGGCGTCCTGGCGATGATCTCCTGCGGCGCCTTGAAGCTCGACGTAATCACGTAATAAAAAGGCGCAATCACGATGAAGAGCAGCAGAAAGACGCCAAGCGCCAGGAAGACGCGGTTGCGAATGCGCCGGGTCATGACTCATCCTCCTGCTTGGGCGCCATGAAACGAATGAACAACAGCGCGAAGATCAGGAGCGCCAGGCCGGAAAGCACGGAAATGGCCGCCGCCTGGCTGAGGCGATATCGGGTGAACGCTGTGTCATAGATCAGCACAGGCAGCGTCGTCGTCGCATTGGAAGGGCCGCCGCCGGTCAACAGCCAGATGACGTCAAAGACGTTGAACGACAGAAGCGTGCCCACCAGCCCAAGCACGAATAGCACCGGTTGCAACAGCGGCAGGGTGATGCGCCAGAACCGTTGCACGGCTGTGGCGCCGTCCACCGCCGCCGCTTCATACAGTTCTTGAGGGATGCTCTGCAGTGCAGCCAGCAAAGTCACCGCCATGAAAGGAAACCAGCGCCATGCGTTGATCAGAACTACAGACGTCGCAGCGGTCGTCGGCGCCCCAAAAAAGCCGACCGGCTCTGCAGTCAGGCCGATCGCCATCAAGAGGTAATTGATTACGCCGGAACTGCTCAACAGCCACCGCCAGATGATCACCACTACAACCGTCGGCACGATCCAGGAGAGGATGATCCAAATGCGCGCAAACTGCTGGCCGGGGAACCGTTGATTCAAGATCAGCGCAGCCGTAAACGCCGCCAGAGTCTGCACAACAGCGTTGCCCACCACCCAGATTGCGCTGCGGCCAAACGCCTGCCAGAAGCTTTCTGATCCCAGAATGCGCGCGTAATTATCGAGGCCGACGAAGTCACCCGCCGTCCCGATGATGCGGATGTCCTGCATACTCAGCGCAATCGCCGAAAAGAGAGGATATAGAATGGTCGCAGCCAGCCAGAGCAAAAGCGGCGCGACGAAAAGATAGCCCCCCAGTCGATTGCGGCTCGCCGTTGCGCGACGCTTTTTCTGCGTTGTGTCGTTTGATGAAAAAAAACTGGCGTGATCCATCGTGATCGCAGGGGCTTTCGCCGTCCGGCGTCTTTGTGGTTCAAAAACGATCGTTATCGTTCAAGCATCTTCCAGGAAGTCGTGACGCCTGGCGACCCTATGCATGATGAAAACCGCATCTGGTCGCCAGGCTTATCAAGCGCGCTCTTGTTGATCTCTGCGCCTTTGCATTGACTCTTCTCAAAACAGACTTCCTGGAAGATGCTGTTGACGGACCGCGTTACTCGCCGATCGCTTCCTCCATCAACGCCTGGCCGGCGGCCACAGCTTCGGCGGCGGGCTTGCCGTCGATGACCACCATCTGCAGCGTCTGCGCCAGCAGATTCTGGGCGGAGATGGCGGCGATGCTGGGGAAGGTGTTGCCGTTGGTGAAGCCAAACAGGCGGCCATTCCTGGCGTTCGCGATCATCGTTTCAATCTGGCTGCGATATTTGACGGCCAGCGGATCGTTCCAGAACGTTTCATCCTGGCTGCCCGCCTCTGTGACGGGTAGGAACAGGCCCGGCTCCATGTTCAGGAAGCGACCATAGTTGCCCGGTTTGAGTAAAAAGCGCAGGAACTCTTTGGCAGCCTCTTGCTTGGCCGGATCGTCGGTCAACAGCATCACTGCGTTCGAGTACGCGATGGTGCCGCTCTCTTCGACGTTCGGAGAGTGAGGGATGGCTATCACGCCGAGATCGTTCGGGTCTCCCTCCGCCTGGGTGTCGTAGGTGGTGATGACGGTGAATTGCAGGATCATGGCGCAGGTGCGGTTGGCAAAGCAGGCTTCGGCTTCGCCCCATGTCCAGTTCGGGCTATCCGGCGGCGAAAAACGATACAGCTTGCTGTAGAAATCATAGGCCTCCACCGTCTGCGGATTGTTGAAACGCAGCGTGCCATCCGGGTTATAGATTTCTTCGGCGCCTGCATTGACCATGAAATCATAGACCACCTGGTCTGTGTACAGATGCTTGTTGGCGGGCAAGCCAATGCCGTACTGTCCATCTCTGGTGAGCGCCTCCACGGCGGCCTCCCACTCTTCCCAGGTCTTTGGCGGTTCGACGCCCGCCTCCGCAAAGACGCTGGGGCGGTACCAGAGCGAATGCGCCATGTTATACAGCGGCAGCGCCCACGTGTGGCCATCATAGGCGTACGGCTCGACCGCAGTGGGATAGAAGGAATAGAGGGCGTCCATCTCTGCAACCAGATCTTCCATCGGCTGCACCTTGCCGAGGTCCTTCAGGATAGGCGTGAAGTCAGGAATGGCGAAGAGCAGCTCCGGCGCGTTGCCCGCAGCGACGGCGGCCGGCGCCTTGGTGTAGATCTCGCCCCAGTTTTGCGGCTCCTGGCTGACGACGATTCCCGGGTTGGCGGCGTTGAATTCATCGATGAGCTGTTGGATGCGCTGCACGCGGTGAGGCGGCTGCTCCATGTGCCAAAGCCTGACGCTGACCGGCTGCGCAGGACTTTCAGCGGCGGGAGCCGGCTGGGGCGCCGTAGGGGCGGCGGGCGCGCAGGCGGACAACGCCACCGCCATTGCCAATACGACTGCGATCATGAAGAGCATGGAACTTTTGTGACGACTCATTGTTTGGCTCCTTGTGGTGAACTCTGAGGGACCAAAAACGCCGACCACGATTTAACTCTATCCTGATCCTTACAGATGCGGATTCCGACTACGAAAGCGTTGGACCAAAGCCGCGTTGTGCGCGGCGGCGTTCGGCATGTTTGCGCTGATATAAATCGGCGCCTCTCCGTCCACGTTCGCCAAACGCCAGGCGACCTCGGTCAGGATGGCGTTCAGGATAAAGGCGCCCGCCACCGTTGAACTCGGCCCCGTGCGCAGCCCACTGCTCCCGATCTCCACTAAGGCGTCGCCCGGAACGCCCTGATTGTCGATCACGATGTCGGCCACGTCCGCCAGCTTTTTGCCGCTGGGGCCGGGCGCCACCGTCGCTGCGTATGCGCGCGCCACGACGGCGATAACGGTCATCCCGCGCTGCTTGGCGGCAAGCGCCGTCTCGACCGGCACTGCATTGACGCCGCTGTTGGAAAAAATCATGATCACATCCTCTGCGCCCACCGGGTAACGCGCCAACACGGCGGGGCCCAGGCCGCTGGTGCGCTCCATGAGCGTGCTGGTCACTGCGCCTTCGTGCAGCATGAGCGCCGAGGAGAGAATGGGACAGACCGGCGCCAGGCCGCCAGCGCGATAGTGGCCTTCCTCAGCGAGCATATGGGAGTGTCCGGTGCCGAACAGATACAGTTGCCCTCCGTTGCGCAACGCCTGGGTGATGGCGGTTGCAGCGGCGTCGATGGCCGCAGTCTGCGTCTCTGCAATGACTTGCAGAAGCCGCTGCACCTGCTCCATATAGCGGGTGGCGCCGGGCAGTCGCTCCTCCAGCGGACGATCAGGGGATGCATGAAGAGTCGTCATCGGATTTCCTCAGTGCAAAGGTGGGCAAAATTGTGCAATCAATGAATGAATGCTCAGGGCAATGGTCTATACCATTCTAGACTATCATATGTCGATCATGCGGTGTTGTCAATTCAACAAAAAATCTCTATCCCAGGTGTGACGCCCCAGGGATCCCCATTAGATGCGAACCGGAGCGCAACCTAAAACCTCGCAGAGCAGCTGTCGACGACGCAGCGCTTTATCAGCCTCACTTTGCTGAAAGGCGGCAATTGAAACAGGGGGCGTCGGTCTGACGCCCCCTGCTCAAATCAGTCTCGCATGCACCAACATCTCCTCAGAAGGCTCGACGCTGCAAACTCTCTGAGGGCGGGAATCCTTACGGCGCCGCCATCATGGATTCGGCGGGGATAATGGTGGCGTCGGCCGGCGCGTTGATGGTCTGCGGCTCGTTGAAGGCGGAATTGACGACCGAAGTCGAGAATTCAATCAGCGAAGCGCCTGACGGCATTTCTTCAGCCGGCAGCGCGCCGGTCATGGCCGCCATCTGCAACAGGCCGGAGAGATCCCAGGAGAAGAGCGTCGTCTGGGCGACGATGTAGTTCGGCTCCTCCAGGCTCACCGCCGTGGTGCTCTCCGAAACCAGCCCCTGGAAGAGCATCGGCCCCATGAAGCTCAGCATCGTCAGCGCCTGCTCAATTTCGGCTGCACTGGGCGCCTCCTCCCCGAGAGCGCCGGATTCAGCCAGCCCTTTGATCAGGTCAATAAATTCCGGACTGCTGATGAGAGCAGGGATGTCCATCTTGGTGACGAAGACGGCGACATCCATGTCGTTGATCACATCGTCATCAGCGCGGGAGACATCCATGTATTTCTCAAATGCAGCGGGATCGGTCATCGCAGCCTGCACCGCAAACAACGCAGCCGCAAGCGCTGCGTTTTCGGGGCTGTCCGCCAGCATGGATGGGTCCATCTCCATTTGGGTGGCGGCCGCCTCGAACATGCCCTGCTCGGCTGCGGCTTCCAGCACCGGCCCAAATTCAAAACCCAGCCAGCCAGCCAACGACTCGCCGCCTTCGAGCAGCGGGGCGACGTCGGTGAGGTTGACGTACAAAACGCCGTCGACCAACTTCACAGGAACAGAGAACAGGTCTGGCACAGGGACGCCAATGTCAGCAGAAAGCGCTTCGGCGAGCTCTTCACTGATGTCCACGACGATCACCATGTCGAAGGACCAACCGTTGTAGAAATCGACCAGCACTTCAGGCGATTCGGCCATCACAGCGGCGAGGTCTTCCTGCGTCTGCACCCCGGCGAGCGCCGCTGCAGCCGCCACGGCCTCCTCACCGTAAGAGAAAGACCCGTCCACCGTGACGGTGACGGCGGCCTCATCGATTCCCAGCCCTGGCAGGCCGGCCAGCACACCGCGATACTCGGCTGAGGCTTGATAGGAGGTCACCCCCAGCATGTTCTGCATGGCGACGGTCAACAACTCGCAGTCGTCAGCGGAGAGATCTCCGCAGAAAGGTTCAGCCTGAGCGAACGCCGTGCTGAAGGAAGCCAACAACAAGGCCATCACCAGGAGCAGGGAAATAAGTTTTGAACGCATACCTCGAAACTCCTTTCAATGCTATAGATTTGTAAACGCCTGCAGGGTAAAATCAACTTAGCGAAACGAAATGGAAAGCGCAAGTCCAGTGTACCATGATTTGGAGATTTCGTAAACTCGATTTTTTTAGCCTTGCCTTCTCCGAGCAATTTTGCGTAAGTGCAGGAAGCGCCGGTCGACTTTTATTATCTGCGCCGACTGTTAACCCATTATTAACATAAAGTAAATCGTTGGCGGCATTACTTGCCTATCTGCGCATTTTACAATATAATGGTTGCGTAATGATATGGGATATTTGTCATCTTTCGTGTTCTCCGCGTCGGAGAGTTTATCTCGGTGATTCGCCCATTTTTGCTTGGCGATATTTTCCTGATTCAACGCCTTAGCCGTCAGGCGACGCATCTGCCCTGCGCATATATCTTTCTCCAGCCACAATCGAGCTTATCGATTGCGCTCAGCGCCGTCTTGCCATGGTCGACGACGAGAATGTTGACCTATGTTCTGCGGCAGGATGGTCATGGCCTGGTGCACGAAGGGTTCCTGCAAGCAAGGCGCTGCGGCAACACACGCGAGGCGGAGATTTTATGCCTGGCGCCCAGCCTGGACGCGCCCAAAGGGCATCCAGCCATCTGGAACAAACTATTGGCCCATTTCGTGCATGTAGCTGGAGCGAGCCAGATTGAACGGATTTACGCCGACGCACCGGATCAACCGTTGCTTGTCAACACCTTTGCTGCGGTGGGCTTTGAGCCGTTCACCCGTCAAACCGTCTGGCGTTGCTTTGACCCCGATGTAACCTTGCATCGACGAGACATTGCTCTCCTCGCCCGACCGCGCAGCGCCGTTGACGACTGGGATCTGCGACGCCTGTATAGAAAGTCTACGCCTGAGCGGGTGCGCATGGCCGAAGGGTGCGGCAACGAAGGGGACGCCGCTTTTCCGTCGCAGGAGAACTTGCCGTCAGAGCAAAACGTTTTGTATGTAGTGCGAGAAGGGGGTGATCTGACCGGCGCCTTTGCAATGACGCGTAGCGCACATGGCGTCTGGCTGCAGCTTTGGGGCGACTCGCTGGAGCCAACCATGCGCTCCGTGCGAACGTTGTTCGAGCAGGCTCTGTTGGTGATGACGCTCAACCGCTGGAAGGGGCCTGTGTACTTCGCCGTCAGCGACTATCAGGGAGGCCTCGGCGCAGTGCTTGAAGAGTTTGGCTTTGCCCCTTTTTGCGACCGCGTTCGAATGGTGAAGCACATGGTGAAATGGGTGCGTGAAAGCGTCGCCAGCGCTGCACCGCTGGTGGAAACAGCCAGCGAAATTGTTCCCACCACCTATGCGCCGCCGAAGACAGTCGCATCGTCAGCGCACCCGTCTACGCATGCGCATTCCGGGGATGCCTTGTGAAAAAGAATCTATTCCCGCTTCCGTTGCACCGTGGGCCGGATCGTCTATCGGATCACAACTCGCATCAAACCGGTTCTGACGCTTTGACAACGAATCTTTCGACGACGAGTTCTTTGACAACTGACTCTTTAACGACTGACACATCTAATATGAACACACTTCAGATTACCGACGACCTTGATTTGCTGTTGGCTGTCCTGCCTGAACGCATTCGCCGGACGCTGGAACAGTCGGAGCGCAAGGAGAACCTGATCGAGGTCATCATGGACCTTGGGCGTCTGCCCGAGGCGCGCTTCACCGACGGAGAAATGGTGCTCAGCGACCAGGAGGTGACGCACGAGGACCTGCGCATGGTGGTGGAGCGCGTCGGCGATTTCGGCGCGGACAACCGCGCCGGCATCGAGCGCACCTTGCATCGCATTTCGGCCATTCGCAATCGCAAGGGCGATGTGATCGGCTTGACCTGTCGCGTCGGACGCGCAGTCTACGGCGCCATTGAAATCATCAAGGATATCGTCAACAGCGAACGCAGCATTTTGTTGTTGGGTCGACCGGGCGTCGGCAAGACGACCCTGCTGCGCGAGGCGGCGCGTCTGCGCAGCGAAGTCAAACGCGTGGTGATCGTCGACACAAGCAACGAAATCGCCGGCGACGGCGACATCCCGCATCCGGCGATCGGCCGCTCGCGCCGCATGCAGGTGCCCGACCCATCGTTACAACATGAACTGATGATCGAGGCGGTGGAGAACCACATGCCCGAGGTCATCATCATCGACGAAATCGGCCGCGAGCAGGAGGCGATTGCAGCGCGCACGATCGCCGAGCGCGGCGTGCAGCTGATCGGCACGGCGCACGGCAACAGCCTGGAAAACTTGCTGATGAACCCCACCCTCAGCGATCTCGTCGGCGGCATCGAATCTGTGACCCTCTCCGACGAGGAAGCGCGGCGGCGCGGCACACAGAAAAGCGTGCTCGAGCGACGCGCCCCACCCACCTTCGATGTGCTGATCGAGATCAAAGACCGTCAACATTTGGTGATCCACCACGACGTGGCGCAGGCGGTGGACGCCATTTTGCGCGGACGCGAGTTAATCCCGGAGGAGCGCTTCGTCGATGAACGGGGCGTGATTCAAATCCGACGCTTCGAGACAACTCCTGAGCACAGCGACTTCTCGGGGCGCATGCGCAGAAAACGAGAACGAGATGGCGTCGGCGAAGCGCTCGGCAGAAAGATAAATGGTCACGCTTCCGCCGAGGAGCTTGATGCGCCGGATGCGTCCTCCAAGGAACGGGGGATGGCGTCGGAGCCGGTGAAACGCAACACAGTGCGCATCTATCCTTACGGGATCGGACAGAACCGACTGCGGGCAGCCGCAACTGCGCTCAACGTGCCGATCCAGATCGTGGACAATCTAAACATCGCCGACGCGGTGATGACGCTGAAAAACTACTACCGCCAACAACCGGCGCCGATCCAGGAGGCGGAGCGTCGCGGCATCCCTGTTTACATCTTGCGCAGCAACACCACGGCGCAAATGGAGCAGATCCTGGTCGATCTTTTCAACATCGCCGTTGATCCGATCGACGCGTTTGAAGAGGCGATGCGCGAAACGCAGGATGGCATTCAACGCGTGCTCAACGGCGCCTCTGACGTCACGCTCAGTCCGCAGTCGGCGGCGATCCGCAGCCAGCAACATCAGCTCGTGCGGGCCGCCAACCTGATCAGCCATAGCTATGGACGCGAACCCTATCGCCGCGTGCGCATTTTTCGCCGCTGATCGTCGCCGAATCCGGACGGACGGCCTCACGACTTCCTGACTCCATAGCCTTCCAGAGGGGAGCGCTCCGCTCTGGAAGGCTTCAATTTCAACCTTCGAATGACGCCGACTGCGTTTTCGGCGTCTCACTTCAGAGCAATGGACATACGCAGTGGGTGTTCTCATTACGTTTGAAGGCGCCGAAGGCAGCGGCAAGACGACGCAGCTCCGCATGCTCGCTGCTGCATTAGCGCAGGCCGGCTATCGCGTCGTGGCGACGCGTGAGCCGGGCGGCACGCGCATCGGCGACGCCATTCGCACTCTTCTGCTCGACCATCGCCGCGTGGAGATCAGCCCTCGGGCCGAAACGTTGCTTTTTCAGGCCGCGCGCGCCCAGATCGTCGACGAAGTGATTCGCCCGGCGCTGGCCGCCGGCTCGATCGTCCTGTGCGATCGGTACGCCGACAGCACGCTCGCCTATCAGGGCTATGGCCGAGGACAGTCGCTCGATACGTTGAAGCTGTTAGGCGATTACGCGACAGACCATCTGTCGCCCACTCTGACGATCTATCTCGACATCGACGTGCGTGAAGGTCTGGCGCGCAAGCGCGCCGGTGCGCCCGAAGAGTGGAATCGGATGGAAAATCTGGACATCAACTTTCATCAGCGCGTGCGCGAGGGCTACTTAGCCCTCGCTGCGGCCGAACCCGCGCGATGGCTGGTGCTCGATGCAACCCAGCCGATCGAGGCGCTCCATCGCACAATTTTGCTGCGCGTGCTTGCTTTGTTAGGCGATTTCCCTGAAAATCTGCTACAAATGAATTCAGGCGAAGCAGAAAGGAGTTAGAAGATGAAACTGGTGATGGCGATTATCAACAGCGATGACACCCGCAACGTGCTCGATCGCCTGGCGAGACGGGGATTTTCGGCGACGGTGACGAGCACAACGGGTGGCTTTTTACGCGTGGGCAACACGACGATCTTCTGTGGCGTCGAGGATGAAAAGGTTGAAGAGGTGATCGGAATCTTTCGCGAAAGCTGTCCGAGTCGCATTCAATATGTCACGCCGCTGCCGCCGGTGATGGAGCCGGGGGAAGTCCACATTCCGACTCCGGTGGAAAAACACATGGGCGGCGCCACGATTTTTGTCCTCGATGTGGCGCGTTTCGAGAAGATTTAGTCAAAGTTCAAGGTTCACGCGTCGTCCACCCCCGAGTCGTCGCCGGCAGGCTGCGGCATCATCTTCTCGATCTCCTCTGGACTCTCGCCGCGTTCCAATCGTTCAACGACTTCGGTCATTTCGGGATCCAACGGCTCACCCATCTCGTCGCTCATTTTGCGCATAAAGCTCGCCAATGCGCGCGGGTCTTCGTTTTCCAACCCGGCCATGAACGAGGGATCCGCCAGATCATCCAGACGGCTCTCCTCCGATTTCAGCACGGCCACGCGACTCACCAGCCTGCGCAGCTTTGTTCCCTCACAGGTGGGGCAGCGCGCCGCCGCGTCGCTGGCGTCGGAAAAAGTGCGGAAGAAGACGCTGACGCGTTTGCGACAGTCAAAGCAGTAGTATTCGTAGATTGGCATGGCTCCCCTTTTCCCCCTCCAGCGTCCTCACGTATACTTACAGGCATGATGCAACTGTCAAGCACGATGAAACTGTGGTTGATTATATGCAGGAGCGCGGCCTCCACTCAAACCCATCAAGCCCACAGATTGCAACACCGGACTGAAGGAGATGAGGTTGAGCGCATTTCATGAACGCGACCAGGAAGTCGAGGCCCTCTACGCCAGTCTCAACGCGCCGCGGCCGGTGCTGGTCGTCATCTCTGGCCCTAGCGGCGTCGGCAAAGATTCGGTGATTCAACGGCTGAAGCAAACCGACCATCCTTTTTACTTTGTCGTCACCGCCACCACCCGCCCGAAGCGCCCCAACGAAATCGACGGCGTCGACTATCATTTCGTCTCCGTGGGTGAATTCGCCGAAATGATCGAAAACGACGAGCTGCTCGAATACGCCGTCGTCTACGGAGACTATAAAGGCATCCCCAAAAAGCACGTGCGCGAGGCGCTCGCCAGCGGCAAGGACGTCATCATGCGCATCGACGTGCAGGGCGCCGCCACCATTCGGTCGCTGATCCCGAACGCCGTCACGATCTTCCTGACGGCGGAAAGCGAAGAGGAGTTGGTGCGCCGCCTGCGGCTGCGCAAAACGGAGGAGCCCGACCAACTCAAGATGCGCATCGTCACAGCGCGTCGCGAATTGCGTCGCTTCACCGAGTTCGACTATGTCGTGATTAACCGCGAAGAGCAGTTGGACGCCGCCGTAGAAACGGTGCTCAGCATCATACGCGCCGAAAAGAGCCGCGTAGATTGGACGCCGGTGATCTTATGAGAACCATGCCTCCCTCCTATCCTGAAGAGCCGTCCTGGATGGAAGAGCCGCCGCAGTTCTATATCCGGCTCAGCCGCCCGCTTGTCACCCAGACGTTGATGGGCGTCATCCTGGCCGTCTTTGTGATTTCCGTCATGCTGAGCCTGTCCATGTATGGCACGTGGACCTCGCTGACCAGCACCGATATTCGCGTGCTCATCCTGATGGGCGCCAAGGTCAACGAGCGCATTGCAGCCGGGGAGCTGTGGCGCCTGTTGACGCCGATTTTCCTGCACAGCGGCGTCATGCACCTGCTCTTCAACCTCTACGCCCTTTACATCCTTGGCCCCATGCTCGAAGGCTATATCGGCCATGTGCGCTTCTTGACCGTTTTTCTCATCAGCGGGCTATACGGCAGCCTCTTCAGCTATGCGTTGTCCGGCCCTGTTTCCGTCGGGGCCTCCGGCGCCATCTTCGGGCTGTTGGGCGCGATTGCGCTCTTCTTCTTGAGATACCGGGACAACTTCGGCCCGCAGGGCAGGGCAATCTTGCAAAACATGCTGATTGTCCTCGCCCTCAACCTGGTCATCGGCTTCAGCTCGACCTACATCGACAACTGGGGGCACATCGGCGGCCTGATCGGCGGGACGTTTGTGATGCTGGGTCTCATGCCGCGTTACCGTTCGCCCGCCTCGACGCCGGGGATGATCCTTCGCCCCGGCCCGCAGCCGTTGGCCATCGAAGAGCGCAGGCTGGCGGAGATCGCCTGGGTGGTTTTCTGCCTGATCGTCTTTTTTGCGGGCGTCTACGTCGTCACAGTCACCCGCTTCCCATCGATGTGAACGACCTTTCCTATGGAGCCACCTGAGGAGTGAACCATCATGCTCAATGTACGGCGCAGCGGCATCCTGCTGCATCCCACCTCGCTACCCGGCGCATACGGCATCGGAAGCTTTGACCAACACGCCTACCAATGGGTGGACTTTCTGGTGCAGACGCGCCAGACCCTCTGGCAGGTGCTGCCCCTTGGCCCCACCGGCTACGGCGACAGCCCCTATCAGAGCTTCAGCTCCTTCGCGGGCAATCCCTATCTGATCAGCCTGGAGCATCTGGTGCAACTGGGGCTGTTGGAGCAACGAGCGCTCGATGAGGCGCCTGCCTTCCCGCGCCACCGCGTGGACTATGGGGCGATCTATGCGTGGAAACTGCCGCTGTTGCGCCGCGTTGCGAGCGAATTCGACGCGCGCGCTTCCGCCGATCTGCGCAGCGAATTTGAAGCGTTCTGCGCCGAAAACGCCGACTGGCTGGAGGATTTTGCGCTCTTTATGGCGCTCAAGGACGCCCACAACGGCGCGCCCTGGAACCAATGGGAGATGCCGCTGCGCAGCCGCCAACCCGCAGCGCTGGACGCAGCGCGCAAAGAGCACGCCGCCGCCATCGTCAACCACAAGCTCAACCAATGGCTCTTCTATCGGCAGTGGCTGGCGCTCAAGCGCTACGCCAATGACAAAGGCGTCTTTATCATCGGCGACATTCCGATCTTCGTGGCGATGGACAGCAGCGACGCCTGGACCAACCCTGCCGAGTTTTTCCTGGACGACCAATTTCAGCCGACGGTGGTGGCCGGCGTGCCGCCGGATTATTTCAGCGCCACCGGTCAGCTGTGGGGCAATCCGCTTTACCGCTGGGACGTGATGAAAGAAAATCGCTACGCGTGGTGGATCCGCCGGATCCGCGCCGCCCTGCGCCTGTACGACATCGTGCGCATCGACCACTTCCGGGGCTTTGCAGGCTACTGGGAAGTGCCGGCGGGCGAGGAGACCGCAGTCAACGGACGCTGGGTGCAGGGGCCGGGCGCCGATTTCTTCCACGCCGTCCAGGCGGAATTGGGGGACGATCTGCCCATCATCGCCGAAGACCTGGGCGAGATCACGCCCGATGTGATCGAGCTACGCGATCAGTTTGGACTGCCGGGCATGAAGATTCTCCAGTTCGCCTTCAGCACCGACGCCAGCGACAAGTTCCTGCCCCACAACTACACGCGTAACTTTATCGTCTACACCGGCACGCACGACAATGACACCACCTGGGGCTGGTATCGCAACACCGCCACCGACAAAGAACGCGATTACTTCCGCCGCTATTTTCGCACCGACGGCCATGACGCCGCCTGGACGATGATCGCCGGCGCATTTTGGAGCGTGGCGAATACGGCGATTGCTCCCTTGCAAGATGTGTTAAATCTCGGCGGCGAGGCGCGCATGAACCTCCCCGGCCGCGCTTCCGGCAACTGGGCGTGGCGCTTTGTCCCCGAACAGTTGACCGGCCATGTCGCCGAGCGACTGCTGGAAACCACGCTCATCTACGGCCGCGATCCCAAGATTTACGAAGGGAAAGGCCCGGAAGCCGGAGGACAGACCGGCCAGGAACAGAAAGGCATCGGCGGCGGCTGAAATGGCCGTCGCCATCAGCAGGCGGAGCATCCAGCGCCATTTGACCTATGACAACGCGTCCCAGCCGTCTTCAATCCTACATGCTGGTGCTCATCCAGTTCGGTGCGCTGCTTGCGCTTGCTGCAACAGGGCCATGGATCGCGCGTCATCCTGTGTTCCTGGCCATGGAGATCGCTGCGTTGGCGTTAGGGGGCTGGGCGGTTCTGACCATGCGCATCCGTCGTCTGAGCGTGCTTCCCGATGTGCGCAAGGGGAGCCGCCTGGTGCGCGAAGGCCCGTATCGATGGATTCGCCATCCCATGTACGCTGCAATTTTGCTCGGCGCCTTGGCGCTGGTGCTCGATGCACCGACGCCGCTGCGCTGGGGCGTTTACGTGGTGTTGGCGGTCGATCTGCTGGTCAAGCTCAACTATGAAGAGCAGTTGTTGGCGGCCGCCTTCCCGGCCTATCGAGCTTATCAAGAGACAAGCAAACGCCTGATCCCGTTCATTTATTGAGGGGAGGAGCGCCGTGTTCGCCAGCTTCGTCTTCACTGCAGTTGCGATCTGCTCAGGAATCGCCTACATCTGGGCGACTTACGCAGGGGGCCCTGCGCTGCGCTATCTCCTCAAGCCGCTGACGACGGCGCTGATCTTGCTGGTTGCGCTGACGTTGCCCGATCCGGTTTCACCGCTCTATCGCATCCTGATCGGAGCGGGCATTCTCTTCTCGCTGGCGGGCGACGTTTTCCTGATGTCGCCCGGGGATTTCTTCCTCTGGGGGCTGGTCAGCTTTCTGATCGCCCATCTCTTTTTCATCGCCGCCTATCTGGAGCAAGCCGGTTTTCGCGTGCACTGGTTCTTCCTAGCCTTGTTTGCGATCTACGGCTTCGTTCTTCTGTATCTGCTCTGGCCGCATGTCGGCGCGCTGCGGCTGCCCGTGCTGATCTATGCGCTTGTCCTGCTGTCCATGGGCTGGCAGGCCAGCGAGCTGTGGTGGAGCATGCGCAGCCTCTCTGCACTGCTGGCGCTGGGCGGCGCGCTGCTCTTTCTTGCGTCCGACTCCATTCTGGCGCTTGACAAATTTCGAGCGCCGATCCCTCATCGCGATCTATGGATCATGAGCAGTTATTACGCCGCCTTGATCTTGATTGCCTGGTCCGTGCAGCGCTTTGAACAGGTCTGATCAAACATGACGCCACCCTTGCAAGAGATTGTGCAAAAATTTTTTGAGAGCTCTGTGGGCGAGGCCCTCCTCCAGCAGGCGCTCACCCTGGCCGTTCGCCTGCCGCGGGGGCGTTATGCCGTGCAACGAACGTGCAATGTGCGCATCCCGATGCGCGATGGCGTCAGACTTGCCTGCGATCACTACGCGCCGGTCGGCGTCGAACGAGGGCCGGCGCTTCTGATCCGCACCCCCTATGGCCGCAATGGCCCAGGACGATCGCTGGCGGAAATGTACGCGCAGGCGTTCGCCACCCATGGCTATCACGTCATCAACCAGGACGTGCGCGGGCGCTTCGATTCGGAGGGGGCGTTCGTCGCCTTTGTGCACGAAAAAGAGGACGGCGTCGACACGCTGGCGTGGATGGGGAGCCAGCCCTGGTGCAACGGCGCCATCGGCATGTGGGGGCCAAGCTACCTGGGCTATGTGCAGTGGGCTGCAGCGGCGGGCAAGTCGCCCTATCTCAAGGCGATTACGCCGATCATCACCCATTCGCACCTGATGGAATACCAAGAGCACGGTTTTCCGCTCGACCTGTTGCTGCGCTGGATGTTCCAGCTTGCGTCCATGACCGATCCGTCGCTGAGCGTGTGGGAGCGCCTCCAACGCATCAACGACGGCGCAGTGCAGGATCGCTTTCTGCGTGCGGCGTTCATGCATCTACCCATGCAGACCGCCGATGAGCTGGTCATCGGCAGGCCGGACGCCCTCTACCGGGAAATGAGCGCGGCCGGCCCCGATCATCCGCTGTGGCGAGAGGTCGATCATCGCGGCGCCGTCGCCGGCGCGCCGCCGGCGCTTTTCGTCAGCGGCTGGTACGATCTTTTCCTCGACGGTTTGCTGGAGGACTATTCCGTCCAGGAGCGGGCCGGCCTGCAACCGCGACTGATCGTCGGCCCCTGGCACCACATGGAATACGGATACATGGGCGTCGCTTTTCAGGAGGCGCTGCGCTGGTGCGCCATGCATCTGCGCAACGAACCGGCGACGCGGGCAGAAAAACCGGTGCGTCTCTATGTCATGGGAGCGAACCGGTGGCGGGAGTTCGACCGTTGGCCGCCTCCCTCGCGACCGTTGCGACTCTATTTACACGGCAATGGACTGGCCAAGACCGGTCGGCTGTTCCCGCATCCGTCGCCTGCGGAGGCGTCCGCCGACGTGTACACCTACAACCCTGCGGACCCGACGCCCAATCTCGGCGGCCCCAAACTGGCCAACGGCGCCGGCGCGGTGGACAACCGTCCGCTGGAACGGCGCAGCGATGTGCTTGTCTTTTCCTCGCTTCCGCTGCGGGAGGACGTCGAGTTCATCGGGCCGGTGCAGCTTGAACTGTACGTCCAATCCACTCTCCCGACGGCGGATTTTTTTGCGCGGCTGTGCGTCGTCGAGCGCTCGGGTTATTCGCGCAACATCTGCGACGGCAACTTTCGCGTTGAGCCGGGCCGTGGAGAAGTGCAGCCGGACGGCAGCGTGCGCATCGTCGTGGCCATGTCCTCGACGGCCTGCCGGGTCAACGCCGGCCAGCGCGTGCGACTGCTGGTCGCCAGCGGCGCCCACCCACGCTTTGCGCGCAACCTCGGTTTTCTGGGCAACCAGACGCTGATGACCGAGATGCGCCCCGCCGTTCAAACTGTCTTTCACGACGCCGCCCATCCCTCGGCGCTGGTGCTGCCCATGGTGTAAGCGCCGACAAAGACGCCGCGCCATCCCTTCTCACTCCAAATTGGCGTGGCGCTGCATCATGGCGACGTTGTCCTGCCCGCACTGAGCCGCCAACATCGCCCCGATGCAGAGAAGACAGATCGAGGCCGCCTGCTCGAACGCGTCGGCGAGGGGAAGCCGGGAGCGGGCGGCAGCGTCGCCTTCAGACAGGGCGACTTTGGGGGAGATGGCGGGTAAAATCAAGCTCCTGTCGGCCAAGGCGGCGAGCGGCGTCTCCGGGTCGGTGGTGATCGCCAGCACGCGGGCGCCGAACTCCTTCGCCTTGCGCGTCAAGAGAAGGATGGTCTCTGTGCGTCCGCTTCCGGAGAGGACGATGAGTAGATCGCCGACCTCAATTGCCGGCGTCGTGGCGTCTCCCACCACGTAAGCGCGCAGCCCGATCTGCATGAGACGCATCGCAAACATGCGCAGGATCAACCCGCTGCGGCCCAGACCCAATACAAAGATACGCGGCGCGGCCAGAATCATCGCCGTCGCCTCTTCTACGGTTTCCTCCTGCACACTCGCAAGCGTCGTCGACGTTTCATCGAACACGCACTGCACCCATTCAGAAAATCGCATAGGATCGCTCACTTCCATTGATCTCTGCGCGCCTACGCTTTGAGCTATCGACGTTTCAATGCTATGATTAACCAGTTACTGAACAGGCGTCGAAATCAGAGCGCACGCCGCCGGCCAGAGAAACTTGTGTCTACATACAGGAAGTAGTTTAGAGGAAACCATGTCATTTACAGTAAAAACAGAGCCGCGCGAAAATCGTCAACTCGCGGTCACGATTGAAGTCGATCCAGGGCGGGTCCAACAGGAGCTGCGCAAGGCGGCGGCCAAAATTGCGCAGCAATATGTGATCCCGGGGTTTCGCAAGGGCAAGGCGCCCTATCACATCGTCGTCCAACAGGTGGGCTTGCCCAGCCTCTACTCTGAATTCGTCGACGAGCTGGGCGAGGAATTGTTCCGCAAAGCCATCGAGCAAGAAAACATCCAGCCCTACGCCCAGTCTTCGATCGAGGACATTCAACTCGATCCATTGACCTATAAACTGATCGTGCCGCTGGAGCCGACGGTGAAACTCGGCGACTATCGCTCGCTGCGCGTCGAGGCGGAGCCGGTTGAGATCGACATGGCCGAAGTCGACCGCCGTCTGGAAATGTATCGCGAGGAATATGCCAATTGGCGGGAAGTGGAGCGACCTTGCGTCTACGGCGACCTCATCACGATGGACGTCAAGAGCGTGATCGTGCGCGAGGACGGGGAAGAAAACGCAGAAGACGAAGTGGTGCTCGACGAGACCGACTGGGAGGTCACTCTCGACGAGGAGCATCCCCTCGAGCCGGCCGGTCTCGACAAGGAAATCCTGGGCATGCGCGCCGGCGAAGAAAAGGAGTTTATCCTTTCCTGGCCTGCCGACAGCCAGAGCATCTATGCAGGCAAACAGGCGAAATTCTTCGTGAAAATCAAAAAGGTGGAAGGCTATGAAAAGCCCGAGCTGAACGACGAGTTCGCCAAGCTGGTGGGTCCAGACTATGAGACGCTGGAAGACCTGCGCAAAGCCATCGTGGAAAGCCTGACCGAGGAGGCGCGACAGGAAGCGGAGCGCCAGTATACGGACAAGGTGCTCGACGCACTGGTGGAGATCAGCGAGCTGGACTATCCGCCTGTGGTGGTCGAAGATCAGATCGACGCCATGCTCAACGACCTCGATCGACGCATCCGTCAAATGGGGTTGGATGGGTTGGAGGCGTTTCTCCAGCAGACCGGTCAAACCGAAGAGAACTATCGGGAGCGACTGCGCCCCACTGCGACGCAGATCGCCCGCCGCAACCTTGTTCTCTCCGAAGTGATCCGGCAGGAAGGCATCGAGGCGAGCGAAGAAGAGATCGAGGCCCATGTGCGCCGAATGCTTGGCGCAGACGCAGAAGGCGAAATCGATCCATCCGCGCGCGAACTTGCCGACTTCCTGCGCTTTGGCCCAGGCCGGTCGATGGTGATCAGCCAGATATTGACGGAGAAGGCGATTCAGCTTCTTGTTGCTCTGGCGCGTGGGCAGGAGCCGCCCGTCTTCCGGCGAGAAACCGAGGAGGAGCAGACCACCCCTGACTCGTCCGTTGATGCCCCTTCCAAAGAGGCCGAGGTTGCCGAAGAGGGAAGCGCAGAAGCCGGAGAGCAACCTGCCCGGGAGGGGTGAGCCTGCGGGCGTTTCTGAGGATTCCGCCGCCTGCTGTGATTTTTCGCGGATTGGGCAGCGAATGCGCAGGTCATCGTTTCCGGCGTGACATGGCTGTGCGCCCAAAGCTACAACTACAAGTTGCAGCGCATCCATTGCCGGATGATTTTGTCGACGCCCTTGAAGCTTCCTGGGAAGTTTAGGCATAGAACGCAAATTCTAATAGAACGCAAACAGGCTAATCGAAGAGCGCTTACATTGGCGGGATCGGAGATAGCGTATCCTGTTTTTCAGGAAGATTGTGTTTACATGAGCGCAGCGCTTCAAATACGCCCGCTCATGGCGGTAACATTCATGTGCATGGAACCATTTTGAAGGCAGGAGAGAGCTTATGATTCATCCAATGAACGTCATCCCGATGGTGATAGACAGTTCTGGCCGTGGGGAGCGCGCCTACGATATTTACAGCCTGTTGCTCAAGGAGCGCATCGTCTTTTTGGGCACGCCGATCAACGATCAGGTGGCGAATTTGATCGTCGCCCAGTTGCTGTATCTGAACGGCGAAGACCCCAATCAGCCGATCAACATGTACATCAACAGCCCGGGCGGCAGCATCTACGCCGGACTGGCGATTTACGACACGATGCAGATGATCTCGGCGCCGGTGGCCACCTACGCCGTCGGCGTGACGGCGAGCATGGGCACCGTCTTGCTGGCTGCGGGCGCAAAGGGCAGACGCTACGCGCTGCCGCACGCCACGATCCATATGCATCCTGCCAGCAGCGGCGCGCAGGGCTACACCGAAGACATGCGCATTGCCATCCGCGAGCAGGAGCGCGTGCAGACGCAGCTCTTCCATCTGGTCGGCAAGCATAGCGGTCACACCTGGAAAGAAATCGAAGAGGAATTCATCCGAGACCGCTATATGAACGCCATTGAGGCGAAAAAGTTTGGCCTGGTGGATCACGTGCTCGGCAACACGGACGATATCGTCGTTGTCACCAAGGAGGGCAGAATTGCCTTTGCGCACGAGCTGCCTGAGCTCACCAACGGCGCGCGCTAAGGCGAGATCGCTCCACAGCGTTTGGCGGCGGCCCTTCGGCGGGCGCCGCCAAACGTATAGAGACAACCGGAAGAGATGAACGAAACCACGACACCCCACTGTTCTTTCTGCGGCAAAGATCGCACAGCCGTCAAACGCCTCATCGAAGGAAGCGACGGCGTCTACATTTGCGACGAATGCATTTTGCTGGGCGCCGAAATTTTAACCGAGGAAGGCGTCGTCACAGGCGGCGTGCGCCCGGTGGCGCCTTCGCACTCTCACTCGCCGCGCACCATCCCCAGCCCGCGCGCCATCGTGGAGCATCTTGACCAGTACGTGATCGGTCAAGAGCGCGCCAAGAAGGTGCTCTCGGTGGCCGTCTACAACCACTACAAACGGGTCTTTGGCAGCGGTGCGGCCGAAACGGCGCACGACGGCGCCGCAACGTCGATCCCTATCGACCCCGACGTCGAATTGTCTAAGAGCAACGTGCTGCTGATCGGCCCCACCGGCAGCGGCAAGACCTTGCTGGCGCAGACGTTGGCCAAGATGCTCGACGTGCCCTTCACCATCGCCGACGCCACCTCGCTCACCGAGGCCGGCTACGTCGGCGAGGACGTGGAAACGATCCTGGTCGGCCTGCTGCAGAACGCCAACTGGGACACCGAGCGCGCCGCCTACGGCATCGTCTACATCGATGAGATCGACAAAATTGCGCGCAAGAGCGGCGACAACCCCAGCATCACGCGCGACGTCAGCGGAGAGGGGGTGCAGCAGGCGCTGCTCAAGATCATCGAGGGCAGCATCGTCAATGTGCCGCCGGGTTCAGGGCGCAAACACCCGCAACAGGAATTCATCCAGCTCGACACGCGCAACATTCTCTTTATCTGCGGCGGCGCGTTTGCGCATCTCGCCGAGGTGGTGCGCAAGCGCATTCATCGTCGCGGCGCCCTGGGCTTCGTGGATGAAAACGAAATTCCATTGACGCCTACTCCAGGTCGCGAAGAGCCGGTCGAACCGCCGTTGCCCGAAGACCCGGTCGCACGGCGACGCGAGATGCGTCTGCGTCAGCTCGAAAAGGAGAGCCGCCAGGAGAGCGAGCTGCTAAGCCAGGTGCAGCCCGACGACCTGCTCGCCTATGGCCTGATTCCAGAGTTCGTAGGGCGGTTGCCGGTCATCGTCAGTCTGGATGCGCTCGACCGGCGCACGCTGGTGCGCATTTTGACCGAGCCGCGCAACAGCGTCGTGCGGCAGTTCCAGCGGCTGTTTGCCATGGACAACGTCAAGCTGGAGTTCGAGGAGGCGGCGCTGGAGGCGGTGGCGACCGAAGCCTTCCTGCGCAAAACCGGCGCGCGCGGGCTGCGCAGCATCGTCGAAGAGGCGCTGCTCGATGTCATGTTCGAAATTCCCAGCCGCACCGACATTGTGCGCTGCGTCGTCAACGTGGACGTCTTCACGCAGCGCGCCCAGCCCTTGCTCTTCAACGCCGCCGGACAACGCGTCTTTCTCAGCCGGGAATACAAGAGCGCAGCCTGATCGACGCCGTTCTGCGCGGGCAAAAGTAAATGCATCGCATGGACGCCTCAGCGCCGTATACGTGCTCATAACATTCTCTTCATTTGAATGTTCGATAATGGAGGAGACGAGGCGTCGCTTGCGCCCGTCTCCTTTTTCTTTTCCGCTTCGGCAGCGGCGCATCTCCGACGGCCCACAGCGCGCCACAGTGGACAACGGTTCGTCCAAGCAGCCTGGCGTGCGCTCTTTTCACGCAAAGGAAGAGACCATGAAAGTGACATTGATGCATTATTCCATTCCGCCGATCGTCGGCGGCGTCGAAAGCGTGCTGGCCCATCATGCGCGTCTGATGGCGGACGATGGACACGACGTCCACATCATCGCCGCGCGCGGCGAGCCGTGGACCGAGGCGATCCCCCTGCAGCGCGCGCCGCTGGTCGATTCGCGCCACGACGAGGTGCTGGCGGTCAAGGCGGAGCTGGATCGCGGGGAAGTGACGCCGCGCTTCGAGGCGCTGCGCAAGGCGATTGCCGCAGAGCTGGCCCCCTTGCTGCGACGCCGCGATATCCTCATCGCTCACAACATCTGCTCGCTGGCAAAGAATCTGGCGCTCACTGCGGCGCTGGCGGAGCTTTACCAGGCGCCGGGCTTTCCTCGCCTGATCCTCTGGCATCATGACCTGGCCTGGACGACCCCGCGCTACCGCAGCGAGCTGCATGACGGCTATCCCTGGGATCTGCTGCGCTGGCAATGGCCCGGCGCAACGCATGTCGTCGTGTCGCAGCTGCGCCGTCGCGAGCTGAGCAAACTGATCGGCGTTCCCCAGGAGGAGATCGCCGTCGTCCCCAACGGCGTCGATCTGGCGGCATTCTACAAGTGGGAGCCGGAAACCCTGGATCTACTGAAGCGCATCGGCGTTGCACACAGGGCGCCGATTTTGCTGCTGCCGGTGCGCCTGACGCCGCGCAAGAACATCGAATTCGCTCTGCAGACGTTGGCGGCGCTGCGACGGCGCATGCCGGACGCCGCTCTGATCGTCACCGGGCCGCTCGGCGCCCATAACCCCGCCAACGTGCGCTATCAGGAGGAGCTGGTCGCCCTGCGCAGCCGGCTCGGTCTGCAAGACGCAGCGATCTTCCTGGCGGAGTGGAGCGACGTTTTTCTGCCCGACAGCGTCATCGCCGACTTCTATCGCCTCGCCGATGCGCTCTTTTTACCCAGCTTTGAGGAGGGCTTTGGCATCCCGCTGATCGAGGCGGCGCTGAGTCGAACGCCCATCTTCTGCAGTCGCATCGAGCCGTTGACGGAGCTCGGCCTCGATGACGTTTTCTACTTCGATCCGCAGGGCGACCCGGAGGCGACGGCGGAGCAGGTGACGCATGCGCTCGGAGACTCCGCCGTTTACCGATTCGCCAGCCGCGCGCGCACGTCTTTCACCTGGGAGCAGGTCTATCGACGTCACATTGCTCCCCTTCTTGTCGCGCATCAACATCCAATCGGAGGCGCATAATGTCAGCCAGACATAGTTCTTTCACTCCGTTTCGCACGGCGCTGGTGCCTGTGTTGTTGGGGTGCGACGTCACCGCCGCGTTGGCGGCGGCCAGCCAGATCGCCGAAGAAGTGGTGATGGTGGGGCTGGTCGCCGCTTCGCCGGAACGCGGGCTGAGCGCCAACACCAAAGAGGCGCGAGAGCTGCGGCGCCTGATGCGTCAACCGCCGGACGCCGCAGAGCCTGCGCGCCCCAATGTGCGACCGCACAGCCAGGTGCTGGTAGCCGCCGAGCCCTGGCCGGAGCTCGTGCGCTACATCGCCAATCATCCGCCCGATCTGCTGGTGCTGGATTGGCGGAGCCACCCGCAAAGTCTGGGGCTCTCCGTAGAAGACATTCTGCGCGCGCCGCCCTGCGACATTGCGCTGGTGCGCGGGCCGTTCCCCAAGAGGCCGCAGCGCGTGCTGATGCCCTTGCGCGGCGGTCCACACGCCGAACTGGTGGTCAACGTGGGATTAGCGCTGCGCCCGCCTTCGCTGCATGCGCTCCATCTACGCCCCACCCAGACGCCGACGCAGGATCAGGCCTCGTTCGTCGGCCTGAACCGGGTGCTGCGTCAGCTGCCGGAAGTGCGCATGCACTGGCTGGTGACCGACGATCCGGTGGAAGCGATTTTGAAAGAAGCCGCGCAGCACGATCTGGTCATTCTCGGCGCCACAGGCAGACAGCTGGAACAACCTGCATCGCTGGGGCCGGTGGCGGACGCCGTGCTCCACCACTCGCGCACGCCGGTGGTCGTGTTGAAACGCATGCGCCCACTGCCTTTGCCGATGGAGGATGAGATGGCAAGCGCCGGCGCCATTTCAATTCTCGTCGACAAATGGTTCGCCGAGAACACCTTCAGCGCCGAGGAATTCGCCGATCTGGAGGAGCTGGCGGCGATCAAACGCGAAAAGGGTCTGACGATCAGCCTGGCGTTGCCGGCGCTCAATGAGGAAGAAACGGTCGGCAACGTCATCGCCACCGTCAAACGCGCCTTGATGGACGACGCGCCGCTGCTCGACGAGATCGTGTTGATCGACTCCGATTCCACCGACCGCACGCGCGAGATTGCGGCGGCGCTGGGAGTGCCCGTCTATATCCATCAACAGATTTTGCCTCAGTATGGCGCTCGCCGCGGCAAGGGCGAGGCGCTCTGGAAGAGCCTCTACGTCACGCGCGGGGACATCATCGCCTGGATCGACACCGACATCGTCAACATTCACCCGCGCTTTGTCTACGGCATCGTCGGCCCGCTGATCCTGAACGATCGGGTGCAACTGGTCAAAGGCTTCTATCGTCGGCCCTTGCGCGTCGGCGATAAAGTGCAGGCGGGCGGCGGCGGGCGCGTCACCGAGCTGATGGCGCGGCCGCTCATCAACCTCTTCTTCCCCGAGCTTTCCGGCGTCATCCAGCCGCTGTCGGGCGAGTATGCAGGACGACGCTCCGCGCTGGAACAGATCGTCTTCTATTCCGGTTACGGCGTCGAGACCGGCATGTTGATCGACATCTTTGAAAAATTCGGGCTGTCCGCCATCGCCCAAGTCGATCTGCTCGAGCGCATTCACCATAACCAACCGCTGGAGGCGTTGAGCAAGATGGCCTTCGTCATCCTGCAGACGGTGATGTACAAGCTGGAAAAGCGCTTTGGCGTCTCGATCCTGGACAATCTCAATCGCACCATGAAGCTGGTGCGCTACTCGCGCGGCAATTACTATCTGGAGGTCGAAGAGGTGGTGGAGCAGGAGCGCCCGCCCATGATCACCCTGCCGGAGTATCTGCAAGCGCACAAAGCGCAGAGGGACGCGCAAGCAGTGCAAAACCACCACGCTCACGGACAACCGCCGCACGGGCAATCGCTTCCTGAACAACAAGGGGTGAGCACCCATGACTGAATTCTGGCTGGTGCGCCACGGGCAGACCGATTGGAATCTGCAAGGGCGCTATCAAGGGCAGGCGGACCCGCCGCTGAACGAAACAGGCGTCCAACAGGCGCAGGCCGCGGCGGAAGCGCTGGCCGGCCGTTGCTACGCTGCGCTCTACAGCAGCGACCTCGAACGCGCCCGCGTCACCGCCGAGATCATCGCCAGGCGCCTGGGGCTGGAGGTCATCGTCGATCCTCGCCTGCGCGAGGTGAATCAGGGCGCGTGGGAAGGGCTGCTCGTTACAGAAATTCAAGAGCGCTATCCGCTAGAATGGGAGGCGCGGCAGCGGGATCGTCTCCGCTTTCGCGCCCCGGGCGGCGGCGAGAGCGTAGAGGACGTGGCGGCGCGCATCTGGGCGGCGATGGACGACATCGCCCGGCGCCATCCTTGCGAGGCTGTGATCGTGGTGTCGCATGGCCTGGCGTTGGCGACGATGCTCTGCCGCGTGCAGAACATTCCGCTTGCGCAGGCGCGGGAGCTGATCCCGGACAACGCGGAGATTGTGCGCCTGGAATGGAATCCGCCCTTTGCGCAATGAGCGCGGCCCTCACCCCTGGCCCCCTCTCCCAGCATTGGGAGAGGGGGAAGAGAGCGCCGTAGCTGCGGCTCGCAGCCGCAGGTTCTGGCACACCGTCACGTCACGCCGGAGGCGATGGTCTGTGCTGCCCGCCGATGCAGGGGCGGGCGTTTTGAGGATTACAGAGGAGAAGATCGATGGACACCCTTCCCCTTCAGTCTCCTTATCTGGAGATGCTGAAAAATCGCGTCAACCTGTTCAAGGTGCCCTTCAGCGACCGCGGCTCGCGGCTGATGGTCTTTCGCCAAAACCATCACCTCAGCGTGCGCCTGGCCGAACGCTGGTTCAAACTGGACAGTCAGCTCTCCGGCTATCGCAGCCGCGAGCCGATCGTCAACGAATGGACGTTGACCGACGCCAACGGCGCCGCGCTGCCCATCGAGACGACCACCTATCCCCATTGCGTCGAGATTCACAACGCCAATGGCCTCTATCGCCTCGTGTTCGTCGATCAGGAGACGCTGCTCATGACGCTGCCGGCGGGCGTGCACGGCGTGCGCTTTCGCGTCTCCACCGCCGATGAGGCGCAGCCAGATCGCCGCGGAGGGGTGCTGAGGCTGAACCGCGCCATCCGTCGCGCCATCGCCTACACCACCGACGCGCGCATTTTGCAGCATGACATTCACGACAACAACGGCGGCCGTCTGGTGGAATTGAGGCTTGACTGTCCTGGCGGGGGGCGGCTGATGCTCAACATCACCCCGCGGCTGGGCTTCAACCGCCATCTTCCCGACGCGGCCGCCGCCATCCATGCGGCGGCGCAGCGCTGGCATGACTGGTTCGCCGCCGCGCCGCCCGTCGCCGAGCCATTTCGCGCCCAATACTATTTCGCCTGGCTGGTGATGCGCACCGGCCTGATCTCCTCGCGTTTCTACACGACGCGGGAGGCGATGACGCCTTCCAAGATTCATTACGTCGGCGTCTGGCAGTGGGACGCCTATTTCCATGCGCTCGCCTATCGCCACGTCGAGCCCAAGCTGGCGCAGGATCAGATTCGCATCGTGCTCGACCACCAGCGCGAGGACGGCATGATCCCGGACGCCATCCACGACGAAGGCGTCGTCACCCACCTCAATTTTCCCGTGGAGGCCGACGTCACCAAGCCGCCGTTGCTGGCATGGGCGGCCTGGAAACTTTACGAAATGGACCACGACCGCGAGTTCCTGGAAGAGATCTACGAGCCGGTCGTGCGCTGGAACCGTTGGTGGTTCGAGCGCAACGACCTTGACGGCGACGGCCTGCCTGAATATCAGCATCCCTTCTCATCCGGCCTCGACGACAGCCCGCTGTGGGATGAGGGCATGCCGGTGACCTCGCCCGATCTCAACACCTATCTGGTGCTTCAGGAGGAGGCGCTGGCGCGGATTGCGGGCGAGATCGGCCTGGAGGAGGACGTCGAGCTCTGGCAAGGGCGCGCCGAACGTCTGACGCAGCGCATGCTCGAACGCCTCTGGGATGCGGAGGCGGGGCTTTTCTGGGCGAAACGCCAGGGCCAACCCGTGCGCGTCGTCACGCCTTTCAACCTCTTTCCTCTGCTCACCGGTCGATTGCCGGGCGCCATCACCGCCCGCCTGCTCGCGCGCCTCACCGATCCTCAGGAGTTCTGGACGCGCTATCCCGTGCCCACGGTCGCCATCAACGACCCCAAATACGAACCGCTGACCATGTGGCGCGGCCCTTCTTGGGTGAACATCAACTATTTGTTGATCGAGGGGTTGCAGCGCATCGGGCAGCACGCCATCGCCGCCGAGCTGCGGCGACGCACGCTGGAGATGATCTCCAACCACGACGACATCTACGAGTATTACCATCCCGAGACCGGTGAGGTTCCACCCAAGGCGGCGCCGCTTTTTGGCTGGTCTTCGGCGCTCTTCATCGAGATGGCGATCGAGGAGTCGAAGGTTCTCGCCGAATCTGCATCCCCGTGAGGCGGCGCTTCAAGCACCGGCACCGGCGTCTCTCTGCGCCAACAAAGCGCGGTGGACTCTCTGGTCGGTCGCCGGCAGAGGGAGCGTCTCCACCTCGTCCAGCTCCAACCAGCGCCAGTCCAGGCAGCCGAGCGCCTGCGGCGAGCCTCCGACATGGCGGGCGTGAAAAGCGTGCAGGGTGATGCGAAAGTGGGTGTAGGCGTGTTTGACTGTGGTCAGGGGCTCGAGCACGGCGATCTCGATCCCCAGCTCCTCATTGATCTCGCGACGCAGGCAGGCGGCCAGGTCTGCATCTTGCGGCTCTCGCTTGCCGCCGGGGAACTCCCACAGTCCGCCCAGCATGCCCTCGGGCGGACGCTGCGCCATCAGCAGCTTGGAGCGGAATGGCTCGCCCGCCCAAATCACGCCGGCGGCCACGTCATAGTGGGGCGTCTTGGGGCGCGCCAGACGAACCGGTCGCGCGTGCTGCACGCCTTGCTGCGCGGCCTGACAAAATTCCCTCAACGGACAGAGGAGGCAGCGCGGATTCTGCGCAGTGCATACGGTGGCGCCTAACTCCATCAGCGCTTCGTTGCAGTCGCCCGCCCTTCCCGGCGGCGCTGCTTCGACGATGCGGCGCGCCAGCGCCCACAGTTCACGCACTACTGCGCCGTCGTCGATCGGCCGCTCGATGTTGAACAACCGCGCCAACACGCGGCGAACGTTGCCATCGAGGATCGGCTCCGGCTGATTGTAGGCAATGCTGAGGATGGCGCCGACGGTGTACTCGCCGACGCCGGGAAGCGCCAGCAGCGCGCTGCGGTCGGCGGGAATTTCTCCGTTATGGCGCTCGACGATCAGCTGCGCAGCTCGATGCAGGTTACGCGCTCGTGCATAATAGCCCAGCCCCTCCCAGAATTTGAGCACCTCCTGCAGGTCGGCGGCGGCCAACGCCTGGACGGTGGGGAAGCGCGCCATCCAGCGCCGAAAGTACGGCTCCACCGTCTCCACGCGCGTCTGCTGCAACATGATCTCGCTGATCCAGACGGCGTACGGATTGCGCGCGCCGGCGCGTGCGTCTCGCCAGGGCAACGCGCGCTGATGGTCTGCACACCAGTCGATCAGGCGCGCGGCGATCTGTGCGAAAGGAGGCGCATCCATTGCGAGAATTCACCAGCAGGGAGTGGGAAACGCGCTATTGCGGGACGTTAAGCGGGGAAAACAGGCACTGTCCCAGCAAAGTCATCGCAAAAAACGCAGCGATCAACATCCACATCCAACTGGGAAAGCCGCCGGTCTGCGTGCGCTTCTTGGGCGGTTTGGGTTTCGGCAGCGGCGTCTGACAACGCCAGCAGACCTCTTTATCGTCAGGATTCCAGGTCTTGCAGTTTGGGCAGTCCATGTAAATTTGCTCCTCGTGCTGCGCAGTACACAGGTATCGTAGCACAACCGTGATATGGATGCGAAACTGTCTCAAGTCTCAAGAATCGGTTTGCAGATTTGGAGATGCGATTTCATAATGGGCGATATGACCGCCATCGAACTGCTCAATCAAACGAACTTTCGCCGCAGGCTGGATCGGTGCATCCACTGCGGCCTGTGTTTGCCCGCCTGTCCGACCTACGCCGTCGATCAACGGGAGGCCGACAGCCCGCGCGGGCGCATCGCCTTGATGCGCGCTGCGGCTGAAGGGCGGATCGGGCTGGAAGGGGCCTTCGAGGAGCACATCGAGCTGTGTCTCGGCTGTCGCGCCTGCGAGACGGCCTGTCCTTCGGGCGTTCAGTATGGTCTGCTGCTCGAAACTGCGCGAGCCGCCCTGGCGCAGGAAAAGGCGCGCACGAGACGCGCACAGCTCGCAGACCTGGTGCAACGGATAGGGTTGCGCAGCTTGCTGCCCCATCGTCGTCGCCTGCGCTGGCTGGCGCGCGGGGTGTGGCTCTATCAACGCCTCGGCCTCGCCCGCTTGGCGCAATGGGCGCTTCCACATCTGCCGCCTGCCCTGACCACGATGGAGGGAATGACGCCGCCCGTCAATTTAAATTTCCTGGACCTTTCACAGCCTGCGCCTGCGCTCGGCCCCAGGCAAGGCAAAGTCGCCTTTTTTGTCGGCTGCGTGCAGGACGCGTTTTTGGCCGGCGTCAATCGCGCCACGGTGCGCGTGCTGCAGCGCAACGGATACGAGGTTCATTTCCCTCAGGCGCAGACCTGCTGCAACGCCGCCGCGCTCCACAGCGGCGACGTCGAATTTGCACGTGCGCTGGCGCGGCGCAACATCGACGCCTTCGCCGACGGGGACTTTGCCGCGATCCTCAACAACGCCGGCGGCTGCGGCGCGGCCCTTAAAGGCTACGACCACCTGCTGGCGGACGATCCACTCTATGCAGACCGCGCCCGAAGCTTTGTCGCCAAAGTCAAAGACATCCATGAATTTCTGGCCGACCACCTGCACCATCCGCCCACCGGCCATATTCAGGCGCGCGTCGTCTACGTTGACTCGTGCCATCTCCGCCATGGGCAGAAAGTCGTCGGTCCGCCGCGTGCGCTGCTGCGCGCCATCCCCGGCGTCGAGTTGGTCGAATTGCAGCAGCCGGACATGTGCTGCGGCAGCGCCGGCGTCTACAACCTGTTGCAGCCGGAGATGGCCAATCAGGTGCTCGACGCCAAGCTGGCCGATGTGCGCAGCGCTCACGCCAACATCATCGCCACGGCGAACACCGGATGTTATCTGCAGATGATCTACGGAGTCAAACGAGCAGGGTTGAACGCCACAGTTATGCACGTCGTCGAGCTGCTGGAGCGGTCGTACACCAATAATGCTGATGCGCAGCTCCACAAATGTCTTGTTGGTTGGTGAGGATTCCCACCCTCGTCGATGCAACCTGCACACCGGATGCGGCGCTGATTCATATACGCGCCGCTTGACTTCAGTGCGTGATGCGCGTTCCGTGCTTTCGACCTGTCTCACGCAACACGCATCACGCACCAACTCATCCCAAGCAGAACCTGTTCACGCTCCACGACGAATCTCGCCGGGCGACCTCATCCCGCCACGGGCAGCGCCTCGACGGCGGCGCGTTCGATGGGCAGCCCTCGCTTGTAGCGCTCCATGAACGCCGCAAAACCGTCGACGTCGCGCCGATCCGGCGCCAGGGTGACGGCCTTCTGGCCGGCGAAGACCCTGTCGGCTAGATAGGCTTCCAGCGACTCGTTCGCCTGGCGATAGAGCATGTAGGCCGCCAGCAGCGCAATGCCCCACGCGCCGCCCTCGCCGGCGGTCTCCATCACCGAGACGGGCACGTTCATCGCCGCGGCCATGACGCGCTGGCCGACCTCCCGCGTCTTGAAGAAGCCGCCGTGGCCGAGGATCTGATCGATCTGCACCCGCTCCTGTTCGAAGAGAATGTCCAGCCCGATGCGCAGCGCGCCGAGCGAGGCGAAGAGATGCGTGCGCATGAAGTTGGCCAGTGTGAAGCGGCTCGTCGGCGTGCGCACGAAGAGCGGGCGGCCTTCCTCCATGTGCGTGATGTGCTCGCCTGACACGTAGTTGTACGCCAGCAGCCCGCCGCCGTCGGCGTCGCCCGCCAGCGCCAGCCTGTAGAGCGTTTCGTACAACTTAGACTCGCTCACTTCCACGCCGATGGCCTGGGTGAACTCCTGGAAGAGGTCGATCCAGGCGTTGAGGTCGGAGGTGCAGTTGTTGCTGTGCACCATCGCCACCGGCTTGCCCGTAGGCGTCGTCACGATGTCGATCTCTGGGTAGACCCTGGAGAGCGGCTTTTCAAGCACGATCATGGCGAAGACAGAGGTGCCCGCCGAGACGTTGCCGGTGCGCTCCGCCACGCTATTGGTGGCGACCATGCCGGTTTCGGCGTCGCCTTCAGGCGGACAGAGCGGAATGCCCGGTTGCAGTTCACCGCTGGGATCAAGGAGTCGCGCGCCTTCGGGCGTAAGCTTTCCGGCCGGTTCGCCCGCCACCAGCACTCTGGGCAGGATGTCTGGCAGGCGCCAGGGGAGATTCTGCGCCGCCAACAGCGCGTTGAACTGCTCGATCTTGCGCGCGTCGTAGTCGTTCGTGGCGCTGTCGATAGGGAACATACCCGACGCCTCACCGACGCCCAGCACTTTTTCGCCGGTCAGCTTCCAGTGTACGTAGCCGGCCAGCGTGGTGAGGTGATGGATATCCTTGACGTGTGGCTCCTGATTCAAGATGGCCTGCCAGAGATGCGCAATGCTCCAGCGCTGCGGGATGTTGAACTGAAACAGCTCGGTGAGCTGCGCTGCCGCCTGGCCGGTGATGGTGTTGCGCCAGGTGCGGAAGGGGACGAGCAAGGCGCCATCCTGGTCGAAGGGCATGTAGCCGTGCATCATGCCGCTGAAGCCAATGGCGCCGACCGTCCGCAGCGACGCACCGTACTGCGCCTGCACGGACGCGCGTAGGTCGCGGAAACACGCCTGCAAGCCCGTCCACACATCGTCGAGGCTGTACGTCCAGACGCCATTCTCGTAGCGGTTTTCCCACTCGTGGCCGCCGGATGCCAGCGGTGTATGGTCGGCGCCGACCAGCACCGCCTTGATGCGCGTCGAGCCGAATTCGATGCCCAGCGCGGTCTTGCCGTTTTCGATGGCGTTGCGAATATCGGTTGGATTCATCGTGAAGCTCCTATTGTTCAATTGAAGATCGTTTTGTTTTGCTTGAAATGATGGAGCGAAGAGCACGATTACACGATACACGATACCTGTTGGTTTCTTCAAGACTGACGATGGTTGAAACCCCATCGTCCTGCCCAATTTCGGGCAGTCAGCTACCCAAAATCAGGTAGCGCCCTCCCCAAAATCGGGTAGGTTTTCGCTTGAAATGTCACCGCCAATTTACTATAGTGTCATTACTGCATCATCAATACAAAGTTTGACGAATCAATTGTGGCAAAGGAAAAAACGAGAATATGCAAATACGGATAAGATCGATGGGGATGGCAATCTTGGCCTTCTTGACATTGTCGTGTGTTGCGTTTTATTTTTCGTTCTTTCGCATCCCTGCCGTGCAAGCGAATGATGGAAGAGAATTTCTACAGGCTGCCCTTCAACAAATCGAAGAGGTAAAGCCTGGCCAGATTCTCCATTCTTCCTATACACTTTATCGTCGTACACCTCCAGCAGACCTGGAACCCATCGATCCATATCATTTACCCTATCATCAAATTTGGCCAGACAAGGAGTATGAAGATACATGGCTTGAAATTAGCGAAGCGGGAAAAGTATCTCGCTGGAGAACGCAGTTGCGTAGCACTGACGGAGAGTTGTTGCAAGACTTGATGTTTGACGGCGTTGTGGAGACTGATTATTTCCCCAAGGATGGAAGGGCTGTTCAGTTTCCAGGTGAAAGCGCCGACTTCCGAGACGAGCGTGTTGCACTGATCCAGAATTTTCTTCAGCATTCTCACCTTTCTCGCCGCGAAAACCTGTCTCCTGATGGCAACCCGGTGTTAAGTGTCTATGGCGAGAGCGTCGCCATCCAATTTTCGGCCCAGAGGGAGTTGTCAATTGCGGAGGCGCTTCTGAGCTTTTCCCGTCCCTTCATAGCCGATCTAAAGCCTGTATCTACCACAAATCGCATCGATTTCGATCCTGCGACCCATCTGCCGGTTGGCACGGGCCAGAGCGTATGGGATTCGTCAGGCGCAGAGCATGTCATTTCCTATCGCGCATTCAGCCAGCCAATCATCTTGTCGGTGACAAATGTCGATCCAAAGGCGATCTTTCGCCAGGAAATACCAACGGAAGCTTTTCAGGATGCTTTTTCTTTACCTGCTGCGACTCAGCTAACGACTCTAGAGCAACTTGCGCAATTGGCGCGATATCCAGTTTATGTACTTCCAGAGTCAATGCTTGACTGGAAACTGGTTTTGGCAACCTTCAATCCTTCAACGCACAGCTCAGCGCCAGCATTCCTTCAAGGAATCGATTTGGCGGCTTCGAGCGGGGTTGGTGTTCAAACCATTTATACAAATCATGACAACTCTGCAAACCTATTTATTGTTCAAGGACCTACTGCGGACATGAATCATGTATTGCGCCAGACCATGCCAACTTGGTTGATGTCTGAACGTATTCAACTACTTCTCGATGATGAGCAATTCAGTGCATGGGCGCTCATCGGACAGGAGAGCAGCCGCATGCGCTATGTCATCGAAGCTGGTGACACAATTGTCTATGTTGACAGCCGCGGGATTCCAGCTAAGCAGGTTATCGAGCTACTATCTCGATTCACCAAGGTTCAACAATAGCAAAGACTGCATAACGAAGGGACATACCATGAAAGTTTCTACGATTCGCCTTTTGGCTATTCCTTTGAGCGTAGGTTGCCTGATCATGGCGAGCATAGGCATAGCAATTGCTGTATCCGGCTCCTGGTCTAAAAATGGCGTGAGCATGTCTGGCAATCATTTTACAAACTGGGTTCAGCCAATCGGCAGAGAAATGTGGAGCTCTTCTAGTGCACAAACGCCTAGAGGTGTGATTGCATCGATCTTTGCTGATGCCCGATTACAAGATCGATGCCGAAATCCCGATGGAACCTGGCAGTCTTGGAACATGTATGGCTATGGCAACAGCTCCGCAAGTTGGGCGTATAGCTCAGGAACTGCCTATGCCACAGGGAATTACCAAAACTGCCAGTATGGTCACCAATATCTCAACCAATCCCTTCATTCGTTCAGTGATAGCGCCTTCGGCATAAATGAGGCCTATTGGCTGTTATCCTCTTGAACGCTGCTGGCAGAGGCGTGGAATCCCATACTCTCTTCTGGAAAGGAGCGCCACCTGAAGATTAAAGCACTGCTCATTCTGGTTGCCATGTGTTGAAGCGCCCCCGTTGTCACTTCTGGATGCCTGGGATAGAGTGGATACCTATGCCCATGCTTGGGGTAGTGACGCATCGTTGATCTATCTGACCAGCGCCGATGTTAACGATCAAGACTCGGCGCCACGCACCGATGGGAAACGACGAGTATGGCAGGCACTCTACACCTCGCCCGCCTTCAACAAGCAGCTAAATGTTCAGATGGTGGATGGCGAGATAACAAGCGCCATTGAGGATGGCGTCCATGATCCTGGCATTGCTGTTATCTCCGAAAGGCCTAAGTTCGATAGCTCCGATGCCTTGCGACAAGTGCAGGCTGCCCTACCCGATTTCGGCGCCAGCGTTGGGAGAGGCAAAGGATATCACTTTGTCCTCCAGACAGGCGCTAGTGGTTCCTCTGTGATTACCGTCGTTGGCTCATCGAAGTCGTCTGACGGCAACCGCATACCTACAAGTGTCAATGTAGACTCCGCTAACGGTCAGATCGTCGATCTGTCCGTCTTGCCAAAGTGAAGGATCGTGAAGTATGCGCGCCTTACAATACACGCGATTGCTTGTTGCCTGTTTGTTATCTGCCGGTGTAGTCTACTTTTCGCTCGCTACAATTGAAGCTGTCTATGCCACCACTTACTATGCCAAAGTAACTGGTTATGCTTTCGCAAGCACCAGTGCCAGCGGAGTGGCACTACAGCAGAATCACTTTGCGAATCATCCCCCACAAACAATGTGCGGCAACCCTCCTATCAGGGACTGGTCGGGGGACAATGTGACATTTTCACCTGAGTCGGTCTGAGAAGGTCGGCTCAGATGTTTGTCACGATCACTTCAGAAACCTGGTTTCGCGTTCCGCAGCGCAGCAAACACCCCCAAGGTATGCTCATCAAGCGGCAACAGTGCGGTCAGATGGCGATATACGGCCGGTCTGTAAACGGTGTTCGCCATGACGGCATAGCGCAGCTCCCCAACGCATGGATGCACATAGTGATGCTGGCGCAGGCGACTGTAGACGTCCGCCTGGTCGAAGTGCGTCTCCTCCCAATATGCTGAAAAATTGGGCAGCATGCGTAGATGCTCACCTTCACCTGCAAGGTATGAGCGACCTGTTCAATGTTGGGTGGTCGACTACTCAAAATCAGGTAGGCGAACTACCCAAAATCGGGTAGGTTTTTGCTTGAAACCGCAGATTTGGAAATGGTATTGTGGGTTATCAAGGTTGGTTATCTAGACTGTCAAAAAAGGTGGCAAAACCATGCGAAGCAAAATTGTTCTTGGCCTGCTTGTTGCAATCATTGCCTACGCTTGCCTAGCAATGGCCGGAGGCGCTAATGTTGAGGCGGCAGGTGGTTCTTACTTAATGGCGCGTTTTTGGGACAACAAGAATTTTTCGAGTTTGCTCTGGGAACATTATTACGAGTACATCTGCCCTCAACAGCCAGGCCATATTGGTAATGTAAACCTTGCGATGGCTGGGGTGGACAATCGGTTTGAATCTGCAAATGCGTACGGATACTCTGGGTATTGTGAAACAACGATCATGTACAAGTATGCAAATCTCTCAGGAACATCCTATCAGTGCGGCGGAGGTGGCTGCAGCGATCTTGGAGTCTTGAACAACGATGTCACCTCTTACAAGCTTTTTCGATGAAACCCGAGAATACAAGAAAGGAGATCAAACATGATTACGCTGGAGCGTAAAACATGGCCGTTCTCGAGAGTCCTTCTTGTTGCTGCAACGGTCACTGTTATTCTATTTTTTCTTGCGATTATGTTTACAGCGCCAAAGGCTCACATGCAAGGAGAACCGGTCTGGTGTTTTGATGTAACTACAGATGCGAAAGGGGGGCGTCACACATTTGGCCATCCCCCTGGGATCAAGTCGTCCGCCGTGGCGGCTTCCATGGGAGGGACGGCCGTGGAACAGCACTGTTTCGATAGTTGGGCTGACGCGGCATCCTACATTACAGGCGGTCAAGTAACATTGTCCGATGACGCCTCCGAAGAAGACTATGTGCGTGAAACGGATCGCTTCTTCCGCACAGGTGTAACGCCACTCTCGGCGCCATAGCTATGACCTACCAGTCTGGCAGAACAAATGTGACATTTTCACCTGAGCCGGCCTGGGAAAATCGGCTCAGGTGTTTGTATCCACCACTTCAAGAACCCGCCGCTACTTTTCTCACGCAGCGCAGCGAACACCGCATAGGTGTGCTCATCAAGCGGCAGCAGTGCGGTCAGATGGTGATGGATGACCGGTCTGTAAACGGTGTTCGCCATGACGGCATAGCGTAGTTCCCCAACGCGTGGATGCACATAGTGATGCTGACGCAGGCGGCTGTAGATGTCCGCCTGGCCGAAGTGCCTCTCCTCCCAATATGCTGAAAAATCGGGCAGCATCCGCAACTGCGCCATCAGGTCGTTCCAGCGTTTGGTGTGGCGGTGGCGCAACGTCATGGCGCGGAACTGGTGCAGGTTGCGCAGCGCCAGCATACGCCAGCCGGCCTGCATGGAGCGGCGCATAGGCGAGTCTGGTGCAAAGATGACGTGGAGGAAGTTGGGGCGCTCACCTTCACCTGCAAGGTATGAGCGACCTACTCAATTTTGGGTAGTCGACTACCCAAAATTGAGTAGGTTCACTACCCAAAATCAGGTAGGTTTTTGCTTGAAATCACCTTCGCAACAATGCTATTGTGACCTCGGATGCCCATCCTGGCACTCTGCTTGCCTGCAGAGTCATGATCTACAAACCATTTGAGCCTTTGAGGAGGGGTGATGAAAAAAGCTACAGGAATTTCTATTATTTTGGGCGCTTTGATTGGATTTGCAATTTTCGGTGTAACGCTATTGAAAATTCAACCGTCAATTGCTCAGACTATCGATAATTATCGGGTCTTGCTAAACGTAAATACTCAATCTAGCGGGGTTGAAGCGCACCCGTTGTCACTCCTGGATGCCTGGGATATAGTGGATGCATATGCCCATGATTGGAGTAGCGACGCATCGTTGATCTATCTGACGAGCACCGACGTTAACGATCAAGACTCGGCGCCACGCACCGATGGGAAACGACGAGTTTGGCAGGCACTCTACACCTCGCCCGCTTTCAACAAGCAGCTAAATGTTCAGATTGTGGATGGCGAGATAACAAGCGCCATTGAGGATGGCGTCCATGATCCTGGCATTGCTGTTATCTACGAAAGGCCAAAGTTCGATAGTTCCGATGCCTTGCGACAAGTGCAGGCTGCCCTACCCGATTTCGGCGCAAGCGTCGGGAGAGGCAAAGGATATCACTTTGTCCTCCAGGCAGGCGCTAACGGTTCCCCTGTTATTACCGTCGTTGGCTCATCGAAGTCGTCTGACGGCAACCGCATACCCACAAGTGTCAGTGTAGACCCCGCTAACGGTCAAATCGTCGATCTGTCCGTCTTGTCAAAGTGAAGGATCATGAAGAATGCGCACCTTACAATATACTCGATTGCTTGTTGCCTGTTTGTTATCTGCCAGTGTAGTCTACTTTTCGCTTGCTACAATTGAAGCTGTCTATGCCACCACTTACTATGCCAAAGTAACTGGTTATGCTTTCGCAAGCACCAGTGCCAGCGGAGTGACACTACAGCAGAATCACTTTGCGAATCATCCCCCACAAACAATGTGCGGCAACCCTCCTATCAGGGACTGGTCGGGGGACTGGCCGTGGGGCACACAAATTACGATGGCAAATCCAGTTACACAGCGAACAGCAAGCAATGTTGCTTATACGCGCAGGGTCTTCTATCTCTACGACAACGGAGATCCTTATTGCACCCAAGGCGTGAACTGGGCAGACCTATATTTCGGTAGATATAAACAGAACCCAGCGTCGAATTGTACGTGTCCAGGTGTCTCGCCAAACTCTTGCGTTGCAGGCACTAACAATGTTAACAACTGTACAGATGCCACCAACTTTGGCTCTGCTTACAGGTACTACAGCCAGCCTTGACCGAAATCTATGTGACAATGTGACATTTTCACCTGAGCCGGCCTGGGAAGATCGGCTCAGGTGTTTGTATCGACCACTTCAAGAACCCGCCACCACTTTTCTCACGCAGCGCAGCAAACACCGCGAAGGTATGCTCATCAAGCGGCAGCAGTACGGTCAGATGGTGATGGACGACCGGTCTGTAAACGGTGTTCGCCATGACGGCATAGCGCACCTCCCCAACGTGTGGATGCACATAATGATGCTGGCGCAGGTGACTGTAGATGTCCGCCTGGCCGAAGTGCGTCTCCTCCCAATATGCTGAAAAATCGGGCAGCGTACGCAACTGCGCCATCAGGTCATGCCAGCGCGTGGTGTGGCGGTGGCGCAGCGTCATGGCGCGGAACTGATGCAGGTTGCGCAGCGCCAACATACGCCAGCCGGCCTGCATAGAGCGGCGCATGGGCGAGTCCGGCGCAAAGATGACGTGCAGGAAGTTGGGGCGCTCACCTTCACCGGCAAGGCTCTGCAGCCAGCCAGGCTCGATGGCGTGCAGCATCAAGGCGGCATGGTTGGCGGCGAGGATGTCGAAGTAGTCGTCGTACAGGAACGCAGGCTGATACAGGCTGGCGAACAGTTCGAGCAGTTCAGCGTCGGCGGCAGCTACATCGAACACAGGCGCAGCGGCTACCCCATCTTCGAGATCGATTGCCAGGGTGAAGAATTCGCGACGTTCCAACGTCGTGAGTTGAAGCGCTGAGGCCAGGTTCTCCAGCATGGCGCCATCCAATGTCGCCTTCTTGCCCTGCTCCAGGTTGGCGATGACGCGCAGGGAGAGCCCGCTTGCGGATGCCAGTTGTTCCTGCGTCCAGGGACGGCCGGTGTGTGGGTCGCGACGCTCCTTGCGCAAGGAAGCGACGATTTGACCAAAGGCGCTGCGTTGCATCAGCGGGACCTCCAACGATCGAGCGGCGTCGTGAGCAAGAGCAGCCAACCACCCAAAATTGAGTAGGTGAACCACCCAAAATCGGGTAGGTTTTTGCTTGAAATCGCACCCCTGAACCTGCTATTGTGAGACCATCGAAAGTAAGAACGCAACTGCCATGCGGTTTGTTCCGGCGCATTGGATACCATCCAGATCATAGAGATCGCCGGGTCTTCCTCCGATCCGGCGTTCGTCATTACGGACGCTTCGCTTTCGCCGCGCAAGATCATCGAAGCCTGGGAACGGGCGGATGCTGAAGCTGGGGTAGTGGACAAACGCCAGGAGCCATACGCCATCATTGGCGCGGCGCTCGACTCCCAGGCCAGCAGACTCTTTTTGCCGCTTTGTTATCGCGCGTAAGGTCTCAAAACCTGGAGACACCGTCCTCTTCTCAGACGGAACTATAAGCGTACTGACCGCCAACAGAACAGATGAATGGCATCCTGCCAGGAAGCCTGATGGCCTCCTGGCAGCGATTCCTTCCGCCTTCTCTCGCCTACGCGCTCGCCCCGGATGTCAGCGACACCGGCTTCGCCTCCGGCCCGCCATTCGTCCAGCCGTTCGCCGCCGCCCAGCCCTCTTTTGCGACGCGCAGGCAGAAGTCCACCACCTTGGCCGGAATGTTGACGCCGGTCGGCGCGATGCTGTTGCGGAACTCCATCGTGTAGTTCACTTCATTGACCAACAGCCCGCGCTCCGGGTCCTCGAAGACGTCGATCGCCACCACGCCGCCGCCGACCGCCTTCGCCGCACGCACGCAGAGGTCGTTGAGCTCCGGCGTCACCGGGCAGTTGCTGGCCTTGCCCCCGCGCGCCGTGTTGGTGATCCAGTGCTCGGAGGTGCGATAGATGGCGGCGATGGTCTCGTCGCCGACGACAAAGGCGCGAATGTCGCGCAGCGGCTTGTGGATGTATTCCTGGATGTAGAAGATCGAATGATGATAAGAGCCGAGCACTTCCTTGTGCTCCAAAATCGCCTCGGCGGCCTCGCGGTCGTTGATCTTGCTGAGCAAACGCCCCCAGGAGCCGACCGCCGGCTTGAGCACGACCGGGTAGCCGAGCATCTCGATGGCTTCCAGCGCGCTCTCCTGCGTGTAGGCAACCAGGCAACGCGGCTGCGGTATGCCGGCTGCGGTCAGCGCGCTGGTGGTCTGCAGCTTGTTGCCGCAATTGTCCGCCACCAGCGCAGTGTTGACCGTCTTGACGCCCTGGTCGTTGAGGATGCGCAGGCTGTAGAGCGCGCGCCCATGGCTGATGCAGCGCTCGACGATGACATCGAAGTCTCGAAAGCGCCGGCCGTCTCCCCGAGCCGTGATGTCAAAGATCAACGTGTTGTCGTCGATCAGCTCGAGATCGACTCCGCGGCGGTCGAACTCCTCAAAGAGCAGCTTCTCCTCGGCGCGCACGCGCGAGTAGAGAACCCCCACCTTCATCTTACTCACCCCAGTCTTCCTCTTCTTCCGGCGCCGGCGCCAGCTCGATCGGGTCGATGTTGACGACTTCCAGGTCGACGCCGCACTCCGGGCACTGCACGATCTCGTTTTGCATGACGTTTTTCACTTCGATTTCGGCGAAGCATTCCGGGCATTCCGCTGTGCCAGATGCAGTTTTCAGAGCCATAGGATTCTCCTTTGTGATTGAAATCGTTTTGGGTCGTAGACTTTCGATGCCAACGAAGACACGAGAACTCGAAGAAAAACCAAGACGGACGTTTCGTGTCTCGAGGTCTGAAGGTTAAACTTCCTTATCCCGCTCCTGCAGCTTCTCCACGATCGCCTCCGTCATTCTCTTTGTCGTCGCCGTCCCGCCCAAATCCGGCGTCCACACGCCGTCAAGCAAGGCGGCGTGGACGGCGTCCTGCACGCGTTGCGCCATCTCGCCTTCGCCCAGGGAGGCGAGCAGCTGCGCTGCAGCCAGGATCGTTGCACACGGGTTCGCCAACCCTTTGCCGGCAATGTCCGGCGCGCTGCCGTGCACCGGCTCGACCAGCGTGAAGGCGTCGCCGACGTTGGCGCTGGGCGCCAGCCCCAGCCCGCCCACCAGCGCAGCCGCAGCGTCGCTCAGGATGTCGCCGTAGAGATTCGGCGCCACGATCACGTCGTAGCGCTCCGGCTCGCGAATCATGCGGTAGATCATCGAATCGACGATCTGCTCCTCCACCTCTACGTCGGGGAACTCCTTCGCCGCCGCCTGGCACGCCTCTCGAAATAGTCCGTCGGTCAGGCTGAGGACGTTGGCCTTGTGGACGATGGTGACCCGCGGGCGACCTTCAGCATGTTCTCCCTTCCGACTCGCCGCCCGCGAGCGCGCCAGCGCAAACGCCTTGCGCGCGATGCGCTCCGAGGCGCGGCGGGTGATGACGCGCTGCGCAACCGCCGTGTTTCCGTCGTCCTCCAGCCGTTCCTGACGGACGTAGAGACACTCGGTGTTCTCGCGCACGATGAGCATGTCCACGCCGAAGCGGCTGCCGGGCACAGGCATCGAGACGACCGGCCGCAGGTTGGCGTAGAGGTCCAGCTGTTTGCGCAGCGCCAGGATCGGGCTGCTGTAGCCCTCCACCTTCTGGCTGGGAGATTGCGTCGCCCCGAAGATAGCGCCGTCGCAGCCGCGGATCGCCGACGCCGTGCGCTGCGGCAGCGCGGTTCCTGTGCGCGTGAACGTTTCCCAGCCGGCCTCCAGCTCCACGAAATCGAATCGCAAGGGCAGCGCCTCGAGCACCTGACGCGCCGCCGGCACGACCTCCTTGCCGACGCCGTCGCCGGGAATCAACGCAATGCGATAAGATCGAACGGCCATGCTTTCACCACTTTCCATGATACGGCCCACCGCCGGACAGATACTCCTGCACGCGCGCTCGACATCCCGCCTGCATGTTCGGCGGCAGGTTCGTCAGGCTGAACCAGGCGCACCCCTCGATCTCCCAGGTGCGCGGCGGCGGGCCGGGTAGGTCGAAATCTTCGCCGACGTAGACGACGACGTGGTCGCTGCGTCCGCCGTGGTTGCTCAGGTAGATGCCGAGCAACCGCGGCTCGCTGCGGACGATGGCGCCCACCTCCTCGCGCGCTTCGCGAATCGCCGCCTCCAGCAGCGACTCCCCGCGCTGCACGCTGCCGCCCGGAAAGTACCACTTGCTGGCGTAGGAGTG
>FWPV01000053.1_pt1:0-35000 | contig 419384 bp, 337 predicted proteins | sample 2228371 | NCBI WGS metagenome assembly FWPV01 (sample SAMEA103939776, study PRJEB20133) | metagenome | reverse complement strand
GCACCGCCTCCTTCAACCAGGCGGGGGAAACCCAATGCATCGTGACAAACTCGGAGTGGTCGTGATTCACTTGTCCCCGCAATTCCAGCCCGCGCGCCCGGTAGATGTGGCTGCACGCCGGGCCAAAGCCGGGGTTGTCCCACACCATGCCTAGATAGGCGACGCTCTCGGCGTCGACCACAGCCGGCGCGTAGCCGGTCTCCTCCAACAGCTCGCGCAGCCCGGCCGCTTGCAAGTCCTCCCCTGGAGTCGCCAGGCCGCCGGGAATCTGCCAGATCACTGCGCCGACGCCGTGGCGATATTCGCGCTCCAACAGAAGCTCGCCCGCTGCGTTGAAGCCGATCACGCCGACGCCAACGCCGGCCGGCTCCAGCCGCGTGTATTCATAGCGCGCGCCGTTCGGCAGCTCCACCTCATCCACCACCACGCCGATCCAACGGTTGCCAAAGGCGCGGCGGGTCGAAAGCGTTCGCCACGCAGGCGGATCGTTTTGCATAGGTCACCTGCTTGCAAGCCTCCGGAGGGTCAAGCCGCCGTCTTTTCGATGCTTTCCAGCACTTCGGCGCTGACCAGCCTGCTGTGATATTCGCGCAGCAAGAAATCCACGTCGTCGAGCGTGATGCGTTTCTGGTCCGCCAGCGCCTTGATCTGCGCCGTGACGGTCTTGACGTCGTCGTCGCTCAGGTCGAGCTGGAGCTGCTCCGCACGCTCCTTGATGGCGTTCCAGCCGGTCAGGCGGTGGGCGATGTGCAGATAGCGCGTAAGGCCAAAGTCGGCCGGGTTGAGAATCTCGTAGGTGCTCGGATTGTTGAGGATCGCCTTGGCGTGAATGCCCGCCTTGTGCGTGAAGGCCGTGAAGCCGGTGATGTAGTTGTTGAAGGGCACGTCGACGTCGACCAGGCTGGCCACATAGTTGTCGATCTCGCGCAACAGCGGCAGATTGTACTTGCGTCGGATCATCTCCGGGTTGTAAGCGTACATGCGCGCGATCAGGCCGCCCAGCGGCGTGATGCCGTTGCGCTCGCCGATGCCGAGGACCGAGGTGTCCACATGCGTGGCGCCCGCCTCCAGCGCGCAGTAGGCGTTGGCGACGGCGCAGCCGGTGTCGTTATGGCCGTGAAACTCGATGTCGCAAGAGACGACGCCGCGCAACGTCCTGACGAGATCGTACACCTGCCGCGGGGTGGCGATGCCTACGGTGTCGGCGATGCCGACGCGGTTGACGCCGATCTTGTCCACCGCCCGGTAGATGGTGAGCAGGTCCACGAGGTCGCTGCGGAAGCTGTCTTCGGAGCTGAAGCGCACCTCCAGCCCTTTGCTCTTGATGAACTCGATCACCTCGATCGCCGACTCGATGATGTAGGGGATGTCCTTGCCGTGGGAGAACTGGCGCAGATAGCTGCTCGTGCCGAAGACCACGTCGATGCCGTCGGCGCCGGTGTCGACGGCCAGTCGGGCGTCGTCCATGTGGCAGCGCACGTGCGTGAGGATTTTGGTCTTCAGGCCCAGCGAGGCGATGCGCTCGAGGTCGGCGCGGCTTTGGGGGCTGGCGGCCGGCGAGGTCAGCTCGATGTACTCCACGCCGAAGGCGTCGAGCAACCGGGCGATCTCCACCTTCTGTTCGGTGGTGAAAAAGGCATTGGCGAACTGCTCGCCCTCGCGCAAGGTGGATTCGATGATGGCGAAATTGTCAAGACTCATGGCGCACGCTCCTGTGATGAAAAACGAATTCCAGACAAACAAAAAACCGGCCGATCCGTCTGGATGGCCGGTTGGGTGTCGTCGCTGAACCCGAGCAAGCACGCATCACCAGACGGTGAAGTCGTCCGGAAACTGCTTCTTGCTCTTCTTGTTCAGAGCGATCGATAGACCGAGAAACACCTTCAGGCTCCGCTGTTCAGAGATTCAATGCACGCAGTCCGGATAGTACCAGAATGCGATCGCGCTGTCAAATCGACGCAAGGGGCAAGCGACCGAAAAGATTTCAGCGTCGCAGGCTGCGATGAAACAAAGCGTTTCCGGCTGCAGACGATAAGCTCAGGTCGCGCAAAAGATGCTCGCCCCATTTTTTGGCAAATAGCTGTCTTCAATCGCTCGCCTTTGTGCCCTGCCCCCTGCTTCCCTTTCCGCCGCCAGCCTGGCGACCAGGCGCTTAGAACATCACCACAAAGACACCAAGAAATACGAGGATTTGGCGTTTTTCCTCTTCTCTTTGGAGCACCCTTTGTGCCTTCTTGGTTATTATCGTCGTCTCTCCCACCCAGACTCTCGCATCAACTTCAGCGGTCGAAGTGAGGGGTTGAGGAATTCGCAAACGCTGACGCCGACCGATTGTTGACTTTTCCCCATCACCTATGGCAGACTTTTGTATAGGAGTCTCCATCGGGGAGTAGCGCAGTCTGGTAGCGCACAGCGTTTGGGACGCTGGGGTCGTAGGTTCAAATCCTATCTCCCCGACTCGTGCGGGTATAGCTTAAAGGCAAAGCTCCTGCCTTCCAAGCAGGCGATACGGGTTCGATTCCCGTTACCCGCTCTCAAGCAAATCAGCTCTCCCTCTCGGATCGGTAGCTCAACGGCAGAGCAGGGGGCTCATAACTCCTTGGTTACAGGTTCGAATCCTGTCCGATCCACTCGCTTTCCTCTCCGTTTTTCTCATCCTCCCGCCACTTCAAAAAGTGCAACTACTTCAAAATGTAATAGGTGGCGCGTTTGCTGCCGATGCGGATGAGCAAGTTTTTGTCCACAAGGTCGGCGAGATCGCGACGGATCGTCTCCGGGTGGACGTCGGGCGCCAGCGCCTGTAGGTCGCTGTTGGTGATGCGACCATGCTGCCGGACGAAGGCCAGCGCCGCCTCCTGTCGTTCGTTGAGGAAGGCGTGCGGCCAGCGCTGCTTCTGCGCCTGCACGCTGACCAGCTCCTCGCCCGCCGAGCGCAGCGTGACGCGGAAGCCGGCGGCCGTCTCCTCGAACTCCGGCGGGGGCAGCCCGGCCTCCTCCATAGCGGCGATCATGCGATCGATGCCATAGCCCAGACGCTCGATGTAGCCGAGATCGGTGAGGACGGCGACGATGGCTTCGTTGCGACTGTACCGTTCGTCTTTGATGTTTTCGACCGTCACATGGCCGGGCAAGCGCCCCGGGCTGTAGACTTCGAGCCGGTCGCTGAACATGAGCAGCCGAATGCCCTCCCCGCGGATGCTGTAGTCGCGATGCGCAATGGCATTGACGATGGCCTCGCGCACGACCGGCAGGGGGTATTCGGTGGTCTCTTCCCGCGCCATGCCGCGTATGCGCATGCCGCGCCGCATGTTGGCGATGACGAAGGCCTCGGCCTGCCGCGCCTGCTCCGCCAACACGCCGCCGATGTCCTGACGAACGAACTCATCGCCCATGGCGCCGCCGGCGTAGCGCACGCAGATGATCTCGGCGCTGCGCAGGAAACGCTGCGGATTGCGCCCAAAGAGCAGAATGCCGGCCACCGTCGGCGTCGGCTGCCCCAGGGGAAGCCCGTCGGCGCCGCGGCGGGTGATGCAGCCGCGGCTGAGCAACGCCTCCACCACATCCTCGTCCGGCGGCAACCCGAGCTGATCGAAGTAGCGGCCGACGCGCGCCATATCGAGGTCTTCAAGCGTGGCCTCTTCGACAGGCTGGCTCTCGAAGCCGCTCTCGCTGCGTTCGAGCAGAAGCTGGCGCAGCTCCGTCGTCGTCAAGGGGCGATTCTGATGACCGGCGCGCGTCAGATAGAGGCCGCGGACGTTGTAGACATGGGGCAGTCCTTCCGGCACATAGACGGAAAGCGCGGCTGCGCCGTCGATCTGAACGATTTGAGGGCTGGGCAGGATGATCGGCGGGTCGGGCAGGAGGCTGGCCTCCATCAGCAGGTCGCGCAGTTCGGCGAGGTCAACGTCGGGCTGCGGGACGCCTTTTGCGGTCACGCCGAGCAGGACGACGCCGCCCTCTGCGTTGGCCATCGCCGCCAGCGTCTCGGCCAGATGGCGCCGCGAGATTTTGGCGGGCAGCAAGGCGACGCGCATGGAAGGCCCATCGGACAACAGGCGCTTCACTTCTTCGGGCGTCAGTGCAGCCACGCGGCGACGCAGGGTCATGTCATCGTCTCTCCTGTACGGTCATCTGTGCGGTCGTCAACATCCAGGGCGTCCTGGACGTCGCTCTCCCCATTCTCCCTCGCTTCGATCTCCGGTTCAAAGTCCTCCTCGAACTCATCATCCCAATCGTCGTCATCGACATCGTCCAGCTCGTCTGCCTCGGCCTCCTCCTTGCGCAAATCCTCCGCTGCGCCGTAGAAGATCAACAGCACCGACCCATAGCGGCGCCGGTCGTATTCTTCCAGATGCGTCAGTGCAACCGGCGCGTCCTCGCGCGGGTGAATCTGCACGACCACGCTCCCGTGCGGCGCCAGCAGCGCCGGCCGGGCGTCGATCAGCTGCAGCGCCTTGATCCAAAGCCCCTGGTATTGCGGCGGCGCCACGAAAATCAGATCGTAAGGCTCGCCTTGATAGCGTTGCAGGTAGGCGAAGCTGTCGCTGCGCAGCACGGCGGCCTGTTGTTCGAGGCGGCAATGGCGCAAATTGGCGTGAATGGTGGCGATCGCCTTGCGACTCACCTCGACGAAATCGACCCAGGCCGCGCCGCGGCTCAACGCCTCGATGCCGACGCCGCCGGTGCCGCCGAAGAGGTCGAGCACGCGCGTCTCCACGATCCAGTCGCCCAGGATGCTGAAGAGCGCCTCCTTGGCGCGATCGGTGATGGGCCGCGTGCCCTCGCCTGGCGTCATGATCAATTTGCGTCCTTTGGCCTTGCCCGCAATCACGCGCATGGCGGCTCACCCTCACAGGCTAGCGCACAACCAGAAGCTCCCAGGAGCCGTCGTTCAACAGGCTGAAGTAGCGGATCGTGGCGTCCTCGAAGCAGGCCAACATGCGGCCGCGCTCGAAATTCTGCACGATCGAATGCTGACAGAGGCGCTCCTCCCGTTCGATAAAGCCGAGTTGTTTTTGCAAGGCCTCGACGGAGCACCAGAGTTTGCCGAAGCCGCGGCGCGGCAAAGGCGGAGAAGTGGGCGGCCCGTCCAATGGGTTGCATGAGAACTCCGGCTGGCTTTCATCCCAGGTGTCCCGGTACGATTGCCAGCTTTGGTCGGCGAAGAGCACGTAAATTTGCTGGTCGCTGCTGAACCAGAGCATGAAACGGTTGTAATCCGGCCCTTCGCCGAATTCATTGATGGCGACCGGCTCATGGCTGCTCGGCCCGATCGGGCAGCCGAGGCGCGTGTACAGGTCTGGAAAGCCGGCCAAGTCCATGTCATAGTCGATGGCGCAGCGCTCTTCCTTTTCGTCGACCGTCAACACGGAGACGGTGGGGGTGGCGGGCGGGCCGGCCGGCTGCGTTGGAATTTCTACGGTGGTTGGCGGCACTTCTTCCTCGCCAGGAGGCGTAGGCGTCTCCGACGCTGCGCTGGCGGGGGTGGCGGTCGGCGTAGGGGTTGGGCGCTGCTCGCCGCCGCATGCGACAAGCGCTCCTGCAAGGCCCACGGCCAGCAACACAGCGAGCGTCAGACGTCGCCATCGCAAACAAAGCATGAGCAGATTGCTCCACAGCGCTGATGATGGCAAGATTCCCTTCCTTTTACTCCACTTCAATCGGACCTAACTCAATTGCAAAGTCGGTGGGGCCGGCGCTCACCGCCAGGCGCTGACCGGTGACCGCATCGTACAGGCCGACCGCAAGCGTGTAGCGGCCGGTGGCCAGCGTGGTGGGCAACAGCAGGCCGTATCGATCCACGATTTCATCGCCCGGACGCCATGTGCTGGTGGGGCGCATCCAGAGCACGGGTTGACCATCGCGCTGCAAAATCTTTTCGCCTCGATCGTTGAGCAGATGCACAAAAACTTGATAATCCTTCTCCACCGGACGCAGGCTTTGCCACAACAACGTCAACAGGATGTGGCCGCCAGGGCGAGCCGTTGGGGTCAGCGCATAGCCGCGCAGTCGAATCCATCCGTTGGCGTCGTTGATCGGCGCAGCGGCCGGATCGCCGAAGATCGTGCCCAGTCCGCTCTCGATCATCTCGGCGGCGGGCGCCATTGCATAAAGCGCCAGGCGCTGATTGGAGGGGCCGGAAATGCGGTCGTCCATCAGCAGAAAATCATGGATGCGCAGCGAGCGCTCCCAGCCGGACTGCTCCGGCGGCGTGTAGTCGGGCGTCACCCAGAGGCGTTCGTAGGCGTTGCGCAGTCGGTTCAAGAGCGCCTCATCGCTTTCGTCCAGCGCAGGACGGGGCGCCGGGCCATACACCGGCAGCGCGCTGCGGTGCACGTTGGCAAAATCTTGCGCCCAATCGATGCGCAGCAGCAGCACGGCGTCGCCGCCACGCCCCTCCTTCTCAATGCGTTCGGCGACCAGGCGCGCCTCCGGATTGCTGAGGGCGGTGTTGTAATAGGTGAGCAGGCCAACGACCAGCAAAGCCAACGCGAATCCGTAAAGAAGATTGCGCGGGCGATCGTTGACCTCTTCCCCCTGAGGAGTCCGCAACTGCTGCACCAGGAAGACAAGCCCCACCAGGGCGCCGACCAGCGAAACGACCAGCGGCAGCCAGTCGACGGCGTCGAGCCAGGCGCCCCCGCGCCACCAGGCAAACTGGATGGCGTCGTTGCGAATCATCTCCCACTGCATCACCAGGGGGGAATATTCGAGTCGGATGAAGGTCTCCGCGGCGAAGAGCGGCTTCACCGTCTCCGCCAGTCGATCCTGCACCAGCCTGTAAGGGATGAGCAGGCCAAGCGCCTGCACAAGCAACGACATCGCCAGCAGAAATGCAACGAGCGCAACCCCGGGCCACCCCAGCTTGCGTTCAGAAACGAGCGACCTCCAGCCAGGCGCAGCGAGCACGCTCAAGAAAGGCAACGTCGGCGTGATGAAGCGCGCGCCCCAGCTATACCCGCCGTGCCACATGTACCATTTGGCGTACACGACGAAGTAGAGCGCAACCAGAGCGAGCGTCAAAATCAGAAAGCGCCGCTGATGACGCCAAAACCAGAGCGCCCCCGGAAGGGCCAGCAGCAAAATCGGGTTGTACCAGACGAACCCTCGTGCAGGGCCGATCGTCAGTCCAAAGAAGCCAAAAAGCCAGTCGGCGCTGAAGGTTTCGCTCTCCACATAGCCTGTGTCCCAAATGCTGCCGAAGCGCGCCCAGTTCCACCAAAGCGAGAGCAAGCCCGCCGCCACCACCGGAATGCCAAACGCGACGACGGGGCGCCAGTAGAGCCAGAAGGCGCGACGCAGCCGCTCTAACGTTGTTTCACCGGCGTGGGCTGCAATGGCCGGCAAGACGAACCAAAGCCCAATCAGGTAGATCGGCAACGTCAACAGGTTGATGGTGCGGGCGAGATAGGCGACGCCCCAGGCCAGGCCGGCGCCGAACAGATAGCGTTTGCGCCGCGATTGACCGTAGGCGACCAGGCCATACGCTGCAGCGAACAACCCCCACCCACAGACCGGATCGCTGAAGAAGGTCTGCGTGTAAGGCCAGGCCAGCGTGAAAAGGCCATAGATCAGCGCAACCGTGATCGAGAGGCTGCGCGACCAATCGAGCCGACGCCCCAGCCGGAAGAGCAGCGCGCCCGTCCACGCCGTGAGCAGCGGGTTGAGCAGCATCGCGGCGTGCACCATGCCGATCGCCGGCCACACCCTGGCGATCCACACCAGCGGCGCAGCCAGCAGCGCCATCCCCAGGCCCTTGCGCGTATAGAGGGCGCCGTCCGGCCCGATGTTGCCCTGTTGCGCGCCCATCCACAGCAATTGGTTGTTGTCGAAGGCGCCGCGACGCACGAGGTTTTCCGTCACGGCAAAGGTGGCGAGACCGTCGCTGCTGTCGATCACGCCGGTGTAGGTCAGCATGTAGCAGGCCAGCAGAAAGCCGAAAACGAGCAGCGCCGTGCTGCGATCTTTCGGGCTGATGTCCGGGTGAAACGTTCGCATCGTTCAACGCACTTCCACGTCGATTGTCACATGGTCGGCGAGCGCGCCATCTGCAAGGGTCACAGGCAGCCGCCCGGCCTGATTGTACAGGCCGATGTGCAGCTTGTACGCGCCCGGCGCCGCATCCGCCGGAATCGTCAACCGATAGACGTCGCGCACCATCTCGCCGACGCGCCATGCGCTGGTCGGCGCCTGCCCCAACATAGGCGGGTTGTCCTGCTGCGCGACCATGCGGCCATCCGGCGCAAACAACTGTGTGAAGACCGTGTAATCGTCCTTGATCGGCGTCATCGCCTGCCAGTATAGCACCAGCGACAACGTTGCGCCCGTTTTGGCCTCGCCCAATCGAACGCTGCGCAGCGCAATCTGTCCGGAGGCCGCCTCAAATACGCCCAACGGCCGGGCATCGTCCAAAAGAAACGCGCGCACCAGTTTACAGCCGTCGAGATGTTGCGCATCGACGCGATAGACGTCGGGCCGAGCGAAAAAGTTCATCGCCGCCTGCGCCCATTCTGCGGCGCCGTTGGCCCGCTCGATCCACCAAAATTCGCCCTTCTGCGCCAGCGCAGCAAGCTTCTCCGCCTTGACCAGGTCAAACGGTCGGTCCTCCGGGTTGTAGCCGTCGACGACGACCAGCGCGTACTCCTGACGCAACCAGGGATGCAGGTCGCGCCATAGGTCGGTCTCCTCCATCGCAAGGGTGTGCGTCAGCCCATCCGCCTCCGCGCGCAGGAACGCAATCGTCTCCCGGCAGGGATGCTCGGCCAAGCGGCGCTCTTGATAAGCCTGCGCCGCGCGCGGCGCGCCGAGAAGCATGACCACGAACACCATTGCCATCACAGCCGCCGAAAGGCGCACAGCTGCGCTTTGCAAGCGAACGCCTGTTTTCGCCTGCGGCCAGATTTGCCCCAGAAAATCGACGGCGATCAACGCCAACAGCGCCGTGCGCGCCAGCACCGTTGCGACCAGAATCCAGCGCTCATCGGGCAGCAGAATCAGATAGACGCTGCTTTCGAGCACGTTGAGCAAGGTGAGCATGACGGCCAGCAGTGCGCCGAACATGTCGGCGCGCAACAGCGCCAAAAAGGCCAGCACCCACACGACAAATTGAGGACTCCAACCTTTGCTGTAGAGGAAGAGCCAGATGACGCTCACCGCCGTAAAGGCGATGGGCGTGCGCACGCGCCCCCAATCATAGCGGCGGGTGTAGAGCCACAGATAGAGCAAGACAAAGCCCAGCGTGATCCACGTCCACGGCAGCCGCGAGCTCCACTGGCCGCCCTGCTCCAACCCGCGCAGGTTGCGCATGTCGATCGGCACCAGGCCAAAGCCATAGTAGCCGTCGAGCAAGGCCCACACGCTCTGCCACGGCGGACGCAGGTTGTTCACAGTGAAGCTGCTGACCGCCAGCGAGGGGTTGAAGTGCGCCAGCGGCAGACCGACGCCCACGACCACAAGGAGAAACACCGTCCCGTAGAGGAAGGGCTTCAGCAAGTTGCCGGGCGAGCGGCGGTTGAACCATTCGCTGCGCAGGGCGTCGAGGCTGAGCCGCGCGCCCAGCCAGCGCACGGCCACCGGAACGAGCACCATCGGCGTCAGCTTGACCAGAAAGCCCAGCGCGGCGGCGACTGCGCTGGCGATCCATGCGCCGCGACGTCGACTCAACAGCAGGTCAAGGCCGAGCAAGAGGAAAAAGAGCGGCATCGCCTCGAACCAGCCCAGCAAGGTGTAGACCGGCGCAAAGAGCAGCGCGTAAAAGAGGGCCGCCTTCAGCGGGAGAGGTGGATCACCGCTCTCCCACCCGCCCGGCTTTTCGATCAGGCTGTGCGCTTCTGCGTCTCTACGTCCTTGCGGCGCTGCGCTCTCCGCCTCTTCGATGCGCCCTGCCAGCCGATAAATCAAGATCAAATTGCCGATCTCAAAAAGCAGCAGCTCGAGACCGAAAAGCAGATGAAAAAAAAGCCTTGGCTCCACCCAGGGCGGGATGCGGCTCGACCACTCGAAGACGGGCAGCATCAAGGCCGGGAAGAGCGGGGGGTACGCCGTCCACAGATCGACGAAAGTGGTGTACCCCATGGGGATAGTCAGTCCCCATGCGTAGTAGAACTCGTAGTCGGAGTTGTCGGCGATGAAGCCGCCCGGGCGAAAGAGCACGATGGCGAAAAGGCGGAATGCGCTGAACAACAGCAGCAGAATCAAAAACCATCGATGCATTGCGTAAAAACGTCGCAGCCGGGTCAGCAAGGTGCTCATGAGGATGCGTCAGAGGAAGGATGAACGGCCAGCGACGCACCGGCGTCGACGCCGGTGAATGCAGTTGGCTCTTCACTGCGCAGGCGACGAATGACCTCTCCGAAACCCGCCAGCGCAGCGACGCCGCCGCTGAAGAGCAAGAAGCTCCAGTAGGTGATGAAGCGAACCAGCAACACGGCGGCGCCGACGTTGAACGCAGCGCCGACCATCGGCGTGAGCGCAAAGAGCGCAACATAGGCGACGTCGATCTGCCCCACGCCGCCGGGAGTGATCGGCGCCGCAGCCAGCACATCGACGGTCAACGCCACAAAGGCTGCATGTGCGAAAGGGAGATCGCCGCCCAGGCTGCGGATAACGAACCAGAGCACCATCGCATCGCTCAGCCAGATGAACAGGCTCTCCACAAAGACCAACGCAGCGACGCGGGGGCGTCCCGCCAACAGGCGCAGCGAGCCAACCACCTGTTGGACAAAATTCAGCGCCTTCTGCCAGAGGGAGCGCTGACTCCACGTGCGCAACCAATCCAGCAGGGTCGGCGCTGCAAGGATAACGACCGCCAGCCCGACGAGCAAAGCAAGCGCGGCGACATAGCTCACGGTCACCCAGCTCGGGGCCTGCGTATGCAACACCGACCAGCCGAATCCGGCGCCCAGAGCCAGGATGGCCAGGATGTCGAGCGTCCGCTCGCTCACGATCGAACCAAGGCCAACGCCGACCGGGACTGCGGCGCGCCGTGGGTCTTCCAGCCGCAACACACCGACGCGCAGCAGATCGCCGGCGCGGGCGGGAAGAAGCGCACTGACGAACCAGCCGGCGATCAACAAGCTGGTCGCGTACCCGTAGCTCAGACGATAGCCCGCCATGCGCAACAGGCGCCGCCAGCGGAGTCCGCGCACGCCGAAGCTGACGTAGTGCACCAGCAGCGCCGCCAGCAGCCACCAGCCGTTGGCGGAAGCGATGGCGTCGAGCGCAGCGCTTCCGCCAAACAGGGCAATCAACGCCGCCCAGGTGACGACGCCCAAAATGACCAGCAGCGACAGCCGTCTACGCGTCAAGACGCTGGCGAAGGCGCTGGATGAACGGCCCAGGGTCGACTGCGATTCCCTCATTCCACCCATTTTGCGGAGGAATGCACGGAAGCGCAAATCGTCGGCGTCGTCAATCCGTCTGTCAACCTCTCACGGCCCCCAATCCGCCACCTGCTCGCCGCCGAAGCCGTAGTGGATTTCGACCTCGATCGGCAGAGGGCGTTGGTTGCCGCCGTCTGCGTCCATCACCCATAGCCGCCAGGGGCCGGCGTCGTTGCGCTCGTTGCGATTGCTCAGGTAAACGATATGCCTGCCGTCATAGCTGAAGGCGGGCGCCACGTTGCTGGGCAACTGGTCGACCAGCGCCGTCACCGGCCGCGTGAGCTGGACCAGGCCGCTGCCGTCCGGGTTGATGCTGAAAATCTCCCAGCGCGGGCCTTCCTTGGACTGATAGACGATGCGGCCGCCGTTCGGCGCCCAGTCGGGGTCCCAGTCCCAATGGCCGTTCTGCACCGAGCGCGTGTCGCCGTCCGGCGCATCCTGTGTGATCTCGATTCCGGCCTTCGATTGATAGACGATGCCGGCCTCGTTCCAGTCCGGCGCCAGCGCCGAATCGAGCGCGGCAATGTCGCGAAACTCCTTGCCTTCGGCGTTGACGCGCGAAAGGCCGAAGTTGGGCAACGAGATGCGCTCGGCGTTGCGCAAGAAGATGCGGCCCAGGATCGCAGGCGGAATGTTTGGGAAACGCCCGGAAAGCTCTCTCAGGCTCACGCAGCCGAAGAACTCGGTGTCGAAGCATTTGTATTCGCCCAGCAGACGGCTAAAGACAATCCACTGCCCATCCGGACTCCATTTGGGCGAGGTGATCAGCTCATTGCCGCCGTACACCTTCCGCTCATTGGCGCCGTCGATGTCGATGCTGTAGATGCCATCGCGCACAAACGCCACTTTCCGACCGTCGCGGCTAATGGCGGGGTCGAAACCATTGGTCAGAAAGCGCACCTCGTTGCGCGTCAGATCGTAGACGTAGATGGCGCCGCGTCCGTCCTGAAAGACAATCTTGCCGCTCAGGCCGCTGGCGCCGGTCGTGCGCACAGCCGGTTGGGCAGTAGGCGATGCAGCGGGCGATGCAGCGGGCGACGGCGCCGCCGTCGCAGCAGCCGGAGGCGGCGTCGCTTCAACGTCGGCGGAAGGCGTTGCCACAGCAGGCGCATTCAACGGCGTCGGCGACGGGGCCGAGCCGGTGAACTCCGCTGACGAAACAGGCAACGCCGTCAGGTCTTCCTCGGCGCGCACCAGCGAAGCCGCCACCCAGCCTGCGCCGTCCGGCAGGTTGTCGCGCACAATCAACAGCCAGTCGCCCGCTTCGTTGCGCGCCGCCAGGGACAGCGTCTCGCCGCCGACCGCCTTGCCGATGATGCGGTAGGTTGCGCCCGGGCCAGAGCGGATATTAAGCCGGGCGCCGGTCACGTTGGCGACGCCGGTCATGACGGCTTCTGGCCGCGCCTCGGTGGCGACAGCGGCAGGCATAGGCGTCGCGGCGGCCTGAGCCGTCGCCATGGGCGTCGCCTCGGCTTCCTCCGTAGGAGTCGCCGTCGCCTCCGCTGCGGTTTCGCCCTGCGCAACTTCACCCTGCGCAGCGACGACCGGCAGCTCCTCGACGCCAAAGATCACCACGTCCGCCGCTTTCACCCAACCCTGCCGTCCGTTCAGCAACTGCACCATCAACCAGCTTGCGTCGGCGTTGCGTCCTATGGCGGTGACCGCCTCGGCGCCTGGCAGCTCGGCCAGCGTGTCGCCCTCTGGCGCGCTGGAGAGCCTGGCGCCCGTGCCGATCACGACGCCGAGCACTCCGCTTTCAGGGGGCAGCGGCGCGTCGGTGGGCGTCGAGGCAGTGGTCGCAGCTCCAACCGAGACCGAAGGCGCAGCTGTTGCGGCTGCAGTAGCGGAGGGCGCCGTCGGCGTTGGCGATGACGCAGGCTGTTGCGTAGGAGTTTGTGTGGGAGTCTGCCCAGGAGTTGGCGTCGGGGGTGGGGATGTCGGCGTCGCCGTGGGCGTTGGCGTCGCCTGCTCGACGATCGGCAGCGTCTCAACGCCGAAGATCACGACGCTGCGCGTGGCGACCCATCCCCTCGCTTTGCGTTCTGTCTCCACCTGAAGGTAGGCGCCATCGCGCGTGCGCCCCAGCGCCGTCAGGATATCGCCGGGGGCAAGCTGGCGGATGATGCGCCCGCCGGGTGCGTCTGTAAGCGCGGCGCCGTCCAAACCCACGACGGCCATTTTGCCCTCGCCGAGGCTTTCCTGCGCCGATGCAGCGGGGAACGTCCATCCGTTCGGCGCAACAACGGCGCCGAAGAGCAACCCCATCGCCAGCAACACGCTGAACAGCGGTTTCAAGCGTCTCCACCTCTTGCTTTTGAACATGGCAACCTCATTCACTTTCACAACCCATTTGAAATTCTTAAAATTTACAACGCTGCTGCACAATCCTTTTTGCAGATCCTATCGAGAGCGCAATGCATCCACCCGACGAGGCTGCACACGCGTTGCGCCGCAAAGCCACTTTTTTATTATCGCACCGACGTTTCTGTTCGACCAGCAATGCACCTTACGATGACAGCCGTCGTTGGAAAAAGTGCAAACCATCCACTACAATGAGCGCGAAAATACAAATGAGCGTGAAAAAAGACGCAACACGCAACAGGGAGCATTCGCTCGAGGCGAATATGGCTGAAGACAACCTTGTTTTGGGCGCGCCGGCGCCCTCTTTCACCCTGACGGCGCTTGGCTCGAATCGCCGGGTCGGGAGCGACCTCTGTCGAGGAACGCCATTGATGCTGGTCTTTCACGACCAGCACGCCGTCGAAGCAGTGCAAGCCATGCAGGAGGCGGTGCGCGCCCGCCGGCCAGACGCCGCCCAACTGCTCATCTGCAGCGTTGTCGACATGAGCGCGCTGCCGGTTTTTGTGCGCCCGCTGGCCGAACGGGTGATGAAAAGCGCCTACGCCAAAGCCAGTGAGGCCATGCCGCCGGGCCTCGATGCAGCGGATTACGTGGTGATCTTGCTCGACTGGGACGGCGCTGTGTCGCGACAATACGGCGCCCACAAGGTGAACGAAGCGCCGTTGCTCGTCCTCATCGACGCCGCCGGGATCGTGCGCGGCGTTTACCGGGGACGCCAATTGGGGGAGGCGGCGCTGCAGATGCTCGCTTCCCTGGAAAGCGCCTCTGAGCAGCATCCGTCATCGACGCCTCTATGATATAATTTTGCGCCATGAAAGCATTCACCATTATGGGGCGCACGCTCAAAGGCGCCTATGAAGAATTTTTCCTGGTGGTAGCCCTCAGCGTCGTCTTCTGGATCGGCACCCTTTTGATCGTCACGGCGCCGATGACCTGGGCAGGCGTCCACTACGTCGCCAACCGCATCGCCAATTACAAACGCGCCGGCTTCGACTTTTTCTGGGAAGGCGCAAAGCAGCATGTCGGCCGCGCTGTGTTGCTCTGGTTGCTCCTCCTTGCGGCGCCCCCGATCATGGTGAACAGCGTCGATTTCTACTTCAGCAACGGGGGTTGGCTGGTGGTGCCCGGCTTCATCACGCTCTGGCTGCTCTTGCTCTCGGCGCTGGCGGCGCAATACTTCTATCCGCTCTTCTGGCAGCAAACGGAGCCGAAACTCTCGCTGATTCTGCGCAACAGCTTTCTGCTCGTCGTGCGCCATCCACTCTATTCGCTGCTGATGCTGCTCTTCCAACTTCTGTTGATCGCGGTCAGCGTGGCTTTGCTGGTGCCGGTGCTGTTGATCTTGCCGGGCCTGTTGATTCTGGCGCACAACTACGCGTTGGTCGGCCTGCTGCAGGAGATGAACCTGGCGCCGCAGCCGCCGGAGATGTCGGGAACGTGATGATGCAGGAGAAGACGTTGGAGATTCTCATTCCGGCGAAACAGCGCATCGTCACCGTGGCCGAGATGCAGGCGCTCGAACGCGCCGCCGACGCCGGCGGCCACTCCTACGCCGCCATGATGGAGCTGGCCGGCCGCGCTGTGGCCGAGGCGATCCTGGAGCGCTACGGCCGCGTCTCCTGTCTGGTGCTGGCCGGGCCGGGCAACAACGGCGGCGATGGGCTGGTCTGCGCTCGTCATCTGCACGAGGCGGGCGCAATGGTGCGCGTCTATCTGTGGAAACGCGCCACCGACCCAGAGCGGGACTACGAGGGCCACTTCGCACGCCTCCAGGCGCTCGGCGTTCCTGCAGCTCACGCCGATGCAGACCCCGCTTTCGAGACGCTGCGCGCCTGGCTCGACTGCAGCGTCGTCGTCGATGCGCTGCTCGGCACCGGCGCCAACCGCCCCATCCAGGGGCAACTGGCCGACCTGCTCGACGAGGTGCGGCGGGCGCGCAGCCTGCGCCAACCCGCCTTCCGCGTCGTCGCCGTCGATTGCGTCAGCGGCATGAACTGCGACACCGGCGCGCTCGACCCGCACTCGCTGCCGGCGGACCTCACCGTGACCTTCGCCTGCGCCAAAGCGGGCCACTACCTCTTTCCTGCAGCCGAGGCCGGCGGCGAGCTGATTGTCGCCGACATCGGCATCGACCCTGCACTCATGCAGGGCGTGCGCACCTTTGCGCTCGACGAGACGACGATTCGCTCCTGGCTGCCCGCCCGGCCTGCCAACAGCCACAAAGGCGCTTTCGGCAAAGTGATGCTGGTCGTCGGCAGCGAGGCGTATCCGGGCGCCGCCTATCTCGCCAGCGCTGCGGCTGGACGCGCCGGCGCGGGGCTGGTCACCGTGGCGTCGATCCGCGCGGTCTGTTCGCTGACGGCGGCCAAACTGCCGGAGCCAACCTACGTGTTGCTGCCCGAGGCGATGGGAGCCAATGGCGCCGTGATCGCCGGCGAGGCCTCTGCGACCGTCCATGAGGCCATTCAGGGCTATCGCGCGCTGGTGGCGGGATGCGGCCTGGGCAACGCGCCCGCCACGCGTCAGTTCATGGCGAATCTGCTGGACCCTTCCCTGCCCGCTGCCGTGTTCGACGCCGACGGGCTGAATTGTCTCGCCGCACATGATGGCTGGTGGCGAAGCCTGCCTGCGCGCACGGTGCTGACGCCGCATCCGGCGGAGATGGCGCGGCTGTGCCATCTTTCCGTCGCGCAGGTGCTGGCCGACCGCTGGGCGCTGGCGCGCCAAAAGGCCGCAGAATGGGGCTGCACGGTGCTTCTCAAAGGGCCTTACACGGTGGTCGCCGAGCCGTCCGGCTGGCTGGCGGTGCTGCCTGTGGCGACCTCGGCGCTGGCCACCGCGGGCTCCGGCGATGTGCTGGCGGGGATTGTCGGCGGCTTGCTGGCGCAGGGGCTGGACGCCTTTGCAGCGGCCTGCGTCGGCGCATGGCTGCATGGCGCAGCGGGGCTGGCGTGCGCGGCCTCCATCGGCGAGGCCGGCGTCGTGGCGTCTGACCTGCTGCCGCACCTGCCGCGCCTTCAGAAGCGCCTGCGGGGCGAGGATGCGGGTTCTTCCCTCAGCGGCGACGCCCCCTGATCAATCCTTCATCAACTGCACAATCGAGCGCACGATGTCGAAAGTGGCGTGTGGATGGCCCAGCGCCCGGGCGCGCGCCGCCATCTCACGCAGATGCTCGCGCTCCGGCCCGAACCAGCGGGCGACGATGGCCGCAATCGCAGCGGGCGACTTCTCATAGACGCCCACGCCGTTCTCCACGACGAAGGGCACGTTGCCCTCTTCCTGGCCCGGGATAAAGCCGCTCAGGATGATCGGCAGGCCGCAGATCAGCGCCTCGGCGATCGTGCCCGGCCCCGCCTTGGTCACGATGCAATCGCAGGCGTGCATCCAGTCCGGCATGTTGTCGACGAAGCCGTTGACACGCGCCGGCGTGCGCCATGCACGCGTGGCCAGTCGCTCCTGCAGCGCCTTGTTGCGACCGCAGATCACGACAATTTGCCCAATAGGGCGCCCCGTTGCGCTCAGGCTGGCGTCGCATGCGGCGGCGATCTCCTCCACCGGCCCCACGCCCTCGCCGCCGCCCATGAGCAGCACGGCGGGCAGCTCCAGCGCCATCCCCAGCTCGGCGCGCAGGTCGGCCTTGGGGCGAGGCGGCCGCGCAAAGGCGGGACGAATCGGAAGCCCCAGGAGATGGATGCGGGCGGGGTCGACGCCTGCTTTCAACGCCATCTGGCGCGTGTTTTCGCTGGCGACGTAGACGGCGTCCACCTCGCGATGGAACCAAAGCGGATGAGCGGTGGTCAGGTCGGTCACGACGGTGACGAACGGGATGCGCTGTGGGCGCTGCGCCATCGCCAGCATGCAGACCAGCTGCATCAACGGGTGCACAGAGATAATCAGGTCAGGCTGATGGGCGTCGATGACGCGGTGCGCAGAGCGGACGAGCAACCGGCTGCCGATCCGCGCCAATGTGTTGCTGAGGCGATGGTTGGGGCCGCCGTAGAGCAGCTTCCAGAGCCAGGGCGCGTCGTTGGAGAGAAAAGGATACGCCTTGGGCATCTGATTGAAGGGCCACGGCATATAGTCGGTGATAAAATCGACAATCTCGATGGCGAAGCGGTTGGGATAGAGCTCGTCGAAACCGGCTTTCAGCGCCTGGGCGCTGGCGCGGTGGCCGCCGCCGGTGTCGCTCATCAAAATCAGGATGCGTTTCATGAAGGTCGTCGACTAGTAAGCGCCTGTTGCGCGCAATACGGCCGGCGCCGAACGCAGCAGAATGCTGATGTCCAGGCCAATGCTCCAGTTTTCCACGTAGTAGATGTCCAACAGCACCATCTCGTCGAAGGTGAGGTCGCTGCGTCCGCTCACCTGCCAGAGTCCCGTCAGGCCGGGGCTGACCGAGAGACGCTTTTTCATCCATTCCTGATATTGCGCCACCTCTTCCGGCAGATTGGGCCGCGGGCCGATCAAACTCATCTCCCCGCGCAGGACGTTGTAGAGCTGCGGCAGCTCATCGAGGCTGTAGCGACGGATGAAGCGTCCCACGCGCGTCAGGCGCGGATCGTTGCGAATCTTGAAGAGGGGACCGGTGGATTCGTTGAGGTCTGCAAGCTGGCTGCGCATCTCGTCGGCGTTGTCCACCATGGAGCGGAACTTGTAGCAGACGAACTCTTTGCCGTTCTTGCCCACGCGCACCTGTTTGAAGAGGATAGGACCGGGCGTGTCGAGACGAATGGCAATGGCGATCACCGCCAGCAGCGGCAGAGCGAAGAGCGCCATCAGCGAGCCGACGACCAGATCGAAGGCGCGTTTGAAGATCAGGTTCCAGCCTTGAATGGAGATGTCGCGCGTCGAGATGAGAGGAATGCCGTTCAGTTCATGAACCTTCATCTGATTTTTGGTCAGCTGAAAGAGGTCGGGCACCACGTAGGCGTCCACCTTCATCTGCTCACATTCGCGCAGCAGCCGCTGAATCGTGCGATGCGTCTGCCATGGCAGGCAGATGATCACGCTCTGGATGTTGTATGCGGCCATCACCTCGGGTGCGTTGTCGACCGGCCCTAGCGCCTTGAAACGCCCGACGTCGGTGCTGCTCTTGGCCGGGTTGTCGTCGAGAAAGCCGATGAGCTTCCAGCCGTAGTCGGGCCGCGCCGCCAGGGTGCGCATGACCATGCGTCCCACGTCGCCGGCGCCGATCAACAGCACGCGACGCACGCCGATGTCGTACTGACGCAGATGGGCGCGCGCCATCATGATGATCAGCCGGCTGAGGCCCAGATAGAGCGTCACGAAGATCGCCGTGTATAAGAAAACGAGACGGCTGTAGAGCATTGGGCGGAAGAGCAGATTGACGGCGATCAGGATGATCACGCCGGCGGTGGTCGCCGTAGCGATGCGCCAGGTTTCCTCGATCCAGCTCCGCCCAGGTTGATAAGGGTAAACTCCAGAAAATCGATAGGCGATCAACAAAAAGAGCACCAGCAGCGCCACCTGCGGCAAATAGCTGGTGAGCGGAAGCTGAAAGGCCGGATCGACGGCGATGAACAGCTGAGCCTGATAGCGCAGCGCATACGCCGTGAGAAAAGCCAGGAAGATCAACAGTCCATCCGAGGCGATGAGCAGCGGCCTCCACAGACGCTCGGGCACGCGGCGCGCCAGCGCCGCCAGCCAACTTTCACGGTGTTTCTGCGTCTTGAGATTCTCTTGCGTAGCCGTTTTCACGCTCAGATGGTCAACGCCTGCCATTGTCCAGGAATGATTTTAGAGCCTGCAGGCGCACCTGCGTCCCTGCCCCAACCCGGTGCGCCTGACTGAGTTCGCCAGACCGATATTGTGCCAGCGAATTGCATTGCTCACAAGTTGGCGGCGGCGCGTAGATAGACGCTGCAGGTCGCTTCGGCGCACCGTCGCCAGGAAAAACGCGCTGCATGCGCCAGCCCGCGCTGCCCCAATGTGCGCCGCAGCGCCGGCTGACTCATCACCAGATGCAGCGCAGCGACCAATCCCGCCTCGTCCTGCGGGTCGAACGTGATCGCTGCGTCGCCCGCCACTTCCTGCACGCCGGGCGCCCGACTGCAGATCACCGGCGTCCCGCTCGCCATCGCCTCCAGCACAGGCAAGCCAAACCCTTCAAATAAGCTGGGATAGACGAACGCCTCTGCGCCCGCATACCAGGCGGGCAGCGTTTCTTGCGAAATAAAGCCCGGAAAGTGCACGGCGTCGATGAGCCTCAACTCCTGAACGATGTGGAAGATTTCTGCATACCACCATCCTTTGCCGCCGGCCAACACCAACTTCACCTCTCGGTCAGCCGGGGCGCACAGCGTGCGCCAGCGGGCGAAGGCGCGCACCAGCAAAGCCAGGTTTTTACGCGGCTCCAGCGTGCCGAGGTAGAGCAGATAGCGCAACGGTGCGCCGCTCTGGCGACGGAAGGCCTCCAACTCTGAGGGCGAGTGCGGCCTGAAGCGCGTCGACACGCCATTATGAATCACGACGACGCGGTCCGCCGGCGCTGCAAAATAGCGCTGCACATCGTCGGCCGTCTGTCCGCTCACGGCGATGATCCGGGCAGCCCGCTTCACACTGGCGCGACAGAGGGCGGTCAGGTATGTGCGTTTGACGGGCGGCAACGTCTGCGGAAGCCGCACAAAGGAGAGGTCATGGACGGTGACCACGCCAGGACAGGGCGCAGCCAGAGGCAGCACGTTGACGAGGCCATGCACAAGGTCGGCGCGTTGACGACGCAGGTGCAGAGGCAATCGCGTCTGCTCCCAGAGAATGCGCGCGGTCGGCTGCTCGAGCAGCCGGGGCGAGTGGATCAGGCGGACGCCGGGCGCGTCAAAGGAGTTGACGTGGAGATAGGCGGAGAATTCCCAGGGCGACGAGCCGCGCTTTCTCTCTTCAAGCGCCAGTTCGCCGAGGGCGCGCACCAGCTCGGCGCTGTAGGTGCTCACGCCTGCACTGCGATAGCCCACCTGATCGCTGATCAATTGTGCGTTAAGCGCAACTTTCATGAACGCCTCAACACCTCTCGATACAGGTTCACCGTGCGTTGCGCCACCTGCTGCATCGTAAAGTGCGCCAACACGCGGCGCCGCCCCGCCTGCGCCAACCGAATGCGCATCTCCGCATCATCCAAAAGCATCTGAAGCTGTTGGGTCAACGCCTGACGGTCGCCTTCGGGGAAGACCAAGCCGGCGTCGCCGATCACCCTGGGAATCTCGCCGCTGTCGCTGCCCACGACAGGCGTTTCGCACGCCATCGCCTCGATCAAGACGCGACCGAACTGCTCCTTCCAGCTCGGCGTGGTGCGGCTGGGCAAGACCAGCACGTCGATGCTGCGGTGGAAGGCGGGCATCTCCGTGCTGGGGATGCGGCCGACAAAGGCCACGCGCTGTGCAACGCCGAGCCTCGCCGCCAGGGTTTGCAGCGCGCGCTGCTCGCTGCCTTCGCCCGCCAGCGTGAGCCGCCATTCCCCTCGCAGATGGGCGCACGCGTACAGCAGATCGTCGAGTCCTTTCTCCGGCAAAAGGCCGCCGGCGTAGCCAATATGCAGGCGGCCGGCGAGAACGCTGCGCGCCTTCGCTGGCGCGAAATGCGCCGGATCGACGCCGAACTGTGGAATCACCGCCAACGCGCCGACGTAGCCTTTGCGCCGTAGGACGTTCGCCGCCTCCTCGCTGCCGGCGATGGCCGCAGCGGCTGCAACGTAGTTGGCGCGCTCGAACCAGGAAAAGGGCGGCGGATAGCGGCGCAACAGGTTCTGCCACGTAAAGAAAAGCGCCGGAATGCGTTGGCGCTGCGCCGCGCGCAACGCCAGCCACGTGGCGAAGTTGTACGGCTCTTCGTCCATGTGGAGCAGGTCGGGCGCAATGCGACGAATCTCCGACGGAAGCGTCGGATAAAAATGAAGATGAAACGCGCCGTTGAAACCAATGGGGATCGAACGCAACTGGTAGCCTTCGGTGTACGTCCGCTGCAACGGTTGTGCGCCGCGGCGATCGCGCCAGGATGGCGGCGTCAACACAATCAGCTCCACCCCCAGCGCTGCGATCTCTTCCGCCTTGCGCTGATAGGCGCCGACCACCATCGCCTTACTGACCAGAAGCACGCGCATGCGCCCATTATAAACTGGGTTCATCCCACCGAAGGATTTCCCGCCCTTGTGCTATGCTATAGTGCGATCAAAAAGTGCGATCAAAAGCGCGCAGATTCGTTTCGGACGAAGGTGTTGATAAAGGACGTAGAGACAAGATGAGAATTCTGCTTTATACGGGCAAAGGAGGCGTGGGCAAGACCAGCATCAGCGCGGCCACCGCCGTGCGCTGCGCCGAGCTGGGCTATCGCACCGCAGTGCTCTCCACCGATCCCGCGCATAGCCTGGGGGACAGCTTCGACCGCCGCATCGGCAGCCAGATGGTCGAGCTGGCGCCGAATCTCTGGGGGCAGGAGATCGACCTGCTCAGCCAGATGGATCAGTACTGGGGCACGGTGCAGAGTTACCTGAACGCGCTCTTTATGTGGCAGGGCATGGACAGCCTCGTCGCCGAGGAGACGGCGGTGCTGCCCGGCATGGAGGAGTTGGCCAGCCTGATGCAGATCACCTCTCTGGCGGAAAGCGGCCGCTTCGACGTGATCATCATCGACGCGGCGCCCACCGGCTCCACCCTGCAACTGCTCAGCTTCCCGGACATCGCCCGCTGGTATATCGAAAAAATTTTCCCGTTCCAGCGCAAAACCATTCAACTGGCGCGGCCGATGGTCAAGCGCATGACCGACATGCCGCTGCCCGACGATGAAATCTTCGACAGCATCGAGGAGCTGGTCAGTTTTCTAGAGCGCATGAGCAAACTCCTCAGCGACGGGCGAGTGAGCAGCATGCGCGTGGTGCTGAACCCCGAAAAAATGGTGGTCAAGGAAGCGCAGCGCGCCTACACCTACCTGAATCTCTACGGCTACAGCGTGGACGCCGTAATCTGCAATCGAGTGTTTCCCCGCTCCATCGCCGATCAATATTTCGACGCGTGGAAGAGCGCGCAGGCGCAGAACCTGGAGCTTGTGCACGAGTGCTTTTATCCCTTGCCGATCCTGGAAGCGCCCTTCTTCGAGCAGGAGGTGATCGGCATTCCCATGCTGCGCCAGATGGCTGCAGCCGTCTTCGGCGCAGAGGCGGTGCGCGGGGGCGAGGGCGACCCCACCCGTCACTATTACATCGGCAAACCGCAGGAAATTTTCCGCAACGGCGCCCACTATGTGCTGAGCCTGCCGCTGCCGTTGGTCGAACGCAGCGAAGTGCATTTGCACCGCAGCATCTTCGACGAGCTGATCATTCGCATCGGCAACTGGAAGCGCAACGTGGCGCTGCCGATGGGGCTGGCTCGATTGGACATTGCGGGAGCGAAGTACGAACAGGATCGCCTGAACATCTACTTCAAAATCAACGAGGCAACGCCCGAAATCAGCGAAGAAGAGCTCAAGCCCAATCGTTGGGAGAGCCTGAAAGCAAGATTCCGGCGCAGTTGATGGGAAGATCAGCGATTGACCAGCGGCAAAAAGATGCTGTTGGTGAAGCGGATTTGTGCGCCGCCCGAAGCGTCGCGAGGAATCGGAAGATCGATGCTGCTGGCGCCGTTGACCTCGTCCAGCGTCACAAACTGCACTGCAGAACGGTTGGCTTCAGCGTCCTGCGCCCAAACCCGATAAGCGCCGTAGGGAAGATCGCGTGCAACGAAAAAGCCCTCGGCGTCGGCGCTCAAGACGATCGGCGCGGCCTCTCCTTCACGCTGAATGAAGACCGTCGCGCCTGCAGCGTTCGGCTCGCCAACGTTCGCCTGACCGTTCCCGTCCAGGTCGTAAAAGACCGAACCGGAAATGTATCCGCTTGAGCTAGGCTCTTCACCGACCGCCAGCGCCGCCGCGCCGAGAAGGGCAAGCAGTGTCAGTTGGATGACGCCAATGGCGACGAGCCGTTTGGGCCACTTCATAGGGACGCCACGCTCCGAAAAAGGGTTCATCTGGGGATGAGCATACCACGCAATGCGGCTTACGACGCTTTCATTTTCCTTTCATTCTATTCCTCTTTGCGTAAAGAAGCAATATATTCTGGTTAAATAGACGATAATTTTAAGGTTGGAATTTGCAGCGAGGGCTCTATCGTCAAAAGAATGGCGCTTTAGGAGGCTCCTTTTGTCTTGTGGTAAAGTACGCACGCAAGTGACGACAGCATTTCTCGCATTTCGCTGTACAATGAGGGAGCGCCTTGCATTGGGACGCCGCGGCAGGCGGAAAACTCAATGCTCAGCGGTGGGCGCTCGGGAGCAGGCTCTATGAAGGAGAACGGATATGGGAGTCATGGTTGAACAACGCGTGAGCCTGGAGCAGATGGGCGCGGCGGCGCGCGCCGCCAGTCGTCGTCTGGCTGCTTACACCACCAACGCTAAAAACCAGGCGCTGCTGGCGATTGCAGACAGGCTCGAAGCGCGCCTCGAGCACATCCTTGCGGCCAATGCCCGGGACATGGAGGAGGCGCGCGCCAAAGGGCACACGCCTGCGCTGCTTGATCGGTTGCTGCTCAACGAAGGCCGTGTGCGCGCGTTGGCGGCGGACACGCGTAAAGTCGCCGCGCTGCCCGACCCGGTCGGCGCCGAGATCGAAAGCCGCCTGTTGCCCAACGGCATGCGGCTGAGCAAGCGGCGCATCCCGATCGGCGTCCTGGGCGTCATCTACGAGGCGCGGCCCAACGTCACGATCGACATCGCTGCGCTGTCGCTCAAAACCGGCAACGCCGTGATTTTGCGCGGGGGCAGCGAAACTTTGCGCAGCAACCTGGCGTTAGTGGAGACGATCCAGGACGCGCTGGAGGCGAGCGGCTTCCCGGTGGAGGCGGTGCAATATATCGACAACCCCGACCGCGCGCTGGTGACGCAACTGCTGCGTCTCGACCGCTACGTCGATATGATCATCCCGCGCGGAGGAGCGGCTCTGCACAAGCTCTGTCGCGAGCAGGCCACCATCCCGGTCATCACCGGCGGCATCGGCGTCTGCCATCTCTTCGTCGATGAAAGCGCCGACCTTGCGCGCTCGCTCGACATCATCGAAAATGCACGCGTGCAGCGGCCAAGCGTCTGCAATTCCTGCGACACCGTGCTCGTCCATCGAGCCGTGGCCGCGCAATTTTTGCCCATGCTCGCCGAACGTATGGCGCGCTGTAAGGTGGAGCTGCGGGCGGAGCCGAGGGCGTATGCGCTGTTGCAGGCGAATCCTTACGGCGCCACCGTGTTGGAAGCCGGGCCAGACGATTTCGATCAGGAGTGGATGGCGTTGATTTTGGGCGTCAAGGTCGTCGACGATGTGGAAGAGGCGATTCAGCACATCTACGAGCACGGCTCGGAGCATTCCGACGGCATCCTGACCAACAACCTCGCCAACGCCAATCGTTTCGTCGACGCCATCAACTCTTCGGCGGTCTTCGTGAACGCCAGCACGCGCTTCAACGACGGCGGACAGTTTGGCCTCGGCGCCGAAGTGGCCATCAGCACGCAAAAACTGCACGCCCGCGGGCCGATGGGACTGGAGGAGCTGACGACCTACAAATGGGTGTGCATTGGAAACTGGGATATCCGTCCATGAACAACGCCGATCCGCCTGAATATATTTATTACGTCAACGGAGCGTTCGCGCCGGCCCGCCAGGCCGCCTTGCATCTGGACGACCTGGGCCTGGTGCGCGGCTATGGCGTCTTTGAGCTCTTGCGCACCTACGGCGCGCAGCCGTTCGGCCTGCAGGCCCATCTAGTGCGTCTGCAGCGCTCCGCAGCCCAAATTGACCTGGAGTTGCCGTGGTCGTTGACTGCGCTGGAGGCGATCGTCGAAGAGACGCTGGCGCGCAACGATCCGACGGACGTGACGATTCGCATCATCGTCACCGGCGGCGCCTCGAGCAGCTTTCTCATGCCCGAAGGGCGCCCTTCCTTGCTGGTGATGGTTGCGCCGGTCAAACCGCAGCCCGATCACCTGTACAGCCAGGGCGCCAGCCTCATCACCTTCGACGCGCCGCGCTTTATGCCGACGGTCAAAAGTCTCAACTACATCACGGCGATCCGCGGGCAACAGCGCGCACGCGCAGCAGGCGCCGTCGAAGCCCTCTACTGCGATGCGCAGGGCGTCATCACCGAATGCACCACCAGCAATTTCTTTCTGTTTCACGGCGATCAATTGATCACGCCGGCCAGAGACATCTTGCCCGGCGTGACGCGCGCGGCGGTGCTGACGCTGGCCGCCGATCGCTTCAAGATCATCGAACGTCCGATCCATCGCTCCGAGTTGAGCGTCGCCGACGAGGCGTTCATCACCAGCACCACGAAAGAGATTATGCCGATCGTGCGCATCGATGAACAGAGGATCGGCGATGGCCGCGTGGGCAAGCGCACGCAATGGCTACTCGAACTTTTCCGCACTTCTGTCAGGCAAGGTCTTGTTCCCATGTTTGAGCCGGCGTAAATTTGTCATCCACAGAGTCGATTCGTCATCGTGCGTTTTATGCATATCCTTGGAAAATGAAGTCGCCTGTCGCCATGTCGTCCTTGAATCCATCTTCTTTCACCATCTCATCCAGAGCCATCATGTTGCATCGTCTCACCAAACACAAACGCATCCTGTTCTTCGTTTTGCTTGTCTTGACTGCGCTTTCCCTTGCGGCCTGCGGCGCCGGCGAACCCGCGCCTACGCCTACGCCCACCAAGACGCCGGTGGCGGCGGCCGGCAATCCGCAAGCTTCGCCCACGCCTGTGGCGCTGCCAATGCCGACGCCCACGCCCGAGCCGCCCACCCCCACGCCGCGACCGGAGAACATCGCCCCCTTCACCGGTCTGCCAGTCGACGATCCGGCGCGCATCAAGCAGTTGCCGATCTTTGTCTGCGTCAACAACGACGCCGCCGGCCGCGCCGCGCACTGGGGGTTGAGCAAGGCCGACCTGGTGTACGAGTATATCGTCGATGGCTTTTCGCTGACGCGCCTGACGGCGATGTATCAAAGTCAGGAGGCGGATCGCATCGGGCCGGTGCGCTCGGCGCGCTACCCGAACATCTGGATGGTGCAGATGTACGGCGGGGTGCTCGCCTGTTCGGGTGGCAGCGACGCCATCCGCTATCTGCTCAAGAACGAAGTCGGCTTTCCCTATCTCGACGCCGACATCGACGATCCTTCCAACAACCGCTATTTCACCAACCTGGGAACCGACTATCGCACGCGGCTGCAGGCGCGCACCGATGGCGTGCGGCAATGGCTTGCGGACAAAGGCATCCCCACGGAGTGGAATAAACCGGGCTTTGAATTTAGCGAGGAGCCTCCGCCCAACCCCGCCGGCGAGGCCACCGTGATCGACATCCCCTACCCCGGCGGCAACAGCGTGCAATGGCGCTACGACCCGGCGCTGGGGGGCTATATCCGCTATCAGGGCGGCGTGCAACAGTTCGACCCGGCCATCAACGGCCCCATCGTGGCGTCCAACGTGATCGTCCTGGCCGCCGTGCATGAAGTGACCGACATCATCGAGGATACGCTCGGCACCAAGGGCATCAACATCAAACTGCATGAATTTGGCGATTTGCGCATCTTCCGCGATGGCAAGGTCTATGAAGGCACCTGGCGCGCCAGTCAGGAGGCGCCGCCGCGCTGGCTTGGCCCTGGCGAAGCGCCGATCACGCTGAAGCCGGGACAGAGTTGGCTGCAGGTCGTGCGCAAGATCGAGGATATTTCGTATCAATAAATAAACCGGCGTATCCATCGTTCTATCGACGCTTCCCCGGTCGCGTAGGGCCAGCGGACTCGGGATGCAACGCCTGAAAAGATGCAGCAACGAAGAGAGGCCACCCATGTCCCGAATGCAAACCCAAGGTCAACGCGTGCTCCCTGCTGTACGCCGCCGTTGCTACCGCACTCCTCTTGCTTGCCTCGGAGAGCGAGGCTTCCAACGGACGGCGTTGTTCCTGGCTTCGCTTGCGCTGCTGATGGCGGCGTTGGCGCTGCCGGAAAGTTTCGGCGCGCGCGTGGAGGCGCAGACGGCGACCCCCGCGCCGGCGCCCACCTATGTCGTGCAGCCCGGAGATTCGTGGACAAGCGTTTCGCGCAAGACAGGCATCCCGATCGGAGAACTGCAGGCCGCCAACCCTCGCTCCGTGCGCCCCACCGGCTGGTTGTTGGTCGGCGAAGTGTTGATTTTGCCTGTGCGCAGCGAGGCCACACCCACGGCCGCAACGCCGACGACCTCGCCGCCAACGACGACGGCCACTCTCACGGCCACGCCCGACCCCATCCTCGCCCTGCCCACGAACGAAGCCGGCCAGCGCATTTACATTGTGCAGCCGGGTGAATCCTGGAACAGCATCGCACAGAAATTCGGCGTCAGCCCCGAAGCCCTGCGCGCCGCCAACCCGCGGGCAGTGCGCCCGGGATTGGTGCTCTTTCGCAACGAACAACTGATCATCCCTGCGCCGGTTTCGGCCACCCCGACGCCCTCGCCCGCAGCCACGCCTACGCCCGAGGAGACCGAAGCCACAGAGACGCCCGCAGCGGAGGAGCCGGCGGAGGCGTCCGCTCCCTGCCCCGCTGCATTCGCCGATTACCCTGCGCGCATTGCGGAGATGCTCGCCAACTCGAGCGATATGGACGCAGTGATGACGTTCCTGGACAACTGCGCGGCGCTGGTCATGAACAACGCGCGCAGCGGCGACTGGAACGGCGACGGCGTCGCAGACTGGGCAATCGTGCTTGAGAATCCCCATTCCGACTCGGCGCAGCCCGAACAAGAGCTGCTCATTTTGATGAGCGATGACGCGGGATATGCGCTCAGCTATCAGGCGCGACCGGCCGGCCGGGTGAGCATCCTGGCGGCGGATGACGTCAATCTGGACGGTCAGCCCGACCTGATCTGGGTGGACACCACCTGCGGGGCCAGCACCTGCTTCGACGCAGTGCTGGTGCGCAGTTGGGATGGCTCGGCCTGGATCGACTGGACGGAGCGCACGATCGTCATGGCCTACGCCGAAGTCAAACTGGATGAGGCGAGCGACAACGGCCAAGGGCGCGAGATTGTGCTGCAAGGGGGCCAGTATGGCAGCATCGGCGCCGGCCCGCAGCGAGAACGCACCGAGGTCTGGGGCAGCGTCGACGGCGCCCCCTACACGCTTCTCGAGAGAGTCTATGCGCCCAGCAACTGCCTGTATTTCAAAGTGCTCGACGCCAACGAGGCGCTGGCTCGACATCAGGAGCTCGGCCTTGCGCCGGCGCGCGAGCTGTACACCGAAGCGGTCACCAATCGCACGCTGGTCAAATGTGGACAGCGCAGCGATGAGATGAACGAACTGCGCAGCTTCAGCCTCTTCCGTCTGGCCGTGATCCACGGGTACGAAGGCGCGCCGGCGCTGGCTGCGGAGACGGTGGAGCAGCTGCGGGACATCTTCCCAGACTCGCCTTTCACGCCGCTGGCCGAGGCCTGGCTGGAGGTCTACGCGTCGACCGGAGACGCTGCAGCGGCCTGCTCCGCTGCGACCGCCTACGCCGAAGCTCATCCAGAAACGCACCAGGCGCTCTCCGACTATGGATACGCCAATCCCACCTTCACCGCCGCCGATCTCTGCCCTGTGCTCGACGTCGACCAGGCTGCGCCGGCCGACGAAGCGGCGGGGAGTGCAGCATCCGCCATCGAGGCGAGCCAGCCGATCACGCCGCTCTTCACGCTCACGGCCACGACCGACCTCTCTGCAGTGGCGCCGGTGGCGGCGGAGCCGGCCGGCGAGCTGCCCGACTGCCCCAAGACGCTCGATGAATACACGACTGCGTTGCCGATCGTGCTCACGTTGGCGGAAGGAGATCCGCTGATCGTGGAAACCTGGCTGCGCCTCTGTGACGGCATGACGGATCAACGCGGCGGCATGTTGCTGGCCGACTTCAACGGCGACGGCGTGGAAGACGCCCTGTTCCTGCCCACCATCGTGAGCGACCTCGGCTTCGGGCCGGGCGGTGCGCAGGGCGCCGTGCTGCTCTACCACGGCGGAAGCGCAGGCTATGCGCTGGTCTATGCGCCGGAAGTCTACGGCCAGCCCACGCTGCTGGCCGCCGATGACCTCAACGGCGATCGGCGCCTCGATCTCGCCTGGACGGTCGATGGCTGTTCGACCTTCTGCGTCAAAGAAGTGCAGATCGTGACGTGGGATCGCCAACGCAGAGCGTACATCCCGATCATCGAACCCGGCGCGATCATTGCGGAAGGCAAGGCCGAATTTACGGAGGCCGCGCCGGAGCTGCCCGGCCAGGGGCTGCAGCTTGTGTTGCGCGGCGGCGTCAGCGGGGCGCCCGACGGTGGTCTCAAGATCGAACATGAGGAAATCTGGCGAAGCGTCGATGGCCGCCCCTTCCGCCGGCTGAGCTGGACGTACGATCGCAACAACAGCAACAGCAACTGCATGGGGCTGCGCTTGATCGAAGCGGATATTGCGCTCCACGCAGCCGATATTCTCGGCTACGGCCCGGCGATCGACCTCTATCGCGGCGCGCTCGATCCGTCGCTGAGGGCGTGCTCGATCTACGGCATTCCTGCGCCGGAGGAGCTGAAATTGTTGCAGGGGCTGGCCATGTTCCGGCTGGTGCAGGCGCAGGCGCTTTCCGGTGATCTGGAAGCCGCCCAGGAGAGTCTGGCTGCGCTGCAACAAGGTCAGGGAGACAGCGCCTACGCAAGAGCTGCAGCCCAGTGGTTAGAGGTCTACACCGCCCAGAAGGACGCCGCCCTGGCCTGCCAGAGGTTGCAGACGCTTTTCGACAAGGAGACGCTGACCTGGCAGATCACCGATCACTTCGGCTACAACCACCCTGCCCTGGCGCCGGAGCAAGTCTGTTTCGTCCCGCGCACCCAATAGCCTCTGTGACCATTCAGCCGGAGGCCGCCGGTTCGCATGACCGGCGGCCTCCGCTCTTTATCCTTTGCTGGTGATCACCGGCGCTCCCGCCTGCATCGCCTCCAGCAGCATCATGCCGAAGCCTTCGTAGAGGCTGGGAAAGACGAAGGCGGTCGCCAGCGCGTACAGGGCGGGCTTGTCTTCTTCTTCGATCCAACCGCAAAAATGCACATCGGCGGCGCATCCGGCTTCTTGCGCCAGCCGCCGCGGGTCGGGGAAAAAGGGAGTGTCTTGCGTCGGCGGCGCGCCCGCCAGCACAAGCTTGATGGTTGGATCGCCCCCGCGCGCGCGAAAGCGAGCGTACCCCTCAATGACGGCCTGCACATTCTTGCGCACGTCGAAGCCGCCCAGGTACAGAAAGAAACGCTCCGGCAACGCGTAGCGGGTGCGCACGCGTTGCAGATGCGCGACGTCAACCGCTGCGAAGCCTTCCTGGTTCGGGCCATGATAAACCACGTGCACGCGCGCCGGCTCCACCTGTAAATGTGTCACGATGTCGCGCGCGGCGGCCTCGCTGACCGTCAGAATGGCGGTCGCACGACGAGCCGTCCAGCAAACCAGGCGCGTGTATAGACGCTGCGGGAAGCCGCCGCGATAGGCCGGCAGCAGCAATGGGATCAAATCGTGAATGGTGGTCACGACAGGAAGTGGACTCCAGGCGGGAGGCGCCCAGTAGGGAACGAAATACACATCGGCGCCGAGACGACGGGCGGCGAGCGGAGCTGCCACCTGCTCCCACCACACCTTCACGATGTTCTCCGGCAGCGGCGGCAACGACACAGGAACGACCTCGATCTGCGGCCAGCGTCGTCGACTTTCCTCCGGCCCTGTGTTCGCCACGGCGCGATGCACCGGCTGCAACAGCGCAATCCTGGCCGTAGGCGCCGTGCGCGGCAACCAATCGAGCAGATGGGCGAGGTATTGACCGCTTCCACTGGCGAGGCGCCCCGCCATCCAGCCGTTGACGGCCACCCGCAAGGAGTGCGATGCATCCATAGCATCGGATTGTACTCCTCGGCGCTCAGGGGCGGCAAAGAATTCAGGAAAGAGATCGAGCGATCGCCCTCCAGGGAGCCCGGAATTTCCTGCCGCCCTTCATAGAGCCGCAAATCACCGCTTCGATGCAATTTGACAAGGCATGCACCTCGAAGTAACATCTTCGTGTAACTCCAAGTTACATACAGTGCGTTCCGGACCTCTCACATCGAGGCGACCGTGCAATCATCCCAGTCTGCGCGCAATCGTCAACAGGGCAAACATCAGGTTGATGAACAACGCAACGCCATCCTGGCGGCGGCGGAGAAGCTGTTTTTGGAAAAGGGTCTCGACAAGACCCAGATGGTGGACATCGCCGCTGCGGCTGGCATTTCCAAAGTCACCCTCTATCGTTATTTCCCTCACATCGACGCCATTGCGGTCGAGGTTCAGATTCGCATGTTGGAGCGCATTGCGTCGACGGTCGGATTGGGTGCGGAAGGGTTCGAACCTTCTCTGGAGACGGTGAAGGCGGCGGTGCAGCGCATGGTGCGCAGTTTTAATCAGTTACGCGACGCCTACCGCTACATCGGCATGTTCGACAGCCTGTACCTGGACCATCCTTTTGACGCCGAGATTCCGCAGCGCACCAAAGATCGGCTGCGGGCGCACTGGAAAGGGCTCAAGTCGCTTGAGCGCCCCCAAGCCGCGTCGGAGAGCAGTCGTGCAGAGGTGATTTTGAGCGCCGCGATCTGGTTTTTGGAAAAGATCGCCCTGCGCGGGGAGCTCACATGGAGCGACGCAGCGATCCCGCTGGAAGCGCATCTGGGCGTCTTTGAAGAGATGGTTACGATCTACATCGAGCACTGCCTACGTGAAACTGCAAGCAAAGACGACTGAGGAGGAGCGATGACGACGCACGAGACCCCACCCGCCCCCATTTTCATCGAACATCTGCGCACCGAATATCTGGAAAATCCTCTCGGCATTGACGCGCGGCGACCGCGGTTGGAATGGCGGATCGAGGCGGACGCGCGCGGCGTCTTCCAGAGCGCCTATCAGGTGCAGGTGGCCAGCTCGCCGGATGACCTGACGCAGGGCGAGAATCTGTTGTGGGACACCGGCAAGGTGACGTCCGACGCCGCCTTTGTGCGCTGCACAGGCGTCGAGATGCGCTCCCGGCGACGCTATTTCTGGCGCGTGCGCGTCTGGGATGGACAGGATCGCGCCTCGGCCTGGAGCGAGCCCGCCTGGTGGGAGATGGGGTTGCTTGATCCACAGGAATGGACTGCAGAATGGATCGAGGTGGGATGGGATGAAGACCCAGAGGCGTTCAAGCCCTGTCCATTTTTCCGCCGCACGTTCAGGCTGGACGCGCCGGTGCGCTCTGCGCGGCTCTATATCACGGCGCACGGCCTTTACGAGGCCTGGCTCAACGGCCAACGCGTCGGCGACCAATGCTTCACGCCCGGCTTCACCCCCTACCACAAGATGCTTCAATATCAGGTGTACGACGTCACCGCGCTGATGCAGGAGGGAGACAACGCGCTCGGCGCCATCCTGGGCGATGGCTGGCATCGCGGCAAGGTGCACATCGCCGGTCATCGCAACGTGTACGGCGAACGATTGGCGCTGTTGGCGATGCTTGTCGTGGAGACTGCGCAAGGGACGCAGATCGTCATCGGAACCGATTCGGCGTGGAAGGCGACGACCGGACCCCTTCTGAAATCGGACCTGAAGGACGGCGAGATATACGACGCGCGGCTGGAGATGCCTGGCTGGTGCGCGCCCGATTTCGACGACCGGGGCTGGCAAGGCGTGCGCGTGGTTTCACATCCCAAGCATCCTCTGGTCGCTTCGATGGGGCCGCCCGTGCGCCGCAAGGAGACCTTCACACCCACCGTGCTCACAACGCCCAAAGGCGAGACCGTGCTCGATTTCGGCCAGAATCTGGCCGGCGTCGTCCATTTCAAGGTGCAAGGCCCGCGAGGAACCTGCGTGCGTCTGACCCACGGCGAAGCGCTGGACAAGGACGGCAATTTCACCCAGGCGCATCTGTTCCTGTTTAGCAAGCCCGACCCGGAAAAGAACCCCTTCCAGCAGGTGCAATACATCCTGAAGGGGGAAGGCGTCGAGGAATACGAGCCGCGCTTCACCGTGCACGGCTTCCGTTACGTGAAAGTGGAAGGGTGGCCGGGCGCAATCAACCCAGACGACTTCTACTCCGTCGCCATCTATAGCGACATGGAGCCGACCGGTTCGTTCGAGTGCTCCGACCCGCTCATCAACCGCCTTCACCAAAACGTCGAATGGAGCATGAAGAGCAACTTCCTCGATCTGCCGACCGACTGCCCGCAGCGCGAGCGCGCCGGCTGGACGGGCGACGCCCAGATTTTTGCCCCCTCCGCCGCCTTTCTCATGGATGTGCGCGCCTTTTTCCGCAAATGGCTGAAGGAGCTGACCCTGGAGCAGCGTGCGGACGGCATGGTCGGCAATTTCGTCCCTAACCCGGAGCAGTTGGTGAAGAAGCGATTCCCCATGAATTTCCTCACAAAGCTGGAAGGCTCTGCAGGCTGGGGCGACGCCGCAACGATCATCCCCTGGGCGCTCTATCAGGCGTATGGAGACCTCGAATTTCTGGAAAACCAGTACGAAAGCATGAAGGCGTGGGTCGAATATGTGCGCAAGCGCGCCACGCACACCAACTGGTCCAAATATCTAACCCCGCGCTATCTTTTCAACAAGGAGCGTCGCAAGCGTCAACATTTGATCTGGGACACCAACTATCACTGGGGAGAATGGCTCGAACCCGGCGAAAGCGGCGGCTTAAACACCATGCTCGGCGTCATGAAGCGGTTCTATCTGGGCGAGCCTGTGGTGGCCACCGCCTACTTCGCCTACTCCACGCGCCTTCTGGCCAAAGCGGCGGAAGCGCTGGGCAAGAGCGAGGACGCCGCCTACTACGGAGCCTTAGCAGATCAGATCAAGGCGGCCTATGCAGCGGAGTTCATCGGCAAAGATGGTCGCATCCATCCCGATCGGCAGGCCTCCTATGTGCGCGTGCTCGCTTTCGACCTGGCGCCGGAGGAACTGAAGCCGGCCATCGTCGAGCATCTCGTGCGGCTGGTGCGGGCCAGCGGCAACCATGTCGGCACGGGCTTCCTTTCCACGGTCTTCCTGTGCGAAGTGCTGGCGGAGAACGGCCGGCTGGACGTAGCCTACGATCTGTTGACCCAGAAGACGGCTCCCTCCTGGTTGTACGCCGTCACCAAGGGCGCGACGACGATCTGGGAGGCGTGGGAAGGCATCGACGCAGATGGCGAGCCGCACGCTTCGC
>FWPV01000051.1_pt1 | contig 430115 bp, 401 predicted proteins | sample 2228371 | NCBI WGS metagenome assembly FWPV01 (sample SAMEA103939776, study PRJEB20133) | metagenome | reverse complement strand
AAAAGCTTATAGTAAGGCCTAAGGATGTATACGACGGTGCAACTCCTTCGGGAAACTCAGTAGCTGCTGTAAACTTCCTCAGGCTGGGAAGGCTTACGGGAGACCCCGATTTGGAAGGAAAGGCTTATGAGCAGATTAATGCATTTGGCGGCATGATAGAAGGATATCCAATGGGCTATACCCATATGCTTATGGCGCTGCTTTTCATAAACAGCAAAGCTAGCGAAATTGTCATAGTAGGAAATAGGAACGATCAGAGTACAATAAGGATGCTAGAAATGGCCAATACACATTTTCTGCCCTTTACTGTTATCTTGTTTAAGGTTGCGGGCAGCGAGGGAAACGAGCTTGTGGACATAGCAACCTTTGTTGAAGGTCATGATATGGTAGAAGGCAAGGCTACCGCCTATGTATGTGAAAACTATGCATGTAGGGCACCAGTTACGGATGTAGACAGATTCAGGGAATCATTGCACATATAGAAAGTTTAAATATAAAGGCAAACTACTTTGATGTAGTTTGCCTTTATATTTAAACTTTAAAAAGATCCTCAATATTCACACCTAATGCTTTAGCAATACCAATAATCTCATAGTCGAGTAAGCACCTAGTTTGACTTTCTATTCTTGAGACCATAGGGCTATCAATTTCAATTCCCTGCGTATTTAAGCGTGCAGTTAATTGTTCTTGAGTAATTAACTTATCTTCTCGCATTAGTTTGATCCTTTTTCCAATAATATTTCTATCTTCCATTAAAACCATCCCAAAACTTTAATTGTATGTATTAATTTTAGCGGAAAAATTACATACGAGTTAACCAAAAATCGGCTGGATTAACAATGAGTTTGGTACTAAACTCGGAGTAAAATCAAAAAACCGATAAAGCTGCAGCAGGCTTTTTATTTTGGCAGTAAGCTGTACGAATATAGAATTTCTTTTTGTGGAATAAGAATTGTCAGCAAAAAAACAATTGTGTTTACTAAGAACATAAGATAAAATTGTGAATTATAGGGATAGGAGGTGAATGATTATGAAAAAAAGTCGAACTGCTTCTAGAACAATTAATATTTTGGAGCTGATAGCAAATACAGCCAAGGGCATTTCACTGTCGGAAATTGCTTTTGAACTTGATATACCGGTAACCAGTGTAAAGGATATTATTGAAGCATTGCTGGATAGTGAAATGATTGAGATGATTGATGAGCGAAGTAAGCTTTACGGCATAGGCGTGAAGACTTACTATATCGGTAATACATATATAACAAACTCATCAATGATTGATAAGGCAAAAGATATCGTGGAAAAATTAGGTACGTCATTAAACAAAACTGTTTTTATTGGCAAAGAAGTAAACGGAAAAATTACTTATCTATATAAGTATGAACCACAGGGATTCCCCATCAATACTTGTGATATTGGAGCTAGAGTAAACCTTCATTCGACATCCCTTGGAAAAACTTATTTGGCATTTAGCCCCGGTTTGCTGGAGAAGCTTCAAGGAAGAGAATTGCATCAGAAGACACCTTATACCATTACCAACTATGATGAGCTGGTAAAAGAAATAGAGAAAGTCAGAAGACAAGGGTATGCATCTGATATTAGAGAACAAACATTACACCAGGCATGTATTGGTGCTCCTGTTTTTAACCATAAGAATGAAATAGTAGCGGCAATCAGCGTGACAGGGCTGTATTCACCGGATATCGAAATTGAAAAAGAGTTAGCAATTATAAAGGAAAGCGCCTTAAACATATCCAGAAAAATGGGTTATACCGGAAATTAGGTACGCTCTTATAAATTTTTAAACTATTCTAATTTTTCGTATTTTAATTATAGACAATGAAGATTTATCATTGTATAATATTTATGAGATGAAAAATATGGTAATTTGAGCAGCAGAAATTCTGTTGCTAAAAAAATGTTATTAGTATCGTAATGATTACGTATATACGTAATTATATAAGGGGGCATCAAATGAGTTACCTATTTATCGAACAGGATATCAATAAACTTCGAAAAGAGATTTTCACAACAAAAAAGCACTTTTATAAACGTTTGATTGACCAATGCCAACTTTATTTCTATGAAAATCTGCCAGAGGAGCATCCCAAAGCCAGTACCACCTATATGGGGATGGCCATTGCCAATCTGTCACTGGCCTATCTCATTAACAAACAAAGAAGATATTTGGATGAATCAAGGCGATGGATTTCTGCGGCTGTGAATTATCCCCATTGGGGAAATGCTTTTTTGGTTGATGTTGACTTGTCTGCGGCATGGATTCTTTTTGGTTTGGGCATTGCTTACGATTGGTTGAAGGATGATCTTCCAGTCAATGAGAAGAAGGCTCTTGCTGACAAGATGCTGCTGCAGGGTAAGAGGATGTATGACTTCAAAGTTGAGACAGAAGGCAGTGGCTGGTCTACTAATTATTTTCAAAACCATAATTGGATTAACCTGACAGGTCTTTCAACAGCAGGCTATGCCCTAAGAGACGAATTTCCTTATGCCCAGGATTGGATAGATGCTGCAAAGAGAAATTTTGAATATGTCTACCAAGTGATGGCACCGGACGGAAGCGATTTTGAAGGGGTCTCCTATTGGAGATATGGTGCCATGTGGCTGTTTGTATATGCACATCTCATTAGGGAACGAGAAGGAATCGATTACTTTAAACAATCAGATTTCTTAAAAAACACATTTTTCTATCGACTATATCAGGCAGCTCCCAATTTGGAGGAGCAAATCAATTTCGGAGATGCTCATGACAGAAGAAGCGGTCATTCAACAGCAATCTACTATAAGGTTGCAGCTGAGTATAGAAACGGATATGCCCAAAAGCTTGGAAACCTGGTTTCAAAGCAATTTCTCTATCGTGAAGCATATCAGTCAAAGGTTAAGCCCGGGATTCTTTGTGAATGCTTCTTTGAGTTGCTATTTTACGATCCAGAGGTAAAGGAAGAGAGTTTTGATCAACTGCCTCTTACCAGATACTTTCCAGACCTTGGACTTTTCGTAAAGAGATCCTCTTGGGATGAGGATGCTACACATTTTTCCTTTAAATGCGGATGCCCCGGAGGACGGTTGCAATGGGAAAAGCTTTGGGAACTAAAAAGAACTAAGAACTACAACTGCTTCGGTTTGGGTCATCAGCACCCGGACAACAATTCTTTTATATTAAACGCCCATAATACCTTCTATGCCACTGATGACGGGTACAACCGCAGTGTAAAAGCAAGTGACCACAACGTAGTAATTGTTGACGGTGCAGGATATGAAGATGAAGGGCAAAACAATATCTGGAAAAATTACACGCAAGATATGATTGCTGATATTATCAAATACGATGCATCGGAAGCTTATATTTACATTTGCGGCGAAGCTTCCAAAGTATATCAAAAGCAGCTAAAGTTAAATATGTTTAAACGTCATGTGATTACAACCGATGCCCCTTATATTGTGATGATTGATGAGCTTGCCAGCGAGCTTGAACATATCTATACCTGGATCATGTATAGTGATTTTTACCCTATCAGGGAACAAAACAGATTTGTTTATGAAGGTCCATACGGTAAGCTATATCTCTATCATTTCAGCAATACAGAGACAAATCATACCTTTGTTGATAATAACATCAGGGCAATATTGACCCCTCAAGAGCCGGAGATATACACAGAAAATAAGATGAAGGGACTTTATATATCAAACCTAGAAAAGCAGAAGAAGGTCAGTTTCCTTACGGTATTGCTGCCGGCAGAGTCAGAGGATGAGTTTATGGTAGAAGAGTTAGCCCTTGAGGGAGGCTATGGGGTCAGGATTCAAAAAGATGATTTTGAAAAAATATATCTGTACTGCGAAAAGGAAAAAATCATCTACAACAATGAAGCTTACTCATCAAAAATTACCTTGATTCAGCAGGCTGAAGGTGAGACTGATAAAGTCATAGGCTTAACTGATGATAGTGAGACAGGAGGGGAGTAGATTGAAAAAGCTCGAGCAAAATAAACTGCTAGGATGCTTCAAGGTAATAAAGACCGACTGGCGCTTATATATTTTGCTCCTTCCATTAGTGGTTTGGTTTGCCCTGTGGGTTTATAAGCCTATGGGCGGATTGTTGATAGCCTTTAAAAACTATCAGCCTAATCTCGGGGTTCGGGGCAGTGATTGGGTAGGCTTTTCAAACTTCTGGACTCTGATGGCAGGCCCTTATGCAAAGCAGTTTTGGCAGGCATTTAGAAACACATTTTTAATCAGCTTATATGGTCTGATTTTTGGTTTCCCTATACCAATCCTTCTTGCTTTGCTGTTTAGCGAAATCTCAAATAAGCTTTATCGTAATGTAGCCCAAACATTGACCTATTTGCCGCATTTTTTATCGGAGGTAACAATTACAGGTTTGGCTTTAACGCTATTGTACAGCGGTGAAGTCAATATCGGGGTAATAGCAGCCTTTCTTAATGAATTTCAGATTATTCCCCTAGGAACAAAAGTAATTCAAAATCCCTCATATTTTAGACCACTATATATTATAACCGGGATATGGAAGGAAGCAGGATATAGCTCAATCATATACTTTGCAGCTATCATGGGGATATCACCTGTATTATACGACGCTATTAAGGTAGATGGGGGCAACAAGCTACAAGAAATAAGATATGTCACCTTTCCGGGAATGGCACCAACCTTGACAATCATGATTGTCTTAAGAATCGGACAAATGTTATCTGTCGGATATGAACGAATCATCTTGCTATACAATGAAAATACATATCAGACAGCCGATGTCATTTCATCCTTTGTTTATCGTATTGGTCTGGTGCAAGGAGCGCAAACATTAGGTGCATCGGCGGATATGTTCAATGCGTTGATAGGATTTGCTTTGGTAATAGGGGCGAATTTTGTAAGCAGGCAAGTGTCCGACACTTCGCTGTGGTAGGAGGTTTATAATGGAGCGATTAAATAGAAGCGAAATAATCTTTAAAATAGTTGCCTACATTCTGATCGGGATTTTTGCATTAATTACGCTATATCCTTTTATATATGCTTTTTCAGCATCAATAAGCGGTAAGGTTGCTTATGAATCGGGGAAAGTGATTCTTCTTCCCAAGGATGTGAATTTTCAGGTTTATAGTCTGATCTATAATGACAAAGCCTTTTGGATCTCTTATATCAATACCCTTTTTTATACGATCTTTGGTACGGCATGGAGTATGTTTATTTCTGTCATGGGAGCATATGCCCTGGCGAAAAATAGACTGCTTTATAGAAGACAATTCAATTTTATAGTAGTGTTTACTATGTGGTTTTCTGCCGGTATTATTCCAACTTATCTTAACTATGTGAACATGGGTGTAAACAATCGTTGGGGAATCATCTTCGCATTTGGCATCCAAGCTTACAATATTATTTTGCTAAGAAATTACTTTGAAGGAATACCAAAAGAAATCGAAGAGGCGGCTAAGGTTGATGGCGCCAATGAATTTCAGATGCTTACCAAGATTTATATTCCTATGTCCAAAGCAGCACTTGCTACTGTGGCACTGTTATATGCAACTAGCCGCTGGAACGGATACTTTTGGGCGCGAATACTGCTGACAAAGCCTGTGGAGCTGCCATTGCAGGTATACATGCGTATTCTTGTAGAGAACTATCAGGCAATGTTTGATGACCTGGGAGATTTCTTATCCTATGCAGCGGATTCTTATGTCTACGCAATATTGGTGTGTTCAATTATTCCTATACTGATCATCTATCCATATATTCAGAAATACTTTGCGAAAGGAACCAATATAGGTGGAGTGAAAGGATAATCAAAGATTATTAATGTGAATTAATAATAAATTAATTAAAACAGGAGGGGGACAATGAGAAAATTAATAGCATTACTTTTGGCTTTTGCTCTGATCTTTAGCTTGGCAAGCTGTGTCAGCAAGGATATTCCGACAAATACCGAAAGTGAAAAAAAGGAAGAACCAGTAGCTGAAAAAAAAGAGCTTGAGTTGTCGGATACGCTCAAAATCAATTTTGCTATGGGAAACAATGCAAGAACCATGACCTATCAACAAGCGAATCCTCTAACCTTACCTGATGGAAAGGTTATCACACAAGGGGATTTGAAACCAACATGGCAGTATATTGAATCACAGCTTGGCTTTGACATCATAGATGTTACGATTCAAGACCAAAAATCATCAGAAATGATTGACTTATCGGCAGCAACAGGCTTTAAAGATGCGGTAATCTTTGGCGGAGAAAATATTGCAGGGGATTTGATGAACTATGGAGCACAAGGATATTTTATAGATCTAAACAAGTACTTGGACTATATGCCTAACGTAAAGGAATATCTTGAGAAAAATCCTAACTTTGCAAATGCGATTACCGCTTACAATGGCGGAATTTACCACCTTCCATATGTAGCAGAAATAAACAACTTTGCTCGTGTATTTACAGGCAGACCTGATTGGGTAACAGCGTTGCTTGATTCAGCAGAGAAGCTGGAAAAGGAAAAGAAAACAATCAATGTTTCTTATCAAGGATTTTGGAAGCGTCACAATGCGAATGTAATCGAACTGCAAAACGCAGCAGCTAAGAACGGCAAGCTTGATCAGGCGACAGCTTTACAGGTATTGGTAGATTATATTAAGGCTACTTATCCTGAGCTTGAAAAACCATCAGATTTATACTTAGGCCTAAGTGCGAAATATGATATCGATGAATTGGTAGCCCTCTGGCGTGTCATCGAGCTTTCACCGAGAACGCTGTCTAAGGTTACTGTAGGAAAGGCAATTGATGATGCAGAAATCTCAGCATTCTTTGTGAGAAAATCAGAATATCGTGAAGATGTATTGCGTTTAATGAACTACTTTGACGGACAGCAGGTTCATACTTCTGACTCTTATGGAGCAAGATTGTTTGCTTTCGATGGAGAGATGTCATATACCTATGCGGACAAGGATTTCATTGATAAGCTGGTATATATCAAGGCAATGTTCGATGAAGGTCTGATACATTCAGAATTTGCTGACAGAAGCGTTAAGGACGAGTATAGAAAATCAATGTATTTCGCTGACAAAGCAGAGGGACAGAAGCAGTTAGGATTCATGACCTATGACTGGATCGCTTCAACCACTGCAGGCAGCGACAAAATACATGCCATGCTGCCGCCGATTACTACATTGACTGAAGCAGGCATAAAGGACTTTATCCATTATGTCGGAAACACACGTGTAATTAAGCCGGACGGATGGGCTATATCGGCAGCAGCCAGTGAGAAGGAAATAAACTCTGCATTGACCTTATTCAATTACATGTTTACAGAAGAAGGCAACATCGTTCAAAACTACTCCATTCCGGAAGCCATAGTGGCAGGAGAAAAATATCAAGGTCCGGATGGTATCGCTTATCCGAAGTTTGGTGAATGGCTCAAAAATGCAGCAAAAGAATACAAGAATGGTGATATCTCAGGCTTCCTACGAGACTTTATGGGAGCACAGCTACCCCTAGGATATCAAAAAGAAATCGGATTTGAGTATCAGTATACTACAGAAAATGGCTTTGCGGGCTGGAAGCTGTACAACGACGCTCATGTATTATCACCCTCCTATGAAACAGATAATGCTTATATACGTCTGATGCCGCCAATTATTTCATTGAACGATCAAGAATTGGCAAAGCTTGAAACAGTTACAATAGGAGATACGCAAGTAGACGCAATCTTCCAGTATATTGTTGGAGCTAAAAATGCGCTAAAATCACCGGATGAAATCTTAGCTTTATACAAGGAATCAGGAATTGACAAATATATTGAAGTGTACGCGGGTGCTTACAAAAGAATGATAGAATAATTAGAATCTGGTATATTTCTGCTTGAGTTCTGCTCCGCAGACTCAAGCAGAAATACTACTTACAAATTAGGAGGTATTATGGGGGAAGCAAGTACTATCTATAAAATTCAAAAAATATCATCAATTGCCCTCATAGTGACTGCAATTGCAGCATTCATCTATAGTTTAGGGTTTATGACCGGGTTTTATCAATTGTTTTATGACGGAACAAGTGAGATGTATGATTTTTATAAGAAAATGCAGATCTTGAATAACATAATTTTTGATGCATCTCTTTATCTGTTGATTTTATCACTTCTCCAGCTTCCTTTCGACTTATTGAAAAAGGAAATGAGCATACGTGGATTTATTTTGGTTGCTGTAACAACTGCTATAACCATTTCAAATGCCCTGGTTGTTTTTGGCACCAGTAATTATTTTCAGAATATGTATCAAGGCTTTGATTTTTCAAGCCTATCAAATTATAAACCTTCAGTTTTACCATTTACCTTGGCATATATCATTTTTTCAATTGCCATAGCAATACTGGTGATTTTAACAGTCATAGGGTTATTGAGTATTATGAAAAGTATTAAAGCGAGGAGACGATGATGAAAAATATCGAGAGAGTTATCTATGAAAAAAACAAAGCTGGAGCCGGCGCAATCTTTCTTTTCATCATTCTGAATATCATTTACTCCATTTATGCTATTAAAGACATGCAGGTAGACTATCAAGTGGGAATACAAGTATTAATTGCGATCGTCTCGCTGCTGCTTGGCTTTCTGGCTGCTGTGAAGGTGGAGAGATACTCAATCCCATGGTGTTATGTTGCTATTGTAATTGGTGTGCTCCAAGGGTTAAGGGTGCTGTTTACTCCTGAATTATCTGAAGAATCACCGGTTTTTCTACTCAATATGGTGCTGTTGATATCCGTCTTGACGGTGATTATGGGGGGGTACTATTCTTTAAAGCTATCAAAGGCTAGAAGCGAACTTATTTTTAAGAATAAAATTTCAGAAGAAACTTTGCGCAGCTAGGAGGTAATGGCTATGGCAGATGTCGTAATGCGTAATATAAATAAAATTTACCCTGGTGGTTTTCAGGCAGTCTATAATTTCAGTATGGAAATAAAGCATGGCGAATTCATTGTGTTGGTTGGACCATCAGGTTGCGGAAAGTCAACAATGCTTAGAATGATAGCAGGACTTGAATCAATTACAAGCGGTGACTTGGAGTTATTTGGCAAGCGAGTAAACAACGTTGCTCCTTCTGATCGAGACATTGCAATGGTTTTCCAAGATTATGCGTTATATGGGAATATGACTGTATACGAAAATATGGGGTTTAGTTTGATTGTACGCCATGCTGATGGTGACATCATACATGATAGAGTCATGAAAACAGCAGATGTTGTTGAATTAAAACATGAATTGAATCGTAAGCCGAAGAATCTTTCCGGTGGCCAAAGACAGCGTGTTGCTTTGGGAAGGTCCATCGTTCGAGATGCTTATGTATTCTTAATGGATGAGCCGCTATCCAATCTGGATGCAAAGTTGAGAGACCAGACTCGCAAAGAGCTTGTTAAACTGCATGAGAAAGTAAATTCTACCTTCATATATGTAACCCACGACCAAACAGAAGCAATGGCTATGGCAGACCGAATTGTCATTATGAACAAGGGTGTGGTTCAGCAAATCGGGACTCCTGCCGAGCTCTATATAGAGCCTGAAAACATGTTTGTTGCCGGATTCATTGGAAGTCCTTCCATGAACTTCTTTGAAGTAGAAATCAAGGATGAGTCCTTTTTTATTGGTGATACAAAATTTTCATTGACGTCGAAAAATCTCGAATTGCTAAAGGGCTACGAGCATTCAAAAGTAATCATGGGAATACGTCCTGAGATGTTTAAGGCAAAGGCAAAACTAGAGTCTAAAATTACTGTGAATTGCGAAGTTGTAGAATTTATGGGTTCTGAGTATTATATTACCTTCTCTGTAGGTGACGGTAAATCATATTGTGCGAGAATCAAGACTAGTGAGCTGGACCGTGTAGCTGAACAGGTCACTTTGAAATTTGATATGGATAAAGTGCTATTTTTCGATATTGATACGGAGAAACGTTTGAGAGTTGAGGTGTAATATGAAAACGACGATTTATAATATTTCGAAGTATATCATCCTTGCAGTTGCATTGCTTCAACTTGCGATTTCACAGATCCATATAGAGATCATTACGAAAGTGTATGAGACAAATGTGGGCTTCTATTTATTCCTGTTTATCATATTTGGTCTTGTTGTTGCCTTCAATTCAATTTCGAACAAGAAGAAAAGCAAAATGTTTATAGATTTATTTGGTTCCGTTGTAGCAGTATTTGCAGGATATCAGTATATCACAATCGTGTTTGCCAATATAGCACCGGATCGCCTCTTGAACTATCAAGATATCCAGTATTCGATATACATTTCAATTGCAGCAATTGCTATATATATCATTGGAACAATCATTCTGTTTCTGACAAACGAGAATGTGAGGTAAACAATGGAGTATCAAAAAAAAATTAAGAAAAATAAGCTTTATATCTTTCTGATACGCTGGTGGTCTGTTGGAGCAGTCTATTTCTTCATTGGCTGGGGAACCCAACTGGGAAGCTACGAGGGTATGATTGACTTCGTATTGGCTTTGGGAATTGCGATTGGATTGTTTCATTCCTTTGTAGTTCATCCTGTTCTAAAGGACATGTTTAGTATGGGACAGGAGAAGAAATATACAGAAACCACTGTCATGGAAAAGGTATCTAATCGTTTGCTTGATGTTGTGATAGCGATATTCATAGTATATCTTGTCATGGTAGTATACTCCATGATTAATATTACTGCAGTCATATTATTCAGTCTAAGCTCTTCCACTGTAATTTTGCCTGGTGAGCCTATCCTGTTTGGTTTATTTTATACCACCATATCTTATGGGCTTAGTAAAATAGTACAGACAATTAAGAGGAGTAAGAAACAATGAACTATTTTGAAATTGAACAGCTTAAAGCTCAGATAGCAAAAACAAAAGAATACCGGGAAATGCAAGAAGCGATGCAGCAGGAAGTGGCAAACTATTTTGAAGCCTTCACTGATTCACCGGAAAAGGTATCAAGATGGGGGCATTACTATTTCTGCCAAAAAGATGGTGGAATTCTGATATACAATGATAAAAAGCCAAAGGAGCATGTATGCAGTATTTGCGGAGAGACGTACTCAGATGGCCTATTAAATGGCGTCTGGGTTACAATGTATCGCAATCAAGGAGCGGTAAACGCATGGAAATCAGCTCTTTTGTACCGATTAACCAAAGATGAGAAGTATCTCAGATATATCGTTGAATATACCAGCTTTTATGCTGATCACTACGAGGCGTTTGAACTGCATAATAAAGAAGGCTTACACTTTGAAAGTACAGATAAGATGTCTTGGGGCAGTGCTCGAATCATGCCCCAATCGCTAAATGAAGCAATTTTTATCATTCGATTGATCAACGCTCTTCAGATGGTAAAGACTGATTTATCCCAAGAATTCTTAAAAAACGTGGAGGATAGGCTTTTCCATAAAGTGTATTTGATTTTAAGGCCTCAGGTAGATAAGATTCACAACATATCCTGCTGGTTAAACAGTGCCATTGGTATCATGGGCTTATTTCTTGATCGCTGCGACATGAAGGACTTTGCATTTGAAGGCCTGTTTAACATCAATCGCCAGCTAAAGGAAGGTGTCACAAGGGATTGGTTCTGGTATGAAGGCTCTATACATTACAACTTCTTTACCTTGGAAGGGGTAACAAATCTGCTTCTTTTCACCAGACTGTACGATTATAAATTTGAAGCAGGATATCCAGTGATTGAACAAATGTTGAAGCAGGCATACCATTATGCCTTTGATAATCATCAGCTGCCAAACCCCAATGACGGTTGGCCTAATATTAATCTGAAAACATACTCTCATATCTATGCCATTGCTGCCAAGATTTTTGGGGTAGATAGCGAAATAGGCAATATGTACAAGAATATAGTTGACAAAGCTGAAATTCGTGGCGAGCTTCCATTATCAAAGCCATATTATTTCAACAACGACATTTCACTGGAGGAATTGATCTTTATTCCCGGCATAAGAGACCAAGGACATCGGACGATTGCCACTGCATCTAAGAATTTTAGTACATCCTTTTGCGGCATAATCAAAAACCATGTCTTTAACGTCTTCTATAAGTATGGTCATAATGGACCAAGTCATGCTCATCCTGATAAGATGAACATTGAAGTTATTGTAAAGAATAAATCCTTAAGTCGAGATTTATCTAACTCAGGATATGGAAATTCACTCTGTAATGAATGGCATAGAGTAACAGCTTCACATAATACAGTAGTTGTAGGTGGTATGGACCACCCCTCTGTAGATGGAGGAGATGTACTGGAAGCTACTGCTACGGCAGTGAAGGTGCAATCACGGAATGTATATCCCAATGTGAACTTTATACGAAGCATCAAGCTGGATGATAAAGCACTCTCTGACCGCTTTGAAGTAATTTACGAAGAAGTGAGTCCGGATAAGGAGATTCTGGGGGTACAAAACATATGCGATTATTTCTTTCATGTAGAAGGTGAATTGAGAACAATGTTGGAGCTGAAGGATGGGAATTTGGGATTTACCAAGAATGGCTATCAGCATCTGTATGATGTGAAGCAAGTCATGACAACGGAAGAAACACTTGACTTGATATGGGAGCTTGATGACTTAAAGGTCACAAGCACAATCTATATAGGCAATAAGGAGCTATATGTTGCCAAAACACCAGATAATCCCGTAACTAAGCATCGTACCACCTTTGTTCTAAGAGAAAAATCAAGCCAGCCTGTTTTTGAGGTAAGGTGGCAAATATAGGGGGTAACTATGGATATTAAAAACTATTTTAAGAGCGATGAGCTTGAGCTGACCGATTTAGGAAAGGGAATCAAGAGAAAAATTACTGCTTACAATGAAAACTTGATGTGTGTAGAGGTTCATTTTGATGAAGGTGCAATAGGAGAAATCCATACACACCCCCATGAACAAATCACATATATCATATCAGGAGAATTTGAGTTTAACATCAATGGTGAAAAAAAGATTCTGAAAGCAGGAGATTCGACCTACAAACAGCCGAACATAGCGCATGGCGCCATCTGTTTAAAAGCCGGAGTTTTGCTTGATATTTTTACACCTTACAGAAAGGATTTTATACAAGGCTAATGTAGTAAACCAACACAAACAGAAATAATAGGAGAGATGAAGATGAATAAAACAGCAATGATTACAGGAGGTACTCGAGGTATAGGACTGGCAACTGCCAAGGAGCTTGGAAAAGCAGGATATGACATAGTCCTCAACGGAATGAACGAAACCCATGGTGCGCAAGCGGTTAAGGAACTGAGAGAGCTTTATATCAATGTGGATTTGTATATTTTTGATGTTACGGACGAGAATGCAGTAAAAGAAAATTGGGCAAAGATTTCCGAAAAATACGAAAAATTGGATGTATTGGTCAATAATGCCGGTGGCTTGGGCGGGCGCAGTCGATTTGAAGAAATGACCACGGAGTTTTATCGTAGTGTAATGGCTTTAAACCTAGATTCATTATTCTTCAATACAAGAGCCGCTATTCCACTTCTAAAGAAAGGAATCAATCCATCTATTATAAACTTTACTTCCATTGCAGGCTGGAGTGCCGGAGGACCGGGTGCCGGCGTCTATGGAACCGCAAAAGGAGCGGTCACAACAATTACACGTGCCCTGGCAAAGGATTTAGCCGAATATGGAATCAGAGTGAATGCTGTATCACCAGGGACCATTGATACGGATTTCCATCAGCAGATACGTTCAACCAAGCCTGAAGTCTTTGCATCATGGAAGAACAATATCTTACTGAAGAGATTGGGTGAAGCAAGCGAGGTTGCGACTGTTATCGAGTTTTTGGTAAGTGAAAAAGCTTCCTTTATTACAGGAGAAATCATACAAATTAACGGCGGGCAAGACTTCCTATAATTTTGAGCCATGATAATGCATATCAAGTGTTCTATCAAAATACATGGAGGTGCAATAGCACCTCTTATATCTGTCATAAAATAACAATATTATTTGTTTAAACTATTGGCTGTTTTATAATATTTCCAATCCCATTGTGATACTAAACAGGGAGTCTAATATAGAATCTGTGGTGAATATACTGGCAGCAGAAAAAGTGGTGTTAACGATGTATATGTTGAGAGATGTGTAGGGAAGGCTTCTATTTCAGCAGTATAAAGAAGCTGGTGCTTAAGAATTTCAAGCTGGATTATCCAATAGGTATTTCCGCTATAAAGAGAAATATAGACAGTGAAGAAATATAACAGGAGGAGAAGTTATGAATATCAGGTATGCAAACAATCCTGAGGACTCAAAGTTTTATACAACAGAGGAGTTGAGAGCTCATTTTCTGGTAGAAAAGATATTTGCGTTAGGAGAGCTTAACCTGACATACAGTCACGTAGACAGGATTATATTCGGAGGGGCTGTGCCCATAGGAAACGAAATACGGCTTGATGCAGGCAAAGAGTTGGGAGTGCAGTATTTCCTTGAAAGAAGGGAATTAGGAGTTATTAACCTTGGCGGGGATGGAACTGTTACTCTGGACGGAGAGGTATATAAGCTTCACAACCGGGATGGATTATATGTGGGAGCAGGAATTAAAGATGTAAAATTCTGTTCGGATGATGATAATAACCCAGCCAAATTCTATATTAACAGTGCACCTGCACATACCGTATATCCCACAGTAAAAATTGAAATCAGCAAGGCCAATCCGGTTAAACTAGGCAGCCTTGAGACTTCAAACAAGAGGACGATATTTCAGTATGTACACCCTAACGTATGCAAGAGCTGTCAGCTGTTGATGGGAATGACCATACTGGAGCCGGGCTGTGTATGGAATACTATGCCTTGTCATACACATGACAGACGTATGGAAGTATATTTCTATTTTGATATGGATGGCAGCAGCAGAGTATTTCACATTATGGGGGAGCCCAGCGATACAAGACATTTGGTAGTGGCAAACGAGCAGGCTGTTATTTCTCCCAGCTGGTCCATACATTCCGGCGTAGGTACCGGAAGCTATACCTTTATTTGGGGTATGGTGGGAGAAAACCAGGTATTCGAGGACATGGATCCTATAAAAACAGTTGATCTGAGATAGTATTTAGTTATGAATTGGAGGCATTGCTATGGAATTTGAAATAGAAGATTTTACGATGGATTTCTTTTCTCTAAAAGGAAAGGTGGCTATTGTTACAGGCGGAAATACCGGTCTCGGCCTGGGATATACCCTAGCCTTCGCCAAAGCCGGAGCAGATTTGTTTGTTATAACTCATAATGATAATTGGGAGGAAGCTAGGCAGTTGGTAGAAGCAGAAGGTCGGAATGCCGCTTTTTTCAAAGCGGATTTAACAGATAAGCTGCAGATAAAAAATGCAGTAAGTGAGTGTATTAGGACATATGGTAAAATTGATATACTGGTCAACAATGCCGGTACAATAAGAAGGGCGCCTTTACTGGATTATAAAGATGAAGATTGGGATGCCGTTATAGACATTAACCTCAATGCAGTATATCGTATGAGCCGAGAAGTAGCAGCTGTTATGGCAAAGCAGAGAAGCGGGAAAATTATCAATATTGCATCTATGCTTTCCTTTCAGGGCGGAAAGTTTGTCCCTCCATACACAGCCAGTAAGCATGGAGTTGTAGGGCTTACCAGGTCTTTTGCAAATGAATTGGCAGAGTACAATATACAGATAAATGCCATAGCTCCCGGATACATTGAAACGGCAAACACTGCACCTATTAGGGCGGACAAGAACAGGTTCCAGGAAATATCTTCAAGGATACCATCAGGCAGATGGGGGCAGACCTCCGATGTCATGGGTGCAGCAGTATTTCTAGCAAGTCAGGCTTCAGACTATATAAATGGACATGTGCTGGCTGTTGACGGAGGATGGCTTGTAAGATAAATTTCTAGAGCAATACTACAGCGACAGGCATTGAATATATCCAAATGACAGGCCAGTTGACAAGCCGATGAAATGAAGCAAAGGGAAATAGCTATTTTCAAAGATGGTGTAACGCTATAGATTAAGAATATCGGAAGATACGTTCAATGATTGTGAGGAGGTATTAGATATGAATGAGGTATTAACAAAAATATGTGGTATAGGAATTATACCAGTTATTAAGATAGAAGATACAGAAGATGCAGTACCACTCGCCAAGGCCTTGATCAATGGGGGAATACCCGTTGCAGAAATAACATTCCGTGCTGCAGGAGCTGATAAAGCAATTAAGGCAATAAGGGAAGCATGCCCTGAAATGATCGTAGGCGCAGGTACAGTGCTGAATGTTGATCAGGTAAATGCTGCAGCAGAAGCAGGGGCACAGTTTATGGTGAGCCCAGGTTTCAATATAAAAACTGTGGACTACTGTAATAGTATAGGCATGCCAATAACTCCTGGCTGCACAACTGCATCTGAAATAGAACAGGCTATAGATTTGGGCCTCGAGGTTGTCAAATTCTTTCCGGCGGAACAAAGCGGGGGATTAGATAAAATGAAAGCTCTTGCAGGTCCCTTTGGAAGCATTCATTTTATACCCACTGGAGGAATTGACCTTAAGAATCTTGCAACTTATCTTTCCTTTGATAAAGTAATTGCCTGCGGTGGAAGCTTCATGGCAAAGGAGGACTACATAAAAAATAAGGAGTGGAATAAAGTAGCAGCTTTGTCAAGGCAAGCTATTGATATAGTACTGGGTTTTGAAATAGGTCATGTGGGAATTAACGCAGCCGGTGAAGAGGAAGCACTATCGGCAGCTAATTTGTTTGGCTCCTTTTTCAATTTCCCGGTTAAAATTGGCAACAGTTCAATATTTGCAGGAAGCGCAGTTGAGGTTATGAAGTCGCCATATCTTGGAAGAAGCGGACATATAGGTATAAAGACAAACTCGGTTTTCAGAGCAAAATACCACCTAGAGGGCAGAGGTATAAGATTCAATGAAGAAAGTGCCAAGTTTGATGCAAGGGGTAAGTTGACTGCAATATATCTTGAACAGGAAATAGGCGGCTTTGCCGTACATCTAATGCAGAAGTAGGGGTGAGAGCTATGAGTAAAATAGTTACCTTCGGTGAGATTATGTTAAGACTTGCGCCACAAGGCTATCTTAGGTTTTTTCAAAATGACACACTTGAAGCAACCTTTGGCGGTGGTGAAGCAAATGTTGCAGTGTCACTTTCAAATTTCGGGCTTGACGCTGTATATGTGACTAAACTTCCTAAGAACGATATAGGGCAGTCTGCAATAAATTGTCTGCGAAACTTTGGAGTTGATACTACAAAGATCGTAAGAGGGGGAGAAAGAGTAGGCATATACTATATTGAAAAAGGTGCATCACAGAGACCTTCAAAGGTTATATATGATAGAGCTTATTCAGCCATATCCATGGCAAAAGGAGAAGACTTCAACTGGGATGCAATTCTCGACGGTGCAGAATGGTTCCACTTTACTGGAATTACTCCTGCACTTGGTCAAAACGTTGCAGATATATGTCTTGAAGCCTGTAGGAAGGCAAAGGAAAAGGGTATTTCAGTGAGCTGTGATCTGAACTATCGCAAGAATCTCTGGTCTAGTGAGCAGGCAGGCAGGACAATGAGTACACTCATGCCTTATGTCGATATCTGCATAGCTAATGAAGAGGATGCTGAAAAGGTATTTGGAATCAAGGCAGTGAATACAGACATATCTGGCGGCAAGCTAAGTCACGAAGGATATAAAGCTGTTGCAAAGGAACTGGCGGATAGGTTTGGATTCAAATATGCAGCAATTACCCTGAGAGGGTCAATTTCTGCCAATGATAATAATTGGGCGGCTATGTTGTATGACGGTAGAGACTACCATTTCTCAAGAAGCTATGCTATACACATCGTAGACAGGGTTGGCGGCGGCGACAGCTTTGCAGCTGGTCTTATTTACGGATTGATGGCAGATATGAGTTCCAAGGACAGCCTTGAGTTTGCGGTGGCAGCTAGCTGTCTGAAGCATTCTATTGAAGGGGATTTCAACAGAGTATCTGTGGCTGAAGTAAAAGCACTAATAGGTGGCGATGGCTCCGGAAGGGTTCAAAGGTAATAGTTAGTAACAAAAAAAAGGTATGCCTCAAACCGGATGATGTCCCAAGTTTGAGGCATACCCTTTTTAAAAAGCAGGATTAAAGGCTTATGGAATGCATATGAAATATTGGTGGTAAAGTTAAACACTGGTTTATATATTAAAAATAGCATATTGAGGTCTATATTGTTACGGTGAACCGTACCATAAGTAATCAGTGCATTACCAACTTCCCATTGGTACTATAAAATGCGAATCCAAATAGGTTAATAAGTGTTACACTCCAAGGTTATTAGGTTACTATACCTATAAATGCAACTAGCTTAATAAACATTGCACTTGACACCTAAAACCAAAATGAGATAGCAAAAACAGACTTAATATACGTATAAAGCCTGTTTTTTTATGCTGATATAGCATTAAAATATCCTTGCGTCCATGACTACTACAGATCGTAAATGGCTGGTGCCGCATTTTGAAAGAATGCTGTACGACAACGCCGAGCTTGCGCTTATATATCTGGAAACCTATCAGGCTACAGGGAAGAAACAATACGGGGAAGTTGTCAGGCAGATATTCGAATATGTGCTGAGGGATATGACATCTCCTGAGGGAGGCTTTTATTCAGCAAATGAGAAGGATAACTTTGAGGAGAAAAGCATATCCAATTTACTGCATAATGGGGAAGCCTTCAATAGAATAACAGAAAACCCCGTAGAGAATTATAGAAAAAAAGTGTATAAAGCAAGAGAAAAAAGAGTGCATCCATATAAGGATGATAAAATACTGACTGCATGGAATGGGTTAATGATAGCGGCACTGGCAGTTGGGGCAAGGGTGCTGGATAATAAAGAATATGCGGAAGCTGCAGAAAAGGCGGTAGCTTTTATAAAGTCGAAGCTTGTACGGGAGGATGGAAGACTGCTTGCCAGATATAGAGAGGGAGACGCTGCTTACTCCGGATATCTGGATGACTATGCATTCCTGATTTGGGGTCTGATTGAGCTTTATGAAGCCACCTTTAAGGCGGAATACTTGAAATTTGCCCTGGCTTTGAACAAGGATATGCTGAAGTATTTTTATGATGAGGACAATGGAGGGCTTTTCCTGTATGGAAGCGACAGCGAAAAGCTTATAGTAAGGCCTAAGGATGTATACGACGGTGCAACTCCTTCGGGAAACTCAGTAGCTGCTGTAAACTTCCTCAGGCTGGGAAGACTGACGGGAGAGCCTGATTTGGAAGGAAAGGCTTATAGGGCTCCTATGACAGACCTGAGAGAGCTTGAAAATATCATAAGGAGCTAGAGCCAGCAATGCTAAAGAACCAGTGCTTAGCACTGGTTTTTTAATCATTTAGGCATATCAGCCTTTAGCAGCTGGATGAAATTATAGGTAATCCTTGCTGTAATACCCCAGATAATCCTATTCTGATAGGTATAGAAATATACGGGATACTTGCCTTTGGCCCAAGGATAGTTCCTGCCCTCCTGTATCATCTCGTAGGGGAAGCCCTCCCTTGGCTTCATCTGTATATCTATATAGTGGCACTGAGGCTCTGTTTCCAAAAGAAAGGATAGTGGTATGTAGAATACCTCCTTTACCTCGTCGATGTTGTATGTCCCATGATAATCATATAAAAGACCGGCAAAAGGATAAATCACAGTATTGAAAGGTGTGACCAGCGTATCCAGCTCACCTGTTACCTTTATATTATTCGCAGGTAACAGCAGCTCTTCGGAGGTCTCTCTGACAGCAGCTTTTACGCTTTCCTCCAAGCTTTCTATTTTGCCCCCGGGAAAGCATATTTCATTAGGCTGATTATTGAGACTCTCCGATCTTACTTCAAATAGAAGAGAATGTCCTCCAGCGCTTTCTACAATGGGCACAAGTACAGAGAATTCCTTACACATATCCCTGCTGCATATATTTATCTTTCTATTCATAAGCTTTTTTAAGTCTGCTTTCATATTTGCCTCTCTTTACAACAATCAGGTATATTATAAACAATGTATATATTACATGATAATTGTTTACAATTTCAGTATATCAGAATCTCACAGCCATTAAAATCACATAATAAGAATTGTAGCGAGAAGTCAGGCATAAGTCACATATTATTGTCGAAAGATTGTGAATAATGCGTTGCGGGCTTTTTTTTGAATTTACCTGTTGAGGGATATTTCTGCAAATGTTATTATTATCTTGGGTATATAACAAAAAATATACAATCATTAAAATAATAGTTGAAAAAGAAGAAAATTAAAAGGGAGGAATAAAAATGCACAAGAAACTATTTATCCCCGGTCCGATTGACGTACGTGAGGATGTACTGCAGAAAATGGCCACACCTCAGATAGGCCATCGCTCAAAAGCTGCCTCTGCATTACAGCGAGGCATTTCTGAAAAGCTGCAAAAGGTATTCCAGACAAATAATACAATAATACTTTCAACTTCATCGGGAAGCGGTCTTATGGAAGCCGCAGTCCGCAGCTGCACAAGAAAAAGAGTTGCAGTATTCTCGGTAGGAGCCTTTGGTGACAGATGGTACAAAATGGCTAAAGCCAACGGAGTGCCGGCAGACAAGATTTCATCCGTACCTGGTCAGCCAACAACGGCAGCTATGGTGGATGAAGCCCTTGCTACTGGCAAATATGATGTAATTACTGTTACACACAATGAGACCTCGGCAGGTATAATGAATCCTTGCGGTGAAATCGGTGAGCTTCTGAAATCAAAGTATCCTGAGGTGCTCTATCTCGTTGACACTGTAAGCTCAATGGGCGGAACCGATATACCTGTTGACAAGTGGGGAATAGACGTGTGCATAACCTCTACACAGAAGTGCATGGGACTCCCAGCAGGGATGGCTATTTGCTCAGTAACAGAAAGAGCAATTGAAGCTGCCAGACAGGTGGAAAACAGAGGGTTGTACTTTGATCTTGTAGAGTTGTACGATTATATACAGAAGAAAGACCACCAGTATCCATCTACACCATCATTGTCACATATGTTTGCAATGGACTACCAGCTTGATAAGATACTTGCAGAAGGAATTGAGAAGAGATTTGCAAGACATATCGAAATGGCTGAATATGTTCGTGCATGGGCCAAAAAGAACTTCGCACTTTTCGTAGAGAATCCAAAATATCTTTCAAACACTCTTACAACAATAAATAACACAAAAGGCATCAGCGTAAGCGACCTCAATAAGCAGCTTGGCGAAAGAGGCTTTGAGATTTCCAACGGTTATGGAGATCTAAAGGATGTAACCTTCAGAATATCCCATATGGGCGATTACACACTAGATGAAGTAAAGGAATTGCTTAAGAATATTAATGAAGTATTAGGACTGTAAGAGGGGTAGGGGAAGTATGAAAAGAATATTGATAACTGATGGCATGGAAAAATCTGCTGTCGATAAGCTTAAGAACAGTGGCTTTGAAATATTGGAGCAGTTCTACGAGCCGGAAGAATTAAAAGAACAGATAAAGGATTTTGATGCAGTCGTTGTACGTTCAGCTACAAAAATAAGGCAGCCGATTATCGATTCTGCTTTGGAGACCGGAAGGCTGAAGCTTATAATACGCGGTGGTGTCGGTGTTGATAATATTGATGTAGATTATGCGAAGATGAACGGAATATCAGTTGCCAATACGCCAAATGCCAGCAGTGCATCGGTAGCAGAGTTGGCTATAGGGCATATGTTCTGCCTTGCAAGATATATACACATTGCTAACCACACAATGAGAGAAGGAAAATGGAATAAGAAGCAATATGAGGGAATAGAGCTTGCAGGCAAGACTCTGGGACTTATAGGCTTTGGGAGAATAGCAAGGGAAACGGCAAAGAGAGCACATGCTCTGGGAATGAAGGTTGTTTATACAAACACAAGCGGAGCAAAGGAAGGCTTCAACGAATACAAATACATGACATTGGATGACCTTCTGGCGGTTGCTGATTTCATTTCTATTCATATACCCGGCTCAAAGGATAAGCAGCCTGTCATAGGTGAAGCACAGCTTGCAAAGATGAAGGACGGAGTATATATAGTGAATACGGCGAGAGGCGGAGTGGTTTGCGAAAACGCACTCATAGCGGCTCTGGACTCAGGAAAGGTTGCTGCTGCTGCTCTGGATGTATTTGCGGAGGAACCGACCAAGAATGAAAGAATATACACACACAATAAGATTTCCCTTACACCTCATATAGGAGCTTCAACTATGGAAGCGCAGGAAAGAATAGGTGAGGAGATAGTACAGATTATTTTGAAACACTTTGAATAGGAGAGAAAATAATGGCAAAAGTAAAGGCGTTTAAGGCGATAAGACCGACGATTGAGCTGGCAGACAAGGTAGCGGCCCTTCCTTACGATGTAATGGACAGTAATGAAGCAAGAGAAATGGTAAAGGGCAACCCGTATTCATTCCTGCATGTTGATAAAGCAGAGATAGACCTGGACCCTTCCATTGACCTTTATGATAAGAGAGTATATGAAAAGGCCAGAGACAACATGAGGGGTATGATAAAGGACGGGGTTTTACAGCAGGACGAAAATAATTACCTGTACATATACAAGCAGGTTATGAATGGTCGTGCACAGATTGGTCTAGTCGGCTGCAACTCAATAGATGACTATATCAACAATATAATTAAGAAGCATGAATTTACGAGAGCGGACAAAGAGCAGGACAGGATAAACCATGTGGATTACTGCAATGCCAACACAGGTCCGATATTCCTTACTTATAGGGCAAAAAAGGCAATCAATGAAATGGTGGACAGCTGGATGGCCAATCACAAGCCTGTATATGACTTTGTATCCGAAGACAGCATAGGTCATACGGTTTGGGTAATTGATAATGAAACTGTGATTACAAGGCTGGAAGCAGAATTTGCCGCTATTGACTTTTTGTATATAGCTGACGGGCACCATCGTTCAGCCTCTGCAGTAAAGGTAGGCCTAAAGAGAAGAGCAGAGCTTCCGGATTTTAAGGGAGATGAAGAATTCAATTTCTTCCTTTCAGTGCTCTTCCCGGACGATCAGCTGTATATAATGGATTACAACAGGGTAGTCAAGGACTTGAACGGCAATAGCTCTGAAGAGTTTACAAAAAAGGTCAGTGAAAAATTCGATGTTGAAGCACACAATGGTGATGGCCCATACAAGCCTGCCCTTAAGCATACCTTCGGGATGTATTTGGATGGTAAATGGTATAAGCTGACAGCCAAAACAGGAACCTTCAATGAAAACGACCCTGTCGACAGGCTTGACGTATCTATAATGCAGAATAACCTGCTTAACCCAATACTTGGTATACAGGACCCAAGGACTGATAAGAGGATAGACTTTGTCGGAGGCATCAGGGGTCTCAAGGAGCTTGAGAGAAGAGTAGACGTCGGAATGAAGGTCGCTTTCTCCATGTGTCCTACCACAATTGATGACCTTATGTCCATAGCTGATGCAGGGCAAGTAATGCCGCCTAAGTCAACCTGGTTCGAACCAAAGCTGAGAAGCGGGTTGTTCATTCACGAGCTTTAATCAAAAGCGCTCATATGAGCGCTTTTTGCTTATAGTGTGACTCACAGTGCTGTTATCTCACGCCATAAATGGCTAAATACTCACGATAGCAAGTAAAGTGCCTCTCAAATGAGGCGCTTTTTCTATTTTAATACTTATGAAATATTAAAAATGCAAGAAAAAAATCATGAAATTTCAAAAATGATAAATGTAACGGCATAAATATGCATTATAAAAATTAAAAAACTGAGCAATAATATTGGATGCGTATGATAAAATGACGAATATCCAAAATAAGGAACGTAATGTATAAATATAATAAAAATGCAATTTTATATTGACAATCATGCAATTGTTCAATATAATAAGTGATAAATAATATTTGTTGTTGAATAATAGGAGGTCTTCATGGGAAAAACATTAGCACACAAAATAATCGAAAAGAATAGAATAGCAGGAGTCCTTGAGCCCGATGGAGAGGTGACTGTAAAGGTTAACCAGACACTGACTCAGGACTCGACCGGAACAATGGTATACCTGCAATTGGAAGCAATGCATATCCAGAATATAAAAACTGAGCTTTCAGTCGCATATGTTGATCATAATACCCTTCAGACGGGATTTGAAAATGCGGACGACCATGCATTTATCAAGAGTGCAGCAGCAAAGTACGGTATCATTTATTCAAAGCCTGGAAACGGAATCTGCCATCAGCTTCATTTGGAGCGTTTCGGCAAACCGGGCAATATTCTTTTGGGTTCCGACAGCCATACCCCTACCGGGGGCGGTCTGGGAATGCTCGCAATCGGAGCAGGCGGCTTGGATGTCGCTGTAGCCATGGCGAATGGTACCTATACCTTCCGGCTGCCGAAGATTATGAATATAGAACTGGTTGGAAGGCTTGAACCCTGGGTTTCAGCAAAGGATGCAACATTATTCATATTAAAGCTTCTGACTGTCAAAGGCGGTGTCGGTTATGTTATTGAGTACTCGGGAGAAGGAGTAACGGCTCTTTCAGTAACAGACCGTGCAACTATAACCAATATGGGTGCTGAACTGGGAGCCACCACCTCAATATTCCCAAGCGATGCTGCCGTTCATGATTTTCTCAGGCGGCAAGGTCGGGAAAAGGATTTTGTTCCACTAGCTGCTGATTCAGATGCACACTATGATAAGAAAATCCTGATTGATCTGAGTGAAATCAAACCGATGGTAGCTAAACCCCATAGCCCTGACAATGTGGAGATCATACAAAGCTTGAAAGGAGTGAAGGTGGATCAAGTCGCTATCGGGTCTTGCACAAATTCGTCCTATTCTGATTTGATGAAGACAGCAGCTATTCTAAAGGGAAAACGGGTTCATCCGAATGTCAGTCTGGTTATCTCACCCGGTTCCAGCAATATACTGAAGATGATGGCGGATAATGGCTCAATGGGTGATCTGATTGCTGCAGGGGCTAGAATCATTGAAGCAACCTGCGGTCCGTGCATTGGAATGGGACAGGCACCGACCTCGGGAGGTGTTTCCCTCAGAACCTTCAACCGCAACTTTAAGGGACGGTGTGGAACCGATACAGCAGGGGTTTATATTGTAAGCCCGGAGACAGCAGCGGTGTCTGCGGTTACCGGATATTTGACCAGTCCGGACACTGCAGGTTTTGAAATGCCGGTCATAGAGCTTCCCGAAAGCTTTGCCGTGCATGATAATTACTTTATATTTCCACCTGCTGAAAGGGATAACGTTGAGCTGGTCATGGGACCAAATATTAAGCCCTTCCCGGTCAACAAGCCCTTGAAGAATATGATTGAGGGCAAGCTCCTTCTGAAAATGGCTGATAATATTACAACAGATGACATCATGCCATCTAGCGCCAAGCTGCTGCCTTACCGTTCCAATATTCCTGAGCTGTCGAAATACTGTTTCGGAACTGTTGCAAGTGACTTCAAGGATCGGGCTCTTAAAAACGGAGGCGGCTTTGTACTGGGTGGGGAGAACTATGGACAAGGCTCCAGTCGTGAACATGCGGCATTGGTGCCGTTGTATCTGGGTATCAAGGCTATTCTGGTAAAATCCTTTGCCAGAATACATAAGGACAACCTGATCAATTCAGGAATACTACCTCTTGTCCTTATAGATAAAAATGACTATGAGCGGTTTGATGAATACGATGAAATCGAAATGAACGATGTTATACAAAGTCTAAAAACAGAAATGGTTGTGAAGGTCTTTAATAAAACAAAAAACTTTGAGATTCTATGCAGACTTGAAGGCTCCGAAACGGACGTTGAGGTCCTTATAGCAGGAGGCTATCTGAACTATATGGAATTGATCAGAAAGGCAGGTATTCCGAATGTATAAGATTACACTAATCCCCGGTGATGGGATAGGACCGGAGGTTGCATGGGCAGCTAGAAAAGTGATTGATGCGACTGGGGTGGAAGTGCTTTGGGAGCTTGTGAATGCCGGAGAGGCAGTATGGGAAGCGACGGGAAGCCTGGTGCCCAATGAGGTATATCGGAGCCTGGAGCAGAACCGCGTTGCATTGAAGGGGCCGATTACAACACCTGTAGGGAAAGGCTTCAGAAGTATCAATGTTATGTTGAGAAACAAATATGACTTATATACCAATTTGAGGCCGGTCATGTCCATACCCGGACTAAAGACGCCTTTTAGTGGAATCGACCTGGTCATATTCAGAGAGAATACCGAAGACTTATATTGCGGCATTGAAAGTGCAAAGGAGCCCGGTAAGGCAGAAGCTACCAAAATAATCACAGAAAATGCGTCGAAGCGTATTGCAAAGAGTGCTTTTGAATATGCGGTGCAGCACAATAGAAAGAAAGTAACCGTTGTGCATAAGGCAAACATACTCAAACTGACGGATGGCCTTTTTCTGGAGACAGCCAGACAGGTTTCAAAAGCTTATCCTATGATAGAGTTTCAAGATAGGATAATAGACAATATGTGCATGCAGCTGGTAAAGAACCCGGAGGAGTATGATGTTATCTTAACCATGAATCTGTATGGAGATATTTTATCGGATTTGTGTGCAGGCTTGGTCGGGGGACTGGGAGTTGTACCGGGAGCCAATATCGGTAATAGTATGGCGATTTTTGAGGCTGTTCACGGAAGTGCACCGGACATTGCCGGCAGGAATATTGCAAATCCCACAGCCTTGATACTGTCGGGGGCAATGATGCTGGACTATCTCGGTGAGAAGCAGGCAGCTCAAAGCATAAGGACAGCTGTGCTGAAAACGGTAGAAGGCCGAAGTGTGTTGACGATGGACATGGGAGGTACTGCTTCAACAGAAGCATTTACCGATGCAATCATAAATAATATAGCTACTATTTCCTAGAGGGAGGAATAAATATGAGCAAGATGTTCGAGGATAATGCGTTTTTCAACGGGTTGACTGAAAAAATAGCGTTAAATAATTTCATTGAGCCTGAATGTTATGATAGATATAAGGTGAAAAGAGGGCTTCGAAATGAGAATGGTACAGGTGTCCTGGTCGGTTTGACCCGTATTGGCTCCGTTGAAGGGTATCGTATGGAAAACGATGTAAAGCATCCTATTGAAGGAGAACTATATTATAGAGGGATCAATATAAAAGATTTGGTGGCGGGCTTTCAGCAGGAAAGTAGACGGGGCTTTGAGGAAACGGTTTATTTGCTCATGTTTGGAGAACTTCCGACAAAGCAGCAGCTGCAGCAGTTTAATGAGGTGCTGGATACATGCAGGGATTTACCCAAGGGATTCACGGAAAATATGATACTCAAAATACCCAGCAAGGATATTATGAACAAGCTTCAACGAAGCATTTTGGTGCTCTATTCCCATGACCACAACCCTGATGATATTTCTATTAATAATGTACTGAGACAAAGCTTGGAGTTGATTGCCAGATTTCCGACCATTGCTTCATATGGGTATCAAGCAAAAGCCCATTATTTTGATGGCAAGAGTCTTTATATTCATTCGCCAAAGGCGGGGATTGGGACTGCAGAGAATATCCTTCATATGGTCAGGGCAGATAACTCCTATACCAAGGTCGAAGCTGAAACGTTGGATCTTTGTTTGGCTATGCATGCCGATCACGGAGGCGGTAATAATTCATCCTTTGCTACCCATGTTGTCTCTTCCAGTGGAACGGATACCTACTCAGCCATTTCAGCCGCGGTTGGCTGCCTGAAGGGGCCAAAGCATGGCGGTGCCAACATCATGGTAAGGGATATGGTCAATAATATACGTGAGAACGTGACCGATTGGAGCAACCGTGAAAAGCTTAAGGATTATCTGTTAAAGATAATCAAAAAAGAAGCATATGACAGGAAAGGATTAATCTACGGGATGGGACATGCTATATATACCTTATCGGATCCGAGAGCGGTTCTTCTGAAGAAGAAGGCTTTTGATCTGGCGGTTGAAAAGGATGCGGTTGAGGAATTCGAACTGTATAAGAATATTGAGGAACTGACAATTGAGCTTATGAAGTCTCTAAGAGGAGATGACGCTGTCATCCCCGCCAATGTGGACCTATATTCGGGTTTTGTCTATGATAAACTGGACATCCCATGTGAATTATACACCCCAATTTTTGCAGTATCCCGCATAGCCGGCTGGTGTGCACACCGGATCGAAACAATTGTTGGTGATAGCAAAATCATGCGTCCGGCTTATAAAAATGTTAATCCCAAAATGGAATATGTTCCGATGGAGGACAGAGGTTTGTAAACAGTTGAAAAGGATTGTCAAAAAAACAATACAGGTGTAAAATAAAATGGGCTGCGATAGAATACAATTCGCAGTCCATTACTGCGATGCAGTTGATTCGGGGATGATACAATGAAAAAAATAAATATGAATAGAGTCGCTGAGCTGGCGAAGACCAGCATGGTCAATGAAATCAGCTTGTTTTTTATACTTATTGCGCTGAAGCTCCTGATTTTCAATGAGATGATGGAAAGCGGCAGCATTAAGAATATTGCTTTAGTAGCTTCTATTGGGGGTACGGTACTTCTGCTGGTATGTTGGATCAATCTTATACCTAAGGCAGTGAGGCTGTCACTTTTGTATATGGTAGACTGCGGAGTTACTTTTATCATAATTGCGGATATGCTGTTTTACAGGTATTTTAGCGATGTCCTGTCAATTCCTGTTTTAACTCAGGCCTCCGTTGTAACCTCAGTGAAAAGCAGTATAATCAGCCTTTTGCATATATACGACCTGATATTTGCAATAGACCTTCTCATAATACCTTTTGTGATTATTATCAGTAAAAGAGTAAGCAAGCATGGCAGCATAGACTATGGGAAAAGGCTCATCCGCTTTGCAGCTGCATTCATAATAGGCTTTGGACTTTGCAGCTACGGCATATTCAACCTGTTGAAAACGCAGCCCTCGATACTGAACTCTTTTTATGACAGGGTGTATATCGTGCAGAACATTGGACTGCTGAGCTTTCACAGTATAGATGTCTTTAAGTTTGTAAAGTCAAAGGACAAGGAGATACTGCCGTTAACTGAAGACGATAAGAGGGAGTTACGTGAATTTTTAGATGACAAGAAGGCTGATCAGCTGCAGAACCCCAAGCTCTATGGAGTAGGGAAGGATAAGAATCTTATTGTGATTCAGGTGGAAGCTCTTCAGGAGTTTGTCATAAACAGAAGCATCAACGGACAGGAGATAACTCCGAATTTGAACAAGTTGATAAAAAACAGCCTATACTTTGACAATTACTATACCGAAACAGCGGGAGGGGGGACCTCGGATGCCGAGCTCCTGTCCAATGTATCTATGTTCCCGGCAAAGGAAGGCTCTGCATACATAAGGTTTTCCGGAAACGAATACTATACCCTTGCCAAAAGGCTGAAGCAGGAGGGCTATTATACTTCAGCAATGCATGCATACAAGCCTGGCTTCTGGAATAGAAGTGTAATGTACAAGACATTCGGATTTGATGAGTTTGTAAATAAAAATAATTTACTGCAGGATGAGATAGTTGGGATGGGTCTGAGCGATAAATCCTTCTTCAGACAAACCCTCCAGCGCATGGAGAAATATAAAGAGCCATATTATTCACTGCTAATAACCCTTACCAGTCATTATCCTTTTGACAATGATAAAAAGTACTACAGCAGCTTTGATGTAGGGGAATACAAAGACACTTTCTTTGGGAATTATCTGGAGTCTATTCACTATACTGATGAAGCCCTTGGAGAATTTATTGAAGAGCTTGAAGCAGGAGGTATTATGGAACGCTCGGTACTGGCGATATACGGGGATCATTTTGCCATACCTAAGGATAAAAGCGAGTATCTGGCAGAATTCCTCCAGCTGGATACCATGGATGATTTCAACTGGGTAAAGCAGCAGAAGGTACCTCTCATAATTCATATGCCGGGGAGCAAGTATATTGAAACAAATCATATTGCAGGCGGAGGTGTGGACTTCACGCCAACTATATTGAATATAATGGGCACTGATAGTAGCACTATGCCGATGTTGGGGAGGGATTTGATGAATTCCTCGGAAGGTATGGCAATATTTAGACATGGTAATTTCATAACTGACAAATATATTTGTCTTGCAAATGATAGTGCTGCATATGAAGTAGAGACAGGTGAAAGGTATCCGATAGAAAAGCTGGAGAAGGAAAAGGAGCTTGCAAAAAAGCACCTTGAATATTCGGATATGATAATAGAAAACAATTTAGTAAATGAATTGATAGAATATCTAGAAAAATAAGCGGCATGAATATCATGTCGCTTATTTTTCAAAAAAGCTTTTTATGACAGCTTCATGGTTTTGCACCATTATCCGTCCTTTTGCAATTACGGTATGTATTTTAAGGTCGCTGTCAAGCAGTACTATGTCTGCGTCAGACTTCTCCTTTATTGTACCCTTGCAGGGGTACAGCTTCAGGGCTTTTGCGGGGTTCTTTGTTATTAAGCTTAAGCCCTGCTCCAAGGTAATTATCCCGTCTTGTATTGCACTTTTTATATCGTTGAATAGAGTCTCAGCGCGCCCTATATCGATGCTTATGAGATTCTCATTTTCATCAAATACAGGAATGCTTCCATTAGCATCAGAGCTGGCGCATACATGGTCCAAGGGTATACCCTCCTCAATATAAAGCTTCAATGTATCTCCGATGCTCATACACTCCGGATTCTCTTCGGTCTTATAGAAATCAGCGGTCAGGTCTACGAAACCGCCCATTTTGATAAATTCCATACTCTGTTCTGCAAGATGCTTAATCCTGTTTATATGTGTCGGCATGAACTGTTTGATTGGGATCCCGGTAGCCTTTACAATATCTATAAGTGGCTTTAAACCGTCAGGGTTTTCTCCCAGATGCAAATGAACAATCCCAGCTTTTTTTGAGAGCAATCCGCCGACCCTGGTATGAGATGTCAGCTTTTTAAGATCATCCAGATTGGGCTGAGAGGATCGGTGATCGGATATTGCCACTTCGCCAACTCCAATGACCTTATCAATCAAAACAAGATCAGATTGCACTGAGCCGGTTAGGGTTTTGAATGGTAATGTGTAACAACCGCTATAAATGTAAGTGGTTATGCCTTCGTCTTCAAGAGCCTTTGCTTTTGAAAGCAATGCTTCCATGCTTCTGGTGACTCCGTCGGTACCAAGTACGCCTACGGCTGTTGTAATGCCTGCAGTAGTCAATTCGGTTAATCTTATGTCAGGGGTTCTGGTTGTAGGTCCGCCTTCGCCGCCGCCTCCGGATAAGTGTACATGCTGGTCAACGAAGCCAGGAACTGCTTTCAGACCGCTCCCATCGATGGTTTCTGCTTCAAGAGCCGCGGGAAAATCGATAGAGTCTGCGATTTTGATGATTTTGTCATTGCAGATAAGAATATCCTTCCTGCCCTCATGTTTTGGTTCGTATACGTCAGCATTTCTTATAAGCTTAAACATAAAGCACCTCTTAACTAAGTAGTTATATGTTACTCTTCACTTTTCAGTATTTTTCCTTCTGGCATCCAATCCCAGTATTTCTTCGGTATCTTAGCTGCAGCAAGCTGTATGTTTTTTCGTGGTTCGATATACTGTGACTTATAATATTCTTCCCAGACAGAGTCATAAATATCTTTTATTAGATATTTATCGTAAGCTTCAAAAACCACATCAAAAATGCGGCCATTTTCTATTGCTCTTGAAGCTTTGTCGGTGAGAATAACTACCCTATGGTTGGGATACCTGCCATGGAATTCCTTGAGTATAAGGTCGACAGTATCATGGTAAAGAAGGGGCTTGGCTACAAGGCAGTTCTCCCCGGCCGGCTTGAATCTTATAAAGCCCATCATCCTGTAAACCTCGTGGTTGACATCGCTGCACAGGGAGTGGAGCTTTTTGCTGTGCAGGGAAGCCCCTTGCAGACAGTAGTCAATGCCTTTTGTGAAGGCATCTTCAACTGCTTTGAATAAAGTAGAGTATTTACTTTCAGCGCTATGCTTCAGGGCTTTATATACAACATGCATCAGCTCATTACCCTTGTGAGTATGAAGCCAATCAACATTCCTGTGAAATTGCTCCTTATATTGCTGCGCCAATTCTTCAAGGTCATAGCTGTCTGTATTGATTATTGCATCCCCGCTGAAAAGCAGAAGACTGCTGCTGCCTTCCGTTATCACGTTATCCCCGGTAAGCTTGGAGAGTAGGAAAGCTTTTAATATTGATTGAGGATTGTCTGAGAACATTATCATAAACTGACCTCCTTAAATATGCTTAGCTGCTCAAATTCATATTTGGGCGGGTCCATAAACCACCTGCTGCTGTCATAGCATTTGCCCGAAATAGTGATGAATTTCTGGCTGCGCTTTAAGCTTATACCCATGTTCTTTAGCTCCAAAGGACTTTTTATACGATACTGTCGGCGGATTTCAAGTATTTTGCGAGCTGATTTGGGGCCAATCCCCGGCACTCTGAGAAGCTGATCCAGTGAAGCCCTGTTTATCTCCACAGGGAAAAGCTGTGGATTCCTGACTGCATACATGAGCTTGGGGTCCAGCTCCAGGTCGAGGTTGCCTGTTTCAGTGAAATAAAAGTCCTTGAATTTGAAGTCGTAGAATCTCATCAAGAAATCCGATTGATAAAGCCTGCTTTCTCTAATCCGAGGGGCAGGAGCTACGTTCTCCAGCGGAGTGTCATATACAGGGCTGAAGGCACTGAAGTAGGCTCTTTTCAGATTGTAGGAAGAGTAGAGGTCATTAACAGTCGTAAGTATTTCCTTATCGCTCTCCTGAGCTGCTCCTACAATGAACTGCGTTGTATGCGTCGTACCGGGGTTTTGTCCTACTACCTTGGCAATATTCTCAATAGGAAGGAGCAAGTCCTTCTCGTAATCCTTACTGCTGCTAAGTGCTTTGAGTCTTTCACTATTGGGAGCTTCAAGATTGAGTGAGATTCTGTCTGCAAATCGGACTGCTTGATTGATATACTGCTCTGAAGTGCCCGGCAGCATCTTAAGGTGGATGTATCCTCCGAATCGATACCGCAATCTCAGTATCTCAATGGTCTTCAGCATGTTTTCGATTGAGTCTGCCATTCCATGCCGGACCCCTGAGCTAAGAAAAAGTCCTTCTACATAATTCCTCTCGTACATATCTATAAACAGCTTGGATAATTCTTCGGGGGCAAAAGCAGTTCTCGGCACATCCCGTTGCGCTCTGTTTGGGCAGTAGCTGCAGTCCTTCTCACATTCATTGGTCATAAGAACCTTAAGAAGAGAAACACATCTCCCGTCGGGGGTAAAGGAGTGGCAGACTCCGGAGGGTATAGTATTGCCCATGGCTGCATTTGCTATTTTGTGACCTGAGGAGGCACTGGAGGAGCAAATGTCGTATTTGGCCGCTTCTCCTAATATTGACAGCTTTTTTATATCCATAGCATCATCTCCAAATATTGCTTTTATGTACAAATTATAGCATATTTAAGTCATATATGCAAACATATGTTCGTATATTATTATGTACATATTCACACAATTTTAAAAGGACAGATGAAAATCATCTGCCCTTTTATTTGCTTCTTAAACCCTGCTTGAACCCCGAACCTCGAACCTCGCACCTCGCACCATGAATTTATTTTGCAGCTTTTATTTTACTATTCAATTCCTCCAGCACCGACTTGTGTTCCTTGCTGGTGAAGTTATTCCCCGCTTCTTCAAGGCTGTAATCCATTGTATCAGAAAGCTTGTACTTAAGCTTTACATTAATTATCCTAAGCACTGATTCATTAAGCCTTTGCTCTGATATTCCGCCTTCCTCGCATGCCCCAATCAAGGCTTTCAGTACCCTGTCCTGCACCTCTTTTGTATTTCCTATAAGAAACACGTCGAGACCTGCATTGAAGGAGGTTACCACGCTTTCTTCAAGGGCAGGCTTTCCACTTGAATAACCGGACATCTCTATATCATCTGATATTGTGATTCCCTTGTAAGCCATTTGTTTCCTGAGAACGTCTGTGAGGAAGTAGCTGGACATTGTTGCGGGGAATCCGGAGGGGTCCAGCTTAGGGAAGGCAAGATGCCCCACCATCAATGCATCCAAGTCCCCCTTTATGGCAGCTTTGAAAGGAATCAACTCCCTGCCTTGCAGCATTTCGCTGTCAATATTTATTACCGGCAGCTTGCCGTGGGAATCCACAGTAGTAGCTCCATGGCCGGGGAAATGCTTTGGAGAGGCTATGACACCTGCTGACTGCATACCATTGATAAAGGCTGTGCCATGAATCGATACTGCCTCCGCAGTGCTTCCGTAAGAACGCCTTATAAGCAGCTTGTTCTCACTGCTGCTGACTATATCCAGCACCGGAGCAAAATTCATATTTATGCCTGAAGCCCTAAGCTCCTGGCCTATTACTTCACCTGTCTTGTAAGTGAGCTCAGGATCTCCTGCTTTGCCCACCAGCTTTGCATCGGGGAAATGTGTCCCACCCTTTGGAAGCCTTGATACTGTACCGCCTTCTTCATCCACTGAAATAAATAGAGGCAGGGGATTCTTAAGTTTGTTCCTTTCCTTTAAACTACTTACCAAGGCATACTGGGAATCAAAATCCTCATAATTCCTTTTAAAAAGAATAAATCCGGAAACCTTGTATCTATCAAAATAATCCTGTAGGGTTTCCTCGTTGACATCCTGAGGGAATCCTACAATCAAGAGTTGACCGACCTTTTCCTCAAGAGTCATATTACTGATTATTGCTGCTGCCTTTTCCTCCAATTCATCCCGCTTATCTTCAATTATTTCACTATCCTGAGGTGGTGCTACAGGATTCGTTTTGCTTTCGGAAACAGGAGGGGCAGAACAATTTGCAGCCAGTGAGAAGGTAAGTATAATAAGTGCAATCAAAACAAGCTTCTTCAAATTAATAACCTCCGCTGCTTGATGTTTTATTAGTATGTACTACTTTTCATTATCTATGGCAGGGCAGTCAATGTCAAGAAATGGTGTCGGATTATGCCTTATAAAAAGTATTCTGCAGTATGTGGATTGTACTTCTAAATATTTGAAAAAGTGGTATAATATATAACAAATCTCGTGTGCACAGAAATGTACACATAAGATAGTAGGATTGTGAATAAAAGTTTCCAGGGACGTAATAAGAATTAAATCAGGAGGTTATAGTAATGGATTCAAGAAACTACAGTCTTGCAGATTTTTTCAAAGTGCCCGATACCGACATAATGGGCAGGGCAAAAATCTTTGGAGAATACAGAAAGGATGTTGAAGACAAAAGACATCTGCAGTATAGGAGGGTATCAACAGATGGATCGGGTCCGGTAATGAAGGTGAGAGATCCTTATACAGGAAAGATAAATGAGATGGTTTATCTTGCTTCTAATGACTACCTGAACCTGACGAAGCATCCCAAGACTATTGCAGCAGGCAGAGAGGCTCTGGAGAAATATGGCTCAGGGGCAGGCAGCGTTCCGCTGCTGGGGGGGACTTTGGACATACATATTGAGCTGGAGAAGAAAATTGCTAAATTTAAAGGCTGTGAGGATTCCATAATTTATACTTCGGGCTTCGGCTCCAACTGTGGCACACTACTTTCTATTCTTCAGGAGGAGGATATTGCAATACTTGACATGCTCGTCCACGCCAGCATAATCGATGGCTGCAAAGTAACGAATACAAAGTTTTTCAGACACAATGACATGGATTCTCTTGAAAAGGTGCTTGTGAAAGTAAAGGATAAATATAGAACAAAGCTTATCGTAGTTGACGGAGTATATTCAATGGATGGGGATATTGCTCCTTTAGACAGGATTGTTGAACTGGCAAAGGCCTATGGTGCTTATGTGATGGTTGATGAAGCACATGCAACCGGAGTCATAGGAGATACCGGCAGAGGCACCCCGCAGCACCATAACATTGAAGGCAAGGTAGATATAGTTGCAGGAACCTTGTCAAAAGCCTTGGGCGGGGTAGGCGGATTTATTGCGGCTAGCGGTGAGCTTGTAGAGCTGCTTCGCTACTACTCAAGGCCATATATATTTTCCACAGCAATGACTCCACAGGTCTCAGGGTCGCTGGTTGCTGCCCTGGATATCATAGAGGAGGAGCCGGAGCATAGGGAAAGGCTTTGGAATAATATCAGATATTTCAGGACCAACCTCAAAAAAATGGGGTTTGACTTAGGAAACTCAGAAACAGCTATTTTCCCTATTATCATAGGGGATGACCTTAAGGTAAGGGAAATGTGCAGAAGGCTGCATGAGATGAACATATATGTGAATCCGATAATGTATCCTGCAGTTCCAAAGAGACTGTCGAGAATTAGAATGAGTCTTATGTCGGCGCATACAAGGGAGCATTTGGATAAAGCGCTGGAGGCCTTGGAAATCGTAGGTAGGGAATACCAGGTCATATAAAACTTCTTGTACTAGATGTTTTGCACTAAACATTTAAATTGAATTCAGAATGTGCAAAACATTTTCATTGATTCATATGTTGCGAAAAGTACATTACTTATAATACAAAAGCATATACTTCTGCTGCTTTTGTAAATAATAAATCTTTTCGCAATATATATAAGGGGGAAAGTGAATTGAAGGGTATAGTATTTGATGGAGATGTAAAAAAATATGTTGGGACACTTATGCTGGGAAAGATCAATAAAAAGCTCAGCTATGGAGGCATTACCTGCACCAGCTACAAAAATAATCTTAAAGAACCTGAGCTAATCGGGCAGGATTGGGTGAAAATCAAGACAAAATTCGGAGGGATCTGCGGAAGTGATCTCAACCTGGTATATCTGCATGACAGTCCTTCTGCATCACCTTTTGTATCCTTTCCTTTTGTAATAGGCCATGAGAATATGGGTGTTATAGCAGAAAAGGGAAGTAATGTAGAGGGCTTTGAGGTAGGAGACAGGATAATAGCAGATCCTATACTTTCCTGCAGGGTGAGGGGAATAGAAGATGAATGTCCCAGCTGCAAGAGCGGCAATGCGGCTTTGTGCAGCAACTTTACCAGAGGCTTATTGGCGACCGGAATGTCCATAGGCTCCTGTAAGGATACGGGAGGAAGCTGGGGAGAGTATTATATTGCTCACAAGTCACAGCTCATTAAGCTTGATGAGGATACCAGGAACGAGGATGCTGTGCTGGTTGATGCAATAGCCTCTGCGCTTCACCCTGTTGTAAGGAACTTCCCGGATGACAATGAAAAGGTGCTGGTGGTGGGGAGCGGGATTATTGGCCTCATGGTAGTGGCATGCCTTAGGGCCCTAGGGTCTAAATGCAGCATTACAATGCTTGCAAGGCATAAGTTCCAGGGGGATCTGGCAGAACAATATGGTGCGGATAATGTTGCATATACCCGTGATAGTGATTACTTTTCAACCTTCTCAATTATAACAGGAGGTACGCTGTATAAGCCCATTATAGGCAAGAGGGTGATGGCAGGGGGCTTTGACAGGGTATTTGAATGCGTCGGCTCTGATTTAAGCATAGATGAGTCCTTGAGATTTACCAAGCAGGGGGGAACCATGGTGCTTATTGGCCTGGCTTCAGCCCCCAGAGGTGTAGATTGGACTCCCATATGGCTTAAGGAGGTCAAACTGCATGGGGCTTATTGGTGCAGCACTGAAAACATTCAAGGGAAGACAGCCTCCACATACAGGCATACCCTTGACTTGATTCTAGGTGGAAAGATCAACACCAAGCCGCTTGTTACACATGTGTTTGATATAAAGGACTATAAGCAAGCTCTGGAGGTTGCATCAGGAAAAGGCAAATACAAGAGTATAAAGATACTGTTCGGTTTTTAGAACAAATAGAGAAGCAGCATTGATTAATGCTGCTTCTTATCATTTTTCCTGAAATATTTGCTTTTTACCAGCGCGCTTCGAATTGAGTCGTAACGATTTATGAGTTTATGCTTCAAATCCTTGGTTCCCGTAGTGAAAAGCTTTGAGTTTTTGAGCTTTGCTTTGCCTTCACTTAGCAAATTGGCGCTCTTTGCTGCAATCCTGCTGTCCTTCAGGTTAACAATGTCAGTTTTTATATTCTTTAAGCCTTCTGTGATATTTTTCCGGTCGGTAAGCTTTTGGAATTTTTCCTTGATGAACTGTGATATTTCCATTTCGTCATTATCTATATATGGGATGTCGTTTATGTACTTATAAATATTCGAGATATTAGTCCTGTATTTCTTTGAGGTATTTTCGATGCCGGTTGTGTTTGTTGCAAGGTTGTTAATTATTGCCGCCATTGTTTTCTGCTCATATGGTATTTCAAAGGTGCTGCAGTTAAGATCCACAGCAGGTATCATCTTCTTGTTCGGCATCCTTATGAAAAGCAGCTTCTCCTCCAGCTTGCCGATATCTATTGTATCTTTTAGGGTCTTGTTATATATAAGCGACACTGTTTTCTGGGTATCAATGCCTGCAGTTATCATTTTAAGAAGAAGCTTTTTTGTAGCTCTTATCTTGGTAGGCATGAAGTCGTGTACTATGAAAACCTTGCTGGCTGTCTTATAAATGTAGGGAGTACCTAATACCGAGCTTTCATCGGCATTTACTATTATAAAATCATACAAAGCACTTAGTTTTCTAAGTATCTCACAGAAATATATGACTTCAGGACCTTTTTTATCATACTCATAGTCATATACATATAGGTCAACCAGACCATCGGTGTATATGTTTACAGACCTGTAGAAATCATTGGATATAGAAAAATCCTTCAAATTGTTCGTGTTCAGGAAGCTATGCTTTGGGAAATAATTGATGAGCTTATTCTTCCTGGTGATATCAACTAGTGCAAGCTTTTGATTCTTTTCCCTGAAAGCTTCGCTTAATGAGGCTATTATAGAAGTTTTGCCGGTATTCCCGGGTCCTACGAAGTATATTATGTTTTCTTCCTGCGTAACTGGCTCTGATGGGCTGTCATCAATGAATTCGAGAGTAATAAATTTATGCTTCTCCAACCTCTCTAAAAATGCGACATGCTTTGGCATACTGCTGCCTGCCATGCTTTTGTCCATAATGAATACAACTCTGATGGGAACATCCTGGGGTATAAGAAAATTGAACAAATCATATATTATGTCGTTTACTGATTCGTCAGAATAATTTATAATGATATCATAGTGATTAGCAGAATCTACCTTGCAAATATCTTCCTTATTCGAGCAATTGCAGATGGATGTGTTCTCTTCGACATTGCCTGAAGTATAGCTGTGAAGATAAGAAGAAGAGGATGAGCCTGTGGAGATAATGCAACGGGGCACCTTAGAGGCACTTATGTTACTTACATTTTCCAACTTATACCCTCCCTTGAGAAAGCTACATACATCTTGAAATTAACACAAAATGGTTGATTTTTCAACAAATTGGGACAAATTAGGACTGAAGTCCTATATGCTGCTGGGAGGATATGGAGTATCGTATATTATAGAATAGTTGTATTCATTTACTTTTATAATATTTTAAGGAGGTTTTTTAATGGAGTCTAGGGTTAAAATTTATGCAGATGGTGGAAACAGATTGACGAAAGTAATGGAGGAGTCCAGAAAGCCTTTTGATTTTCCAACAATCATATCAGAGCCGGAGAAGGATTTGAACTATGGTTTGAACTTTGACTTCGATCTTTCAGATTGGAATAACGATGCTGCAAAGCTCGATATTAACAATATGTTTGTTGAGATCATCAAGGATGGCGAATCCAAGGGCAAGATGCTTGTAGGAAAGGCCGCTGAAGAGAAGGGTCTTCTGATAAGGGACAGGAACAGATACCAGGAGAAAGCAGCAGATGAAGTTATAATGTTCTGCATAATTGCAGGCATAGCTTATAATCTGGCTAAGTACAACAAGAACTACCAGAAAATAGACCTTACTGTTAATCAGCCCCTTATAGAATATGCAAGGAATAAGGAAGATTCCGCGAATAGATATACTGAAAGCCTTATGGGCAACATGAAGGTTATGTTCTTTAACATATACAACCCTTCACAGGTAATATATGAGGTAATATTTGATATTGAGAAGGTAGTTTTATGTCCGGAAGGTATAGCTGCATTCTTCCAATATGCTGTCAATGAAGACGGAAGCGTTAAGGAAGAGTTCAAGGATGACATGAAGACAGTAGTTTGGGATGTAGGCTCAGGACAGATAAATGTAGCAGCTTTCGACGGCTTCAAGGTAGCAGGGGTAAACACCTTCGAAAAGGGTATGTTCGACTGCTATGAGAAAATCTCATTGATACTTTATAACAATTTCAGGGACAAGCTTGACAGAAAGCCATACAGCTTCGAAGTAGACAATATGATAAGATTCCATGAGTCAGTGCTCAAAGGCAAAAAGGGAGAAGACATAGATGCAAGCGGCATTGTTAAAAATGTATTTGATGTTTTCGCATATGACCTTAGCAAGGATATAAGGGAATTTGCAAAGATAAAGTTCGCAGGCAGCTGCGACAGTATAATATTCGCCGGCGGCGGAAGCAAGATACTCTTTGACTATCTGAGCAAGTATCTGAGCAATGACTTTATCTGCATAAAGAGCAATATCGGAGAATATGACAATGTTGTAGGAAGCATGTACTATAGAATGTACAGGGATGTTAAAACAAGCATTGAAGGGTAGGTGCTAGCTTTTGATTATCAAGCTGTTGGAGCAGCCAATTATAGCAATATATGAAGCAGAAATCGCAGGAACGGTGGACGGGGTTATAATCAAAGGCAATAAGGTTATAAGCATTTATCATAGGAATATGGAAAACCACTTTGCTATTCCTGTAGAAAAAGCAATCATAGGCAGTGAAGCCGTCATGATTCAGGATATATCAGCCATGACATTGGCTTCACAGAATGTAAAGTCCCTTAAGTCTATGCTCGATGTTTACAACATCAGCGGAAAGCATTTAGGATGCTTGCGAGGGATTGAGGTGGACGACCAGCTTGTTCTCCGGTACATATTCACAGAGGATTATAGGATTGAAATGTCAAAGACAGTGAACTATGAAAGCGTCATTGTTGTAGATGTAGAAGAAGCTGAGCTTGAAAAGGTGGAAGCTGCAATCCAAGATACAGCATCGGAGGTTCTGGCTGAAGATACGGAAGCTCCCGAGGGAGACGGTACTTCAGAGGCAGAAGCTGCAGTATCCATGGAGATAGGACCGGAAATAAAATGGAACTCTGAAAACCAACAACAGAGGGAAAAGAGCCTTGAGAGTTCTGAGCTCAGTGTGGTTAGATCCATACATCAGAATGATGAGAAGGATGTCATTCCCGGTGTAGATGCAAAATATTCGTATCTGTGCGGTAAGCAGCTTTTGGAAAGTATAGATATTGAGGACATCTTCTACGATAAAGGGACAATAATCAGCGCAGAAATGGTAAAACATGCAATCGGTAATAATGCGATCGTAAAAGTAATAGTAAACGCAGAAGATTAAGAGAAGGCGAGAAATCGCCTTCTTTGTTTATAAGTGGGATAGAAATAGTTTTAACTGGACACTGACTTAGGCGCTGGGAAGGCACTTGAGTTGGTTTTTTTGTTTTTGACAGAAAATAGTCAATAAAAATGTGTATAATGGCATAAAGTCGTTTGACTTTTGTGATAATATTTGTTATCCTTGCTATAATACTAATATGGAGGTGATTTATATATTTAGGCAAGCTATGAACGATTTGACAAAATGGAAGAATAGCAAATATAGAAAGCCACTAATCATTAGAGGTGCGAGACAGGTCGGTAAAACATGGCTTATGAATGAGTTTGGTCGAACACAGTATGAAAAGTGTGCATACATAAATTTTGACAATAACGAGCGTATGGAAAGCCTTTTCAAAGGCAACTTGGATATAAAAAGAATTATTACTGCGTTACGGATTGAAACAGGTGTTGCCATTGATGCGGAAAACACATTAATTATTTTTGATGAGGTGCAGGAGGTTCCACGAGCACTTACTTCACTCAAATATTTCTGTGAAAATGCGCCAGAATATCATATTGTTGCCGCTGGCAGTCTTCTTGGTGTAGCACTTCATCCAGGTACATCATTCCCAGTTGGCAAGGTGGATTTTCTGGATTTATATCCGCTAGATTTTTTGGAGTTTCTGAGTGCAACTGGTAATGAAAACCTCGTGGTACTTTTACAAACTCGTGATTTTGAGACTATTACAGCCTTTAAAGGCAAATATATTGACCTATTAAAGCAGTATTATTATGTCGGGGGGATGCCGGAGGTCGTGGCGAGATTCGTGGCTTCTTCTGATTATATTATGGCACGTGATATACAAAAGAAAATCCTTATAGCTTATGAGCAAGACTTTTCAAAACACGCTCCAAACGAAACAGTACCACGCATAAGAATGCTGTGGACGTCTATTCCATCACAACTTGCGAAAGAAAACCGTAAATTTATTTATGGGCTAATTAGGCAAGGTGCAAGAGCGAGAGAATATGAGCTCGCCATGACATGGCTTATTGATTGCGGCTTGATATATAAAGTGGGACGTATTTCAAAACCTGATATGCCGCTAATGGCGTATCAAGATTTTAATGCTTTTAAGCTGTTTATAGTTGATGTAGGTTTACTAAGTGCAATGAGCGACCTTAATGTAAAGTCAATACTTGAAGGCGACAAAATATTTGAGGAGTTCAAAGGAGCATTAACTGAGCAATATGTACTCCAACAACTCAGATCAAGCGGTAAAGTAACGCCATTTTATTGGTCTGCTGAAAAATCCACAGGCGAAATTGATTTCATTTTTCAGAGTGGCGGTGATATTATTCCCCTTGAAGTTAAAGCATCAGAAAACTTACAGGCAAAAAGTCTAAAAAATTATTGTTTAAAATATCAGCCCAAGAAGGCGTTGCGCAGCTCCATGTCAGATTATAGGCAGGAGTCTTGGCTTACAAATGTGCCGCTATATGCGATTAATATATTGATGGAGCTTTTGTAGCGGGATGATACGATATAAGACATAAGCTCTAAGTACAATTGATAAATTGGGCAAAGTTTAAAGATTACGCAGTTCAAGCGTCATTTTTAGACTTTTTTTATATTTTGCTATACTGAACCGTTTACATTGATATACAATAATAGAAGGATTATTATTTAAAGTAAATATATGGTTATATATCAGAGGGTAGTATGAGTTTTTGCACAGTAAGGGGATGAAAACTAATGACTTGCAGTCTGTTATAGAACATTTGGAATCAACCGCTAATAGTGCATCAGGCTTTGCAATCCACTTGGGATGGAGAGGTGGCAGCAACGTCATTGGGACGGATTTTACAGATAAGATGTGGGAGTGACATTTGAAAATGTATCAATGGAATTTTGAAATTATTGAAGAGAGTGAGATGCTATTATGTATATAGCTCATACGAGAGAAATTGATTCTGAAATTCAAAGTGTAGAAGAACACTTGGAAAATACTGCTAATAAAGCAAAGCAATTTGGTGACAGTTTTAATAATGGAAATTATGCTTATATCTGTGGAATGGTACATGACTTAGGAAAGTATTCCAAGGATTTTCAAAATAAAATAATAAATAATTCTAATATTAGGGTGGATCATTCTACAGCTGGTGCAATTGAAATAAATAAAAAAATTGAATTATTCGGTAAATTGCTAGCATATTGCATTGCAGGTCATCATGGTGGACTACCAGATGGTGGCAATAAGAGTGATACGGCTATTGAAGTGACGCTAAATGGTCGGTTAAAAAGAACAAAACAAATTCCTGATTATTCATATTTTGAAAAAGAGATAAATATTGCTGAATTTTTACCTGCGAATATTCCGGATATTAAGCCTTTAAATAAAGGCGGGTTTTCACTATCTTTTTACATAAGAATGATATACTCATGCTTGGTAGATGCTGATTTTTTAGATACAGAAGCGTTTATTAATAGCAATAAGGTTGATAGAAGTGTTAATTACGATTATGAATTATTTAATAAGAAATTAAGTAATTATATTGGAAATTTTAATAATAAAGAGAGAGAAATAAATAGGAAAAGAGCCGAAATTCTAAATAATTGTATAGAAAAGTCAAAGTGTGAAAAAGGTTTATATACTTTAACAGTACCAACGTCGCTCCCTACATGGGAGCGTGGATTGAGACGGTACTGGTGACTGCATAATAATAGCTGATGGCACGTCAAGCCCCTTGGAGGAGTAGTTTTTTTATTTCATTCTAAGCACCCTCTTGACTGGAAGGGATAATATTACTATAATATAAAGTGAGTAATCACTCACTTTGATGGGAGGTTGTTAAGATACATGGGAAATAGCAGTGAAACACAGGATAGAATTTTGGATACCGCTATACGGCATTTTGCGAAAAAAGGGTATCATGGCACCAAGACTGCTGATATAGCTAAGGATTCAGGAGTATCAGAGGGTACGGTTTTCAAGTATTACAGTACAAAAAAAGATATATTAAGGAGTGTCTTGAACAAGATAGTTCGCGAAATTATACCAGATATAATGTTCGGATCAACTGAAGATTTTCAAAGCTTAGCATCTTCAACGAATGCTAAAGAGGAAATCAAAGGTTTTATAAAGAGCAAAATCGGAAAAGTGAATGAGAATATAAGCGCATTTAAAATACTTGTGAACGAGCTTCCGTTTCATGAGGATATTATGAATGAATATGTAGGTCAGTTCATACCTAAAGTAATCGGAATGGCTGAGGGCTTTTTTTGTTTGGGTGTTTCAAAGGGAATATTCAGGGACATTAATCCCCATACTGCGGCAAGGAGCTTTATTGGTATGCTTGCTACTATTGTGCTGGAAGGCAACATATTGAAGAAATCACTTGATGTTGACAAGGAACTGGATGTAGTATTGGATATTTTAATGAATGGAATATGTAAAAGTACCTCGTAGCGCGATTTATTGCTAGGGTATGCGAGGTACAAATTAAGGAAGTGCTTTATTAACACTTGATTGATAGTGAATATGTTGTGTTAATAAGCACTGAAAGAGGGGTAAAGCATGAAAGTAAAGAAAAAGCTTGCTATTCCTGTAGTCGTTATATTGATTGCAGTTATAGGATATATGGGCTTTACATATGTGAGGTCAATCACTTCAGGAGCTCAAAACAGCTTTGTTTTCTACGGTACTGCCGAAGCTGAACAGATAGATGTCAGTGCTGAGGTCAGTGGAAGGATTAAGGAGATAAAGGTTCAGGAAGGGCAGCTGGTTAAGGCAGGCAGCCTTTTGGCTGTTATTGACACTCCTGAGAACCGGGTAAAAGCAGAGCAGTCAGAAATATCTGTGGAAAGCGCAGAGAATGAGCTTGCAAGGACAGAGGAGGGCAGCAGGGAAGAGGAGATAAACATTCAGAGGGCTCTGGTCCAACAAGGGGAGGCTGCAGAAAGACAGGCAGAAAATGCTGTAAAACAGGTTGAAGCCTTGGTTGGTCAAGCAGAGCAAAGTCATAAGTCGGCACAGGAGACCTATACCTTGAAGAAAAATCAGTATGATGATATAAAGGTGCTTTTTGATAATGGTGCTGCTACAAGACAGGACTTGGATAATGCAGCGTACGCAATGAATACAGCATTGAACGCTTATGAAAGCGCCAAGCATTCGATCGAAAGCGCAAAAGCACAGCTGTCAGGATCAAAAGCACAACTGGACGGTGCAAAAGCTCAGCTTGCTGTAGCGCAGGAAAAGCTCAGGCTGCTAATAAATGGTGCAACAGAGAGAAGCATAAGTGCTTCAGAATACAGTGTAGCACAGGCGGAAAAAGTGCTGGAGCTTACAAAGCTCGCGCTGGATAAAAGCAAGGTATCGGCTGCAAAGGATGGAGTCATTGAAACAGTGAACTTTAGTGAAGGTGAGTATATAGGTGTTGGAAGTCCATTAATGTCAATAACCGATCAGTCTGACCTATGGGTAAAGATATATGTGCCGGAGAAGGCCTTGCCAAGCCTGAAGCTGGGTAAGCCTGTGAGCATTAAATGCGATTATCTCAAGGGCAGGGAAATAAAAGGGCAGGTAATATACATTTCTCCTGAAGCCGAGTTTACACCTATAAACATAGTGACAAAGGAAGACAGAATGAAGCTGGTGTTTGCAGTGAAGGTAAAGATATTGGACAATCTGGACAGCGTAAAGCCCGGTATGCTGCTGGATGTCAATGTCCGGTAGTGGGTGAGGGTATGGATTATGCGATTTCAATAAAAAACCTTACTAAGAAATTCGGCAGCTTCACAGCCGTAAACGGCATCTCCTTTGATATACCAAAAGGAAAGATATTTGGGTTCCTGGGACCAAACGGCTCCGGAAAATCAACCACCATAAGGATGATATGCGGAGTGCTTCGTCCCACTGCAGGAAGCGGGAAGGTGCTAGGCTATGATCTTGTAAAGGATACTGAGATGATAAAGCATAATATAGGGTATATGTCGCAGAAATTCAGCCTTTACGAGGATTTGACAGTGGAAGAGAACCTGGACTTCTATGGAAATATATACATGATGCCCAGAGAGCAGCTGCAGGAAAGGAAGAAGCAGCTTATAGAAATGGCTAACCTGAAAGGCAAGGAGAAAAGCCTGGCAGGTACGCTTTCAGGAGGCTGGAAGCAGAGGCTGGCCTTAGGCTGCTCCCTGATACACAACCCAAGCCTTCTAATTCTTGATGAACCGACAGCGGGAGTGGACCCTGTTTCCAGGAGAGAATTCTGGAATACAATAACACAACTGGTTGGGGGCGGAATAACTGTGCTTGTGACGACCCACTACATGGACGAGGCTTCGATATGCGATATAATTGGCTTCATATACAATGGTGATCTTATTACCATTGATACTCCTCAGGAGCTGTACAAAAAGCACAACACTCAGAATTTGGAGGATATCTTTATACACTATGTAAAGCAATTGACAAACAAAGAAGTGATATCCTCGTTTAAGGACCTTAAAGTCAATAGGTCAGAAGGCGGGGTGCTGGAATGAAGCTCAAAAGACTTTTGACAATTACCAAGAAAGAGTTCATACATATAAAGCGGGACAGGGCAAGCCTTATTATGGCTCTTGTCGCACCTGTGATTATGCTGCTCATATTCGGTTATGCGGTAAATACGGATGTAAATCACGTGGACCTGGTGGTTTGTGATGAGAGCAGAACACCGGAGAGCAGAGAACTAATAGAAAAGTTCAACAACTCATACTACTTCAAGACATATGAAATGGTGGAATCATCTGATAAGGTGGAAGAATACATTGATAAAGGGAAAGTCAAGGTTGGACTTGTAATTCCAACAGATTATGCGAGAGAAATAAAAAGAAACCGGACTGCAGAAATACAGATACTTGTGGATGGTTCAGATCCCACAATAGCAAGAACTGCTATGTCATATTCAGTTATACTGGCAAACAACCACACAATTAAGCTTAAAGAGCTGCAAGCAAAAAAAGCCCTGCTTGCAGCTGGAACTGCACCGGCTGTAAGTGCAAAGCCCCTGGTGATGTATAATCCTACTCTGGAGAGCAGCAAGTTCAATGTGCCGGGTGTGGTAGGACTGATACTGCAGAATATAACCATCATTCTAACTGCCTTTGCAATGGTAAGGGAAAGGGAAAGAGGAACTATAGAGCAGCTTATAATGACCCCGGTCACTTCTCTGGAGCTGATTGTAGGAAAGCTGATACCATATGTAATAATTGGCTTTTATGATTTTATAATTATATTGGTATTAAGTTATATTATGTTTGGAGTGGCTATAAAGGGAAGTCTTCTATTGTTGATTTTACTTGGCTCGATATTTCTCATAGGAGCACTTGCCATGGGGATGCTGATTTCGACGGTGGCCAAGTCTCAGCTTCAGGCAATGCAGGCAGCTATGCTTTTTATACTGCCAAGTGTGTTGCTTTCAGGCTTCATGTTTCCCAGGGAAGCCATGCCGAAGCTTATTTATGCTATAAGCTGCACATTCCCGATAACGTACTTTTTAGAAATATTGAGAGGGGTAATAGTAAAAGGGGTAGGGCTGAATTATCTTGCGGGTGTCACGACAATACTCGTGCTTCAGATTGCTGTAATCATAGTTGTGACAATGAAGAAATTCAAGAAGACATTGGATTAGTACTTAGAGGGGTATTTCCTGCGGCAAGAGGAGATACCCTTTTGTTATGCCGCAGGAGTATGAGGTCGGAAATGTTACCTGGATAGTTTTTTAATGTTTTTATCTCTAATGTCTCCCTCATCATCGTCCATATCACCAATGACTCCAGGATCTTCACCAAAAAATATAACACCGCCGCCGTTTATCATGTTTTGTATTGGAATAATAGCAGCGTTGGTTTTTTTACCATCACTATCACGATACATATTCTTCACCTCGGTAATATAGTACCCTGATAATGCAGATTTAATAAGCGGACGACCAATGGTCGCCCCTACATTCCTCGAACCGTGCACCACGCACCTCGTACCAGTTCATCAGAACAACTGCGATATGCTCAAAGGGTCAGTATTCCAGCTGTCTATTTCGAACTGCTGCTTGTATTGTCTGGAGAGTACAAGCTTATATTTCATAGTGTTGCTGCCATCACGAATAATGATTTTCACCTTTGCATTGGTGGATCTCCCGGGACTTTCTGCTCTATGGGGGTCGCTCAAGGACCAGAGCTCAATCTCTCCTACTTCAAAGGTGAGCTTATCAGCATTCTTTATAAGGTCCTCAACTATTTTTCTCTGTGCTGACCGATACTCGTTGTCCTCCTTTGCTATCCAATACTTTACCGCTTCATCCCTATTCTTGAATTTAATATCGTTAAGATGTTTTCTTACAATTGTGTTAATATCATTTACTTCTGCTGAAGCGGAATGGGTTGAAAATCCGGTGATATACCATTTTTCTCTGTCTTTTACCATTTCAATTGAATTGATATAGTAAAGGCCCAGGTTTACTGAAGCCTTAGTGCTGCTGACGTTAAGCTGATCGAAATAAATAGTCGGAGGTATATGATCCTCCCGCTGATGAGTAGGTATAGGCATATTATACCTTTTGAAATCCACCAGCTTGTTTTCCAGAGCTTCCTGGGGGAGAGGGTCATATGAATTTGTGTATATTTCCTTGGCTTTATTCTCATATCTTTCGTAGGTATCATTGAACTTATAGTCTAATTGGAACATTTTAAGCAAGGTTGTCTTTATTCCATACATATCCGCATCATCATTTTTCAATTCGTTTTGATATACTCTGAGATCCTCGGCATTTACTTCAATGCTGTTGTCACTGTAGCCACTTATAAAGTGCAGCTTATCCTCGGCAGGGCTCAGGTAAAAGGTTGGGGTGGAAAGCTTGATCGTGGCTCTAGCCATAGAATTTGGGTTGATCTTTACCAGCAAATATCTGAAGCGGCTGTCAAGGTCATTGTTTAGAGTGGTGTACAAGATATCACCGGTTGATTTCATTATATAAGAGCAGTATATTGGTGCATTCTCTATGGATTTGCTTTCAAGGGTCTTCAGATTAACTACATGTAGTCCGCTCATATAGTCTTTGGTATATATAACGTTTGAATTGTCGGAATCAATGAAAATACCATTGGCGATGCTGGTAAAGCTTTTTTTGCTGAAGTCGTAAAAGGCAATCATATCGTTATAATCGTCATTTTTCATTTGCACTATGTAACTGCTGTCACTGAACTTGCTTTTTATAAAAGGGGTATAGCTGTCCACTGCAATTGATATGAACTCCTTGGAAGCTATATCGAATTCCATACGGGTATTTATAATCAGACTTTTTGAATCCTTTGACCAGCTTAAATTGTAGTAAGAGTTCCATTTCTCGGCGGCAACCAGCTTTTGCAGCTGTCCTGTTATGCTGTTGTACGTAAATATATTACTGTTTCCATCGATGAAGGCCAAGGACTTTCCGGTTTCGTCAAAACGGAAATCCTTTAGTGACAGATATTTCCCCAAACTTTTGCTCTCTCCGCTTTCGGTAAAGATCATGTAGAGATTTATTTCCTGCACCATGTTCCCGATTACTACTCTGTGGTTGAAAACATCCGCAGCAGAGCTTCCGATTGTCTGATAGGCAAGAACCATACTATAGTCTGGAGACACTGCAAGGGGTTTCATTCCTGCATCTACCTTACCAACAGCTTCTATATATTTTTCTATGGGAAACTTTCGGAACTCCACATTCAAATGATCATAAAGGCTTTTGTCCTGCTGTGTTTTGCTTTGGCTCTTGTCCTCAATGACAACTAGTTGTCCTTGCTTTACGCTACAGCCTGACAGCAATATAATAGAAGTCAACAATATCAAAGCTAATCTTTTCATTATTATCCTCCTGTATAAGGGTTAGACTAGGGTTATTATTATACTGGTTCCTTTTTGGGGAGTGCTCATAATCTCGATATGCCCCCCATGCTTGTCAACTATTTCTTTCACTATCGACAAGCCCAGGCCCCAGCCCTCGGTTTTACTGTTCCTCGATTGATCCACCTTGTAATAGGGATCGAATACACTTTCAAGGTTCTTAAGGTCTATTCCACAGCCATAGTCTGTAATCTCAAGCTTTATAACCTCCTGGTGCTTCAAGCTTATATCAATGACGGGCGATTTGCTGTACTTGATGCAATTGTCGATAATATTTATGATCACCTGTTTAAAGAGATCAGGGTCTACCTTCCAGATAATATCCTCCAGCTCAAGCCTGCAGCTTGTACTGTATCTTTTCATTTTATACTGCATTGAATCGCAGGCATCTTCTATAAGCTTCTTGAGGTTTGAATCTGATTTGTTTAATTCGAAGCTGTAGTTCTTCAGCTTTGAGAGCTCAAGAAGCCTTTCCATCATTTTAAGCATTCTTTTTCCTTCAGAGGTGATATAAAAAAGACTTTTATCCCTTACCTCTTCATCGTTGGTTTTCCATAAAAGCTCGGTGTAGCCCAGGATGGTGGTAAGGGGAGTACGAATCTCATGAGTGAAATTATCAAAAAAGTACTTTTGCTTTTCCTTTTCATTGCTTAGTTTTGTTATCATATCTTTTATGCTATCCGCCATGGAATTGAAGGTGGTGGATAGTTCACCAACCTCATCATGGGTGGCTGCGTGGGCACGGCTTTCAAAATTACCCTCGGAAAATTGCTTGGTGGCTTCATTCAGCATTTTTATCGGGTTGGTTATCTTATTGGAAATTATTGTGCTGCCCAGCATCATGAAGATTGAGATGAACAAACCGGTGAAAATGAACATTTTTATTGTATTGCTCATCATGTTGTCAGCTTCCTTAAGGTCGTATATGAAGCCCAGGGAATAGGTGTACCTGTTGCTGATGCTTACAGGCACCGCATAATAGAATACCCTGTTCTTGCCAGTCGAAATTAGATATGCCTTGTTTTTTTGGAAGGTTTCCGCAATTTCCGGCCTTATGGCTTCATCGGAGCTTGTAGACTCCTCTGAATCCCCCAATAGTTCAGTACCATAGAATATCTGCACTCTGCATTTGACTGATTCCTTCAACACTGCTGCGAGATAATTGGCACTGGTGTTCATAACTGCTGGAACCTCAAAATCATTGGGGGCTTTGCTTAGTGCATACTGTTCAATATATATGGCTGAATAATTGCTTTGGTTTTCCAGATATTGAAGGGTTGTCCGCAGGTTATAGTTGTCTGTTATCATAGTGATTATAGTTCCTAATATAATGAGCATGAAAAAAAGAGCACCCATATTAAGTGCAATAATTTTATGTTTCAGTTTCATATTTGTACCTCGAACTTATAGCCTATACCAAATACGGTTTTTATAAAGAAGTTATATTTGCCAAGCTTTTTCCTCAACCTTTGGACATGCATGTCCACAGTCCTACTGTCCCCTATGTATTCAAACTTCCATACCTGCTCGAGGAGGTTCTCCCTGGAAAAGACCTTTCGTTGGTTCTCACATAGAAGTATAAGAAGGTCGTACTCCTTTGGAGTCAGAAGCATTTCCTCTCCCTCGATATAGACCTGCCGTTCCATTGTATTTATCATTATAGGTCCTAACTGTATACTAGTATCTTCCTTGGCTCCGGACTTGTCGATTCTTCTGAGTACGGTTTTTATCCTTGCAGTCAGCTCCCTGCTGTCGAAGGGCTTTGTGATATAGTCGTCTGCACCCAGCTCAAGGCCGTAAAGCTTGTCCTTGATATCGTTCTTTGCTGTGAGCATTATTATAGGTATGTTGAGACTCTGAAGCTTCTTGCACACCTCAAAGCCATTGACATCAGGAAGCATGATATCCAGGAGTATAAGATCCGGAACGAATATGGGCGCAGCCATGATTGCTTGCTGTCCGGTATAGCAAACACAGGTATCGAAGCCTTCCAACTCAAGATTTATTTTAATAAGATCGACTATTGCCGGTTCATCGTCAACTATTAGTACCTTCAATACAATCACCTGCTTAATGGATTAGTCATGTTTATAATTATTTTATCATAAAATGGGTGTGGTGTTGTATATATTTTGTAACATAATATACGGGTGCGAGGTGCGAGGTACGGGGTGCGAGGTGCGAGGCAATAAAAAAATACAGCAAGTGTTTTGCTGCATTTTTAGTTAAGTGCGAATTAGCTTGAAATTGCTGCGAATTCTTCTTTTATCCGTTTCAAGAGTTCTTTGTCCGTCAATACGTCATAACCGGTAAGAGCTAGAGCACATGAACCCTTGACCAGCGCATCATGGGCTTTAGCAGCCTTGGTTGCATCCCGGAACTCTGCAGTATGACCTGTCAGCTTGGTGTCTGATATGGAGATGTATGGGTGAATGGCTGGAACAACATTGCTTACATTGCCCATATCTATTGAGCCGTAGCTGGATCTTTGCGGAGATATATCACTAATCCCGAGGTGCTTAAGATTTTCAATGAAGGCTTTGGACAGGTTCTGGTTAGTATTCATGTCATCATAGGATATCTCATAGTTGCTTATTTCCAAGGAGGCACCAGTCATCATCGCTGCTCCCTTGGCTATGTTCTTAACCTTCTCAACCACTTCCTTGAGATACTGCTTCTTGCCCGCTCTTACATAAAACTGCGCAATAGCTCTGTCCGGCACAATATTGGCAGCTTTACCGCCTTCCTTAATAATGCCATGCATTCTGACGTCTGAGGTAACATGCTGCCTTAAAGCATTTATTCCATTGAAGGTCAGTATTACAGCATCCAGTGCATTGATGCCCTCATGGGGAGAGGCAGCGGCATGACTTGTCTTGCCACTGAAATCAAATTGTATAGCATCCATTGCAAGGGAACTGCCGCTCTCGTAGGTTTTATCATCGGGATGCAATATTAAAGCTATATCAATATCACTGAAGACTCCCTTCTCTGCCATGTATACCTTTGCTCCGTCAGTTTCCTCGGCAGGGGTGCCAAGCACTACAATTCGGCCTCCTGTTTTGTCCAGAACCTTGCTGAGGCCGACGGCAGCTCCGCAGCTCATGGTTCCAATCATATTATGGCCGCAGCCGTGACCTATATCGGGCAGGGCATCATACTCGCAAAGAAAGGATACCGAGGGACCGGGCTTGGAACTGCTGTATACCGCCTTGAAGGCTGTGGGCTTGTTAATGATATTTGTTTCTACCGAGAACCCGAATGCCATAAGAAAGGAAGTTAGCTTCTCCATTGCCTTGAATTCATGGGTTCCCATTTCCGGGTTGTTGCATATATAGTCGCTTATTTCACATAGCTGCTCTCTAAGTGTTTGAATTTCTTCAATTATTTGGTCCTTCATGATAACCTCCTGTAATTCAAATGTTCACAAGTGACTCTTATAAGAATGAACTTCTATTCCTGTAGAGGCACAACATCAAGGAAGTACATTTTTAACACTTTAATAGGTAGGGATTTGTTGTGCTAAAAAGTACTTGCATGTATTATTTGTTTTATTATAACTTTAAATACTTTTACTGTATAGAGCTTTAAGCTTTGACCAAGATGAAATTAGATATAGAAAATATTGCATATTAGAGTTAAAATAGGAAATAGACACTTCATTGAATGGACTCTTTATTGAATGCTTTGCAAAGCAAAGCTTGGGGGTTAATATGACGCAGACAATAGAACAAAAAAGCCTTTTAAAGGGAATACTTACTCTTTCCATACCCACAATGCTGGGTATGATGTTTGAGACACTTTATGAAATCGTAGACATGGCATGGGTAGCGAGGTTATCAATAAATTCAGTAGCTGCAATAACAATATTTGCAACAATATGGTGGATATTGAATATTGTCAATGATATCGTAGGGACCAGCTCTGTATCACTAATATCTAGATTCTACGGTTCCGGAGACAAGGAAAAGACCATAGAAGCTGTAGAACAGACTATAATATTCAAATTCCTGCTAGCTCTTATTGTAGGTATTGTAATGAGCTTTTTTATCCCATACATATTAAGGCTGCTTACCGGAAACCGGGAGGTATTGGAGCTCTCTACGGTTTACGGAAGGATAAGACTAATAACACTTCCGCTGGCATTTTCCTCTTATACCGTGAATACTGCATTAAGGTGCATAGGGGATGCAAGGAAGCCCCTATATATTATGGCTTTCTCCGGAGTTCTGAATATGGTTCTTGACCCCATTATGATATTTGATGTTATTCCATATATAGGAATCAGGGGGATGGGACTTGGAATAGCCGGTGCAGCTTATGCGACAGTAATATCTCAGGCAGTGGCCTTTGTAGTAGGGCTATATATACTCATGTCCGGCAAGACCTTTATCAGGATAGCCTTTAAGAGAGGAATCTACTTCGTTAGGTCGATAGATAAAAAGCTCTTGACAATAGGCCTGCCTACCGGCTTGGAAGGGTTGCTTAGAAATATCGGAGGCTTTATCATAATGAGATTCATAGCCTCCTACGGAGTAGGCGTTGTTGCGGCCTTTGGAATATGTACGAGAATAATCAGCCTTATCTTAATGCCTGTCTTCGGCTTGGAAATGGGCACCGGTGTAATTGTCGGACAGAGCCTGGGTGCTGCAGACTGTAAAAGAGCTGAAAAAGCAGGTTATCTTACAGCCGAAATATCCTTTGGCCTTATGCTGACTACGGGTTTAATACTTGTGCTATTTCCGACTTTTATCATGAGTATTTTTACAGACAGTGAAGAAATAATAAGAATAGGAATATCATTTTTAAGATATTTTGCCATTGCGGCGCTGTTTATGGGACCGGCCGGAGCACTGGCTTCCATATTGTTTGGAGCCGGAGACAACACTCCTTCAATGCTGGGAGCGCTGATTTCAGTCTGGCTCGTGCAAATACCACTCTTATTTGTGTTTGTCCAGCTGCTGCATCTGACCATTGAGTGGGTATGGATAACCTACATATTTGCTTATTTTGTACAGTTCCTCAACATATTGTACTTTGTGAAAAGAGGCAAGTGGAGAGACAAATGTGTGATATGATTTTTGGGTTCGGGGTGCGAGGGGTAGGGAACGCATTGTATGCGTTCCGCAGTAGGGGCGAACAGTGTTCGCCCGGATGATGTTCGAAGGAATGGAGAATACTAATTTTAAATAAAGCGAGGGGTTACTATGATGCAAAAAGGATCTGGTATTCCAAAAAGGAATGAAATTCCGCAGGAGTACAAATGGGAGCTTGAAGCAATATATGCTTCCAATGATTTATGGGAGAAGGATTATCAAAGAGTGAAGGAAATGGCTGACAAGCTGTCTCCTTATAAGGAAGCTATGGGGGAAAGCGCTGCAAAGCTGCTTGAATGCCTCAATTTCAGTACGGAAATGGTACGTCTTTTTGAGAAAGCATATGTATATGCTCATATGAGAAGTCATGAGGACAGCACCAATTCATTTTATCAGGGACTGGCAGACCGTGCAGATTCACTTGGGGTAGCTGTAAACAGCGCCAACTCATTCATAGTGCCGGGCATTCTTGCTATTCCGGATGATAAGCTCAAGGGCTTCTTAAAAGAAAGTGAAGGCTTAAGTTTTTACGGGAGATACTTGGACGAAATCAGAAGGATAAAGCCGCATATATTAAGCGCCGGCGAAGAGCAGCTTTTGGCTATGACGGGGGAAATGGCTCAGGCCCCGGGGACGATATTTGGTATGCTTAATAATGCGGATATTAAATTTCCGTATATCAAGGATGAGAAAGGCAATGAGGTTGAGCTTACAAAGGGTAGATATATTCAGTTCATGGAAAACAACGACAGAAGAGTAAGAAAGGATGCCTTCGACGGAATATACAGCACTTATTCCAAGCAGAAGAACACCCTTGCAGCGCTTCTTAATGCTAATGTGAAGGCCAATATATTCAGCTCAAGGGCGAGGAAGTACGCTTCTGCCAGAGAAGAGTCACTTTTTGCAGATAATGTGTCTGTTGCAGTCTATGACAACCTGATAAATGCGATACATGAAAACTTTGAGCTGATGTACAGATATGTAAAGCTCAGGAAGAAGATGATGGGACTGGACGAGCTGCACATGTATGACCTTTATGTTCCAATGGTGAAGGAAGCCAAAATGGACATTCCTTTTGATGAAGCAAAGAATATGGTGAAGGAAGGCCTGGAGCTTCTTGGGAAGAATTATATAAAGGATTTGGAGAAGGGGTTTGATTCGGGCTGGATCGATGTATATGAAAGTGAAGGGAAGAGAAGCGGTGCTTACTCATGGGGCTGCTATGATTCACATCCCTATGTGCTCTTGAACCACACAGAGACCTTGAATAATATGTTCACCCTTGCCCACGAGATGGGTCATGCGCTTCACAGCTACTATTCGGACAGCAATCAGCCCTATATATATGCACAGTACAAAATATTCGTAGCCGAGGTGGCTTCAACCCTCAATGAAGCACTGGTAATGAACCATCTTCTCAAGACGACCAAGGATAAAACAAAAAAGATGTATCTGTTCAACTACTTCATGGAGCAGTTCAGAACTACAGTATACAGGCAGACCATGTTTGCAGAGTTTGAGAAGCTGATACATGAAAAGGCCGAAGCAGGAGAAGCTTTGACTTCCGAACTGTTGTGCTCGATATACAGGGATTTGAACATTAAGTACTATGGACCGGATATTGTAATTGATGATTATGTAGACATGGAGTGGGCAAGAATACCACACTTCTACACCAGCTTTTATGTATATAAGTATGCAACAGGTTTCTCGGCGGCTGTGTCCATATCGCAGCAGATACTTAAGGAAGGGCAGCCCGCAGTGGACAAATACCTGGAGTTCCTGAAGAGCGGCGGCTCAGATTATCCGATAGAGCTCTTGAAGATTGCCAATGTGGATATGTCTACAACTGAGCCGGTGAATAACGCTCTCAAGCTGTTCGGCAGCCTCCTTGACCAGATGGAGGAGCTTCTGGAGAAATAAGCAAACTAATATTTGGTGTTGAATTTTTATTACAATTGATATAGAATATAAGATGTCAAATTAAAAAAGTGGGGGTATAGCGCAGCTGGGAGCGCGCTTGAATGGCATTCAAGAGGTCAGGGGTTCGATCCCCCTTATCTCCACCAATATTGTAAGATACTCGTCAGAAATGGCGAGTTTTTTGTAGGTATATATAAAGATGGGGACCGAACCCGAGAGGGCAATTTGTGTAAAGAAAATGCTCCCGTGCGAGCATTTTCAGCAAATTGTAAGGAGCCGGAAGGCGACTTAGCAGTATGCAAGCGAAGCGCAGCAGACGACGATCCCCCTTATCTCCACCAATATTGTAAGATACTCGTCAGAAATGGCGAGTTTTTTGTATGTATAAATAAAGATGGGGATCGAACCCGAGAGGGCAATTTGTGTAAAGAAAATGCTCCCGTGCGAGCATTTTTAGCTCGTAAAATTTAATATTATACAGTAATAGTACTTTGTAGAGAGAAACTTTTTCTCATTGAACCCCGTCTACTATTATGTTAACATGCACGTAGGAGATTAATTTTATAATTAGGCCAGCTATTTCTATAGGTCGCTGAATGTATAGGAATGTCTACAGGCTGTGCTGCAATACAGGCAAAGTCAATGACAGATAAAGATGTTCAGGCATTTCGCTCTGAAAAATATAATATTGAAGCAAATGAGTAAGATTTTCATTTATTTGACATAAAACTACATACTATAAACTTAAACCAATATTTGTTGACTCATGGTAAATGCTCCTGATATAATAAAGGTTAATTAGATTATATTGATTAATCAATAAAATACGTAAAGTAGCTTAGCTGCAATTATTTCTAGTGATGGATAATATATAACAAAATTAAATATGAAAAGGACAAGCTTTCCCTATAAAAGCAACTGCATTTGAGCATATGCTAAATCTTCCTACCACAATTGTGTTTACAAGCGGTCAAAACAATTCATAAAAACAAGTTTATGACCGCAGGTAATATAAAAAAATTAAAAGGCGGAGGGATTGTTATGAAAGAGGGATTCAAAAAAGTCTTAATACTAGTATTGGCTCTAACAATGGTAATGACTCTCATCGTAGGATGCAGCCCAAAAGAACCTGTTTCAACCGATAAAACATCTAAAGAAACTCCTACTCAAGAAACTAAGAAAATGAAGGTTGCTGTTATTCTTTCAGGACCGATCAGTGACATGTCCTGGAATGCAACAGCATTCAACGGCCTTAAAAAAATCGAAGCTCTTGGGGCTGAGATATCCTATCAGGAAAGTGTTCCTGTTTCCTCCCTTGCAGACAGTATCAATACGTACGGCTCCGAGGGCTATGATTTGATATTCCTGAGCACTAACAGTTACGAAGATATTGGAGCACAATATGCTCCCCAGTATCCTAAAACACAATTCGTCTTAATTAACGGAAAAACATCCCATGGAGATAACCTGGTAGCACTGAAGATTGCAGATGAACAGCAGGGATTCTTAATGGGTGCTGCTGCAGCACTTATGAGTAAAACCAAGAGTGTTGGCTTCGTTGGAGGTTCAGAAATACCACCAATTATCAACGGAAGAAAAGGCTTTGAGCAGGGCGCAAAATACGTTGATGCAAATGTTAAGGTAAACGCTACTTTAATAGGTAACATGGACAATGTAAACCAGGCAAAGGAAACTGCAAAAGCAATAATTGAATCAGGAGCTGACGTTGTTTCTCCTATGTGTAATGCAGCCAGCCTCGGAGTATTACAGGCTGCTGAAGAAAGCACTTCAGCCAAGACTGTTGGTTCCAGTGTAGGACAGGAGAAAAATGCTCCTAAGTCAATGGCTATCAATATCGGTAAAGATACCTCAATCGCTTATGAAACTGCATACAAGAACTTCCTGGCAGGTACACTTGGCAAGGAAGTTATAAAGATGGGCGCAGCTGAAGGTGTTGTATTCCTTACAGAGTGGTTTGAAGCAGGTAAGGATGTTCCAAATGATGTACGTGAAAAACTGAGAGTTATATATAATGATTTGGCCACAGGCAAAATCACAATCGATCTTAAATAATATTTGCTAAAATTAATATCTAAAAGATAAATAATAAAACTTTGTCGGGACTTTTAGTGGTTCCGATAAAGTTTTATTTAAGGAGTTTTTACTATTAATCCTTTAGGAGGGGAGTTATGGCGGCAAATAGTATACAAAAAAAAGCAGAGGCGCTCTTTAAAAGCAGTTACTATCCACTGATCTCTATTTTAATGGCACTGCTGGGCGGTGGAATTATTATCGCAGCACTGGGCTTCAGTCCAATTGAAGCTTATAGGGCTTTGATAAAAGGTTCCTTCGGCAATTCCAATGCTATCGGCGAAACGCTAGTCAAGGCCAGCCCTCTTATATTTACAGGCCTCAGCTATGCTATTGCAAAACGCTGCGGAATTATCAACCTTGGGGCTGAGGGTCAACTCTACGCAGGTGCACTTACCGGTACATTGGTTGGAACTACACTTATAGGCCTTCCAATGGCCATACATCTTCCGCTTACCATAGCGGCAGGTTTTCTGGGCGGAGCAATCTTCGGCATGCTTGTAGGCGTACTGAAAACGCGATTTGGTGCCAGTGAATTGATTACTACAATTATGCTTAACTACATTGCAATCAACATCATCAGCTTCTTTGTAACAGGACCTATGAAGGACACGGCTGCAGGTTCATTTCCGCAATCCAAGCAAATTCTTGCAAGTGCAAGATACCCCCATCTGATGGAGGGAAGCCGCCTTCACGCAGGAATCTTCATAGTGATACTGGCGCTGCTTTTTTACTATTTCTTTATGTGGCGCACAACCAGGGGATATGAGATGAGAGTTATTGGACTGAATGCTACTGCCGGACAGTACGCAGGTATGAATCTGAAAACCAACAGTATTTTATCAATGTTCCTGGCAGGAGGTATGGCTGGTATTGGCGGCTCCATGGAAATCATGGCTGTTCAATTTCGTCTACTCCAGGATTTCTCCAGCAACTACGGCTTTGACGGAATTGCTGTAGCATTACTTGGTAATAACAACCCCATTGGTATTGCACTCTCAGGTATCCTGTTTGGAGCCCTGCGCAGCGGTTCAGGAAAAATGCAGATGCTGGCACAGGTCCCAAGTGCGGTTATATACATGATTCAGGGCTTTATCATTCTATTTGTAATCGGACGAGAATTATTCAACCTTTCTAAACTGATAAAAAATAAAAAGCAGAAAGTCAATTTAAACAATGACGAGACAGTAAGGGAGGCTGAATCTAAATGATAGATGGTATTACCAGCTTTTTAGCTTCTGATATCCGTACTGCTACACCCATTATGATAGCAGCTCTAGGTATTGTATTCAGCGAACGTGCAGGTATTGTAAACATCGGAACAGAGGGTCTCATGCTGATTGGTGCCCTGATGGGCGTTATAGGCTCCCTTGCAAGCGGCTCGGTATTGGTGGGTGCCATTGTAGCAATTGTTGTGACCATGTTGTTTGCTCTGGTATTTGGCTTCTTCACCATCACTATCCGTGCAGACCAGACAGTTGTTGGTACTGCAATCAATATTTTTGCAGCTGGTCTTACTATAACCCTTAACCGTGTGGTATTTGGGGTTAGTACAAGCGTACCAAAAATCGATGTATTTGACAGGGTTGCTATTCCTGTACTTTCTAAAATCCCTGTTATAGGCGAAGCCTTCTTCAATCAGTCCATCCCTGTGTACCTTGCCTTCCTCGCAGTACCTGCTGCATGGTTTGTGCTTCAGAAGACAAACATTGGCTTAAGGCTGCGTGCGGTTGGAGAACATCCGAAGGCCTGCGATACAGTTGGTATTAATGTATTAAAAACTCGTTATCAGGCTGTTTTATTCAGTGGATTTATGGCAGGTTTGGCCGGGGCCTTTGTTTCAATGGGCCAGCTTAGCTTTTTTACTGAAGGCATGATTGCTGGACGTGGCTTTATGGCCTTGGCAGCAGTTGTATTCGGGAACTACACACCAGTGGGAGTAATGTTTGCAGCTTTGGTATTTGGAGCAGGTGAAGCCCTGCAATATCGTATGCAAGCGGCTAACACCGGAATTCCTTATCAGTTCCTGGTTATGCTTCCCTACCTGATTACCGTAGTGGCGATTTGTATGATGTCCCGCAGAAGCAACAAACCGGCAGCCAGTGCGGTACCATATTCTAAAGAATAGGGAGGAGGATGTATTATGGCTTTTTTGGAAATGAAGCATGTTACCAAGCGATTTAAGTCTGTAATTGCAAACGATGATGTTTCCCTTAGTGTTGAAAAGGGTGAGGTTCACGCTCTGCTGGGCGAAAATGGAGCAGGCAAATCTACACTTATGAATATTCTGTATGGCATGTACGACCAGTCAGAGGGCGAAATCTACCTCCATGGCAAAAAGGTACACATTAAAGACACCAAGCAAGCGATTGAACTGGGCATAGGTATGGTACACCAACATTTTATGCTCATTCCTGCACTGACAGTAATTGAAAATGTCATTTTAGGCTTAAAGGAAAATAAATTGGTACTTGACCTTAATAGCGCAGCGGAAAAGTTCAAGGAAATGGCTGAAAAATACAACATGGAAATCGACCCCTGGACAAGGGTGGAAAACCTATCGGTAGGACAGCAGCAGAGGCTTGAGATTCTTAAAGCTCTGTATCGGAATGCAGATCTGCTGATTCTGGATGAACCCACCGCAGTATTGACTCCACAGGAGGTCGTTGGCCTGTTCGATATGGTGCGCAAGCTCACCTCAGAGGGAAAAACTGTTATCTTTATAAGCCATAAGCTGGCTGAAATTATGGAAATTTGTGACCGCTGCACTATACTCCGTCAGGGCAGAATGGTCGCCACAGTAGCTGTAACGGATGTTAGAAATAGAGAAGAACTTGCCAGCCTGATGGTTGGAAGGAATGTGGATCTTGTTACCCAGAAAAGGGAGGCAACATTAGGAGAGGAAATTCTCAGAGTGGAGAAGCTCTGTGCAGTTAATCAGGATAAGCATCCTGTTGTTACAGATGTCACCTTCTCGCTTCATGCAGGTGAAATCCTGGGCATATGCGGTGTAGACGGCAACGGACAATCCGAAATGATAAAATGTATAACAGGTCTGCATAAGGTTAAAAGCGGCAAATACTTTATCAAATCAACTGACTGTACTCATGAAACCCCTAAACAGGTGTTAAAACGCAAGATTGCACATATTCCTGAGGACAGGCACAGGATGGGCATGATTAAGGGTATGAACATCGAAGAAAATCTCATTCTTATGTGCTATGACCAGTCGCCGTATTCCAAGCACGGAATTCTCAACTGGAAATGGATTGACAAGCATTCGGAAGAACTATGCAAAACTTACAATGTAAAGACTCCAAGCATCAAAGAGATGGCAGGAAACCTCTCTGGAGGCAACCAGCAAAAGTTCGTAGTTGCCCGAGAGCTTGACCGAGACCCCGACCTGCTGATTGCAGTTCACCCATCCAGAGGTCTGGATATAGGAGCCACAAAGTATATCCAGTCACGTATTGTAGAAGAAAGGGACAAGGGTACAGCAGTCCTGCTGGTTTCCACTGAACTGGACGAATTGCTGGAGCTTTCTGATAGAATTTTGGTTATGTATGGAGGAAAGGTTATGGGAATCGTTAACCAGAAGGCTGCTACCAGAGAATATCTGGGCAAGCTGATGGCTGGGATTACTGAATAACTGTAAAATTGTGTTTTAAACTTCTTATATTTAAACTATTAGAAAGATCTTCTTTTGATTATTTATGTCCGGCATATAAAATACTAAAAGAATTCAATATAAATAAGGAAAGTCTGTTGACAAAGTTTCTAAGCAATTTTATAATTAAATTGACTAGACAATCTAATTTTATTCCTTGTGAGCACTTAAGGTAAGAATTGGAAATAATTAATAATTAATAGGAGAGATGCACATGGAAGAGATAAGACAGCTGATTAGACAGTTAGAGAAGCTTGACAGTAAGGACATGTACAACAATGATTTTCTATTAACCTGGGAAAAAACTGATGATGAGATTCATTCTGTATTTCAAGCAGCAGATATACTCCGAAAAATGAGAGAGAACAACATATCCTCCAAAATATTCGACAGCGGGCTTGCAGTATCGTTGTTCAGAGACAATTCAACAAGAACCAGATTCAGCTTTAGTAGTGCCTGCAATCTGTTGGGCTTGACAGTCCAGGATCTTGATGAAGGAAAATCTCAGATAGCTCACGGTGAAACGGTGCGTGAAACCTCAAACATGATCTCCTTTATGGCTGATATAATCGGTATCCGTGATGACATGTATATCGGCAAAGGCAATACTTATATGAGAGAAGTTTCTGAGGCTGTAAAGACCGGGCATGAAGAGGGAGTTCTTGAGCAGAGACCAACCTTGGTGAATCTTCAGTGCGATATAGATCATCCTACACAGAGCATGGCTGATATGCTTCATTTGATCAACCATTTTGGCGGTGTGGAACAACTTAAAGGCAAGAAGATTGCTATGTCTTGGGCTTATTCCCCTTCTTATGGCAAACCTTTGTCCGTACCACAGGGAATAATAGGGCTCATGACAAGAATGGGAATGGATGTGACACTGGCTCATCCGGTCGGCTATGAACTTCTTTCAGATGTTGAGGATGTAGCAAGAGCAAATGCCGCAAAATGCGGAGGGAAGTTTATTAAGACCAATTCAATGAAAGAAGCCTTTGAAAATGCTGATATAGTATATCCGAAGAGTTGGGCTCCTTATGCTGCTATGGAGAAGAGAACTGCACTTTATGGCGAAGGCAAGTTTGACGAAATCAAGTCACTGGAAAAACAACTCTTAATTCAGAATGCAAATCATAAGGACTGGGAATGCACAGAAGAAATGATGAAACTCACAAAAGAGGGCAAAGCTTTGTATATGCACTGTCTGCCTGCTGACATAACAGGTGTAAGCTGCAAGGAAGGTGAAGTCGCTGCATCAGTGTTTGATAGATATCGTACACCTTTGTATAAAGAAGCTGGTTATAAGCCATATATTATAGCAGCAATGATATTCCTAAGCAAAGTTAAAAACGCACCGGCAACTTTTGATTCGTTGTTAAATTCAAGCACATCAAGGTTCTTTGGAAAATAACTTAGTTTACAGATAAGTGGCTTGTTTCATGTCTAATCACCTACGTGTGAAGACCACCTGCAAGCCACCTTATTATTTAGACATAAAACTAAAATAGAATACTGATTTATACTTTTCAGTATATTATCAATGTGGGTATAAATTAGCGAAATGAGGCTTATAAATGGCTAATGAAACTACAAATAAAATCCTGGAAGCAGCCTTTGAAATAGTAGCCCAAAATAAGATAAGCGGTACAAGAATGCATCTGATTGCTAAAGAGGCAGGCATGGTGCAATCTAACCTGCATTACTATTACCCTACTAAAAATGATCTTTTGATTGCTTTGTTGGACAGCATTCAGGAGAGGTTTACTCAGAAAAGGATGAGCTCGGTAGATTTGGAGGAAAAGTCATTTAGTGAGAACCTTCAAGGGCTTTTTTATGAAAAAAAAGATGACATACTAAACCATAAGAAAATTGACTATGTGCAGTTTGACTTCTGGGTGCAGGGAACTGTGAATCCCGAAATAAGGGCAAAGTTTAAGGATGCTTTTGATATCTGGATAAATAACATAACAGAGGTTTTAAAAAAAGATAAATGTTTTGAAGAGAATAAATCCGTACATTACAGGATGCTTCCGCATTTGATAGTTTCCATAATGATGGGAGCATCTATGCAGTATCTTATGGATGAAGAGAAATTCGATCTGAATGATTATTTTACAGCAGCAGAAAAAATGATACTGAATTTCCTTAAATGAAATTTCCAATACAGATCATTTTGGCAAGGTAGGTGGTGTCCTTGGTGAGCTTCAGGCTAAATGGCAGAACAGTAGCTGTACAAAACGGAACAACTCTTTTGAAATATCTGAGAGAAGTAGAAAAGCTGACATCTGTCAAAAATGGCTGCAATGAAGGAGTATGCGGCACTTGCACCGTTTTGATAGATGGTAAGGCTGTAAGGTCCTGCACTATGAAGCTTGATAAGCTGCAGGATAAAGAAGTGCTTACTATCGAAGGGCTCAGTGAATTGGAAAGGGATATATATTCAAATGCCTTCGCTGAAGCAGGAGCAGTACAATGTGGTTTTTGTACACCCGGCATGGTGCTGAGCGCTAAAGCACTATTGGATAACAACCTGAATCCTACAGAAGAAGACATAAAAAAAGCTATAAGAAATAATATTTGCAGATGTACCGGCTATGTGAAGATTATTAAGGCAATTATGCTTGCTGCGGAAGCCTTAAGGGAATCAAAGCATATCAGCTTGAACACATATAAATCAAATATCGGACAGAATTGGCGCAGGGTTGATGCCATACAAAAGACGCTGGGTGAAGCAACTTATTGTGATGATGTTTTCATGGAGGATATGCTTTATGTTTCTGTTCTAAGAGCAATGAAGCCCCGTGCCAGAGTTTTGTCGATTGACACGGGTAAATCCAGAGCTTTGGAAGGTGTAGAGGCAGTTTTGACAGCATCGGAAGTAACCGGCGAAAACTATCAGGGATATATTTTTAAAGACTGGCCGACCTTTGTGCCCGTCGGAGAAATGACACGCTGTGTCGGAGACGCTGTAGCGGCAGTTGTTGCCAAAACAAAAGAAATTGCAGATGAGGCTTTATCGCGAATTGAAGTAGAGTATGAGGAGCTGGAGCCTGTTACGGATCCTAAAAGAGCTTTGGAGGAGGATGCTCCAAAGGTTCATGAAAAGGGTAATCTGTTGAGCAGGACCTACGTAAAAAGAGGAAACCCAGAGGAAGCATTGGCTGCATCCAGATATATAGTGAAAAACACCTATAGAACTTCTCCTTTGGAGCATGCTTTTATCGAACCTGAAAGTGCAGTTGCGTTTTATGATGGAGATGTCCTGACTTTATATGTTGCTACCCAGAGTATTACTCATGACCATCATGAAATATGTCGTATACTGGGTCTGCCTCATGATAAGGTAAGAATAATTCTTCAAAATGTAGGGGGAGGCTTCGGAGGCAAAGAGGATTTAAGCGTTCAGCATTATGCGGCTTTGGGAGCTTTCTATACAAAGAAGCCTTGCAAGTATACTTTTACCAGAGAAGAAAGTTTATTATGCCATCCGAAACGACATGGTATGGAATTGGAGATTACAACAGGCTGTGATGATCAGGGCATGCTTACGGTAATGACTGCAAAAATAATTGCTGACACAGGTGCTTATGCATCCTTGGGGACTGCAGTTCTCGAAAGGGCATGCACTCACGCCTGTGGCCCATACGGTATTGAAAATGTCGAATTGGATGGATACTGTGTATATACGAACAATCCTCCCGCAGGAGCATTCAGGGGCTTTGGTGTGCCTCAGCCGAATTTTGGCGCAGAGGCTAACATGGATCAACTGGCGGACCTGGCAGGACTGGACAGATGGGAATTTCGATACAGAAACGCGGTTGAGCCCGGAATGGTTCTTGCCAATGGTCAGATTTGCGGAGATGATGTTGCAATTAAGGAAACCTTAATTGCAGTTAAGGATGACTATTATAACAATAAATACGCCGGAATTGCATGTGCATTGAAAAACACCGGTATAGGTGTCGGCCTGCCGGATATCGGTCGCTGCCGCATCAGGGTAAAAGACGGCAGGGTGGTCATATACTCGGCTGCATCTTGCATAGGGCAGGGTCTGGCTACTGTAATGATACAAATAGTGTCTGAAACAATCGGGATTGATAGTAACCTTATTGTTTTCAGTCAACCGGACTCCTCCTTATGTCCTGACTCAGGAGCAACAACAGCATCAAGACAGACTTTGTTTACCGGTGAAGCTTGTCGTCAGGCCGCACTCAAGCTAAAGGCAGGCTTGGAGACAAAAACTTTGGAAGAGCTGGAAGGCCAGGATTTTGTTGGTGAATTCAGTGGGATTACAGATCCCATTAACTCTATAAAAGAGAATCCCATAAGCCATATAGCATACAGCTATGCTACCCATGTGGCGATACTCAATGATGATGGCAGGGTCACAAAGATTGTTGCTGCTCATGATATAGGAAAAGCACTAAACCCTCTTAACATAGAAGGACAAGTGGAGGGCGGCGTAATAATGGGTTTGGGCTCAGCATTGAGGGAAAAGCTGGTCTATGAAAAAGGACTTGTGAAATCGAAGTTCGGGACCCTTGGCTTGTTAAGAGCTACTGAAATACCGGAAATTGATGTAAAAATAATTGAAAAGAATCAATCGGAGCTGGCATACGGAGCAAAAGGGATTGGAGAGATAGCTTTAATTCCGGTGGCTGCAGCAGTGGCTTCGGCTTATGAGAGATTTGACGGTATAAGAAGGCTTGAACTGCCTCTTAAGGAGACACCGTACAATAAAACGAAATAACAAATTCTCTTATATATTGAAAGAAGGTGAAGGATTGAGCAAGGTATTAAAGCTAAAATGTGTTAAATGTGGAAGAGAATATAATCCGGCAGAGGTACTTTATACATGCCTGGATTGTGGTATTGACGGAATTCTGGATGTTGTTCTGGATTATGATCAGATTAAAAAGGAATTGACACGGGATTATCTGAAAAAAAACACAAATTACTCCCTATGGCGTTATCTTCCGGCAATACCTTTGGAGGATACCAAGGGTATACAGCCACTCCAGGTGGGATGGACACCACTCTATGATATAAAAAGCCTCGCAAAGGAAACCGGATTGAATAGCTTTTTCTTAAAGGATGATTCAAGGAATCCTACTGCATCTCTTAAAGACAGGGCAAGTGCAGTGGGAGTTGCAAAGGCTGTTGAGCTTGACAGGTATGTCATGTGTGCGGCATCAACCGGAAATGCAGCTTCCTCCCTATCGGGATTTGCTGCCAGTGCAGGCATAAAAACTCATATATTTGTACCGGAAACAGCTCCTGAAGCCAAGGTAACACAGCTTCTCATATACGGTTCAAATGTATTTCTTGTAAAAGGTACCTATGATGAAGCAGTAGAGCTTTGCTTCAAGGCAGCTGATGAATTCGGCTGGTATAACAGAAGCTGTGCAATAAATCCATATTTGCTGGAAGGCAAGAAAACAATTTCTTATGAGATTTGTGAGCAGCTCGGCTGGGAGGCACCTGACATCGTAGTCGTAGCTGTCGGAGACGGTTGTTCTATAGGCGGGGTTTGGAAAGGCTTCAAGGAATGCTACACTCTTGGTTTGATTGACAAGTTCCCAAAGATTGTGGGCGTTCAAGCCAAGAATTCCAATCCGGTAACAAGAGCCTTTGAAAAGAATACTTATGAATTTGATTATAGGACACCAGAGACCTTGGCAGACAGTATTTCCGTAGGAATACCACGCAATGGTATCAAAGCATTGAATGCTTTGCATGAATCGGGCGGATATATGGTTGATGTATCCGATGAAGAAATACTTTCAGCAATGAAGATACTGGCTCAGAGAACAGGAGTTTTCGGTGAACCTGCCGGAGTTACCAGCTTTGCAGGAATTATGAAAATGCATGAGCTTGGATTGCTGAAAGGTGATGAAAGAGTTGTCAGTATAGTCAGCGGAAGCGGCCTCAAGGATATAAAGAGCGCTGTGCGAGCTGCAGGGAAGGCAAATGTTGTGGAACCAAATCTTGAAGATGTCAAAAAAATTATCAATAAATAAATTTAATGTAAAAATGTTTTCCGCTAAGAAATTTCATGAACTTTTGCTCTATCCCGTTGCTCCCGCAAAGGGACCCTCAAAAGGGAATTTCTAAGTGTAAAACATATTATAGGAGGGTGAAGAATGAGAAAGCTTATTGATTTAACGGTCAATGAAGAACGACTTCAAAAAACCATACAAAATGCCAAGGAAAGAAATATAGCTATTCCGACCTTAGCTCAAATGAAGGATCCTAACAAAATTCCGGCAAAGGTTAAGGAAAAGCTAAAAAATACAGGCTTGTGGGATGTGGATCCTATCAACCTTTTCAGAATTTCATGGAAAAATGAACCTGTTAAGCAGGGTGGATTATACAATGAATTACCTAATTATGTTGAAATTCCTTCTGCGATTTCCGGCGTAAAAGCAAGAATTTTCGCTATGACAGGAAAGTTCTTTCCTACAGGAGCACACAAGGTAGGCGCAAGCTTTGCATGCCTGGTTCCACGTTTGGTTACCGGACAGTTTGACCCAACCTATCATCAGGCAGTTTGGCCTTCTACAGGCAACTACTGCCGTGGTGGAGCTTATAATTCTACACTTCTTGGCTGCAGCTCCATTGCAATATTGCCTGAGAACATGAGCAAGGAACGTTTTGAATGGCTTAAGACAGTAGCTGGAGAAGTTATTGCCACACCTGGCTGTGAGAGTAACGTAAAAGAGATATATGACAAAACATGGGAATTGAGAAGAACCAGAGACAATGTACTTATATTCAACCAGTTTGGGGAGCTTGGCAACCATTTATGGCACTATGAAGTTACAGGTCATGCTATGGAAGATATCATAAAGGCAGAAGCAGGCTCAAAGGGAAGACTTGCAGGGGTATGCCTGACTTCCGGATCAGCGGGAACACTGGGCTCTGGAGATTATATGAAGGATCAGTATCCGAATGCTAAGATTGCTGTTGGAGAAGCATTGCAATGTCCTACATTACTCAACAATGGTTTTGGAGATCACAGAATTGAAGGTATAGGCGACAAGCACGTGCCGTGGATTCATAATGTAAAGAATTCAGATATGGTTATCGCAATAGATGACAATGACAGCTTGGGCATGTTCCGTCTCCTCAATGAACCTGCCGGTCAGGAATACTTGAGATCACAGGGTGTCTCAGAGGATGTTATAGAGAAGCTGACCTGGGTTGGAATTTCAGGTGCTGCAAATATCATATCCTGCATAAAGTTCGCAAAATACTACGAGCTTACAGAGGATGACATGGTAATCACAATACTCACAGATTCCGCAGAAATGTACCAGTCGAGACTGAAAGAGATGGAAGAAGAAAGAGGCAAGGGATATCAGCAGCTTGATGCAGCTATCGATCATAACAGATGCGTTCTGGGTGTCAGAACAGACAGCATGGAAGAATTGACTTACCAGAGCAAGAAACGTATCCATAATCTCAAGTACTACACATGGATTGAGCAGCAGATGTATGATCTGGATGAGTTGAATGAGCAGTGGTATGATTATGACAACTATTGGGGAAGATTGCACAAAATGGGACCTGAGCTTGACAAGATGATCGACCAGTTTAATGAAAGAACAGGCCTGACAAAGAATCTTTAATGTAAAAGCACCCTACATTTTGAAAAAACAAAAAGGATTATAATTCTAGGAGGGTATAAAATGGCATACGATTTTAAACAAATACTTGAACTGGCGAATAAATACAAACCGCAAATGTCCAAATTCCTGAGAGACATGATTGCAATTCCTAGTGAAAGCTGCGGGGAAAAGGACGTTGTTCTGAGAATAAAGAAGGAAATGGAAGATGTAGGTTTTGACAGAGTTGATATAGATCCAATGGGCAATGTGTTGGGTTATATAGGACACGGCAAACACTTGATTGCCATGGATGCACATATTGATACAGTTGGCATAGGAAATATAAAGAATTGGGAATATGACCCATACCAGGGCTATGAGGATGATGAAATTATCCTTGGCAGAGGCGCAAGCGACCAAGAAGGCGGTATGGCTTCAATGGTTTATGCAGGGAAAATAATCAAGGACTTGAAGCTGGAAGATGACTTCACATTAGTGGTAGTAGGAACCGTTCAGGAAGAAGATTGTGACGGCTTGTGCTGGCAGTACATTATAAAAGAAATGAATATTCGACCGGAATTTGTTGTTCTTACTGAACCGACTTCCTGCCGTATATACAGAGGACACAGAGGCAGAATGGAGATCAAGGTAGAGACCCAGGGCATAAGCTGTCATGGCTCTGCACCGGAGCGTGGTGACAATGCTATCTATAAAATGGGACCAATTCTCGCGGAATTGAAAGAGCTTAATGAAAGGCTTATCGATAATGCATTCCTTGGAAAAGGTACCTTGACTGTATCAGAAATATTCCATACATCTCCATCAAGATGTGCAGTAGCAGACAGCTGCTGGATTTCAATAGACAGAAGGCTGACAGTAGGGGAAAATGGTGAGTATGCATTGAACCAGATCAGAGAATTGCCTTCTGTTAAAGCAGCAAAGGCTGAAGTAACATTGTATCCATACAGCAGACCCTCATACACAGGCTTGGTATACCCAACTGAGGCATATTTCCCAACTTGGGTCATTGAAGAGGATCATCCTGTTTGCAGTACATTGCTGGAAGCTTATGAAGGACTTTTTGAGGATGCGCCGGTATTGGATAAATGGACGTTCTCAACAAACGGAGTTTCTATAATGGGCAAATACGGCATACCATGCATAGGTATTGGACCAGGTCATGAAGACCAGGCTCATGCTCCAAACGAAAAAACCTGGAAAGATGAATTGGTAAAATGCGCTGCAATGTATGCTGCAATTCCATCACTATTCGTAGAAAAGTATGCTGATAAAATGCCAAAAACTACAGAAAACTTGGCTGAGTAATATTAGTGTACCTACCCAAAAGTAGTACGAATGTCATCCTGAGCGAAGTGAAGGATCTAAGACCCTCAAGCATAAGATTCTTCGCAGGCTCAGAATGACATAGGAGTGGCGTTGAAGCTATTTTAACCAGAAATAACTTCAAATATTTAACAAGGGGGGAAGAAAATGAGCGATAAAATGAGACTAATATCATTTGAAAAAATGGTTTTGTGGATGACCAAGGAATTAAAAGAAAAAGATTCAATTTTTGGCATTCATAAAAGCAAATTCTATAATAATAAAAGCGGAAATTATATTGAGCTGTTTGGGGAAAAATTAGCTTCCCCAATTGGCCCTGCAGCAGGTCCTAACTCGCAATTAACGCAGAACATAGTAGCGTCTTATTTGACGGGTTGCCGTTTTATAGAGCTGAAAACAGTGCAAAAGCTTGACGGAGAAGACTTGCCCGTATCCAAGCCATGTATTCTGGCTCAGGATGAATGCTACAATGTAGAGTGGTCAACAGAATTAAGAGTGCCGGATGCATATAATGAGTATGTTAAGGCATGGTTTTTACTCCATGTTCTGATGAAAGAACTTGATTTAAGCGAAAAAAGAGACTTTATGTTCAATATGAGTGTTGGCTATGATCTGGAAGGTATAAAATCTCATAAAATTGATGCTTATATAGAAGGAATGCGTAATGCATCAAAAACAGAAATATGGAATGAATGTAGAGAAGTATTACTTTCCAATATGCATTTGTTTTCCCGTTTTACCAAGGAGGACCTGGATAAGATTTCTCCTGTGGTCTGTCCTTCTATCACACTTTCAACACTCCATGGATGCCCGCCCCAAGAGATTGAGCGGATCTCTAATTATTTCCTCGAAGAGAAGAATTTGCATACCTTTGTAAAAATGAACCCGACACTCTTGGGTGAAAGGTTCGTCAGAGAAACCTTGGATGCAATGGGTTATGATTATATTACTCTTAATGGACACCATTTCATACATGATTTGCAGTTTGCAGACGGCGTTGCAATGCTGAAACGACTAAAAGCCCTCGGGAAGAAATTGAAGCTTGAAGTCGGGGTCAAATTGACAAATACCTTACCGGTAAAGATTGTTAATCAGGAATTGCCGGGGGAAGAAATGTACATGTCAGGAAGATCCTTATATGCGCTTTCTATTTCTTTGGCAAGCAAATTGGCTAGAGAATTTGATGGGGATTTGCATATTTCCTATTCTGGCGGTGTTGACTTCTTTAATATTGATAAGGTTTTAGCTGTTGGAATTGCGCCCATTACATTTGCAACAACCATTTTGAAGCCCGGAGGCTATGAAAGAATCACACAGATGGCAGAAAAGGTGGAAGGACAGCTTAAAGGTGCTTTTGCAGGTATTGATATTGCTAAATTGGACAGCCTTGCAAAGGACGCATTAACCGACAAGCATCACCTTAAAGAGCTGCGCCCGGTTAACAGCAGAAAGCTTTCTTCAAAGCTGCCGCTTTATGACTGTGCCATAGCTCCCTGCACAATCGGGTGCCCAATCAATCAGCAAATTCCACAATATGTAGCATTAGTGGGTGAACAGAAGTATGACGAGGCTTTTTCGGTCATAGTCAATGACAATGCTTCACCGGCTATAACAGGCTCAATTTGTGACCACCAGTGTCAGTACAAATGTACCCGTTTGGATTATGATGAGTCTCTTTTGATAAGGGACATGAAAAAAATAGCAGTTCTTAATGCACAGGATAAGTACATCGCTGCAATCAAACCGGCAGCTATCAGAAGCAATAAAAAAGTAGCGGTAGTAGGTGCAGGTGCAGCAGGTTTGGCAACAGCACAATTCTTAAGAAGGAATGGTGTCGAAGTTACTGTAATGGATAAGAAAGACAGGCCTTACGGTATAGTTGAGTATGTAATTCCTGAATTCAGGATATCAAAAGAAATGGTCCAGAAGGATTTGGAGCTTGTTAAAAGTCAAGGCGTAGAGTTTATGCTTGGTATTGATGAAAACTTCAGCGTTAATGATTTGAAGAAAGCTTATGATTATGTTGTAGTAGCAATAGGTGCCTGGAAGCCAGGGCAGATTTCTCTTAAAGAAGGGGCCGAAAAGACTGTCAATGCAATTGCTTTCCTGGAAAACTACAAAGCTCAAAATGGAAATGTCAGCTTAGGGAAGCATGTTTGCGTCGTAGGTGGCGGAAATGTTGCAATGGACGCGGCGAGAGCTGCTAAGAGAGTGCCTGGGGTAGAATCGGTTTCTATCGTATACAGAAGAACAAAACAATTTATGCCTGCGGATCATGAAGAAATCAAAATGGCTTTGGATGAAGGTATATTATTCAAGGAACTGCTTTCACCGTCAACATTTACAGGCAGCAAGCTGCTATGTGAGGAAATGGTTTTAGGAAGCAGGGATGCCTCAGGCAGAAGAAGCCCTGTTCCTACAGGTAATACAGCAGCATTGGATGCAGATACTGTCATCGTTGCAGTCGGAGAGCAGATTGATGGAGCTTTGCTAATGGAAAACGGAATAGAGCTGGATTCCAAGGGCTTCCCAAAAGTCAGCACTGCATGTGAGACAAACATATCCGGCGTATATGTTGCCGGGGATGTAAAAAAAGGACCTTCGTCTATTGTTAAAGCCATTGCAGATGGAAAAGCAGTTGCAAAGGATATTCTGGCAAAAGAAGGTTTAAGTGCTGATTTTGAGAAAAAGGTTCTTCCTGTAAATGAAAAGGTACTTTATGAAAAGAAAGGTATTTTGAAAGATCCGATATGGGTCGAAAAAGAATCAGTCAGATGTCTCTCCTGTGACAGCATTTGTGAATTATGTGTTGATGTATGTCCTAACAGAGCGAATGCAGTGATATATGTAGAGGCAGGGTTTGGCTCTGCACATCAGATTATCCATTTGGACGGTATGTGCAATGAGTGCGGAAACTGTGGCATTTTCTGTCCTCATGATGGTAATCCGTATAAAGATAAGGTTACTGTTTTCTGGAAGGTCGAGGATTTTAACGACAGTACAAACAAAGGCTTCGTGGTAACCGATATTGAAAAAGGCATTTGTCTGGTCCGGACTGAAGCTGGAGAAACAGTCAACTATACAGTTGGACAGGAAAATGTTGTTTCAAAAGAGATGGCTGGCGTAATTATGAATTGTATTAACAAATATGCCTATATGTTATAATTTAATCAGAAAAACCAAGAGCAAAATTGAAGAACTATAATATAATAAGATGAGAATCCTAAGAGCGAACTGTACCTCATATATATTGCATTGTTTATCGATTAAAATGCCAAAAGCATAATGATAGATGCTTTTGAGGTGCAGTTCGCTTTTAAAAAATGATGTGGCATGCGCGGACGGCCAATGGCCGCCCCTACAGGTAATATAATATATTGTAGGGGCGCGCATTGCGCGTCCGTATGTCGCAATCTTCTTAGAATTAGCAATTTGGAGGTTTGTATTTATGAGTCAAAAGCTGTTGAAAAATATTGACCTTATAATTACCTTCAATGATTGGGAAGAATCCTTTGAGCACTGCGATATATTGATTGAAGGAACAGCCATCAAGGAAATAGACAGTAAATTAAGTACTGCAGGAGATATTGAAATAATTGATTGCAGTGGACTGACAGCACTGCCGGGTTTTGTAAATACGCACCATCATCTCTATCAGACCTTGTTCAGAGGGATAAAAGAAGTGCAAGAGCAGCCTCTTTTTCCATGGTTGATCGGGTTGTATGAATTTTGGAAGAATATAACACCGGAAGCTGTTTACTATGGAGCATTGGTGGGGTTTTCGGAGCTGCTTCGTACCGGGTGTACGTTGACCTCGGACCATCATTACGTGTTTCCAAAGGATCAGCCACCGACACTTATAGATGATCAAATAAGGGCTGCCAGGGAGATCGGTATCAGATTCCATGCAACAAGAGGCTCCATGTCCTTGGGCAGAGATATGGGAGGGCTGCCTCCGATGGAGGTTGTTCAAACTGAAGAAGCTATTCTCTTGGATAGTGAAAGATTGATAAATCAGTATCATGACAATAGCCCATTTTCAATGCAGAGAATTGCTCTGGCACCTTGCTCACCCTTTTCCGTAACAAAGCAGCTTATGCTGCAGACGAAGGATCTGGCAAGAAAGAAAGGTGTCATGCTTCACACACATCTGGCTGAAACCCTCGATGAGGAAAGGTTCTGCCTGGAGCGTTACGGCAGGAGGCCTTTTGAACTCATGGAGGAGCTGGAGTGGGTTGGGAATGATGTGTGGTTTGCTCATGGTATTTTTCTGAATGATGGCGAAATAGAAAGACTGCAAGGCTCAGGAATCGCCCATTGTCCTTCCTCCAATATGAAGCTGAACAGCGGCATCTGCCGGACAACAGAAATTGTACGGTCAGGTGGGAAGCTTTCCATAGCTGTAGACGGAAGTGCCAGCAATGACGGGTCAAACATGTGGGAGGAAGTAAGGCGGGCATACCTGTTAAACCACCTGAAATACGGAACTGAAGGACTGACAGCCTATGAAACCCTCAAAGTGGCAACCCGAGGCGGTGCAGATGTTTTAGGACGAAGTGATACAGGAAGACTGGATGCAGGTAAAGCTGCCGATATCGTTCTCTTCAACCTGAAGGGTATTGAATACTCCGGATGTCATGATCCTTTGGTATCATTAGTTTGCCTGGGGAATTCCAGCTTGGTTGATATGACCATCGTTAACGGGAGAGTTGTAGTACAAAATGGAAAGCTGGCAACAATTGATTCTGATAAAGTGGCAGTGGATGCTCATAATACAGCTGTGAAAATTATAAACAGACAAAGGAACAGTTAAAAATACACATAGCTTATATAAAATACAACTAATAAAAGCAGGGAGGACAAAAGAATGTTATTAGTAGGAAACGGAAAAGTCATTACTCGTGATAATGATATACCTATAATTGAAAACGGATGCGTCGCGATTGACGGGAACAAAATAATAGAAGTCGGCTTGACCCAAAGCCTTAAAGAGAAATACAGTACGGCAAGGTTTATAGATGCAAAAGGCAAGCTTATAATGCCGGGGTTTATTAACACTCATATGCATTACTACAGTACTTTTGCCAGGGGAATGTCCAACGACAGCCCACCGGCAACAAAGTTCTCTGAAATATTAAAAGGCTTATGGTGGAGGCTTGACAAGGTATTGACCCTTGAGGATGTATACTATAGTGCGGTCGGTCCAATGATAGACCAGGTAAAAAATGGCGTGACAACAGTTTTTGATCATCACGCAAGTCCCTATGCAATTACAGGCAGCTTGTTTAAGATAGCAGAGGCAGCGGAACATATAGGAGTTCGCAGCAACCTTTGCTATGAGACTTCAGACCGTGACGGTGAGAAAATAGCAGAGGTCGGCATTGCTGAAAATGCAGACTTCATAAGGTATTGCAACAACAAGAACGATGATATGCTCAAGGGCATGTTCGGACTTCATGCATCCATGACTATTTCGGAAAAGACCTTGGATAAGTGTTTAAGTGCTGTCAATAGCTTGAATGCAGGTTTTCATGTGCACACTGCGGAGGGTATTGAAGATTTGGAAGATTCCAAAGCAAAGTATGGCAAAGGTGTTGTAGAAAGATGGTACGATGCAGGCGTCCTCTCGGATAAGACCATAGCAGTCCACTGCATCCATATTTCCGAGAAGGAAATGGATATGCTGAAAGAAAAAGATACAATGGTTGTCCATAATCCGGAGTCTAATATGGGAAATGCTGTAGGTGCTTCACCGGTGCTTGAAATGTTCAATAAAGGTATTCTTTTGGGCTTGGGTACTGATGGGTATACGGCAGACATGATGGAATCCTACAAGGTTGGGAATATCATTCACAAACATGTTAAGGGAGATTCAAAGGTTGCCTGGGGTGAAATTCCTGAAATGCTGTTTGTCAATAACAAGAAAATAACTGAGAGATTTATTGACGGACAAGTGGGTATTTTACAAGAAGGGGCATTGGCTGATGTAATCATAGTTGATTACAATCCTCCTACACCAATAAATGAAGGTAATATAAACGGCCATCTGCTGTTCGGCATCAATGGGCGTTTCGTTGATACAACAATTGTAAACGGCAAGGTTGTAATGGAAGACAGAAAATTGGTGAATGTCGATGAAGAAAGAATGATGGCGAGAAGCCGTGAATTAGCCAGTGCTGTTTGGAAGCGATTCTAAAATTTGTTTGATTGAAGGTGGAAAGATGGCATTTGAAGTAGTGGGTAAAAGTGTAACTAGATTAGATGCAGTCGCCAAAGTAACAGGTAAAGCAAAGTATGCTGATGACTTCTTCGAACGGGATATGCTTGTCGGAAAGGTTTTGAGAAGTCCTTATGCCCATGCGGTTATTACGCGTATTGATGTGAGTAAAGCAAAGGCTTTGCCTGGGGTTGAGGCTGTAATTACCCAGGCGGATCTACCTGAGATAAAGTATGCAACTGCAGGTCATCCATGGTCTTTAGATGAGAAGCATAGAGATGTGGAAGACCGGTTGATTCTTACAAATAAGGCACGTTTTGTTGGTGACGGTATTGCAGCTGTGGTAGCTGTAGATGAACTAACTGCAGAAAAAGCCCTAAAGCTAATTGATGTGGAGTATGAGATTCTCCCCTTTGTACTGGATCCGGAGAAGGCAATTGAGCCGGGTGCGCCAATAATCCATGAGGTCAGACCGGATAATATTATAAGCTCTTATGGTGAACAGATAGGCAATATTGAAGAGGATTTTAAAGAGGCTGACCATGTCTTTGAAGGTGTGTATGAAACCAGTATTGTTCAGCACTGCCATCTGGAGATTCAAAGTGCATATGCTTATGTGGACTCCAACGACCGTTTAGTAATTGTATCTTCAACGCAAATTCCGCACATAGTAAGAAGGATAGTGGGTCAGGCACTTGGTATATCATGGGGGAAAATCAGAGTTATCAAGCCATTTGTCGGAGGAGGCTTCGGGAACAAGCAGGAGGTCATAATCGAACCTCTTACAGCGGCCATGTCCCTTGCGGTTAACGGAAGGCCAGTGCGCTATTCCTTGACGAGAGAAGAGTGCTTTATTGCTACAAGAACCCGCCACGCTAAGAAATATTATTTGAATACAGCAGTATCAAAAGAAGGAAAGCTTCTTAGCATCAGCATACGTGTTTTCAGCAATAACGGAGCCTATGCTTCTCATGGGCATTCAATTGCGATGAGCGCTGGTTCCAAGTTCAGAGTACTTTACAATTTCAAGTCCATGAAGTACAATCCGAAAACAATTTATACTAATCTTCCTGCTGCCGGCGCTATGCGAGGATATGGCGTTCCACAGATATTCTATGCATTGGAGAGCCATATGGATGACATAGCCAGGGAGATGAAAATTGATCCGATAGAGTTCAGAAAACAAAACCTTATCAGTGTTGGACACATGGACCCGATTACAAAAAATGTGGTACGGTCCTTCGGGCTTCCTGAATGTATTGAAAAAGGAAAACAACTTATAAACTGGGATCAGAAGATGAAAAAATACCAAGATCAAAAGGGTATTAAGAGAAGAGGCTTGGGAATGGCTTGCTTCAGCTATGCATCAGGAACTCATCCGGCCAGTCTGGAGCTTGCAGGAGCCAGGATTGTTATGAATCAGGATGGTTCAATACAATTACAGGTCGGTGCCACGGAGATAGGACAAGGAAGTGATACAGTTCTGGCGCAAATAGCTGCTGAAGTCTTGGGCTTGCCTATTGACATGGTTCATGTCGTATCTCAGCAGGATACAGATGTGTCACCCTTTGATACGGGGGCTTATGCCTCACGACAGACTTTTGTAACAGGTGCGGCTGTTGAAAAGGCTGCAGAGGAAGCCAGACAGAAGGTTTTGGAGATAGCAGCTAAAAAAGTCGGCTTAAGTATTGATGAATTGGATATAAAGAATGCAAGGATAATAGAAAGAAAATTGGGCAGGGATATTTGCTCCCTGGAAGATATCGCAATGGAATCCTATTATGACAGAATAAATGCCGCACCTATTACCAGTGATACTTCAGTAAATTTAAGAATAAACGCAATGGCATATGGGGCTACATTTACTGAGGTTGAGGTGGATATGGAAACCGGCAGGATAGAGGTAATTGAGATATATAATGTTCATGATTCCGGTGTGATAATCAATCCGCAGCTTGCAGAAGGGCAAGTGCATGGAGGTGTCAGCATGAGTCTGGGGTATGCCCTGTCGGAACAAATGCTGTTTGACCCCAAAACAGGTGCACCTCTTAATAACAATTTTCTGGACTACAAGCTTCAGACTATTATGGATACACCGGATATAGGGTCATATTTTGTTCAGATTCCTGATCCGGCAGGATCCGTAGGGCAAAAATCCCTTGGTGAGAATACAACGATTTCTCCTGCACCGGCTGTTAGAAATGCGGTTTTGAATGCAACAGGCCTGGCATTTAACAAAATACCTTTAACTCCCCAGGTGGTTTTTGAGAAAATGAAACAAAGCGGATTGCTATAGAAAGGAGACACGGGAATGTTTAATATTGCAAATATTGAGAAACCTGAAACTCTTGAGATCGCTTTGAAAATGCTTTCTGACAATCCGGACTTGAAAATTATTGCAGGAGGCACAGATGTATTGGTCCGTATGCATAATGGCTCTATTGAAGAAGCTGGGCTTTTAAGCTTAAGAGATATCCCTGGGATGGATGAAATCAGCGTTTTAGAAGATGGTACAATTTCTATAGGTGCAATGGCTACCTTTGCACAAATATTCAGGAATGACATCGTAAACAAGTATCTGACCGTCTTGTCAGAAGCGGCAGTATCCGTTGGTGGACCCCAGATACGAAATATGGCTACAATAGGAGGCAACATTTGTAATGGTGCTGTATCGGCTGACAGTGCAACCACAATGCTTGTATATGACGCAGCTTTGAAATTGATTAGCCCTTCAGGAACCAGAATAATTCAGGTCAAGGACTTTTATGCAGGACCTGGAAAAGTACATCTGTTACCCGGAGAAATATTAACCAGTATTTTGATTTCACAAGACAGCTACGGTCAAACCAGCGGCTGCTATATCAAATACAGCAACAGAAAAGCAATGGACATTGCAATACTAGGGGTTTCGGTAGTTTGCAGGGCAAAAGGAGGCAAATTTTCGGATGTTAGGATTGCCTTGGGAGTCGCAGCTCCGACGCCAATAAGATGCAGTGAAGCTGAGACCTATGCCATTGGGCGTGATACAACTCCGGAAACTATGAAGGAAATAAGCAAGTATGCCGTAAAATCCTCAAAAGCCAGAGATTCCTGGCGGGCTTCGAAATCATACAGGGAGCATTTGATTGAAATACTGACATTCAGGGCACTTAAGGAAGCTGTTAGCAGAGGCGGAGGTGTTAATATTGAATGAAATGAAAAAGATCAGTATGATTGTAAATGAAAAGGCGTATTCCCTTGAGGTTGATATAAAAGAATCGCTGCTTGAGGTACTGAGAAACAGACTTCATTTTACCGGAGTCAAGCAGGGCTGCTCTGTCGGTGAATGCGGAGCATGTACGGTGTTGATTAACGGGACTGCGATTAATTCATGCATCTTTTTGGCGGTATGGGCTGACGGGAAAAGGATAACAACCATTGAAGGGGTATCTAAAGACGGTAAATTATCCAAAGTCCAGCAGGCCTTTGTAGACGAGGGAGCTGTGCAATGTGGTTTCTGCACCCCCGGCCTTATACTTACAACAACTGCTATTGTGGAAAGCGGCAGGGAATACTCTGAGGTCGAGATAAAACGTGAGATTTCCGGACACTTGTGCCGATGCACAGGCTACAATAAGATTTTTAATGCAGTTAAGAAAGTGCTGAATGAGAAATAATAAGTCTATTCTCCACCAAGTTAAAAGCTACATTTTATCTTTTGTCTTAAAAGAAATAATAAACAACGATGAATGTCGAATTTTTACTAAATACGCATTGCTGCTTGCATTCCTTATACTTTTATTATAAAATATTGTATAGATATGAACATTATATTGTAATATTAAAAGATAATTTGAGTAATGAATATAGTATTGCAGATAATATAATGAACAGTTTCTGAAAAAAATTGGCGACTTGTATATGCTTAGAAATGTGGTCTAAGTGTTTCTACCAGGTGACCTCGAATTACCGGACTACGGGTTGTTTATATATTAGATGTTAAGACATTTTTGTGTTAAATTACAGACTAAAGATATTATGGAACACTTAAGACAAATTAAGGAACGTTTCATATCAATAGTCCATAATAGATCACAAAAATTCAAACCTACATATAAACTCCCAGATGAGAACAAATTCTGGGAGTTTTATTATTATTATTATTATTATTATTATTTTGCGAAACATATAGAACAAGCATAGATTAATATTGAACTGGTTATTATGGATTGAAAGGGAGAATAATGGAGCTTTTAAAGAATAGAATATTGACGGATGGAAAAGTCATAGGTGACAGCATTATCAAAGTAGACAGCTTCCTAAACCATCAATTGGATATTGAATTATTTAACGAGATGGGTAGAGAGTTTAAAGAGAGATTCAGTAATGTAAAAATTAGTAAGATATTGACTGTGGAGTCATCAGGTATTGCTGTTGCTTGTATCACTGCTCAATACTTTAAAGTGCCGGTGGTTTTTGCAAAAAAGCATGAGGCATTAAATATTGATTTGGATACTTTCCATAGCGAAGTATATTCCTATACCAAGCAGAAGAGTTATAATATTCGTGTTTCAAAAAAATATATTAAGTCAGAAGATACTATCCTCATTATTGATGATTTTTTAGCTAACGGTAAAGCTGCTTCAGGCTTAGTGGACATTGTTCAGCAAGCAGGTGCAACAGTTGCCGGTATTGGAATCGTGATAGAAAAAGGTTTTCAAAAGGGACGAGAAGTTTTGCTGCAAAAAGGGATTCGTATAGAATCTTTGGCTATAATAAAATCGATTAGAGAAGGAATCATTACTTTCGAATAAAATTAAGACCACCTTAATGCGAAATTTTCAACCTGGAGCTTCATAATAGGAACCAGCAGTTCGCTTTAACTGGAAAATATATTCCAATAATTCTATAATTAAGATTAGATAGATCAATATATCTAGTCTGAATTATAGAATTATTATTAAGCTGTAGGAATAGTTGGATTGCAAGGAAATTTACTCTTTTCAGTATGATTTTGTGTGTTGATGCGTACAATATCCTACGAAAAATGAGGAGGATTCCTTCAAGATACGCCCGCAAAATCTTGTTATTAATAATCTCATGATTTTGCAATGAACTACTAATATTAAATTTGGGGAGGAATAATCAGTATGAAGAAAACCATTAGTTTACTCTTAGTGCTTGTCCTAGTGTTTGCAGTCATGCTCACAGGCTGTGCACCAAAGGCAGCACCGGAACCTGCACCGGCAGCAACACCGGGAGCTGCAGCACCAACAGAAGCACCGAAGGCTGAGCCACTTAAGGTCGGTTTTGTCTACATAGGCTCTGCCAAAGATGGCGGATATACTCAGGCACATGATGAAGGAAGACTATATCTTGAACAGCAGCTTGGAGATAAAGTTGTAACAATGTTTAAGGAAGGCGTTCCTGAATCCAGCGAAGCCGAAAAAGTAATAAATGACATGGTTGACCAAGGTGCTAAGGTTATATTCGCAAACTCTTTCGGACATATGGACTTTGTAGAAAAAGCTGCAAAAGCTCACCCTGACGTAAAATTCTACCATTGCTCCGGCTATAAGAGCGGCCCTAACTTCAACAATTATTTCGGAGCTATGGAACAGGCAAGATACCTTGCCGGTATTGTTGCAGGTTTGAAGACACAGAACAACACCTTGGGTTATGTAGCAGCATTTGAAATTCCTGAGGTTGTAAGAGGAATCAATGCGTATACACTGGGCGCACAGTCAGTTAACAAGGATATAAAAGTAAAGGTGAATTGGACACATACCTGGTACGATCCGGCCAAGGAAAAGGAAGCAGCAAAGGCGTTACTCGATGCAGGCTGCGACGTATTGGCACAGCATCAGGATACAACTGCAACACAGCAGGCTGCTGAAGAAAAAGGCGTTTGGGCAATAGGATACGATTTGGACACAAGAGCATCAGCACCAAAAGCATACCTGACAGCACCCATATGGAACTGGGGCAAATTCTATGCTTCAGAGGTACAGAAAATAGTAGAGGGCAACTGGAAACAGGAAAACTATTATGGTGATATGAAGGATGGTCTGGTTGACCTGGCACCACTTACAGAAAACGCAGCAGAAGGCACACAGGCAGCGGTTGATAAGGCAAAGGCCGCAATTATTGACGGTTCACTGAATGTATTTGCAGGTCCGATAAAGGATCAGACAGGTGCGGTGAAGGTACCTGAGGGGTCTGCAATGACTTTTGAAGAGATGATGAGCGTTGACTGGTTTGTACAAGGTGTTGAAGGCAAGATAAAATAAGTCAGGATAGGTAAAAAAAGATGGAAAACAACTATATTTCAATGAAGAATATTAATAAGTCCTTCGGAAAGGTAGTTGCAAACAAGAATATTAACCTGACCGTCTGGAAGGGTGAAATACATGCCCTGCTGGGTGAGAACGGTGCAGGAAAAAGTACATTGATGAGCATGCTGTCTGGGGTTTATACCCCAGACAGCGGTTCTATTTTTGTAAAAGACAAGGAAGTGAAGTTTGCAGCACCCAAGGACGCGATAGCAGCAGGGATAGGAATGATCTATCAGCATTTCAAGCTGGTAGAGGTACTAACAGCCAAAGAAAACATTATTCTCGGTCAGAAGAATAGTTTTTTCCTAAATCAAAGGGAGCTTTCAGAGAAGATAAGAGAGATGTCGGTTAGGTTCGGACTGGATATTGATCCGGATAAAAAGGTCTATAACATGTCGGTGGGCGAAAAACAGACTTTAGAAATACTTAAGGTGCTGTATAGAGGCGCTGAGATACTGATATTGGATGAACCAACGGCAGTATTGACACCTCAGGAAACCGCAAAGCTTTTTAAAATCATGAACCGAATGAAGGAAGAAGGTTGTGCAGTCGTTTTTATTACACACAAAATGAATGAAGTTATGGAAGTTGCAGATCGCATCACTGTTCTCCGAAAGGGTGAGACCGTAAAGACAGTTGAAAAAGAATCCACCAATCCTAAGCATCTTACAGAGTTGATGATGGGATGTCCTGTGGATTTGTCCATCAAGAGGATTGAAACAGAGAAAACTAAAGTTGCAATGGAAGTAAGAAACTTAAGTGCCTTCAATGCTGAAGGCTTTAAGGTGCTTAAAAATATTAATTTCAACATTTACGCAGGGGAAATACTGGGCGTTGCAGGAATCGCCGGCAGTGGACAGAAGGAGTTATGTGAAGCTATTGCAGGTTTATATCCGGTGAAACAGGGAGAAATTATTTTTGAAAAAGAGAATTTAGTTGGGAAATCACCTTCAGAGATTATAGCTAAAGGGATTAGCCTGAGTTTTATTCCGGAAGACAGATTGGGTATGGGTTTGGTCGCCTCAATGGATATAGTTAATAATGTTGTGCTTAAGCTGTATCAAAGACAAAAGGGGATTTTTATAAACAGGAAACCGGCTGAGCAAAAGTCCTTGGAAATTATTGAACGACTTAGCATTCAGACTCCCGGAATCAAACATCCCGTGCGAAAACTCTCCGGCGGTAATATACAAAAGGTGCTGCTGGGAAGGGAGCTGGATTCCAAGCCTCAGGTTCTGATAACGGCATATCCGGTGCGAGGTCTTGACATAAACTCATGTCATACTATTTATGATCTTTTAAATGAGGAAAAACAAAAAGGCGTTGCAATTTTATATATCGGCGAAGATTTGGATGTTTTACTGGAGCTCTGTGACAGGATTATGGTCATATGTGCAGGTGAAATAACCGGTATCGTTGATGCCAGGAATACATCAAAGGAAGAAATCGGCCTGATGATGTCAGGTGCTGTAAATTTACAACAAGAGGAGGAGCTGAGCGAGCATGATAATGCCAATGACTATTCGTGCCATTAAGAAAAGTGAACCTAGCGGAGTAAAAGCTGCCTCCATTAGAATAGGCGCTATTATACTGGCTCTTCTTGCCTCTTCACTTTTTATTCTACTTCTGAATCTGAACCCTGCTGATGTTTATATGAAAATGGTGCAGGGTGCTTTTGGAACAGCCTATAGAGTAAAAGAAACCATTGTAAAAGCGATTCCGTTGGTGATTACCTCTCTGGGCATCGGGATAGCATTCCGCATGCAGTTCTGGAATATAGGGGGAGAAGGGCAAATTGCAATGGGTGCATTTGCTGCAACCTTTATAGCCCTGGAAATGGGTGACATGTCCAGACCTATTGTGCTGCTTTTAATGGTACTTGCCGGAATGTTGGTCGGTGGGCTCTGGGCACTTATACCGGCTTTTTTTAAGGCACAGTGGGGAACCAATGAAACCATTGTTACCTTAATGATGAATTATATCGGAATCAAGTGGGTTACATATTTACAATACGGACCCTGGAGAGATCCAAAGTCCCTTGGATTCCCCAAAATAGCCAATTTTACTGAAAATGCTATACTGCCGGAGCTGTTTGGTGTACATATTGGTTGGGTGATTGCGCTTATATTGGTGGTTCTCATCCATATCTTTATCAATCACACAAAAAAGGGATATGAAATCGCTGTAATTGGTGAGAGTATCAATACAGCACGTTATGCAGGCATTAATATTAAAAAGACTATATTAATAGCCATAATGCTGAGCGGCGGCCTTTGTGGCCTGGTTGGGATGATTCAGGCTTCTGCTGTAAATAATACACTGTCAGTGGAAATTACCGGCGGTGTCGGATATACGGCGATTATTACCGCTTGGTTGGCAGCCTTGAATGCACCGGTTATTCTGGTGGTATCTGTTCTTTTTGCAGCACTTCTGGAGGGTGGATCATATATACAGACCGTTTTCGGCATACCTCAGGCAGCAGCAGAAATCCTGCAAGGAATCATTTTATTCTTCGTATTGGGCAGTGAGTTTTTTGTACGATATAAGTTTATATTGGTGAAAAAACATCAAGTCACTGTGGGAAAGGAGGTTCATTGATTATGGAAGCACTTATTTCCTTTCTCCATGCGGCTATTGTTGCAGGCACACCCCTTTTATTTGCAACACTCGGGGAAATCATAACAGAACGTTCGGGTAATCTGAACCTTGGGGTGGAAGGCATGATGCTGATGGGTGCAGTTATGGGCTTTATGGTAGGATTGTCGACCGGAAATGCCGCATTGGCTTTATTAACAGCGATGATTGCAGGAGCATGCGGTGCATTTATTTTTGCTTTTTTAACTATTACCCTGAGGGCAAATCAGGTCGTATCCGGTTTGACACTGACAATATTCGGCTCAGGCTTTGCAGATTTTGTAGGCCAGGACCTGGTGGGACAGATAGCACCTGAAGGCTTGAGAATGTTTTTCAGACCGTATACCATACCATTGCTTGGCGATATTCCGGTCATAGGACCGGTGCTGTTCAGGCAGGATGCTTTTGTTTACCTGGGTTATGTAACAGCTATACTGCTGGGGGTATATCTTTATAAAACCAGCTGGGGGATGAACCTTCGAGCTGTCGGGGAGAATCCGGGAGCGGCTGATGCAGCGGGCATAAACGTCTCTCTGTACAAGTATTCACATACTTTATTAGGTGGAGCACTCTGCGGACTGGGAGGAGCGTATCTGTCCCTGGTATATGTACCGGCCTTGCAGGAAGGTGTCACGGCAGGAAGAGGCTGGATCGCCGTTGCATTGGTTATTTTCGCCACATGGAATCCGTATAAAGCCTTATTTGGTGCTTTTCTGTTCGGCGGCTTGGATATCATTGGTTTTAGAATACAAGGCTTGGGGATCAATGTGTCTCAATATTTTATAGACATGCTGCCATACCTGGTAACCATTACTGTGCTTGTAGTCGTGTCCATGAGGAAGTCAAAGGAAAAAGCATCTCCGAAAGGATTAGGCAATGCCTATTTCCGGGAAGAACGCTAATAGTTTTTTAACCCGCCAGAAATGGCGGGTTTTTTGTTTTTCGTGAATAATTTCAAAAAAAATATTTATTCATTGATTTATACCCTGGGTAGGTATATAATCATATTATCGCTACCCCCCATGGGTATGAAAATTATCTGATTTATATTTGAAGGAGTGAATTGCTTTTGATAAAGACCATTATTAGAAATAGAAGAATAATCCACGGATTAATAGGTGCTCTTATTTTAGCCGCAACTATCTATTTTGAAGTCAGTATTTGGGTAATAGTATTAATTGGTTTGGTTTCAGGTGTTATTTTTGGAAAAGTTTTTTGCCGCTGGATGTGCCCCTTAGGATTTATTATGGAGCTTACTTTAGGAGGCAACTCAAGTACCCGTAATCTGCAGCTATACAATTATCATAAACTCGGCTGCCCCATTGCTTGGATCAGTGGATTTATGAATCGGTTCAGCATATTTAAAATAAGAAAAGACAACAGCAAATGTACTTCCTGTGGAGTATGTGACAGTAATTGTTATATATCAACCATTAACAAAGCATATAGTCTCTATAAAGATAATAAAACAAATCCTGCCACACAGTTTAGTTGTTCAAAATGCTTGGCTTGCGTTGAAAAATGTCCGTCAAAGAGCTTAAAATATACAATTTAATTTAAAACGTATTGTAGAAGAAAAACACACTTCAGACATTTGCGCTTCATTACCTCAAAGCGACCAGTACACAAGCCTGTATCGCTATCAGCTGTTTTTCCTTTATTAATGATAATAGCTCCGAGTCATAAGTGCCTGGCTGAAGCCATATGTTTTTTATACCTAAGTCTGCAGCTTCCTCTATAAAAGCCTTGCCTCTTTTAGGGGACACCACCATATCCAAAACCTCCGGTTTCTGAGGCAATGATGACAGATTTGAGTAGCATTGATCGCCTTCCACATTATCATACATAGGGTTTACCGGATATACTGTATAGCCTTCGGATTTTAACCTCTGATAAATAATGTTGCCGAACTTATCGGGATCGTTGTTAGCTCCTATTACAGCCCATATTTTCTTTTCCAGCATTGACTCCATAATATCCATATTTCTGTTCAATATTAACGCCGCCTATCTGTATAGTATTTTAGTAATGTATTTTTCTATAAGTTTATCACAAACTGAAGAGAAATATAAAACAATGTTTGACATGAAACCAAAAGGTGTTATATAATTACATTAAGAAACCAATTGGTTGCATAATGTTTTGAACGGAGGTGTAATAGTGAAGAACAGAACAGAAGATATGCTGCCGGATATAGAAAGATCCATGATAATGGAGGCTTCCATTCAGAAAGTATGGAATGCAATCGCAACCTCTGAAGGATTGGCATCATGGCTGATGCCTAATGATTTTCAGCCGGTGCTTGGATGTGAGTTTACCTTTCAATCTGAGCCTAAGCATGGATGGGACGGAGTTGTGCACTGCAAGGTTATGGAGCTCATTCCCCCGGAACGAATCGGCTTTACCTGGGTCGGTAATAATATGGACCAGTATGTTTCCTTTGAACTGGTACCATTGGAGAAGAATGCGACACAATTCATACTGGTTCATTCAGGGTGGAAGTCAGAACATGCAATGATACGTGAGATTATGTATGAAGGCTGGGGCTATATCACAGAAGACCTGCGTAAAAAGATGGGTGATGAAAATGATGGATACCTATCCTAAACATGATGTATTTCAAGCTATAGCAGATCCTACCCGTAGGGAGCTGCTGAGTTTGCTTGCTGAAAAGGAGCTGCCAGTCATGGAAATCAGCGGCTATTTTCCTATGAGTCGTACAGCTGTTTCCAAGCATTTGCATATTCTAAAGGAGGCAGGTCTTGTAAGTGAAAGAAAAATCGGGCGGGAGACGCGATATAAGCTCCAGCCGGAGCCCCTTCTGGAGCTGAAAAGATGGCTTTCATATTATGAGAGGTTTTGGGACAGCAAGCTGGCTGCACTAAAAAACTTTGTGGAAGCAAAAGGGAAAGACAGCTAAATACTATATTCCAACTAAAGAAGGAGATAAGAGCAAATGAAAAGAATTATACCAGAGATTTTTGTCAGCGACTGTAAAGGGGCACTTGAATATTACAGGGAATTATTCGGTGGAGAAATAAAAAACGTCCAGATGGCGGACGGAAAAGAAATGTTTAAAGGCTTAGAAGGAAAGGTAATCCATTCTGAACTTCATATTAATCCTGATTGTGTGCTGTATCTTGTAGATATTCTCGGCGGTGATAAAACATCAGGCAATGCGAATCTATTATTAGAGCTTGACAGCGAGGAAGAAATCAACAGAATATATTCAGTATTAAGCAAAGATGGAGCTGTGGAATTTGAATTGCAGAAAACCTTCTGGGGTGCTTACCATGCGGTAGTGACCGATGGCTATGGTAACACATGGGGCTTGAATTATACGCTTAAATAATATAAGTATAAAATAAACTCGTCGTTAGCGGCGAGTTTTTGTTTGTTTACAGTTTTAGGGAAACGTAGTAGAATGGATTAAGAACATATGTTTGCCAAATACATAATTAAGTCAACGGGAGAAGATGCTATGCAGGATAAAACGATTCAAATATTGCAGGAATACTTCGGATATTCCACATTCAAGCTGGGACAGAAATCAATAATTGATAAGATATTAAGCGGGCACGATGTGCTGGGCATTATGCCTACCGGAGCAGGCAAGTCCCTATGCTTTCAAATACCTGCCCTGGTACTTGAAGGAACAGCAATAGTCATTTCCCCGCTCATTTCCCTTATGAAGGATCAAGTGGACACTTTGAATGAAATGGGTATCAAGGCAGCATTTATCAACAGCTCACTTGGTTTGCAGGAATATCGAAGCGTGGTGGCAAATGCAAAATCCGGAGTGTACAAGCTGCTTTACATCGCCCCTGAAAGATTGGATACCGAGGGTTTCTGGGAGCTTCTATCGGAGTTGAACATATCTCTAATAGCTGTGGACGAAGCACACTGTGTTTCTGAGTGGGGGCATGATTTTAGACCGAGCTATACCAGGATAGCCGACATGATAGCAAGACTGCCTAAACGACCGGTTGTAGCTGGCTTTACTGCTACTGCAACCCCACAAGTTAAAGCTGATATCGAAAAACTGTTGATGCTTAAAAAGCCTTATGTTTTAGTAACGGGATTTGATAGAGAAAACCTGTATTTTGAGGTAGACAAGCCAGCCGAAAAATTCGGTTTCCTTTTAGAATATATTAAGAAGCATGTCGGTAGTGCAGGTGTTATCTATTGCGCAACAAGAAAAACAGTGGAAAGTGTATGCGAAAAGCTGAACAAGAAGGGCATTGCAGCAACTCGGTACCACGCAGGTCTTAATGACAGCGAGAGGACAAAAAACCAAGAAGCATTCATATATGATAGAGCACAGTTAATTGTGGCGACAAATGCCTTTGGAATGGGTATAGATAAGTCCAATATCCGTTATGTCGTCCACTACAATATGCCTAAGACCATGGAAAACTATTATCAGGAGGCAGGCAGGGCAGGCCGTGACGGGGAAAAAGCCGACTGCATCCTGCTCTACAGTGCGGCGGATATAATTACAAATAAATTGTTGATTGAAAATAGCAGTGACAACACGGATAAAACCAGTGACTACAAGAAGCTTCAGGAAATGGTGGATTACTGCAACACTGACAGCTGTTTAAGAAGATATATATTAAGATACTTCGGTGAGGAGGATTCGCCGGAGGAATGCGATAACTGCGGAAATTGCACGAATACTATTGAAAGCACAAACATCACAGTGGAGGCGCAGAAAATATTCTCCTGCATAAAAAGAACAGGTGAACGCTTCGGAAGCAGTGTAGTAACTGATGTCTTAAAGGGCTCAAATTCTGAAAAGCTGAGACAGCTGGGTTTTGACAGGCTGCCAACCTATGGTCTGATGAAGGAATACTCAAAGGATACAATAAAAGAGATTATCGCATATTTAATATCAGAGAGTCTTCTGGCTGTAAGAGGGGATAAATATCCGGTACTCGCATTGAATCCGAATGCCTACAGCATCTTGAAGGGGGAAGGGGAGCTTCATATAAAGCGGCTTATGGTGAAAGAGCAGTCTAAAGCACAGAAATCCAAGCTCAACATTGATAATGCGTTATTCGAAAAATTGCGCCAGCTTCGAAAGACAATAGCAGACAAGCAGAATGTGCCGCCCTTCGTGGTGTTCTCTGATGCAACCTTGAATGATATGTGTCTGAAGCTGCCCACAAGCTATGAGGCCATGCTTGACGTATCGGGCATTGGGAAGTTCAAGCTGGAGAAGTACGGCGACAGATTTTTAGAATTAATAGCTGAGTATGTCTGCGAAAACAATATTAAACCTCCAGAGCTTGTGATAGAAAAGCAAGAGAAGTGCAGTGTTAAAAATGAGCCTAAAAAGGACACCCGTCTTTTAACCTATGAGCTTTATACCGCTGGCAGAACAATGAAGGAAATATGTGAGGAGCGGGGATTATCGCAAGTGACAATAGAAGGGCATCTGATTGACTGTTTGGAAAAGGGTTTGCCCCTCGAATATGAATGCTTCATTCCGGAGGATATGGAGTCTGAAATTCTACATGCAATTGAAACCTATGGTACTGAAAAGCTGAAGCCGATAAAGGAAGCATTACCTCCTGAGATTACTTATACAACGATAAAATTCGCTATCTGGAAGTATAAGAGCATCTCGGGGCAAGCTTTATAGGGATTCAAGGAAAATATTAAACAAATAGGGAAATCAATATTTATACCTGCTATGTTAGGCATGGGGATATGTGTTGGATTGGTGTACTTTGGATTCAGGAGATTAGAAAAAAAGAAAAGATATTAATCACACTCGCCGGAAACGGCGAGTTTTTTTATGATAAAACGGGACTACTATGTGATAAACTTTACCAATATATATGATTTAAATCACATATATTGGAATTATAATATAGTACTATTTTATTAATGGAAGACAAAATACTATTCAGTGCTATTAGTAAAAGGGCGTAAATCTAATAAATTGTGAGAAAAATGCAAAGAATAGCCACATTGAACAATGGAAAGGAGAAATTCCTAAATAACTTCAACGTCTCGCTAACGTCATTCTGAGTATGCGAAGAATCTTCTGCTTAAGAGTTTGTCCAGAGAAAAAGCGCTCAAGTATTCCTTGAAGTATTAGATTGAACGCACTTGAGTATTTACATTGAGTATGGTGCGGATTCAATAGCAACTAAAGAAACATTTCCGCGAAATTTGAATGACATTCGTGTTACTTTGTAATCTATATGGGGTAAGGAGCTGTCGGCATGTTAAGAGAAATTGATTTGAAGAAGACTGTATATGAGCTTTCACAAGAGAACCCTGAAATAGTGAACATCATGAAGGAGTTGGGTTTTGAAAGCATTGCCAATGAGGGGATGCTGAATACGGCAGGCCGTTTTATGACTATTCCAAAAGGTGCAGCTATGAAAAGTATAAGCCTGGAAAAAATAAAGCAGGTGTTTGAGAGTAAAGGATATAAAGTAAAAGATTAAGTTCCTTCCAGGCAATAACTTGCCTGTCAGCAGTAAAGCATAGCTTTACTGACTGAACAAATTTAATGTATGTTTTGTAAACAAAACTAGGAGGGATATATATGAGTGAAATCATAAACAACCGTGAGTACAGGCAAAAGATATTGAAGGAGCTTATTATGGAGCTTCATGCAGGAAAGACGGTAGAAGATGTAAAGTCCAGGTTTGAAGAGCTTATTAAGGGAGTATCAGCCTCGGAGATATCAGAAATGGAGCAGGCTTTGATTATGGACGGTATGCCTGTGGAAGAGATACAAAACCTTTGCGATGTTCATGCTGCGGTCTTTAAAGGCTCTATCGAGGATATTCATAAGGTGCAAAGACCGGATGAAATGCCGGGGCATCCGGTGCATACCTTCAAGCTGGAAAATAGGGAGCTGGAAAAGCTCATAAACGAAAGACTGAAACCCACTTTGGAGGAGCTCAAAACAACAGACAGCAAGGAAAATATATATAAACTCCTGGAGTTTATCAATCTGCTTCTGGATATAGATAAGCACTACAGCAGGAAGGAAAACCTTCTGTTCCCTTATATGGAGAAGTATGGAATTACTGCTCCCCCGAAGGTAATGTGGGGGGTGGATGATGAGATAAGAGCTGCCATAAAGGAAGTAAAAGCAATGCTTCAAAGCTATAGTGGAGATAAGGAGCAGATTGTCAAAAAGGCTGAGGAGGCAGCGAACAGAGTTATAGAGATGATATTTAAGGAAGAGAATATCCTTTTTCCAATGGCGATGGATACCTTAGCCGAGGATGAGTGGCTGGTAATAGAGGATGAAAGCGATGAAATAGGCTACTGCCTGGTAGGGCCACAGGGTAAATGGAAGCCTGCCAGGACTGATGTTGAGGAAAAACAGAACGAGACAGCTCAAAAGGCGACTGATGGCTATTTGAAGTTTGAAACAGGGCTGCTGACGACCAAGGAGATTGGACTTATGTTCAACAGCCTTCCCCTTGATATAACCTTTGTTGATAAGGATGGAGCAGTTAAATACTTCTCCCAGGGCAAGGAAAGGATATTTCCCAGGACCAAGGCTATTATCGGAAGACAGGTGCATAACTGCCATCCTCCGGCAAGTGTCCACATAGTTGAAAAGCTGGTGGAGGACTTTAAAGCAGGCAGAAAGGACAGTGAGGATTTCTGGATAAAGATGGGCGACCTTCTCGTATACATCAGGTATTTCGCTATAAGGGATGAAAATGGAGAATATATGGGCACCATGGAAGTGACACAGAACATAAAGCCGATACAGGAATTAACAGGAGAGAAGAGATTGGTGTCAGATTAAAACAAAGCCGTGACTTGAGTCACGGTTTTGTTCATTTCACGCACACTTTTAGAATGTGGACATACTATTGTACTGAGAGAAGAACTAAAGGGAGGTGTGCCTGAAATGGACAAGGATATATTAGACCAGATGCTGCTGATTATTATACCTGTACTCACGGCTGCTGCAGCACTTGCAGTAGCCTGGTTGAGAGCCAAGACCAGGGAGATAAGCAGGAGGGCAGAAGAGGATACAGTCAAGTATAATCTTGAATTGTTGGACAAGGTAGTGCTTGAGGTAGCAGAAACGCTCAACCAGACACTTGTGGAGGAATTGGAAAAAGCCCATTCCGATGGACATCTGTCCTTTGAAGATATGGAAAGAGTCAAGCTTGAAGCACTGCAGCATACTTATTCCATAATGGATGAATCAATAATAATAATGCTCAGAAAAGTGACAAAGGATTTGGATTGCCTCATATGCAGCAAAATTGAATCAACCCTTTGCGAGTTGAAAAAGTTATCTGAAGAATGAGATAAGAAGCTTCAGAATCTCCAACGTGCTTTCGGCCTCATGACGAAACAGGCATAAGAAGGTAGGATAATTTTTGATTTTTGTAATAAATTTAGCATATATTTTCATAGATTATTATTACGAAAATATATTAACATAATTGAACTGTCTCATATTCAAATATAACGCATAAAAGGAAGTTTTGTGTGATTATATTACCTTAATTCATTCTCGCAGAACATTTATTCCCTTGAAAATTACTTCTGCGATTTATATAGGAGGTGAAGTGCAGTAGGGGTTGAACTATAAAACAAGGAGGAGCAGTATTGGAAAGATATTCTGTAGATAAGAATGATTTGAAGCACTGCATAATATCCAAAGTGGATGAAATTGTAGAATGTGTGCAAAAGCTTGGCAAAGCAGAGTTATTTCAGATTACTGTAAAATATATTAATGGAGAATTGATAACAAGCACCGATTTCGTAAACTTTAAGACTTAAGGCTGACAAACTGGAGGTATCCCTTGATGCTTCCAGTTTTTTTTTGAGCATTTAGAACATCCACACTGCACAGTCCATGAATTACTCCACAAAGTAACTAATGTTGAATTTAGTAGCATGACCACTGGTTAGGCAAAAAAAATAGAGTGATAATTTTGAATGTTAATTAAATAACTTGAGGATTTTGTCTAAATTAGAAGGAGTTATTAAAAATTTGTAGAAATTTATATTATCGGAATCGGTTACGGAGCTTATCATTTATTTATGAATGAGGTGTAAAATGGCACTTACGATAGATAATATTGCCCAAATAGCAAACGTATCACGTACTACAGTTTCTAGAGTTTTAAATAATAAACCTGATGTAAGCTCTGAAACAAGAGAGAATATTTTAAAAATAATAAGTGATAATGAGTACTATCCAAGTGTTCTGGCAAAGGGGATAATAACAAAAAAGAACTATACACTTGGTTTAGTTATTCCATATGATGTCAGCTCGATTTTTATTAATCCATTCCATTCGGAAGTAATTCGAGGGGTGTTGTCAAGAGCGGATGCTTGCGGATATCATTTATTAATAAACAGTAGTATTCGTAATAGTGACATTATTTCTATCTATAATGAAAAAAGAGTAGAGGGTATTATAATATTAAGTCCTAATGCTAACGATGCCGAACTTTTCGATAAACTTGAAAGCTCAAACATTCCTTATGTTGCAACAGCAAAGATACCGAATACAAAGTACACAAATTATGTGGATGTTGATAACGTACTTGGTGCATATACTGCTATCGAATATTTGATTACGTCAGGCCATCAACGTATAGCCATGATAACAGGACCAAGGTATCTGGTGAGCCATGAGGACAGGATTAAAGGGTATAAACAAGCACTGGAAAAAAATGGTATAAAACATGATAGCACATATTTGAGATTTGGTGATAACACTATCGAGAGTGGTTACAGCTGCACGATGCAGCTGCTGAGTTTAGATAATCCGCCAACAGCAATATTCGTTGCCGGAGATATAATGGCAGTAGGTTCAATTCAAGCAATTAACAACCGCGGATTAAGAGTTCCGCAGGATATTTCTATAGTAGGCTTCGATGATATCAAGTTCGCAGAATACTTAGACCCACCATTAACGACTATACGTCAGCCGGCAAACCAAAAAGGAGTAGAAGCATGCAATATGCTGATTGATCTTTTGGAAAACGGAACTCCAATCAAGAATCAAATGCTCCAAGTTGAGCTTGTGATTCGTAATTCCACCAGGTCGCTATTATAATACAATTACATTGATATTTTTTTAACCGGAAACGCTTCCGGTAACGATGTCGGAAACGCTTCCGTAAAAGCATATGTTGATTTAAGCGAGACAGTTCAGAAAAATGTGTAGTATTTAATAAACAAATAAATAGGAGGTATCAGTTATGGTAAAAGTTGGTGTAGTCGGATACGGAGTAATAGGGCAAAGGCTGGCAGACGGAGTTGCAAGGCAGGGCGATATGGAGCTTGTGGGTGTTGCAGATGTAGCGCCATCCTTGACAATAAGAGCAATGAAAGAAAAAGGCATGCCGTATGATTTTTACCTTGGAGCACAGGAAAACATGCAGCAATTCGTTGAGCTTGCCATTCCTATATCCGGGACTTTGGAAGAGCTAGTACAGAAGTCAGATGTAATCCTTGATGCTACAAGTGCCGGAGTAGGTGCTAAAAATAAGGAACTATATGCCAAGTATAATAAGAAAGCCATATTTCAGGGTGGAGAGAAGAATTCAGTAGCTGACGTTTTCTTCCACGGTTATGCAAATTATGAACAAGGCATAGGAAAGCAGTTCTTAAAGCTTACATCCTGCAATACTACAGGACTTATAAGATCAGTCGACTGCCTTGACAGATTATTTGGAATCGAAAAGGTTGCTATAACAATTATAAGAAGAGTTGCAGACCCGGGTGATTATCACAGAGGTCTCACAAATGCTCTACAGATAGATAAGGCTCCAAGCCACCAGGCATTGGACTTGATGACAATTATGCCTCATGTAGATGCAACAGGAATACTTGTTCATACACCTGTCACTCACGGTCACATAATAACAGTAGTCGCAACACCGAAGAAGAGGGTAACAAAGGAAGAGGCAATTGAAGCATTCAAAACTCACGATAGGATAAGAGTGGTCAGAATTGAAGACGGATTTTTAGGAAATGCTTCTCTCTTCAGGTATGCAAGAGATTTAGGAAATCCAAGGGGCGACATGTATGAGATAGCTCTATGGGAGGAATCCATAGTAACGTCTGGGGATGACATCATGTATGCAATCAATATACCTCAGGAATCTGTTACAATACCTGAGACAATGGACGGAATCAGGGCGGTTATGGAGATGGAGACAGATAGATTGAAAGCGGTTGCTGATACAAATAATTACCTGGGGTTGGGAAAATGGAAAATAAAGTAGTTGCGTACATGAAATCTATTGATGAGTTTGACTACAATGGAAAGACGGTTCTCTTGAGGATCGATGTGAACTCACCAATAGATCCGGTGACAAAGAAGATAGTAAACGAAAACAGGATAAAAATGAGTATTCCTACAATAAGGGATATTTTGGACAAGGGTGCAAAGCTCGCAATAATTGCTCATCAAGGAGACACCCTTGATTACCAGAATCTGATTGCAATGAATGAGCATGCTGAGAAGCTATCCAGGTATCTTGGATCGGAGATCAGATATATAGATGATGTATGCGGACCTGCTGCACAAGCCGCGATAAAGCAGTTGAAATCAGGTGAAGCCATACTTCTTGGCAACTTAAGATATTTGGCAGAAGAGATTTCCACCTTTGAAGATTCAGTGAAGCTGAAACCTGAAGAGATGCTTGACACCTATTTGGTAAGGAATCTGGCACCCTTGGTTGATTACTATGTAAATGACGCCTTTGCAGCGGCACATAGGAATGCTCCATCCATGGTAGCATTTCAGGAAATTAAGCCGACAGCCGGTGGAAGGCTTATGTTGCAGGAGATAACAGCTCTCACTAAGGTTATGGAAAAGCCTGAGCATCCATCGGTGTTTGTACTCGGTGGTTTGAAGATATCAGATGCCTTTGGCATGATGAAGCAGGTTCTTCAAAATGGAACTGCAGATAAAATCTTAGCCTGTGGTATGACTGGAGAGATTATGCTTCTGGCAGATGGGATATCTCTGGGAAGTAAAAAAGAAAAATTCATACAGGATAGATCCTTGGATGTGTTCATACAGCCTGCAAAGGAGTACTTGAGGGATTATCCCGGAAAGATAATATATCCCCTCGACCTTGCATATGAAAAGGATGGGAAAAGAGTAGAGGTCTTAGTGAAAGACCTTCCCATAGATGAAATGTTTATGGATGTAGGGGAAAACACCATCAGCCAGTTTAAAGAAGTGATAGGCAGTGCCGGGACAGTATTTGTCAATGGACCTGCAGGGGCTTATGAAAATAAGCTTTTTGAGAAGGGAACAAAAGAAACCTGGAATGCCATAGTAGATGCAAAGGGCTATACGGTAATAGGGGGCGGAGATACGGTAACTGCAGCTACTCGTTTTACGGATCTCGGCAAATATGATTACATCTGTACTGCAGGCGGCGCCATGGTCAGGTTCCTATCAGGAAAGAAGCTTCCACTTATTGAGGCTATGAAGAAAGCCCACAATAAGGGTCAATAAAGAATAGGCAGGGGTAGATTATGATTAGTGAAGAAAGAATGAAAGAACTGGAAATATTTGCGTTAAAGATTCGTATTGAGACGATAAAAGCGATTGGAAACCTTGGTTTCGGGCATATAGGCGGGGCTATGTCCATTGCTGATACTCTTGCGGTATTATACGGAGGGGTAATGAAAATAGACCCCAAGCATCCAACATGGGAGGACAGGGACTGGCTTGTCGTATCCAAGGGACATGCAGGTCCCGCAGTGTATGCCGCCCTTGCACTCAGGGAGTATTTTCCACTGGAAGAGCTTAATACATTGAACAAGCCGGGAACACACTTTCCAAGCCATTGCGACAGAAATCTTACAACCGGCATCGACATGACCACGGGTTCGCTGGGTCAGGGAGCTTCCACTGCTGTTGGAGTAGCTCTTGGTAATGGTATGGATGGTAGAATCAGCACTACATATCTTGTGCTTGGGGATGGAGAGTGCCAGGAAGGCCAGGTATGGGAAGCTGCTATGTTTGCAGCACAGCACAGGCTGGACAACCTTATTGCCTTTGTCGATGACAACAAGCAGCAGCTTGACGGCTATACCAGGGACATAAATGATCTTATCGATGTACAACTCAAGTTTGAGAGCTTTGGATGGCATGCCCAGAGAGTGGACGGCTCAAATGTCTCTGAAATATATGATGCCATTGCGGCAGCTAAGAAGGAAAAGGGTAAGCCTTCAGTCATAGTGCTTGACACTGTCAAGGGCAAGGGATGCTCATTTGCTGAGGGGGTGCTTGACAACCACCATATGGTTGTGAACAAGAACCAAGCTGAAGAGGCATTGAAGCTCCTTGAAGAAAAGCTGGAGAGGAAGATGAAAGCATGAGCATTGTAATTGCAAGTGAGAATATAAAAGAAGATATGATGATGAGGGATGTATACTGCAAGTCACTCATGGAATTGGCAGCTAAGGATAAGAATATTGTAGCCCTTGATGCAGACCTTATGAAATCCATGGGAATGGCTGCTTTCATGAAGGAGTACCCGGACAGGACTATTGACTGCGGAATACAGGAAGCAAACATGATAGGTGTCGCAGCCGGTTTGTCAGCAACGGGAAAGATACCCTATGCTCACAGCTTTGCTACTTTCGCTACCAGAAGATGCTATGACCAGATATTTCTGTCCGCTGCATATGCCAAGCTGAATGTGAAAATCATAGGAAGTGATCCGGGGATTACGGCAGCATTTAACGGTGGAACACACATGCCCTTCGAGGATATGGGGATTATGAGAAATGTACCCGAAATAACAATACTGGAGCCGGTAGATTCTATAATGCTCGAAGATTTGGTAAAACAGGTTGCTTATAAATACGGTGTATTTTATATACGTCTGCTGAGAAAGAATGCAGTCAGGATCTTTGAAGAGGGCTCGAAATTTGAGATAGGTAAGGCAGTAAAAATAAGGGATGGCAGGGATGTCACTATAATAGCCACAGGAATCATGGTAGCAGAGTCGTTGAAGGCTGCTGATGCACTTAGGGACAAAGGAATCAGTGCCAGGGTTGTCAATGTGTTTACTTTAAAACCCATAGACAAGGACATGATAATTCAGTGTGCCCAAGAGACAGGAGCTATTGTGACCGCTGAAAACCATAGTATAATCAACGGTCTTGGCTCAGCAGTCGCAGAAGTATTAAGCGAAAATTACCCAACGCTTTTAGCTAGGGTTGGTGTACAGGATCTGTTTGGAGAAGTGGGACCTGAAGATTATCTGAAGCAAAGATTTAACATGACCTCCGATGATATTGTGGATAATGTAGAAAAACTAGTAAAGAAAAAAGAAGAATTGAAGAGGTGAAATGACTTATGTCTATACAAGAGGAAGCACTGAAGCTTCATGCAGAATGGAAAGGCAAAATAGAAATAACAAGCAGGGTTGAGGTAAAGTCGAAGTACGACCTGGCTACAGCATATACTCCCGGTGTTGCAGAACCTTGCATTGAAATACACAAGGACGTAAGCAAGGCTTATGAATATACCAGAAAGTGGAATCTTGTAGCTGTTGTAAGTGATGGTACTGCAGTTTTAGGATTGGGTGACATAGGCCCTGAGGCAGCAATGCCTGTAATGGAGGGAAAGGCTGTGTTATTCAAGACCTTCGGAAATGTGGACGCTTTCCCTATATGCCTTGCAACCAAGGACGTAAATGAGATTGTAAATACAGTTAAGATGATATCTCCGACCTTTGGGGGTATAAACCTTGAGGATATATCCGCACCCAGGTGCTTTGAAATAGAGAAGAGACTTAAGAAGGAGCTTGACATACCTGTGTTCCATGATGATCAGCACGGTACTGCGGTGGTAGTTCTTGCAGGCATGATAAATGCGTTAAAAGTAGTTAAAAAGGAGCTTAATGATATAAAAGTCGTAGTAAACGGCAGTGGAGCAGCAGGCATCGCCATAACAAAGCTTCTGATGTCAATGGGATTAAAGACTGTGATTCTATGTGACAGGCAGGGAGCAATATATGATGGCAGAGAAGGTATGAATGCTTCCAAGGAAGAGATAGCTAAGGTTACTAATCCAAAGAAGGAGAAAGGAAGCCTGACTGTTGTGCTGAAAGGTGCTGATGTATTCATTGGAGTATCAGCCCCAGATACGGTTACTAAAGAAATGGTTGCGACCATGGCAAAGGATTCCATACTATTCGCAATGGCAAATCCGACACCGGAGATTTTCCCTGAGGATGCGAAAGCAGCAGGGGCAAGAGTGGTTGGGACAGGCCGTTCAGATTATCCGAACCAGGTTAATAATGTGCTGGCTTTCCCTGGAATCTTCAGGGGTGCGCTAGATGCAAAGGCAGCTGATATAAATGAAGCTATGAAAGTTGCTGCAGCCTACGCGATAGCCTCTCTTATAACCGATGAAGAGCTCAATGAGGAATATGTGATACCAAAGCCCTTTGACGAGAGAGTCGCATATAGAGTGGCGGAAGCAGTCTATAAAGCGGCAGTTGATTCAGGCGTAGCTAGAGTTTAGCTTGAAATATTGTTGTTAAAGGAGATAGTGAGAAATGTTCAAAATTGGTTTCGATAAAAGAGTGATTGAGTTTTTTATAAATGAAAAGAACTTCCTTGGGGAGCTTCTTCCGAACAGAATGGAAACAGAACTTACGGGAGAAGCTGAAGTAAAAAGAGCAATAGAAAACCCTATAGGGACAAAAAGGCTCAAAGATATCGTAAGACCAAGTGAAAGTGTTGCAATCATAACCAGCGACATAACCAGGCCAATGCCGAGCAAGGCAGTGCTTCCATTTGTTATAGAAGAGCTGAAGCTGGGCGGCATAGAGGAAAAGGATATTACTATAGTACTCGCTTTGGGAAGCCATAGAAAGCATACACAGGAAGAAGTCCGGTATCTTGTGGGGGAAGAAGTCTACAGCAGAATCAAATGCGTTGACAGTGATCCTGACAACTGCAAGCATCTTGGAACCTGCAACAACGGCACACCTGTGGATGTATTCAGGACAGTTGCAGAGGCTGACAGGAGAATATGCCTGGGCAATATTGAATATCACTATTTCGCAGGATACAGCGGCGGAGCAAAAGCCATAATGCCTGGAGTCTCTACAAGAGAGGCAATACAGGCTAACCATAGCAACATGGTGAATCCGAGAGCAAAGGCAGGAAGTATTGAAGATAATCCTGTAAGACAGGACATAGACCAAGTAGGAGAATTCATAACAATCGATTTTATACTGAATGTGGTACTGGACAGTAAGAAAAACATCATAAGAGCAGTTGCAGGCCACTATATCAAAGCCCATAGGGAAGGCTGCGCATTCCTGGACGACGCTTATAAGGCAACAATTCAACAGAAGGCTGACATTGTTATAACTACTCCGGGAGGGTACCCCAAGGATATCAACTTGTATCAGGCACAAAAAGCTCTCGATAATGCCAAACATGCAGTGAAGGAGGGCGGTATCGTAATACTTGCAGCATCCTGCAAGGAAGGCCTTGGGGAAGAAGTATTCGAGCAGTGGCTGCTGGAAGCTAAAAAATCTGAGGATTTGATTGAAAGAATTAAAAGGAAGTTTGAACTGGGTGGGCATAAAGCAGCAGCGATAGCTATGGTGATGCAGAGCGCGAAGGTTTATCTGGTATCGGACCTGGAAGCAGACTTTGTCAGAAAGCTATTCATGGTGCCCTTTAATGATATGCAAGAGGCAGTCGATGCAGCACTGAGGGAACAAGGAGAGGCAGCAAAGATACTATTGATGCCGTCAGGCAGTTCGACACTGCCTGTTATGGAATAAATTATTTGCACTTCATCATTAAATATCCAAAATAGGAGTGCAGGTTGCACATTGCAGAAAAGTAATTATCCATACCAATCTGTAATGAAGTAATAATGGAAGGGATGTGATATCTATAAAAAAATGTTCTTAGCATAGGATACTACCAGATTTGTACTATTAAATTAAATATCAAAAGGGGGAAGCAAATTGAAGAAAATAATAAGTTTTGCTCTAGTATTAGTTATGATGCTATCGTTAGTGGGTTGTGGCAGCAGTGCTCCAAGTGACACAAGCAAAGAAGCTGTAGCAAATGAAGTTAAAATTGGTGTTGTTCTTCCACTTACAGGCTCCTCAGCAGAGATGGGAAAGTTAGCTAAAAATGGTATTGAGCTTGCTATTAACACTATAAATGCACAAGGTGGAATAAAGTCCCTTAATGGCGCTAAGATTGTTCCAACCTATGCAGATTCAACAGGCAAACCAGAAGTAGGTGTTACAGAAATAGAGCGATTAATCGTTAAAGACAAGGTGCATGCATTGTTGGGACCTTATAACAGTAACGTTGCAGCTCCTACAGCTGAAGTTGCAGAAAAGTACTCAGCTCCATATATGTTAACTAACGCAGTTGCAGATGGTATTTTATCAAAAAGCTATAAGTATGTATTCAGAGCAAATCAGAGCTCCTCAGGCAACGCAATCGACTTAATTGGTTTCCTAAGTGATTTAGGAAAGAAAACAGGAAAGCCAGTTAAAAGTATTGCATTGGTATATGAGAGCACAGACTGGGGCAGTTCATCTGCCGAAGCATTGAAGAAAGTTGCAGCGGAAGCGGGAATTGAAGTAGTTGCTGCATTGGATTACCCAGCTAACACAGCTGACATGACTTCTATTATCGTTAAATTGAAAAGTATAAATCCCGAAGTTGTTATACCTATGTCCTATTTAAATGACGCATTATTATTCACTAAAACTGCAGCAGAGATGAAGTTGAACTCAGCAATACTTGCAGGTGGCGGTGGTTTCTCAGCACCCGCGTTTGTTGAGAAGGGCGGAAAAGCAGCAGAACACGTTATGACGCTTTCAGGATGGGATCCAGATATATTAGGCTCCAAATCGGAAGAATCCAAAAAGTTAAATGAAGAATATAAATCAAAATATGGTACTGACTTCAGCGAATACTCAGCTAATGCATGGATGTCAGCAATGGTTCTGTTTGATGCAATAGATCGTGCTGCAAGCTTAGAAGCAGCTGCAATTAAAGATGCACTTAGTGCTACTGATATGAAAGCAGATAATAAAGCACTCTTAATGCATCCTTATGATGGCATTAAGTTTAATGAAGATGTAAGAGGCATGATGAACCAGAACAAATATGCTCGTCAGATCATCGTTCAGGTTCAGAACGGAAAGTATAGAATGGTATGGCCTTTTGATATGGCTCCGAAGGATGTTCAAGTAACCTGGCCTGTACCAGCTTGGGAAAACAGATAGTAATGTAGTTAGATTCCCCCCCTCCTTCAGGAGGGGGGAAATGTTAAGGAGGGATATGCTTGAATTCACTATTACAAGCACTGATCAGCGGTATTTTGATGGGTGGAATATATGCTTTGATTGCTATTGGCTTGAGCTTGATTTTCGGAGTAATGCGAATTATAAACTTTGCTCACGGTGAATTCTTAATGGTGGGTATGTTTATCAGTTACTGGCTTATAAAAGTGACTGACATGAATCCTTATATAGCTGTTGTTATTGTTGCACTGATCATGTATGCTGTAGGATATTTGTTCCAAAAATATCCGCTTAACACACTGCTGGTAAGAGAAAAGACCAGGGAACCCATAAGCATTTTACTTTTCACTGCAGGATTGATGATAGTTCTTCAAAACCTCACGTTGATGCTGTTTGGTGCTGATGCAAGAGCTGTAGATACAATCTATACAGGACGCACTTTTGATATTGGTGCAATTATTATATCTATACCAAGGCTATATGCTTTTATAATATCAATAGTGTGCTGTGTGGGAGTATTTTATTTATTGACAAAAACAGAAGTAGGCCGTGCTATAAGAGCAACCTCACAGGATAGGAATACAGCAAAGCTTATGGGTATAAACGAAAAGAATATATATTGTACAGCTTTTGCAATTGGTTCAGCACTGGTAGGTATTGCAGGTGCCTTGCTGGTACCCTTCTATTATGTATTCCCTACTGTTGGTAATGTATTCGGACTCAGATCCTTCATTATAGTTGTAATGGGAGGAATAGGGAGCACAAAAGGTGCATTATATGGCGGCATATTGATTGGTATAGTGGAAGCCTTGGGAACTCAGTTTACTTCTCCGGCGTATGCGGAAATACTGGTATTTACTTTGTTTGTTACTGTTTTACTATGGAAACCTGCAGGATTATTCGGCACTGAGAAGGCATAACTTATAACTTCGGGGAGGTAAATTTCTGTGAAAAAGAAGGAAATTATATTAGTAATTGCTGCTTTGATCATACTTTTAGCTATACCAGTTGTAAACAGCGAGCCATATTTTCTTCAGCTATTTATAATGGTAATGCTGTTTGCTTATTGGGCTAGCTCATGGAATATCATAAGTGGTTTTTCAGGGCAGATGTCTTTAGGACATGCTGCATTCGCAGGGATTGGCGCTTATGTATCTACGGTTCTTTTCATAAACCTTAACCTGTCACCTTGGTTCGGGATGATTGTAGGTGCTTTGATTGCCGGTGTTTTTGGCTTAATTATTGGCTATCCCTGTTTTAAACTAAGAGGAACATATTTTACTCTTGCTACAATAGCTTTTTTAAATGTTGTCCGTATTTTTGTACTGGCAAACAAGGAGATATTCGGATTTGAGATAAGAGGTGCACAGGGATTGTCTGTTCCCTGGAAAGGTAATAGCTTTACCAACATGCAGTTCTTAAGCAAAGTGCCTTATTATTATCTAATACTAGCTCTACTGGTAACAGTTGTATTGGTATCTTATTTCATAAAGAAGTCCAAAATGGGGTATTACCTTGCTGCTATAAAGACTAACCAAGATGCTGCAAGATCCCTGGGAGTGAATGTAACGTATTATAAATTGGCTGCTCAGTTTATTAGTGTATTTTTTACAGCCATAGGAGGCAGCTTCTATGCGCAGTTTATACTATTTATTGATCCGCAGAGATTGTTAGGATATGATTTATCATTGGAAATGGCCATATTTTCTATTATAGGAGGACAAGGTACGGTATTGGGTCCGGTTTTGGGTGCATTTATACTTGTTCCCATATCTGAACTGACACGTGCTCATATAAGCGGTAATTTAGCTGCCCTGCCTGTAATAATATATGGTTTGTGTCTCATGGCAATAATATATTATCTGCCCGATGGTATATTAAAATATATAAACAAGCTGATTAAATTTTTTACAACAGAAAAAAAAGCTGCTAAGCCGGAAAAAGCAAATTAAAGGGGTGAGATTAAGTGAGTGATAATAGATTACTTGTAGTTGATAGTGTTACAAAAAAGTTTGGAGGACTAGTTGCTATAAATAATGTAAGTCTTCATATAGAAAGTGGCGAGATTATTGGGCTTATCGGAGCTAATGGAGCGGGAAAGACTACAATGTTCAATACTATAGCAGGCGATCTAAGTCCCACCTCTGGAAAAGTATTGTATAAAGGCAATGAAATTCAATCCTTACCTTCAAATGAAATTTGTGCTCTTGGAATTGCCCGTACGTACCAGATAGTAAAGCCATTTACAGACTTGACAGTATTGGAGAATGTAATGGTTGGAGGTTTTCTCCGTAACACCAGAACCAGTGAGGTAAGGGATAACGCATTGGAAATATTGGAATTTGTGGGCTTGCTGCACAGACGGGATGTGGTCGGAAGAGACTTGAATCTTCCGGAGCTGAAGAGAATGGAGCTTGCTCGTGCTCTTGGCACAAAACCCGACTTGCTTCTGCTTGATGAAGTTATGGCAGGGTTGAACCCTGTAGAAAGCGGCAAGTTTATAGAGCTCATCAGGAGCATAAGGGAAAAAGGCTTGACATTGCTGGTCATAGAGCATGTTATGAAAGCTATTATGAGCTTGTCTGACAGAGTATATGTAATGAATCAAGGCAACAAGATTGCAGAAGGAAAACCTGAAGATGTTGTACGAAATGAGGCAGTCATAAAATCGTATTTAGGGGAGAAAAAACATGCTTAGAGTAGAGAATATTAATGTGTTTTATGGAGGTTTCGAAGCATTAAGATCAGTATCCTTTGAGGTGCAGCCAGGGGAGATAGTGGCATTGCTTGGGGCTAATGGTGCAGGCAAAACTACGACTATCAATACAATTTCAGGACTGACTGAGTTAAAGAATGGAGAGATACTATTTAATGATGAGAAAATAAATGGCCTGCCAGCATATGAGCGCGTAAAAAGAGGAATAGTGCAAGTGCCCGAAGGGAGAAAGCTGTTTCCTACTATGACAGTACTTGAAAACCTTCTTGTAGGTTCTTATTTGGAGGAGGGGCGCAAGCATAGAGCTGAAACCTTGGATAGAGTATATGAACTGTTCCCGAAATTAGCAGAAAGAAAGAACCAAATGGCTGGCACTTTATCAGGTGGAGAGCAGCAGATGTGTGCTATCGGAAGAGGAATGATGGCAAGACCTAAGATATTGATGTTGGATGAACCCTCTTTGGGGCTTGCCCCAATTATTGTCGAGAAGATATTTGAAGCAATTGTAGAAATAAACAAGAGCGGTACTTCGATTCTGCTTGTTGAGCAAAATGTACTATTAGCTCTTGAAATTGCAAATAAGGGTTATGTAGTTGAAACAGGAGAAACAGTTTTAAAAGGCGATAGCAAAGAATTAATGGGAAATGAAGATTTGAGAAAAGCATACCTAGGCATTTAATAAGTAATGTATTGACTATTTATATATGTAAAAGAGGGGTTTTTTATGAAAGCATTAGTGTATACACCAAATGATAGAATTGATGTTGTAGAAAAGCCAAAACCGGAATTAAAATCAGGCGAGGTACTGATTAAAGTAAAATGGGCTGGAATATGCGGCTCGGACATGGTTGCATGGCAAGGTGGATTTCAAAGGATAACTAAGCCTGTAATACTTGGACATGAGTTCACAGGGGAAATTGTTGAATACTATGATAATCAGGAGGGAAAGCTTACGCTTGGAACCCGTGTGGTTGTGGAGCCTATTGACAGCTGTGGGGTGTGTGAGCCATGTAAAAACGGTCATTACAATGTATGTCGCAGCTTAAAGGTAATTGGCCTGGACAGGGAGGGAGGGTTCGCAGAGTATGTAAACGTTCCATATAATAGAGTACATGCTATTCCGGATAGTCTGAATTATGAGAGAGCTGCGCTTTGCGAGCCTGTAGCAGTGGCAATCCATATGGTCTCAAGAACAGGTATGAAATTTGGAGATAAGGTTGCAATTTTTGGAGCTGGACCTATCGGATTACTTACAGCGATAATTGCAAAGAAAGCAGGAGCTTCAAAAGTATTAATTACAGATATTAATGATTATAGGATTGGCTTAGCTAAAGAATTGGGCTTCGACGTAATTGACGGGAGGTCCTCAGATGTAAATAAAATGTTTATGGAGCAATTTGGTGTAGAGGGTGCGGATATATCCTTTGAGCTTGCAGCAAATCTGAATACACTTGATATGGCCATTAATGTAACAAAAATAAGAGGTACTGTGCTCGCGGGAGGTATTTTCAAAAAGCTGCCGACGGTAGATTTGCAGAAAATAACTCTTAAAGAACAGAAGTTAATTGGGACAAGGCTTTATACGTATACGGATTTTGAAGCTGCAATCGACTTCCTTTGTAGGGATGAGTTCCCTGTGGAGAAGCTGATAACAAAGCGATTGGGGATGACCGAGATCATCGAAAAGGGGTTTGGAGCTATAAGAAACGGTGAAGACGTGATGAAGATACTTGTAAACCCTCAGGAATAGCATCACTAATTATATTCTGTGCTTAAGGATATATTTTGTATTTGTTCTGCCATAGCTGGACATCGGGTGTTCAGTTAGGGACTCTACCCGGCCTTATAGAAGATGGAGCCTTGAAAATAAGATAAGACTTTGCTTTGACAAACTGGAGGCATCCCTTGATGCTTTCAGTTTTTATCTTGGGAATAATAGTACTATTTGTACTCTATTGAAAGGCGCAAGTGATGAAGGAAGTAATTAAGCAGGAGAAAAAGATAGAAGAATTGAGAATGCTATTGAATAATCTCATAAAGAAGAAAGGGGATTTGTTGGATAGTGAAATAATTAAAATAAGCATGCTCTTGGATGAGCATTTAGTTGAATATGACAGGCTATTGAAGAGAAAGAAGGAGCAGGAGGATCACCTGTGAACTTTTGGCACTGCGCTGCATATTATAGCAGCAGCATAATCCCAGCTGTACAGTAGTTATAACCATAATTGGATAATAGTCATGGAATAGCTGGAACATGCGTTGAATTTTCATATGGACAGGATTATAATTGAATTAATGAAAGAATATTCCTGAAATGTTCGTTGGTTTAATAATCTTAACCCGCAATTAATATTCGGGATCCTGAGTATTCTGGTGGAAACCGGGCTGGCAGCGACCAGAAGGTTGAAGCATGAATCAGGGCGCCCACCTGCTGTAGCGGCAGGTTTTAAGATTATGGCTGACGGCATTTTGGGAGGTGTAAGAAATGCTCATGAGTTATTATTTCTCCTTCCTGGGAATATAATGATTTATGGGCATTTTGTTGTGGAGGGGTTTCTATGTTTGATGGCAATATAACTGCTAATGATACCAACAGGAGGATACACGACGAGGTATTCATACAAAGCATAGACAGAAAGGAAAGAATAAAAGGTTTTCTCACAGCAAAGCTGGGAGTGGATAATGCCAGTGCGAGGGATGAAAGGCTTGCCGCTGAGATACTGGAGCAGCTTATGCGGGAAGACAGTCCACTGGTGGATGAAATTCTGGAGGATGCGGTTATATTCCTCTGCGAGCTGGAAGAAGATCCGTATGTACCGACTTTTGAAAGCAGGAGCGCAAGGGCGGCAAATACCTTCTATGACAGGTCAAAGGCAAAGGCCTATATTGATAAATACTGGAAAAGCTATAATCCTGCCTATCCATCCTTCCATCATGGAGGGGGAGACTGTGCAAATTTTATTTCGCAAGTGTTGTATGCCGGAGGGATGCCTTGGGCAGATGACAAAAATCCGGCAAACCACAAAAAGAGTGTCAACTGGTATTGCAAGCCCGGTGCGACCGGTAAAGACAGTGAGAGGCGAATAACCTTCTCATGGAAGATAGCAGCAGTATTCAAGGCTCACTGGATAAACAGGGTTGAAGTGCATAAGATTTACAGCTATACAGAAGCGATACAAAATATGAATAACCTATCCAGAGAGGTATTCTTGGGTGATGTAGTACAATTCTGCTATTCCAGCGGTGTCCCCTATCATACTCTGGCTGTAACCGGATATAACAGAGATCCTGAATATAACGTGAGAGATATTGTCCTGGCATCCCATGATATAGACTCCAACACCCGCTCTCTTTACAGGACTATGCTGCAATATCCTTCGGATTATAAGCTCAGGGTATACAATATAAAGATAGGGAGATAGGCAATAGGCAATTGGGGCGGGGGATATTTGGTTTCATAATATGAGAGTTATATGATAAGGGGAATATAACAACTTTTGTGGGAATAATAGAAAAGGCCCATATGCATTATACACATTGAGCATTTTCTGTAATTGTTCCATCTTTTATATGGTAATCTATCTTATTGCTATTACAAAACTCTATTGTTTGATATGCTAATGTATTAAAGTACTCCTTGTACCCTTTGTATTTGTTTACAAGTGGATTATAATTCAACCTGCCAAAAATTATTTTATCAACAAATTTTACTGATTCTAATATTTCGCCATAATCTTGATCAACTATGTTAGGTGTTGGGTAAGGTTCTATGCTTACCCATGTCTTGCAGCCATGATCATGTAAATACTTTAAACTGCTTATTCTGTCTGCATATGATGCAGCTCCACATTCATATTTTTGTCTAAAGACTTCATCTAACGAAACAAGTGTAATACCATACTCATTGTCGGGTGATAGACTAATTAACTCTTCAGGGAGTAAACCTTTTGTTAAAGCTGTGGTTTTAATGCCATTACTATTAAGCAGCTTAATAATTTCAATACTCATGTTTGATATTTCATCATAACCATACATAAACGGATCTGTTGTAAAGCACAGGTGTACAGATATAATATCTTTCTTATACTTCGGAATCTCCCTGGTTAATATCTCAAGCGTGTTCGCAGCAAGCTTTGGTTTGCACCATTCTTCATAATTTTTTACTTTTCCGAACCGCTTTGCCAACATCATTGCATAGCAAGGATAATTACACCCATGTGAGCACCCTTGAACATGATTTATTGTATAGTCGCCATATTCAACGCCTGTTTTATAAAGCATAGATTTTCTAATAATCGTTTCCATATTATCCTCCGGAGGTTATATATAGCAATATTATAACCTTTTTTTGGGTGATATACAAACAAACGTTCCCTCTTTTTCTATTAAAGATCCAGCAATGCGATTTGCAGCATCTTGAGCTGTCTTTTTGGGGTTTGAAACTGCAAAATATAGTGCGAATAAGGGGGCATTGTGGCTATTTTTTAAACAGACGGGGCACCTTACTGATGAGAAAACTTCGAGTAATCGGTTTCGGAAGTAACAACATATGTCTTCCTGATTCTTCCTTTCCACATCATCTTCTGAATCAAATAATGAAAGTTGAGTCTTTTCTCCATAAAGCTTAATTTTCCAATCACTTTCGCCCAATAAAGTATTAAGCCGTTCTTCATCCTTGAGCTCTATCTTACCATCTTTTCTTAACGTTCTTGTTACCACATTAAAGGGGAATAAGTACCATACATCAATAGCCTTTGTAGCTGCAATCAGCTTTAGGGTTTCAAATGACAATTCCATCTGATAAGGATCCAGGAAAGCTAACGCCCTTGTCTTAGACCAATTATAACGGTTAAGTATTGAGCTAATTATGTCGTTGCAATTTTCATTGTAAATAGTAATTTTCTTATGTGGATATTCATTTTTGAGTTTAACTAACTTTTCATAATTCTCTCTATCTTGTTCAATAAATATGTACTCATCAAATCTTGTAATATCGAGAGCAATTTTTGTTGATCCTTCCAATTCCCCTAACCTGGTATCACATTTGCCACTTCCTGCAAAAGCATCTAAATAGACCAGCTTATAGTAATGCTGATTTTTAAATACATTTGCATAAGATTCAAGATATTTTTTTAGTAATTCTAGCTTAACCATAGTCCACATGCCACCAAATTTATTGGACATAAATAACACCTACTTATAAATTTTGATTGATAAGTAAAGCAATTAGTTAGTGCTACTATTGCAAAACTTTAGTATTCTATGCAGAAATGCCAGGACCGCCTGACTTAGTATCTGCTTCGGCAAACTGTTTTGCAAGGTCATGAGCATTTAACGCAGTATCCTTATCAAGTGTTACATTAGTGAGAACCTTATCATAAAGTCTTCTATACATACTTGTAATTTCAAGTTTGCTTATTTCTTTGTCCCTTTTAATTCTATCAATTACTATTAGAGTATCTTCCACTTCTGGACTAAGCTTTCTTTTTTTGAATAGGGAGGGAACATTTACTGTAATTGCGCCAAAAAGAATCCATTCTGCGACAGGGATGTTTTGAATATCAATAATGGTTGATAAATTGTTTAAATATGGTTTAAATATTTTTATTGTAAAATAGATAACATACCCCAACCCTCCTCCAAGAGTTGTTTCTTTAGGACGCTCAAGAAATAATATGTATATTAATTTCTCTATAAGGCCTGTTCCAGAGATAATTGTATTTTGTTTATTATCCATTTGTATACCCCCGAACTAGAATGCTGTTTGTATCAAATATAATATCTATAGATTCTTCTTCTGGAAAGATTGATATTGTCTTTCCACTACCGCTTTTGAATTCGTCTGAGTTGTTTAATATAAATTCAATAATTTCTCTTGCTTCATAATTGTTTGTACCATATAAACCATTTTTTATTCGATAATTTAATAATAGTTGGTATGTTATTAATAAAACAAAGCATAAACAAATAAAAGCATTACCAACTAATATTGGTTCATCAAATCTATAACCCAGAATATTAAATAAAACTGTTATAAAAGACAGTGCAATGCTTGCTTGTAAAATTTCTTTCTGTTTACTTTTTAATAAAAGACCTATTACTGATGCTTGTTTTTTTATTTCCGCTTTCTTAGAGACCAAATTTAAGTCTCTTGACCTTTTTTCTTCTATGTTATTCAAATAATTAATTTCATATAGCTCTTCTGTTTTTATATCATTTGATGTCAATTCAACTATAAGATCTTTTCGAGCTATTTCTTCAAGTGTTTTTACATACTCATCTTTAAAATTCCTAAAGTCTTCGATCTCAAAATCTTTAATTGGCTTTTTATTATTTTGCAATATACTTTTTGTAAGCAATTTATTGTATTTTTTATAATAGGGATAATCATTTTTATTGTTAGACACTATTCTTTTTTGAAAGGAAAATTCTTTTTCAGCTTCATCCATATATTGTTGATTAAGTAAATCATAATACTTACTTAAAGTATCTTTTGCTTTTCTCTTTGAATGAAGAGATACGATATTAGAAATAACAGCCAAGGAAGCTGATGATGTTAAGCTTAAAAACATTTCTAAAAGCATTTAATCCACACCTTTCTATATGTTAATATTTATCGGTATTTAGCCAACTTATTAAATGTAAAACTCACGTGATGTTTGTACATTTTGTTTCCTAAGGTTTCAAGTATATTTGATTATGTAAATTCTAGTTATAGTCTCCGAGCATTTTACTATATCATATTAAGAAACTCATACTCTGTCAGTATCTTAATATCATGTCCTTTGCTAATTAACTCATATGCCTTTTCCTCTTTTGAACTCAATCCATCATCACCTACGAGAGACTTATCCTGAGCACCGACAACAAGATAATCAGTCTTAGCTGAAACTGCGCTTTTTAATACAGCCCCTATATCAACAACCTTCTGCATGGCATCTTTTCTCTCCAAGCTTTTTAACTCGCCTGTAAAAACAAAGTTCTTACCATAAAATGTATGGTTTGCGTTTAACTCAGATGAAGTGGCAGTTATTTCGGATATAATTATTTTTTGAAAGTGCTTGGGAGCCTTTTTACTAAACTCAAATTGTGCCTGTAGCTCGGAAAAATTCTTTATAGGAAGGCTGCTGAATGCTCGACAAAAGGATTGAAATGATTTTCGTTTAGTGTTTCTAATTGATTCAATTACAAGATTTGCACAGGTTACAGCATCAGATAGGGCATTGTGATGTTCATTTATCTCTATATCAAAATGTTCAGCTCTAGCTACCAATGACTGGCCTATTCCTTCACTTCGACATGCTCTGGTTGAAATGGGAATGCTGCATAAGTATTCGAAGTCGGGGGTGCTTAAATCGTACTCATTTAAGCAACACTTTAATACTGACATGTCAAATTGTGCGTTGTGAGCAACTATAATATTGTCATCAAAATAATGTTTGATTTGCTCCCAGCAATCCGGAAATGTTGGAGAGTCTTTTACTTGTTGTGGAGTAATACCATGAATACTAATGTTTTTTTCGTCAAAGTCGAGAGTAGGTGGTTGGATTAAAAAATACTTTGTCTCAATAATATTCATGTCTTTGACAGCCGCTAAACCCATAGAGCAAGCGCTATTATTATTCCTATTGGCAGTTTCGAAATCAATAGCAACAAAATCAAATGACATTTTCAGACCTCCTTAATTATTTTTATTTCCATGAAGCAATTTTCCAAGTAGCTTATATATCTTCATTTAAATATTTTATAGCTACAGACATAATTCTACATAATATTACTAAATATGAACATTTTACCAAGTATGGTCATATAAAAAGTTCCGTTAGGAACTAATAGTAAAATATTTTATCTATATTCAATAAACCTATCCAAATCAATTTCGGATGAGGCTTGTACACGTTTTGCCCTTAAAGGCTCCCAGTATACTTTTTCAACACGGATTTTTATCACTGGCTCTGAAACATGAAAATAGTTCGAGAGCCTTTTATAATATGTCTTTTCAAAGGGGAAGAGATTTTCAAGTAGCTCTTACTCAGATATCAGGAACTGCCCTGCAAATTCATCTGCTTCCTCTTCACAAAACTGAATCTCGCTTTCGGGTAGGTTTCTGTAATGTCCCTCAAGCTTAAGCATTATATGACCCAGCTAATGTGCAAATAAAAAATTAAGCTTCTTGTATAGATTGCTAAAAATCCTAATAATATCCTATTGTTAACTCCATAATAATACATTTCTTAATATTATGGAATAAATTTTTTGAAAACTTAGAGAAGTATGTAAGATTGTGGAGTATAAGAACACAATATTTGCATGATAAAAATATGAAGTGAGGTGGAGAAACGACTTTGATTGGGATTGCATGAAATTATATAAGCAACTCTAGAGTTATTATATAGCATGCTACAGGATTTCTCTGCCATCAAAACCTTTCACTTAATCCCCAACTCGAACCTCATGTCCCACACCTGTTTGTTCCATTACCTTTCTGCATGGCTTTTCTCTAAGCTCGAGCCACGAGGCACGCAGCACGAGGCAAATGAAGATAGCCCATGGAGTAACTTATGCTTTTTAATAACTTATTTTAATAAATGATAGTAAGCCCCCCATATAGCATGTAACACAATAGGGATATTCTACCCTTCAGTGTAAACTGAGGGGTATTTTTATTTTTTGCATTAGCCCCCAATAGCATGTAACACATTGGCAGGCTGATGAATAATATGGAAGGGAAAAAGTATAAAGGGGGGTTAATAATGACCAAAGGCTATAACTATGACCATGAGTACAAACCTGAAATGCTTGTTGCTCCACACTATGAAATACCTGTCATGGGGCCGGAATTCAAATTGGCGGAAGCTTATGTGCCTTATCAGGTACTTCAGAAGGTTTATGAGCCAATGAAAGGCCTGATGAGAGGCACTATATTCCCAGAGTTGTACCGCCCGTATGTAAAGATGAAAAAAGACAGAGAAGATTGAGGAAAGGAAGGTATTGGAGATGGATATAAGCAGAGATAGACTTGAGCTGCTTAAGGAAATAATGGCTATTGATTTCTCTTTAGTAGAGCTTAACCTGTATCTGGACACACACCCGATGGATCAAAGAGCGCTCAGGCTCCACAATGAATATGTGATGAAGCATAAGATGCTTAAGGAAAAGTATGAAAAAGACCATGAACCGCTTCATCACAGGTTTACAAGTGAATGCCCATATGAGTGGATACAAGATCCTTGGCCTTGGGAGATTGACTATGAGATGGGAGGTAAGTAATGTATGTGGATATATGAAAAGAAGCTGGAATTCCCGGCATGGGTTGAAGGCTGTGATCTTAAGATAGCAGGCCTGCTCTTCGCACAATATGGAGGCCCGGACAGTGAACTATCAGCTGGGATAAGATACCTGAGTCAAAGGTATACAATGCCAATACCGGAGGCAAAGGCAGTATTGACTGATATTGGAACAGAAGAACTTGCTCATTGGGAAATAATAGCAACTCTTATTTTCAAAATTACTGAAAGGGCGACACCAGAACAACTTAAGGCAGCTGGACTGGGGCCTCATTATATCCAGCACGGACATGACATTTATCCCCATGATGCTGTGGGTGTTCCATGGACAGCAGCTTATATACAGGCAATAGAGGATCCTATAACAAATCTCCATGAAGATCTTGCAGCAGAGCAAAAGGCAAGAACAACTTATGAACATCTTATAAATTCCACCGATGACAGAGGTGTAATAGAGACATTGAGCTTCTTAAGGGAGAGGGAAGTGGTTCACTTCCAGAGGTTCGGTGAAACTCTCAGAATGGTGCAGGAGCACATGGATCATATGAAGCATAAGAGATAGTTGAATGAAAAGGGGCATATGCCCCTTTCTACATATCTGAATTATAAGTAATACAAACTCAGCAATAAAGATTATGGTTTATTAGTAAGGTGCTTCCCGATACTCCAGGCTTTTCCTATTTTTTCGCCGATACCCCAATAGAAAAAATCATACATCGAAATAACAAACGGCTTGACTTTTGTTATATCTGGGGTATTATTGGACAAGTATTCGTTTTCCGAATACGATTCAATTACTTCACCAATAAAAATCTCATTACTACCATCAAGCTCAAGGCTACTTACTAACTTGCACTCTATGTTTATTGGGCATTCTTGAATCATAGGGACGTCTAGCAACCCGTAAAAATTATTATACAACTTGGACTTATCCTTATCTCTACCGGATACGAGCCCACAGAAATCGACCAATTCTACCATACTTGAGGAAGGAATATTAATACTGAATGCACCCTTATCATGAATTCCAAATCTGGAAAATTGCTCTTTGCTTAATGAAATTGCAATCATTGCTGGACTCTTACTTACAACTGAGCAGAATGATACAGTAATATAATTTGGTTTTTCTTGCACTTTAGTTCCCACCAGCACCACGGGAAGTGGGTATATAAGATTTCGTTTTCCGAGTTTAATCTTCTCCATAATATAACTCCTTTAGTTAAAATAGCCGGCTTTAATTATAATGTATTCTATCTATAACTAATTGACAAGTACTTACTTTATTGTGATATACTAACATAAAAGTAAGTATGGTAACGGGAGGGGCAGAAATGGAAAATAAAAATAAGAAATATACTTGTCCTGTTGATTTAACTATAGATGTGATTGGTGGAAAATGGAGCATGTGGATTATATGGTCACTACTTGACAAAACATTAAGGTTTGGTGAATTAAAAAAGTGTATACCAGGTATTACTGAAAAGATGCTCATACAACAACTTAGGTCGTTAGAAGATTATAAAGTGGTTTCTCGCAAAGTCTACACCCAGGTACCGCCAAAAGTGGAATACTCATTGACAGAACATGGGGAAAAGCTAAAACCAATACTCATGAGCATAAGAAGCTGGGGTACCGAGCACCTGGAAAAAATAAACGGATGACCGTATCTTGACCAAAATTTCTCTACAGTTTTGTGATTATATTGATAACATAATTTTAAATGACTCATATAAATGGAGTAGGAGATGTACAAGCTCCAATCTATTTAAAAGAGTGGTGAATATAGTGGTCAACAGTAGAAAAGTTGAGGACCTGCATCCGGTAGTGCGAGAACTCTGCAGAAAACATATCGAGGCTTGCAGGAAACGAGGGGTAAAAGTGCTCATAACGAATACTCTGAGGGATTCAGAATACCAGCGGTACCTGTATTCTCAAGGGCGTTCAAAGCCTGGGAATATAGTTACAAACATGAAGCTAATAGGTCCTCATGGTTTTGGCCTTGCATATGATGTGGTGCCAGTTGTAAAAGGCAGGGCAGTCTGGGATGATAAGCACCTTTGGGACATCATTGGCGAAGAGGGGAAAAAATTAAAGCTCAAATGGGGAGGAGATTGGAAGTCAATAGTAGACAAGCCTCACTTTGAGTATACGGACGGGCTGACAGCAGCACAGCTCAGAGCGGGAAAGCGCCCATCCTGGTGGGAAGCAAAAGAAGAATAAGAGGGTCTCCCTAATTGGGAGCCCCTCTTTCTAACTAGCACCTGCACTCATTCTTTGATTCAAGGAGTTCGCTTAATATTGTTTCGCAATCAACGATTACCTCGCATATGCAGTGTATATCGACGAACTTGAATTTGTCATGGCAGCGGAATACTGCAAGGTTGCCTATTACAGATACTATTTCTACGTTTTCCTGAACACAATCGTCACAGGTGTTGAGTATGATAGTAGCCCTGTTGTTTTCGTCATCTACCAGTAAGCACAGTAAATCCCTAATGTTATCCGGAAAGTGTTTTATCCTGAAATCCCTATCTCTTCTGCATTCTTTGCCCATTTAATTCACCTCCTAAAAATTTGAGGATTATAGATTTCTTTTTTCTGCCTTTGCAAGAAGCCATAAATCTATTTACAGGAGATGAGTTGGATTTTATATTCTCTCCTGTTTATACCTCTGATATCATAATATTAATTAGTACAAATAATGTGACAGCTAATATATAATGGACAAAAACTTTTTTGTACACTTATATTACCTTAAGCATTATCGCAAAAAAATTATTATTCCTATTTAATCGTTTTTGCGATTTTAATGTTCAAAATAATATTTTTTTAAGCATTGATATATGCTATTATATAGTGCATAGACAGGAGGGTTTATATGGATTACAAAAGATTAATTTCAGATACCGTGAATAAATTAGGACATTCCGAGATAGACAGGATTTTTGAGATGGCTGCCAGGATGGAGGATGTCATAGTGCTTGCTATGGGGCAGCCTGATTTCAATACCCCCGACAATGTATCACTGGCTGGAATACAAGCGATATGCAACAAGCATACAAGGTATACAGACGACCTTGGGATTGAAGAGCTGAGGGCAGCGATATCAGACTATATAGACAGAAGCTGCAGGGTGCGCTATGATCCCTCACAGGAGATAATGACCTTCGCTGGTGTAAGCAATGCTATAGACACTGCACTAAGAGCCGTGATAAACCCGGGAGATGAAATAATAGTCCACCAGCCCAGCTACAATTCTTATGTTCCCTGCATACAGCTGGCAGGGGGTAAGCCTGTAATAATAGAAACCTATGCTGAAGAAGGCTTCAAGCTAAGTCCTGATAGGCTGAGGGCTGCAATAACAGAAAAGACAAAAGCATTAATACTTTCATATCCCAATAACCCTACCGGAGCCTGCATGAACAGGGAGGAACTGATGGCATTAAGGGATGTGCTTGCAGAAAAGGATATACTGGTGTTGTCCGACGAGATATACAGCGAGATTGTATATGAGGGAGAATTCACGTGTTTTGCTGCACTTCCGGGAATGAGAGAAAAGACCATAACCTTGAACGGGGTAACAAAGAGCTTTTCCATGCCCGGCTGGAGGTTGGGATATGCCTGTGCTCCTGCCGCAATTATAGATGCGATGCTGAAGGTGCATCAATACAGTGTAATCAATGCGCCCAGCATATCACAGTACGCTGCTGTAGAAGCACTGAAGAATTGTGATGCATATGTAAGGGAGACCTTGAGTACTTATAATGTGCGGAAGGAATATATGTCACAGCGCTTCATGGAAATGGGACTCAAGTGCTTCAAACCAAAAGGGGCTATTTACTTTTTTCCATCCATCAAGGAAACCGGTTTGTCCTCCAAGGAATTCTGTGACCGGCTGCTTCATGAAGCAAAGGTGGCGGCAGTCCCGGGATATGAATTCGGAAGCTGCGGGGAGGGTTATATTAGGTGCTCCTTTACAACACCAATGGATAAAATAGAAAAAGCGATGGATCGTTTGGAAGGATTTATAAAAACCATATAGACAATGGGGATAGTGAAGGAAAATATATAGTAGTGGCAGCTTTATAGCTGTCCTTTTTTTGCTGTAGAATATGGAAGAAAAAGCTGATATAGTATAAATATATATATTCATGGCAGTATCGGTAGAATATGTTAACAGGAGGCTGAGGCTATGGGCAGAGTGCTGATAGTAAATGACAGCAGATTTGAAAGTATGATTCTTAAGGATTTATTAAGTCAGTTGGGCTACAACGTAAGCATAACCGATGAGTATGACGCTGTAAGGCAGGTTCAGAGCTTTTCTCCTGATGTGGTACTGGCAAATTATGTGATGAAGGATACCCTTGGAGATCGGCTTATCGAGAGGATTAAGACACGTTACCCCAAGGTTTTGTGCATATTGACCTCTAACAGCATAATCAACAGGGACAGCCTGAAAAGCAAAAAGATTGACGCGATATTAAGGACCCCTGTAAGCAAGGAACATATGGAAGGGGTACTTCAAAAATTATATGATGGAGGCATTTTTTAAATTTATATTTAAGCATGGGTTGAATTAATAAATGGTATATGATAGTATGAAAGTACAATATACAATTTACTGTATATTAATGAAAGGTTGAAAAGAATGAACCAATATAAAAAGCAGTTGATGTCAAAAAACGGAAGAGTTACAATGCTGCTTGCAAGGGAAATGATGAGCTATCATGAGGGATATAGGATAAATACTATTGGAGAATTTGCCGAGAGCTTCAGTATGGGCAGAGGTACAGTGCAGTCTGCGCTGAAATTCCTGCAGGAGACCGGAGCAATAAAATTGGAGTCTAAAGGTCATCTGGGGACTTATATAGAAATGATTGACTACGAAAAGCTATGGAGCATCTCCGATTTGGGCGTTTTTATGGGAGTAATGCCACTTCCGTATTCAAAACGATACGAAGGTCTTGCTACAGGTTTTTACAAGACCTTTGAAAAGGGAAGCATACCCTTCAGCCTGGCCTTCATGAGGGGTGCAACAAAAAGAATAGAGGCTTTGACACTGGGAAAGTACAATTTTGCAGTGGTATCAAAGCTGGCCGCAAATATGGAGATTGAAAAATCCTCCAGTATTGAAATCATGCATGAGTTTGGAGAAGGAAGCTATGTTGGAAACCACGTTATAATCTTTAGAGATAGCAGCATGAAGGAGATAACTGATGGAATGAGGGTGGCATTAGACCCAACTTCCATAGACCAGTTCACATTGACCTCCTATGAGTGCGAAGGTAAAAAAGTTGAGTATATCACTACTCCCTATAACCAGATATTACAGAAGCTTAAGAACAATGAAATCGATGCTGCCATATGGAATGTAGATGAAATTGAAGAAAAAAACCTTAATTTCAATATATCACCCTTCTCAAATCCAAAAACCAGGAATATAAATAAAGAGGACACAATTGCGGTGGTGGTCGTAAGCAAAAACAGCCTGGAATTCGGGGACGTACTAAGACGATTCATTGATTTCAAGGAAGTAGAGGGGATGCAGAAAAAGGTTATTAACCAAGAGGTTATCCCTATATACTAAAAATTTTTTAAATCAATATACAAAAAAGTGTACATTCAAAGTTTGGAGGAAGATTATGGATAAATTATTAATAGAGAGGCTCGATATTCTAAAAGAGGCTGGAGAAATCAGTAATGAGATCAGAGCTGCAGTCACAGAATTTGCTAAAAGCTTTGAAAAGAAATATTCTCTCACGATGACGGAAGAAAACGCATCAATGCTTATAACTCATTTGGCTATGGCATTGGCTAGGATAAAAAGAGGTGAAGAAGTCAACGCAATGGATGAATTGACCATGGATGAAATCAAACAGACAGTTATCTATAGCGAACTGCCGGAGTTTTACAGAATGATTGAGGATAAACTGCAAATAGGGCTGCCGGATTCTGAAAAGGGGTATATTGCGTTACATGCATGCGCCATTATGGCTATGTTGGAAAATGAAGGGGGGAGCAAAAATGATTAAATTTGTAGTCGGTGGTCAGGTTGAAAAGGATAATATAGTAAATCTGGTAAAAAAAATTGGAGGTGATAAGGTAGAGGTACAGGCTAAGGCCGATTTGCATGCTGCCAATGATATTAAGACAGGCAAAGCGGACTATTACCTGGGTGCATGCCATACGGGCGGCGGGGGTGCATTAAGTATGGCCATAGCTCTACTTACAAGGACCAAGTGTGTAACCGTTTCAATGCCCGGAAAACCACCGAAGGAAGAAGACGTTGTAAATGCAGTAGCTGAGGGGAAAGTAGCCTTCGGATTCACTGGAGACCATTATGAAAGGGCGGTTGACCTTATCGTAAAGGAAATACTGAAAAAGCAACAATAATTTTAAAGGGGGATTACAATGAACATTATTCTTATTGCTCTGATTGGAGCACTAGCAGCAGTAATGGCCAATATGGGAATTGCCGTTTTCAATGACGGTTTAAGACCTATAATGCCGGAGCATATTGAGGGAAGGATGACTAGAAAAGAACTTGCGGCTACATCCTTTGCAATGAGCTTTGGGCTGGTAATAGGCTTTGGGATACCCTTCTCTTTAACAGCCAGTATAATTTTGATTCACTCAATTTTATTAGGCACAGATATAATCGGAACCTTCTCGCCCGGTGGCAGGAAGGGTGCGATTATTTCTGGCGTAGTAGGCGCACTTTACGGAATCGGAATACTTAAGGGACTGGAAGGCGTAGTTAAGGCCTTTGAATTGCTGCCGGTCAATTTCATGGGAAGCCTTGGACAGGTTGGTGCACCCATTGTAATAGCTTTTGCAGCTTTCCCGGCATTAGCCACCGGATATCAATATGGTGCAAAAAAAGGCTTGATCAACCTGACTCTTTCAGTAATTGCAAGGCAGATTGCAATTATCCTAAGTCCAATTAAGCTGGGCACGGCTTCTATAAACATTAATCCTGAAGGTACTGCACTTATAGTAGGTATGGTAATACTGTTGGCATATGCAATGAGAGAGAAGTCGGAAGAAGAAGCTATAGATTTGGTTTCAGTATTCGGAGAAAGAGTAAAGAGGATAAAGAAAAACCTACCCATTCTCATGGTCGCAGGTGCTTTAGTTGCGGCTGCAACTGCTTCCAACCTGATGGCCGGTGACCCTATATCCCTGAACCTGTTAAAGGAAGGGAAGAATATTGATGCAGGCTTTGCTGCCCTGGCCAGAGGTATTGGGTTTATACCGCTTATAGCCTCAACAGCAATTGCTACTGGGGTATATGGACCTGTAGGAATGACCTTTGTATTTGCAATAGGTTTGTTTGTGGGGAATCCACTGATTGCCGCCGTACTAGGTGCAGTGGTAATAGGTGTTGAAGTGCTGCTGCTGGACCAGATTGCAAAATTCCTGGATAAATTCCCAGGTATAAGAAAGTCCGGAGACAATATAAGAACAGCTATGTCGAAGCTTTTGGAGATAGCACTGTTGGTTGGTGGTATGAATGCAGCAAATGCAATAGCTCCAGGAATTGGCTTCTTTGTTGTTGTTGGTCTATATATATTAAATGAGATAGCAGGCAAGCCGGTAGTGCGTATGGCTGTTGGGCCTATTGCCGCCATTGTAGTAGGTATACTTATAAATATACTTGCTTTGGTAGGACTGTTTACACCTCCGGTATAAAAGTTTTATTATAAATACTCTCATAAAGCCAAGGATTTCCTTGGCTTTATGAGAAAAAAAGGAGTATGGCTATGGACACAACTCAGAATAACCTGCTGCAGCAGATGAAGAAATTAAATAAAGCAATGCTGAAAGCAAAGGAGTTGGAGGGGAAAAGCGTAGTTTATTTCAGGAAGGAAGTTCTGGAAGAGGCTGTAATTACTTTGTCAGAGAATCCCAATGCAGCTTTGACGCTGTTCGGAGTAAAGAATACAGGGCAGATTGACCCTGGCATGGTCAGAAAGCTTCAAAGTATTAAGGGGTATTTATTTCATACCATTGACAAGATGGCTGAGAGAGGAAGGGCTATAGACACAGACCTTCTAAACCCTTTGACAGGCAGAGTAATGACAGGCTCCTCCAGTGGAGGCTGTGTGAACATATTAAAAGGTATTAATGATATAGCTATCGGTACTGACGGAGGGGGATCGGTTCTCGCTCCTGCCATAAGCACGGGACTTTATTCCATTATGGCAAAAGGAATGGGACTTGCAGGAAACAAGGCTCGTGTATCAACTGATGATATTACCTTCATTCCTGGCATAGGAGTAATATCTCACAGTTATGAACTATGCAAGAAAACAATAACTATTCTTGGGAATTTTACCGAAATCCTACATGAAGAATTAAAAGGAAAAAGACTTCGCATCGCTATTCCAAGTGGAGGATCAGTTACACTGCCGGGGGGGCAGGATATGAGGGCAATGCTCAGCAAGACAGTGGAAGGGATAAATGTTTTGGCAGAGCTGGTAGAAAAGGATTTCTGCGGCATAGAAAACAGGCATAAAGCTATTGGATTGTGTAAGAGTTTGTTTGATGAGGGCATAGATGTTATAATCACTGCCGAAGGACCTGTAGACTTATTGGGCACCGGGGACTCGTTAATGGGCTGCCAAGGCTCAGTAGGAGCCGCAATTCAGGAAAGCTCAGGGAAATACCTTATGAAGGCCGCAAATATGGTGAATGCTACAGCAGTTACCATCCCGACAGGGGACTTGGGTATGGGGGTTATACTTACGGGCAAGCCTGGAGTTGATATGGGAAGAGCTGTTATAGCTCTGGGTGAAGTTGTTTCCGGACTCTATACAATGCCGGAATTATTCAGGAGTTATTTTATTGAAGGTTATACTAAAGAAGACATTGGCTTTATTTAGCAGGAGGGGGATTTGGAATGAGCATTACTACGATAGATGGAAGTGTTGCCGGGGGGGAGCTTGGGAAGACATATATACATGAGCATCTTGGTATAGACCTTTCGGGACAGAAAAAAGATTCGGATGCAAAATTCGATGAGATAGAAGCCATTATAGAAGAGCTGAAAGTCTTGAGAGATAAAGGCATTGAAACAATTGTCGATGTGACAAACCGGGGAATGGGAAGAGACCCGAAGGCTATGAGAAGAATAGCCGATGCCACCGGAATGAATGTTATCGCAAGCACCGGCTTTTATAAGGAGCCATATCTCCCTTCCTATGTATATGATATGGAGGTTGATGATATTGTAAAGCTTCTGCTTGGGGATATTCTAGACGGAATTGATGGAAGCGGTATAAAAGCTCATGTGATTGGTGAGATAGGTACAGGGAAAGACCGCATTACACCAATGGAGCTTAAAGTGTTTGAAGTCGCTGCGAGAACACATTTGGAGACAGGGAAACCCATTTCGACTCATACTACCTTGGGGACATTGGCTTTGGAGCAGTTGGAGCTTTTTAAGGGGTTTGGAATAGCGACCTCCAAGCTTGTGATTGGGCACCTTGATCTTAATTGCGATATGGACTATCACCTCCGGATTGCCGATTCAGGCTGCTTTATGGCTTTTGACACCATCGGCAAGCTGAATTATCAACCAGACGAAAAAAGGATAGATAATATTAAGGAATTGATAAACAGGGGGCATTTGAACCAAATCGTACTTTCTCAAGATATTACGAGAAAATCCCATTTGAAGATTAACGGGGGAATAGGCTACAGCTATTTGCTGGATTGTTTCATACCGAGACTTATGGACGCCGGTGTGGAGGAGAAGCATATCAATCATATGCTGTTCAGCAATCCTGCAAGATTATTAGATGTTCAGGAGGGATAATGATGAAGGCTTATCCAATACAAGCCATAGATTTGGAAAAGGCAAAGGAAATGCAGTTCAGGCTAGTTGATATCATCCATCGGAATTTTGACGGATATGAGTTTCTACAGGGTGGTGATTATGGAGTAGTGCCGGGGTTAGGCTGCCCTCGATATACCAGAAGGGTTGAAGGGATACTGGCACAGTTTTTTAGTGCTGAGGATGCGGTACTAGTTAGGGGTGCGGGCACGGGAGCCATACGAAATGTTATGAATGCGGTGCTGAAGGCGAACCAGCGCATTCTTGTGCACAAGGCGCCTATTTACCCCACTACTGAAGTTATTGTAGAAGCCATGGGGTTGAAACTGACCTTTGCGGATTTTAACAGGCTGAGTGAAATAAATGAAGTGGAGATTTCAGGAATAGACTTTGCCCTCATTCAGCATTCCAGACAGAAGCTGGATGACAGTTATAATCTGGAAGAGGTTGTAAGAACATTAAAGGGTATTAATAAAAATATGGTGATACTTATTGATGATAATTATACGGTGATGAAGGCTGAGAGGATTGGAACAGAGCTAGGTGCTGATGTCAGTGCATTTTCACTTTTTAAACTGCTGGGACCGGAAGGCATAGGCTGTGCAGTGGGCAGCAGGGCTGTTATTGATAAAATAAGAAAGCTTAATTACTCAGGGGGCAGCCAGGTTCAGGGGCATGAGGCGATGGAGGCATTGAGGTCTCTTGTTTATGCACCTGTAGCTTTAGCAATACAGGCTGAGGAAGGAAACAAAATCGTAAACAGACTGAATTCCGGAGAAGTAGAAGGTATTGATACGGCTTTTACTGCAAATGCTCAATCCAGGGTGATTCTAGTAAAGTTTAAGGAGCCTGTTGCCAATAAAATTCTAGCTAATGCTGCAAAGCTTGGTGCAGCCCCATATCCTATCGGAGCTGAATCAAGGTATGAGGTTACGGCTATGTTTTATAGGGTTTCTGGTACTTTTCTGAAATCGAATCCGGAGCTTGCGGATTTTATGATACGCATCAATCCGATGAGGGCAGGGGCTGACACAGTAATTCGAGTTTTGAAAGAAGCAGTGGAAAAAGTCGTTGAGGAAGGGAGAGCCTGAAATGTTTTTGGATATCACTTTAAAACGAAATCCCCGACTGATAAAATATGCTGCTGAGCTTCACCGAGAAGGGATAATCCGCCCAAATACTTACGTTCTTGACATGGATGCCATTATGGAGAATACCAAAATGCTGGTAGAGGCTGCAGAAAAGTATGGGATAAAGTTGTACATGATGACGAAGCAGATAGGACGAAATCCTGAGGCAGCCAGGATTATAGCAGAATGCGGGATAGAAAGAGCAGTAGCGGTAGACCCCTGGGAGGCAATATCCTTGGCAAAGTCAGGAATTAAATTGGGAAACGTCGGACATCTGGTGCAGATTCCCACAGGAATGATTCGGGAGATACTATCTTTCAGGCCTGAAGTAGTTACAGTATTTACCCTGGAAAAAGCCAGGGAGATTTCCAAAGAAGCTCTGAACATGGGGATAGTGCAGGATATTCTTTTAAGAGTAGTTGGACCCAGGGATATGATTTATGAAGGACAACTCGGCGGTTTTAAGGAAGATGAGCTTATTGCTGTCTCCAAAGAAATGAAAAAGCTGAATGGCGTTAATATTGTTGGTGTTACAGCCTTCCCATGCTTTATATTTGATCCTTTTTCCGGATGTGTCAAAAAAACAGAAAATGCAGATACCATTATCAGGTGTGCCAGAAAGCTGAGGGAGGAGTCAGGTATTGAGATAAAACAGATTAATGCACCCAGTGTTACTGCTGCGGCTTCAATGCCGCTTCTGGCAGAGTTGGGGGCAACCCATGGGGAGCCAGGTCATGGGCTTACCGGAACGACACCACTTCATGTATGTGAAGATTCGGGAGAAATACCGGCGATGGTCTATGTAAGCGAAATATCCCATTGCTTTGAAGATAAGGCCTATGCATACGGCGGTGGTTTTTACAGAAGGTCGTACATGAAGAAGGCTATGGTGGGAAAAGACTTTGAGATAATGAAAAGCAATACTTTGGAAGTTGAAGAGCTATTGCCGGAGGCAATAGACTACTATGGGATATTGAAAATAGGTGATAAAAAGGTTCAGGTGGGAGATACAGTCATTTATGCATTCCGCACGCAGGTTTTTGTTACCAGAAGCGAAGTAGCTCTGGTGAAAGGCATACAGGGGGATGCTCCCAGGATCACCGGGATATATGACAATCTGGGAAATAAAGTTAGTGCCTCGTAATGTATATCCCTTCTTGAGCATGCGAGGCACTAAATTAAGGAAGTGCTTATTAACACGATGAAAGATAAGAAATTTGTTGTGCTAATAAGCACTGGATAAGGACTGTGGCAGATATGAAAAAAAGAGCAATTGTATTGATATTGGACAGCCTTGGAGTCGGATATATGGAGGATGTACTGCAGGTACGGCCCCAGGATGAAGGGGCAAATACCTTTTGTCATATTCTTGATAAGGCTCTTGAAATACGAATACCCAATCTGGAACGCTTGGGCATTGGAAAAATACTGAAGCATCCGTGTCTGACAGCGAATTCCGCCATTTCAAGCTATGGGACACTGAATCTGGAGCATGATGGAGCCGACAGCTATGCAGGACACCAGGAAATCATGGGAACAAAACCGAAGAAGCCTTTGGTCGAGCCCTTTATCAACTATCTGGAAAGGGTAAAGGATGCCCTGGAGTCTGAAGGGTATAAAGTGGAAATACCAGATCCAGACAAGCAATATTTACTGGTTAACAGGCTTGTTGTCATAGCTGACAATATTGAGACGGATTATGGACAAATATATAACGTTACTGCTCCACTGGATAATATATCCTTTGAGGAGGTACTTCGCATAGCAAGTGTTGTAAGGGCATTAGTAAAGGTAAACCGCGTAATTGCTCTGGGAGGAGAAAACGTCACTCCACAGCATATTATTAATTGTATTGAAGTACGGGAGGACGGGCTGGTAGGAGTAAACTCTCCAAAATCTCAGGTATATAAGAAGGGATATCAATGCCGCCATATTGGGTATGGAATTGAACCTGACATGCAAATAAGCAGTATCTTGGTGAAAGCAGGGAAAGAGGTCTGCCTCATAGGAAAGATGCAGGATGTAATACAATGCGAGGGTGCAAAAGGAATACCAGCTGTGGATACTGAGCTGGTGATGAAGGAGCTTATTAAAAGTCTGGACGAAGTCAAGGTCGGTCTTATAGCTGCAACTGTTCAGGAGACGGATCTGGCAGGGCATTCGCAGGATGTGGAGCGTTATGCCAGGAAGATAATGATAGTGGACAGATATCTGAATGGTATATTCGATAAAATGGCGGAGGATGACCTTCTCATTATAAGCGCCGACCATGGAAATGATCCTACGATAGGACACAGCCAGCATACAAGGGAAAAAACCTTTTTGCTCGTATATGGTAAAAAATATAGAAGCATAAATCTTGGAGAGAGAAAGACACTTTCTGATATTGCAGCCACAATTGCTGACTTCTTTCAGGTGAAGCATCCGGAAAATGGACAGAGCTTTTATGGCATGTTGGAGGAGAAAAAAGATTGATAGTTGATGGGGAAATAGGCAGTCATCTTGAAAAATTGGGAGGTATCATGTATGTATAAGGTAGAAGTCACACTGAAAAATGAAACAGGCTTGCATGCTAGGCCGGCCAACCTATTTGCAAGGGAAGCGTCCAAATATAAGTCGGAAATAAAAGTGACGAAGGATAATAAGGAATATAACGGTAAGAGCATTATAGCTATACTTAGTATGGGAGCGGCAAAAGGGGATTCTTTAACTATTACAGCCGATGGAGCTGATGAAAAAAATGCATTGGAAGCATTGAAAAGCTTAATAGACAATGATTTTATAAAATAGAAGTAAGGAGAAATGAAGAAACTAGCTGGAAGTGTTATTATTTAATACATTTGCTTAAAAATGAGAGGGACTGACTTAAATACTTAAGGCAGACCCTCTTTTTAATGTGTTTTTAAGCTAGTGTCTGACGTTTCATAACAAATAGGAAAGTATAAATTTCCTTGGTGTACCACTTTCCGTAAATGAGTTTCATAAAAGGCTTCCTTGGTCGTTAAGATGCTTCAATGGCGGACTTTTTTGTACTTGCTTATTGCATTAGTAATCTTTTCAGTACTTAGGTCATCTTCATATTCAACTGTTATTGTATGGGATACATCGTCTACTCTCACGGCATGAACACCATCCAAGGACTGGAGCTCACCCCTCAAGTTACTGATATCATTGCTTCCCTTTAGGTTATCCATGTGAAATTTAGTAACATTCAAAAAAAATCACCTTCCTATAATATATTTCGCGAAAAACATTTTACAATCTTTATTCAGATTTCGCGTAAATGTTTTCTTTGTTGTTATTGAATTCGCACTATACCCAATATCAATACTTATGTGCGTTCAATAAACGTTTTGCGAAATATCCTTTGCAATGTTCATTCAGATTTCGCAAAAAGTTTCCTTGGTTGTTATTGAATTCGCACTATACCCAATATCAATACTTATGTGCGTTCAATATAGCTGATTGCTATTTCCTCATTATAGTATGTTTGAATAATTGCATATTATACATTGACTGGGTTTTTCTTTAAATATATAATTAATATGGCAAACAGAATAATAATCATATGGTGCCCTAACGGGTTAAAAGGGAAAACGGTGCAAAACCGTTGCAGCCCCCGCTACTGTATGTGGGTATGAAATCCGACAAGCCATTGTTATGCGAGAAGGCCGGAGAGTAAGAAGATCCACAAGCCAGGAAACCTGCCTATGATATATTTTCTACCTTCGGAGGGAGGGGAGGAGGATGTTTAATTTATTAGATATTTTCCCGCTTCCCATGCTTTAGTTTTGGGCAGCGGGTTTTTTAATGATTTAATTCACAATTATAAAGGAGATGTATTATGGAACTATTTGAAAAGATCAAAGCGGGTATAAAGCCTGCATGTGAGCACAGTATGAGGGAAGCCGCACAAAGGCTTGACAAGCTGGCAAAGCCTATTGGCAGCCTTGGCAAGCTGGAGGACCTGGCGGTGAAGATTTCCGGAATGACCGGAAAGCAGAACAATAGCTTTGAGAAGAAGGTTACAATAATAATGGCAGCTGACAATGGTGTAGTGGAAGAGGGGGTAAGCGCTTGCCCTCAAGCAGTAACTACAATACAGACAATAAACTTCTTGAAGGGCGTTACTGGTATATGTGTGCTGTCTAAGCATGCCGGTGCCGATATCAGGGTGGTTGATATAGGAATTGCGAGTGACTTGGAATATCCGGGACTTATTATCAGGAAAATAAGAAAAGGCACTTCCAATATGGCAAAAGGTCCTGCCATGAGCAGGGAGGAAGCGATAAATGCCATCGAGACAGGGATTGAAATGGTATCGCAGCTAGTTGGGGAGGGTTACAGCCTTTTTGGAACCGGTGAAATGGGAATAGGAAATACCAGCACAAGCAGTGCGGTTGCAATGACTTTTCTGGGCTGCAGCGCTGAAGAAGCAGTAGGAAAAGGTGCGGGGCTGACAGAAGAGGGCTATAACAACAAAAAGTCTGTGATTGAGAGAGCAATAAGCATAAACAGACCAGACCCCAAAGATCCCATTGATGTGCTTTCCAAGGTCGGGGGCTTTGATATCGCGGGTATGACAGGATGCTTCCTTGGTGCAGCTTACCATAGAGTACCCATTGTTGTAGATGGGTTTATCTCTGCAGCAGCTGCCCTGGCAGCATTTAGAATCAACCCGTTAATAAAGGACTTTATATTACCCTCCCACTTCTCGGAAGAACCCGGGTATAAGCTTGCAATGGACCAGATAGGGCTTAAACCTATGCTGGATCTCAACATGAGGCTGGGAGAAGGCAGCGGATGCCCCCTTGCTTTCAATATAATTGAGGCAGCGGAAGCTATAATATCTGAAATGGCAACCTTGGAAGAAGCTATGATTGAAAGTGATTTTCTTATAGATATAAGGGAGAAATAATATGGGGAAAGCAATTCTTATTACAGGCGGTGCAAGAAGCGGCAAGAGCAGCTATGCGGAGAAGCTGGCCAGGGAGCTGGAAGGCAATATCTTATATATAGCTACTTCAATACCCTTTGATGAAGAAATGAAAAACAGGGTAAAGATGCATAGGGAATCAAGACCTTCTGAATGGTATACCTATGAAGGTTACAGGAGCCTCGGTCGGGTGATATCAGAAAATGGCGTTCGATACAAGGGGATACTTCTTGATTGTGTGACAGTCATGGTTACAAATCTACTGCTGGAATACCCGGGTATAGATTATGACAATGCCGGCTATGAGGACTTTGCAGAGGTAGAGAGAGCCATAAATGCAGAGGTTGAAGAGCTTTTAGAGGGCATCAGTAAAACAGATGCCACTGTGATAATGGTTACTAATGAGCTGGGAAGCGGAATTGTACCTGAGAATCTTTTGGGGCGAGTATTCAGAGATATTGCCGGAAGAGTGAACCAGCACATTGCGGAGCAGTGCGATGAAGTCTTTCTTACAGTATGTGGACTTCCATTAAAGGTGAAATAATACGGAGGAGCCTAAAAAATGAGGATATTTATTCTTACTCTGCAGTTCCTGACCAGAATACCCATTGATGCGGACTTAAAGGCAACTGAGGAGGATTTTGCAAAGGGAGTTGTGTATTTTCCCATTGTGGGACTGATTATAGGTGCTTTTAATCTGGTAATTTTGGTTGCAGCATCAAGGCTACTGGGAGGAGTGTTCCCGATCATATGCTGCCTTATAGCGGGGACTGCCATTACGGGGGGGCTTCATGTGGATGGCCTTGCCGACACCTGTGACGGCATATTCTCTTCCCGCACCAGGGATAAAATGCTGGAGATAATGAGAGACAGCAGAATAGGTACTAACGGGACTATTGCAATAGTGTTTGACTATCTGCTGAAGCTGTCGCTGCTTGCTATGCTGTCGGGCAAGGGGCTTTATTTTGCTGTACTGCTCTCTCCCGTAGCGGCAAAAACCCTTATAGTACTGCTAATGAAGACTTCTGTATATGCACGTTCCGGTCCCGGTTTGGGCGGTCTGTACCTTGAAAAGCAGACTTTGGGAGCAACGGTGCTGGCAGCTGTGATTGGATTAGTGATAATTTCCGGCTTTTCGGGCATATGGGGTATTGTTGCCTTTGGAGGCTGTGCTTCAGTATGCTTGCTATACAGAAGCTTTATTTATACGAAGCTGCAGGGGATGACCGGGGATACCCTGGGCGCAGCCAATGAACTGCTGGAGATAGCTTTCATACTGATAATGGCTGTCATGGCAGGAAGGGGCATAATATGAAAGAACGTATGACTGAGCTATATCTCATAAGACATGGAGAGACAGAACTGAACACAAAAGGAGTATATTACGGTTGGACTGACTGCGGGCTAAGCGAGAATGGAGTCATGCAGGCAGAGGATCTGGCTGATATTCTGCAAAATGTAAGCTTTGACGATGTAATATCAAGCAGTCTCATCAGGGCGGTTGTAACTGCAGCTGTTGTAAGCGGTTTTATCCCGGCTGAGATTATAAAGGATGACAGGCTGAGGGAGCTTAATTTTGGGGATTGGGAAGGAATGCACCACAGCGAAGTAAGGGAAAAGCATAAGGAAGCATGGGAGAATTGGAGTAAGGATTGGAAAAATGCAGCTCCGCCAAGAGGTGAGAGTTTCAGTGAAATATACAGTCGTATAAAGAGCTGTATTGAGGATATATTGAAGGAATATAAAGGGAAAAGGGTGCTTGTTGTATCCCATCAGGGTGCTATGAGAATAATACCTATGGTTCTGCTGGGACTTTCTGAGGAAGCTTATTGGAGCTTTACCGCAGAGCAGGGAAGATACAGTCATTATGAGATTGATGAAAAAGGCCAATGCATTATAAGAAGAATTAACAGTGGACGGTAATGGAAGGGAAATATTATGCAAAGAAGAAATCTAAATTCAAAAAGTCTGATGATACAGGGAACAGCTTCGAGCGTAGGAAAAAGCCTGATGTGTACGGCGATTTGCAGGATACTTACCCAGGAGGGGTACAATGTGAACCCCTTCAAATCGCAGAATATGTCGTTGAACTCATATATAACCCTTGAGGGACATGAAATGGGTAGGGCGCAGGTGATGCAAGCGGAAGCCTGCGGTAAGCTGCCGGACTCCAGGATGAACCCGATACTGCTTAAGCCTACCTCTGACAGGAAATCCCAGGTGATTATTGAGGGCAGGGTTTATGCGGATATGGATGCTGTAGAATACTTTGCCTACAAGCCTCAGCTTAAAGGTCGGATATCAGAGCTTTATCATCAGCTTGAGGACTTTAGCGATATCGTTGTAATTGAAGGGGCCGGAAGCCCTGCGGAGATAAATCTCAATCATGAGGACTTTGTAAATATGGGTATGGCCAAGATAGCGAGGGCACCAGTGCTGCTTGTGGGTGATATAGACAGGGGTGGTGTTTTCGCTTCTCTGGCAGGTACGATGCTGCTCCTTAGTGAAGAGGAGAGGAAGCTTGTCAAGGGCGTGATAATAAACAAGTTCAGAGGCAGCAGAGAAATATTGGAGCCGGGGCTTAAGATGCTGGAGGACATAATTAAAGTGCCGGTGCTTGGAGTAATTCCGTACTTCAGTATGAACATAGAGGATGAGGACGGTGTTTCTGAATGGCTTAGATCCGGTGCCAGGAAGGATGGGGAGCTTGATATAGCAGTGATAAGACTGCCATATATGTCTAACCATACCGATTTCAATGCTCTAAGGCTGCATGAGGATGTATCCTTAAGCTTTGTGGAAATCGATGAAGAGCTTGGGAAACCGGATGTCATAATACTTCCGGGTACCAAGAACACCATTCATGATATGGAAGCACTTTTAAAAACAGGAATGGGCAGGAAAATATTGAAATGCCATGAAAACGGCAGCATAATCTTTGGAATCTGCGGCGGCTACCAGATGCTTGGAAAAGAGATACATGACATCCTTATGGCGGAGTCGGAAAACGGGCATTCGGAGGGTCTGGGACTTTTGAATTCAATTACCGAATTCAGGCAGAACAAGTTTACGACACTTGCAAAGGGTAAGGACAATGTTTTCGGCACTGAGGTGAGAGGCTACGAGATTCATATGGGAGAAACCAGGATGGAAGGTGAAGGGCTGCCCTTTATCGCTGTCAGTGAAAGAGGAGACACAGTAGTATCAGCACAAGACGGGTTGGTAAGTGAAGATAGAAGTGTATTTGGAACTTATATGCATGGAATATTTGACAGCTCGGAATTTGCCAGAAGCTTTTTAAACATGGTCAGGGAGCGTAAAGGATTGACCCCTTTAGCAAATACTGCCCCTGATTATTGGGAGTACAAGGAAAGCCAGTATGACAAGCTTGCAGACATAGTCAGGGATAACCTGGATATGAAAAAGCTATATGAGATACTGGAGGCTGGAGTGGATGCTTAGTATTGGTGCGGCTTTTCTGATGGATTTTGCTCTTGGTGACCCGCCATCGATGCCCCACCCTGTTAGAATTATTGGTGCCTATATCAGCTCTTTTGAAAAATATTTGAGAAGACTTGCCAAATCAGAGTTTAGCACTAAGGTAATGGGAGTACTCCTGCTTATAACCACTGTCGGTCTTTCTTACCTGCTGCCTTGGTATATCTTAAAGTTGGCAGGGGGGATTAATCCATACCTGTATCATATAGTAAATATTCTGCTGATGTATACTTGTATCGCAGCCCGCTGCCTGTCAGATGAGGGAATGAGAATTTACAAGACACTCGAGGCTGGAGATTTGGAGAAAAGCAGGAAGATGCTCTCCATGATAGTGGGAAGAGATACAGGCAGTCTCGAGGTCAGCGGAATCACAAGAGGAGCTGTTGAAACAGTGGCGGAGAACACTTCTGATGGAGTTATTGCTCCGCTGTTTTATATGTTCATTGGGGGAGCGCCTCTTGCTATGGCATATAAGGCAGTCAATACATTGGACTCTATGGTAGGCTACAAGAATGACAGGTATCTGCATTTCGGCTGTGCATCTGCCCGTTTTGACGATGTCGCCAACTACATACCTGCAAGGCTTACCGGCATACTTATGGTGCTCGCCTCAATGTTCTTGGGCTTGGATTATAAAAAGAGCTTTCAGATACTTATTAGAGACAGTAGGAAGCACAGCAGCCCCAACAGTGGGTTTCCCGAGGCAGCAGCGGCAGGAGCCCTTGGAGTACAGCTAGGAGGGACAAACCATTACTTTGGAAAGCCTGTGGAGAAGCCTACATTAGGAGAACCATTGCGTCCTCTGGATAGAAATGATATAAAAGCTACTGTCAGATTGATGTACACAACTGCAATACTTGCACTTATTTTGTTTTCCATATTATTAAGATAGGGGGGCAATGAATGAATTTTCATGGCGGAGATGTCTATAAGTACAGTGGAGAAATAATAGATTTCAGCTCAAATATAAATCCCCTGGGAATACCCGACAGCTTCAAGAGGCTGCTGTCCAAAAGGCTGGGGGATTTCACCAGGTATCCTGACATGGAATACCGAGAGGTAAGGGAGCGGATAGCGGCTTATCTTCATATAAGCAATACAGAATATATAATACCGGGGAATGGTGCAGTTGAGCTTATATACAAGCTGACAGCTTCCTCCGGTGCTGAGAGGGTAGTAAGCCTTAGCCCAACCTTCTCTGAATACAGAAGGGCAGCAAACGTGGCCGGGCTTGAGTTTAATGATATTCCTGCCTTTAGCTCAGACTTTTGCACTATTGATCTGGAAATGCTTATTAGGAATATTAAGCCCAATTCACTTGTGATTATCTGTAATCCCAATAACCCCACAGGGACCCTTATTGGGAAAACGGCGATGAAGGAGCTTGCAGCAGCTCTTTTGAAAATGGATTGCCGATTGATTATTGATGAAGCGTTCATGGAATTCACCGACAGCTACCCTGAAAACAGTATGGTTGACACTGTGGAAGAATTCATGAATACAACAGTGATTAGAGCAGCTACCAAATATTTTGGAATGCCTGGAATAAGGCTTGGTTATACAATTGCGGCAGATAAAGCAGCAGCAAAGGGTGTAAAGGAGCTAATGGAGCCCTGGAATCTGAACGCTGCAGCTGTTATTGCTGCATGCAGCATATTTGAAGACCAAGGCTATATTGAGAAGTCAAAGGTTTGGATAAAAAGTGAAAGAGAATATCTTATCGAGGAGCTTGGCGATTTCAAAGAATTAAGGGTCTATCCCACAAAGGCCAATTTTTACCTGGTTGAGCTAATAAGCAGGAGAATGTCTGCTTCACAGCTTAAGGCTGATATGGTGAAGAATGGTATATTGATAAGGACTGCAGAGGGCTTCAATGGACTTTCGGAATTTCATTTCAGGCTGGCTGTCAAGGACAGGTGTTCCAATGAAATACTTATTAAAACACTCAGAAAGCATATTAAATAAAATACGAAATTGGTCGAATAATGTAACTTAATATCGTAAATGTAACTCATAATTAAGAAATATTTATGAAAAGCATAGCACAAACAATCGGTATGTTATATAATTATCTTGTAAATTGCACATTTGGTGTAGAATTCCAATTACCTTTGTATACATGATGCAAGAACGTGGATGCGTTAAATGTGTGTTAATAATTATGGGGGTGGCATTGTGAAATTAGATAATCTGGGTGCTAAGGTGCACCGTAATCTTACAGTAGGTAAGCTGGTAGAAACAGCCCTGAAAAAAGAAGGTGCTGTTCTTACTGATACTGGAGCGTTAAGCATTAACACAGGGAAGTATACAGGCAGGTCCCCTGGAGACAGGTTTATAGTTGATGAACCGAGCATACATGACAAAATTGATTGGGGCAAGGTCAATGTACCTATCAGCACGGAAATATTTGAAGGCCTGTATAAGAAAGTGCTTGGCTACATAAAGGATAAAGAAATTTTTGTCTTCGACGGCTTTGTGGGGGCTGATAAGAATTATAGAATGCCCATCAGAGTAGTAAACGAATATGCATCCCAGAACCTTTTTGCCCAACAGCTTTTTATTAAGCCAAAAGCAGGAGAGCTGGAAGGCTTTGAGCCTGAATATACAGTAATAGCTGCACCCGGATGTCTTGCTGAAGCAGCGTTGGATGGTACAAATTCCGAAGCCTTCATTATGTTGAATTTTGCAAAGAAAATTGTAATAATTGGCGGTTCCATGTACTGTGGAGAGATAAAGAAATCTCTGTTCACAGTTATGAACTTTATACTTCCCTTAAAGGGCGTAATGCCGATGCACTGTTCAGCTAACATTGGAACAGACGGCGATGTGGCATTGTTCTTTGGATTGTCAGGCACAGGGAAGACTACTTTATCTGCTGATAAGGGAAGAAGGCTGATTGGTGACGATGAGCATGGCTGGACAGATGACGGAGTTTTCAACTTTGAGGGAGGCTGTTATGCAAAGTGCATCAAGCTTTCAAAGGAAAATGAGCCTCAGATATGGAGTGCTATCAGATTTGGTGCTGTAGTGGAAAATGTAGTCACAGACCCTGTGACAGGTGTTCCGGACTATGATAGCGAGCTGTTCACAGAAAATACACGAGCAGGATATCCTGTAACCTATATAGATAATGCAGTAGAGGAGGGATTAGGAGGCAGCCCTTCCACGTTAGTATTCCTTACTGCTGATGCCACAGGCGTGCTTCCTCCAATCGCGAAGCTTACCAGAGATCAGGCAATGTACCACTTTATGTCTGGATACACAAGCAAGATTGCAGGAACTGAAAGAGGAATTATAGAACCCGTAGCTACCTTCTCCACTTGCTTTGGAGCACCGTTTATGCCTATGAAGCCGCAGGTTTATGCAGAACTGCTCGGTAAGAAGATTGATGAGAACGATGCAAAGGTATTCCTTGTCAATACAGGCTGGAGCGGTGGCTCTTACGGGGTAGGCAAGCGTATGAAGCTTTCTTATACCAGAGCTATGGTAAATGCTGCAATAAGCGGAAAATTGAACAATGTGAAATATGATATGGATCCGATATTCGGAGTTGCTGTTCCCACTGAATGTCCGGAAGTCCCTTCAGAGGTTCTGAAGCCTGTGAATGTTTGGCAGGATAAGGCAGAATATGAGAGGACAACATTAAAGCTTGCCAAGGATTTTAACTCAAACTTCCTGAAATTCAAGGGTGTTTCTGAGGACATAGTAAATGCAGGCCCAACAGTGAAATAGGCAATAAAAAAGCGTTTATCCCTTTGGATAAACGCTTGATTTTTATGCGACCTTTTTCTCCTGTGATTTCAGGTATAAGCCTACCATCAAGGACAATATGCAGAATACGGATAAAACCCTGTAGAGAAAAAATACACCGTGGCTTTCCAGAAGCATTCCGCCGCCCAGGTTGCCTATGAAGCTCCCAAGCCCGAAGCCAAGGGAGGAAAGTATAGTAATGCCGGAGGCCTTGATGTGCTCCGGTATTATTTTGTATAGATATTGCATAGCTCCCATTAGATACAGGGGGAAGGTCACACCCTGCAAAAGCTGTATTGCTATGATTGACAAATAGCTTTGCTCTATAGAGCAGAGGAAAAATCTCAATACATATAGTCCGACAGCCCAGAGATATATGTTCAGTTCTCCGAATCTTTTCTGAAGATGGTTCCCGAAGAAGAAAGCGGGAATCTCGCAGATTGCCATAACGAACCAAATAAATCCGAGAATTGCAACACTTCCACCCGTTTTTCTCACTAGCATTGATATATAGCTGCCGTTAGCCCCTAATGCTATATTGGCTAGAAGTACCGAGAACACAAATACCATGAATTTGAATTGCTTTATCGTATCCAGAACATCTCTTATGCTGGGACGTTTTATATTCGGTTTCCCTACGGACTTTATGCCAAAGACAAGATATGCGGTTATGATGAACAATGCAGAATATAAGATAAAGCTGGCCCTCAAATCTGTCAGCTGGATTATCTTACCCAAAGCCACAGATATCAGCGCAAAGCCTATGGAGCCCATGAGACGCACCTGTCCGTAGCTGAAGGCACCTGTCTGCTCCGCTACCTCATAGCCGTACGCATCACACATAGGGGCAGCGATGCTCTGAAATATCATCAGCATGACTATCGAAGCAAGTATATATAGAAAGCTGTAGGCTGCAAGGAAATTGAAAATGAGTACAGCGCAGAATACAGAGGCGATAAACAGCGTTTTCTTTTTAGTCAGGCGCTTGTCGGTTATATAGCCCCATATTGGCTGCGCAACAATCCCCACAAGGGAATTAAGTGCAAATACCATGCCTATCTGGGTATATGAAAGATTCCGGCTTTCCAGGTACAAGGGCAGAAAGGGATAGTAGCAAGCCATAGTACCGTATAAAGCAAAATACAGAAGTTCAAATCTTAACCGGAGTGCATTGTTTTTATTTTGCATGTAAAACGCCACCCTTTAGAATATTATATAGATTATACCAGAAAAAGGATAAGTTTCAAACCATGCCGGTATGATAAACAATGGATACTCTATATGAATATTAATTATTCGGGGTTTGTAGTATAATATTTATATTGAACGCACAGGAGTATTCCTATTGGGTATAGTGCGAATTCAATAACAATCAAGGAAACCTTTTTGCGAAATTTGAATGAAGAATTTAAAAGATATTTCGCATAAAGCTTTATTACCGATAAAGGAGAGCATATATGTTTATAGTAACGGCAGCAGCCATGGTGAGAAGCGGTAAGGTTCTGATTGCACAAAGGCAGGCAGGCTCACATATGGAATATAGATGGGAGTTTCCGGGGGGCAAGCTGGAGCCTGATGAAACCCCTGAGGAGTGCATTATAAGAGAGATAAAAGAAGAACTGGACATCGAAATAGAAGTAACAGACATTTATAAAGTGGTAAAGTTCAAATATGAAGAGAAGGATATACTGCTTCTGTGTTATCTGTGCAAGATACTGAAAGGTGAAGGGAAGACCCTTGAATGCAACGATTTCAGATGGGTTGGAAAAGATGAACTTGAAGACTTTGATTTTGTTCCGGCAGATTTGCCGATAGTTGAAAAGCTTATGAGGGATGAAAGGCTTTTTGTGGAGTAGGAAGTAGCTGGCATTGAAATAATTAAGAAGCGGTTTCCCGCTTCCTAAGATTATTTGCTGTAATTCTCCCTAAGCAAGGCAAGTTCAAGTACATCAAGGTATTTGCCGTGCTTCAGAACTTCTTCCTTGTGAACTACTTCTACCTGGAAGCCGTTTGTCTTAAGTGTTTCCACGTTTCTTACATCAGTTGCAAGCACTTGCGTCTTGATTTTTCTCACATTTCCCTCGTAAAAGGCAAATTCAAGGAAGAGCTTGAGAGCCTCCTCATAGTAGCCGCCTACAATGTAGTTTTCATCTCCTATGTATTGATACATGAATCCGAAGCCATTCTTCCAGAATATGAAATCCAGGCCTATGGCGCCGATTACCTTACCATCCTTTGTCTCAATGGTCATATGGACCTCTTTGTCCACATGGCGTTTTTCCATAAGCTCCTTGAACTTTTTTACCAACTGCTCTTTATAAATAAATCTCGGCATTTCATGCACTAAGGACTCCATCATATGCGGTCGGTTCTGAAAATCTGCAAGAAAGTCCATGTCTGAAAGGGTTTGAAGCCTTATATTAACCAAGCTTCCCATGTACATTACTGATTCCCCCTTTCAAACTCTTCTTTGGTTATGCTCATTGCCATATTATCATGATACTCACCGTTTCTGTAAAGCTCCTTCTTATTGATGCCGTCAACCTTGAAACCGCATTTTTCGTAGCATCTCACAGCCCTGGCGTTGAAAGTGAATACATTCAGCTTAACCTTTCGAAGTCCCAGTTCATTAAACAGGAAGTTAAGGAATAGCTTGAGGGCTTCAGTTCCGTAGCCCTTGCTCCTGTAATCAGGATTTCCTATATAAACTGCAAAGTATGTTGTCCGGTTTTTCCAGTTAAGCATCATTACATTACAGCTTCCTATGTAGAGGCCAGCCTTGTTTTCTATAGCGAAGTTGAACCCTTCCTGATCCTCTGACATATAGCCATACCATTTTTCCAACATATCCCTTGTAGGAAATAGGTTCATTCCCATGAAATAGTTGTTGGTAATATCCTCATCAGCCTGATATCTCACTGCAAGCTCAATATCTTCCCTTTTCATAGGTCTTAAATTGACTCTCTCACCTTTAAACACTCAGGTCACCTCATTTTATTTCTTGTATGATAGCAGCAACCAACTCTGCAGTCTTTTCCATATCCTTTATGGCTATGCTTTCGGAAGTAGTATGCACGTTGGTCATTCCTATTGCCAGTGTCACTGCTTGCAAGCCTTTCCCGCTCATTATATTGGTATCGCTGCCGCCTCCTGTTGATTCCAGACTTGTTTCGAGACCTATTTTTCTAATAGCGGAGTCTACAAGCCTTATAATTTCTGCGTCCTTTGGCAGGTTAACCTCCGGATAATTCAGGTAATGTATTGTATCATGCTCTGCGCCGTACTCCCTGCAGGCAGTCTCGATGCACTCCAGCATATGCTTTGCCTGGGCTTCAACCTTGCTTCTGACCAGGCTTCTTGCTTCCATGGCAATTTCAATTTTATCGCATACTATGTTGGTAGCACCGCCACCACTTATCTTACCTACGTTTGCAGTTGTTTCCTCATCGATACGAAGAAGCTTCATGTTGTCAATAGCCCTTGCAGCCACCTGTATTGCACTGATGCCCTTTTCGGGAGCAACCCCTGCATGAGCCGCTTTTCCTTTGATTGTGCTAATTATCCTAAACTGTGCCGGTGCCTTTACTATTATTGCTCCGACATTCCCGCCGCTGTCAAGTACAAAGGCAAGCTTAGATTTGAGCCAGCTGTAATCCATATTCCTGGCTCCAACCATCCCACTTTCTTCTGATATTGTGAATGCAACCTCAATATCACCGTGAGGAATGTTGTTTTCCTTTATATATCTTACTGCTTCCAGTATCGCAGCAATCCCAGCCTTGTCATCGCCGCCTAGAATGGTTGTACCATCACTGTAGATGACCTCTTCGCGGATTACGGGCTTAATATTTTCTCCCGGGACTACCGTATCCATATGTGCACATAAGAGCACCGGCTGTGAATCGAGGGTGCCCTTGAGCCTGCCAAGAACATTACCGGTATCTCCTCCTGCCTGTTCACCTGCTTTATCGATGTATACTTCGAAATCCATTGCTTTGAGCTTTTCTGCCAATAAGGAAGCAAATTTGCCCTCTTTTAATGACAGGCTGCTTACTTTAACCATTTCGATAAACTCATTAACTAATCTTTCGGTATTCACACTAACCCCTCCTAAAAAAAATCATAATAATATTATACCACAATGTATAAATAAGGAAATAACATGCAATAAAAATGAGGTGCACAAAGCACTCCGTTCATGTCTTTTCAATTTGTTGATTTTGAGGTAGAATAAGAAAATGAGATATGTATTAACGGGGGGGAGAATATGTTTCGTACGATAGTTTGGTTTAGTTACTTTTGGTTTTATCTTATAAAGATTATGCCTGGATATTTTAAAGCAAATCGCCTTTTGAAAGAGGGAAAAATCAAAGAACGGGATATGCTGGTAGGTTCAGTAGCGTCCAAATGGGCTAAAGATTTATTAAAAATGGCAGGTGCCAGGGTAAAGGTTATCGGTGCTGAAAATGTACCGCTAGACCGTGCAGTTCTATTCGTTAGCAATCATCAAGGCAATTTTGATATACCGATATTATTGGGATATATTGATAAACCTAAAGCATTTATTGCAAAAGTCGAAATGCTCAAGATTCCAATACTTCGCACTTGGATGAAGCAAATGAACTGTGTATTTTTGGACAGGCTTGATTTGCGTCAATCCTTGCGGGTAATGAATGAGGCCACAGAATATTTAAAAAAGGGATATTCAATGGTTATTTTTCCCGAAGGCACGCGCTCAAAAGGGGAAACCATGGGAGAATTTAAAGCCGGGAGCTTAAGGATAGCAATAAAGGCAAATGTCCCTATTGTCCCTGTAACTATTAAGGGAAGCTTTAAATTAATGGAACAAAACGGGTTTATAATAAAGCCGGCAGAAGTAGAGATCGTAATATCAGAGCCTATAGAGACTTTTGGCCTCACAAAAGAGCAGACTAACGGGTTGCACGAAAAAGTGAGCTCAATTATAGCGAACAACCTAGTGTAGTAACAGGCGTGTCCGGTACTTGTGAATTAACAAAAAGGCCAGCTTATATTTTAAGCTGGCCTTAATCTTATCTCTTATGCAGTTTTTTTGCTCCTATGAAAGCAAGGCCGTTTTCTGTGAGTGCTCTTGCTGTATTGTTTACTGCGTCATGCTTCCCAAGGTAGTTGCCCAGGAGATGAGGCATATCGCCGGAGGATATGACTTCTTCCTTGTCTCTGAAGTAATCCAGGATATCCGATGGATGTTCCTGTTTAACCTCTGCATCCGGGTCACCGCCCTCATGCTTTGCTGAAATGTTCGGTACAGTGCGGGCTATTTCCATTAGCTCGTCACGCCTGTTATAAGGCTGGCGGACTATGCTCTTGTAAGTTTCGGTAATGTGATGCTCAATCCTCACATTGTTTTCAAAGCCGAACTGTCTTCTCATCAAAGAGCTTAACGCTATCGTGTCATTATTTACGGAGTTGCTGAGATTGAAGCCTATGAGAGGGGTAGTGCCGTCCTCACGAGCAAAGAGCCTTGCCATAATCAGTGTCCAGAGCACAGAGAAAGGATTGTCATTCCCCATGAAAACAGATATTTTGAACTTAATGTTGATCCCCAGCTTATAGAGCATGTAACCTAGGAATACTGTGCCGGGGTTTATATTAAGCACTTCATTTATGCCATAGTTGGTATAATAGTATAAAAGCTCGTCAATCCACATCAAACCGTGCTCATTAGGCTGACCTACACCACCGAAATATCCGGTTATGGTAGCGGGTCCCCCTAAATGGACATTTGATCCGTCGGTACCCTTGGTATCCAGGGTCTCTACATAGCTAGCGCCTACTATTTGCATTGCGGCAGCTATTGCGAGTATATCTCCGTTATCTGATTCCTGTTCCTTCATCTTTCGTACTCGTATGTATCTTCCAGGCATTATCTCCTTTTTGTCAATTGCTTGCTTTGCTTCCTCGATAAGCCATGGGAAGTACTGCAGTGCGCTTATTTCAAGAGTTACTGCCTTGCCTTCATTGAAATTCATGGCATCAGCCTTGTCACCCAAGATATTCCTTCTGTATTGGGATACCGGGATGAAAGCACCTTTGTCCCTCACGGATGTGAGCCACTCAATATCCTTAAGGTATGGGGAATCCTGATTCCTTAGGCGCTCAATCAGCTTGGGCAGCTTTTTTGCCTGCCTTGCCTGCTCATTGATCTCATCAGGTGTGCCGTACTTCTCTACTACGCTCAGGATTTCATTGATAAAACTGTTGCTGGGATCTACAAAATAATGGTTGAGTTCTTCGATGAAAGCTGCGTCAATCCTCAAACGGTCTTTTAACATAATATACCTCCTCGTATAATTTTTGGAGACATCAATAGTATTTTACAATACAGCAGGCATTTATTCAATATAAGGAAGCTGTGCATTATATTTACTTATAATGTAATTATATGGCATATATGCTTAATATTTCTATTTATTAAATTTTTGGAAGGTAAAAAATTATTTTTGTAGAAATATATATAAAAGGCCTCTATTGAAGTATTCTAAAGACTTTTGCAATATTTGAATTTCAATGTAGATTGTTTATTGCAAAACATATAGATAGTGCTTTTTAACACTACTGATAAATAATCAATCAGGTGGTCTCTCAATGGATATGAGCTTTGACTGTATCCATATTAAATATAAAAGAAAGGGTTGATCTTTTATGGCAAAAAAGAAAAGTGTATTGGATTTTTACAAGATGAAAAAGGAAGGGGATCCTGTTGCGTGGGTTACAGCCTATGATTTTCCTACAGCTTCCTTTGCTGAGCAGGCGGGTATCGACATGATATTGGTTGGAGACTCCTTGGGTATGGTGGTGCTTGGTTACGAAGGCACGATACCTGTTACTATGGAGGATTGCATATCCCACTGTCAGGCAGTAAAAAGGGGAGCACCTACTACTTGGATTATAGGTGATATGCCCTTCGGTTCTTACCAGGTATCCGATGAGCAGGCAGTGGTTAACGCAGTCAGATTCCTGAAGGAAGGTGGAGTAGACTGTATAAAGCTGGAAGGCGGAGTGAGGGTAAAGAGCAGGATTAGGGCAATAACTGATGCGGGAATAGTGGTTATGGGACATATCGGCTTAACTCCACAAAGTTCGGGTCAATTTGGAGGGTATAAAGCTCAGGGCAGGACATTGGAAAGCGCAAGGAACTTGATACAGGATGCATTGGCTGTACAGGAAGCAGGGGCTTATTCAATACTTGTAGAGGCTGTTCCACCGGAGGTTACAGAATTCCTGACCAAACTGCTTACCATCCCCGTTTATTCTATCGGTGCCGGACTCCCGTGTGACGGACAGCTCATTATAAGCGGAGATATGCTTGGCAAATTCCAAGCCTTTACTCCTAAGTTTGTAAAGAAGTATGCCAATGTAGCGGAAATCGAGACAAATGCATTCAGGGAGTACATAAAGGACGTAAAAGGAAGGCAGTTCCCGGCTGATGAGCATGTATATCATGTAATAGACAGCATGGAGGACTTTGAAAAGCTTTTTAAGGAGTTCAGATAATAAATAGAGATTGACCCATTTCAGGCCGCTTGATAAGCGGCCTTTTTTAGTATACCATAAAGGTAGAATTAACTTCATGCTTGAGAGAAATACTAAGTTTATTGCCTTTTGCCTGGAAGAAATTTATGGTATAATTAACCTCATTATATTTAACGAAGGAGTAGAGAATATGGCTATTTTGGATTGCAGAGAGACCGCAAAAAGTATCAAGGCAGAGTTGACACAAAAGGTACAAACTCTTGTGGAAAATGGTTCGAGGCCGAAGCTTGGTATAATAAGAGTAGGAAGCAGGCCGGAGGATATATCCTACGAGCGTGGTATTATGAAGAGCTGTGCAGGATTGGGTATAAGCTGTGAAGTGATGGAGCTTACTGAGGACATAAGCAGTGATAGCTTCATGGAAAAGCTGGAGGCTGCAAACAAGGATGAGAGCATACATGGCATTCTTATGTTCAGACCTCTTCCTGCTCATATAGATGAGAATAAGGCTAGGAGTATGATAAACCCGGCAAAGGATATAGATTGCATGAATCCTTACAACCTCGCCAAGGTATTTGAAGGGGACAGCTCGGGTTTTGAGCCCTGTACCCCTGCAGCAGTTATGGAAATCATAAAATACTTTGGAATAAACCTTCAAGGGGAAAATGTAGCAGTTATAGGCAGAAGCATGGTGGTGGGAAAGCCTTTGAGCATGATGCTGCTGAAGGAGAATGCTACAGTGACTATATGCCATTCAAGGACAAAGGATATAAAAAGTGTTGTGTCCCGTGCAGATATTGTAATAGCTGCCCTTGGAAAGGCCAGAGCCATTGGGGCGGATTATATCAAGCCTGGTGCTGTGGTTATAGATGTGGGGGTCAACGGGACACCGGAAGGCGGAATCTGCGGAGATGTCGACTTTGACAAGGTTAAGGATATTGCCGGGATGATAACGCCTGTGCCCGGTGGAGTAGGTGCTGTAACGACTCTGGTGCTCTTAAAGCATGTAGTGGAGGCTGCACTGCAACCTTAATGCATATAGCATACAAAGTGGAGGTAAAAAATGAAAAAGGTTATGGAAGCCTTAAGGTCTGTTAAATGGGAGGATAATGCGTTGGTTATACTGGATCAGACTAAGCTGCCCGGTGTAACTGAATTTATAAAGCTTGAAAAGGCAGAGGATGTGTGGGATGCCATATTCCACTTGAAGGTAAGGGGTGCACCTGCAATTGGAATTGCTGCCGCCTATGGACTTTGTGTGGCAATGAGGGATACGGCTGCGAATAATTCTGAGGAATTCCTGGCTGCATTAAAAAAGAGTTCCGAATATCTGGCTACTTCCAGACCTACAGCGGTGAATCTTTTCTGGGCGCTAAAAAGAATGGAGAGAATCGCTGGCGCAAATGGGGGTGGAACTGTAGAGGAACTGAAGGGTATCCTTATAAGAGAAGCTCATGCAATCAGGGATGAGGATGAAAGAATGTGCAGAGCGATAGGAGAGAATGCACTGACCCTTTTCCATGATGGAATGACGGTGCTGACCCACTGCAATGCAGGAGGCCTGGCAACCGCAATGTTCGGAACCGCCTTGGCGCCAATATACCTTGCTAAGGAAAAGGGTTGGGATATAAAGGTTTTTGCTGATGAGACAAGACCTCTGCTGCAAGGTGCAAGGCTTACTACCTGGGAGCTCCTGCAGGCTGGCGTGGATGTTACGCTTATTTGCGACAACATGGCAGCTGTAGTTATGTCAAAGGGCTTTATAGATGCTGTAATTGTAGGGTGTGACAGGGTTGCAGCCAATGGTGATACGGCCAACAAAATAGGGACTTATGGGCTGGCAGTTCTTGCAAAGGCGCACAATATACCTTTTTATATAGCGGGGCCTACTTCAACTGTAGACATGGATACCCCCAGCGGAAAAGAAATTCCAATAGAGGAGAGAAAGGCTGACGAAATCACCTGTGGCTTGGGCAGGAGGACGGCTCCTGAAGGGGTAAAGACCTTCAATCCGGCTTTTGATGTAACTCCAAATGAGCTTATAACTGCCATAATAACTGAGAAAGGCGTTATAAAGCAGCCATACAGTGAAGGCTTAAAAAAACTGTTTGAATAATTATTAAAGCCACTAATATGGGAATCAATCCCCACATTAGTGGCTTTATAGTTAATAGTCCCGAGTCATTAGTCGCTAGTCTCTAGAGATAAAGTAATGCTTCAGAGCCCTGCTTCATCCCCCTACCTCGTACCCCGCACCTCGAACCAGTCGACCTATTTCTCATTATCCAGCTTGCTGTATTCAACAGCTATCTGAGCAGCGAGCATAGCATTGTTCTTAGCCAGAGCCATATTGGCCTCAAGACTTTTTCCGGAAGTTATATCCTTGACCTTGTCAAGAAGGTATGGAGTAACTTCTTTACCCTTGATACCGTTCTTATCAGCCTCGAATAGAGCTATCTCTATTGCGTTGTCTATATTTTCCCGCTGTGCCTCATACTGCTTAGGTATTGGGTTGGCTATTATTACGCCGCCATCCAGCTTCAAATCCCATTTGGTCTTTAGTATTTTTGCACAATCCTGCGGGTTGTCTACCCTCATGGGAACCTTGAAGCCGCTCTTCCTGGTATAGAAGGCAGGGAAATCATTTGTACCATAGCCTATAACCGGGACACCCAGAGTCTCAAGCTGTTCAAGGGTGAGTCCTATATCAAGTATTGCTTTTACGCCGGCGCATACCACAGCAACATCTGTAATAGAAAGTTCGGTAAGGTCTGCTGAGATGTCAAAGCTTTTGTCTGCACCCCGGTGAACTCCGCCCATTCCTCCTGTAGCAAAGACACGGATGCCTGCATACTGGGCAAAAATCATCGTTGCGGCAACTGTTGTGCCTCCTGAAAGTCCCAGGCCTACTACATAAGGAATATCACGCCTGCTGGTCTTTATAATATCCTTTGAAGTTGCCAGAAACTCCATTTCTTCACGAGTGAGTCCTACTTTTATTCGTCCTTTGATAATCCCCATGGTAGCTGGTATGGCACCATTGTCACGGATGATTTTTTCCAAGGACAGGGCGGTATCAATATTCTCCGGATAGGGCATCCCGTGGGAGATTATGGTTGATTCAAGAGCAACTATGGGGTTGTAATATCGAAGTCCATCAAGTACTTCCTTGTTTATATCAAGATAGTCGATAAAGTGATTCATCTGTCAAACCTCCAAACATAGGTTGATATATATCAAATATAACATAAATTGTATATACTTTCAAAGGAGTTTAGGATTTCAGTAATTGTTTACATACATTATCCCCAATAGTACAACAACAATGCAATAGTAAAACCTTACTCATTACAGGGTTAGTGCTTTTTAATACAACAAATTCTAGTTAATCAAGTGTTAAAAATGCACTTCCTTGATGTTGTGCCTCTACAGGGTTAGAAATTCTTTCTGTTAAGAGGCACAAGGACATAAAAACCTATATCCGATTGTATAAATATTAAAAAATTTAAATATCTAACAAATGCTCAAAGCATTGGAATCACAACGATAGCTGAGCATATACTAATATTTGTTGAAGAAAACTGTAAAAAAAGGCAAAAAAATATGTTGACTTATATCTCTGTAGTTGATAATATCTTCTTTAAATACCGCGACACGAAATGCGCGATGAGAAAGGAAATTGTGACTATGCCAAATATGAATATAAATAAAAATTGTTTTGTAAGCACAATTTCATACATAATATCCAGGATTATGCAATGGACAGTCCTAGCCATACTAATATGTGGCCTGGTGCTATCCATTATTACAGGCATAATCCTAATTGTCGTGCAGCTAATTATAAGCACACTAATTATTATAGGCCTAATTATAAGCCTAATACAGATTATTAAAAACTTAATGACAATAAAAACGATGACAGGAAAAAGTAGACAGATTTTATTCATTCAGAGAGTGGAGGTAGGTGCGAATCCATAGGATGAATTTGTTGAAATCTCATCCTTGAGTTGCAGGCTGAAATAATAGTAAGCCCCGCCGGCTAAGCCGTTAAAGAAATGAGAATAAAATTGGGTGGTACCGCAAAAGACTTTTTGCCCCAGTATTGGGCAGAAAGTCTTTTTTTATTTATAAAAAATTAAAAATATGGAGGAATGAAAAATGGGAAATGCAAAGATGTACTACGAAAAAGATGGGAATCTGGAGGTTTTTAAAGGTAAAAAGGTAGCCGTTATAGGCTATGGAAGTCAGGGCCACGCTCATGCGCTGAACCTTAAGGAAAACGGGGTTGATGTATGTGTAGGACTTTACAATGGGAGCAAATCCTGGGAGAGTGCAGAGCAGGAAGGATTGGAAGTATTTGAGGCAGCAGAGGCTGTTAAAAAGTCGGATTTCATTATGATTCTGGTGCCTGATGAAAAGCAGAGGTCGCTCTATAAGGAATCAGTAGAGCCTTATCTGGTAGAAGGAAAGTCCTTGATATTTGCCCATGGCTTCAACATCCATTATGGGCAGGTAGTACCTCCGAAGAATGTTGATGTATTCATGGTGGCGCCAAAGGGGCCGGGGCATACAGTAAGAAGCCAGTTCAAGGAAGGAAAAGGCGTGCCATGTCTCATAGCAGTATATCAGGATTATTCAGGCAATGCAAAAGCCAATGCTCTGGCCTATGCAAAGGGTATAGGTGGTACCAGGGCAGGAGTGCTGGAGACAACCTTCAAGGAGGAAACAGAAACTGACCTTTTTGGCGAACAGGCTGTACTTTGCGGGGGTGTAACCGAGCTTATGAAGGCAGGCTTTGAGACTTTAGTAGAGGCGGGTTATCAGCCGGAAAGCGCATATTTCGAGTGTTTACATGAGATGAAGCTCATAGTTGATTTGATAAACCAAGGTGGCTTAAGCTACATGAGATATTCAATAAGTGATACTGCAGAATACGGCGATTATGCCACTGGAAAAAGAATAGTCACCCAAGAAACACGTAAGGAAATGAAAAAGGTTTTATCTGAAATACAGGATGGTACTTTCGCAAAAGAATGGATACTTGAGAACCAGGCTAACAGACCTGCTTTCAACGCTATGAGGAAGAGGGAGCAGGGACACCAGATGGAGCAGGTAGGAAAAGAGCTAAGGAAGATGATGTCATGGATTGATAATAAATAAAAATAGTTTAGGGGGTTTTTATTATGTCGAAAAGGATATACATCTTCGATACTACATTGAGGGATGGGGAGCAATCCCCCGGTATAAGCCTCAACATCAATGAAAAGCTGCAAATTGCAAAGCAGCTGGAACAGCTTGGAGTTGATATTATAGAGGCAGGTTTTCCGGTGGCTTCAAATGGCGACTTTGAAGGGGTAAAGGCAATAGCGACGAATATCAGAAATTCCACTGTTGCTGCCTTGGCGAGAACTGTCAGACAGGATGTTGACAGAGCATGGGAAGCCCTTAAATATGCAGCGCAGCCGAGAATCCACACTTTTATTGCTACTTCGGACATACACATGAAATACAAGCTGAAAATGGAACGGTCTGAGGTGCTTGAGAAAGCAATAGAAACGGTTTCCTATGCCAGAAGTCTTTGCCCTGAAGTGGAATTTTCTCCTGAGGATGCAACTAGGACAGATGTCGAGTTTCTGTACAGGATTTTGGAAGCGGTAATCAAAGCAGGTGCAAGGGTAGTAAACATCCCGGATACTGTAGGGTACTTGACACCAGCTGAAATCGGGAGACTCATCTGCGGTATCAGAAACAATGTAAGCAATATCGACAAGGCTATAATAAGCGTACACTGCCACAATGACTTGGGAATGGCTGTAGCAAACACTCTGTCAGCTATAGAAAACGGTGCCGGACAAGTGGAGTGCACAGTAAACGGACTGGGCGAACGGGCGGGAAATGCTTCTTTGGAAGAAGTCGTAATGTCGCTTAGGACCAGGAAGGATTACTACAATGCTTATACAGGAGTGATTACCGAAAAGATATACAGAACCAGTTCCATGATAAGCTTTTCCACAGGGGTGCCGGTGCCGCCCAATAAGGCGATTGTGGGAGCAAATGCCTTTGCTCATGAATCCGGTATACACCAGCATGGGGTGATGGCAAACAGAGAGACCTACGAGATAATGACTCCTGAGTCGGTGGGGTTGAAACAAAGCAAGATGGTATTGGGGAAACACTCGGGAAGACACGCATTCGAGGAAAAACTTAAGGAGCTGGGGTTCATCAACCTGAAGCAGGAGGATGTAAATATAGCGTTTCAAAGGTTCAAGGATCTGACTGATAAAAAGAAGTTTATTATGGACAGGGACATTGAGGCTCTGGTCACACAGGAGGCAAGGAAGGTTATGGAAACATATAAATTGGAACACTTCCAGATATCAAGTGGCAGTAGTATTACATCAACCTCAACAGTAAAAATCAGATTTGAGGACAAGGTTTTGGAGGAGGCTGCCTGCGGTGACGGACCTGTTGATGCAACCTTCAAAGCTATTGACAGGGCGATAGGGATGAGTATAAAGCTTGAAGACTATTTTATAAAGGCTGCCACTGGCGGTAAGGATGCTCAGGGAGAAGTCACAGTAAAGATTTCAAAGGATAAAAAGAAATTTGTGGGTTATGGAGTTAGCACAGATATAATTGAAGCTAGCGCAAAGGCTTATGTGAGTGCAGTAAACCACATGGTATTCAAACCTGAGGATCAGACCATATGTGAAGTAAAAGAACTGGTAATAGCGAATAGCAACAACTATTTCGGAGAAGGAGATGAGGGCAATTGGGAATTCGAAATACTTGATAACCTATGATTCTACTTTAAGAGATGGGGCACAGGGAGAGGGCATATCCTTCACAGTAGACGACAAGCTGAATATTACCAGAAAGCTGGACGAATTTGGAATTAACTATATAGAGGCGGGTAACCCGGGGTCAAACCCTAAGGATATGGAATATTTCAGGAAGGTTAAAAAACTAAGGCTTAAGAACTCAAAGCTGGCTGCTTTTGGCAGTACCAGAAGAGCAAATATTGAAGTTCATGAAGACGGTAATATACTTTCCCTTTTAGAGGCAGAGACCCCTGCAGTGACAATCTTCGGGAAAAGCTGGGATTTCCATGTTACAAACATAGTAAGAACCACACTTGAGGAAAACCTGAAGATGATAAGCGATAGTATAGGTTTTATGAAAGATAAGGGAAAAGAAGTGATTTATGATGCAGAGCACTTCTTTGACGGATATAAATCGAACCCTGAATACGCCTTAAGCACATTGACTGCAGCACAGGATGCAGGTGCAGACTGGCTGGTGCTGTGTGATACTAATGGAGGGTCTCTCCCAAATGAAATAGCTCAGATAACCAAAAAAGTATCAGAAAGCTTAACAACTTCCATTGGAATACACAGTCATAATGATTGCGGAATGGCTGCAGCAAACAGTGTAATGGCGGTGCTGAACGGCGCAGCACAGGTGCAGGGTACTATTAACGGGTATGGTGAGCGCTGCGGAAACGCAAACTTATGTACCATAATCCCAAGCCTTCAGATAAAGGCTGGATATCATATGATTTCTGAAGAAAACATGGCTGGTCTTACTGTGCTATCACGGTATATCAGTGAAATTGCCAACAAAGGACACAATGAGTTCGAACCTTATGTGGGAAACAATGCCTTTGCCCATAAGGGCGGTATGCATATAGATGCGGTTTTGAAGAATCCGTTTTCATACGAACATGTTAAGCCAGAGCTTATAGGTAATAAAAGAAGACATTTAATGTCCGAGGTTTCGGGCAGAAGTACCATACTTAAGAAAATCCAGGAGTATGCTCCATCGCTTTCAAAGGATTCTGACCAGGTGAAGCAAATCATGGAAAAATTGAAAAGACTTGAGCATGAAGGCTATCAGTTCGAGGGTGCTGAAAGCTCCTTTGAGCTTATGGTGAAGAGGTCTTTGGGGAAGGGAAATGGATTTTTTGAGGTTTTGGACTTTAAGGTCTGGTGTGATAACAAGAGTGCGTCGATGAAAAGTGCATCGGCAGTGATAAAGGTGGAAGTCAACGGAATAGAAGAGATTACGACAGCAGAAGGTGATGGACCAGTGAATGCCATTGACAAGGCGTTAAGAAGGGCGTTGGAGCTTTTCTACCCCCAGCTTAAAAAAATGAGACTTGTGGATTACAAGGTTCGGGTGCTTGATACAGCTCAAGCCACAGAAGCAAAAGTAAGAGTTCATATTGAATCTACAAATGGTGAGCAGGTCTGGGGTACTGTCGGAGTTTCTGTAAATATAATTGAAGCCAGTTGTTTTGCTCTGGTTGATTCCATAGAGTACTTTCTCGGGGAGTGGGGAAAAAAGGAGGAGAAAATTAATGGGGATGACAATGACTCAAAAGATACTGGCAGCACATGCCGGATTGGATAAAGTGTACACAGGTCAGATGATAAAGGTCAAGCTTGACCTGGTACTTGGAAACGATGTTACCACTCCTGTTGCAATAGATGAGTTTGATAGGATAGGTATAAGCAAGGTTTTTGATAAAGCTAAGGTTGCAATAGTACCTGATCATTTTACTCCGAACAAGGACATTAAATCTGCAGAAAATTGCAAGCTGGTCAGGGAATTTGCCAGGAAAATGGATATAGAAAATTATTTCGAGATAGGACAGATGGGAATAGAGCATGCATTGATTCCCGAAAAGGGGTTGGCAGTTCCGGGGGACGTTATAATAGGAGCAGACTCTCATACATGCACCTATGGAGCCCTTGGAGCTTTTTCCACAGGAATAGGAAGTACCGATATGGCAGTTGGAATGGCAACCGGGGAAGCCTGGTTCAAGGTACCGGATGCTATTAGATTTATATTGAAGGGCAAGCTGGGAAAATGGGTTTGCGGAAAGGATGTAATACTCCACATTATAGGGATGATTGGAGTAGATGGAGCATTATACCAGTCAATGGAGTACTGCGGCGACGGAGTTTCCAATCTCTCAATGGATGATCGCTTCACTATAACAAATATGGCAATAGAAGCCGGTGCAAAGAACGGAATTTTTGAAGTGGATGACAAGACACTGGAATATGTTTCGGAGCATTCAAAAAAGCTGCCCAAAGTATACAAAGCTGATGCAGATGCGAAATACAGCAGAGTAATAGAAATTGACCTTGCAGAAATCAGGCCGACAGTCGCTTTTCCCCATCTTCCTGAAAATACAAGAACAATTGACGAAGTGGGAGAAGTAAGGATTGACCAAGTCGTTATAGGCTCTTGCACTAATGGGAGAATTGAAGATCTTAGAATGGCTGCAAGAGTATTTAAGGGTAATAAGGTGAGCCGTGGTGTAAGGACTATTGTTTTTCCGGCAACTCAGAAAATATATCTGCAGGCAATGAGGGAGGGGCTCCTGGAGATATTCATTGAAGCAGGTGCAGCTGTAAGTACTCCAACCTGCGGACCTTGCCTGGGAGGCCATATGGGTGTACTGGCGAAGGGAGAAAGAGCTTTAGCAACTACCAACAGGAACTTTGTAGGCAGGATGGGGCATCCTGAAAGCGAGGTATACCTTGCGAGTCCCGCAGTAGCAGCAGCTTCTGCCATAACCGGTAAAATTTCTTCTCCTGAGGAGGTAATCAAATGATAAATGGCAGAGTTTTCAAGTACGGAGATAATGTGGATACAGATGTCATAATCCCTGCAAGATACTTAAACATCACCGACCGGGTCGAGCTTGTCTCTCACTGCATGGAGGACATTGACAGTGAATTTATAAAGAAGGTAAATCCCGGAGATATAATGGTAGCAGGCAAAAATTTTGGCTGCGGTTCTTCTAGAGAACACGCGCCCCTGGTTATAAAGCTTTCTGGGATTGAGTGCATTATAGCAGATACATTTGCACGCATTTTCTATAGAAACTCAGTAAACATAGGGCTTCCTATACTGGAGTGCCCCGAAGCTGCAAGGGATATAGAGGATGGTGACAAAATCGAAATAGATATTAAAAGTGGAAGGATAACAAATGTTACAAAAGGCCGCACCTACCAAGCTGAATCCTTTCCGGAGTTCATGCAGGATATCATTAAAGCGGAAGGATTGGTCAACTATGTAAAACAAAAGGTGGGGAGCCTATGAAGATAGCTTTGATAAAAGGGGATGGAATCGGCCCCGAAGTAATAAAGCAAGCTGTAAAGGTGCTTGATGCAGTGTCGAATAAGTTCAAATGCAGCTTTGAATATCAAGAGGCATTACTGGGAGGCAGAGCCATTGATGAAACGGGAGTTCCGCTTCCTGATGAAACAGTAGAGATTTGCAGGAAAAGTGATGCAGTGCTTTTGGGCGCTGTGGGCGGGCCGAAATGGGATGGCCTTCCGGGTCATTTAAGGCCTGAAGCGGGGCTTCTGAGAATAAGAAAGGCTCTTGATGCATTTGCAAACCTAAGGCCTGTGATGCTATTTCCCCAGCTCAAATCAGCTTCCATGCTGAAACCGGAAGTGTTGGAGGATGGTCTGGACATTATGGTTGTCCGTGAGCTTACAGGCGGAGCATACTTCGGAGAGAAGAAAAGAATAGAGTCAGAGGATGGCATCACAGCATGGGATATGATGGTATATACATCGCATGAAATTGAGAGAATTACAAGAAAAGCTTTTGAAATAGCAAGAAAAAGGAAAAGGAAAATTACGGTTGTCGACAAGGCAAATGTTCTCGAAAGCTCGAGGCTCTGGCGTGAGGTGACCGGTAAGGTGGCAAAGGACTATACTGATGTGGAGCTTTCATATATGTATGTGGACAATGCAGCAATGCAGCTTATAAGGAATCCGGGATATTTCGATGTTCTACTCACAGAGAACCTTTTTGGGGATATTTTGAGCGATGAGGCATCAATGATTACCGGTTCCATGGGAATGCTCCCTTCAGCCAGCATGGGGGCAAAAGGTGCAGGAATTTTCGAGCCAATACACGGTTCTGCACCGGATATTGCAGGAAAGGATATAGCAAATCCACTTGCAGCCATATTAAGCTGCGGAATGATGCTGAGATATGCATTCAATAGGTCGGCTGAAGCAGATGTCATCTTGGATTCTGTGCGCCGGGTATTGGACAGAGGATATAGGACCGTGGACATAATGCAGCATGGAATGACTAATGTAGGAACAGAAAAAATGGGAAGTCTCGTTGCTGAAAGTATTTTATCCTGATATGGAGGTGATTAAATGAAGTTGAAAGGTGCACAGGTGTTGGTAGAATGCCTCAGGGAACAGGGGGTCGATACTATATTCGGATTCCCCGGAGGAACTGTTATAAGTATTTATGATGTACTTTATGACACAAAGGATATAACCCATATATTGACTGCGCACGAGCAGGGAGCAACCCACGCTGCGGACGGCTATGCGAGGGCAACTGGAAAGGTGGGGGTTGTTTTGGTAACCTCAGGTCCGGGAGCCTCAAACACTATAACGGGAATAGCAACTGCATACCGGGATTCAGTGCCCATGGTGATAATCACAGGGCAGGTAGCAAGGTCGCTGTTGGGGAAGGATTCATTCCAGGAGCTGAATATTACAGCCATAACAAAACCAATAACCAAGAAGAATTATATAGTAAAAAATCCTGGCAAACTGCCTGAGATTGTAAGGGAAGCTTTTGAAATTGCCAGGTCAGGCCGTCCAGGCCCGGTACTTATTGATATCCCCAAAGACGTACAGACTGTTGAAATAGAATACCAACCGGCAGAAATAGATACGAGCTACAAAACGGTCAGCCTGTCGGAAATGTCCGGTGAAATGAATTCATACCTGGAAAAGGCGGTAGAGCTTATAAACAGCAGTAAGAGGCCTGCAATATATGCAGGAGGCGGTGTAAAGATTTCGGAATCCTGCGGAGAACTGCTGGAATTTGCGGAGAAGCTAAAAGCTCCTGTAGCTTGTTCATTAATGGGCACCGGCGCATTTCCGGGTACTCACCCTGATTTTATGGGTTTATTGGGAATGCACGGTTCACGATGCTCAAACCTGGCAATAAGCAACTGCGACCTGCTTATAGCAATAGGAGCCCGCTTCAGTGACAGAACAATTTGCAAGGCTGACGGATTTGCACCTTATGCTCATATAATACAAATAGATATAGATCAGGATGAGTTTGGAAAGAATATTGATATAACAATTCCCCTGTGGGGAGATGTGAAGCAGTTTTTAAGGCTGCTTTTGGAAAGAATTGAAGAAAAACAGTCTGGTGTGTGGAACAAACAGATTCAGGATTGGAAAAGAACTTATGCGGTAAACTATAAGAGTAATGGCACCCTGAGTCCACACTATTTAATCAGTAAAATCTACGAGCTTACCAAGGGAAAGAGCATAATAACCACTGAAGTAGGACAAAATCAGATGTGGACTGCACAGTATTATCCCTTTACAGATCCCAGGACATTCCTTACCTCAGGCGGTCTCGGGACGATGGGTTATGGGCTTGGCGCAGCAATTGGAGCTTCGATAGGGAAGCCTGATTACAGAGTTATAAACATGGCAGGGGACGGGAGCTTCAAAATGAATCTTGTGGAGCTTTCTACCATTTCGAAATACAAATTACCCATAATACAGGTGTTGTTTAATAACAATTCCCTCGGACTGGTAAGACAGTGGCAAAAGATATTCTATAATGGAAGGTATTCCCAAACAAACCTTGGAGATGAAGTTGACTTTACAAAGCTTGCCGATGCTTTTGGAATACAATCCATGAGGATTACTGAAGATGAAGAGGTTGAAAAGGTACTGAAGAAAGCCTTAAGGGTGAAAGGACCTGTAATAATTGAGTGCATGATACATCCAAATGACATGGTAATTCCGATGGTACCTGCAGGTGAACCTATAAGCGAATGTATAGACGATATTTAAGGGAGATGGAAATATGAATGAATCGTATGTATTCTATAATGGGAAAATAGTTGATGAAAGGGAAGTCAGTATAAGTATAAGGAGCAAGGTTGTGAACTATGGGCTTGGATGTTTTGAGGGGATAAGAGCGTATTGGGATCCGGAAAGTGAGCAGCTCTATGGTTTCAGATTGAGGGAGCATTATGAAAGGCTGCTGCAATCATGTAAAGCTTTATATATAAACATTCCATATACAGCATCCGAACTATGTGATTATACTGTTGAGCTTCTAAAAAAGAACAATTTCAAGACTACTGTTTATATAAGGCCACTGGCATATAAAGGTGGTGAAGGCTTGAACCCTACCTTGCTGGATGAGGATAACAGATTGCTGATTTACTGCACACCCATGGGAAATTTCTCAGGTAAGGAAGAAGCGCGAGTAGCGTTTACATCATGGCAAAGAATAAGGGATAATATGCTGCCCCCAAGAACCAAGGCAACAGCAGCATACTTGAACTCGGCGCTGGCATCTCTTGAAGTGCTGCAGAACGGTTTTGATGAAGCAGTATTCCTTACAGACAGCGGAAATGTTTGCGAGGGTCCTGGAGAAAACATATTCATGGTGAAAAAAGGAAAGCTTCTGACTCCGCCTCCTTCAGACAATATTCTTGAAGGGATAACCAGAGACACCATTATGACTCTTGCAAGAGAAGAACTTGGAATGGAGGTAGTGGAGAGAAGCATTTCAAGAACAGAGCTTTACTCGGCTCAAGAGGTTTTTTTCAGTGGTACCGCAATGGAAGTGCTATCAGTAGTTGAAGTGGACAGGAGGATAATAGGCACAGGAAAGCAAGGGGAGGTTTGTAAAAAGCTGAAAAAATTATTCTTTGGGATTACAGTTGGTAAAAATCCAAAGTACGCAGATTACTGCACCCCGGTATACTAAAATGAATATGGAATAAAAAGCATGCTTGCCAGTACAATATGTATTGCTAAGCATGCTTTTTATCGAATAAAATCAGTTGTGATATTTTGGACTGATGTTGAATTTGGCAGAAATATGTCGAATTATGCATATAATTATTGAAGCTATGGTAAAACAATAGTATTATTAAACAGTGATGCATGTAGGGGATGAATTATTGTTTGGGGGGTACTTTGATGAACTGTCAGCTAAATGATGTTGAAAAGTGTGATTTATTGAAATTATTGATGTAGTTGTCAGGAAGGCAGATGAGGCACTGTATGAGGCTAAAAGGACCGGAAGGAACAGAATATGCATAGCTCAGTAGGAGTGCTCACAGAATATAAATTGACACACAGTCTTTTTTTCGTGTAGAATTTAGTATGTTCATTAATATATATTGAACGCACAAAAGTATTTATATTGGGTATAGTGCGAATTCAATAACAAATAGGAAAACATTTACGCGAAATTTGAATAAGAATCTAAAATGTTTTTCGCGAAATATATAATAGAGGGGTAATTAAATGTCGGTTGTACAACAGGAAGTTTTAAAGGAATTAGAAAGGCGAAGAACCTTTGCCATAATATCACACCCTGACGCAGGAAAGACCACTCTCACTGAAAAGCTCCTGCTGTACGGAGGTGCTATTCGACTTGCGGGCTCTGTAAAGGCAAGGAAAGCTCAGAAGCATGCAGTGTCTGACTGGATGGAAATTGAGAAGCAGAGAGGTATTTCAGTTACCTCCAGCGTAATGCAGTTTGAGTACAACGATTACTGCATCAACATACTTGATACGCCCGGACATCAGGATTTCAGCGAAGACACATACAGAACACTTATGGCAGCAGACAGTGCAGTAATGATAATTGACTCTGCAAAGGGTGTTGAGGAACAGACAAAGAAGCTGTTCCATGTATGCAAAATGAGGGGAATACCCATTTTCACCTTTATAAACAAGATGGATAGGTCAGGCAAGGACCCCTTCGAGCTGGTAGAGGAAATTGAAAAGGTGCTTGGAATTCAGTCTTATCCTATGAATTGGCCAATAAGGGTAGGTGGGAACTTCTTGGGCATTTATAATAGAAAGCTGGCTCAGATAGAGCTTTTTGACAGTGGAAACCATGGGCAAAGCGCAGTAGCATCCTCTAAAAAGGATGTTGATGATCCGATATTTTTGGACCTTCTGGGAGAAGACGCGCATAACAAGCTTGTAGAGGATATCATGCTCCTCGATATGGCAGGGGATGAGTTCAGCAACAGGAAAGTTCTGAAGGGTGAGCTTACTCCTGTGTTTTTTGGCAGTGCCATGACTAATTTCGGGGTACAGGTATTTCTGGAGGAGTTTCTGGAGATGACAACACCACCCCTTTCCAGAAATGCGGATATTGGTGAGATAGATGTGGATAGTGACAAGTTCTCCGGCTTTATATTTAAAATACAGGCCAATATGAATCCTACACACAGGGACAGAATAGCATTCTTGAGAATCTGCTCCGGCAAATTTACTAAGGGAATGGAAGTTAACCATGTGCAGGCCGGTAAGGTGATAAAGCTGTCGCAGCCGCAGCAGTTTCTGGCCCAGGACAGGGAAATAGTTGAAGAGGCTTATGCAGGAGATATAATCGGGGTATTTGATCCTGGAATATTCAAAATTGGGGATACCTTATGTGAAGGAAGTACCTTTAAGTTTGAAGGGATACCAATATTTGCACCGGAGCATTTTGCAAGAGTTTATACTAAGAATTCCTTGAAGCGGAAACAGTTTATGAAGGGAATAGAACAGATTTCTGAGGAAGGTGCCATTCAGATATTTCAGCAGCAGGATTCCATAGCCCAGGAATTTATTATAGGCGTGGTGGGGGTGCTTCAGCTGGAGGTACTGGAATACAGGTTAAAGCATGAATATAGCGTCGATATAAGTATTGACCACCTGGCTTATAAATATATCAGATGGGTGAAGTCTGCCGCTTTCAATCCTCGAACAGTAAAAATTACTTCCGATACACTTATAGCAAGGGACCAGTCTGATAATCCGGTGCTGCTGTTCCAGAATGAATGGTCAATAAGAACTGTTATGGAAAGAAACAGCGGTTTGGAACTTGATGATATCCTAAGCAAGTAAGTAATAAAGCCGTTTTATCAGGGAACAAACGATATTGACAATTATATGCGGTAGGCTATATAATTCATATATAGTAAATTATATCTCTCATAACAGATTTATGAATCTATTAGAGGGGAGTAGCTGCTCTATTGAGTCAATGAAGTCAACAACACAGCCTAACGGCCTGGCTTTATTGGGACTTTTTAGTTAAAGTCAAGCAAGACCTTTGATGCGATGGTTACCATTGTATTGAGGGTCTTTTATTATGCTGTTTTGTATAAGAAAGTAATAATTTACTGCTTTCACGGTGAATACTATGGATATTAGGAGGGTTTTTATGAATCTAAATTGGTATAACAAAGGCATTCAGGCGGTGTCTGAGGAGCTTTCTGTAGACGTCAAGAAAGGGCTCAGCAAGGATGAGGTTGGTAGAAGGCTTGAAAAATATGGTTACAATGAGCTGAAGGAAAAGGAAAAGGAACCCCTATGGGTTAAAATCGCCAAGCAGCTCAAGGATTTCCTGGTAATTATACTGATTATCGCCAGTATAGTGTCGGGCCTTGTAGGAGAAGTTTCGGATGCGATAGTAATCATAGCCATAGTCATTGTAAATGCAGTTTTAGGTGTTGTACAAGAGGGTAAAGCAGAGAAAGCATTGGATGCACTTAAGAAAATGTCCGCTCCTAATGCCAGAGTTTATAGGGATGGTCATATCGAAATAATCCAGGCTAAAAGTCTCGTACCTGGAGATTTGGTGCTCATTGAGGCAGGAGACAGCATACCCGCAGACCTGAGGCTTTTTGAAAGTTCAAACCTTAAGGTGGAGGAGGCTTCCCTTACAGGTGAATCGGTGCCATCAGAGAAAGATGCCAGCAAGGCCTTTGATTCGGAAGTGTCCATAGGAGACAGGCTGAATATGGCTTACATGAGCACTATAGTAACCTACGGCAGAGGGAAAGGTATCGTAGTCAGTACAGGAGTGAATACTGAGATTGGCAGAATCGCAGAAGCAATCCAATCCTTTGAGGATGAAACCACTCCTTTGCAGCTAAAGCTCAATGAGCTGGGGAAATGGTTGGGAATTGCCTGTATAATAATATGCGCCATGGTATTCGCTATAGGGCTCATCAGGGGCGGCGACCTTCTGGAAATGTTCATGGTATCCATAAGCCTTGCAGTTGCCGCAATACCGGAAGGACTTCCGGCGGTTGTCACTATTGTACTGGCACTGGGAATGAAGAGAATGGTGCAGAGAAACGCCATAGTCAGAAAGCTTCTTGCAGTTGAAACTCTCGGCTGCGTTACAGTAATATGCTCAGACAAAACCGGAACCCTTACCCAGAATGAGATGACAGTTGTTAGGACATTTACAGGAGGAACTGTTTACAAGATATCAGGGCAGGGATACAATCCTACAGGAGAGTTCACACTTGAAGATTCAGAGATTGATCCTGAGAAGGAGCTTGGACTTAAGCTCTTGCTTTCGACTGGGGTTTTGTGCAATGATTCTACTCTTGAACAAAAGAATGTGGAGGAAAATCTCTGGGGAATAATCGGGGATCCGACTGAAGGTGCCCTTGTTGTAGCGGGTGCAAAGGCCGGATATGAAAAAGTAAAAATGAATGAGGATTTTGATAGGGTCGAAGAGATACCTTTTGATTCCGAGAGAAAAATGATGACTACCTTTCACAAGGACTTCGTGGCTAATAAGATAGTCTCTTTTACTAAGGGTGCTCCCGACATAATATTGAACAGATGTACAAAGATATACCAGAACGGCAGTGTTGTGACCCTTACTGAAGCTTTAAGGCAGCAAATAGACAAGATCAACAGCGAGTTTGCCGGGGAAGCACTCCGAGTACTTGCTTTTACTTATAGAGAATATGATAAGCTTCCACAAGCAATAAACTCTGAAAGTATAGAAAACGACCTGATATTTGTAGGCCTTATGGGGATGATTGATCCAGCCAGGGTAGAAGCCTTCGAGGCAATAAAGACCTGTAAGGGAGCTGGTATAAAGGCGGTTATGATTACCGGAGACCATAGGGATACTGCCGTGGCAATTGCCAAGGACCTGGGGCTAATGACAGAGAACTCTGGCGTGCTGACAGGCTCTGAACTGGATAAGATGTCTGATGAAGAGCTTTACAACAGAGTAGAGAGTACCAGCGTCTATGCAAGGGTTTCACCTGATCATAAGGTAAGGATAGTGGAGATGCTCAAAAAGAGGGGGCATATAGCTGCAATGACCGGTGACGGAGTCAATGATGCCATGGCTTTGAAGAAGGCGGATATTGGCGTTTCCATGGGTATAACCGGTACGGATGTTGCAAAGGGCACAGCAGATATAATACTAATGGACGATAATTTTGCAACAATTGTGTCATCGGTAGAGGAAGGCAGAATAATCTACAGCAACATCAGGAAATTCGTATTCTTCCTGCTGTCCTGCAATGTAGGCGAAATACTCATAGTTTTCATAAGCATATTGATGAATTTGCCGGTTCCGCTGCTGCCGATACAACTGCTGTGGCTGAACCTGGTTACTGATAGCTTTCCGGCTCTGGCACTAGGTACTGAAAAGGGTGATCCTGACATAATGCAGCAGAAGCCAAGGGATGCAAAAGAACCTATTCTTAACAAATCGATGATTGTCGGTATTGCTGTTCAAAGCTTGGCACTAATGGCTGCTGTACTGACGGCATACATATGGGCACTGAACAAATATGCCGGAGGAATAAATACTATAACTGACAACGGTCTGCTGATGGCGAGGACCATTGCTTTTACGACATTGATTTCTGCCGAGCTTATAAGAGCATACTCCAGCAGGTCTGAAAGACATTCAATAATAAAGCTTGGGGTATTCAGCAACAAGACCCTTGTATGGGCGTCCTTGGTGTCTTTTGCACTAATGCTTGCAGTAATATATGTACCGTTCCTGCAGCCGGTATTCAAGACCTATGCTCTCAGTATCAATGATTGGCTGGTAGTTGCTTCACTTTGCGCAGTACCACTTTTGGCAGGTGAAGCATATAAGCTGGTGGTAAGAGTGATTGAAAATAAGGCAAAATAAAACATATCCATAAGCTGAAAAAACCCAACCGTACAAAATTACTGTTGGGTTTTTGATTTTTAAAGGATTATATAGTAAAATTATCAATATAGTATGTGTTTCGCACTAAATCCATTATATAATAGTTCAATAGTGCGAAACGGTTTCATTGATGTTATAAATCGCAGCTATTCGACGTAACTTCTTTGTGCGATTTATATTCAAGTTGAATTAAAGGTATGAACACAATAATGCTATTGTATTGGATGTGATGCCATGTATCCAATAACACACGTTTGGTTCAGCAGAAGAGTAATGGGTTATGTGAACAATGTGACTGTCCTGGGATCCATTTTTCCTGATGCTGTGATAAAGTGCTCTCTGACCTACGACCAAACCCATAATGCAGGGTGGGGGCTGTATGAGTATTTCAGGAATCACAGGGAAGAGTACCTTGATTTTGCAAGGGCTATGGTTACTCATACAGTAAATCCCAAGGGCCTTGATTTCTATGGGGATGAGGAGTATGGCAACGGATATAAGGGCTACTGCTTCCAAAAAGCAGTTGCGATTGAGAAGGACGTTATTGATGCCTGTAATATACCTGATAAGTTCGGACTCTGGAAAGCGCATAATTTTATTGAGATGGGAATAGAGATGAATATAGCAGACTCAGAAAGTGAATTAGTGAATATATTACATAAGGGTTTGACCGATAGTCTTTTGATAAAGGAGCTATCACCCTGCATAGATGCATACTTCGGATTAAAGGACAGCTCTGTTGCCGATTGCTTCAGCAGATTTACCGGATTTATGGAGCTGCAGAAATTAAGCAGTCTTACCCTTGCAAACAGGTATGGTACTCAAATGCAGGTAAAACATGGTATAAACATTGATATATCAAAATGCAATGATATAATAGAAAAAAGCAGGACTATCGTACAGGCGGATTTTGAAAGCTTTATTGACTACTGTACAGAAAAGGTAGAGATCATGCTTAAGGAGGAACATGAGTGAATAAAGAGATATCAGTAATAGGACACAAGAATCCCGACACCGATTCCATATGTTCGTCCATAGCCTATGCCAACCTTAAAAATATAATGACCTCCAGCAGAGAATATTTTCCCAAAAGAATAGGGGAGATAAACAGCGAAACGCTTTTTGTGCTTAACTATTTCAAGGTTGATGAGCCGCTGCTGATAGAAGACGTAAGGACACAGGTGAAGGATATAAATATCAGAAGAGTAAAGCTTGTAGAACCGGAAATATCCCTGAAAAAAGCGTGGGAAATAATGAAAAACTGCAGCATAACAACTTTGCCTATTTCCCATAACAACGGCAATCTGGATGGGATTATTGCGGTTGATGATATAGCACATTCTTTCATGGACATATATGATAATGATATATTATCCCAGGCCAGGACGCCATACAGGAATATAATTGAAGTGCTTGAGGGAGAGATATTGGTTGGGGACATCGAGGACTCGATATATAACGGGCATGTGCTGATTGGCGCTATGAACCCTGATGTAATGGAAAGCTACATACACCCCAAGGATATTGTCATTGTAGGAAATAGATATGAGACACAGCTTTGTGCCATTGAAATGGGGGCACAGTGCATTGTGGTCACAGGTGGTATACCGGTGGCAGGCTCTATAAGGAAGTTGGCCGAGTCCAATAATTGTGCCATAGTGATTTCGCCCCACGATACTTATACAGTTGCAAGGCTTATAAACCAAAGCATACCTATAAGGCAGTTCATGAAATCGGAGGGACTTGTGACCTTCAATATAAATGATTATGTGGATGATATAAGAGAAATCATGGTAAAGAAGAGATTTAGAAACTTCCCGGTGGTGGATGATGAGAACAATATGGTTGGAATGCTCTCAAGAGCATCACTTATTAACTTACAGCGCAAGCAGGTTATACTCGTGGATCACAACGAGCGCTCCCAGGCCGTGGAAGGCCTTGAGGAAGCTGAAATACTTGAGATAATCGACCACCACAGAATAGGGGATATCGAGACCGTCGGACCGGTATATTTTAGAAATCAGCCCTTAGGCTGTACTGCAACAATAATCCGCAACATATACAGGGAGAACGATATAGAAATAAACAGGCAAATCGCAGGACTTCTTTGTGCGGCAATATTGTCAGATACCCTTGCCTTCAAGTCTCCTACCTGCACAGATATGGACAAGGCTGCGGCGGAAAGCCTTGCTGCAATAGCCGGGATGGATATGGAGGAGTTTGCAATTGCAATGTTCAGAGCAGGTTCCAACCTGGTGGAGAAAAGTGCTGAAGAGCTTTTCTACCAGGATTTCAAGGGGTTTAAGATGGGAGAATTGGAGCTGGGAGTAGGGCAGGTGAATTCCATGGACAGCAATGAACTGCTGGAGGTCAAGGACAGGATACTGGAATACATGAACAAGGTTTACAAGGATAAGGACTTGGATATGGTGCTATTCATGCTTACTGACATTACCAATGAAAGGACGGAGCTGCTTTTCACAGGCGGCAACACAGAACTGATATCAAAGGCCTTTGAAGGAAAGCACGGCAAGAATTCTATAATGCTTCCGGGAGTGGTATCCAGGAAGAAGCAGGTTATACCGCCGCTGTTAAACGGTGTAAGTCAGTAGGGGCTGTCCGGGGTATTCCTTACGGGTATAGTTGCGCGTTACGAGTTGCGAGTTACGAGTATTGAGCCAAATCTTCGAAGGCGTTTCCCTAATCGCGAAACGCGGAACGCGAAACCCGTAACCAAAAGTATCTGTAGCCTATAATCTAGAATGTTAGCTAATACTATATAATTACTAGGATGGAGATATTCATATGGACTTTGAAGTTAACTTAGCCAACGTCGTATTTATATGCTTTGCAGGTTTTGCAGCAGCTGCAGTAGACGCTATTGCCGGAGGTGGAGGTCTTATCAGCCTTCCAGCCATACTGGCAGCAGGGGTACCCCCTCATTTTGCTCTAGGCACCAACAAATTTTCAAGCTCTTTTGGAGCCTTTACAAGTGCATTTACCTTCACTCGCTTGGGAAAAGTATTTGTTCCTCTGATGAAATATACAGTTCCGTGTACTCTGGTGGGTTCGGTGCTCGGAGTGCTTACTGCACTGAAAATTGACCAGAGGTTTCTGCAGATAATAATATTGGTGCTCATTTTTGCAACTGCAATATATACAATTCTTAAGAAGGATTTTGGAAGCGAGGACAAATTCATCGGTCTTACAAGAAAGAATATTATACAAGGCTGTATATTCGCCTTCTCTCTTGGATTTTACGATGGCTTCTTTGGACCTGGGACAGGCTCTTTCCTTATATTCCTTTTCATCAGTGTGCATGGCTTTGATTTCACAATAGCTGCCGGCAACAGTAAGGTGCTGAATTTTGTAAGTAATATCACATCACTTGTGATGTTTGCGATAAATGGCAAGATACTCTACATGGTTGGAATACCAATGGCTCTAGCGATGATTGCAGGAGCACGGGTGGGAAGCAAAATCGCCATAAAGAACGGCGCAAAGGTAATCAAGCCGATATTTGTGGCAATAGCACTGGTTCTGACACTGAAGCTATTATATAGTTCGTTATTCGCGTAAGAAGGAACGCCGGTCAATACTTTTGCACATCTATAAGCAGTAGATGTTAATAAATTAGAATTCGGGCAAAATATAAATAAATCTGTAAGGATGTGAAATAATGAAGCCCTCAAAATCAGGAATTATAAATGACCAGAGCAGCCAGAAAGGACATGGTCAGAAGGAGCAATATCAACGATGTGAATTATGTAATGTACCTATATTTCGTAACCCTTGCCGAGATGTAAGAAGCAGTAGCGTTTTTAAAGGCAAAGGAGAAATGCTTTGTAACAAGTGTGCAGATACACTTGCAAAGATACCTACAGAACAAGCACTTCAAGCTCTGAATAACGCTTCCGAGACATACTCCAAAGAGTAGTATGAAAATAAGAAGATGATACAGTACAAAGTCAAAACTCCATTGGGGGGAGAAGGAAGCCGACAAAATGCCTATGATGAATTATAGGTAATTTTGACCATAAAATGATTGAATTTTCAGAAATAGATTGACGTGGTAAAAATATGCAGGTATAATTAAACTGTTAGCACTCGCTTGGTTCGAGTGCTAACGGCTTAATTATACCTGCATTTATCGTATGTATTTTAAGATCAGAGTATGATTTATATGTTGAACGAATTTCACCAAATAAATGTCTAAGGAGAAATATATTATGATAAAACCTACAATAAGTGAATTGATGAAGAAGGTTGACAGCACATATACACTGTGTAATGTAGTAGGCAAGAGAGCAAGACAGCTAGTGGATGGAGCTCATCCACTTACAGGTTCTAAATCCGGAAAACCTGTTTCTATTGCAACTAATGAGGTCAGTGAAGGAAAAGTTACTTACACTCGAATCAAAAGCAGCCTTTAACAGCAAGCACAAGAGGATAAAAAAGGGACAATGAGACAGACTCATTGTCCTTTATGCTTAGATTTAACCATGCATCTGGAGCTATGATCAAGATAGCTATGAAGAAAGAGTGAGTGAGTAAAGATCATTGACAATTATCTGCTTTTGGTTTAGAATATACTTGAAATTATTACCAAATAATAATGCTTATTAGCGAATATTCAGGGTATTAAATAAAGCCTGGAAATAGCTAATAGCAACATTACCATGCTGCATTCGATAAGATACTTAGTGCTCTGACTAAAGAGAATCTAATAAATAATTTCAATTGGAGTAACAGAACTTATGAGTATTATGGTTTATGTCTACCTGATTGCAAGTCTAAACTATATTTATATTGGCACTGTCACATATATATATGATTCAACAAATAGACAAAATCGTATATTTCTTATTCTATGTCTTGATTTAGCTCTTTGGGGGCTGATGCTTACTTTGGTTAATTCAGTTCCCGATGCTGAGACAGCAACTGAATTTCGAAGGATTGCCACCTTCTTCTGGAGTACAGTGTTTTGCCTGATGCTGCATTTCTGCTTGGTATTAATAAAAAAAGACACATTTCTAAAAAAGCCATGGGCGTTGTTTCTTTTTTATTCTCCAGCACTGATTTCTATTTATCTGTATTATTTCTATATTCCGGCAACGGTAAAGGATATTGTCAAGATTCCATATAGCTGGGCTTATTTAAACCCTATCGGGCAAGGATTTCTCTGGGACAATTTTTTGAATATCTATTACATTTCTTATTCACTGGCAAGTATTACTTCAGTGTACATTTGGGGCAAACAATCGATTTTCAAGAGGGAAAAACGGCAGTCAAGAATCATTATATCAACTTTTATGGCAGTTCTATTAATGGGTTCTGTGACGGATATTATATTGCCTAACATGGGAATTCCGCTTCTTCCAACCTTGACAATTTTCTTCATACTTATACCTATTTATGGAATGTGGTATTCCATTAAAAAATATCGCATGATGAACCTAAGCCCTGAGAATGTTGTTTTGGATGTTATGAAGACAATGAGAGAGGGCATGATTATCACAAATCAAAACAACGTGATGCAGAATATTAATGCCGGTGCGTTGGAAATTCTGGGCTATACTGAAAATGAGCTTAGGGACAAGCCTATTGATATTATTTTATCGGAAGAATCAACATTGCAAGTTGTTGATACTTGCAATGCAAATGAGCTGCTATTGAAAACAAAGGATAATGTAAAGCTCCCCGTCCTTTTTTCATCTTCAACCTTATTGGATGAGTGGGGAGAGCCGTATGGCTCTGTCTTGATATTTCAAGACCTCACGGAGATAAAGAAGGTACAGAGTAAGCTTCAGGAATCTTATGATGAACTGGAGATCAAAGTTCAGGAACGGACAAAAGAGCTGAATATAGCAAATGAAGAGCTTAAAAATGAAATTAAGTCACGTATAGAAATGGAAAATGAAATTAAGAAGCTGGCTTTCTTTGACCATTTAACCGGTCTTCCGAACAGAAGACTATTCAACGACTATTTAAAACAAAAAATCCATGAGAGTCAAAGAAACCAGCTTCCTTTATCCGTCATGTTCCTGGATCTGGACTCTTTCAAGATGATCAATGATACTATGGGCCATGCAAAGGGAGATGAGCTGTTAAAACAAGTTGCGAGCCGTCTGGCTGGAACATTGAGAATCGGTGATACAATTGGACGGATAGGGGGGGATGAATTTTTAATTATTGTACAAAACACCCCTGATGAGCAAACGAGTGAGATAATAGCAGATAAATTAGTCAAATCCTTCCACCGTCCATTTAAATTAGGCGGAAATGAAATATATATAACAGCAAGCATAGGAATTGCAATGTACCCCATTGATGGGGAAAATGTTGATACTCTTATAAAAAATGCGGATATTGCCATGTATAGAGCGAAAGAAAAAGGAAAAAACAAATATGAAATATGCACCTCCGCGATGAAAATCAATCTGGTTGAGATAATGAAGCTTACAAATCATCTGTACAGAGCTATTGAAAGAAATGAGCTTGAGTTGTATTATCAACCACAGGTGGATACAAATTCTGAACGTATCGTAGGGTTTGAAGCTTTAATCAGGTGGCATCATCCTGAATTGGGGATCATTTCTCCGAGGGAATTCATTCCTATTGCTGAAAAGACAGGGTTGATTATCCCTATTGGCGAATGGGTGCTAAAGACTGCCTGCAGACAAAATAAAGCCTGGCAGGATCAAGGCATGATAGCTGTTCCGATGGCAGTCAATCTTTCTGTAAAACAATTCATGGACTATGATATTGTCGACAAGATTACAAAAATCTTAGGGGAAACAGGGCTTGAACCGCAGTTCCTTGAGCTTGAAATAACCGAAAGTGTGGTTATGAAGGAAGTCGATTTTATAAGTGACACCTTGGAAATGTTAAATAATTTGGGGGTTAGAATTTCAATCGATGACTTCGGGACAGAATACTCCTCGTTGAATTATCTAAAGCAGCTTCCTATCAACAGAATAAAAATTGCCATGACCTTTGTTCAAGGAATTGCAATCAATCAAAAGGATGAGGCCATCATCAATGCAATTATTGCCTTGGCGAATAATCTTGAGATAAATACCATAGCTGAAGGTGTAGAAACTCTTTCACAGATGGAATTCCTGAAGAATGTAAAATGTAATGTTATCCAAGGCTTCTATTTATACAAACCCATGACTGCAGATCGGGTAGAAGAGCTGTTCTTAGATTGAAGGCTGAAGCCGTACCATACTGAAAAGCCGCTGGTTGTTTAACCAACGGCTTTTCAGTATGGTACGGCACTATATATACCCTATATTTTAAATTTCTTAGCCATATCATTCAGCTTCGTTGCTAACTCAGATTGATATTGAGTTGATTTTGATATTTCCTGAATAGCAAGGGCTGTATTCTTTACATTGTCGGAAATGCCTTCGGTGCCGGCTGCGCAATAACATTATGTATATCAACTACGGTTTGTGATGATTGCTCAGCCAGGTGGCGGACCTCATTTGCCTTAAGTACATCGATCTGCTTTTCTTGGTGTCTTAGGCTTGATAGTTTTCTTCATAATGCTGGTAATCCTCCTTTTATTGTTGAAGTTCGGTATACATAAACTATAGAGACCTCAATATTTCTATAATATACCTATTATACTAAAAATGTATAAAATTGAAATAATTTGTATATATATAGAAATATTCCATGTGTAAATGTAGCATTTTGTAATTAAAACTTGATTTTTAGACCTTCTAAACGAATAATTATTTAAGCATCATTTTAACAATAAAAGCACAGAAGATAGAAATAGGTTATTGACAACAATATCACAATATCGTAATATCATAATATATTGATATAAGGGGTGAGAAATGATTCAATGGAGAATACAAAAAAATATGAGGGTACGGCAGAGATATTAAAAGCTATTGCCCATCCCGTAAGGCTTTGCATAATAAAAGGACTTCTTGATAAGGCGTGCAATGTATCGCATATGCAGGAATGTCTGGAGCTTCCACAGTCAACGGTATCTCAGCATCTTAGCATATTAAGGGCAAAGGGCATTATAAAGGGTGAGAGAAACGGGCTGGAGATAACGTACAGCGTTGTAAGTGAAGATGTGAAGAAAATCATTAATGCATTATTTGATTAATATTGGGGGAGATCAGTTATGGGAAAGCAAAGACTAGTCGTTATAGGTGCAGTTGCAGCGGGTACAAAGGCTGCTTCAAAAGCCCAAAGAGATAATCCGGACTTGGATGTGAAGGTTTTTACCAAAGAAAGATATATTTCATATGCAGGTTGTGGTCTGCCTTATTACATAGGCGGGATTATCAAGGAAAAGCAGGAGCTTCTGGTAAGGACTCCGGAGGACTTCAAAAAGGAGCAGAATATTGACATATTCACTGAGCATGAAGTAAAGAAGATAAATGCTTCTGAAAAAAAAGTAATAGTTGAGGATTTAAGAAGTGGAAAGGTAATCGAATTCCCTTATGATAAGCTGATAATAGCTACAGGGGCTTCACCAATTGTCCCACCTCTTGAGAACGTTAACCTGGGGAATATATTCACACTCAGAAGCGTCTCAGATGCATTTGCAATTAGGGAGCTGTTGGACTCCGGTACGGCAAAAAAAGCAGTAGTTGTAGGCGGAGGCTTTATAGGGCTGGAGGCAGCTGAAAATCTGAAGCACAGGGGAATGGATGTCACTATTGTGGAGCTTGTGCCACACATACTGCCACCCTTTGATGAAGAAATTGCATTATATGCCCAAAACCATATGGTAAGCAAGGGCGTCAGAATATTGACGGGACAAAAAGTCACAGGCTTTGAGGGTGCTGACGGAAGAGTGACTATTGTTAAGACCTCAGCAGGGGATATTGAAGCTGATCTGGTAATACTGTCTATCGGAGTGAGACCCAATACAGGTATTGCTGCTGAAGCAGGCGTAGAGATGGGTGTGACCAGGGCTATAAAAGTGAATAATTATATGGAAACAAATATCAAGGACATATATGCGGCAGGAGACTGCGCTGAGAATATAAACCTGATTACCAAGAAGCCTGCATGGTATCCTATGGGCTCTACAGCAAACAAAACAGGAAGAATTGCCGGACACAATGCAGTGCTGGAAAATCAGGAGGATGCTCTGAAGGAAAGCCTGGAGGGCGTTCTTGGAACTACAATCGTAAGGCTCTTTGAAGTGAATGCGGCAAAGACCGGACTTTCAGAGAGAGATGCAATAAAGGAAGGCTATGAGATTGAAACCATATTGGTTCCTGCAAATGACAGGGCGCATTATTTCCCGGGATATAAGCAGATAATGACAAAGCTTATTGTGGAAAAAAACACGCATATGGTGCTCGGAGCACAGATAGTAGGGGAAGGTGTTGCTGACAAGCCAATAGATATAATCGCAACTGCAATAACCCTTGGAGCAAGGGTTGAAGATCTGGCAAAGCTGGACCTTGCTTATGCGCCACCATTTTCAATGGCAATGAGTTCAACCATTCTCGCCGCCAATGTCATGCTGAATAAGCTGACCGGCAAAATAGAAATAGTGAAGGCTTCAGAGCTATCAGGCAAATTAGAGGATGGAAGCATCAACGTTATTGATGTGAGAGAAGAGGCAGAATTCTTCATAGCTGCAATTCCGGGAGCAAAAAATATACCAATGAACGAACTTGAAGCAAGTACAGATGAGCTGGATAAAAGCAAGGAGACAATAATACTGGTGTGCAAGGTTGGAAAGAGAGCTTTTCTCGCATATCTCAAGCTTAAGAAGCTGGGTTTTACAAATCTGAAGGTTTTGGAAGGCGGAACTTGTGCTTATCCATATAAGTTAGTATAGGGGGAGAATATAAAATGGCAGAGAAGTATATTAATGCGAGAGGGCTGCAATGCCCGGGTCCTGTAGTGGAGCTCTTCAAGGTGGCTAAGGCATCTGACAGCGGAGATTTGATAACTATAGAGGTAACAGACAGTGGCTTCAAAAAAGACATAGAAGCCTGGTGCAAAAAGACGTGCAACGAGTTGGTAAGCCTGATTGAAGAAGATGGAGCCATCAAAGCAATAGTTAGGAAAGGGTAAGGTATTGTTATGAGCAGTAAGACAATGATAATGTTCAGCGGAGACCTGGATAAAGCCATGGCAGGCCTTATTATAGCTAATGGGGCTGCGGCTATGGGGGACGAGGTTACAATGTTTTTTACCTTTTGGGGTCTTAATATATTGAGAAGGGCTAAGAAAATCAGTGTAAGAAAGTCCTTTATGGGGGCAATGTTCGGATGGATGATGCCCAGGGGAGCTGAAAAACTCAGCCTCTCGAAGATGAACATGGGCGGCATGGGTACAGCTATGATGAAGGACATAATGAGGAAGAAGAAGGTCAGCAGCCTGCCGGAGCTGATAAATAGCGCACAGGATATGGGTGTGAAGTTCATTGCCTGCAAAATGTCCATGGATGTAATGGGTATAAAGCCGGAAGAGATTATAGAGGGTGTGGAATATGCAGGAGTAGCTACGTACCTGGGAGAAGCTGACGGAGCAAACGTGAATTTATTTATTTAATATAAAAAGCCTACCATACTTTTATAAAAACACCGTTTCCTAAAAGCAAAGGAACGGTGTTTTTCATTGCAGATTAAATTATAGTTTTCTTAGTTTACTTTACGAGTTGGTCATAATATGACAAAATATTAATATAGAATTTAACGTAAATGAGAAAATTTATAAGAGGTGATAGATAAATGAAAAGAATTATACTAATAAGTCCGGGTAGAATAACTTCGATAAATCTTGCAATGCAGCTTGAGAAGATATTTGGTAAATATACAGAGGTTATATCATACTGCTTGGAGGATACTCTGGACTTTAGTCCCATAAATGCACTTGTTGTTTTATCATCGCCCCAGACTATTGATAAAAGAGTCCAGATATTGATAGATGGAGGCATGGATTATATTATAGCACGAAGAGTAATTAACCACAGGCACATTTTGGAATTATTAAGCCTTCCCAAGGCAACGGAAGTATTGTTGGTTAATGACAGACCAGAGTCTACCTCTCAGGCGATAACTCAACTACAGGCACTTGGGGTAAATTATATCAAGTACTATCCCTATCATCCCGGGATAGCTTCATATCCTGCGCTTGACATTGCGGTTACAGTTGGAGAACCACACCTTGTTCCTTATGAGGTAAAAAAAGTAATTGATGTAGGTACGCGGCAAATTGATATTACAACAGTTGCTGATATAGCAGCAAGACTCGGTTTAATGGAAGTTTTGGGGGACGGGCTTTCCTCTCAATATATAAATGAAATTATCATATTATTGAACAGAATTAATGACAGTGCAAAAGATATGAAAGCTATAAGCAACAGATTAGAGACGGTAGCAAATTGTTTAACGAAATCAATTATGTATATTGACAAAGATGGAAATATCATAACGGGTAATCAAGGGCTCTATAATCTTCTCGAATGCTCCTGTGAAGACTTGATCGGGAAAAATATAAGAGATGTTTTACCGGAAATTTCCGGGAATGATAATAATAGCGACAAGGTTGATGTTCTTGTATTGCGTGGAAAGGAGCTGCTGGTTACTACAAAGGTGATCAGGGGAAGCGGCAGTGAGGATGGTATAATCTATACCTTCGAAAAAAGTGAAGAAATAGAAAAGAATGAACATGAATTACGTAGAAGAACAACAAAGGCCATGCAATCAAAATACTATACCTTTGATGATATTATCTACGAAAGCAGCAGTATGGGAAGATTAATTGAAAAAGTCAAAAGTTTTGCACATACAGATTCTACAATTTTAATACAAGGGGAAAGCGGTACGGGAAAAGAGCTGCTTGCGCAGGCTGTACACTGTGCTTCAAAAAGGGCGGGGGGAGCGTTTGTACCGGTGAATTTCGCTTCAATGCCGATGAGTCTGATGGAAAGTGAACTTTTCGGATATGAGGAGGGTTCGTTTACAGGAGCAAAAAAAGGAGGTAAAAGGGGACTTTTTGAAGAAGCACATGGAGGGACTATTTTTTTGGATGAGATAGGTGATGCTTCGCTGGAATTTCAATGCAGACTGTTGAGAGTGATACAGGAGCGGCAAGTCAGAAGAGTGGGTGGACTTAAAGAAATTCCCATAGATGTGAGACTTATTACGGCAACAAATCGTGACCTGTCGGAAGAAATCAGAAAAGGTAATTTCAGGGCAGACTTGTACTATCGGCTTAATGTTCTTCCTGTCAGAACACTGAGCTTAAGGGAGAGAAAATCTGACATTCCGGTTTTATCAAACTATTTCTTAAAAATGTATAGCAGAGGCAAGTTTAATAGTATGAACGATGTTTTGGATGAAGCTGCTGCCCGGGTATTGCTTGATTATAATTGGCCGGGAAATATAAGACAGTTAGAGAATGCGATGGAATATATAGTAAGCATTGTAGGAAAGGGTGGGAAGCTAGATGCAACTCAACTCCCGGAATATATTACAGATAATATTGATGAAGCTAAGACATCTATATTAAGAGATGTTTTGGGGAGCAATATGATATGGATTCTTGTAAAAATAATGAATTCCAGCGGTTTGGGAAGGCGTTATCTGGCTGAGCTTGCGAGGGAGGAAGGTCTGCCGCTGACGGAAGGGCAGATAAGAAGTTTGTTAAATAGTGCTGAATTACTTGGCTTGGTGGAATCCAATACCGGAAGGAAGGGTACGGTATTAACCGAGAAAGGGAGTATGATGCTTTCTTCAATTTGAATTAATGGGATAAAGGGCGCATGAATGGGAAGAAATATTACCCGAATATATAAACAGGCTCTTGCATAATGTGAATGCGGAGAGCTTTTTTATTATAAATGAAAGCACAATTTTCCTTTGCAATAAAAAGCTTTGGCGTTAGTGACTATGCGACAATTTTCTCACTGGCTTGGAAAAGGTGAATAGAGAGACAAACTTTGTTTTTGTTATATGGCATAAAACTTGCAATATAATGCTGTAAGACCTTTATATAAGATAAGGGCTATAAAAATTATTTTGAGGTGAGAAAATTATGATTCTGGGAATAATGGGAGGCATGGGTCCTGCAGCAACCTGTGACTTGTATGAAAAAATCACTGAATTCACCCATGCGGCTAAAGACCAAGACCATATCCATATTGTAATTGACAGCAATGTACAAATTCCTGACAGAACCCAGTATATTTGCGGAAATGGGGAAGACCCCAGGATTGAGATGATTAGGTCAGCTATCAGATTGGAAATGATGGGTGCGGATTATATAGCAATTCCATGCAACACGGCACATTATTTTTATGATGACATAGTTAAATACACAAAAGTAAACCTGCTGCATATGATTCGAGAAACAGCGGAATCTTTAAGTAAAACATCTCCCGGGAACAAGGATTTTTTACTTCTTGCAACTGAAGGCGTGTATGCATCAGGAGTATATAAAAAAGTATTCATGGACTATAATCTTAATATTATTGAGCCCACTGAGACTGATAAGCAAATTGTTATGAGCTGGATATATAAAGTAAAATCCGGAATATTTGATGTAAGCCCGCTTGAATACGAGACTCTCATAAATAAATATCTGATGCATAAAAAAATGTCTGTAATATTGGGGTGCACAGAGCTGCCTCTCTTGGCTGAGAAGATAGATACTGTTATAGAGTATGTCGATCCTGCTTCGATACTTGCAAAACGTTGTGTTGAGATAGCTGAAATCAATAAAAGGAACTGTATGATAAGAACCGAATAATATAGTACAAAGGTATATACATATTGATATTTGAGGTGAAATGTCTATGGCAAAGCAAAAAAGAATTGAAGATTACGGGATAAGGGTTGGTGAATTGCCAAAGGGAAAATATAACAAAATAACTGACGTAGAAGGAATCAGGGTAGGACATTGTACTATTGATACCGAGGAGAGTAAAACGGGCGTTACGGTAATACTCCCAACGAAAGAAAATATATATATTAATAAACTCGTTGCAGCTTCTTATGTTTTGAATGGTTTTGGAAAGTCTTTGGGATTAATACAGGTTGATGAGCTTGGAAGTCTGGAATCCATCATAGCTTTGACTAATACATTGAATGTTGGGCTGGTTCATGATGCGGCAGTGGAATACATGATAAATGAATGTAAGAAGTATGAAGTGGAGCTTGAGTCTGTCAATCCATTGGTCTTTGAATGTAATGATAGCTACCTTAATAATATTCAGTTGAGAGCCGTAAAAAAGGAGCATGTGTTCAAAGCCATAGAGGATGCAACAATAGACTTTGACGAGGGAGATATAGGTGCAGGCAAAGGTATGAGCTGCCATCATCTTAAGGGTGGGATAGGTTCTGCATCACGTATTGTAACTCTGGATGGACAAGCTTTTACCGTAGGAGTCTTAGTCCTGTCCAATCATGGGAGATTAAAGGATTTATCTATTAACGGGAAAAATATTGGCAGTGAAATTTCTAAAGAACTTGATGTAAAGACACATGCAGACAAGGGTTCTATTATATCAATAATAGCTACTGATGCACCGCTTAGCAGCAGACAATTAGGAAGAGTATGCAAGAGAGCGGGAGTGGGTCTGGCAAGATTGGGTTCATATATAGGGCATGGAAGCGGAGAAATAATGTTTGCCTTCTCTACAGCAAATATTCTGGAAAGCCAGACTGATAAAGGAATCATTGATATGAAAATTATTAAGGAAGACATGATTGATGTGATTTTTCGGGCGGTTGTTGAATGTGAAGAAGAGGCAGTTTTAAATTCCATGATTACATCTGAAAAAGTAATAGGGGTAAAGGGCAGAATGAGAGAAACTCTAAAAGGCTATATGAACTTGCTGTAGTCTGCACATAGTAGCATCAAGAATGGAGATGGGGTTGTTATGGATACAAAGAAGAGTAATTATGAATATGAGGTAAAACGACTTTCGGCAAATTTGGTGGATATTAGAACACTGTCCGATAAATTTGAAATAGATTTGAAATATGCTTCAGAAGATAATTTCGTTGGTAGAAAAATATATTCAATTCCTTTGTGTGCCATGCAAATATGCACAGCCCGGAAGCTTATTGAAGCTAATAGGGAGTTTCTGCAGAAGGGTCTGAGAATAAAGATATGGGATGCTTACCGCCCCTTATCTGCACAGAAACTAATGTGGGATATTATGCCGGTACATAGCTTTGTTGCAGATCCATATAACGGAGGTTCCATACACAATAGCGGGTTTGCTGTAGATGTCACTCTTGTGGATATGGAGGGTAGAGAAATTGAGATGCCTACAGTATTTGATGATTTTTCTGAAAAGGCCTCAAGAAAAAGTTCTGCGATGACTGAAACAGCGGCAAAAAATTTAGCCTTATTAACTGATGTCTTGGTAAGGCATGGATTTAAAACAATTAATTCGGAGTGGTGGCATTATTATGATGCAGACTTAAAAGAGCGTATACCTTTGGATATTCCGCTTGAGACAATTGCAGAATATAGGTCTCCTGTAGAAAAGCATTAGGACAGATTACTGTTTGAAACAAATTTGAGTTTTGAAAAACTTAATGGTGAGGGTTTTGTGCAATATTGACTTGTGGAGCTAACGGGTGAAGGAATAAAGGAAAATGGAGACAGTATATGAGTCTAGCCCCCATACACTCCTCGGTATTTGGGTTCCAGCATTGCAGCAATTTTTCTCATTGCATAGCCGGCACACATTTCCTCCCAGTCTGAGTCCCTTGGACATTCATCCTTTGAGGGAAGTGTGAAGGGCTCCCCGACCGTTACTTTAACCTTTGCCCTATGGAGTTTCTCGCCCCCCATGTTGTTATCATCAATGGGGAGAACTATTTCTGTACCCTCCAGAGCTATGGGCACCACAGGCACATTTGCCAGCTTTACCAATAGGATGAAGCCCTTTTTAACATTTATAAGCGAGCCTGTCCTGCTGCGTGTGCCTTCGGGGAATATTACTATTGAGCCGCCGGTTTTCAAGTAGTTAAGGGCTGATTTGATCGCACTTTTGTCGGGACTTCCCGGAGTTATCGGTATGTGGTTTATTGTCTTAAGGAAAAATGATGTGAAAGGATTCTCTCCAAGCTTAATCCCTGCCATAAAGGCTGCGGAGTTGTTTTTGAGCATGCTGTTCAACACAACACCGTCAACATTGCTAAGGTGATTTGAGATAAATATTGTAGGCTTGTTTTCCCTTTCAGTCAGAATTTCCTTCCCGTGGATTTCTATATCTGCATATTTTGACAGTACATAATTGGCAGCAGCCTTTCCAACAAGGCGGATAAAGCTGTCCGGCATCAAGTTTATCAGTGGAAGTATACTTTTGAGTGCTTTCATAAATTACCTCACATATCAAATTCGATATAAACTAACTAAATAGGTTGCACTAAAGAAGGTTCAAGGGAGAATTGGGCAATATTGAACGCACTCGGGATATTACATTGGGTATTGTGCGAATTCAATAACAATCAAGGAAACGTTTACGCGAAATTTGAATTTACAATGATGATGTTTTTCGTGAAACATATACCTGCGAAATCAAGGAAAATGATTTTGCAATATTTGAATTTCAATATAGAAGGTTTATTGCAAAACATATAAATGAATGCTCTTTGAATTATATCACATTATGCAGCAAATGGTAAGAACCCCAAGATTCCATTGGGGCTCAAGTCAAAATGCTAAAATGCACATTAGCTACTTGCTTGCTTTTTCAGCCTTTTTCTCAATTTCATCAACAAGCTTCAATAGGACTTCTGTTTTAGCCTCAACAATCATTCCATTTTTTGCGATTACAGCATTTTTTAGGTCTACAAATGCGAACTCAAATTTGCTGACGATTTCGGCATTATCACTCTTGAGTTTTGGTCTTGCGGTCATCCAGATATTTTCAAAGTATAGAAGCACATCGTTTGCACCAGTAAAGTCTTTTTTCTCACTTAACAATTGAATTTTTTTTGCTGCAAACCTGAGCCTGTCAAGATCGGGAGGAACCTTGGACTCATAGAGCATGTAGAAATCCGGAAGGTATTTATAAAGTTGGTTAACTTCCAATAAGCTCAGATATGCATCCTGGGTTTCCACTATTTTAGTGAGATTGTTCAGTGCTGATTCAAAATCATTAATTGCCGTTTGCATTGCAAAATCGGATATGGCCTTTGCTTCATAGCTGTTCCAAGCACTGTGCAGCCCCATTACATCTTTTTTGATTTTTTCAAATATCTTGTATTTTTCTTGTTCCAGCTTCAGCTTTATCTGTTCGGGGGAAAGCTTTGGAGTCTGTGTCTGTTGCTGCTCTTTACCTCCACCGCCGCCGCCTTGGCCCCCGGACTGACCGCCGCCCCCGCCTTGACCGTCGGACTGACCGCCGCCGCCGCCGCCCTGCCCTTCTTGCTGCTTCTTGCTTTCTTCAGCTGCTTGTTTTTCGATTTTTTCCTGCAGAATGAACATTGGTTTTTTGCTCTCCTCATGTATTGCTTCAAGAGCCTTTTCCACTTTTTCAATGCTGGACTTCAACTTATCCAATTCCTTGGGAGGCTTTTGCTCTTCAGCCTTCTCCTTTGCTTTCCCGATATCAGGCTTCTTTTGTGGGGAACATGCACTAAAGTTCAATAGAGATAATATGATAAGTGTCGGTACAATAAATTTATATAAAAGCTTTGAGATTTTCAAAAATAATCACCTCTTAATTTTATTATTTCCTTTATTGTCTTTAATATTATTTAAGAAGCAGCTTTGCTTCGTATAGGGCGTCTAAACATCTTTCCAATTTTGGAATACAACTGTAATGTATATCTGAGGCAAATAGAAAATAATCTAAACAAAGCATTCTTATAGCAAAAAAACAAATTTTGAAAACGCTGTCTGAAGTTTGATTATGTAGAAGCATTGTTAGTTAAGACCTTAATTTGCTATAATTATTATAGTAATAATTGGCAAACTGAACATATTCCAATGATAATTGACAATAATACTAATATACCAGACAGGACGAAGTTCATATGAACAATGAGTGCAATAGCTTATGCAGGGAAGGATATCCTATATGAAAAAAAGGATAGGAGCATCCAGTGATTTTTTAACGATTTTCTGGTAAGATAGATGGTAAGACTTTGTTGGGGGATAAACAGATGAAAAAGATAAGTATGATTTTTGTGGTTTTGTTCATTATATTGATGCCAATTATGCTGGTACTTACAGATGTGCAGCTGGTGGCATATGACAGGGGGTATTACAGAGCTGAGTACATTAAGTATAATATTCCTGAACAGGTAGGCATAAGTATGGATAACCTGATGGATTCGACGGAGCAGCTGCTGCTGTACCTGGAGAATAAAAGAGCTGACCTGGATTTTAAGGCTGAATTCACTAATGGTACTGAAGAATTTTTCAGTCAAAGGGATAAGTACCATATGATCGACGTCAAGGGGCTTTTTGTGAAAGGGCAGCTTCTTAGAAATCTTTCATTTTTCTATATAGCAGGCTTTATGTTATTTTTGTTCCGGAAGAAGAACCTCGCAGTCCAGCTGCGAAAGCTTTCCAAATACGGTATTGCTATAGCGATAGCAGGAATTGCGCCTGTACTTATACTTGTTGCATTGATGAGTATTGATTTTTACAAGTATTTCACAATATTTCACGAGATTTTCTTTACCAATGACTTATGGCTGTTGGATCCGGCTGCCGACAGACTGATTAATATTTTCCCGGAGCAGTTCTTTACCGATATGGCTTTCAGCATATCCTATATGTATATGGCTGAGATGGCTGCAATACTGATTGGCAGCCTGCTGATACTGAGATTTGTCAAAGCCGATAACAATTAAATAGTTAAAAGTTTGTTGTACTAAAAAGCACAAGGAGGTTTTACAATGAAGAGATTATGCCTGTTGCTTGCTTTTATCATACTATTTACCTCAGGTTGTTTTTCCAGGGACCAAGTGAAATCTGAGAATTTTAAGCTTTATTTCGCTGCCAAAGGCAATATGGGACTGGGGATAGAAAACAGGGATATTGAATACAAGGATGCGAAAAGCAAATATGTGAATACGCTTAAGGAGCTGCTGAAGGGTCCCTCTGACAGCAGTAAGTTTGAAACAAACATCAGTAAAGATACAAAGGTATTGGATGCTAGGGTTGAGAATGAGAATTTGACAGTTGACTTTTCGAAGGAATTCAATGTATTTTCGGGCAGCCTTCACGAGGCAGCTGTGGTGTCCTCAGTGGTGGACACAATGCTTCAGTTTGGTGAGCTGAAGAAGGTGAAAATACTTGTTGAAGGTCAGGAACTTATTGCTCCCAGCGGAGAGCCCTATGGCGACCTGGAGTTTATAGATTTCAACATCGGGGATATGTCTGAGAAGGAAATTACCCTCTATTTTGCAGACTCCCAGGCTATGTATATGGTACCCGAGAAAAGGTCTGTGCTAGTAAAGAAGGATATTGAAGATGCCGAGTTTTACCGGATAATATTGGAGGAGCTTATAAAGGGACCCGGCTCTGAGAATTTGTACAGGACGATACCGGAAGAAGTTAAAGTTGAATATATAGAGGTGGAAGGTGATCTCCTGAAGGTTGACTTTTCTGAAGAAATGCACACAAAACACTGGCGTGGGGCTGCAGGAGAAGCTATGACCGTTAATTCCATAGCCAATACAATGACTGAATTTGAGACAATCAAGAGAGTTATGCCTACGGTTGACGGAGGACCACTGAGCATAGAGCATATGGTGGTTGAGGAGCCTTTGACTAGAAATGATAGTATAATATATAGGCAATAGGTGCGAGGTATCGGGCAGTAGGGGCGACCAGTGGTCCTACGTAAATTCTCCGAAGCTGGTGCTAACCTGGAGCAGTAGTAAATAATCCGAAATGTGTGAAGGGGATTTTAAGTTGGAATTAGAAAACTCGGGAAGAATATCCTTTTTCAGTGCCAATTTCTTATATATGACTGTAATGATTTTGTTCGTCACTGTAGGATATGTGGCGCAGAACTGGGACTTCCATTATGGAATACTCATTACGGAATTCCTGTTGATAGCTCTGCCTACCGTCATATATGTAAAGACCAAGGGTGCGTCGCTGAAAACCGAGCTTAGGTTCAATAGATTGAGCTTTGTTGATGCGCTGCTTGTTGCAGTTGCTTTTATTGCAGCGTATTTTGTAGCAGTTTTCATCAGCCTGTTAGGCCAAATAATCCTCAGTATGCTGGGGAATCTTATTGTGCCGGATATCCCCTTTGCGACAGATCCTGCAGAATACCTGGTGCTTCTTTTCATAATCGCCGGTTCGGCGGGCATTTGCGAGGAGATATTGTTCAGGGGCTTTATACTGAGAGCATACGAAAAGCTTGGGATGTGGCCTAATATAATAATAACGGCTCTGCTTTTCTCGATTTTGCATCTCAATATTCAGAACATGTTGGCACCTTTCTTCCTTGGTATTATACTCGGATTTGTGGTTTACAAGACCAATTCAATATTTTCAGGAATTATCGGACATTTTATCAATAATGCCATATCAGTTACCTGGGGCTATGTGATAATGAACCTGCCCTTTTACAGGAACGTTGATATTGCACAAGTTCAAGAAGGTATAACAACGCAAGCCCTAATTGGTGCAGCTGTTCTTTTTGGGGTTATACTGCCCTTTGCGGGGACTATCATGGTCATATGCCTGAAGGCTATAAATGACAGGCATTCTGAAACAACTGACAATCGGTCGGATACCGGTTTCTTCAGCATATTGAGAAGTATTAAGCTGTCTTGGCCATTGTTGGTAAGCTTTATTATATTTATTGGAATGATGACTTTGGAAATAACATTAATAGTAAGCGGAAAGCCGCTTATTAATTTATGATAAAGGAGTGTTGAACAAATGATGAATGTTGCTGTAATAGGCGGGGGTCCCGCAGCCATTTCCGCATCCTTGAACCTTAAAATAAGAAACAAGAGCTTTGTGCTGCTTGGTGGGAATGAAAAGGTCACCGGGCTGATGAAAGCTCCTCAGATTGACAACTACCTGGGTTTGAAGGGACTAAGCGGCAGTAAGCTCATAGCAAGCTTCAAGGAGCATGCTGCTTCAATGGATATAGATATAAAAAAGGAGAAGGCATATAATATATTGGATATGGGCGGGTACTTCTCAATAAATGCCGGAAATGAGTTTTACGAAGCTCAGGCAATTATTATTGCTACGGGACATGGAAAAGCAAATTATTTTGAAGGGGAGAAGGAGTATCTGGGTAAGGGAATAGGCTACTGCGCTACCTGCGACGGTCCTCTTTACAGAAACAAGGCTATTGCTATAATAGCAGAGAATGAGGAAGGAGAAGAGGAAGCCAATTTTCTTTCCGAGATTTGTTCTGAGGTTTACTATATACCTACCTATCGCACAGAGCCCAAGCTTAAGGAGAATATTAAGCTGATTAAAGAAAAGATAATCGGAATTCAAGGGGACGGCAATAAGGTCCACAGCCTGACAACCGACCAAAGAGAGCTTAAGGTGGACGCAGTATTCATCATAAGGAATGTGATTCCGGCAGACCAGTTGATAGAAGGACTTGAGCTTTACGAGGGTTCAATAAAGGTAGACAGGGATATGGCCACCAGTATAAAGGGAGTCTTTGCTTGCGGAGACTGTGCCGGAAAGCCATATCAGATAGCTAAGGCTGTAGGAGAAGGTAACATAGCGTCGCTAAGTGCGGTAAAATATATTGACGAAAAAATCAAATAAATTATTGACATTAAAAGGCTGTCATCATATAATAATATTAAGATAACAGGTACCCCGTATAGGTATATAAATAATCTAAAACTACATATAATAAATGGGGGTGAAAAAATGCTTGATAAGAGTATGGTAATAGACGACATATTATATAAACATCCGGAGCTTGAAGAAATATTCAGAAACCACGGAATAAAGTGCTTTGGCTGAGGCGGTGCTCTGTATATGACTGTAGAGCAGGCTGCTCTCAGATATAGGATGAACACAGACCAACTTATAAATGATTTGAATAAAGCAGTACACTAGTAATTGCCGTCCTTTGGGCGGCTTTTTTTTGTTAATGCCATTGCTGAATTGACACGTCTGGCAAATTAATATAGAATAGTCATTGATATATAATGCAAAATGTAAAAAAGAGTATCTTTTTTACATTTCTGCTTCCTTAGTGTGTATCGCGGAAAACAAAATAGTCCTTTACAATAATTCCGCGATTAATACTAAATGTAAAAAAGAGTGGCTTTTTCACACTTTAGTTTCCTTAATGTGTATCGCGGAAACAAAATAGTCCTTTAAAAATTTTTCCGCGATTTATATATTAAACCAGTAATTTCTGTAAAGTAATCTAATTTTTTCGGGGGTCATTTATGCTGCATAAATACGAGCAAAACGGTTTGAAAATTGTTATGGATATCAACAGCGGAACGGTGCATGTGGTTGACCAGCTTACATGGGACATACTGGACCACTACCCTGACAACATTGACGATGTGATAGAAAAGCTTAAGGGCAAGCATTCTGAGGCAAATATAAAAGAAGCGTGGGATGAAATAGACCAGCTTAAAAAGCAAGGGCTGTTGTATTCTGAAGATACATATATGGATAAGGTACAAAATGAACAAAGGGAAACACACACAAAAGCCCTATGCCTGAATATAGCCCATGACTGCAACATAAGATGCGGCTATTGCTTTGCAGCAACCGGAGATTATCATGGGGGGCGCAAGCTGATGCCTCTTGCAGTGGCTTCCAAGGCTATTGACTTCCTGCTGGGTACTTCAGGAGCAAGGAAGCGCTTAGAGGTTGATTTCTTCGGCGGAGAACCGCTTATGAATTTTGATGTGGTAAAGGAAACGGTGCTTTATGCAAGGGAACAGGAGAAGAAGTACGGTAAGAGGATAGGCTTCACCATCACTACTAACGGAACGCTCTTAAATAAGGAAATTGAAGAATTCGTAAATGAAAACATGGATAATATAGTATTGAGCATAGATGGAAGAAAACAGGTGAATGACCGCATGAGAAAGTTCATTGACGGCTCAGGCACCTATGAGAGCATAATGCCAAAACTGAAAAGCTTTGTGGCATCAAGAGGCGATAAGAGCTATTATATAAGGGGAACCTTTACTGCAAACAATCTGGATTTTTGCAGCGATGTACTGCATCTGGCCGAGGAAGGCTTCAAGGAGATTTCCATTGAGCCGGTGGTTGCAGAGAAAGAAAGGGGCTATGCTCTTAAGGAAGAGCATCTGCCGGCTATATATCAAGAGTATGAAAAGCTTGCCAGCAAGTACATTGAGTATAACGAAAACGGTAAAGGCTTCAGATATTATCATTTCCTTATGGACTTGGAGGCCGGTCCCTGTGTTTACAAAAGGGTGTCCTCTTGTGGCTCCGGGGTTGAGTATTTTGCGGTTACTCCGGAGGGAGAGCTCTATCCATGTCATCAGTTTGTCGGAAGGCAGGAATACCTTATGGGGGACGTTTGGAAGGGCGTAACTGACGGAAAGCTTCAAAAGGAGTTCTCAGAAAACACAGTTTACCATAAGGAAAAATGCCGGGATTGCTGGGCGAGGTTTTACTGCAGCGGAGGCTGCCAGGCAAATGCGGCGGCTTTCAATAATGACCTTAAGAACCCCTATGACCTTGAATGCAAGCTGCAGAAAAAGAGAATAGAGTGTGCAATAATGATAAAGGCGTATGAGGGACTGAAAGCACAAGATTAGGGAATTTGCCACGGGCCACGTGCCACGAGCCGCGTGAATCCAAGAAGGGCTTCGAAGACTTTTCTGAAGCACGAAGCACGAAGCACGAAGCACGAAGCACGAAGCACGAAGCACGAAGCACGAAGCACGAAGCACGAAGCACGAAGCACGAAGCACGAAGCACGAAGCACGAAGCACGAAGCACGAAGCAAAAAATATCATAATACATTGAAATGGCAACAACCACATTGAGTATATAAATTTAAATAACTAAAAAATCGATTGGAGGAAATATTATGGAGAAATTAGTACCTGTAAGCTTGTCAAACAGACATATCCACGTTTCAAAGGAGCATCTGGAAATACTTTTCGGACAAGGACACGAACTTACTAAGATGAAGGATCTATCACAGCCTGGGCAGTTTGCTTGTGATGAAAAGATTGATGTAGTAGGTCCCAAAGCAACTCTTAAAGGGGTGAGAATACTAGGCCCTGTAAGACCGGAGACTCAATTGGAGATTTCCATGTTTGATGCAAGGACTATGGGAGTGGAAGCTATAGTAAGACCCTCGGGGAAAATACAGGGTACACCAGGCTGCACGCTTGTTGGACCTAAGGGACAGGTTGAAATAAAAGAGGGAGTTATAGTCGCATCAAGACACATTCATTTGCATACAAGCGATGCAGAGAAGTATGGCCTTAAAGACAGGGACATAGTAAAGGTAAAAGTAGGGGATGAAAGAGCGGTAATATTTGATAATGTTATGGTCAGGGTTCATCCTGATTTTGCCTTGGATATGCATATTGACATAGAAGAGGGAAATGCAGCAGGAATACAAAATGGCACTATGGGAGAGATTATCAGATAATTAAGTATAAAATTGGGGGAAAAATCATGAACAAGTTAGAACTTGCCCGTTATATAGACCACACAATCTTAAAGCCTGATGCCAAGGAAGGGGACGTAATAAAGCTCTGCAGGGAAGCTTTGGAGTACAAATTCGCATCTGTATGCGTGAATGCTTCTAATGTGAAGCTTGCAGATTCCTTCCTCCGTGGAACGGAAGTAAAGGTTTGTACAGTCGTAGGTTTCCCTCTGGGAGCTACCACAAAGGAGACCAAAGCGTTTGAAGCGGCACAGGCAATTGATAATGGGGCAGCTGAAGTGGACATGGTCATTAATATTGGAGCTCTGAAGTCTGGAAAGACAGATGAAGTGGAAGCGGATATCAAGGCAGTAGCTGATGCCTGCAAGGGAAAAGCACTGCTCAAAGTTATTATCGAGACTTGCCTTCTCACTGAGCTGGAGAAAGTAACGGCATGTGAGCTTGCCAAGAAGGCTGGGGCTGATTATGTGAAGACCTCCACCGGCTTTTCTACAGGAGGTGCAGCAGCTGAGGACATAGCCTTGATGAGAAGGACAATTGGTCCTGAAATGGGCGTTAAAGCTTCCGGAGGAATAAGAAATCTTGAGACTACATTAAAGATGATAGAGGCGGGTGCGACAAGAATAGGCGCAAGTGCTTCAATCAGTATATTGAACGAGCTTTAAGAAAAAAACCGTTTTGACCATCGTGTCAAAACGGTTTTCAATCTGTATCTTCTTTAAGCACAATGCTTGTGATTACTTCGTTGTCATCCTCGCTTTTCCTTTCGAAAATACTTGCGTACTGGGAGGTAAAGGACTTTGTGAAGGAATGCAGCCATGCGGCCTTTATATCATAGAACCTGAGGTGGAACCTCCCGAAGCCTTCATTGACACTACTATTGCCCTGCTTACTGAAGTGCCACACCAAATCGTCATTTGTCATGTCTATGTAGTCTAGTTCGGGAACATTAATATACAGGTGTTTAAGCACATAGTTAATATCAACGATATCGTCTTGAATGAAAAGTCTTTTCTTCAGTTTCTTTCCCCATTTGAAGGCATTCTCTTCAAAAGTTTTCTTCGCATTCAACACTGCACTTTCGCCAAATACATCAAAAAGGTTTGCAAGATAATTGGTAAGCCCTGCTGCCAGCGCGTCATATCTGTAGAGATCCTCTGAAACATCCTTGGGAAGGCGTTTCTTTACGAATTTTTTCTGATTACTCACTATTTTAGACAGTATATTCCTGTATTGATGTTCGTAGCCTATTTTCAACGTTTTCTCCAGGTCTTTTATTATCAGGAGCTTCATAGTTGTCAATTCCTCGATATTCAGCAGCGGCAAAAGCCTCACCTCCATCAGCTGTGACTTCAGTATTTTGCGAAAAACATATAATGATATTATTACAATATTGGTTTTTTTTATACTTTTTGAGGAAATAGCAACCGGCGAGTCATTCTCAAAATTAATATGATGTAGCTTTTATCCCTCACTAAAACGGCTATATGCACATATTATGTGTAGTAGAAAAAACTGCTTGCAGTTTTTCGTGAGCGAGAGGGGTTTTAACGTGTTGAAAATAACAAATAAAAAAAGGTTGAGCTTGCTTAAAAGCATTGAAAACATGCGAAATTCCAGATTAATTTCGTATATATCCTACTCCCCAATGGATGACTACGTGTTGGTTCCCTTGTATAAACAGCTTTGCAGTATCGGAAAAACAGAAAGGATAGACCTTTTTTTAAACAGTTATGGTGGTGCTGTAGATACCCCCTACAAAATAGTAAACCTGATCAGGGAGTTTTGCGATAATTTCAGTGTTATTATACCTTTTGTCGCGAAAAGTGCTGCTACCATGGTGGCTATTGGTGCAGATGAAATAGTGATGGGACCGATATCCGAGCTGGGACCTATAGATCCGCTTGTAAAGCACCCGATGTATACTGATTTGTGGGTTCCGGTCCAGTCAATAAGACTATGCATAGATTTTATGGAGGAGAAGCTTGCACAAAGCAAGGATCCCAAGATTACAGCTTCAGTCCTGTACCCCATATCAAACAAGCTTGACCCATGGATTCTGGGAGACTATGAAAAATCGATAAAGGCATCCTACCAGTATGCAGAAGCTTTGCTTGAGAATAACATGTTCAAGCAAAGCAAGGAAAGAGCTAAATCGGTAACCAAGATGATGACTGAGAAATATTTCTCCCACGGCTACTGTATTAATAGGAAAGAAGCTTTGAATGACTTGGGGCTCAATATAGTATATGCCGATGGGGATATGTGGCATTTGATATGGGCCTTATACCTGGCCTATGATGATTATATGCAGGGTAAGAACTATTCATCTATAATGGAGACGGTCAGCGGAGTGCTGGATCTTGCCAATTCAGAGTGAAAATAATAAGGGGGACACTAAGTCCTCCTTATTATTTTACTAAGAATGTAAGCGGGGTTCAGCTGTTGGGGTGAAGTAATAGAATAGATATCCAAAAATTGGGTAAAATATTCATTGGCTTGACATTAACGGTATTTAATAATTATAATGATAACTTAGAGATATAAATAATAGAAGCTGCCGGTGGGTATGATGCCGACATTTCTATAATTTGTCAGAATAGGAGTGGATAAAATGGACCCAGTGGCCTTTGAGATTTTCGGAATAGCGGTAAGATGGTATGGCATACTGCTTTCGGCAGGAATACTGGCAGGTATACTGCTGGCATATAATGAAGCGAAGAGATTGGGATATGACCCCGAGTATATAATTGATTTGGCCTTATGGTGTATTCCGGCGGCTATAATAGGTGCAAGGCTATACTATGTCATTTTCGAGTGGGATTATTACAGAGGCGACATAATGAAAATCATTAATATCCGTGAGGGTGGTCTGGCAATACACGGTGCTCTTATAGCAGCTGTACTGGCCGGATATGTTTTTACAAGGATAAGGAAAATCTCCTTCTGGGAAAGTGCGGATATAGTAGCTCCTGGTATAATTATTGGTCAAGCCATAGGAAGATGGGGAAACTTTGTAAATGCAGAAGCCCATGGGGGACCAACTGATATGCCTTGGGGAATAATAGTGGACGGTACAAGGGTACACCCTACATTCCTTTATGAATCACTATGGAATATCGGCGTTTTTATATTCCTTATCATATACAGGAGGAAAAAGAAGGTTGATGGAGAGGTGTTCCTTCTATATGGGATACTCTACTCAGTAGGGAGGTTCTGGATTGAGGGGATGAGAACAGACAGCCTTATGTTTATGGGCATGAGGACGGCTCAGCTTATTAGTGTAGCAATAATAGCAGCTTTTGCTGTTTTGATGGTTTATCGTAGGAAAAAGCACAAAGAAGTGGAAAAGAAAGAATCGGAATAAAATGATTACGTGTAACACTGAAGACACTGAAATCCACTAAACACACGGCTAAAAATTTAAACCATACCGTGTCATTCCGTGAAACATCAGTGTTTTCTGTGGTTCCGTAGCCTTGAAGAAGCTTCGTTAAGAGAGTGACTATAATATATGAGGGTAAGAATACATGTATTTTTATAAGAAATTATAGGTTAAATGATACAAAGGGAATAGGTCTTTTGTATCATTTTATTTTTTTTGTCCATTTTAACAAAAAATAGGAAGGAGTTTTCATTTTTATATAGAATATGTCATGAAGTGGATTGAAGTGGAGTAAAGTGGTATAAAGTGATAAAATATACATATGTAAGGCATTAAGTATTAAATATCAGTAAATGCATACTTGAATCGTATATATATTTCTATCAAAAGGACACTAGGTGCCTTACGAGCTTTAATTGAAACATTTCGCACTTATTTGAATTATTCTCTAAAGGATTAAGTGCGAAATATATAGGTGGTGAGTATATGTTCATAGGTGAATACCAGCATACCCTGGATCCTAAAAATAGGGTTATAATGCCCTCGAAGTTCAGAGAAAAGCTTGGAGACAGCTTTGTTATGACCAAGGGCTTGGATAACTGCCTGTTCATATACTCGTCAAATGAATGGAGTATAGTGGAGGATAAGCTCAAGAGCTTGCCTATGACAAATAAAGATGCAAGAGCCTTTGTAAGATTCTTTTTCGCAGGAGCCAGCGAATGCGAGTTGGACAAGCAGGGCAGGATAGTGATGCCCAACCATCTTAAGGATTATGCCAATATCGATAAGGAGCTTGTCATCATAGGCGTTTCGACGCGAATAGAAATATGGAGCAAGGAAGAATGGAATAAATTCAATAGCGATGCAAATATTAGTTATGAAGATGTGGCTGAAAAAATGTCACAGCTCGGAATATAACAGAAAGACAATTAAAGTAGGTGGTAACATTGAATTTTGAACATAAACCAGTGCTCTTGAAAGAAACCTTGGAATACCTCGACCTTAAGCCGGGAGGGGTATATATTGACGGAACCCTTGGAGGGGCCGGCCATTCTTCAGAAATAATAAAAAGGATAATCCCGAAGGGAGTGCTCTTGGGCATAGATCAGGACAGCAACGCGATAAATGCAGCAAAAGAGCGCCTGAAAGATTATAAGGACAATGTAATTGTAGTACGTGACAATTTCAGGAATATAAAAGCCATTGCCTTGGGAAACGGTTTTAAGGAAGTTGACGGAGTATTACTTGACATAGGAGTATCCTCACATCAGCTGGATGAGGATGAACGGGGCTTCAGCTATATGCATGACGGCCCTTTGGATATGAGGATGGATAGAGACCGTGATTACGATGCGGCGGAAATTGTAAACAATGCCTCGGATAAGGAGCTTACCCGTATACTCAGGGATTATGGCGAGGAAAAATGGGCAGTGAGGATTGCCAAATTCATAATAGAGGAAAGAAAGAATGGTAGGATAGAAACAACCTTCAAGCTGGTGGACATTATAAAAAGAGCGATTCCGGCAGCAGCCAGAAGGGAAGGCGGTCATCCTGCCAAAAGGACTTTCCAGGCCTTGAGAATAGCTGTCAATGACGAGCTTGAGGTGCTGGAACAGGCAGTCAAGGATGCAGTGGATATTTTAAAGCCGGGAGGAAGGTTGGTGGTAATAACCTTCCATTCCCTTGAGGACAGAATTGTAAAAACAGTTTTTAACAATATGGAAAGGCCATGCACATGTCCGCCTCAGCTGCCGATATGCATGTGCGGGAAAGAGCCCCTTCTTAAGGTGGTTACAAGAAAACCTGTGATTGCCGGAGAAGAGGAGCTGGAGTCCAATACAAGATCGAAAAGTGCCAAGCTTAGGGCGGCTGAAAGAGTAAGTTCTAAAAGGGGTTAGGGGGGAATAAGAATGTTAAGAGCAGATAATAGAGCATATGATTATAGCAGATATGAGCAGTTAGAGTTGCAGCAAGTTTCAGAACCAAGCGCAGAACCCCTGAAAAAAGTTAAGAAAAAAGTAAAGCCCAAGACTCACCTAATGAGTATATTGTTTGTTTTTGGGCTGAGCATTTTTATAATATCCCGATATTCCTATATGGCTGAGATTAACTTTAATATCACTAACCTGGAAAAGGAATATACCAAGGTTGTTAAGGAGAACACCGATCTCAATGTACAGCTTATGAAGTCGGTAAATCTTGAGGCCTTGGAAAAGGCTGCTCTTGAAAAGCTAAGTATGCAGTACCCTGATGTTCAGAACCAGATAGCTTACATAAATGTAAAGAACGCAGTACAATCAGCTGACAATACAGCTAATGATTTTTACAAAATAAGTGATATACAAGAGAACAAGTATATAGCATATACAAAAGCTGTGATAAATAATATCCTCAACGTATTAGATTAGTTTATGCATATAAATCGCACAAGGTAGATGAATATGAATAGCTGCGGTTTATAACAATCAAGGAAAGCGTTTTGCACCATTTGAACAATAGAATAAAGAATTTGGTGCATAACGCATAATCCGAAGGTGGTGTATTAATTTGTCCAGCATAAAGGTTACGATAAAAAGAAGAATAGTAGTTGTCTTCTTTGCTTTTTTTGCTGTATACATAGGGCTTATAGGAAGGCTGGCCTTTATACAAATAATAAACAGTACCGAGTATCAGCAAAAAGCAATAGAACAGTGGACCAGGGATATTCCCATTCAGTCTAAAAGGGGCGTAATATTCGACAGGAATTCAAAAAAGCTTGCAATCAGCGCAACAGCATATGAGATATATGTAAGGCCTGCTATGGTCAAGGACAAGGATGCGGTTACCAACGCTCTCGCTGAAGTTCTTGCAATGGATAAAGCTTCATTGGCGGAAAAGGTAATCGCTAAAAAGGACACTGTGCTTATCAAGAAAAAGGTTGACGCCGACAAGGTTAAGCTTTTAAGGGAAAAGGAGCTTGCAGGAATCATTTTCAATGATGACAGCAAGAGGTTTTATCCCCAGAGCAACTTTGCCTCCTATGTATTGGGCTTCACGAACAACGACAACCAGGGGCAGGACGGCGTTGAGCTTACCTACGAAAAGTATCTGAACGGCTTTCCGGGAAGAAATATAATGATGACAGATGCCCATGGGCAGATGCTTCCGGGAAGCGATACCAAATACTATGAGCCTGAGGACGGGTTAAACTTAGTTTTGACCCTGGATGAGGTTATTCAGCATTTTGCTGAGAAAGCCATCGAGAATGCAGTTATTGAGAATAAAGCTAAGCGAGTTACTGCGATAGTTATGGACCCAAAGACCGGGGATATACTTGCCATGACTTCCAAGCCTGATTTTGACAACAATGATCCTCGGAAAATTCCTGAGGAGCTTGTAGACAAATGGGATACCTTGAGCGAGAAAGAGCAGTATGATGCGCTTTTCAAGATATGGAGAAACCCCGCGATATCCGACTCCTATGAGCCGGGTTCCACCTTCAAGGTAATAACCTCTTCAGCAGGCCTTGAAGAAAATGTTGTAAAGCCTGATGATCATTTTTACGACCCAGGTTATATAATGGTAGCGGGTAAGAGAATAAAATGCTGGAGAAGTCATAATCCCCATGGAGACCAGACTTTCGTAGAGGCTGTGAAAAACTCCTGCAACCCAGTATTTGTGGAGGTAGGGCAGCGGCTTGGAAAGGAAAAGCTTTACAAATATATAAGAGCCTTTGGTTTTGGCTCTGCTACGAATATAAAACTGCCAGGTGAGGCCAGCGGTATAGTAAGAGGGTTAGGCGCAATAGGCCCTGTAGAGCTTGCAAACAACTCCTTCGGGCAGGGAATATCGGTAACACCTATTCAGTTGATAACGGCCTTCTCGGCTGTTGCCAACGACGGCTATCTTATGGAGCCCAGGATTGCTAAAAAGGTAATTGATGATGAAGGGAAAACTGTTCATGAGTTTCAGCCACGAACCGTCAGACAGGTAATTTCCAGGGAGACAGCAGCTACAATGAGGCAGATTCTTGAATTTGCTATTGCACCGACAGCAGCCTCGTACATACCAGGCTACAAGGTGGCAGGAAAGACTGGTACAGCGCAAAAGGCAGAAGGCGGCATATATGTGCAGGGTAAATTTGTTTCATCCTTCTGTGGTTTCGCCCCTGCCAATGATCCTAAAATTGCAGTGCTGGTAGTAATTGACGAGCCTGGTGGGGCGCAGCACTTTGGTGGAGTAATTGCAGCACCGGTGGCAAAGAGCATTATATATGACACCTTGAGATATCTGGATGTCAAACCCCAATATACTGAGGAAGAGCAGAAGCTTATGCAGAAACCTCTGGTAAAGGTGCCTGAAGTAAGGAACATGCCACTTAGGGATGCTATAAAGGTGTTAGCTAAGAGCAAGCTCAAATACAGTGTGGATTCAGAGTATGAGCATAACATGGAATCTGCAATACTGGATCAGACTCCAAAACCTGGAGCTGATATAAATGAAGGGTCAATCATAATTTTGAATGCTAAACCCATAGAATAATTTAACACGAATTGCCAAGGCAACGAAATTAAGGAAACCCTTTAATTTTGGTTGCCTTTTTGCAAAAGGTGGTAGATAATGATAAGGTAATTTATAGTGTTTTTGAATACTAATTTACTTTAGGCGAGCAGCAGTTTCGGCATACAGGTGCCAAAACATGTCAACAATAGCTATTGAAGGCATATGATAAGAAACTCTTATGCTCCATCGGAATGATTATATTAACTGGTTTTCGCAAAACGCAGAATAGGAGGATTGGAATGAAGCTTCAGGAATTGTTAAAGGGCATTGAGATAATATCTTCCAAAGGGGATTTGGATGTAGAAATAAATGGAATAGTATATGACTCGAGAAAAACAAGGAAGGGTAATCTGTTTATCTGTGTAAGCGGCTATAAACAGGATGGACACAGCTATATAAGCGATGCACTGCAGAAGGGTGCAGCAGCTGTTATAGTAGAGAAGGATGTGGATGCTAAGGGGGTGGCGTTGGTTAAGGTTCATAGCTCAAGGGCTGCTATGCCTTTATTGGCTTCCGCTTTCTACCGCAATCCTACACAGAAACTGAGGCTTGTTGGTATTACAGGAACCAGTGGCAAGACGACAACCACCTATTTGATCAAATCTATTTTTGAGGCCGCTCACAAGAAGATAGGTCTACTCGGAAGTATATCGACACAAATCGGAGACAAGGTCTATGTTTCGAGCAAGACTACACCGGAGTCCCCGGATCTTCAAAACCTGTTCCGGGAAATGGTGGATATGCATATGGATTATGCTGTAATGGAGGTATCCTCACACTCCCTGGAGCTGGGAAGGGTAGATGGCTGCAAATTCAGTGTCGGTGTCTTTACCAACCTGACTCAGGATCACCTGGACTTCCACAAGACCATGCAGAGCTATAGGGAAGCCAAAAGGAAGCTTTTCTATAAAACCAGGGATGCCAATATTATTAATATTGACGATATACATGGAAAATTGATTGCCGATGAAGTAAGCGGTCTCAAAACACCGCTCATTACCTTCGGCATAGATAATCAAGCGGATATCATGGCGAAGAATATCCGTATCGACTCTAAAGGTGTTTCCTTTGTATTAACGACACCGGAATATGAGACAGAGCTAAAAATAAAAATACCGGGAAAATTCAGCGTGTATAATGCTTTGGCAGCTGCGGCGGTTGCTTACGCTTTAGGTATTGACAGAAAAACTATAAGAGAAGGCTTATATAAGGTCGGTTGTGTCCCTGGAAGATCTGAAATTGTAGAAACCAATACCCCTTATACTGTTATTATCGATTATGCTCATAAACCGGATGGCTTGGAAAAGATTTTGACCGCAATCCGGCAGTATGCCAAGGAACGCATTATCACTTTGGTCGGCTGCGGGGGTGACAGGGACAAGGAGAAAAGGCCGATGATGGGGAAAATTGCAGGAGAGCTTTCCGATTATGTCATAATCACCTCGGATAACCCAAGATCAGAAGAGCCCATGGACATAATAAAACAGGTAGAGGCCGGCATAAAATCCACAGACTGTGACTATATTTGTATTGAAAACAGGAGAGATGCAATAAAGTTTGCGCTAAAAATGGCAAAACCTGACGATATAGTTTTACTGGCAGGAAAAGGCCACGAGACATACCAGGTTTTGAAGGACAGGACAATTCCCTTTGATGAAAGAGATATTATAGAAGAGCTTCTAAGGGAGGAAATATGATGGAGGGCTTGAGTATAGGAGAAATTGCAGCTTCCGCACAAGGTACACTAGTGAATTCTGCAGGAGACTTCTTAGTAAGTGGAGTAAGTATTGACAGCAGAAGTATAACTCCCGGAGACATGTTTATAGCATTGAAGGGTGAGAGCTTCGATGGTCATGATTTTATAAGAAGGGCTGTAGAAAACGGAGCTGCGGTGGTGGTTACTCAGAAACCGCTAAATGAGTTTGGCATACCATATATATTGGTGAGAGATACACTGAAGGCCTTGCAGGAAATTGCCAGGTACTACAGAGGCAGGTTCCAGATACCTTTTGTGGCCATAACCGGCAGCTCGGGAAAAACAACCACAAAGGATATGATAGCTTCAGTACTGGCTCAGAAGTTCAATGTCCTTAAAACAGAAGGGAATTTCAATAATGCAATCGGATTGCCCTTAATGCTTTTGAAGCTGCAATACAGTCATGAGATAGCAATATTGGAGATGGGCATGAACAGTCCAGGGGAAATAAGCCTGCTTTCGGATATAGTTAGACAGGATATAGGAGTAATATCCAATGTAGGCAGTGCGCATATAGAAAAGCTAGGTTCCAGGGAAAATATATTAAAAGCAAAGCTTGAAATATTTGATTATTTTGATAAGCATAGCACAGCGGTTATAAATGGCGATAATGACATGCTGGCAGACTTCAGCTCTGAAAAGTACAGGGTAATCAGGTACGGTTTGGAAAAGAGCAATGATTTGTACGCTTTTGAAATAACTGAAAAGGGTGAAGAAGGAATAGACTTTACAGTTAACATGGAAGGTGCTGCGGTAAGCTTCACAGTTCTGCTTCCGGGAATGCACAATGTATATAACGCCTTGTCTGCCATAGCTGTTGCAAGGCTTTTTGACATGAAAGGCTCTGATATACAGAAGGGACTTTTGAGTTTCAAGCCATCGAAGATGAGGATGGACATTATTAATACAAAAGACGGAGTTAAGATTATTAATGATGCATACAATGCAAACCCTGAATCTATGAAAGCAGCAATAAATGTCCTTCAAAGCTTAAAATCCGGAGGAAGAAGCATATGCATTACAGCTGACATGCTTGAGCTGGGTGATGTATCCGAGGAAGAGCATTATAACATCGGGGCATATGCGGCTGCAATTGGAGTTGATATAATAGCTGCGGCAGGTAATTTCTCTGATGCAGTAAAAAAAGGGGCGGAAGCTTCCGGGATGGATAAAAACAGCATATATGCCTTCCAGACAAAAGAAGAAGTAGCTTCTATCATGGATAAAATTGTAAAACCCGGAGATGTAGTTCTGGTAAAGGGTTCAAGAGGTATGAAGATGGAGTATGTAGTTGATTTTTTACTTGAGAGGGGATAATCATTAATGTACAATTTGATGTCCAGTGAATACAATGTCTATATTATATGCATTATTTCTGCTTTTGTATTGGCTTTGGTTGCGGGACCGGTTTTTATACCGATGCTTACTAGAATGAAGTTTGGGCAGATGGTTAGAGATGACGGACCTCAAAGTCACTTAAAAAAGACAGGAACCCCGACTATGGGCGGTATAATAATAGTTATTCCTGCAGCTATCGTAGCATTGGCTTTTTCCAAAGATAAGGATATGCTCTTAGTACTTATCACAACAATTTTATTCGGACTTATAGGTTTTATAGATGATTATCTAAAAATAAAAAATAAGAGATCTCTTGGGCTCAGTGCATATCAGAAGATGGCTGCGCAGCTTTTTGTTGCTGTTTTCATGGCTTTTGTGGCTTCGGGAATATCCCAGGTTGGAACAAAAATTTTAATTCCCTTTACCGGAAGGTTCATTGACTTGGGAGTAATGTATATCCCCTTTGTAGTTCTGGTATTCGTAGCTACCGTAAACAGTGTCAATCTCACAGATGGGCTTGACGGTTTGGCAGGAGGAATCACTGTAGTAGTGCTTGGTTTCTTTTCTGTGATAGCACTGGCAGCAAGTCATGTGGGGTTGCTGGTGTTTTCGGGTGCTATGATAGGTGCACTGCTTGGATTCTTAAGGTTCAATTCACATCCGGCACAGGTATTTATGGGAGATACAGGTTCATTGGCTTTAGGAGGGGCTATAGCGGCCCTGGCTGTTATAACCAAGCTTCCCTTCTTTATTCTCATAATTGGTGCAGTATATGTAGTAGAAACCTTGTCGGTAATAATACAGGTAGCCTATTTTAAACTTACAGGGGGAAAGAGATTTTTCAAAATGTCTCCACTGCACCATCACTTTGAGCTCAGCGGTTGGGCTGAGTCAAAGGTAGTATCGGTATTCATCATTGTCTCGATAATATTAGCCTTTGTTGGGATATTAGGGCTGAGTTAAATATTTGGACAGTGTGCGAGGTTCGAGGTGCGAGGGGATGAGCACATGATTTCTGGATTTTAAGGAGTAGGGGCGCCCATGGGGCGTCCGGATATAACGGAGGATAGTGTCATGCAGTTAAAGGGGAAAAAAGTACTGGTTATTGGAGCGGCAGTTACAGGAGTACCTGTAGTTAAAGAGTTGAGCCACTTAGGGGCTGAAATCATACTGAATGATTCTAAGAAGGTTGATGAACTAAAGGAAGTAATAGCTGAGATTGAGCATCTTCCTATAAGGCTGGTCGCAGGGGGTCACCCGCTGGAACTTGCTTTGGATTGCGACTTTGTAGTAGTAAGCCCCGGAGTGCCTTTGGATATACCGCTGGTACAGAGCGCTAAAGCCTTAGGCAAAGAGGTAATAGGCGAGATTGAGCTGGCTTTTCGTCTTACTTCCACTCCCATAGCGGCAATTACAGGGACAAACGGGAAGACTACCACTACAGCTCTACTGGGAGAAATAATGAAGGCCAGCAAGAGAACGACCTTCGTTACCGGTAATATCGGTCATGCAATGATACTTGAGGTGGAGAACTCAAAACCTGAGGATGTTTTTATCCTTGAAGTGAGCAGCTTCCAATTGGAGTCAACAGCAAGCTTCAAGCCGAAGGTATCGGCAATACTGAATATTACGCCTGACCACCTGAACAGGCATAAAACCATGGAGAACTATATCAATACGAAGTGCAATATATTTATAAATCAGGATGGTGAGGATTATACGATATTGAATGGGGATGACTCCGAGACTTCAAGACTCACAGGCAGACCCAGAAGTAGAGTGCTGCTTTTCAGCAGAAAGAAGCCGGTAGCTGAGGGAGCATACATCGAGAACGACCATTTAGTAATCAAAATAGGTAATAAAAAAGAAAGCATAATACATAAAGATAGAATATATATACCCGGCAATCACAATCTCGAAAATTCCCTGGCAGCAGCACTTATGGCATACTGTCTAGGCGTGGAGACCACCGTAATTGCGGGTGCTCTGGAAAGCTTCAGGGGTGTAGAGCACAGAATTGAGTATGTTGAAGAGCTTGAGGGAGTAATATATTATAACGATTCCAAGGGTACCAACACAGATGCTTCCATTAAGGCTATCGAGGCAATGAAGCGGCCTACAGTCATAATAGCCGGAGGCTATGACAAGGGAAGCGAATATGACGATTTCATAGAAGCCTTTGGAAATGTCATCAAGCATATGGTGCTAATAGGAAAAACTGCTGATAAACTGGAAGAGACAGCCCACAAGCATGGGTTTAAGAAGACACATAAAGTGAAGGACCTAAGGGATGCCGTGAAAAAGTGTCAGCAACTGGCTGAGCCGGGAGACTGCGTTTTGCTTTCACCAGCCTGTGCAAGCTATGATATGTTCAGCAATTATGAGGAACGAGGCAGGCTTTTCAAGGAATACGTGAGGGAACTGAAGGCAATGGGCTAGGGTATTCCTTTAGAGTGTGGTTACGCGTTTCGCGTTACGAGTTGCGTGTGTTGAGCATGGACGATGTAGGATAAAATGTTGCGGGGTTACGGGGATGGTAGGGGCGACCAGTGGTCGTCCGTATGAGGTACGAAGGATATTTTGAATATCATATCAATATTGAATTAGAGTATATATGTTGAGGGGGCTATAAAATGCCTGTAAGAAATAAGAACAACATCGACTTCACATTGCTGATAACTGTGCTTATACTGCTCGCTATAGGTGTGGCTATGGTTTTTTCCGCCAGCTCCATTTCCTCCTTTATGAAGTATAATGACAGGTTTCACTACCTGAAATCTCAAGGCTTATTTGCAATTCTCGGTATTATTGCAATGCTGCTTCTTAGCAGGTTTGATTACAGGATACTAGGTAAATTTGCAGGGCCTCTTGTACTTTTGAGTTTTGTGCTGCTGATTGCGGTATTCATACCGGGTCTGGGTCATGGAGCCAAAGGGGCAATCAGGTGGATAAAGCTTGGACCGTGGACAATGCAGCCTTCGGAATTTGCGAAATTCGCACTGATAATATTCATGGCGAAAAGCATAAGCAATAAGAAAGAAAAAATAAGGAGCTTCAAGCATGGAGTCATGCCTTATATACTTCTGATGGGCATATATTTTATACTCATCATTCTTGAGCCAAATCTAAGCATGGCAGGAAGCATAGTAATGATTACCTTTGCCATGCTGTTTGCCGCAGGAACGAAGATAATCTATCTTATAGGCTGGGTTATACCACTTTTGCCTGCAGTAGGGTTTATTGTAATGAAGAAAGCTTATATGCTTGAGCGTATAACCTCTTATCTGAACCCTTGGGCAGACCCTTTGAACACAGGCTATCAAGCCATACAGTCCTTGTATGCTCTGGGTTCGGGAGGGATTTTTGGTCTGGGACTTGGAAACAGCCGACAGAAGTTCTTCTACATACCTGAGCCCCAGAACGACTTCATTTTCTCTATAATTGGGGAAGAGCTTGGGTTTATAGGAACTGCTACCATTGTGATACTGTTTCTCCTTCTGATATGGAGAGGCCTAAGAATAGCCCTGTTTTGTCCTGATACCTTCGGGTGTCTTCTTGCGACAGGCATAACATGTATGATTGCAATACAGGCTACTCTTAATATAGCTGTAGCTACAGTATCCATACCAACCACAGGAATCTCACTTCCATTCATAAGCTCCGGAGGTTCTTCTCTGCTTTTTGTGATGGCAAATATGGGAATTCTTTTGAATATATCTAAAAGCGTTAAAACGGGTGGGAGTTGATTGTAATGAAGGTCATACTTTCCGGAGGCGGTACTGGCGGACATATCTATCCTGCAGTGTCCATCGCGAAAGAAATAAAAAAGCAATACCAGAATGCTGAAATATTATTCATAGGCACTGAAAAGGGATTGGAGAGCAGTATTGTGCCAAAGGAAGGCTTTAACCTGTTCAAGATAAAGGTAAGAGGCTTCGAGCGCAAGCTGAGTCTTGGAAATGTTGCGGCTGTGAAGGAGTCCTTCACCAGCCTCTTTAGGGTATCGAAGATAATAAGAGATTTCAAGCCTGATATTGTAATTGGTACGGGAGGATATGTTTGCGGCTCTGTTCTGCTTACTGCCGCATTGATGAACGTACCAACTCTTATCCATGAACAGAATGCCTTTCCGGGAGTCACAAACAAAATCCTGGCAAGGCTTGTTGACATTATTGCGGTAAATTTTTCCGAAGCTAAAAAGTATTTTCCACAAAATAACAAGGTTATTGTGACCGGAAATCCAATTCGGAGTGATATGCTAAGCATCAGCAGGGAGGATGGACTAAAGGAGTTAGGCTTTTCCAAGGAGCTGCCGGTTGTTTTTGTTGTGGGTGGAAGCAGGGGAGCAAAAAGATTGAATGAAAGCGTTTTGCTGCTTGCAGAACAAGCTGTTGGAAAGAAAAGCTTTCAGATGCTTCACATGACAGGGGAAACCCAGTATGAAGACATTGTGCGGCAGTACAGTGCCGAAGGAATAGCTTTGGATACCGGATATCTCAAAGTGGAGCCGTATCTGCATAACATGCCCTATGCTTTAGCTGCAAGTGATATTATCATAAGCAGATGCGGGGCCAGCACGCTATCAGAAATAACAGCGCTGGGCAAACCCTCCATACTGATCCCGTATCCCTATGCTACTGACAATCATCAGGAGTATAATGCCCGGGCACTTGAAAAGAATGGAGCGGCTGTAGTCATTTTGGAAAGAGACTTAAATGCAGAGCTGTTATATGATGAAGTTGCAGATATGTTGAATAAACCGGAAAAAGCAAATCAGATGAGAATAAAAAGTAAAGAATTGGGCAGGACTGATGCAGCATATGTGATAGTAAAGGCAGCTGAAAGGCTTATGGAAAAGAAGGAAGTCTAGCATTTGCAGTACTTGATGCTGCATGACCCATGACAATTCATGTAACACCTTAGGAAGTAGTGCATAGTATATTAATATGATTGAATAATAATGGCTTCCTGGGGGTGTAAATCGTTGATGGATAGGTACGTGATAAACGGCGGGCATAGACTGGAAGGGGAAATAAAGGTTGACGGATCCAAGAATTCTGTTTTGCCCGTACTTGCCGCTACCATAATAAGTGGAAAAGAATCGGTTATCCATAATGTTCCGGAGCTTAAAGATGTAGATTTGCTTATAGGGCTGCTCCGTACAATAGGCTGCAAGTGTTTTTTCGAGAATAATACACTGATAGTAAAATCCAATAATCAACTGGAGACGATTATACCGGAAAAACCGGTAAGGGAAATGAGATCATCTATAATATTAATGGGGTCAATGCTTGCTAGGCATGGTCAAGTGAAAATAAGCTATCCTGGCGGATGTGAAATTGGACCCAGGCCTATTGATATTCATTTGTCAGGATTAAAAAGGATGGGAGCTAAAATCACCGAGGCGCATGGGTATATAAACTGCGAGTGTGATAAGCTTAAAGGTGTGGAAATTAATCTGGACTATCCCAGTGTGGGCGCTACCGAGAATATTATGCTTGCTGCCACAACAGCCGAAGGAGTAACTATTATACAAAACGCAGCCAAGGAACCGGAAATAATTGACCTGCAGAACTTTTTAAATGGTATGGGGGCTAGAATATCCGGAGCGGGAACCAGTACCGTGAAGATTGAAGGAATAAAGGAATTCCATGATGTAGAGCATACTGTAATACCGGACAGGATTGTTGCAGGAACGCTTATGGCAGCAGCTGCAATAACCGGAGGAAACATTGTATTGAACAACATAATAATAGAGCACTTGAAACCGATATCTTCAAAGTTATCTGAAAGCGGCAGTATTATTAATGAATACCAGAACAGTCTTCATATACAATGCAATAGAAAGCTCAAAGCTGTGGAGGTTATAAAGACTCTTCCGTATCCGGGCTTCGCAACAGATATGCAGGCGCAGATGATGGCAGTAATGACGATAGCCAAGGGTACGAGCATTTTTATTGAAACTGTATTTGAGAGCAGGTACAAACATGTGGAGGAGCTTATGAAAATGGGCGCCAGCATCAAGGTAGACGGAAGAACTGCCATTGTCAGGGGGGTTAAGAAGCTGACAGGTGCAGAGGTTAAGGCTGGCGACCTGAGGGGCGGTGCTGCATTGGTGCTTGCAGGGCTTGCAGCAGAGGGGACTACAGTGGTAGATAACGTAAAATTGCATATAGATAGAGGATATGATAAACTAGAAAATAAACTAGCAAGATTAGGTGCCGACATACACAGAGTTTAATTATAAATATACTTGCGCTGCTTTTAATTAACCTGCATTTTTGAGGACTATATACTTTTGGAATCGTCCGGGATTATATGCAGTGTTAATTTTTGAATTGAAAAAGGACAAGCACCTGATGTTAATAAAATAATACTTGTGTTATATTATAAAAAGGGCTTCTATTAAGCCTACTCGTTATAGGAGTGAAAATATGAGGGGAAGATTCAAGTATGTAGTTTTTTTATTCATAATCTGCATATTTACAGCATTTTTCTTATCTTCCAGCTTTTTTCAGATAAAGTTCATAGCTGTAAATGGGGCAAATAACGTAACAGAGGAAGAAATAATAAAGCTGTCATCCATATACTATGGAGAGAATATATTCAGAATAAATAAGAAAAACTCAATGAAGAGCATTTTCCAGAACCCCTATGTCAAAATGATAAAGATAAAAAGAGGCATACCAAACAGGGTGGTAATTGACATAATAGAGAGGGAAATCATGGCGTACGTGCCCTATGTAGGCTCTTACCTGAACATTGACGAGGAGGGCATGATCCTGGAGATAAATCCGGCCATAAAGCGACCTGATTTACCAGTGGTGAAAGGACTGAAGTTTGAAACCTTCAAGGTCGGAGAGTGTCTGAGCATAGAGAATAAGGAGCAGTTTTCCACCACCACTATGCTTATAAAAGAAATAAAGGATGCAGGAATGCTTAACCTGGTTTCAGAGATTGACGTTTCGGATTTGTCGAATATAACTCTGAAGATTAAGGAAGGCCTAAAAGCGAACTTGGGTGAAGCTGACAACATGAACTATAAGATTAATTTTGCAAAATCAATAGTGGAAGATGTAAAAAAGCAGAACCTTAAGGGTACCATAGAAATGAGCCATAAGGGAAATCCTGTTTTTAAACCCGATTAGCAGGTAGGAGGACAAGTAATGAAAAATATAAAGTTTCAAATCGCAATTGCTTTAGTATGCTTAGCACTAGGTCTTATGGTTTCCATTCAATTCAGAACCATAAAACAGGGCGTAGGTCCTGTGTCTGAATATAGAGCAAGGGAGCTTGCCACACAGCTTAAGAAAGTAAAGGAAGAGAATACTAAGCTTCTGAATGCAAAAAAAGAATATGAGGCAAAGATTAAAGAGTTTGAAGAGACTGCATCTCAAGGCAGCGTTTCTGCAAAGCTATTGAAGCAGGAGCTTGACCAGGCCAGAATACTGGCGGGTATTGAGGATGTAGAGGGACAGGGGATCACAGTCATTGTGGATGATTTGAAATTCAGTGAGAAGGTGAACTATCCGCTTATATCATATTCAATGCTTCTGGAGCTTTTGAACGAGCTCAATGCAGCTGGGGCTGAAGCGGTCTCGATAAATGAACAGAGGATGATTTCCACTTCTGAAATAAGACAGGTAGGCGGAATACATATAAATATCAATACTGTTTCCTTTGCGCCACCCTTTACATTCAAGGCCATTGGAGATTCCAAAACCCTTGAAGCCGCACTCAGGATGAGGGAGGGAATAGTAGAGAGGATTGAGACCAGCGGAGTTGCCATTACGATTACACAGGAGCAGCTGATCAAAATACCGAAATATAATGGGGTTATAGAGAAAAAGTATGCGAATGTTATTAAAAAGGGAGAAGCCAAGTAATATGAATAGGAAGATATTTGTTTATTACTTGTTTGCACTGGCTGTGATTATAGGATTTATTACCACGGTGCAGTTTAAAGCAAATATTACCTACCAAGGAATAGTAACTATACCTAAGCTCTTGGATCTGCAGAACGAGATAAAGAACGTGGAAGCGGAGAATAAGCAGCTTAATGAATCTATTAGCGAACAGGCCCAAAAGCTTGCTGAGTATAAAACAGGTGTGGAGAGCACAGGCAGCATATTCGGTATAATGCAGAACGAGCTGGAAAGAATAAGGAATTATTCTAATTATGAGAAAGTAGAAGGAACAGGGGTTATAATAACCCTAAATGACAGCCAGCAGGAAATTGCTGAGGGTGAGGATATAGCATGGTATCTGATACATGATATTGACATTCTCGAAATAGTCAATGAGCTTAGAATGGCAGGTGCAGAAGCGATTGCCATAAATGACGAAAGAGTAACCGCCTCCACCAGCATCAGGTGCGGGGGACCTACAATCAATATTGACGGAAAGAGACACGCAGTACCATTTGTTATAAAAGCCATAGGGGATCCAAAGACTCTGGAGGCCTCGGCACTGGCTCCTGAAAGCTACATAGAGCTTTATATGTCGTACAGCGGCATACAAGTTGAAATTCAAAAGGTGGAGAAGCTTATTATAAAAGGTTACGAAGGTCGGAATAAGCTAAGGTATCAGAGAAAAGCTGAAGGTGGTGAAGCAAAATGATCATACCTATTATTGGACTATTGTTGGGTGTAATAATTGGATTGTTGTCCCCTATAACCATACCCATCCAATATTCAAGCTATATGTCAGTTGCAATTCTTGCGGCGCTGGATTCTGTTTTTGGTGGAATAAGGTCTAGTATAGAAAAAACCTTTAATATAGAGATTTTCATTTCCGGTTTTTTTGGCAACGCAGTACTCGCTGCGATACTTACATATATAGGAGATCAGTTGGGAGTGCCTATATATTATGCAGCAATTTTCGCATTCGGAGTGAGATTATTTCAGAACTTTGCAATAATACGCAGATATATTCTTATGGGAAATAAAAAAAATAACAACAAAAGTTAAAAAAAATAAAGGAAAATCGGGAGATATGTTGAACTTATTAAGATGAATTAATTTTAGTACACTATTTAGATCATATATGATAGTTGTAAAGTAGGGAGGGTATATTGTGCTTGAATTTGATGTAGATATGAATTCTGTGGCGCAAATTAAAGTTGTTGGAGTCGGTGGAGCTGGAAATAATGCTATAAATAGAATGATTAGTGCAGGTCTTAAGGGTGTAGAATTCTATGCTATTAATACCGACAAGCAGGCTTTATATATGTCATTGGCTCCTAATAAAATACAAATTGGTGAAAAGCTCACAAAAGGCCTGGGTGCCGGAGCGAATCCGGAAGTTGGCAAAAGAGCAGCCGAAGAAAGCTATGAAGACATAAAAAAGATGCTTGATGGAGCAGACATGGTATTTGTAACTGCAGGAATGGGCGGCGGTACCGGAACGGGTGCTGCACCTATAGTAGCGCAGATTGCTAAAGAGCTTGGAATACTTACGGTAGGCGTAGTTACCAGACCATTCGGCTTTGAAGGAAAGGTAAGAAAAATGCAGGCTGAAAAGGGTCTTGGAGAAATGAAGGAAAAGGTTGATACTCTTGTAACGATTCCAAATGATCGGCTGCTTCAGATCGTGGACAAAAAGGCGTCCATAATGGAAGCTTTTAAAATAGCTGATGATGTTTTAAGACAAGGCGTGCAGGGCATTTCGGATCTTATTGCCGTTCCCGGCCTTGTAAATCTGGATTTTGCAGATGTTAAGACAATAATGCTTAGCAAGGGCTTTGCTCATATGGGAATTGGAAAAGCCAGCGGTGAAAACAGAAGTTCAGAGGCAGTAAAGCAGGCTATACAGAGTCCTTTGCTTGAAACTTGCATAGAAGGAGCTAAGAGTGTGCTCCTCAATATTACCGGTGGTGTGAACCTTGGTATTTTTGAGGTTAATGAGGCGGCGGATATGGTATTCCAATCTGCAGACCCGGATGCAAACATTATCTTTGGTGCAGTTATTGATGAGAGCATGCAGGATGAAATCAGAATAACAGTTATTGCAACAGGCTTTGAAGAAAGCACAGGACGGGCATTTGATAGAAGAATCGAAGTTACAGGCCTCCCTGAGGAAAAGAAGGATGGACACAAAATTTCAGGCTATGGCAATGAAGATATTGATATACCTACTTTCTTGAGAAATAGGTTTAAGTAGGGGCGACCATTGGTCGTCCGCACAAGCTTAAGCGTAATTTAAAATCAATATATAAAAAAGAACCAATTATTTTGGTTCTTTTTTATTTTAATAAGAATATATATTTAATTTATATAAAAGGCTTCTAATGAAGTATTTAACAACCAAGGAAGCCTTTTATGAAACTCGTTTAACGGCGCATTACAAATTAAGGTGGAATATATGCGCCTACTCGTTATAGACAATGGGCAATGGAGGGCTATGTCGATTAATCTGCTAATATAATTAATTTCGACTTCTAAAAGTGACAGGTATTTTATGGAATTTTTTATATAATTATCATAAGCGGATTATTGCATAAGGCAGCATTTATAAACCGTTGGATAGATTTTATAAGGTTAAATTTATATTTCCTCGAAATACATTATATATAGTATATGAAAGACATGGGAATGAAAAGGTGGATACTTATGTTTATGTAGATGTGATATTGTTAGAAAACTTAATAATGAACTATTTGATTCTGTGGAGCACAGCACGGCTTACCCGCTACAATTACTCCAAGGTAAATCTTGTGATTGCTTCCTTATTGGGAGCGGTTTATGCAGTTCTGTCTTATTTTCCAGGATACAACTATTTATTCAGCTTTTTCATGAAAGTACTTTTTTCGATACTTATAGTAATTGTTGCCTATACACCTGCTCATTTTCACCTGCTTCTAAAACTCACCGGCATTTTCTATATTGTTTCATTTGTATTTGGAGGAGCCGCTTTTGGATTGTTCTATTTCATAAATGGCCTTAGTCTCACCAATAATGGGATTTCCTTCATAAAGGACTTTCCGATAAAAGTATTGGTTGTTGCAATCATCATTGCTTATATTACCATTAAGTACAGTTGGGACTATGTACAGCACAGGATAAAACGGGAGAGGCTGATTGTCAAGGTGGAGCTGAGCTTTGAAAAGAAGCAGTTATGCCTGGATGCCTTGGTCGATACGGGAAATTCTCTGAAGGACCCTATTACAAATGTACCGGTTATGATAACGGACTACAGTGTTATAAAAGTGCTGCTGCCTGATGACGTGCAAAAAATCTTCGAGCAGAGTGGGGAAAATGATTTGAACGCCATAGCTGAAATAATGTCCATCTCAAAATGGGCTACGAGGTTTAGAGTTATCCCCTTTAAGTCATTGGGCAGGGAAAATGGCATGCTTGTAGGATTCAGACCGGATGTGGTAACAATATTCGACAGTGACAGAAGGATACAGCTGAATAATATAGTAATTGCAATATATAGGAAAAACCTTTCCAAGGATGGGGAATACAGTGCGCTGGTACATCCTGAAATGTTGAAGGAGAACTAGTGCTAACAATGTTCTAAGAATTCGCAGCTGCATCAATACAAAATGGAGGTTGGGATATGAGAAAGGTAGCTAGAAAGCTAAGTTTAATAAAACGTATGCTGATAATCAGAATACTTCTGGTTTTTAACACTTACAGAGATACATGGGTTCATTACATAGGTGGAAGTGAAGCTCTGCCCCCTCCCCTGGAAAATGACGAAGAAAACTTCCTGCTCTCCCGCCTTAAAAGCGACGAAGAGGTTGTTAGAGCAATACTGATTGAAAGAAATCTCAGACTTGTGGTTTATATAGCACGAAAATTCGAAAACACAGGAGTCGGAGTTGAGGATCTGGTATCCATAGGTACAATAGGACTGATAAAGGCGGTAAATACCTTTGATCCTGACAAGAAAATAAAGCTTGCCACCTATGCCTCCAGATGCATAGAGAACGAGATATTAATGTATCTCAGAAGAAACAATAGAACCAAGACAGAAATATCCTTTGACGAGCCCTTGAACATTGACTGGGATGGGAATGAGTTGCTGCTATCGGATATACTGGGTACTGACAATGATATAATCTACAGGTATCTTGAGGATGAAATCGACAAGCAGCTTTTGGAGATTGCCCTAAGGAAGCTGTCTGAAAGGGAGAAGCGCATAATGGAGCTCCGTTTTGGACTCAATGACGGAGTTGAGAAAACCCAGAAGGAAGTTGCAGATATGCTTGGGATATCGCAGTCATACATATCAAGACTGGAGAAGAGGATAATAAAACGGCTGAAAAAGGAGATAAACCGCATGGTATAAAGAATGCGACGGAGTCGCATTCTGTTACGCGCTGCAGGCATAAGGTCACTTCTATATGGTCTCGTTACGTGTTTCGCGTGTTCAGACAGGGCTTCGAAGCCTTTCTTGCATACTCGTAACGCGTAACGCGCAACTCGTAACCAATATCGTCGTATTCTTCTTTTGTTTTGCAATTGTTTTTGTAAAACAAATTGGTACAAGCATCAATGTGAATAATAAAGTTGGCGTATGGTAATAATTAAAATGTCAACATTAAGAAAAGGGTGTGCTTGTGCTATGCTTAATAAAGTGGAAATCTGCGGAGTAAATACTTCAAAACTACCCGTTCTCTCTAATGATAAAATGGTTCAGCTGCTGAAGCAGATGCAGAGTGGAGACCAGACTTCAAGGGAAGAATTCATAAAAGGAAACCTTAGGCTTGTGTTAAGCGTTATTCAAAGGTTTAACAACAGAGGGGAATATGTTGATGACCTTTTCCAAGTAGGATGTATAGGCCTTATTAAAGCAATAGATAATTTTGATCTTGGTCAGAATGTCAAGTTTTCGACCTATGCGGTACCCATGATTATAGGTGAAATAAGAAGATATCTGAGGGACAACAACTCTATACGAGTCAGCAGATCCTTGAGGGATATCGCATACAAAGCCTTACAAGTCAGGGATATGCTCATTAGCAGGAATTCAAAGGAGCCCACAGTATCAGAAATAGCAAATGAGCTGAAGCTTCCGGTGGAGGAAGTGGTTTTTGCACTGGATGCAATTCAAGACCCGGTATCGCTTTTTGAGCCCATTTATCATGACAGCGGTGATGCAATTTATGTAATGGATCAAGTGTCAGACGACAAGAATATTGATGACAACTGGCTGGAAAGCATAGCTCTCAAGGAGGCTATGAAGAAACTCAACGACAGGGAAAAACTGATATTGAACCTCAGATTCTTTGAGGGCAGAACACAGATGGAAGTGGCAGAAGAAATCGGGATTTCGCAAGCCCAGGTTTCACGCTTGGAAAAGACAGCCTTAGGACATATGAGAAAATACATATAACGAAAGCTTCTATTGAAGCATCTTAACGACCAAGGAAGCTTTCGTTGAAACTCGTTAACGGAGCATGACAAATTAATGTGGAATATATGCTCCTACTCGTTATAGTAAAATGAGAGTCAATTCATAGAAACCTCAATTGGATGATTTTATTCCAATTGAGGTTTCTGTTCTATTTTTTGCTGCCATTTATATATTATATAAATGAACAAGTATGGGAGGGGTATATATGGTTAAGATATCAGAGCTTAAGCAGAGGGAAGTAATAAATATAAATGATGGCAGAAGGCTCGGCATTGTATATGATGTGGAAATTGATATGGAGAAGGGCCGCATAGATGCGATTGTAATACCGGGAACAGGTAGAGTGCTTGGGCTGTTCAGCAAGGAAAGCGATATCGTGGTCAACTGGGAGAATATCAAAAAGATAGGGACAGATGTGATACTGATTGATGGTGGAGGTTACTAAGTATTTATATCTCAGAATTGATTACATAGGAAACTGATATAATTTCTGAGAAATACATTAAGGAAGCAAAAGCGCACAAATTTTGTGCGCTTTGCTTTCCTCCAAAATTTTCATTATTATGACAAAATGAGATTGGTAAAGGATAGGAGAGGTAGCATAGAGTATTTCATTATTTTGGAATAATCAGAAGGGTGATTTTACTACATTATGTATATTATAATACAAGAGAGCACAACATATTGATGCAAAAATAGGAATTAAGACTCATACAAATAGTAGTATAAACCCTATTATTACGACAGGATCTTCCATATACTTAGAAGAGGGGGGAGACATTTGAAATGTCCTTACTGTGGTCACAGTGAAAGCAAGGTCGTAGATTCAAGGCCAACTGACGAAGAAGCAGCAATAAGAAGAAGGCGTGAATGCGAAAAATGCTCTAAGCGATTTACAACCTATGAAAAAATCGAAGAAATGCCTCTTATTATTGTCAAAAAAGATGGAAGCAGAGAAATCTATCAGAGAAGCAAAATGATGAACGGACTTCTGAGAGCCTGTGAAAAGCGGCCTATCTCAATCTCCCAGATTGAAGCAATTGCAGATGATATTGAAAAAGAGCTGTATAATTCAATGGAGAAGGAAATAGACAGCAAGAGAATTGGTGAACTGGTGATGAACCGGCTCAAAAAAATTGACGATGTCGCGTATGTGCGATTTGCTTCGGTTTATAGGCAGTTCAAGGATATTAATACTTTTTTGGAGGAGCTCAACAAACTAATAAACGAAAGATAGGGGGAAGTTGAATGTTCACAAAGATACGCAAAAGAGATGGCAGAGTAGTAGACTTTACTAAGGAGAAGATTACCAGTGCAATATTCAAAGCAGCGCGGCAGGTAGGGGGAGAGGATTACGAAACTGCGGAGAATCTTACGGAAAGAGTAATTTCCTATCTTTTTAAGAATAACAAGGATGAAATTCCGGATGTGGAAACAGTTCAGGATGCTGTTGAAAAAGTGCTTATTGAGACAGGTCACGCAAAAACTGCTAAAACTTACATATTGTATAGGTCCAAAAGGACAAGGATAAGAGATACAAAAAGTGAGCTGATGGATGTAGTAAAGGATATATTGGTTGAAACAAGCAGAGATAATGCCAATGTCGGGAATTCACCATCCGCGAAGATGTTGCAGATTGCCTCGGCAGCCAGCAAGCATTATTATCTTAACAATGTAATTCCGGAGGAAATGAGCAAGGCTCATATTTCAGGAGATATTCACATACATGATTTGGATTACTATGGCAAGACATTAAATTGCCTTCAGATAGATCTTACTGCGCTTCTGGCAAGTGGCTTCAACACAGGCTATGGTTTTATCAGACCGCCCAAAAGGATAGGCTCTGCAACTGCTCAGGCTGCAATAATCCTTCAGAGCAATCAGAATGATATGTTTGGAGGTCAGAGCTTTCCGCATTTTGATAAGAGCATGGCTGAGGTAATAAGAAAACAATGTCCGGATACTACTGACAATGAGATATTCCAGGCAATGGAAGGCTTGGTATATAATCTCAATACGATGCACAGCAGGGCTGGAGCACAGGTGCCTTTCAGCAGTATAAACATAGGTACTGACATTACCCCGGAAGGCAGAAAAGTGAGCGAGGCAATGCTCAAAGCCTTTGATAAAGGTCTAGGCAAAGGCGAAAGCCCTATATTCCCCAATCTGGTATTCAGGTTGAAGGAAGGGGTAAACTTAAACCCTGAGGATCCTAACTATGATCTGTTCCAGCTTGCTATAAATGTTGCATCCAGAAGAATGAACCCAACCTTCAGCTTTATGGATGCCAGCTTCAATAAGAAATTCGGGGACGAAGTTGCTTACATGGGATGTCGTTCAAGAGTTATTGCAAACAGGCATGGAGCTGAGAGATCTGCAACCAGGGGAAATATCACACCGGTAACTGTTAATCTTCCCAAGCTGGCATTGAGGACAAAGGATATAGATACTTTTTTTGTTGAGCTGGATAAAATCTTGGATTTGTGCAGCAGGCAGCTGGTACACAGATTCAACGTAATAGCTTCCCTAAAGGTGAAGGACCTGCCCTTTTTAATGGGACAGAAGCTTTACATGGGCTCTGAAAACCTTAAGGATCAGGATGAGATAAGGGAATCGATAAAGAACGGAACCTTGGCCATAGGCTTCATAGGTCTTGCAGAGACCCTCATTGTGCTTACAGGGAAGCATCATGGAGAGGACGAGGAGTCTTGGAAGCTTGGTTACCAAATAATAGAGGGTATTAAAAAAGCGACTGACAACTATTCAGAGCAGTATGACCTGAATTTTGTAGCCTATGCTACCCCTGCTGAAGGAACTGCCGGAAGGTTTATTGAGAAGGATAGAAAAGAATTCGGAGTAATAAAGGGAGTTACCGATAAGGCATACTACACCAACTCCTTCCATATTCCTGTCAACCATCAGATAAGCGTATTTGATAAGATAGCGAAGGAAGCGCCCTTCCATAAGCTATGTGCAGCGGGACATATTTCTTATGTAGAACTGCCTTCTTCACCGAAAAGCAACTTGCAGGCTTTTGAAAAGATAATAAAGCATATGGCAAAATGTGATATAGGTTATGCGGGAATCAACTTCCCAATAGATGAATGCAGAAGCTGCGGTGTGTCAGGAATAATAGACAGCAACTGCGTAAGCTGCGGGAGTGAGGATATAAGAAGAATCAGAAGGATTACAGGCTATTTGTCAACCATTGATAGGTTTAATGATGCCAAGCAGGCCGAACTTGCAGATAGAATAAAGCATTCATATTAGGAGGCATCATTATGGAATTGAGAGTGGCCGGTATTGTAAAAGAGAGCGTTGTGGACGGCCCCGGTTTCAGATATGTAATATTTGCACAGGGCTGTACCCATTGCTGTGAAGGCTGCCACAACCCCGACACCCATGCGTTGGATGGAGGCTATGCAGTAGACACAGACAACCTTATTGAGGATATCAAGCAGAGCAGATACATAGATGGAGTGACCTTCTCCGGAGGGGAACCCTTTCTTCAGGCGGATGCCTTCATACATATTGCGGAAAAGCTGAAGGAATCCAATATAAACATAGTATGTTACACAGGCTTTACCTTTGAAGAGCTTATGGGAAGCAAGGAGGTCAACCGGATAAAGCTCCTGGGGCTCACTGACATGCTTATAGACGGGCCATACATGGAGGAGTTCAAGGATATTAGCCTTACTTACAGAGGCTCCAAGAATCAAAGGATAATCGATGTGAAAAGCAGTATGAGGGAACAAAAGGTTGTACTTGAAAGATTATATAGAGAAGCAAGCTAAAACTCGAGGGATTACCCCTCGAGTTTATTTTAACATAAAGTAATTTATAAAAGGATTTAGCAGTATATTAAGATTGTTTATTAACAAAGAAGGAATATTGGGAAAAATGTCGAATATTAACAAATAAAGTCGAATAAACCATAATATTATAACTGAAATAAGATTATAGAACAACTACGTATAATATGCAAGATGCAAGTTTGATGTGGGGGTATAAGTGATGTCTTTGAAAAATGAAGAATTTAGCTCAGCGTATTTAAAAATGTTCGATCAGTTTCCAAGCCTCATATGGCGTTCAGGAATTAATGCAAAGTGCAACTTCTTTAACAAAAGCTGGTTGGAGTTCACAGGACGCAGCATCGATCAGGAGATGGGTGACGGATGGGCGCAGGGTGTGCATCCGGATGACCATGAGGCATGTTTTAACAAGTATATGCAGGCTTTTAAAGGACAAGAACCCTTTGAGATGGAGTATCGTCTTCTTCATCGAAGCGGTGAATATCGATGGATTCTTGACTGCGGAAGTCCAATCTATGAAGCGGATGGATCTTTCGCTGGCTATATAGGTTCCTGCTATGATATCCATGATGCTAAAGAATTAAAAGATAATATAAGTACATTAAACGAGGAGTACCAAACAATTTTTAACACCACACAAGACCCAATGGTCTTGATAGACGTTGACACCGAGGGTAATTTATCATATCGCAGGGTAAGCAAAGCCCATGAGAGGTATACTGATCTTACTAGCGATATGATAAAAGGACATTCTCCAAGAGAAGTTTTTGGTGATAAAACAGGAGGGCAACTTGAAACGGGTTACAGGCTTTGCTTGAATGAGAAATCAGTAGTTTCGTTTGAAGAGACTTTGACTTTTGATTCTTGTGAGAGCACCTGGCATACCGTACTTTCGCCTATTGTAAAAGAAGGACAAGTAGTAAATATTGTAGGTGCCAGAAGAGATATAACAGATTTAAAGAGGATAGAGAAAGAGCTTGGCGAGCGTGAAGAGCAATACAGGAGCTTATTTGAGAATAATCATGCGGTTATGCTGTTGATTGAGCCAGAAACAGGGCGAATAGTTACAGCCAATCCGGCTGCATGTAAGTTTTATGGTTATACGAGACAGAAATTAACAAAGATGAAAATCACTGATATCAACGTACTCACAAATGAACAAGTACAAACAGAGATGGAATTAGCCAGGAACGAAAAGCGTAGCCAATTTTTCTTTCGCCATAGACTGGCAAATGGTGAGATACGTGATGTAGAAGTCTATAGCGGACTGATTGCTGTTAAAGGAAAACAACTACTTTATTCCATAGTCCATGACATTACAGTAAGGAAAAATATGGAGAAAGAATTGGAGTATAAAAATAACGAATTAAGCAAATTGGTCAAAGAATTAGAATCCACGCAAATGCATTTGATACAACAGGAAAAAATGGCAGGCATCGGACAGTTGGCAGCAGGGGTTGCCCATGAAATTAATAATCCACTAGGTTTCATAATTAGTAACTTCAATACTCTTATAATTTATAGTAAAAGATACAGTGAGATAGCTACAGCTAGCAGACGGTTAAAAGAAAGTTTTAAGAATGGAAATGTTACAGATCTAAAAACACAGATGGAGCAGATTGACCAGTTGGAAAAAAATTACAAAATAAATTTTATGGATGAAGATATGGGTGATTTATTACAAGAGTCCCTTGAAGGATTAGAACGAATCAGTAAAATCGTGAAAGGATTGAGAATATTCTCAAGAGTAGATCAAAATTATGAATATGAAAAATTTGATTTGAATTTTATAATAGAAAACACTTTGTTGGTAGCAGCTAGTGAGATTAAGTATCACGCAGAGATAGAAAAAAATCTGGATGATATACCAATGTTATATGGTGTACCCGGTCAAATAAATCAAGTACTGTTAAACCTCATTTTAAATGCTAGCTATGCAATAAAAGTGAGTCAAAATGATAAGAAGGGCAAAATAACAATCAACACTTATTGTAAGGATAATTACATAAATTGTGAAGTCATTGATAATGGTCATGGTATACCCCAAAGCATAATTAGTCAGATTTTCAATCCGTTTTTTACAACAAAGTCAGTAGGTGAAGGAACGGGATTAGGATTGAGTATATCTTATGATATTATTAAGAATAAACACAATGGGGATATTGAGGTTGAAAGTATAGAAGGTATTGGTACAAAGTTTAAATTGAAATTTCCATGTGAAGATTTCAAGACAGAATGACCTGTAAATAAAACCTCCAGAATGGACTTTTTCCATCTTGGAGGTTATGTACACGAAATATTAAAAGTGACCAAAAGCCATTCAATAGAATCGAGGGTGCACTTCATTGCCCTCGGTTTTTTAATGCCTATTGTAAATTCTCTTCAGGTTTTGTAATAGGAAGTTTAATTACAAATCTAGTGCCTTCCCCCAACTTGCTGTCAACAGAAATTTCGCCTTTGTGTTTTTTTACAACTATATCAAAGGAGATGCTTAGACCTAATCCGGTTCCTTCACCAATGGGTTTTGATGTATAAAAAGGCTCGAAAATTCTACTTAGATTTTCCTTCTCAATTCCTATGCCGTTATCTGCAATTTCGAGGAATACATAGTTCTTATCATTATAAGTTTTAAGCTCAATGATCTTCTCATCGTATGTGGCTTTTGTTTTAGTTGCGTGTATGGCATTCAAAATCATGTTTAAGATTACCTGGTTTATTTCTCCGCCAATAGCTGATATCAGAGGTAAATTGGTAAGATTATCATGAATATTTATATCATATTGCATATTGCTTTTTGCTATCAAGAGCGTGGTGCGTATCCCTTCATTCAAGTCATATTCATCGAAATCATTCAGTTGATCAATGTGGGAGAAGGATCTCAGTGCATTTACAATATCTCTTACACGTTCAAACCCATTGCTGGTATCATGGAATAATTCGGGAAGGTCTTCCAAAATGAAATCAACTTTATTCTTCTGCTCAAAATTCATAATGTACTCAATTTTCGGGTTCATATCATCGCTGTTCAAGCTTTTGCAGCTTGTCAAGAAATCCTTATAATATAGGAGGTATTCTTTCAAGGTGCCAATATATTTTTGCAAGGTTTCATTGTTGCTCATAATAAAGCCAAGAGGGTTATTGATTTCATGGGCTACTCCCGCAGCCAGTTGTCCGATTCCGGCCATTTTCTCCTTTTGTATCAATTGCGCCTGAGCTTCATTTAACTTTCTTATTGTTTCTTCCAACTCAATATTTTTATCCTGTATCTCCTGAGCTATCAATTTCTTTTCTGTAATATCTTCCTTTACAGAAATAAAATACTTGATAGAGCCATCTTCACCCTTTAAAGATGACACAAGAGAAGACTCCCAATATAAGTCTCCGTTTTTTTTCTTATTGTACAGTTCACCATGCCATTCTTCACCGGACAGAATTGTTTTCCAGAAGCTGTCATAAAATTCTTTCGTATGCTTGCCTGAATTCAGTATATCAGGCTTTTTACCCATTGCTTCATTGAAAGTATAGCCCGTCAGCTGGGTGAACTTGGGATTTACATACTGAATTATTCCATTTACATCTGTAATTACGACTGAGGCAGGACTGTGCTCAACAGCACTCAGAAGTTTGTGTATTTCCTCATCTGCGAGTCTTCGTTTGGTTACTTCTTCAGAAATTGTCAGTCTGTATTGATCCAGAAGAGCTTCCATATTCTTGTAGAGTATATTGTTTTCTATGGACACCGCAGCTTGACCTGCTAAAGAAAAAATAACTGTTTCATCCTTGGTGTTGAATGGAATGACTTTATTGCCACGCTTTTTATTAATCAACTGTATTACTCCTAATACCCTGTCCTGATGGTCTTTCATGGGTATAGTCAGAATTGATTTAGTTGTATAGCCTGTTAGATCATCAAATCCTTTATTGAATTGATAACCGACATTCTTTGGAATGCAGTAGGCATCATCAATTCTAAGGGGTTGCCCGTATATTACGGTGTAGCCGAAAATGCTGTCCACTAATATGGGAGAAATTTTTGACTCTAAGCTTAAATCAACACTATTATTCTTTGCTATTATGAATTTTAACATTTTATTTTTTGAATATTTTTCATAATAAGACCATTCATTGGTATCAGTATCTATGACGGCGTAAATTGTAGCAGCGTCTGCGGTTGTCATTTCCATGCAGGATTTTATGATTAGCTCCAATAGTGTCTTTACGTCTTTTTCCGAAGTCAGTTTTTTACCGATATCATAGAACCTGATTACTTCATTTTGCAGAGCCTGGACTTGCACTTGTCGATTCACATCTCTTTCAAGACGTATCAGAAAATTGGTAATACTGTAAATATCTTTACACTCTAAGGCATCATATATAAATGATTCTCTTACATATGTATCACTGTGTTTATCAAACAATACTATGCAGAGATTATTCTCGGATTTTAGCAATGCGAATAGGCTTTTGGGTATTCTATCCAACAGCTTGCTATCGATAAAAATAGCGTTTATAGCTCCTCTATCACGCATAAGTTCTTTTTGAAGTGCTGACATATCAGACAATAATATTGTTCTTTCATGGGTGTTTTCAATAATGGCAAGAAAGCTACTGAATTTTTCTGCATCTTCAATGAACACAATGGTTTTATATGTATTCATGTCCTAAGCACCTCATTTCGGTTTGAAATCATTGTTTAGAAAAAGTAAAACATAGATGTCGGTATAAGAAAGTCCATTAAGAGGCTGGTATAAAAGTAAGTCGGAATCATCAATGAATGCCATTCTCTATTATAATAGATGATTTTCGCAATTATGACAGTTATTATAATCAAGAGTATAGCATTTGAAGTAAATTTTGAAAAATAAAGTGTTAAAAAAATTAAGCTTCTTGTTATTATGCCTGCAATCTTTTCATTTCCTATAAAAAAACTTTCGCTATAGGAAACAAATATTAATCTTAGTATATACTGAATCATTATTGCTGCAAAAGAAGAAATTAAAACAAGCATGGTTAGAAAGTCTGTTAATCCCCGATTAAAGGGTAAAGAATACGCGTCTCCTTGATAAAAAGATGATATTAGAAAAATAATAAAGAGATGTATAGACTGGTCAACCACAAAATAAATCAAAGCACATAACGGACCTCTGCTTGGTAGTTTTGATTTGTAATAATCAATTATAAAATGTATTCCCCCATTTAATATTACCAACCCAATTATTAGAGGGCCAAAAGGAATTGCAAAAACAAGCATACAGGCTGTCACAATGATTGAATGATAAAGGTTCCATTTCCAATGAACAACTTTATATTCAGCAATTCTGTTTGTTTGAAAAGTGAAATCCCCCAACAGATGACCTAAAAATAAATAATCGAAGCACATATTAATACCCCGCATATGAATATAATGGAAGATAGTAATTTTATCTGATGATTGGTAGTGATTAAACTGGTCACAGTAAAAATAAAATTTGGGGGCAAATGCCCCCAGCTTATTTGTTTCCAGCTATTAGTCATAATCCCAACGAGAGAAGTGCTCAGCAAGAATCTGCTGCTTCTTAAAGCTTACTTCTACATTTTCTCCTTTGGCAACATCATATAACTGACCGTTGTATTTATCTATCCTAATATGTACCTTTTTAAAGAAATTCGGAGTGTCCGGTGCGAACTCAATATAGCCCTTACCATTCTCTGCATATACCTGAACTTCGAAGGTTACCGGCAGTTTGTCCACTTCGAGGAAATTCTTCTTGAATTCAATATTAATGAATCCAACTTGATATCTGCCGCCATCCTCGGTAACAGTTATCGTATCTTTAAAGATTACAGGTTCTTCTGCTGCAGCAACAGGTGTTAGTGAAAGTACTATGGCTAGTACAATTACTAATGACAGTAACTTTTTACTCATAATTTCCATCTCCTTCGTTTTTAAAATGTATTTGATATATACTGCAACGTCTATAGTGTAACTGCAGAATATAGTCATACAAATATCGGGGGACAGGCAGCCTACGATTCGTTGAGAAAAAATCATAGGCGCCTATGCTAAATTACACAGGCGCCTCAACGTTTGTATTACAATAAAACTATATATGAATACTTATACTTTAAATTAGTATATTATTCGATCCATATACAATTAAAATGTTTCGGCAACCTGGCAATCATAGGAATAATCATTCCCTTAGACCCATAGCTTTGCGTCCTTTCCTTTCGGAAAGTTTGCTATTATCGACATAAGTCAAATTATTCAGTTCTGGGACTTCTTTCCTATATTTAAACACATAAATACGGAAATGTCAATATTTGATTTATTCCGACAATTAGATGATGTATTTTGATAAATGCCATGTTATAATAAAATATATTTTGGAAATTAGATAAGTGTAATACAACCGATACTTCAGGAGGAAATTATATGATATGCTTTAATTGTGGATATAAACTATCTAAATCCGATAGTAAAGAGTGCGATCTTTGCGGCATGAAATTTCCATTGAGTTGTGGTGTATGCGGATTTCCAAATCCGATGATGGCGAAGTTCTGTTTTAATTGCGGAACGAAGATTGCGGAAGAAGACACACAGAACTTTATTCATAATTTTGATGTTCTATCAGAAAACCGGAAAAATGTTGCAGTTTTATTTGCAGACGTTTCCGGTTTTACGGCATTATCTGAAAAAATGGATCCGGAAGAAGTCCGGGAAATCATAAATGCATGCTTTGATTATATCACAAAACCTGTTTATGAGCTGGAGGGAACAATAGACAAATATATTGGAGACTGTGTAATGATTCTGTTCGGAGCCAAATATCCCCATGCAGATGATTCTCTCAGGGCTGTCAAATGTGCTATGAGAATGATGGAGCTTATCAATCAGTTTTCAAAGGAAATGCTCCACAGTAAGGGGATAAGCCTCAGCTTATCTATAGGAATAAACTACGGACTGGTAGTAACAGGAAGAGTGGGCAATTATTTCGATAAGGATTATACAGTAATCGGAGATGCTGTAAATACAGCACAGAGACTTCAGTCCAATGCAGGAAGGGGCGAGATTCTTGCCTCGCAATCGGTATATCTGGAGACCAAAGAAACAATCAAATATTCTGATATGAGAGAAATTACAGTTAAGAATAAGGAGAAACCGGTAAAATGCTATGCTCCTATAAATTTGAATAAAGCCTCTGGTAGGAGCGATTTTGAGCTCATAGAAAGAGACAATGAAATTAATCTGTTAAATTCGATTTTTTTGAGTGCTGAACCTTCTAAAGCAATAGTTGTTATTGGTGAGGCAGGTATTGGCAAGACAAGCCTGGCAAAAAAGTTTGTATCAGCTCTGGGCAGTGATGTAAAAGTAATATGGATAGATTGTGACCCTATGTATCAAAAGAGAGTATATTACTCTATTTCCAACATTTTATGTAATGTGGCAAACATCAGTCGGGAAGCCGGCAGCAGCACAAAAAAGGCCAGGTTAATATCCTTTGTTGAGTACATATTAAAGGATTATACAGAAGAGAAAATACAAAAGAACTACGAGTTCTTAAGTCTTATTATGGGTTTGGAGAGAAGTAAGGACTTTCAGAATATACTTAATTCCATGAGATATGAAGATATAAAAAGAGAATTGATAAACCAGCTTTCCATATTTATAACTGCACTTTGCAAGGAGCAGGAAATTGTTTTTATAGTGGATGATATACAATATGCTGATTCAGGATCGCTTACATTATTGAGCGGATTATTAAAATCACTGACTCATGTAAAGTTTACAATGATTTTCAATTCAGCTTATGAAATTGAGATGTTGAATTCACCTGATTCAACTATAACTCACGAATTGAAGCTGAAAAGACTGAGTAAGTCCGGTGTCCGTCATCTATTATGCAGTCTGCTCAACTGTAATAAAATTGACAAGAGTCTGCTTGACAAGTTATATCAATTGACAAATGGCAACCCACTGTTCGTAAAAGAATATATAAATATTTTTAAGAGGGAAGAGAAATACGCTATCAGGGAAGATACTGCTTACATGAACTCACAGGAGGCAATAGTACTGCCGAATAATATTGAAAGTATTATTCTGTCAAATCTGTCGTGGCTGGACGAAACAACAACAAGGTTTTTACAGGCTGCTTCGGTAGTAGGCAAGGAATTCAACTTATCTTGGGTAAAAAGTATCATGGATGTTGAGGTAGACGAGGCCGAATTGTTAGAACTACCTGTTCAGTTGAATATAATCTCTCTAAAATCAGTAAGAACAATCTCAGGAATGGCAGATAGAGTCTATATGTTTGAAAGGGATGTTGTCAGAGAAGTTATATATGACAGCATCCTGAACAGGGATAAAAAGTTCTTTCATAAGAAGTTGACAGAAATGATAGAGTCAAAATACAATGGAGAATTGGAACATTATTATGAAATTCTATGCCTTAATTATGAAGCTGCGGAGCTTTATAAAAAGGCAGGGGATTATTATATTAAAGCTGCTTTGAAACAGAAAAATGATTTCAATTATGGCAGTGCTTTGGAATATTATGACAAGCTTCTGCAGCTGAAAAATGTAAATATTGAAGAGATAGATAAATCAAGACTGCTGCATGCTTACATGGACATAGGAAATATATACAGCTTAATGACTGAATATGACAAAGCATTGGAATTCTTGGATAAAGCATTAGAAGTAGCTAATCTGACCGATGACATGTATTCTATCAAGCTAATGATTGTGAATATTTACAAAGAAAAGGCACAGTATAAAGAAGCACTTGCATTAATAGGTGAAATGGAACACAAAATAAGAAAGAAAAGCAGCATATACGGCGAGCTTCTTCAGCATAAGTGCACTATTCTGCGAATGCAGGGAAATCCGGAAGCCTTCATGATAGCAGAACAATCGGAAGAAATTTTACTTAGGAATAAGGACTTTGAGAACCTTTCGGAGACTCTGCGCCAGGCTGGGATACTGTATCATATTAAAGGAGATATGGAAAACGCCATGTACTATTTGAACAAAACCTACAGTTATGCTGAGAGAATAGATAATCTTAGAGTAATGGGCTTGGCCTCCAGCAACCTCGGAATAATATATTATACATCAGGGATGCCATCGAAGGCTCAGGAATATTTCAACAAATCCATAGAGCTTTCAAAAAAGACATCACATATACAGAACTATATATCCAACAATAGTAACCTGGGGATATTATATTTGGATAAAGGATTGTTCTGCAAAGCAGAATCATTATTTATAGAAGCCTTGGAAAAAGCCGGACAGGTTGTGTCGATGCGGAAAGTATGTATATCGCAGCTTAATTTGGGAGATTTGAATTATGAAATAGGGAATTTTGACAAAGCTATGGAGTATTACAGGAAGTCGCTTGATATGGCAAAAAGAGGGGAATTGCCTGTGGAAGCAGCAATTATCAATATGGGGATGGTAAGGCTTGATTTAAAGTCAGGAGCTCTTGAAAAAGTGCCTGAAATGTTGGAAAAAGCATATGAGGTTTTCAAAGAAGCTGAAGAGATTTCCTACATCAGTGATTATTACCGATATCGCAGCATATATGAGCTCCAAAGAAATAACCCAGAAAGTGCCCGGGAGCTATGTGAGGAGTCTATTTGTATTGCAGCAGAAGCGAACAATGATATGAAGAGGCTGAAGGCATTACGGTTAAAGGGTAATATTTTATCTAGCTCAGAGGTTTTTGAAGAGGCCTTGCAGTGCTATGATGAATCAATTAATCTATCAATACAGCTGGAATCTGATTATGAGGCTGCAAAGGGATTTTACAGGAAATATGCCGCCTTGTACAAATTAAAACGCTATGAAGCTGCTGAGATTTGTCTGGCATCGGCAAAAGCAGCAGTGGACAGGATTGACAAATGCAGATGGACAGCAATTATCTACTCCAAATGATGACCTGCGATATTGGTATATGTTATGTAATTAACAATAAATTTGCTGAAGGAAATTGTAAAAGTGTGTCGAATAATCTGTAAAATTAGAATACTTATTTGGTTAAAATGTATATTAATGGTTATTTAAGGTAATATATCGAGAACAAATATTTTTGTCTTGATAATAGCAAACTTACCTAAAGGTAAGGACGCAAAGCCGTGGATCTAAAGGAGAGTTTATTCCCATGATTGCCTGGTTGCCGGGATATGAATAGCAGTTTATGTTTGATTATGCTATATGAAAGGCATCCACGTAATAATGGAGGCCTTTTTTTATATGCTTAGGGGGGATTTTATATGTTCTGGAATGACTCTGGATGACTAATGAAGACTAATATTAGTAAAATTAAACTTTCTTATTAGTGATAAATTTATTTTTAAAGGGGTTAATAGAATGACTGAAAAGTATAATATCCTAATAGTAGATGATGAAGCACAAGTTATAAAATCATTAAAACGCATGCTGAGTAGTGAATCTTATTGCATACTAAGTACTACCTTACCGGAGAAAGCTGCTGAAATCCTGCAGCAAAATAAAATCGATGTTATAGTTTCTGACCAGAGAATGCCTAATATTAAAGGTCTTGAGCTACTAAAGTATTCAAGAAGAATATCACCTGGTACAGTAAGAATACTTATGACGGCTTATACTGATATTGATATTGTAATTTCCTCAATTAATGATGGTAATATTTTTTATTATATATCAAAACCTTGGGACAATGAAAACTTTAAAGCAGTAATAAAGAGAGCCGCAGAATATAGCTGTGAGCAGAAGGAAAATGAGGAAAAGCTAAATGTAGCTATAAGCGATAGAAATCATTGGGTGGAACTGTTTAACAAAATGAAAACACAACTTGTAGAGTGCAATCAACAATCAATAAGCGCATTGACAAATGTAATAAAGGCCAAGGATATAGATTTATATAATCATTCCGAAAGAGTAGCCCGATATGCCATGAAAATTGCAGATATGATGAACTTAAACAAGCTGCAAAAGCAAAATATAGAATATGCCTCGTATTTTCATGATATTGGAAAGATTGGTATTAAAGATAACATACTGGATAAGCCCGGTAAACTGGATGATAGTGAATACAATGAAATTAAACGCCATCCTGTAGTTGGGGCAGAAATAATTAAAGAAATTGCCAGTCTAAAAGAAATTTCAGAAATCATCGCTCAACACCATGAGCATGTGGACGGGGGGGGGTATCCCAAGGGTATATCAGGATCAGAAATAAGGCTTGAAGCCAGGATTATTTCAGTTGCAGATACCTTCGATGCCCTTACAAGCGACAGAGTTTACAGGAATGAGTTGAATATGGGAGCAGCTTGCAACATTCTACAAATGGGTAAAAATCGATTTTATGACCCCTATATAGTAGATATATTCTTAGGGGGTATAGTGAATGAGTAAAACTTTATTATTTGTAGACGATGAAAAGCAGATACTTAAAGCCATAAGTCGGTTATTTCTTGAAACGGATTATAATATATATACAGTGGATAGTGGAGAAGAAGCACTTCGAATAATGAGTTATGCAAAGGTTGACGTAATCGTGGCTGATATGAGGATGCCTGTGATGGACGGATACGAGTTGCTTAAGCAAGTAAAGCAAAAGTATCCTGCCACCATTAGGTTGATTTTAAGTGGGTATGCTGAAGAAAAGCTGGTTATAAGCGCTTTGCAGAAAAACTTGGCGAAAATCTATCTATTCAAACCATGGAATAATCAGAGCCTTATCAGGACTATAGAACAAGCTTTACAAGTAGAAGAAATTTTAAGTAGTGAGAGAATTTTAAATTCGATTAAATTCATTAATGACAATTTATCAGAAGAAGATTTCTACAATGAAACGTTTATCTTATATGAACAAAGTAAGGACATGAAGAAATTGATAGAAAAGGTAACTGAAAGTGAAAAGCAGAGAAGTAATGTATTAGATATATTGAATTCTTCATTTTGGGAAGTGCAGTTTAATTCAATAGATGAGGCTCTTAACCGATTTGGAAAATTCAATATAAAGAATATATGTATTGTAGAAACAATATTCGAAGGTATTAGTAAAGTTAATCCGGGAGGGAAAAAAGAATTAGCATTGGGACATGCTACTCTTAGCAACAAGATAGCAGATCTTATCTTTAAACGCTTGCTAAACAAGGATTTAAGCGAAATGAATGCAGTAGCGGGACTGATGCATGATGTTGGAAGGTATATGCTTTCTGATATCCAAATTAAAAGCGGAAATAGCTCAAAAGGTATAGAAGCTACTCATCAAGAATTAAGTGGATATATATTAAACAAGTATGAACTTACTTACCCCGTAATAGAATCGGCGCTATTCCATCATTCTCCCATGGACAGCAGAGTTATAAATAAAGAAATTGTAGCTGTAGTGCATATAGCAAGTTATTATGCCGGGATGTTAACCGGAGAAAGCCAGGAGAACTGTATTGATGAGGATGTGTTTGAGTATCTTGGTTTTAGTAAAAAAGACTTTGACAATATGATTGCCGGAATCAAGCTCGATATTAATCACTGCTAGAAGATTGCTATTTATATATAGTATAATAGAGCTAATATCTTTGAAGGGGGAAATAAATGAAAGTGAATTCCGTTCTATTTGTTGATGATGATATAAATGTACTCAGTTCCTTGAAAAGAGGATTGATGGACGAGGAATACAAAGCCTTTTTTGCCACTAGTGGGGAGAAAGCACTGACAATCATGGAGGAGAACAAAATCAGTGTTATTGTATCAGATATGAGGATGCCCGGTATCGATGGCTTGCAGCTCTTAAAGAAGATAAAAGAAAAATATCCTAACACAGTAAAAATAGTATTATCTGGTTATACTCAGCTACCACAGATATTAGCTACAATAAATCAAGTTGATATATTCAAGTTTATAACAAAACCATGGAATTTAGAAGAAGAATTAAAAATAATAATCAGGCAGGCTGTGGAGTATTATGATTTTTTACAGGAGAAAGAAAAACAGAAAGAGGCTCTGGAAAAAAGAAATGTCGTATATCAAAATATTCTTAGATCAACAGATGAAAGGTTATTACAAGATAAAAACGACTTAATTAATATAAAGGAAATAAGCAGGCATATACTCGATATACTAAAGGAGCAAGCCGATTGTAATAGCAACTCAGGAATATTAAATACAATTCAGTTGGTTGAGGAATTATATCTTGAATATTTGAAAGTGTTACCAACAAATATTATGGATTTTCAAACGGAAAAGCTGGAGTCTGACTTGAATAAGTGGTTAAGTAAGCAAGAACTGCAAGACTGTGTAAGTATTAAAACTCTACTGGACTCTTCTATTAAACTCAGAGGTAACTATTTACTGGTATATTATATTTTGACCACTTTATTAAGACAATTGTTGACTTACACTGGTGAAAAAGGATTAGATATATCTATCGATGTAAAGGACAGTACTCTGATTATTTTGATGACTATTAATATAATTGATAAGTGTGATCAAGCTGCTTTTAAGAATAGCATCACCACTGATATATTAATATCTTTTTTAAATGTAATTTACAAAACGATTGACTGCATTATGGTTATTCAGGAACATAATGTCTGTCCGTCTATTGAGATAAAAATACCGACTCAATCTTTGTAAAAGAGGTGTCTCAATGAAAGAGAATAATCTCCGGAACGAGCAGCAGACGCATAGTTTTATACACCAGAATGACTGTGAATTGTATAAAAGAATTGTAAACTTGAATCCCAATGCTGTTTTTCTAAGCTGCGACGGTAAATTTATATTTGCTAATAGGAAAGCTCTTGAAATGATAAAAGCTGAGAATATTGAAGATTTGCAATCTCAAAATACAATGGAAATCATTCATCCCCGGTATAGAAATGAAGTTGCGGGCAGGCGGGTCTCAAATGTTTGTGAAGAATTTTCGCTGGATACCATTGAAGTGCAATTGCTTTGTAAGGATGAAACGGTTATTGCTGTGGAAATGGAGTCGACTGTTTTTGTTTTCGGGGACGAGCTATTGACATTGACAATAATGAAGGAAAAAGTCAGAAGAATAGAAATAGATAAGGCTTATCTAGGTCGGGATGTACTTATAAATGCTATTCTTGACTCCGCCATTGATGGTATTCTTATTGTTGATGGCGAAGGCAAAATTATTAATGCAAATAACAGGCTTATTGATATGTGGAATATTCCTGAAGAGAACTTCCCTGATTTAGATGAATTATCTGTTTTAAAGCTTATATTAAGCAATCTTGAAGATATTAATCAGTTTAAGAACATAATAGAAAGAGTTTTTTCTGTTATAAACGAGTATTTTGATAATGTCAGGTTCAAGGATGGCAGAGTATTTGATTTTTACTCATGCCCACTAATTGTGGAAGGAGAAATAACAGGAAGAATATGGAATTTTAGGGATATAACAAAACAAGCAGAAGTAGAAGAAAAACTAAAAATAAGTAATTTTGAATTAGTAGATACAATAGGAAAGTTGAAGGAAACCCAAGCCCAATTGATACAGAAAGAGAAGTTTGCGGGGATTGGACAGCTTGCTGCAGGTGTTGCCCATGAAATCAACAATCCTCTTAGTTTTACTATAAGTAATATAGATACACTTAAAAAGCGTATATTCACATTTGAAAGCATAGTTGAAGAATATAGAAAACTAGCAGATAATATCGTGAGTCTTTCGTATCAGGATATAGCATGCGAATTCAGATTGATCAAAGAACTAGAATGTAAAAGTAATTTTAGTTACATTATCGAGGATATGGATGATTTGATAAGTGATTCGATTGAAGGTCTGCACAGGGTTGGGCGGATAGTTACATGCCTTAGGGATTTTTCCGGGAAATATAAAACTGATATGTATGAAGAATATAACCTGAATGACGGAATTGAAAGCACTTTGACCATGGTGGAGAGTGAACTGAAATATAATGCAGAAGTCAATAGGGATTTAGGTGATATACCTTATATTAAGGCAAACAGCGGTCAAATAAACCAAGTATTACTGAACATGCTCCAGAATTCTATCTATGCAATTAAGATGAAAGGCGAAGACAGCCTGGGAGCGGTAAGAATCAAAACCTACGTACTAGATAAGTATATAGTATGTGAAATTGACGATAATGGTATCGGTATAGAAGAAAAGAACATAGATAAAATATTTCTTCCATTCTTTACGACTAAAGACGTTGGTGAAGGGAGTGGTTTAGGTTTAAGTACAGCATTTGATATAATCATAAATAAGCATAAAGGAGAAATAGCTGTTGAAAGTACATCGGGCAAAGGGACCAGATTTGTAATAAGACTTCCTATTTAGTTATACGTGCGAATTCGGTCTTGAATCTAAGAAACAGCTGCACAGATAAATTCAGGAATATACATCACTGATAGATTTTAAAGAGGTGACATAACTTTGCGAATTGTTCCATTAAGTCATGTTAAAGAGGATTATATTTTAGGAAAAACCATATATGATGACCAAGGCAGAGTTTTACTCATGAGGGGTGTTCTCTTAAGAATTAGTTTGGTTCAAAAATTAAAGGAACTGGGATATAGTTCGGTATATATATATGATGGTTTAAGTACTGGTGAAATAGAGGATATTCTAAAGCCCCAAATCAGGCAAAAAGCAGTCAGAACACTTGGTAAAACTGTTTCAGACATGGTAAAGCTATCTGAGGAAAAAGCAGATGAAAATAGAACAAAGAAGCTGAAGGAAAAGACTTATAAAAATATTGAAATCTTAAGAGGTGTATCCAGCGAAATTGTGAACGAACTCATGGTGCAAAAGGATGTAATGGTGAATTTGGTTGATATTAAAAGCTCCGATAATTTTACTTATGCACATTCTGTCAATGTGGCAGTTCTTTCGCTGGTATTGGGTATTTCTTTAAGCTTGAACAGATATGAACTCTACGATTTAGCGTTGGGTGCGCTTCTTCATGATGTTGGGATTATCTTTACGCCAAAGGAAATTGCAGGAAGGAGAAAGGTCTTAGATGATAAGGAGTTACAGCAGTATAAGCTTCATACACAAAATGGATATAAACATTTGGGGACAATTACGAGTGTCAAGCCTGTGGTTAAAATAATCGCACTTCAGCATCACGAACAAATTAACGGAGGAGGATATCCTATAGGATTTGACGGTTCAAAAATAAATAAGCTAGCTAAAATTGTTGCTATTGCCGATAGCTACGATATCCTCACTTCAAGCGTTGATGATGAGACTCCTACCCCCCCACATGAGGCTTTGGAATATATGATGGGAAATGGAGGACAAAAATTCGATATTGATATGGTCAATGAATTCATTAAAAAAATAGTACCATATCCTGTAGGCACTATGGTCAAACTCAGCAATAATGATATAGGTATTGTCAGCGATGTTAATGCGGATTTTCCATGGAGACCGACAGTAACAATAGTAAAAGACGATAAACTTAATAATAGCATTAACCTTCTTGAAGCTAAAAATATAACTATTTTAGGAGTGCAGTATTCTTTCTAAAGTGACAAAAAGCAGCAGAAGTATTTAAGTTTATTTACAGCAAATATAAATCTTATATATTGGATGTTTTTAAGCAGCAAGTTATAGTGAAGGTGGGGATGATTAATGAATAAATCCATAAGAGTTTTGTTTATTTCAGGTTCCGGAGAAGATGTGGAAAATATTCAGAGTGAGATGTGGAATTGGGGTTTTTCCGTAGTATCAGAGAGGGTAAGTACATATGAAGAGCTCAGGACTGAATTGAAAACGAGAGTATGGGATTTAATAATCAGCGATTATGCTATAGGTCAGTTCTATTTCACAGAAGCTATCTCATTGATTTCTGGAATGGATAATAAACTTCCACTTATAGTGGTTTCGGATTATAAAGGCGAAGAGTGCATGTTGGAAGCTATCGAAAAAGGATGTAGCGATTATATTCTGAAAAATGATTTTAAACGATTACGCTTGTCTATTAATAGGATCCTTAAAGAGTCGGCAGTATGCAGCGGTCACGAAAAAATGATGATGGAATGCTTTGAAGACAATAAGCGTCTATTGGATACGCTTGACAGTATTGGTGACGGTGTAATTATAACAGACAAGAAAGGCAATATAATTATGCTCAACAAAGTTTCGCAAGCATGCACAGGATGGATGCAGCAGGAGGCTTTAGGTAAACCTCTTTCCTCGGTTTTCAGAATAATAGACAAAACAAGCAGACTACCGGCTGAAAATCTACAAGATAAGGTATTAATGCAGGGGAAAGCTACCGGGCTTAAGAGTAATACTGTATTAGTTTCAAAAGATTGCACAGAGAGATACGTGTCTGCGAATTGTGCTCCTATTATAACCGAATATAACGGATTTGCCGGCGCTATTCTGATATTCCGAGATATTACCAGGATAAAACGTATAGAGGATGAGATTATAAATGAGCAGAGGAATCTCACAGCCATGTTTGATGCCGCTCCTGTTGGAATGTTACTCTTTGATCAAAATGCAGCTATAAGGAAGGCGAATAGTACAATTTATTACATAGCAGGAAAAGAGCCTTTTAAACAAAGTGACAATAAAAGAATTGGGGATATCTTCAAGTGCCCAAATAGAAATAATTGCGCAGAGGGTTGTGGGTATTGCAGAGAATGCGTAAGTTGTGGACTCAATATAGCTTTACAGAAAGCATGCAGTTCAGATAAAATAATTATTAATTCAGATGTTCAGCACACAGTTTTTATGAATGAGGATAATATGAAATTATGGTTAAGAATAAACTCAGTACCGATTATCATAGATACTGAACAGCACACTTTGGTTATCATTGATGATATTACAGGACTGAAACAACTGCAGGAAGAACTAAAAGGAAGTAATGAGGAACTGCAAAATGCACTCATAGAGCTGCAAAGGACTCAAAATCATCTGATACAACAGGAGAAGCTGGCGGGAATAGGACAGTTGGCTGCTGGGGTAGCCCATGAAATAAATAATCCTTTGGGTTTTGTTATGAGTAATTTTGAAACATCAAAGAATTACTTCGAGAAATACAAAAGGATCTTGGATGCATATAGGTACTTAAAGGATGAGTTGTTAAATTTAGGCGATAAAAATATAGAAATAAAGATAAGCGACATTAATGACCTGGAACGAAAAGAAAATATGCAGTTTATAACGGAAGACTTGGAGGATTTATTTAAGGACTCAAAAGAAGGGCTGGAGAGAATAGGTAAAATCATAACGGGTTTAAGATTGTTCTCAAGAGTCGATCAACAGAATGATATTGCAGAATATGATTTGAACGAAGGAATACAAAACACTTTGATTGTGGTTAATAATGAAATCAAGTACTATGCGGCTGTGGAGGAAAACCTGCAAAACATACCGATAATTCAAGCTAACGGAGGTCAGATAAATCAGGTGTTATTGAATCTTATTGTAAATGCTGTACATGCAATAAAATCCAAAGGTATTGAAGAAATGGGTCTGATAAAGATATCCACCAGCTGTGATGATAAATTCATATACTGTTGTATTGAAGATAATGGAGAAGGTATTGCAGAGGATAATTTGAATAAAATATTCGATCCTTTTTTTACAACCAAGTCCATAGGAAAAGGTACGGGCTTAGGTCTTAGCATATCTTATGATATAATAGTTAACAAGCACGACGGAGAGCTGCAGGTAAAAAGCACCCAGGGTGTGGGAAGCAGCTTTATTATTAAGATTCCAATACATGAGTAGCATTTTCGTACAGTTTAAAAATCGAGGAGTTCCTCGATTTTTTAATTTGTATATTCATCTCTCATAATGCCTAGTGCAATAATATCGTAATACTTTCCATCTCTGAAAATTTCATTCCTTAATACCCCTTCCCTTTTAAACCCACACTTCTCATAGCTTTTTAATGCACGTTCATTGAAGGAGTAAACATTCAGACGGACTTTGTTTACATTTATCTGATTGAAAGCAAAGGAAAGCAGTATATGCATGGCTTCTGTACCATAACCCTTGCTCCAGTAATCTTTATCGCCTATGAAAATCGCTACACTGGCTACGCTGTTTTTCCAGTCAATACTATTGATACCGCAGTCACCGATATAATGGCTGCCTTCTATAGCATCAATCGCAAACCTGTAAGAGTCTTTAAAAGCAGAAATTGCATCAAACCATTTGAACTCTTCGTTCAGGGTCGTTGGATAGGGGATACCGGATTCCAGATATCTCAATACCTCAGGATCATTTATATAGTTAATCTTAAGAGTTATGTCCTCTTTTCTGTATTCTCTCAATCTTACCAGTTTTCCATCAAGCATTATAAACCCTCCTCAGACAAAACTATTTATTACGGATTGAAAAGTCTTGATCCGTACACTTTATACTGCCCTCAAAAGGATTAATGTATTTACTTGAAAGAGTTTCATTCTATGAGAATCATTTGGATTTAGAGGAAAATAATACCTACTGGGTTTATATGCCTTTGTTGAATATTAATCATATTCAATAAAATACTATTTCTGTAACAAATTTTAAATATAAACATATGTGGAAGGAAAAAGAATTGAAGCATCTGACTAACTTTATTATTATTCTGTTTATAGTACTGTGTATTTTAGGATTTCCACAAAGAAGCAGTGTGCCTTCCGCAAGCACAAGCTTGCAAATAAACAATACCGAATCCATAATAAGAGAATTTGTGTTGAATAGATCACGTTATGGAGATTTTAGGTTGTGGAAGAATGAAGGTGTTTATTTCAGGAAGGAGCTTGAAAGCCTTGATGGAAAGGTGACTGCACATTTATATAATATAACTGACACGAAGGATGTAATCGGCTATATAACCATAAACCCATACACACTGGACATTATAGAATATGCACTTGGACTATCTATTTACGATGCCTATCTGTTATCACAAAACCTTATGGGCATGGACAAGGATATGATATTTATTTATGATGGTCCAAGTCATTACGGTATTTCGTTAAAAGCACATAATAAACGATTCAAGCCCATTATCATAACTTCAGAAAATATCAAGGGGTTCAATCCCATGAAACATGCTGTAAAGCTTGCAAAAGAGAAAAACGTGGTAATCATGGGAATGCGCCCTTATATTTGGGATATGTACAAGGATGATGCTATCCAACAAGAACGGGAGTCTTCAGAAAATGGGGAGGCAGGGGTATTCACTGAAAAGATACTGCTGGACGTACCGGACTTCCCGCGTTATAGAGGGTGCGGCCCAACTTCGGGAGCCAATATAATTTATTACCTTGACAAGCGCTTCAATAGGTTGGTGGTTGACGGTGAAAAACCTGAGAATGTGATAAGAGAACTTTCATCAAGAATGTATACAACTTTGACTGCAACCTTACCGACAGATTTCAGGGATGGCTTGAAAGCATATTTGAATTCTAGCGACAGGTACCCCAACCGCTTTGATGTACATTGGTATTCGGGTTTCTCCGGAAGAAAGAACTATGAAACCTTATGTAAGGAAGTGAAGGGTGGGAGACCGGGTGCTATACTGTATCTAGCTTCACCTCTGTGGGGAAATCATTATGTTACATTTGCAGGCTTCAGTAAAATTACAACATCCAAAGGCACCAGCAATTACTATATAATGCATGATAACTGGGATGCAACGCCCAGAGACGTATATAGAAACTGGTTCATTGATGAGCCTTTTATTGAATCTTTACTTATTGTTAGTGATAATCATATAAAACAGTAGGGGGTATATAAAATGCGATATATGAGAAGGAATATTCTGATATGGATACTACCTCTATTGGCTGCTGAGGTGGTGTCTGTATCCTGTGATTTGATTTTGAGGGGCAATACCTACCTCGCAGTGGAGACACTACCTCTTTTCGCAATGCTGTCATTTAGCGCTTCATTCATATATTTGAAGGGCTTCAAGTATACCGCAGCATCAATTTATTTGGGATTAATAATTGGAATATTGAAGATGAATTATATTTTTTTCCTAGAAGATTTGAACGGCCAGGGCACCATGAACGGAGCATACGCATTGTTCATATGCTTATATAAAGGCATTTTGGCCGGTTTTATTCTTGATGTTGTATTTGCTATTTCAAAAAGACTTGTTCAACTTAAGATAAAGCATTTAAATGAGATGTGAGAAGGATTCAACCAAATAGTAACAATATTCAACCTCTAGGAATATTATGGTATGGATACCTATAAAATTCAGCTTGATATTTCTATAAAAAGGTATTAAGAAAAGGGGGATATTGTGTTATCTGAGAAGGAGTATATCAGACATTCACTAGAGACAAATCTGTTTTTTCTCAGGATAGTAAAGGAGCATGCGATTTTTGCAGCAGCTTCTCTGCCTCCCAGGGACCGTGCAATTGCAAACAAGCTAGTTGCTTTGAAAAACAGCGTTGAGGAACTGCTGTCTGAAGCAATTGAACTGGCAGATAGAGCTGTAAGCCATGAAGTACTTGCTTCGGAAGAATTGGTTACAGATTTTACCTTAGCTGCTGAGCTGAAAACGCAGTTTTTGACAGGCATTCCGATAAACACTGATTTGACAAGAAGAGAGCTTGAGCTCAAGGCAGATAGAAAGAATGGAAACGCTAATGGGCTTCAGGAAGAGGTTGAAGCACTCAATAGAAAGGCTATGGCTATGACTAGGGCTGCTATTGCTTTTAAGAGCAGGCTGCTGAAAAATGTTTTGGAATGTAAGGCTTTCAGCTACACCTACCCAACTATGCTTGAACATGTCATCGAGGAGAGCCAGTATTATGTCATGCTGCTTGAAAAGCTTGAGAAAAGGGATGCTATTGACAGTATAAAGGAAGTTATTGAACAGGAAATCAGCTGGAATCATATAATGGAAGAACACAGTAAGTTCATCAGAGGATATTTGGATCCTGAAGAGGAAAAGCTATTCAACACTGCTAATGCCTTTGCAAAGGAATTTGATGAACTCATGGAAAAGACTGAGCGTCTTGCTGAACATCCGGAATTAACCCCTGAGGTTACAAAGGAAAGCCTTAAGGATGTAACAGCTCTTAGAAACTTTAAAGTGCAGGGTACAGAGGGTATATTGAAGTGCAGGATCAAGTCCGTAATACCTCCCCTGCTGTCAGACCATGTGACAAGGGAAGCCAATCATTATCTGAGGCTGCTAAAAGCCTTTGATAGAATGGTTTAAGCTATATCGACAGGCTTGATAAAGCATAAGGTCAATATATGTCCAATGACCCAGTTATATGCCAAATTACCTATAGTGCCTATATAGAAAGTACTATGAACATACATGGTACTTTCTATTTTATTCATAGGACCCGAATATATATACATGTGGGCAGTTATTCTCATGGCATAGGTATTTGTACTGCAAGAAAAATGAGCACTTTGCTGGATAGCATCACTGTATAATTATGAGTAAAATGTAGACATAAACAGAAAAATATAGGAGGCGATTCAAATGATGACGAAGATGTATAACTTATTGTATGACATAAAGGAAAGAATAAAGAACAAAAAAGGACAGGGCATGGTAGAATATGCACTAATCATTGGATTAATCGCAGTAGTTGTTATAGGTATTCTGACAACAATGGGCACTGATATTCTACAAAAGTTTACAGACATTACGAATGCACTTTAACAGCAGAAGGTTTCAGCAATTAGCTTTAAGGTCGGCCAAACAGCCAACCACCACGACCCTACTTGGTTATACCCGGTAGGGTCATTTTATCTAAGTCGATAGTGATATGAGATAGGAGGTAAGCCATGAAGCTTAATAAAAAAGGCCAGTCTATGGTTGAGATGGCACTGATACTACCTCTGATTATTATGCTTTTTATGGGAATGGTTGAGTTCTCTAGAATATTTGGTTCATACCTTCTTGTAACCCACGCATCGAGAGAAGGAGCGAGACTGGCATCCATAGGCAAGACAGATGATGAGATAAGGGCAAATGTAACCAGTAAGGTGGACATATTGAACATAAGCGAGCTGCAGGTAATATTGACTCCTGAGGATGATGCAAGAATAACCGGAGACGATGTAAGGGTATGTGTAAAATATAAGCTGGTTATATATGCTCCGGTGATAAGCAGCATTGTTTCAAATCCATTTGAGATGGAAGCGAATACTTATATGAGGGTGGAATAAGATGAAATACTTAATCAATAAAAAAGGCAGCAGTTCAATTATTCTCTTGTTCATGATTACCGTTATCATAAGCTTGATGACGCTTACAGTAGATGCGGGGCTGCTCTATCTGTCCAAGGGCAAGCTGCAGAATTGTGTCGATGCTGTGGCCTTGGCTGCAATTTCATCATATGCAGAAGGGCAGGAAAGGATGCTGGAGGAGGCAGGCAAGTACTCGAATTTAAACGGTGTACCTATAGAGGAGTTAAATATTCATATATCTGAAAATAACCGAAGGGTAACAGTAACAGTCAACAAATCTGTGACTCTGTACTTTGCTAAAATCTTCAACAGGTCTAATGCAGATGTTGAGGCTAATGCTGTAGCCGTAGCAGGTCCGCTCTCTTCAATAAAGGGTATTCGGCCTTTCGGGGTTGAGCAGCAGGAGTTTACATATGGAGAGACATATACCCTCAAAAGCGGGGGCGGAGGGGGAACTACAGGCAACTATGGAGCAATTGCTCTAGGGGGAACTGGAGCATCTACATATAGGAATAACTTGATAAATGGATTCAATGATCATTCATTTAAAATAGGTGATTATATAGAGACGGAGACCGGGAATATGGATGGTGCCACATTTGATGGTATAAGTGAAATATTGGTTTCTGATTTTCATGAGCACTCAGAGGATCTTTCCCAGCTTGAGGTGGATTGTCCCAGGTTAATAAAGATACCGGTGATAGATTCTTTCAGCATTGCCGGTAGAAGTACAGTGACGGTTGTTGGATTTGCAGCCTTCTTTTTAGACGATGTAGTGAAGATAAATGGTAAAACGGAAATAACAGGAAGGTTTCTGAAAAGCATAGGTGTAGGTGAAATAGATGAAAATGGTGTGGGGTACGGTTTGTTCGGCACTAAGCTGGTCGAGTAGTGATTCAAGGTGCCCTGTAAGAGAATCCGCCTCGAGCAGCAGAGCATAACATTAAGGAAGTGTGTTTTTAACATTTTGATGAATTGAATAGCGGAAATGTTAAAAAGCACGAAGGAGTGATGTAAATGGAAAGTCTTAATAAGAGGATACTTGCCTTGGCAATAATAATGGCGCTTGTTACAAGCCTTCTGTTATACTTCTATGTATCAAGGCTGGATAAAGGAAAGTCTGACATTGAATACATGGATGTTTACGCAGCACGATTGGAGATTCCTGCAAGAACTGTAATAAAGGATGATATGCTTGTTATAGTTCAGCTGCCCAAGGACTCTCAAATCATAATGGGGCTATCGGATATGAGCCAGATAGTAGGAAAGATGACGAAGGAAAGGATAATCAAAGGAGAGGCAATATTGCAAGATAGGCTATATACGGGTGAAAAGACCAATATGGCATTTTTGGTTCCCAAGGGAAAACGCGCAGTAACCATAGGGGTAAATGAGGTTACAGAAGTAGCGGATTTTATTATACCGGGAGACAATGTGGATGTTATTGCAACCTTTGAAGAGTCAAGTGTGGAGATTGAAGGAAGAAAGATATATTACCCCAAACTCACAAAGGTAATATTGCAGAACGTGCAGGTCCTTGGGGTAGGCCAGAGCATGCAGGTTAAAAAGGAAGAAAAAGAGAAGCTTGCTTCCAGTGTAACACTTGCCGTGACCTTGGAGGAAGCCGAGAAGCTTGTACTTGCAGACGAAAGCGGCGTATTGAGACTTGCGCTAAAGCCGGCAGCGGATAATAACAGAATCCAGACAAATGGCATAGTAAAGGATGATATGGTAATACCTAAAGGCAAAATAGGAAATTAAGAAGTCGAGGAGCAAGAGGGTGGTATTATGGAAAATAAAATTAAAATTGTAATAGTAGATGATTCGCAGCAGACCAGGGACAACATCGCTGCAATAATTGACTTTGAGAAGGATATTGAAATAGTTGGCGAAGCTGTGAATGGAGCTGAAGCAATAGAAGTTATAAAGGACAAAAGACCAAATATCGTACTTATGGACATCAATATGCCTGTAATGGATGGAATAAGAGCAACACAGGCACTGACTGAAGAGGGTGTGGAATCCTCGATAATAATAATGTCCATACAGGGGGAGGGGGAGTACATAAAGAGGGCAATGTCAGCGGGTGCCCGGGATTATGTAGTTAAGCCCTTTGGTGTAAAAGAATTGGTGGACACCATAAGGCATGTATATGAGATTGACATGAGCAAAAAGCGTAGAGGTGGAAGTGCCTCCACAAACAAGGTGGAATCCAAAATAATAAGCATTTTTTCAACAAAGGGGGGAGTAGGTAAGACCACAATAGCAACCAATCTTGCAGTAGCACTATCCAATATGACAGAGAAAAAAATTGCACTGCTGGATTTCGATTTGCAGTTTGGAGATGTTGCAATATGCCTGAACCTGTATGTCAAGAATTCCATGACTGAGCTGGTAAAGGATTTCGCCAATATTGAGCAGGATCCTGCCTTGTTGGAGGAATACCTCCTGACACACTATTCAGGCATAAAGGTGCTGGCTGCTCCTATACGGCCTGAAAATGCTGAATATGTGACGGCGGAACATATTAAGAAGATTATTGAACTTCTCAAGGGAAGGTATGATTATATAATAATCGACACCTCCCATGGCTTTAATGATGCAGTTATAACTGCGCTGGACATGTCAGACATGATAATATACATCTCAGCCCTGGACCTTCCATCTATTAAGAATACAAAGAATGGGCTTGAAGTAATGAAATCCTTGAACTACCCCAATGAGAAGGTTAAGTTCGTAATAAATAAGTCAAATGAGAGCTTTGGGATAAATCACACAGATTTTGAAAGCGCCTTGGGGGTAAATATATGGGCGATGATACCGGACGATTTAGCGGCTGTAACAGTATCGGTCAATAATGGACATCCTCTTGTATCGCACCGAAGGTCTTCGCCGGTGTCAAAAAAAGTTTACAAACTAGCCCAGAGTATTATAGGTGATGAAAAGGTTAAGAAAAACCTATTTGCAGCGATGTTTTAGGCATAATGAGAAAGGCTCTGTGGAGGTTACGAGTTACGAGTTACGAGTTACGCGTATTTGGGGATGGCTACGAAGGCATTTCTTAATCTCGAAACGCGAAACGCGAAACGCGCAACCAGACCATAAAGGAATACCCGGGAGGTGAGCGTATGAGCTTGTTAAAGAGGATAGAGCAGGAAAAAAGCGAGGTGCTGCCTGAAGGCAGACAGACAAACAAAGAGAATAGGAAAGAGGATCCGCTCAGCGAGGTTAAGGGTGTAATTCATAAGAAAATTATTGAAAGAATAGATACGAAGATGTTGGACAGGGAGGATGAGGAGCAGAAACTCAATGCTGAGATAGCAGACATAGTGGAGGAGACTCTTAAGGAGAAGGAACTGCATCTCTCCCGCACCGAACGTCAGACAATAATAAGGTACATAATCGACGAGTCCATAGGGTTCGGCCCCATTAGCAAGTACCTCATGGATGAGGAAGTTTCGGAGATAATGGTCAATGGGCCAGATCAGATTTATGTTGAGAAACGAGGTCGTCTGGAAATTGCCGATTCAAACTTTGAAGATAACCAGCATGTGATGAGAATAATCGAAAAGATAGTATCACCCCTGGGAAGAAGAATAGATGAGAGTTCTCCAATGGTTGATGCACGTCTGCCTGACGGCTCCAGGGTAAATGCCATAATTCCACCCTTAGCCCTTAATGGACCGACAATAACTATAAGGAAATTTTCAAAAAAACCGCTTAATGTAGGGAATCTGATTTCTTACGGCACCATGACCGCTGATATGGCACTCTTTATTGAAGCGTGCATCAAGGCACGGCTTAATATAGTAGTATCAGGGGGCACCGGAAGCGGTAAGACAACAACCCTGAACGTGCTTTCCTCTTTCATTCCTGATGATGAAAGAATATTGACCATCGAGGATGCTGCAGAGCTGCAGCTCATACAAGAGCATGTAGTGCGGCTTGAGAGCAGACCGGCAAATATCGAGGGCAAAGGGGCCATAAATATAAGGGACCTGGTTAAAAATGCACTTAGAATGAGGCCGGATAGAATAGTAATAGGTGAGGTCCGGGGAGGAGAAGCCTTGGACATGCTGCAAGCAATGAACACAGGGCATGACGGCTCCCTCACTACAGGGCATTCCAATTCACCAAGAGATATGCTGGCAAGATTGGAGACAATGGTGCTTATGGCAGGCATGGACCTGCCGGTAAGGGCTATAAGGGAACAGATATCCTCGGCTATTGATATTATAATACAACAGTCCAGGCTGAAGGACGGGAGCAGGAAGATAACACATATCACGGAAGTGCAGGGTATGGAGAAGGATACAATAATACTTCAGGATATATTCGTATACAACGAAAAGGGAACAGATGAAAAAGGAAGAATATCCGGAAGCTTTACAGCTACCGGCATTAGGCCAAAGTTCATGGAAAAGCTTATGAATACAAGGGTGCCTTTACCAAATAACCTGTTTAATCAGGCATAAAAGGATTGTTAAGAAAAGAGGGATTGACCCATGCTGGAGCTTTTAGTACTGATATTTTTTGTGAACCTGATACTTATCATAAACTTGCTGTATGCCTATTTTTCAGGGCGCAGGAATGTAGCTGGCAGAATGAATCACTACCTCAACCCTGAGAAGAATAGAGAAAAGCCTGAAAGGGAGAAGGGGATACCCTGGAGGGATGGAATGCTTGCTTTTGGTAAAACTCTCGGAAAAAGCAAGTGGGGAAGCAGATATAAGGAGAAAACTGAAATTCAGCTGATTCAGGCACATTTGCCGCTGAAGCCTGAAGAATACATAGCAATAAATATAATGATTTTTTTAGCAGCAGCTGTAGTCTTTCTCATATTCACAGAAAACCTTGCTGCTTCAGTTGTCCTGGCAGCACTTGCAGCTTTTACACCATTTATTTATGTGAATTCAAGGAAAAAGAGCATCACACAAAAGATTGAGCAGCAGCTTCCAGATACTTTAGCACTGATTTCCAATACTCTAAAATCAGGCTACAGCTTTTTGCAGGCAGTTGATGCTGCTGCAAGAGAACTGCCTCCACCGATTTCTCTTGAATTTCAGCAGATATTGAAGGAAATCAACCTGGGGGTAAACACAGAAAAAGCCTTGGAGAGTTTAAGCAAGAGGATACAGAGCAAGGATCTGGAGCTTATCATAATGGCAGTTCTCATACAGAGGCAAATCGGCGGTAACCTTTCAGAGATATTGGACAATATATCTGAGACAATCCGTTCCAGGATAAAAATTAAAGGTGAAATTAGGATACTTACAGCCCAAGGGAGGATTTCAGGCCTTATCATATCCCTAATGCCTGTGGCTCTCAGCATTATACTTTATTTTATCAATCCATCTTATATTTCGGTGCTTTTTGAAGAGCCGGTGGGGTGGGCAATGCTGACTCTTGCAGTATTAATGCAGGGTATGGGGATTTATCTTATTAGGAGAATTATCAGAATAGAGGTGTAGCTATGCTGGCTGCAATTATCATTTGTGTATTTGCCACTGTTTGCTTTATAACGATTATTTTATTGAACATGGTTTTCAGGAATAAGCTGCATATAGCGGCAAGGATAAAAAACTTTGTTCATGCCAATGAAAAAGAGGCAGGCATTCTGGAAGGCTCATTCTCAGACAGGGTAATAAGACCTGTACTTGAGAAGGTCAATGGTTTTCTGGATAAAATCACACCAAAGCACTATTATAATCAGATGGAAAGAAGAATAAAGGAGGCAGGAAACCCTAAGGGAATAAACGTAGGGGGAATTGTCTTTTTTCAAATATGCTTCACTTGCGTTTCTATTGCAACTGCCGTTATATTTTGGATTGCAGCGAGTGTACCTTTACTAAAGATTTTGGTTATTCTATGTGCATTGGTAGGGATAGTCAATATTCTACCCAAATACTACCTGAAGCATAAGATAGTTGAACGCCAGAAGGAAATTGAAAGAACTCTCCCTGATGCACTGGACCTGCTTACTGTATCAATTGAAGCAGGACTTAGCTTCGATGGTGCAGTAGCAAAGCTGGTGGAAAAGATGTCAGGAGTACTTGTAGAGGAATTTGCCATAGTGCTGAAGGAGATGAGAGTTGGTGTATCAAAAAGAGATGCATTCAAGTCTCTTGTGGAAAGGGTGCCCGTTCCAAGCCTTGTTACTTTTGTAGGTTCGATAATACAAGCAGATCAATTAGGTGTAAGCATAGGAAATGTACTTAGAATCCAATCCTCTCTGGTAAGACAGAAAAGAAGGCAGAAGACACAGGAGAACGCTATGAAGGCACCTATCAAAATGCTGCTGCCGATGATAATATTCATCATGCCAACTATATTTATAGTGCTTCTTGGACCGGTGCTGATAAAAGTTATGCAGACTTTTTCAAAATAAGGAGGTAGCTTATGCTGTACAATGAAACAAAGAAAATCATGGTTGTTGATGATTTGAAGGTCGCAAAAACCTTTAAGGAGCGCTTCTGGGGTCTTATGTTCAGGAGAAGGCTGCCTGTTCATGAGGGGCTGATGATATTGGGCTGCAGCGCAATACACACCTGTTTCATGAGGTTTGCGATAGATGTGGTCTTTATGGATATCAACCATAGGGTTATAGGTATAAAGGAAAAAATAAAACCGTGGCAGCTTAGCGGCTTTGTCAGTAAGGCATATATAGCCTTGGAGCTGCCGGAAGGCACGGTTGGTAGAAAAAATATTTCAGTAGGTGATATCCTGATTTTAAGCTAAATCAGTCATTGTTTACCTTAATGTGTTTGTTAAGCCTTAAAGTGATAAGTGCTGCAACTACAATCTTTACAATATCACCTGGTATAAAAGGAAGTGCGCCGAATATAATCGCTTTTGAGATTCCTATCCCTGTGACATAGTTCAGCCACATTACACCGAAGAAGTATACTACGAGAATCCCGCCTATTGCATTGACTGCCAGAAGTCTTATAAAACCTGCCTTTTTTCCCTTTAATACTGATATGAGAGCTGCTCCCGCAAGAAAGCCAATAAGGTAGCCGCCAGTCTTTCCGAGCATTATACCTAAGCCGGCAGTGCCGCCGGAAAATACAGGAAGGCCGACAGCACCCATAAACAGGAAGACTATGATGCTTGCAGCAGTATGGCCAACAGGCAATAGACCACCTGCCAGCATAACTGCGAGAGTCTGGGCAGTTACCGGTACAGTTGAAAAGGGGAGGGGTATAGAGATATACCCTGAAACAGCTATTAGTGTGGCAAATAGTGATATGTAACTCAAGTCTCTAACCGAAAATCTCTTCTGCATAAATATCCCCCTATTTATCAATTTAATTATTATTACAGACCTAATTATATATAAATGGGGATATATTGTCAACCATGAATATAAGAGTGGGTTAACAATAGAAATACAATAAAGTTATCTCAACATCGATTACCCACTTGCTTCCGCAATATATTTTGCTTTACTGTGAAATAATAAATAAGATTACTCTAGTTCTTTGAAAATTTAATATTTACGTATTCTGCAGAATTCCTGATAATACTTTATTATCTAAGCATAAATTGCATAAAATATCAGAATATGCAGCGATGTCGAAGAAGCACTAAACTTGATAAAAAGAGTAAATATTGGTAGATTAGTATTATAGAAAAGAACATGTAATTTCAAATTCGCCGTTGGGAGGAAAACATGAATAATAATGAAACACTGCTGCTTGAGGATAAATGCAAGCATATCAGAAGATTAATTATGGATGAGATAGGAAAGCTGGGAGTCGGACATGTGGGAGGATGTCTTTCAATAGTAGAAGCACTTGTTGTGCTATATTACAAGGTTATGAATATTAATCCGGGCAATCCCCATATGGAAGGAAGGGACAGGTTTGTGCTTTCCAAGGGGCATGCAGGCCCTGCCCTTTATGCAGTGCTTGCAGATAAGGGATACTTTGATGTAAGTGAGCTTGACACCTTGAACAGACCTGAGACCAATCTGCCCAGCCACTGCGACATGTTAAAGACAAGAGGAGTGGATATGACTGCAGGGTCATTGGGACAGGGTATTTCTTGTGCTGTGGGAATAGCAAAAGCATCAAAGATCAAAAAGGATAATGCATATATATACTCAATAATCGGAGACGGAGAGAGCCAGGAAGGGCAGGTTTGGGAGGCGGCCTTGACTGCAGCCCAGTTCAAGCTTGACAATCTTATTGCCTTTACTGATAACAATAAGATGCAGATTGATGGTAACACAAGTGAGATAGTTGGAGTTGAGCCTATAGATGACAAGTGGAGGGCTTTTGGCTGGAATGCAGCAGTTGTCGATGGTCATGATGTTGCTGCAATTTATGCTGCTATAATTGAAGCTAAGAAATCCCAGAGCAGGCCAACAATGATTGTATTGAACACAATCAAGGGAAAGGGCGTTTCTTTTATAGAGGCTATGGGAGCAAAGAATCACAGTATGCCTGTGACTGAGGAACAAAGGATAAAAGCTCTGGAAGAATTGAAATAGGAGGTGTGGAGCATGTACGAGAATATTGAAATGCGTCAGGTTTTCGGAGAAGCCTTGGATGAGCTTATGTCAAAGGATGAAAGAATTGTAGTGATAGATGCAGACCTTGCAAAAGCAAATGGAACTTTTTCACTAAGGGATAAATACCCGGAGAGAGCTTTGGATGTTGGTGTAACAGAACAGAATATGGCAAGTGTTGCGGCCGGAATGGCGTCCTATGGCTTCATACCATTCATATGCTCCTTTACACCCTTTGCCACCAGGAGGATGTGCGACCAGATAGCCATATCCATAAGGTATGCAGGAAGGAATGTGAAGATTGTAGGTACTGACCCGGGAATATCTGCAGAGTTGAACGGAGGCACTCATATGAGCATGGAGGACATCGGGGTACTCCGAAGTATACCCGGAATGGTGATTTTTGAGCCTGTAGATGCGATACAGCTTGTAAAGGCACTGCCAAAAGTGATTGAATATGATGGTGCAGTATATATAAGAATGTTCAGAAAGGCTACACCATTAATATTCAAGGCGGATTATCAGTTTGACCTTTTCAAAGCTGATATGCTGAGGGAGGGTACAGATGTGAGCATATTTGCATCCGGGATGATGGTGAAGGAAGCTCTCGACGCAGCTGATATGCTGAAGGTCGATGGGATAGCTGCTGAGATAGTCAATATCCATACAATAAAACCGGTAGATAATGGGGCAGTAGTTGCCTCTGCAAAGAAAACAGGTGCAGTAGTGACCTGTGAAAATCACAATGTAATAGGTGGCCTTAGGAGTGCAGTAGCAGAGGTACTGATTGAGGAATATCCGGTGCCTTTACGATCGGTGGGAGTCAAAGACCACTTCGGCGAAGTAGGAAGGATAGACTTCCTGAAGAAGAAGTATAAGATGACAGCGTTGGATATTGTAAAAGCGGCGAAGGAAGTAATTTCACTCAAATTCGTCTAATATGCATAAGGGGGCTGCGCAGTTAAGGGGGGGCTGGAATGTATAATAATGCTGCCATTTTGATAGAGCAAATAATAAAAAAGGATATTGGCGGAAGAGGTCTGGGAAATATTACTCAAGCATCAGATCTTGTGAGGGCAGCTGAAGAGCTGTATGGTGGTGCGAGAATTCTTATAATCACAGGATTCTGCATAGCAGAGACCCTATGCGGGGAAACTGACGGACCCCTTGGAGCAGTAACTTTGGCTTGGGCATTGGAGAAGCTTGGAAAAACAGTAGTGATAGTGACTGATGGTTATTCAGAGAAAATTTTAAGTGCATGTGCCGAGCATATGGGAATTGAAGCAGAACGAGTGATATTGCCACATCAAGGTACCGGGGAATTTTGTTCTAGACTGTTGGACAGCTTCAAGCCCAGTCATATTGTTTCCATAGAAAGGCCGGGAAAAGCGAAGGATGGAAGGTTCTACACGATGAAAGGCACTGACTTGACCCACCTGATACCGGATAGTGACAGCCTGTTCGAGTCTGCGAAGCAGAGAGGCATAGTGACCATAGCAGTAGGGGATGGTGGGAATGAACTGGGGATGGGAAAGGTCAGAAAGCTGGTAGTTAAATGTGTTGATATGGGAGAAACCATTGCAGCTGTGACATATGCTGATTATATAATTGTATCGGGGGTTTCCAACTGGGGTGCTCATGGGTTGGAGGCCATGCTGTCAATGCTTGCTGGGCGGATGCTGCTTCAGGATGCTGAAACAGAGAAGGCGCTTATAGAGGAAATGGTTGAAGCCGGCGCAGTTGACGGCTGCAGCAAAAAGAGGGAACCTACAGTGGATGGCGTGAGTCTGGACCAAAATGTAGAAATGCTTGTAAGCTTAAGGAAGCTGACAGCTGACTTAATACGAAAGTAAAAGAAAAGGCCTGTGATTTATCACAGGCCTTTTTTGCATTTGCAGATACTATATTATACTATGCCCTGAGCCTTCATTGCTTCAGCAACCTTCAGGAAGCCGGCGATGTTAGCGCCCGCAACGAGGTTATATCCAAAGCCATATTCTTCAGCAGCTTTCATTGAGTTGTTGTGTATGTTGATCATAATCTGATGAAGCTTCTGGTCAACTTCTTCTGCTGTCCATGAAAGTCTCATGCTGTTCTGTGACATTTCAAGGGCTGAAGTAGCAACACCGCCGGCATTAGCTGCCTTTGAAGGTCCAACTATCAGCTTGTGCTCGAGGAAGTATTCAACTGCTTCGTTTGTACATGGCATGTTTGCAGCTTCACAAATATACTTGATACCGTTGGCTACTATCTGTTTTGCATGCTCTAACTGTATATCGTTCTGAGTAGCAGCAGGTATTATGATATCAGCCTTAACATTCCACGGCTTTTCGCCAGGGAAGAATTTGCAGTTATACTTATCTGCATAATCCTTAACCTTGTCTCTGCCGGAATTACGCATTTCGAGCAAGTAGTCTATTTTTTCACCAGTTACTCCGTTGGGATCATATATATATCCGTCAGGACCGGAGAGTGTAACAACCTTGCCGCCTAATTCAGCGACCTTTATGCATATGCCCCATGCAACATTACCGAAACCGGAAACAGCAACCGTCTTGCCTTGGATAGTATCACCTTCATGCTTGAGCATTTCATTGCAGAAGTATGTAACGCCATAGCCTGTAGCTTCTGGTCTTATCAAGCTGCCGCCGTATGGAAGACCTTTTCCTGTGAGTACGCCGTTTTCGAATACACCTTTGATTCTTCTGTACTGGCCATAGAGGTATCCGATTTCTCTTCCGCCTACACCAATGTCCCCGGCGGGAACGTCAACGTCTGGGCCTATATATCTATAAAGTTCAGTCATAAAGCTCTGGCAGAATCTCATTACTTCAGCATCTGACTTTCCTCTTGGGTCGAAATCTGAACCGCCCTTGCCTCCGCCTATTGGCAAGCCTGTCAACGAGTTTTTGAATGTCTGCTCAAATCCAAGGAATTTGATGATTCCTATGTATACTGATGAATGGAATCTCAAGCCTCCCTTGTATGGTCCTATAGCTCCGTTGAACTGTACCCTGAAACCTCTGTTAACCTGCACCTTGCCCTGGTCATCTACCCACGGCACTCTAAATGTGAATTGTCTTTCTGGCTCAACTATGCTTTCCATGATACCAAGTTCTATAAAATCTGGGCGTTTCTCAAGAACTGGTACTAAGGAATCTAGAACTTCCCTGACAGTCTGATGGAATTCCGGTTCTCCAGGATTTCTTTTGACGACTCTTTCATAGAGTTCTTCACAGTATTGTTTTACGTTCATAAGTATCTCCCTCCAAATATTATTTTTTGTCTTAACAATGTTGTCATTATGAGCTTGTTTTAACTCATTATATAATATATTGACTTATGCTACGCCCATATATATTATATAACAAGTTTCAAAATAAAGAATAGGTTTTTGATAATTTTTATGGTTATATCATAAATTCTGTAACAAAACTTCAAAAATTAGTGTAGCACATAAACAAATTTTGTCTATATAATATCTTTCTATACAAAAATTAAAATTCCTGCGTAATTTTTTAACAATTCATAAATTTGATATGTATTTTCTAAAGGTGGCCTATAGGGCTAATGTGTTCTGACAACTATAATATACTCAAGAAAGAGTGTATAAATTCAGATAATTGTCTAATGTTTTATTCAAACTGCAAAAATGTAAATATCGTTAATATATACAGATAAATGATGCACAGTATTATTGTTTGAGTTTAGAGAACGCACCGCAATAGCAAAAATATGTCGATATTAGAGTAAAAGTATCATATGTGCTATAACATTTATATTGATTGCTGGGGGAACTTATAGTGCAACATGCAAATGCAAGATAATTACAAAGCCCTGAATTTATAAATTCAGGGCTTTGTAATCTCATTCAGCATATTTTCGGCAAATTCTTTAGCGGCAGCTTCGATGTCGGGGACTTGGGAAACCGTCCCCGGATCATTGGCAGTAGCCATGAACGAGAAGTAGGGGGGCAGATTGAAGCCTTTGTTTATGCAGAGAGCTCCTATAAGCTGCCTTGCTACTGAGTCACTGCCTGAGTTACCAGACACAATTATAGAAAATAAGGTTTTTTGATAGAAGGGGGTTTTCCTATATAATGCCGTCATACGATTAATAACTGCTGCAAGGTTGGCGGATATCGCATCATTGTAATTCGGACATAGCCATATGACAGCATCTGCTTTTTTTATGGCGGGAAGTATTTCCTCCACCATCACTCCGCCATAGAAGCAACTGTCGTTGATGCTGTAATATGTGCAGGTTTTATAGGAGCAGCCTTTACAATCGATTATCCTTCCGTTTTCAACATGCAGCTCCCTGATCTCACATCCCTCCAAGTGGTCCTTTACCATATTCCACAGAGCAAGGGTATTGGAGGTTCCCTTGAAGCTGGAATGAAGTGCAAGTATTCTCGGCTTTTCAATAAGCTTAGGATTATATGAAGCAAATCTCCCGCCCAGCTTGGTACAAAGATCTATACAAATGTCTTCAAGGGGAGCTTCCGTCACGTTCCTCCAAGTGGAGAAATTTGACAAGCTCACAGTGGCTTCTACTACAGGGTGTCCCGGAAAACGACAGCCCAATTGGTTTAGAAGAAATATAATAAAGGCAGCGGTACTCTTTGTATATAGTTCATTTGAGCTGTGTACCAGCAGTATTGCAGAGGAGCCCTTCAGGGAGTCCCGACCGCGGCTTTGGAGCTCTGTTATTATTTCATACAAGGGTATGCAGAACCCTGCGGGGCTTATTTCAACACAAACAATAATTTTCTTTTCCTTTAGGTCAGGAAGATTGGATTTATCTGATATATAAACTGCTTTTTTTACGTTTTGCACAGCCTCCAACATTTTTTCGAGCTGAGCAGAAATATTTCCGGGTATTATTACATAATACTTGCTCATAGCATTTTTCTCAGACTTTCATAGGTATTTTCCAATCTGCTGAAAAGCTCATCCGGTATAGGCAGTCTCTCAAGCTCGATGCCTGCAGGAAGCAATCTGTTTCTTGTTCCCCAGTATACCCCTCCCAGGAAGGTAGCACTATAATGCCACTGTCCTCTAATGGTAGCAAGTATTGACAAGCACCCTGATGAGAGAGCCGGTGCTATATAAGGCTTGAAGCCCAGACTGCGGACCTTGAGGTTCGCTGTTTTTGTTTTTTCCGTAAGGCTCATGGAAAGCTGATCATTGTATTTTTCAATGCTATCTGCAATTATCAGTCCGACCCCATGGGGACCGAAAGCTCTGCCCTCTTTGATATAATGAGCAGTCGACCGATTCAATCCGGCAAAGTAGGCGGCTCTTGCATGCATGACACCAAGGCCGTAGCCCCTTATTTGTTCAGCCGCGAGACCTTTGAAATCAAGCTTGCCACTTTTGTTAATATTGCTGAAGTTAAAGGCTGCCTTGCACAGCAGGTCTACAGGGTCAGACACTACTGCAAATAAACCTTTAAAGCTTCTATTCCTGGCCGAAAGGGCATATTCCTTTATTATCCTTGAATTGCCTTCGTATTGTGCAATTCTAACATCTCCAGGATTTTCACTTAAAGAAGGCACACCAACGGTAACGCAGAATATGAACATTTCACAATCAAAAAGTTGTTCTTCTGATATGGGCAAAACCTCAGGATGGCTCAGGTTGCCAGTAGGGTCCATGATTTGGTTGGCTTCAAACTCCCATCGCTTAACCTTGTTTGGATCTATATCATATATTCCGATATGTGATATGCTGTCGCCGCCTAAGAGCCTCAGCCCCGAGACAAGAGTTCCTCCAACATCTCCAAGCCCAACAACATTGATTCTCCATTTTTCAGGTGCAGCATAGAGCAGAACATCCTGCCAAGTGGGATACTCCGTATTTACCATAGTGACTCTGTTGCTCTGTATGGCTTGAAGCAGAAAGTCAGGCAGTTTGCTGTCCATCATAGTGGGGGGGAGCAGCATACCCAAGTCCTCTTTGACAGCATGCATCAAGTCGGGCTGGGATACACAGAAGCTCCTTCTAGTATCTTTCGGCGAGCTGCTGGTTAGTGCAAATATGCAGCCACTGTCAGAGGCTGCATCGTCCACTGAAATCTCCTTAAATTCATCGTATCTTATCCAGGATACCAAAGTCCTGTTGTAGTGTTTGTAATAAAACATTTTCCTACCCCCAAAAGGTTTTCAACATATGATATGCTCGAGCCTGTTTAAAAGCTCCAGATCGTTCTTCAAGTAAAAGGATGGACTTAGATTCAGGTCATAGTCCATGTTCTTTCCATGATCGGGACATCTTGGCGTTATGAATACCTGTCCCATGGAGGACAGAGTTAAGCTTCTTTCGTTGACATACTGAAACTCATCCTCCAGAGTTGAAAGTATATCTATCGCATTTTCAATTGCGACTTGTGAAAGCTTGAATATTGATTTTTTAGACGTCTCATTGAGGAAGGAGGGGGAGGTATAGGGTAGTATCAAATTTATCGAAGGAAGCAGGTTCCTTTTAGGGTATTCACCTCTCCATAAAGCATCTCCGCCGATAAATGGGTAAAAATTGTTTTCGTTATACCATTCCCTCAGTCTGGGTATGAAATATGCACAATCAGTGTCCCGCCCCTGGATCTCCATCAATTCTTTTCCTTGTCCGGAAAGTATCCCTACGATTATTTTTTTTACCTCGAGATTCTCTTTCTTGAGCATCGGATCCAAAACCCTTAGCCTGTATCCATGGTGAAGGGTATCGTCCACCAGTATTATAGGTCTTCTGAAGGAATTCAGCATCTTCATCTGGACTTCCAAGTCCAGATAGTATGGAAAGTTCCCTATTCTATAGCCTTCCATATCAGGACTGTAGAGCTTTTCTGTATGGAGTGCCTTGGTTACGGTATTGGGAATGATGCTTCTGCTAAGCATGTTGCCATAGGGCACACACATTGCAGGACCAAGCTTTCTTGGGGTGATAAGCTTTGCCGGAACGTCATTAACTTCGCATATTTTTCTTATCAGCGTGTTGTCCATAACTGCTCTATCAAAAGGCAATATAAGATTTCCGGCATACACCTCTGCTAGTGTGCTCTGAAGCCTCTTTCTGGTTCTTGATACCACATTCATGAATGCATTGCTGCTTCTGAAAGGTTCCTTAATAGTGGTTTCAATATCCAGATTCAAGGTGCAGGGGGTGCTGATATTTACTGCCAGTACTTTGTTGGTATATCCCGGGCAGGGTATGTCTCTGAAGCCCATAAGCCTTAAAACTTCAAGTATGCTATATGATGCTTGATCATTCAAGGTGCTGTTATAAACCGCATAGTCATAGTCCCTTGATAAGCAGTAAGCTAATGTCTCAGCAAGAAGAACCTGCTCCATGTTTTCAAAAATCGCATTATTGGCAATAAATATACCATCAATAAGCACTATTTTACCTGTGGAGTTGTTTCTGATATATTCAGTTATTGAGCTGTTCCCGAATTCCTGGTAAAGCAGGCTGGAATTCAGCCTATGAAAGGCGGAAAACCCTAGGATTTGCTTTCCATGCTCCGAATCCCTTATTAGCAGCAGCCTGCAGGAAGTCTTCTTTAGAAAACCTGTGAACCTGACTGTCAGAGTCTCACAGCTAATATTCATGGCCTTTGACAGCTCGCTTAAAACCTCTCTGCTAACTTCCTCCAATACTTCAATTTCGATGTATTTTGTCTGTATCATTGATTTATACTGAGGTTCGCTCTGGTAGAAGCCGTTTTCATAAATGAATCTTTGTGCCAGAGGGTCAACCAGCATTGAGATATCTCTGTTTTCATCAACGTTATTTCTTATCTGGGAAGAACTGATATCCTCGTATTGCGGAGGAAGGGTCAGTCGGATAACCTTCCCGTCAATTCTACCCACCGTTTCCTCCAAGTAATTGTCATCGCTTTCATACTGACTATTCAGGCTTTTTCTTTCAAAAAGTATGTGTGAAAACGTCTGTATAGAGTTTTTGCCTTTTTCCTTTTTATATGCAGAAGCATTAAGAATAACATCATTTCCTGCAACTATATATAATTCTGATACCGGAAAATTATTCTTCAATACCTCAAGATCCAATGGGTTTGAGATATTCACAGGGTAATCCTCGGGATAAATGTATATATTGAATTCATCTGAGATAGACATATTTATAATATTCTTCCTGATAAGATTAGGAAGGGTTTTCTTTGACCAAGAAAATTCATCTACTGCAAGATAGACTTCAAAACCCATATCCCGGATAGCTCTTGCAATCTCTTTATGGCCGAGAGAGAAGGGGTCAAAGGCTCCCGGGAAGAAAGCGACCTTCTCAGGAACAACAATGTCAATGTCCTTATAAAAGAACGTATAATCAGAAATAAATCGGTATATGTTATTCAAGCCTGCAGAATTTGTAAGAAAAAGCAGTCCTTCCTGGGTATCATCCTCAAGGAGTGTAAGCAGCTTTTTTGCTATATGAGTAAAAATCTGCCTCTTTTCGTTAAGCATGAGAGTGGTGGAACCAAAGATTTCCTTGCCCAAAACGCTGAAGGCGGCTTGCTTTACATTGGTATCATAGTGGGCAAGCCCATTAATGATTATACCCAGCATCTTTACCAGTCTGCTATCATAGATATCTTTCTTTTCATGTGATACTTCAATATACGATGGATAGTTTGCTATAGCTATGCTTATGGTTTTTACCATAAGTGAGTCTAAATGAGGGGTGGAGTTCTTGATTTTTTCCTTGAAATCGTCCAGAACCTCTTCCAACTCAACAGGCTCAAGGGAAAGTATCAGTTTCCCAAGGTAGCTGGGTATGTATTCGGCGAATTGGTAGCCATCAATTTCAAGGGCTCTCAGCATTTCCACAGCAATGTCATTTCTCTGTTCTGCGGACAAATGCGGGACTATCTGTATCAGAGCTTCTCCGGCACGGTTGCGAACATTCTCCGAAGCACTGACCTTCAGAAGGTTGCAGAAATGCATGGCTGAATAAAACCCGTTAGACTTGGGGTTTTTCAAGGAATGGTCCAAGAGCAAGTCAATCTGAAGCCTTTTTATCACCCACTCTGTTGCTGTCTTAAGATTGCTTAAAGAAATTTCAGAAAGCTTATGTACATCCTTCTGACAGAAGTCTGAAAGCATATTCAGCAGCATTGATTCCATGCCAAGGAGAGTGGCGATTCTATATTTTAGGAAGTTTTCAGAAGCAATACCCGACCTTATAAGATTATCCGATATAAATTGTTTAATACTAAGTGTAAAGCTACTTACCGCGGTTTCTTCACCTAATGTGTCAATATGGTCTGAAAAACGGAACAAAACATTATAAGTCACATCTAAAGCAGAAAGCCTTAGGGCATTATTCTTTTCCTTCAACATCCTTCTGACATACTCAAGTATTTTCTTGTCTGCCTTTTGGTCATGGGAGACAGGGATATACCTTACGGCTTCAAGCAGATATAGCTTTGTCTCGTTGGACCTGCGAGAGCCTTCGTTATAATATTTGACGACAACTTTCTTGAAGCTTTCCGCCTGACTTTTACTGCAATGCGAAAACAGTGAAGACACCATAATGCTGATGTTGTACCCCAAGTAATCTCTGTGAAGAGGTACCATCTTGTGGTCAGGGTCGATAAAAAGCTGCATGTATCTATCCAAGAGCTCATGGCTGGTCATGAATGGAGTGTCGAGTATGGCATCCTCAGGGACCTCCTTGCGGTAGTCCACATCAAAGGTGGCAATTAACAGTCCGATAAGCTCCGCACACTGCCTTCTGATATCATCCTCCAAATGAACTGCTTGATCATAGAGAAACTTAATAGTTATAAGTTTTTGCTTCTGAGTGAGATATGTGGAATATTCCTCGAAAATCCTTATATATTCCCGCAGCCTTTTCCAATTGCTCTCACTCCTGGCTGATTCCAGTATCAGGTTGAGGGAAGCCTCATCCCTCAGCTGATACATGAGGTTTATATTGTGATTTATTGCAAGGTACTTGATATTCTTAATCACTTGGTTTCCACTCATCAAAGAAAAATGGTAGTCTTTATGCTTATAACCCTTATATAAGCCATCGGTTATCTTGTTGATATCAATCTCGATACCCAGGTTTACCATATAATCCTCAAAGTCCGAAAGCTTGGAGTATACACGATTATACTTCTTTTCCTTCGCAGCATCCACATTGTCCAGCTTATTAAGAATAACCATAAAGGAATCCTTAAGGGAATAAATATGCATTTCCTTGCTGTTCTCTATTATTCTTTGTTTAATTCTGAAATCTGAGTAAATGAGTATTAGGGATTCGAGAGGAAGGTTCTCAAGCTCCAGATCCCAGGTGGAATGATTCGTGGCTATGTGGCCGATATAGGTGATATCGTGATTTTTAAACCATAAATCAGTATAATAGTAATGGAGATAAGGAACTCTTTTGAGTTCAGAGGACTTACATCCGTATTTTCCAATATCATGACCTGCAGCAGCTCCTGAAACCCTGCCAAGGTCAATGGGGATTCCTGCTTTTTTCAGTTTTCTTCCTATATATAATGCTAAATAATGCACTCCGCAAATATGATCAAGAGTATTAAAACCCAAGACCTCCTGATTGAGCTTCATCATCTCATATACATATTCATTAGCAAAGGCTTTATGAAATTTCTTATATTCGATTGGGTTCTCCAGTTCAGCTTCCTCTTTGGGAGTGAGAAATTGCATGGGGTATTTGCTTTGCCAAGTACCGTCACTGTCTACTTTTTGAAATTCGGAAATTACCTTAAGGGCTTCCAGATATATAATACACGAGTTTCCAAGGCTGACTTGAAGCTCTGTTTCAACAGCATGAGGAAAGGATTTATTCAGAGCATACTGGTATACATATTCAAGCCAGCTTGGGGGGATATTATCCTTTGCAAGCTCATCCATAAGTCCTTGGCACAGTGCCAGGACAGAGCTGCAGCTGTAATCCCCGGTCTCTATTGCTTTATTAAGGTTATCCATGAAGCGAGCATCTTTTACAAATACTTTTATTGCAATCAGTGTATCCTTAGCATCATGAGAATAATCTGCTGCCAGCAGTCTGCTGCATATATTTTTATAAAGCTGTGTTACATTATCGTTATACATAGAATCCTCCTTACGCGTCGGAAATTATGGAGTTGTATGGGGTTAGCTTGATATATTTATTTACATTATATTCTAAAGACTTTAATTTTACAAACTTCAATGTTATCTAAGCTTATTGTATAATATAATCTTAGAGGAACAGCAATAGATTTACAGATGAAAAAGGAGAGGCAGTGATGGGTACTAGACAGCGAATAGACAAAATACTTTCAAATATGGGGTATGGCACCAGAAAGGAAGTAAAGGAGCTAATAAAAGGTGGTTTGGTTGAAATAGACGGAGCTGTGGTGAAAGATTCAGGCCAGCAGGTAGAGGCCGAATCTCAGGAAATCAAGGTGGGAGGCAACAGGCTCCTATACAAGGACAACATATACATATTGATGAATAAGCCTCAGGGGGTAATATCTGCTACCGAAGACAGCCGTGAGCGGACGGTGGTGGATTTGCTTCCTGATGAATTCAGGGCCTTCAGCCCTTTTCCCGTAGGCAGACTGGACAAGGATACAGAAGGTCTTCTGCTGCTTACGAATGACGGACAGCTTACTCACAGGTTGTTGTCCCCCAAAAAGCATGTACCCAAGACCTATTTGGCAAAAATCATGGGTAGGGTAACGGAAGAAGATGTGGAAGCCTTCGGCTGGGGAGTTACCCTGGAGGATGGATATAAGACCATGCCTTCACAGCTTGAGATATTGGAGAGTAGTAATACTTCCCTGGTTGAGATTACAATCTATGAGGGCAAGTTCCATCAGGTAAAAAGGATGTTTCAGTCAGTGGATAAAGAAGTTATATTTCTAAAGCGCATTTCCATGGGGGATCTGAAGCTGGACGAAACCTTGGAGCCTGGGGATTTTAGAGAGCTTAACGAAAAAGAGCTGGAAATAATAGGTATTGGCTAGTTTAAACTTTCTGTTGCATGTTTGTCAATAAATTGATAATATCTTTATTAGATACATATCTAATTGGGGGTGTTACGGATGCCAATGGAGATTTATGGTGAGAGCAATGAACCAAATATAAAGATTTTTAATTCTCCAGTTATAGAGTTGATTTGTGCGGTTCATTTGTTAACGGATGCTGCACATCATCAGTATGAAATAAAATGGGCTGAGGAAATACTGTTAAAGCTTAAGACAGAAGACCTGAAAGCTTTGGATACTATCAAGCTGTTTCCGGCTGGAGGCATGAATATATTGAACCTCATTCTGGAAAGCGGCGAGCTTGCCTCAATACCGAAGTTTATTGAGTATATAGAACAGCTTGATCTTCTGGATTTCTATTACTTCATATTAAATGAAGAAATTGATAAAGGGAAGATAGAGAAGGCCTTTATAGATAAGAAGGAACGATATAAAATACAGGAAAAAATAAAGTGGGCAGTTGAAGACTGTGATCTTATGGAGTTCTTTGAACACCCTGAGGATGTAAAAAAGAACACAGTACATACCTATAAGACTATTCTTAACTATGATTTTATGGCAAAGCTGGAGCGCTGCAAGGACAGGATGGAGGCGGGGATACAATATGTAGACAGCTTCACCGGTAAAGACAGCGTGGAATCAGTACTGGAGAAGATATCCGGAAGGCCGAGGAAGCTGTTCACCGGCTATAAGGAATATTGCATAATTCCTTCATATTTCGTTTCACCCCAAAGGTGCATAAGAATTTTCTCCGGCGACAAGCTTTATGTGGTTTTTGACTGTAGGGTAACCAGAGACAAGCGAGAAGCTCTGTTAGAGGAGCTTTCCAAAATATTAAAGGTTATTGATGACAAGTCCAGGATGGAGATACTTAGAATACTGGTGAACAATAAGAATTACGGAAAGGCATTGTCCGACTTGGTTGGAATATCCACCCCAACAGTATCGCATCATTTGGACATACTAAAACAAGCAGGCTTTATAAAGGAAGAAAAGATAAGAAATATTAAATATTTCTACGCAGATAAGGAAAAACTGAAAAGGGTCATAGATGATATAAACAAATATTTCTTCGGAGCGGATTAACCTCAGGGCTGCATTTTATGTAGCCTTTAGCATTTGTGCAATTTTCTAATGCTACAAAATCAATGTATTGGTAAATAAGAGCAAATCACTTATGTATATCGACTCACACGATATAAGCTTTGGACAGAATTAGAGCTTGATACTTGTAAAATCCTAACGCGCATAATCCCGGCGTCCTACCGGTATGCGCTAGGTTTACATCACGTAAACCTTACGGATTTTCCTACGTATCTTCACTCTATTCTGTTACCCAAAGACTTATAAGTGTTCGCTGATATACATAAGTTAATGCTCCCCTAAATCGTTACTGAGCTTTAGTTCACTTAGTAGTTAATTGGTGAGACAGCCATGCAAATAGCCTAAGTATGCTTATACAGAAATTGTTAATGGCTCTTAGGAGCGGAGCCTTAGAAATTACCGTGAGCGAGACAGGACGTCGAGCTAGCTTTCCAGGGACAAGGATGTCCTTTGGAAGGCGTTAGGTAATTCTTAGGCGCAGCGAGTTAGTGCCATCAATTTTTGTGTAGTCATACGTGGCTATTTCATGACTGTCCTTATTTTGGATAGCCTTGCCTTAAGCCCCAACTGCATTTTATGCAGCCTTATTAAATTATGCAAAAAATTTTGCAAATATAAAGGAATATTTAAATTTATGTTGTATATTACATTTACGAATAAATAAAATATTAAAAGCTGAATATAATTTTTTAACCGCTATGTGTGCAAGAGGAATTACAAATGGAGATGGGTATATGAAAATTAGGGAAATCACTGAAAATATGGAAAAACAAAATCTTTCAAAGTATGCCGCTCTGAGCATGAATACAAAAGGACGGCTTACAGAAGAGACAAAGTGCGATATAAGAACCGATTACCAAAGGGACAGGGATAGGGTACTGCATTCAAAGGCTTTCAGAAGGCTGAAGCACAAGACTCAGGTATTCATATCACCGGAAGGGGACCATTACAGAACAAGACTGACTCATACCCTTGAGGTATCACAAATAGCCAGGACTATAGCAAGAGCGCTCAGACTGAGTGAAGATCTGACTGAAGCAGTCGCCCTCGGACATGATTTGGGGCATACCCCCTTCGGACACGCGGGGGAGAAGGTTCTGAACAATATACATCCGGCTGGGTTCAAGCATAATGAACAAAGTCTCCGGGTTGTTGATCTTCTGGAGGACGGGAAAGGTCTCAACCTGACCTATGAAGTAAGGGACGGCATTTTGAAGCATTCAGGAAGCTTGAAGCCGGAAACGCTGGAGGGTAGAATAGTCAGCATTTCCGATAGGATAGCTTATATAAATCATGATATTGATGATGCGTTAAGGGGCGGTGTTCTGGAAATTTCCTCAATACCGACAGAATGCTTGGAAGTTCTCGGTAATACCCACAACCAAAGGATAAATACAATGATAAAGGACATTATTAATGAAAGCCTGAGCAGAGACAATATCGTGATGAGCAGCAGTATATTGCAGGCTACCAACGAACTGAGAAAGTTCATGTTCGATAATGTATATATCGGTTCTGCTGCAAAGGTAGAGGAGAAAAAAGCAAAAAACATAATAGAGGGCTTATATGAATACTATATACAGAACCCTGAGGAAATACCGGTTGAGAGCTTTGGGAAAAATGAGAATACGAATAAGGAAAGATATGTATGCGATTATATCGCAGGTATGTCCGATCGCTTTGCCATAAACCTGTTCACTGAGCTTTTTATTCCTTCGCCTTGGAAGGTTTAATGAATAAATATGAATAAAATTTCTTATATTTTGAAGGATATTTGAATTGTGTGTCGAATAAAAGTAAATTCGGCACTCTAATTATCTTAATTAACATAATTTGGACGGATTCTAAAGGAAAGCTCTTCTCTTTTCTAATCCATCCGGTGAGATCGAGGTCTATATGAGAATACTTGTAGATGGAGATGCCTGCCCGGTTACTGTCTTGATTGAGAAAGTTGCAGCCCGATATGGAATCGGTGTTGTTTTTTTTCACAGCATATGCCACCACAGCAGCAATTCCAGTAGTGTCATGGAAAAAATAATGGTTGACAATGTATCACAGGCTGTTGATATGGCAATAATTAATAAAGCATCAAAGGGAGATATTGTTGTGACAGGAGACTTCGGACTTGCATCTCTGGTACTTGGCAAGAAGGCTTATGCGGTATCCTTCAGTGGGATGATATATGATGAGCATAATATCGACAGGCTGCTTTTTGAAAGGCATATGTCGGGGGTTGTGAGAAGGAGCGGCGGTAGGACGAAAGGTCCTGCAAAGCGTCGTGAGAGCGACGACAAGGACTTTGAAAAATCACTCAGCTTTCTAATTTCACAAAACATGAAGGATATTTAAAATAAATGGAGAATAAATATATAAATTATCGATATATATGTTGCGAAAAAGACTTATCAATTGCATAAGCCTTAGAAATATCTACTTTTGTACTACTGCAAATGAATCTTATGCAACATATGAGATTAAGGAGAATGTTTTGCACATTATGAATTCAATATAAGATGCTTATTGCAAAATCCGATCTTGTTCTAATAAATATAAAGGTGGAAAAAGACATGCTTTTCTCAGAAGATAAGATTTCTGAGATAATAGAAAAAAACGATATAGTGGATGTTATTTCGGAATATATGACTTTGAAAAGAAGCGGCAGCAACTATGGAGCCCTATGCCCCTTCCACTCCGAAAAGACTCCATCCTTCAGTGTGTCATCACCAAAACAGATTTTCAACTGTTTCGGATGTGGCGTTGGAGGTAACGTAATAACTTTTATACAGAAAATCGAGAGAATCAATTTTATTGAAGCAGTTAAGCTTCTTGCTGAGAGAGCAGGTGTACAGCTTGAAGAGGACAAGGACCCCAAACAGCTTGAAAAAGCAAAGCTTCAAAAAGCACTATATAAAGTAAATACTGAAGCCGCAAGGTTTTTTTACAGTAACCTTAATAAAAACACAAAGCCTATGGAGTACCTCAAAAGAAGAGGCATGAGCGAAGCAATCATTAAGAGATTTGGTCTGGGGTTTGCTCCGGATAAATGGCATGAGCTTTTGGATTTCATGTTGGGAAAGGGCTTTAATACTGAACTGCTGTATAAGGCGGGACTTGTTGTTAAGAATAAGGATGGCGAAAGATATTACGACAAGTTCAGGAACAGGGTAATGTTTCCAATAATAGATCTCAAGGGAAATGTGATTGCCTTTGGGGGAAGAGTTATGGATGATTCAAAGCCTAAGTACCTCAACTCGCCGGATACTCCTGTTTTCAACAAAGGGTACAGTATTTACGGATTGAATTTCGTTAAAAAGGTACAAAGCCTTGAGAATATAATAGTGGTTGAAGGCTACATGGATGCAATAGCCCTGCATCAATTCGGAGTAGAAAACGCTGTTGCCTCACTGGGGACAGCCTTTACTGAAAATCAGGCGAAGCTTTTGAAACGGTTTTCCAATGATATTATCATTTCTTATGACTCGGATTTGGCAGGCCAGACTGCAACCATGAAGGGCTTGTCCATCCTTGAGAAGGAAGGCTGTGTAGTAAAGGTTCTAAGCTTGCCCTCGGGCAAGGATCCTGATGAATACATCAGAAAGGAAGGCATGGAGGCCTTCAGGGAAAGAATTAGGAAAAGCATTTCCCTTATAGAATATAAAATTGAAAATTTAAAAAAAGGTTTGGACATAAATAACATACAGGATAGAATAAGATTTACAAAGGGCTTTTCCGAGGTTTTAAAGGATGTCGAAAGCAACACAGAGGTGGATGCTTATATAAAAAAGTATTCAAACATCATGCAGGTAAATGAGGCAGCTCTTTATGCCGAGCTAAACAGGCTGCGGGATAAGAATAAAGATGGAAATAATAAACATAATATATTAAATAGTAAAAAAACAGAGCTGGAGTTGAAAAAAGGTGAAATAATAGCAGAGATTTATCTTCTCAATATATGTATTTATTATTTCAAGAAAGCAAAAAATATTTTTGAGCTCTTGGACCCGGTGGAGTTTTCCAATGATATCCATGCTAAAGTTGCTGGAATCATTCAGAAATCAGCCATGGAGGAAAAGGCAATAACAGCAGGAGAGATTATAGGTTTCTTTGAAAACGACGAAGAAAAATCAAGGGTTGCAGAAATCTTTAGCCAAAAGCTGCCTGATGCAGACATAGACAGCCTGATAAAATCCAGCTTAGACAAAGTAAAACAATCAAAATCGGATAGAAGAATTCAAGTGATGATAGAAAAAATGGATGAGATGTATCAAGCCGGAGATAAAGAAGAGGCTAATAGAATTTTTGTTGAGATTAAAGAGATGCAGAAGAAGAAAAGGTAATATCCGGAAGGGAGGGGATAATGGTGAAAACAGAAGAACTCAAAATGACGTATGTGAAAGAGCTTGTTGACAAAGGCAAGAAAAATGGAACGCTGACATATAAAGAAATAATGGATACCTTTGAAGAAGTAGAAATGGATCCGGAGCAGATTGATAAACTGTATGAATATCTGGAGACTAAAGGTATAGATGTAGTGGGAGCTGTAGAAAATGACGTTGATATGCCGCCACTTGACGAAGAAACAGAAGAAGTGGATCTTGATATAAGCATTCCAGAAGGTATTAGCATAGACGATCCTGTAAGGATGTACCTTAAGGAAATAGGTAAAGTGCCACTGCTGAGTTCAGAAGAAGAGATTGACTTAGCTAATAAAATTAAGAGAAATGATCTTGACGCTAAGAAGAAGCTTACAGAAGCAAACCTTAGGCTGGTAGTTAGTATAGCAAAGAGGTATGTAGGAAGAGGAATGCTGTTCCTGGATCTTATTCAGGAAGGAAACCTCGGACTTATAAAAGCCGTTGAGAAGTTCGATTATACAAAAGGCTTCAAGTTCAGCACCTATGCTACCTGGTGGATTAGACAGGCAATAACAAGAGCTATAGCTGACCAGGCAAGAACTATAAGAATACCTGTGCATATGGTAGAAACAATAAATAAGCTTATAAGGGTTTCAAGACAGCTCCTTCAGGAGCTGGGCAGAGATCCTATCCCGGAAGAAATAGCAAATGAGATGGGAATGACAGAGGATAAGGTAAGGGAGATTATGAAAATAGCCCAAGAACCTGTGTCTCTTGAGACTCCTATAGGTGAAGAGGAAGACAGCCACTTGGGCGACTTCATACCAGATGAAGACGCTCCTGCGCCTGCAGAATCGGCAGCTTTTACACTGCTGAAGGAACAGCTTATGGAGGTTCTCGATACTTTAACTCCAAGAGAAGAAAAGGTGCTTAAGCTCAGGTTCGGTTTGGAGGATGGGAGAGCAAGGACATTAGAGGAAGTGGGCAAGGAGTTTAACGTCACAAGAGAGCGTATAAGACAGATTGAGGCAAAGGCGCTGAGGAAGCTCAGGCACCCAAGCAGAAGCAAGAAGCTGAAGGATTTCCTTGAATAAAAAAGGCTTCTATTGAACTATTTTAACGACTAAGGAAGCCTTTTATGAAACTCATTTACGGAAAGTTGTTTAAGGAGAATTTTGCTTTCCTATTCGTTATAAAAACTCAAAAAAAACTATTTGATACAAAATTTACTGTTGACTTTCATAATGAAAGTTAGTAAAATAATATTTGTCAGTTTGAAGTTCCTCAATAGCTCAGTCGGTAGAGCATGCGGCTGTTAACCGCAGGGTCGTTGGTTCAAGTCCAACTTGGGGAGCCATTTTAGGGCCTTTAGCTCAGTTGGTTAGAGCAACCGGCTCATAACCGGTTGGTCCGGGGTTCGAGTCCCTGAAGGCCCACCATTTATGATAATAATAAACCTGATACTAATGTATCAGGTTTTTTGCTGTACTTATTTGTTTCCTCCACTTGGGTGTTCTTTAATGTCATTTCCGCAATCCTGCTTTTCTATTATGCTGTTAACTGCTGCCATGGTATCGAGTTGGTTAGAAAGCTTTTGTGCCTCATCTTCCCACTCTTTTGTAGTGCCGCCCCAATTGAATTTTTGAATCACTTCAGGTTTCATATGGATTTTTTTACTCATATTTTTCACTCCCTTACCAATGTTTCGCACTGTATCCACTGGATAGAAACGTAATGATGCGAAACATTTACATTGGTGCTATAAATCGCAACTATTCAGTGTAGGCTTCGCAGCGCGATTTATATATATTTTTCTCAATTTATAATAAAAAAATCAATAAAGTGTAGTATAATGAATAAGAAGATTTTGCAAATCTTCTGGTGCGAGGTTTCGAGGTTACGGGGTTCGAGGATTTAAGCAAGGCTTCGAAGCTTAGCTCAAAGCACGAGGCACGTGGCTCGAGGCACGAAGCAAAAAAGTTAGGATGATGATTTTGATACTCACCCCCAGATTAAAAATTATTGCGGACAGCATACAAGGCTTTGATACAGTTGCGGATATAGGCTCAGACCATGCATATCTTCCAATATATCTGGTGAAAAACGGACGGGTAAAGAGCGCAATTGCCACTGATGTAAACAGCGGTCCTGTAGAAATATCAAAAAAAGGACTCAAAAGTCATAAGGTAGAAGAGAAGGTAAGCGTACGTCAGGGAAACGGTCTTGAGGTCATATCGCCGGAAGAGGCGGAAGTGATTGTTATTGCCGGCATGGGAGGAATCCTGATTAGAGACATATTGGATAAGGATGCAAAGGTGGCGGAAAGTGCAAAGCTTTTGATACTTCAGCCCATGAGGGACTCGGATAAGGTAAGGCGATGGCTGCTTGCCCATGGCTTTGATATTATTGATGAGGAACTGGTGAAGGAACAGGATAAAATATATGAAGTTATTTGGGCAAAGCCTGTGGCCGCAGCAAAAACGTCAGAAGGATTAATGCTTATGGGTGATAAAATTATTGAGAAAAAGCATCCCCTTGCAGTGGAATACATAAACAAAAAAACAAGTGAGCTTGAAAAGGTAGTGGCAGCACTGGAGGGCATGGATATGGTCAGCTGCCGGGAGAGAATTGAAGAATGCAGGATATTGCTTAATTACTACTTGGAGGTATTGCATTGGGTACAGTAAAATGTCAGACCATAGCCGGTATATTGGATGAATTAGCTCCCAGGAGGCTTGCTGAAAGCTGGGACAACGTAGGTCTGCTCGTAGGAGACGGCAAGCAGAAGATAAACAGGGTGATGGTATGTCTTGATGTGCCGGAGTGGGTGGTAGAAGAAGCTATTGATAAGGATGTTGATATGATTGTAGCTCATCATCCTATGATTTTTAACGGGATAAAAAGAGTAAACTCAGACACTGCGGCAGGCAGAAAGCTGTTAAGTCTAATAAAAAACAATATATCCCTGTATTGTTTACATACAAACTATGATATAGTAGTAGGAGGCCTGAATGATTTATTTGCAATAGAGCTGGGGTTTAATAATTCCAGTGTGATAGATGAGACATTCAGGGAAAAGCTGTATAAGCTTGTTGTTTATGTGCCTTCAGGCCATGAGGAAAAAGTCATGAATGCAATGTGTGGTGCTGGGGCAGGCTATATAGGGAAGTACAGCAGCTGTACCTTCAGAGCTAAGGGAATAGGCACCTTTGAACCTCAGGAGGGAGCCAAACCCTTTATCGGCGGTCAAGGAATCTTAGAGAGCGTAGAAGAGTTCAGGGTGGAGACCATTGTTCCTGAGAAGCTTATGAACAAAGTGATTAAGGAAATGCTGAAGGCTCACCCATATGAAGAAGCTGCATATGATATATATGAAACAAGAAACGAGGGTCAGGTTATGGGTCTGGGAAGAATTGCCGAGCTGCAAAATGAGACTACACTTGCAAGATATGCTGACAATGTGAAAACGTTGTTGGGAGCAAGCCATATAAGATTTGCTGGAGATCCAGACAGGACTATAAAAAAAGTTGCGCTTTTAAACGGTTCGGGCAACAAATTTATAAATGATGCCAGATTTGCAGGTGCGGATGTGCTTGTTACTGGAGATATGCAGTACCATGGTATTCTTGATGCCTTGGAGATGGGCTTGTGTGTAATTGATGCAGGTCACTATGCCACAGAAAAAATCATGATAAAGTATATAACTGAATACTTAAAAGGTAAGTTCCGGGAATTGAAGCTTAATGTGGACGTTATTGAATCAAATGCGAATACGGAAATTTTGAGAGTTTTATAGGAATAGTTTTACTGTTCCTATTTTATTTTTTTAAAAAAATTAAGGCAAGGAGATGGTTCGATGGATTTGCCATTACTTTATGAGTTGCAGGATATGCACAAGGAAATGGATGTCATTGTGGAAAAGCTAAAGGAGCTTCGTGAGACAAAGGATTTAAGAAAGCTCAAGGATGAGTATCAAAGGCTTAAACAAGAGTATTTGAGGGGCGAGGAAAGTCTTAAGCAAAATGCATATCAGCAGGAAATAAGGAATAACGAGATAAAGAATCTGGAATATAATAAGAAAGCCTGTGAGGAAATCAAGTTCAGCAGAGATACAGACACTGTGAAAAAATTGGAAAACATTGAAAAACAGCTTGAGCAGTATGAAGAGAAAAAACAGGCGGTAGAGAATGAGATAATAGAACTTATTAATGAAGCGGATAATATTAATAAGGAGCTTGCAGAGACAAAAAAAAGATCAGCATTTATCAAGAAAAAATATGTAAGCAGCAAAGAGAGTATAGAAAAGACAATGGAGGGACTGGAAGCTCAAAGATCAAAGCTTAGCACTAAAACCGGCAGCCTGATAAAGAAAGTTGACAAGGATACCTTTGAAATGTATACCAGGATATTAAAGTCGCATACTGATCCTGTAGCTCGCATGGAAGGTCGTTCATGCAGCGGCTGTAAAATGGAAGTGTCCGCAATGGATTATGAAGCTTTGAAAAGTGGCAGCCAGGAGCTGAGGTGCCAGAGCTGCGGCAGGCTGTTATATTTCCGCAAGCCCTGATGATGGATGCGAATATGGCAAAAGGATATGATATTTACATAATAGCTACATATATCATGTTGACTGTGTCGTCCTTTGGTTATATAATAAGTATCTAGTGATTATTAACACAACAGATTTCATATCTTTCAAAGTGTTAAAAATCACATCCTTGATTCAGTGTCTCGCATGCTGAAAAAGGGATATACTTAACGAGACACTAAGCAAAACAAAATTAAAAAGTGATTTAATGAGTAAGCCAGATGATCGCGTGTGCAGTGATGCAAACGAGGAAAGTCCGGGCTCCAGAGGGCAGGGTGCCGGGTAACTCCCGGTGGAGGCGACTTCAAGGATAGTGCAACAGAGATATACCGCGAAACAGCAGGCTTAGGCCGGCTGCCGCAAGGGTGGAAAGGCGAGGTAAGAGCTCACCAGCGGTTAGGTAACTAACCGGCTATGTAAACCCCACCTGGAGCAAGACCAAATAGAGGGACAGCTGAAGCGCAAGCTTTAGCAGGAACGGCCCGTTCCGTCTCCGGGTAAGGTCGCTTGAGCTTGTCGGTGACGTCAAGCCTAGATAGATGATCGTCTAATACAGAACCCGGCTTATAGACTTACTCATGAAGAAGCTTAAAACACTACTAATTGGTAGTGTTTTTTTATATGCCCGCGCCAGAATTTTCTCGTATACTCGAAAAAGGCGCATGGGCGGCAAATGCGGCGCGAGACCGCCTTTGTACTTGTAAACATAACTCCAAGGCATTATAATGAAAGAGTTGAAATAGTAGATGAGGTATGACTCTAATGAATAATAAAGTTTTAAAATGGAGTTTGATTACAGTAGTGCTGCTCTCGGTATTGTTCCCCGTGGGAGCGTATTTTGGAGTAGTTGCAGTCTTTATATCAGCCATTCAAGCCAGGAAGTCGAGGCAGATACTTGCTGAGCTTTCTGCTGATACAACCGTTCTTATTATGCTTTTCTGCATTCTTCTGTCGCTCATATATTCCAAGGATATTTATATGAGTATAGGAGCTGCAGCTATGCTGTGCTTGAATATCGGGCTTTACTCAGTTCTAATGGTTGAGCTGAAGAATACAGAGACGCAGAAGTATTATAAGCTGTTGAACATTGCGTGTTTATCAGCCTGCGTATTTGGAATATACCAGTTTGCCAGCGGGAATATGAATATTGAGAAGAGCTGGGTTGATGAAAAATCCTTCGGCTCACTGGCCAGGGTGTATTCAACGCTTCTTAATCCCAATATATTTGCCGGTTATCTGGCAATAAACCTATCCTTCGGACTAGCGCGGTTCAGAAGTTTGAGGGAAGATATGCTGCTCACACTGAATATAATCCTGTCCTCCATATGCCTGCTGCTGACCTATTCCAGAGGCGGTTTTGCTGCATTCGGTGCAGCTATGCTGGTGCTGTGCCTGCTTAAGGAAAGGAAAAAAGGATTATCCTTATACTTGGCAGCAATGATAGCAGCGTTTTTTATCTTGAACTCCACAGGACCCAACAACCGCGCCGATTTGGGTTCGGTGTACCAAGACAGCAGCAGTCTTTACAGGCTTGAGATATGGAAGGCAGCATTGAACATGTTCCTTGACAGTCCTATTTTTGGAAACGGAATAGGCACTACCTGGTATTATCTTTCCAGTGGCTCTGATAAGCTGTACAGATATATACTTCACAGCCACAACATCTATCTGCAGGTAGCAGTTGAGATGGGAATTATCGGGCTTTGCGCCTTTATAAATCTGGTTGGAAGGAAGATCGGGGAAGGCTATAAGCTTCTGCAAGAAAAAGCATTGGAGGAAGAAGCATATATAATACAAGGCTTTATCGCATGTACAGCAGGTATCAGCGTACATGGCCTTATAGATGCCGTGATATTCGTACCTGCATTGAGCCTGGTATTCATGGGGTATTTTGCATTATACAATAGAGTTGTATCGAAACATCGGACAAAGATGGCATACATTATAGAATTACCTGCAATATACTGGTTCAAAGCACTTGAATTATTTAATTGCAAAGGTGTTCTTAAGCTGTTTGGTGGTAAAAGTGCCTGTGAGGATAAGTACCACGATGAAAAAGACAAGGCCTACCAGGCTTGATAGTGTCATATTTGAGCTATGTATGCCCTTTCCCATAAGATACAGGTTGCAGCTCATAATGGCAATAACCATTCCTAGGAACGCCGCCAAGGGCTTAAAGAGCACATTGACATAATCTATTCGTATCTGTCGAATTCGCTTTAAATCTATGAGATTCCACAGACAAACCAATATTGCACTGGCACAGAAGCCAATTATATATCCGTATATCCCTATGGAGGGTATTGGTATAAGGAAATATGAACAAATTATAGATATAATTATATGGAGAACGGAGTTTTTCAGAACTATTTGCTGCATTCCAACACCGTTCAGTACTGCAAAGAGAGTGAACTGCCAGTATTCGAAGACACATACGAAGGCCATCCAGAAAAGCATATCTCCGGCTTCGGGGCACTTAAAGAATATCCGGCTGAGCTCCCAGGGAAAGATTATAAAGAGGGCGGTAGAAGCAAAAGCAATAACAGATGTAATTTTGAGAGAATCATTGCATTTCTTGTTTAGCGCTGTCCAATTACCTGCTGCATAGGATGAGGTTATTGCAGGAACCAGCGTAATACCGAGGGAGGCCACTATTACAAAGGGAAAGAAAAGCAGCGGCATTACCATACCTGTTACCTGGCCATAAAGAGATAATGCATTTGAGTTGCTGTAGCCTGCAAAACGAAGCTGCATAGGTATCAGAATGGCAATAACCATATCCATGATGGTTGTCAGAGCACCGCTAAGAGACAGGGGAAGAGCCATCTTGAGTATTCTGGCTATGATAGCGATAGTTGAATCAGTTTGTGTATGGACCGTTATAACGGTCCTTTTCATTTTGTAGCTGAAGTATAAAAGAGCAAGGCTGATCAGTTCCCCTGTAGCCATTGCGGCCATCACACCGGCACAAACATATTCTATTCCAAAGGGAAGCAGGAAATATGTAGTTAAAAGAAGCCCTCCCACACGGATAAGTTTTTCCAGTATATCAATAAAGGCTGGAGGATTGACATTCTGCAAGCCGAAAAAATATCCCTTTAATACCGCGCTTAAAGAAATAAAGAATACTGCAGGGGTGAAGACCATAATTGAGAGAGATGTCCTGTAATCCTTTAGCACATGGTTTGCGAGGTAATCGGCGTTGAAGAATATGAGGGTGCAAAGGGTCAGGCTCCACATACCTATCGTAATCCCGCAGATTCTCAGAATCTTATACATATTATTGTAATTGCGTCTTGGAGCCTGCTCGGCTATGAGCTTTGAGACAGCTGTTGTTATTCCCCCGGAGACCAAAGTGATAAAAAGGAAATACAATGGAAGGACCAGCTGGTATACACCTATGCCTTCAGAGCCTATAGCTCTGGTAAGAAATACCCTATATATGAAAGATAGAGATCCTGTAATAAGATTAGTCAATGTCAGAATAAAGGCACCCTGTATGTAAGTGAGCTTTTTCAACGCGTATCCTCTCCTCCTAAAAACATCTATACTACATATAGTATTTTGACTGCAAGTACAATATTAATAAAAATTTGGTTCGAGGTGCGGGGGAGAGTAGGGAAGGCATTGCATGCGTTCCGCAGTAGGGACGACCATTGGTCGTCCGATGTAGGGAACGGTGCCCTCACTGTTCCGGATGGAATAAAAAAAAGGGCAGCCAGGATTTTGGCTGCCATGAGAGTTGGATATGCTTGAGGTCTAGTCGGTACTATTCTTTTTCTATTTCGACCAGGATGCCATTAGTAAATTTCAATGTTAATTCGCTATTCACTCGTAAGTCTTCAACCCTTGCAGTTTCTCCATCGATAACTACCTTGACATCTGAAGCCACTGTGTAGGTTTTACTTGTGCTTCCAACCTTAAGAGTGATTTTCTTTTCAGTGCTGATGCTTATTCCTGTAAGTATTCCTTCAACCTCTGTAATTGTGTCTTCTGCAGTAACCTTTGTAACTCTTTCATCTGTTATCTCTACTTCTACCTTCATGCCCTTTACAAGGTCTGAGAAGCTTTCATCTTCATCATCGTTAACAGTAATTTCTGCATCATTTGGTATCGTGAGGTTAACAACAGAGCCATTTGACTTTTCTACTTTGATAGTTCTGCTGCTAGCAGCAATATAGCTTATTGTTCCTTCTACTTTCACTACTTCATCAAGTTCTACGATTCTTACTTCAGCCAGCTTGCTGTTATCCTCATCGACAAATCTTACAGTTTCAATATCGTCAAATTGCTTGAACCTTACAACGCTGTATGGGTATGTGGTTGTGCCGTCACCTGCTGATGTAGTGTCAGTTTCAATTACTGCTTTGATAGTATATTTGTCGCTGCTTTCAATTTTGTATACATTATCTATATCGATTTCATAGCCGCTGGAAGTCTTCTTGCCCATTGTAGCTATAAGATATATATAGTTGTCATACTCATAAGCCTTGTAATTCCTAGAAAGCTTCAGGTAATCAACCTGATCCTTCAATTTGCCTGCCAGATCATTGTATTCGACAGCTTCAACAGATAATTCATCTTCTTCACTGTCTTCAGCAGTTACCTTTATTACCTTATCATCAGCTATTTCTATTTCTACGAGCATTCCTTCCTCAAGGTCTGAGAATTCAGCATCGTCGTCGCTATTTACTATTATTTCAGCACTTGTGGGAACTGTATAACTTACTTTTGTACCATTGGATTTTTCAACCTTGATTGTTTTGCTGCTGGAGATGATGTCGTATATTTCACCTTCTACTATGGATACGTCATCAACATTCGCAATTTCAACCTCTGCAAGTTCATCCTCATCATCATCAACAAATCTTACAAAATCAATATCATCGAAGCTCCTGAACTTAACTACACTGTAAGGATACGTCACAGACTGGGTGACATTCTCGGTTGGTGAAGGCTCATCGGTATCTATTACGGCTTTTACTATGAAATCATCATTAGTTTCTACCTTGTATACTTCTTCGAATACTATACTATAGCCGCCGGTGCTCTTTCTTCCCATTGTAGCCAGAAGGTATATATAATCGTTGTATTCATATGCTTTGAAGTTCTTTGTGGACTTAAGGTCATCTACCTCATCCTGAAGTACTTCAGGAAGGTCTTCATAGTCGACATCGACTTCAGACAATTCTGTTTGTTCTTCTTCATCATCATTGTCTTCAGCATCTTTTACCACATCAATGAATATAACTTCTTTCTTCTCGTTGAATATAAGCTGAAGCACATCGCCTGCTACGAGGTCTTCAATATCTCTGAAGGAGTCATCCCTGTATACCTGAACGCCTTCGAGAACATCATAAGTAACTGTGTTTCCTTTAACTTTTACAGTTATTTCGTTGTCATCAACATCTGCTGAAACAAATACTATGCCGTTCTTTTTAATGTCAGTGTCCGGAAGGTCAAACTTACCTTCAGCCCTGTCGAGCAAAACGGCCATTTCGGCTCTTGTTACAGGCTCCATCGGTTTGAAATTATTCTCATTGCCAGACATTATCTTCAATTCGTTTACGAGATATACATAACCGACTGATTTTTCCGGTACTGCATTGCTATCCCTGAAGGGGAGGTCTTCATCCATATGCTTCAAGGCTTCTTCGGTCTTGCCCATTGCTCTTATGATGTACTTTGCTATTTCATGCCTCTTTGCCGGTTTTGTCGGGTTGAAGTCCTTCAACTCTTCGGGAAGCAATATTCCCTTTTCTATGGCCAGATAAATATAACCATGTCCCCAAGTTGGCATTTCACCTTTATAATAGGGGTGAACCTTTTTACCCAAGTTTTCAGCTTCTTTATTGTCCCCTGTTAATCTCATCACCATTGCCAGGGCTTCTACGTGGGTGACGTTGCTTCTTGGTGCAAATTTATCCTGACCTACGCCACCCAGGATTCCCTTACCTGCTAGCTTTTCAATGGCATTGAGAGCCCAGGTAATGTCCTTGCAATCATCAAATTTGTATTTTTTCTCATCATTTTTCTTATCTTTATCATTTCCATTGCCTTTGCCGGGATTAGTGAACTTTACAGTCACACTTGCACCTGTGGCTGCCTTGCTAAAATCTGCTGCAAAAACTGTAGTAGTTAAGGAAGAGAGTGTGAATATTACTGCAATTCCTAGTGACATCAACTTTTTCTTCAACATAAGATTGCCTCCTCGTTTCTTTTTTGAAAGTGATTTGTTTTCTGTGTTTGATATAAAATACGCAAGCAGGTTATTAATTTAGGGAGTAATTTGAAAAAAAGTTAAAAATAAATATTTATCTGGGAAATTGAATATTTCTCACAAGCTTTTGATGTATTGACAATGATTCTATATTTTGATGTATTGACAATGATTCTATATTATGTTATCTTATATAAAAAGATTGCCTTTAATTTAGTCCTGTGAGGCTAGTAAGGTGTTGGACAATAAACTTATGCGATAAGTCTAACCTTCATGCTCACAGGCAGGAAGGTTTTTTTATTATGTGTGGAAAATCTGTATTTGCACTACCCAAAATGGTTAACCTTTAAATATAGTCCGGTGAGACTAAGAAGGAGGAGAAATTTATGAGCTTAAAAGGAAGACATTTGATTGACCCCAATGACTTCAGCCTGGAGGAACTCAATGAGGTATTTGACCTGGCGGAAAAAATGATAGACGACAGGGAAAAATACGGCAGCATATGTAGGGGAAAGATACTCGGGACTCTGTTTTATGAGCCAAGTACAAGGACTAGACTGAGCTTTGAATCTGCAATGCTCAGAATGGGAGGTACAGTACTGGGGTTCTCCGATGCCAGCACAAGCTCAGTTTCGAAGGGAGAGACCATTGCCGATACTATACGAGTGCTGTGTACATATGCTGATGTGGTAGTAATGAGGCATCCCAAAGAGGGAGCACCAAAGCTTGCTTCAGAGTATTCTTCCGTATCTGTGATAAACGGAGGAGATGGAGGCCACCAGCACCCGACACAGACTCTGACCGACTTGCTCACAATAAGGAGATATAAAGGAACTCTTGAGAACCAGACAATAGCTTTTTGCGGCGATTTAAAATTCGGAAGAACGGTACACTCACTTATAGGTGCGATGTCACGCTATCAAGGCTCTAAATTCGTACTTGTCTCACCTGGGGAGCTTAAGCTGCCAGAACACTTGAAATTAAGTCTTGAGGAAAAATACGGCGTAAGCATATATGAAACTGAGAGCCTTGAAAAAGTAATAGGCCAAGTGGATGTTTTATATATGACAAGAATACAAAAGGAAAGATTCTTCAACGAAGCAGACTATATGAGGCTGAAAGACAGCTATATACTCAACAGGAGCAAGCTTAAAATCGCTAAGGAGGATATGCTGGTAATGCATCCTCTTCCAAGGGTTAATGAGATAAGCTACGATGTGGACGATGATAAGAGGGCTGTTTACTTCAAACAGGCAGAGTACGGAATATATGTAAGAATGGCGCTTATGGCGCTTCTGTTGGGGGTGGATTTGAATGTTAACGGTAAATAGTATTAACTATGGAATAGTCATAGACCATATTACTGCAGGAAATGGTATGAAGATATTTGAAAAGCTTAAACTTGGTGAAGTTAATTTCCCTGTAGTGCTGCTTATAAATGTATCAAGCAGCAAGCTTGGCAGGAAGGACATAATAAAGATAGAAAACAAGATAGATGTTGATCTTACTATGCTTGGATTAATAGATCCCGATATTACCGTAAACATCATAGAAAACAACAAAATTGTGAATAAGATGAATATCAACATACCCAAAGAAGTGCAGGGCTTGTTCAAATGCAAGAATCCCAGATGTGTCAGCAACTTTGATGAATATGCGAGACCCAAGTTCCAACTGGATCACTCAAATGGGAAGATACATTACAAATGCAGCTACTGTGAGGAATTGACAACATATAGTATATAACGGGTACGAGGTTGCGGAGTTCGAGGTGCGGGGAACTGGCGCATGGTTCGGGCTTGGCTTCGAAGTGAAAAAGTCCCGGGATGTGTAATATGATACCTATATACTGGACACTTAAAAAAGTGCCTGGTATATAGGTATTTTTGTATAATTAAGTAGTAAGGAAGCGCCAAATATAGGGCGGATTTCACTGCAATAGGGTATCTGTTGCATATTTACATCGTGCGTACGCGAATATATGTGATTGTTGCAAATGTGCATCAGCGATAGTTGACATCATTTTAGACTTGTAACAACCCATTCCAGAATTATTTTTGTTTTATGCCTGTCTGAATGGCGGTATTCTGCAAATAATAATGGATATCTTATAATACACCGGGAACTGGCACATTTATTGCATTGTACTAATGTGAACAAAATAGATTGAGGAGGTAATATATTAATGCGAGAAGTTGTTATTGTGGGCGCAGCCAGAACACCTATCGGTAATTTCAGCGGCAGCCTTTCGGGCGTTCCTGCCGTCGATCTGGGTGTCGTTGCCGTTAAGGAAGCTTTGAAAAGGGCAGGCGTTACACCGGAAATGGTTGATGAAACGGTTATGGGCTGTATCCTTCAAGCCGGTCTGGGACAGGGCGTGGCAAGGCAGGTAGCCGTAAAAGCGGGTATCCCCGTTGAAAAGCCGGCGTATACCATCAATATGATTTGTGGTTCCGGTCTCAGGGCGGTACAGATTGCAGCACAGCAGATCATGACAGGCGAGTGTGATGTCGTGGTGGCCGGCGGTACTGAAAACATGAGCGCAGCACCCTACTTACTCAAAAATGCGAGAACAGGCTATAGAATGGGACACGGTGAAGTGGTTGACTCAATGATCCATGACTCCCTAACCGATATATTCAATAATTACCATATGGGCGTAACTGCTGAAAATTTGGCGGAAAAATATAGTTTAACAAGGGAAGAGCAGGATCAGTTTGCAGCAGCCAGCCAGAATAAGGCTGAAGCCGCAATGAAGGAAGGTAAGTTCAAGGAAGAAATCGTACCGGTTGTTATCTCAAGCAAAAAAGGTGATGTGGTTGTGGATACGGATGAATTTCCAAGAGCAGGCATTACTGCGGAAGCCCTGGGGAAGCTCAGACCTGCTTTCAAAAAAGATGGTACGGTAACGGCAGGAAATGCTTCCGGTATCAATGACGGTGCAGCAGCTGTCGTTGTGATGGCGGCAGATAAAGCGAAAGAGCTTGGCCTTACACCTCTCGCAAAGATTGTTGGCTACGGTTCCGCAGGGGTAGATCCCAGCATTATGGGTATAGGACCGGTTCCGGCCGTAAAGAAAGCGCTTGGAAAGGCAAATCTCAAGCTTGAAGATATCGACTTGTTTGAAGCCAATGAAGCCTTTGCAGCCCAATCCCTTGCAGTTGCAAAGGAGTTGGGGCTCGACATGAGCAAGGTTAATGTTAATGGCGGCGCCATCGCGTTGGGACATCCGGTGGGTGCCAGCGGAACAAGAATCCTTATTACTCTGCTTTATGAAATGAAGAGAAGAGACGCAAAGCACGGCCTTGCAACGCTTTGTATCGGTGGTGGAATGGGTACGGCATTAGTTGTAGAAAGATAAATCAAAAAGGGACATTCCTTAAAACAAAAGGAATACCTGGGATTCAGAAAGGTGTGTCCCTTTACATTAAAGGAGGAAGATTCAATTGAGATTAAAGGATAAAGTAGCGATTATTACTGGTTCTACAAAGGGTATCGGCAGAGAGACTGCCATGAAGTTTGCAAACGAAGGCGCAAAGGTTGTCATCTGCGGGACAAATGAAGAGGCAATCAAGTCAGGCGTAGAAGAAGCGAAAAGCTATGGCGTGGAAGCGCTGGGCTTCAAGGTTGACGTCAGCAAAAAAGCACAGGTTGATGAAATGGTTGCCAGCGTGAAGAGTGCCTTTGGAAGAATCGATATCCTGGTTAACAATGCAGGGGTTACAGCAGATGCGATGCTGAAAAAGATGACGGAAGAACAGTTCGACAAGGTCATCAACATTAACCTTAAAGGTGTGTTCAATTGTGCCCAGGCAGTTACTGACACAATGATGGAGCAGGGCAGCGGGGTTATCCTGAATACAACCTCTGTTGTTGGGCTATACGGCAATGTAGGTCAGACAAATTATGCCGCAGCGAAATGGGGCGTAATCGGAATGACCAAGACCTGGGCAAAGGAGCTTGGAAGAAAGGGTATCCGTGTCAACGCAGTAGCCCCGGGCTTTATAATGACACCCATGACTGAAGCTGTTCCGGAAAAGATACTGGATATGATGAAGGAAAAGGCACCGCTTCAGAGACTGGGGAAACCGGAAGACATCGCCAATGCGTTTTTATTCCTTGCTTCCGACGAGGCGAGCTTTATTACAGGTACTGTACTTTCTGTAGACGGCGGATTGGTTTTAGGATAATAAACTCAGACCGGATTTTTTATCCGGGCTTTGTTTGTGGTGGGTGAATTGAATTATAGGAACAAAATAACAACAGGATAATAAATTTCCTGTTGTTATTTTATTCTATCAATATGCTATAATAATGATAAACTTAAAGGGACCGAAAGCGATGTGTAAGCTGACATGGAGGTGGGAAAAGATGAACGCTTTAACGGAATGCCAAGAAGAGCTGGAAAGGCTCAAAGCCGCACATAACATATGGGATAATATGGATGAAGTCATTGAATCCTCCTATGATGGCATATACATTACCGACGGAAATGCCAACACTTTAAGAATAAATAAGGCTTATGAGAGAATTACCGGTCTGAAGCGGGAAGAAATGATCGGCAGGAATATGGTTGATCTGGTCAACGAAAAGTATGTGTCAAAATCAGCAACCCTGCTGGTCTTGGAAAACAGAAGTGTCAATACCATACAGCAGAACTTTAAAACAGGCAAGAAAGCGCTTGTGACAGGTACACCTATATTTAGTGACGACGGAAGAATCACGATGGTTGTTACAAATGTAAGGGACATAACCGAATTATATGAACTAAAGGAAGAACTTGAAAAAAAAGATCGGTTGGCACAAAAGTATTACTTGGAGATTGAGCAAATGCGTCTGCAGCATTTGGCGGACAGCGAGGATATTATCGCAGAGGATATGAAAATGCTTCGTGTCATCCAAATTGCCAGAAGAGTAGCCTTGATGGATACGACCGTGCTTCTGCTGGGGGAGACCGGTGTAGGCAAAGAGGAGCTGGCCAAGCTCATCTATCGAAACAGCAGCAGGAAGAATAAGCAATTTATAAAAATCAACTGTGGTGCCATACCTGAGAGTCTTATTGAAGCAGAATTATACGGGTACGAGAAGGGGGCGTTTACCGGTGCCAATAGAGAAGGCAAAATCGGCCTATTTGAAGTGGCTGACGGTGGAACGCTGTTTCTGGATGAAGTCGGAGAATTGAGTCCTTCTATGCAGGTTAAGCTCTTGCGCGTTTTGCAAGAGCATGAAATAAAGCGAATCGGCGGAATAAATCCCATTAAGGTGGATGTCAGGATTATCGCTGCTACAAACAGGAATCTGGAAGAAATGGTAAAAAGCAAAGGCTTCAGGGAAGACCTTTATTACAGACTGAATGTTGTACCGCTGACAGTGCCTCCTTTAAGGGAGCGGCGGCAGGATATTATACCGCTGATCCGGTATTTTCTAACTCAAATTAACGAGAAGTATCATCTGAAAAAGAGTTTTAGCGCAAGCACAATGAAGTGTCTTTATGAATATGAATGGCCGGGAAATGTAAGGGAATTAAAAAACATCGTAGAACGGGTTATTGTGATGAGCGGAGAGGATATGATATCCAGAGAGGACCTACCCAAGCAAATCGCCTGCTCGGTGGAAGAAAAATGCATTACCCTTTCGGACGAAATAATTCCATTGAGGGTTGCGGTAAGCAAGGTAGAGGATCAGCTGATCAAAAGAGCTTTCGAAAGATACGGGAATGTCAGGGATGCTGCCAAAGCGTTGGAAATCGATGCGGCGACGTTAGTACGAAAGAGGCAGAAACACAGCAAACAGGGCGTGTTGCAAGAATGAAACGGAGGTGCATTAATGCAACAAAATTGCCCGGGGGTCAAATGGCTGAAATAGGTGGATACTTGTTTAGAATTACAAGACCATGATTATTTTGTTGCAAAATTTCAACAATTTGTTCGTGGTCTTTTTTATATTTCCAAATGAATCGCATCTGGAGTTACAAGCTGTAGAAATTAGAATAAGTGAGGGGCGAAAGCATCTGTAGGCAGTGAAGTAGATTGAATAATGAAATGTTACATAAAATCACTTGCAAAATTCTATTATCTTAAGACTTGGCAGGGATATTGCAATATATCATATCAGAAGACAGTTAAACTATATAAATGAAAGGAAGGATATTATGGCTTTAATGACGAGGGACCAATATGTAGAAAGCCTGCGTAAACTTAATCTGAAAGTATACATGTTTGGAAAGCTTGTTGAAAACACGGTGGACCATCCTATAATCCGACCCTCTATGAATTCAGTTTCTATGACATATGCCTTTGCTGAAAAACCTGAGTATGAAGACTTGATGACAGCAACTTCAAACCTGACCGGAGAAAAAGTAAACCGGTTTACTCACTTACATCAAAGCACGGATGATTTGCGGAAAAAGGTAAAAATGCTGAGGCTGCTGGGACAGAATACAGCTGCATGCTTTCAGAGATGCGTTGGAATGGATGCGGGTAATGCGCTTTTTAGTACAACCTTTGACACAGACAAAGCTTATGGAACCGATTACCATCAGAATTTCAGAAAATATTGGGAATTTGTCCAGAAAAACGACCTGACAGTTGACGGTGCAATGACAGATCCTAAAGGCGATAGAAGCTTGTCACCCAGCCAACAGGCTGATCAGGACCTGTATCTGCGTGTTGTGGAAAGAAGACCGGATGGTGTAGTGGTAAAGGGTGCCAAGGTACATCAGACAGGCATGATCAATTCTCATGAAGTATTAGTAATGCCGACCATTGCTATGAGACCGGAGGATAAGGATTGGGCAATTACTTTTGCCGTACCTACAGATGCAGAAGGCATTTTTATGATTTACGGAAGACAATCCTGTGATACCAGGAAGTTGGAAGAAGGAGCCGATATCGATGTCGGCAACAAGAATTTCGGAGGCCATGAAGCATTGGTCATATTCGATAATGTGTTCGTGCCGAATGACAGGATATTCTTAAACGGAGAAACGGATTTTGCCGGCGAGCTGGTTGAAAGGTTTGCAGGATACCATAGACAAAGCTACGGCGGCTGCAAGGTGGGCGTGGGCGACGTACTGATCGGGGCTGCTGCTCTTGCGGCAGACTATAACGGCGCAGCAAAAGCTTCCCACATAAAGGACAAGCTAATTGAAATGACACATTTGAATGAAACATTATACTGCTGCGGTATAGCCTGTTCGGCAGAAGGTTATCCGACTGAAGCGGGCAATTATCAGATTGATCTACTGCTGGCTAATGTATGCAAACAGAACGTAACCAGGTTTCCTTATGAAATAGCCCGTCTGGCAGAAGATATAGCGGGCGGTATAATGGTTACGATGCCTTCAGAGCAGGACTTCAGGGATCCCAATCTCGGACCATATATTGACAAGTATCTGAAGGGCGTGGCTTCAGTCTCTACTGAAAACAGGATGAGAATATTACGTCTGATTGAAAATATTACATTAGGTACAGCCGCGGTGGGCTACAGGACAGAATCCATGCACGGTGCAGGATCGCCCCAAGCTCAGCGAATTATGATTGCGCGGCAAGGAAATCTGGGACATAAAAAAGAGCTGGCCAAAGCAATAGCGAGAATAGACGAGAGTAAAAAATAACCCTAAGATTCGAGGGATCATTATGCTTGGGAAGATTCAAAAGGTAATTGAAGAAAAAGTAAAGCCCTACTTGAAGGATCATCATGGAGATATAGAGATTGTAGATGTAGCTGACGGCATTGTCAAAGTAAGACTACTTGGTAAATGCAGCGGGTGTCCATCGGCAAGGATCACAGTTGAGGAAATTGTTGAAACAGCTTTAAAGCATGAAATAGGTGAAATAAAGCAAGTGATACTCGAGAATGCAATCAGTGAGGACATGCTGCAGCTGGCAAGACGGATTCTGAACAAAAATGAAGACAAGGGGAACTGCGTTGAACATAGGAATTAAATACTGCGGTGGCTGCAACCCCAAATATGACAGGGTGAACCTGGTAAGACGGCTTGCCGAGGCGGTGGGTAAAAAGGCAGTGTTTGAAACTGTGCAGGAAGGCAGAGAATACGATATGCTCATCGTCATCTCCGGGTGCACCAGCAAGTGTGTGGATTATAGCAGGTTAAAGTATATAGATTCTGTAGCAGTCATTGGCAGGGAAGCTGATTTTGCAGCGTTATATGAAGTACTAATGAAAAAATTATAAGATCAATAATACTCGAAAGGGTGGTTCGATTGGACTGGAAGACCTTATACAAAGAAAGAGTTGTTTCTGCCGATGTGGCTGTCGGCAAAATAAAATCCGGCGACAGAGTGGTACTGGGTCATGCGGTGGGGGAGCCACTTGAGGTTGTAGAGGCCATGGTGAGGAATAAAGACCTGTACAACAATGTTGAAATAGTCCATATGGTTGCCATGGGAAAAGGGGCGTATTCAAAGCCCGAGATGGCTCAACATTTTCACCATAACGCCGTTTTTGTGGGGGCGGTCACGAGAGAGGCAGTCAGCGAAGGAAGAGCAGATTATACACCTTGCTTCTTTTCTGAGGTTCCAAAGCTTTTTCGGGAAGGCTATTTGCCTGTAGATGTGGCACTTGTACAGCTCGGCGTACCGGATGATCATGGCTATTGCAGCTTGGGCGTATCGGTGGACTATACAAAGCCGGCACTGAAATGCGCCAAAACCGTTATCGCACAGGTGAATGACCAAATGCCGAGGACCATGGGTGATTCTTTCGTCCATGTTTCTGAAGTCGATTACTTTGTTGAAGCATCATACCCGTTGGTAGAGCTAAAGCCCCCGCAAATAACGGAGGTTGAAAGGGCTATCGGGGAGAACTGTGCTTCGCTGATAGAAGACGGATCGACGCTGCAGCTTGGAATAGGCGCGATACCGGATGCGGTGCTGCTTTTCTTAAAGGATAAGAAGGATTTGGGTATTCACTCGGAAATGATTTCGGACGGCGTCGTTGAACTTGTGGAAGCAGGTGTCATTACCAATAGGATGAAAACACTTCACCCAGGTAAGATTATCGTAACCTTCCTAATGGGAACCAAGCGTTTGTACAATTTTGTAAACAATAATCCCATGGTGGAAATGTATCCTGTAGATTATGTCAATAATCCTGTGGTTATAATGAAAAACTACAAAATGGTATCCGTCAATTCCTGTGTACAGGTAGATTTGATGGGGCAGGTTGCATCTGAAACAATCGGTCTTAAGCAATTCAGCGGTGTTGGAGGCCAGGTGGATTTTGTCAGAGGGGTCAGCATGGCGCAGGGTGGTAAATCAATCATTGCGATGCCATCCACTGCGTCCGGTGGAAAGGTCTCCAGAATTACCCCGATTTTAGATGAAGGAGGTGCAGTAACAACTTCAAGAAATGATGTCCAATATATCGTTACGGAATACGGTATTGCCAATCTCAAGGGTAAGAGCCTTAAAGAAAGAGGAAGAGCTTTAATCGGAATAGCACACCCCACCTTTAGACCCCAGTTGATAGAGGAATGGGAAAAAAGATTTCGCAGTAGTTTTTAAAAAATAAACATAAGAATAAAAGGGGGAATTATTGTGGCAGTGAAAAGAGAATTTGGTAAGGAACAACCCTATATTCCGGCAGGTCCTTTTAAAATCCGTATCCCTTTCGTCCATTACAGATTTGAGTGGGCTGATTATTTTCAAGGTTTATTAATGTGTGCAGTATGTCTGGGAGCCATCCCAATGCTGCAGGACTATCTGGGAATGCCCTTTGAAGTTGCAATTGCAGTTGTTGTATTGAATGGAATACTATACTGTGCTCATGTTTTTCTAGGCGATCCGGTTGTACCCGGATGGGTAACACCCGCAATACCGCTTCTTATGCTCTATGTTTCCCAGTTCCCTATGGGACCGGAAAGGGTCCAGGCGTTGATAGCCTTTGAGCTTTCATTGGGTCTTCTGGCATTTGTACTGGGTATAACGGGGTTTGGAAAGAAAATCATATCCTTTGTGCCAAATGCAATGCAGTGCGGGATCATTGTCGGGTCAGGTTTTGCTGCAGTAATGGTCATATTTAATAAAGGTGCACGGTTTGATACCTTCCCGATTTCCATAACGGTTTGCATCGGACTTGGCTTCTATCTATTATTCTCAAATCACTTTAAGAGTATAAAGAATAATAACAGAATTCTTAAATTGATATCCAACCTGGGCATACTTCCTGTTATTGCTCTTGCAGTAGTATTAGGGCCACTTGTTGGAGAAACTGCATGGCCGGTCATAGAGTGGGGGATTACAAAACCAGATTTCGGAACATTGTTCAGAGATTGGACTTTCTTTGGTGTAGGCTTCCCGCCATTATCATTGTTCATCAGCGGTTTACCTATGGTATTTTCAGCTTATATTATATTATTCGGTGATATGATTCAATCCAAGGCATTGTTGGAAGATTCCGGAAAAACAAGACCCGATGAGTTGATCGACTACAATCCCAACCGTTCACACCTGGTGTTCGGATTAAGAAATATCCTGATGTCATTATTCGGACCTGATATTACGATGTGCGGTCCTTTATGGGCAGCAATGCAGGTTGTAGTATGTGAAAGATACAAACATGGCAGAGAAGCAATGGATTCAGTTAATGGAGGAGCAGGTTCCTTCAGATTCGGTACACTTACGGGTTATTTCATCCTTCCGATTGTAACCCTTGTTAAGCCGATACTTGGCATCGCTTTGGCGTCTACGATGCTTATTCAGGGCTACGTTTCGGTTAAGGTAGGTGTATTAAAGGCACGTACAGCCAATGACCTGGGTATTGCAGGCGTTATGGGCGCAGTTCTTGCAACCAGAGGCGCAGCGTGGGGTCTTGCAGTGGGAATTGTTCTTTCAATACTGATAAATCTTGGTAACAAGCCGGAGTATGACGAGGTCATATTCGAGCAGACAGAAGAAGCAGCATAATTCCATAAGTATTTCCGGACAGTCTCAATGCAGGCTGTCCGGTTTTAATCTTTTTCGTAGAGGTTGTGGCGTATATGAAGATAACTGTAACGGATGATGTAAAGAAATACATGACGAAAAATAATGCACTGTTTTTAATCATTGAAATGATGATGAACGTAACGAATCCCGGGTGAGGCTGCGGCGGTACCAAGCGGTACTATATTCCTTCGGTGCGAATGGGATTCAAAAAAGAAAGCATCAGAAGCAGTTTTACCCGCGTTGAAGCGTGCGGAATTGAAATTTATTTATCACCCATGATTGACCAAACACTGGACAAGGAAGTGTTGATCCGTCTGGAGAAACTGCTCTTTGTGAGAAAGCTTGAAATAGAAGGATTGGATGTATTTGTGAAATAAAATGAAGTCATAGTGGCCATTCCAATACGGCATCTGAATGAATATAATGGGGATTAAAAAAGATGACTCCTGTACAGTACAGAAATCATCTCTTAAGTGCATAGCACTTTTTATAATTGTCCTTGACATAGGTATCAGATTAGTGAATCCTGGGACTTTTGTCTATTCGGTTACATATGCAAGCAGGAGCTCGGCTGTGCATCTGATTGAGTCCAGATGAGTCCTTTCATATGAGTGGGAAGCAAACACTCCCGGCCCTATGAGACCTGTCTTTAAGCACATCCCGGCTCTAAGAGCAGTTGATGCGTCAGAGCTATATCGGGGATACAGGTCCACCCTGTAGTCTATTCCATTTTTCGTTGCAAGCTCAACAAGTCTGTTCCTCATTTTGTAATCATAAGGACCGCTGCTGTCTTTGGCACAGATGGAGACTGAGTACTCGTTGGTATTCTGTCCTGTGCCGGGAGCGCCCATATCGACGCAGAGAAGCTCTTCTGCTTCTTCGGCTATGCCGGAGCAAGCTCCATGCCCTACCTCTTCATAGTCAGTGATAAATACTTGTATGGAGTTTTCAGGGATTATATTGTTTTCCTTAATGTATTTGCATACTCCGAGTATTGTGGCTACCCCTGCCTTGTCATCCAAATGCCTTGATTTTACAAAGCCGGACTCTGTTACTCTGAACCTTGAATCAAAGGAAATGTAGTCGCCTATCTCAATTCCCAGGTCCTGTACTTCCTTTTTGGAAAATGCCTTTTCGTCAAGTACTATTTCCATGTTTTCAAGAGTCCGCTCAAAGGTGCTCACATCTCCATGCACATGCACCGAAGGCTTTGTGGTATAGATAGTCCCGGAATAAACTTTTCCGGAAACGGTGTGAATCAGACAATTCTCACACTCAACTGAGTTGCCTGCATAACCTCCAACGGTCGCAAAAGACAGACGTCCGTTTTTTTTAATTTCCTTAACCATTGCTCCCAGAGTATCTGAATGGGCTGCCAGAGCTTTTTTTACCCTTTTGTTCTTTCCCTCAATATATGAGAATAACGACCCCTTATTTGTATAATGGAAGGGCATTCCGAGCTTATCGAATTCTTCTCCTAAAAGCTTAAAGGCATTTTCTGTATAGCCTGTGGGACTAGCTGTATTGCATAATTTTTGCAAAATTTCTGTGATATAGCCTATATCAATCATCTATGTACCTCCCCCATTGAAATATATTTCCATTATAGCATTTGGAAGAAATAGTATCCATAAAATACATGTCAAAAAAATGTCAAATAGAAGGATATTGTCCCTGAGTCTCGCCTATGTTAATATAAAACTACTTAGCAATATCAATGGAAAATATACAAGTATATATTTTAAAATTGGCGGTGAGCAAATTATGGAAAATGATATCATTATAATTGGAGGAGGGCCAGGTGGCTATGTAGCTGCTATCAGGGCTGCGCAGTTGGGAGCAAAGGTTTGCCTGGTGGAAGAAAGGGAAATGGGAGGAACCTGCCTTAACAGAGGCTGTATTCCTACAAAGGCATTATACACTAACGCCGAGATTCTGAATACATTAAAGGATATAGACAGCTTCGGAATTAAAGTGGATAACTATGAAATCAATGTGGAGCAAGTACAGAAAAGAAAGCAGGACGTAGTGGATCAGCTGGTGGGGGGCATTGAAAAGCTTATTAAAGCCAACAGCATAAATCTGCTGAGAGGACGAGGCAAAATCCAGGATAAGAACACAGTTCATGTAGCTTTAAATGATGGAGGAGAACAAAGCATCACTGCGAAAAATATTATAATAGCCACAGGGTCAAGGCCATCAATACCAAATATACCAGGTGCTGATTTAGAAGGAGTTATCACAAGTGATGATATATTAAACTTTACTGAGATACCAAAACGCTTGGCAGTGGCGGGAAGTGGCGTAATAGGCATTGAATTTGCATATATATTTAATGCCATGGGTTCAGAGGTTTCTGTCATATCCTCTACTTTATTGAAAAGAACTGATAAGGATATCGTAAAGAGACTGCCTGGAATACTGAAAAAGCAGGGAATTAAACTCTATGATGAGGTAAGAGCCAAGGAAATCATTAAGGGTGAGGATGGGCTGATTATTAAGGCCTCAAGCAAAAAAGAAGGTAAAAAAGAAGATATTGAGGTACATGCTGATTATCTCCTGATGGCATCGGGCAGAGAGCCTATACTCGAAGATTTGAACCTGGATGCAATGGGAATTGAATACGATGGAAAGGGTATTAAGGTAAATGAACACTTTGAAACCAATATTCAAGGGATATATGCCATAGGAGATGTAATAGGCGGAATCATGCTGGCTCATGTAGCATCCCATGAGGGGATTCATGCTGTAGAACATATAATGGGTGTTACCTCCAAGGTGAGGCAGGATGTGGTTCCGGATTGTATATTTATTAATCCGCAGATTGCTTATGTGGGTTTAACAGAGGAAATGGCAAAGGAAAAGGGTTTGGATTATAAAGTAAGTAAATTTATGTTCGGAGCTAACGGAAAAGCCTTGGCGATGGGAGAACCGGATGGATTTGTAAAGGTTATTTCCAGTGGAGCAGAAGATAAAATCATAGGGGTGCACATAATGGGTCCTCATGCCTCGGATTTGATTCACGAGGGAGCCTTGGCCATAGCCCATGATATGAATGCTGAAGATATAGCCCATACCATTCATGCTCATCCTACCCTGGGTGAAGCCTTTAGCGAAGCAGTCTCAGGATTAAGGAACGAAGCTATTCATATGATGCCGGCTAAGAAAATATAGAAGGTAAGTCAAATTTTTCTGATTATAGAAAAGATAAGGGGCAGCGATGTCCCTTTTTGCTTGTGTGGAATAATGAGATTGAGCATGAAAATGTGCACTATTATATTCAAAGAATTCATAGACAAAATATGGAATATATGGTATAATGTCTTAAAGCTTATATAATTGAATAAAGTTTTGCGCTGAATTCATATGAAGCGGGGGAACCAATCTTCTGGGGTGAATCTCTATATTATATAGAGTAGGGTCATCTTCTTTCGATCCGAATCCGTCAGCTAACCTCGTAAGCGTAGAGAGAAGGAGATAGAGCGGCATTGCCGAGAGTAGTCTTATATTGGAATAAATAAGACTATTACTGGTATTGTTGTGCACACAGAACTGTGGAAATCTCCACAGCTTTTTTTATTTATCATTTTTTTAAACACACTATATGTTTTGCAATAAACATTCTACACTGAAATTCAAATATTGCAAAATCATTTTCCTTAATTTCATAGGTTGCCTAATTCTCCCTTGAACCTTCTTTAGTGCAACCTATATGGATTCAAATTTCTATCCCTTCCCAAAATAATATTTTCATATTGTATAAAAACATTAAAGAACTCACAAAAAATTTGTTGCTTGAGGTTTATTTCGTATACGCAAATTTCAAAAGTAAACTGTATAATAGCTCCTTTGCGTGATAGGCAAGGGCATTACAGTTTTTTTGCTGTCAAAGCAATTGGAATTAGTATTAATAACAGGAGGTGTTTTAATGAATTACAAAGTGGGCTTGATAGTCGATAAAACAAGTGCGGAAGACAAAAGCCAGGAGATGAAGCATGCTGATTTGCAGAAGGAAGTGACTGCAGACATAGTAAATCAAATCCTAAGCAAGAGATATGCAACAGAAAAGATAGTTGCAGATGATAAAATTATTGAAGCTTTGAGCAAAAAAGACTTTGATATCGTATTTAACCTTAGTACCGGTGTCAGGGGAGAAAGCAGGCAGTCCCAAATACCTGCGGTGCTGGAGATGCTGGGAGTGCCATATGTGGGTTCGGGTATTCTGGCTCACAGTCTGGCACTTAATAAGGCAGTGGCAAAGCAAATCTTCTATTTTCATAAGGTGCCAACTCCTAACTTTCAGATATTTTACACGGTCGAAGAGGTAATAGATAAAAGCCTGATATTTCCCCTCATTGTAAAACCTGCGTGTGAAGGATCCGGATTTGGTATTCATAAGGATAGTGTGATTTATAATGAAGAAGCTTTACTAAATAAGGCTAAGGAACTCTTAAGGCAGTATCAACCGCCGGTGCTTGTTGAAGAATTTATTGAGGGAAGAGAGTTTACCGTAGGCATAATCGGTAATGGAAAAGATAAAGTAGTATTGCCTATTATGGAAATAGACTTTGAAGATATTCCGGAGGAATACGGTAAATTTTATACCTTTGAGGTAAAGCATGATTGGGGAAATGAAACGAAATTTCATTGTCCTGCGGCAATAAGTGCAGAACTGGAGAAGGAAATAATCAAGCATGTCACAAGGGCATTTGAAGCATTGGAATGCAGAGATGTTGCAAGAGTGGACGTAAGGGTGAGGGATGATAAGCCTTACATAATCGAGATCAACAGTCTGCCAGGACTGCAACCTGTATACAGTGATTTGCCTAAGATGGCAAATACAGCAGGTATGTCCTATGAAGAGTTGATCAATCGAATTCTTGAGGAAGCAATAAAAAGAGTTGAAAACAATAAAAAACTATAATTTCGAAAGGAGGAAGTAATATGCTGGAAAGACAGAAAAATCAGTTGAGCTTTGCTGTAATAGGCGGAGGTCACGGGGGTCAGGGTATAGCCGCATATTTGGGTTATCTTGGACATAAGATAAATTTATATAATCGTACAATATCAAAAGTGGAAAAGATAAAAGAACAAGGTTTCATAGAGATGGATGGCTGCATATCCGGTAAGGGGCATATTAATCTTGTTACGAGCAGTATAGAGCAGGCTATTAAGGGTGTGGATGTAATTATGGTTGTGGTTCCCGCCAGTGCTCATAAAAGCATCGCAGCCCTTATTGCTCCATGTGTGACTGCTGAACAGTATATTGTACTTAATCCTGGTAGGACGGGGGGCGCACTTGAATTTAAGAATATAATCCGAAGGATTAATCCAAAAAAAAATGTATGCATAATTGAGGCACAAACTATGCTCTTTGCTTGCAGGACGGTCCAGGATGGGTTAGTGCGGATACTTAGCAAGAAAAATGAAGTAAAGATAGCAGCTCTGCCGGCTATGAGAACGAAAGAGTTTATCAGCACAATTCATCATATTCTGCCAGAGTTTGTTGAAGCTCAAAGTGTACTGGATACAAGCTTCAACAACGTTGGGGCTCTGCTGCATCCGATTCCGACAATTTTGAATTGTGGAAGAATTGAAAGTACAAAAGGTGATTTTCTTTACTATATAGATGGCATTACCCCAGCTGTAGCAAAAATTATTGAGGAAGTGGACTTTGAAAGGATGCAAATAGCCAATGCCCTTGGAGCGGAAGTAATATCTTTAAGGAAATGGTTAGGTTACACATATGATGCATATGGTGATACACTTTGCGAAGCATTGGCAAATGTTAAAGGATATTGGGGCATTAAGGCACCCTCTGAATTAGATAACAGATATATTTTTGAGGATGTTCCGCAGAGCCTGGTTCCTATTGCTCATATGGGACGGTACTTGGGGATAAAGACGCCGACAATTGACTCAATGATCCAATTGGCTTCTGTCTTACACAACAGGAATTACTTCAAGCTGGGCAGAAAGGTAGAAGATATGGGTCTTGATGGAATGACAATTCATGAAATCAAGAGCTATGTACAAGATGGAGAAAGCTATACAGCGGGAGAGGTGGTCGCTTAATGAAAAGATTTCTTGGAGCAGCAATAGGCAACTGTGTCCATATTGGAGGAGTGGTGAACTTCTTGCGTCTTGCTGAACAGGAAGGGAACGATACCTCGTTTCTGGGTGCTGCAGTAAGTATTGATGAACTTGTAGAAAAGGTAATGGAATTGAGACCTGAAATAGTAGCAGTAGGGTTCAGGCTTACCCCACAAAACGCTGCCCTCTTGTTTGGTGAGTTGGAAAAACATATTGATGAGAAAGGGCTTAATGACTGCCAGTGGATTTTCGGAGGAACAAAGCCTGTGGCGGAAGTGGCTAAGAATTTCAGATTCTTTACTAAAATATTCGACGGCACAGAGGACTTGGACGATGTAATTAATTATCTTAGAGGGCAGGATAAAAAAGAAGAAGCTGCTTGTTACCCGGATAATATTATAGACAGAATAAATAGTAAATACCCATATCCGGTGCTTAGACATCATTTTGGATTGCCGTCCTTGGAGGATACTATAGAAGGAATCAAGCTGATAGCGGAGTCAAAGGTGTTGGATGTAATTTCATTAGGACCGGATCAGAATACACAGCAGTTCTTTTTTACACCGGAGAAGATGAATCACAGCTTGGATGGTGCCGGCGGCGTCCCATTAAGAAGCAGTGAAGATTTGCATAAAATCTACAATGCTTCCCGGAAAGGAAATTTTCCTTTGCTGAGGTGCTACAGCGGAACGGCTGAGGTGTTTAAATTTGCAGAGGTGCTGATAAATACAATTCACAATGCATGGTGTGCTGTGCCGCTGTGTTGGTATAACGTGCTGGATGGAAGGGGAACAAGGCCCGTACATGAGTCCATTGTGGAGGGTCAACAGTTAATGAATTGGCATGCCGAAAGAAATATACCTATAGAAGTGAATGAAGCCCATCAATGGAGTTTACGGGATGCTCATGACACATTAGGTGTGGTAATGGCTTATCTGGCAGCCTATAATGCAAAGAAAACGGGTGTGAAAAGTTATATTGCCCAGTATATGTTCAATGTACCTCCAGGTCTGTATCATAAGATGGACTTGGCAAAGATGCTGGCGAAAATTGAGCTGATAGAGTCCTTGGAGGATAACAGCTTTAAGTCATACAGGCAAGTGAGAGCAGGTTTGGCAAGTCTCAGCTCGGATCTGGACGTCGCAAAAGGACAGCTTGCTGCATCTACGTACCTGGCCATGAGTATCAAGCCTCATATAGTGCATGTCGTAGGCTTTAGTGAGGCAGACCATGCAGCAAAACCTGAAGATGTAATAGAAAGCACAAGGATAGTAAGAGGGGTCATACGCGGAACGTTGAACGGGATGCCTGACATGAGCCAGGACCGGGAAGTACATCAAAGAAAGCAGGAGCTTGTGGAAGAAGCGAGTTTCTTGTTGGATGCCATAAGAAAACTATATCCTGAAAGCAACGATCCATACAGCGATCCGGAGGTATTGGAAGATATTATAAGGAGGGGAATAATTGATGCACCCCACTTAAGGGGAAATAAAAGCGCCAAAGGCACTTTAGAGACAAGAATTATTGATGGTAAGTGTTTGGCATATTCCAGCGAGTTTGGGAGGGCTGTATCAGAAAGAGAAAGACTGCAGGACTTGTTAGGTACGGCAGAGTATAATAGGACTTTGGAAAAAGAAGTGCAAAAATTCTGTAAAATTTAAAAAATGAGTTGTATTTTCAGTATTTTTAGAATATAATATTTATACATAAATAATAACAAGTAAACTCAATCGATCGCTGAGTCCCTAGCAATAGGGAACGGGGGAACCAACAATTGGGGTGAATCCTGCGAAAGCAGGTAGGGCTAGACTCTTTCGGTCCGAATCCGTCAGCTAACCTCGTAAGCGTGGGAAGAGGAGGACTGGGTGTAATTTGGTATAATTACGGCCGTGGTTGCTCCACGGTTTTTTGCTACCCCAAAATAGGCTACGGCTATATCTTTTTAATAAAAAAAACAGCTATTACGAAGCAAAATAATACCACCCAGTACTTCCTTAAAATTTAAAGGAGGTATTGAAATGTCTTTAGTAACAAAGTCTTACAGCAGTGTGAACCCATATCATCTGAAAAAACTTCTCCGAGTGAGAAAGGCTGAAATATGCGATTTAAATGCCATATTTGATGTCGCTGCGACCGTAGGAACATCGGAAAAAGTAGCAGAGCAGGGTTTTTTGGTAGACGACTATTTATCAAAGCCTGCCTACTATAAAAAGAAAATAAAGCATTGGATTCAAGACCTTGAACATTTTTATGTAGCAGAGTATGACAAAGTATACGGTTTCATGATAGCCTATACTAAAGAAGAATGGCTTAGGGACAATCCTGGTTGGCTCCATGATATTTATTGGAACCCGGACTTTGACACTACATGGACAGAAAACTTCATAGTAGTGGATAAGACTGCTGTGTATGCCGACCTGACAGGTATGGGCATAGGAAGTCTTATTTATAAAAGGCTGTTGGAGGATTTGAGAGATGAGCAGATTGAACACATATTTGCAGAGACTATAATAAGTCCTCAGCCTAATTTTGCATCGCTGCAGTTCAGAAAGAAGCAGAACTACAGCCTGGCCGGAGTCCGTTATGAAAAATACAACGACAGCCTGTATACTGATCTGGTATATCATAAGGCTGCAGAACAGCGGTAATTATTGACAATAGCAGGAAAATAAAGTTACTATATTATAGTAACTTTATTTTATTTTTTGGAGGTTGTGTTGTGTTGAGGGGTAAAATAAACATTTTAAGAGACGTTCTTGAAATGAGAAAAATGAAAAATGGATGACTTTAGAGAGGTAAAGCCTCTTTACTTTAATAGAAGCTTCATGCTTCTCATGGCTGCAAGGTTTGTGTCCCAGATAGGTGACAGAATACATTTTTTTGCCCTAACCTGGTATATACTCAATAAGATAGGAACGGGCAGCGCTGTTGGTACGATAATGATTTTTGCAACCGCACCCAGTGTTATAATGGGACCATTTACAGGAGTGCTGGCAGACAGGTTTGACAGACGTAAAATTATGATTGCCATGGATTCAGCAAGGGCAATTATTGCAGTAGTGTTGGGGTATTTAGTAATGCGGAATCAGGCACCTTTATGGAGCTTATATTTGGGTACAGGGCTTTTGGCAATATGCAGCGCCATGTACTTCCCCACCGGTGCGGCGATGTTTCCCAATCTGGTAGACGATTCACAGCTCTTGAAAGCAAATTCCATGAACAGTCTCTTAAACAGCATGGCAATGATAGTAGGCCCGGTTGTGGGAGGAATATTGTTTGGGCTGGTAGGAACTGAAGGTGCATTTGCATTAAATGGAACCACCTTTGTTTTTTCTGCCATATGTGAAGTGTTTATCATCGCACCAAAGCTGATAAAGCATGCGGAAGTAAAAATGCAGGATTTTAAGGCGAATATGGTTGAAGGCTTCAAATTCGTATATCGAACAAAGGCGCTTCTAGCAATGCTGTTTTTCGGGCTTGTTGTAAACTTTTTCTTTTACCCGGTACAGGATGTCATACAGCCGATTATTGTAAAAAACATATTAATGCTCAGTGCTGAAGACTATGGCAGAATTATTGCGTTCTTTCCGGGAGGTCTGCTTATAAGCACGCTTTTGATACAGATTCTTCCGCAGCCAAAGAAAAAATACAAGTTCATGCTTTGGAGCATGTTCAGCCAGTCCATGGGGTTGATACTGCTAGCATTGCCGATACTTCCCGCTTTTATGAGCAGTATTGCAGCAGAGAATTATTTTTATCTGTATTGTGGTATTACAATGCTTAGAGGACTTGCTTTTGGATTTAGCAACGTACCTATGCAGGTTGTGAACCAGAAGCTTATACCTGATGAATTCAGAGGTAGGGTTTATGCACTGCAAGGTACTTTCTATCAGGGACTTATGCCGATATCCATGGGCATAGCAGGCTTCATGGTGGATGCCGTTCCGGCATATGCCATTTGCATATTCGCGGGAATAGCTATGGGAACAGCATGCCTCTTTATGTTCAAAGTGGAAGGAATAAAGCAGGTTTAAAATAAGAGCACCCCTTAAAGGAGTGCTCTTATTTTAAATCGGTATAATATTATCTACCGGACATGCTTCTTTCAGCCTGCTCGATTAATCTTTTAACCATATTTCCGCCAACTCTACCTGCGTCTCTTGCTGCGATGTCACCGTTGTAGCCTTCCTTTAAGTTTACGCCAACTTCGGATGCTATTTCATATTTCATCCTGTCAAGAGCAGCTGCTGCCTGAGGTACTACTTTCTGATTGTTTCTTGCCATTTATATCACCTCCTGATATTATGATTTACTGAAATGAAAATAATATAAGTGTAATATTATTGTCAGGGTTCCATTTTTGACTTGCATTTAAAAATCAGGTATGATATAAAATAATTAAAAGTCAAAGAAAGTCAAAGTCAAAGTATATATGTTGCGAAAAGACTTATTATTTATTAAAGCAGTAGAAGCATCTGCTTTAATATTATCGGTAATGTACTTTTCGCACATATGAATTAAGGAAAATGTTTTGCACATTCTGAATTCAATGTAATATGTTTTGTGCAAAACATATAGGAGGGTATATATGGATATAAATAAACTCACTGAGAAGGCTCAGGGTGCAGTTCTCGAAGCACAGAGCCTGGCTGTCAAGCATAATCATCAGACCATTGAAGGAGAACATTTGCATTTTGCGATAATCTCACAGACTGAGGGCTTGATTCCGAAGCTGCTGTCAAAAATGAATGTGCCCTTTGATATATATTACAAAGATCTTTCCGACCTGCTTGAAAAGGTTCCAAAGGTTTATGGAGCCACAACTGCATCTCCTTATGTTTCCAGAAGGTTTGAGGAGTTATTCATAAAGGCAGAGGGTGAAGCAAAAAAATTTCAGGATGAATATTTAAGCGTAGAGCATATATTTTTGGCTTTGATAGACGAAACTAATTCGCCTTCTTCAAAAGTAATTAAGAAATTCGGAATAACAAGAGATAAGTTTTTAAGGGAGCTTTCCACGGTAAGAAGCAATCAGAGGATTACCAGCCAGAATCCGGAAGAAACCTATGAGGCACTGAAAAAGTTCGGTCGTGATCTGGTAGAGGATGCTCGCAGGGGAAAGCTTGATCCGGTAATAGGAAGGGATAATGAAATAAGGAGAGTAATCAGGATACTGTCCAGAAGAACAAAAAACAATCCTGTGCTTATCGGTGAGCCGGGTGTGGGTAAAACTGCCGCTGTAGAGGGCTTAGCTCAAAGAATCATGAAGGGGGATGTACCTGAAGGACTGAAGAACAAGACTATATTTTCCCTTGACATGGGTGCGCTTATAGCTGGTGCTAAATTCAGAGGAGAATTTGAGGAGCGGCTTAAAGCAGTTCTGAAGGAGATTGAAAAGTCAAACGGCAGGATTATTCTGTTTATTGATGAGATTCACAATATAGTAGGAGCAGGAAAGGCAGAAGGGGCAATGGATGCAGGCAACCTGTTAAAGCCGATGCTTGCCAGGGGAGAACTGCACTGCATAGGGGCCACTACCCTGGATGAATACAGGAAGCATATAGAAAAGGACGCAGCACTTGAGAGAAGGTTCCAACCTGTTCTCATTGATGCTCCCGGAGTGGAGGACACAATATCAATACTCCGAGGACTCAAGGAGAAGTTTGAGATACATCACGGAGTAAGAATACAGGACAATGCTTTGATATCAGCGGCTGTGCTTTCAAACAGATATATAAGCGACAGATTCCTGCCGGATAAGGCCATTGACCTTATAGATGAGGCTGCTGCCATGCTGCGAACTGAAATAGACAGCATGCCAAGCGAGCTTGATGAGATAATGAGAAGGATAATGCAGCTGGAAATAGAAAGGGAAGCTCTGAAGAATGAGAGTGACAAACAGTCGGAGGAAAGGCTGGAGGTATTGAGCAAGGAGCTATCCGAGCTGAAGTCGGTTGGGGATGCAATGAAAGCCCAATGGGAGCTTGAAAAGGGTAAAATAAAGAATATACGCGAAATAAAAAAGCAGATAGAAGAAACGAAAGCGGAGATTGAGAAGGCAGAGTTGAAGTATGACCTCAACAGGGTTGCGGAATTAAAATACGGTAAGCTCATTGAATTGGAAAAGCAGTTGAATGAAGAAAAGTTAAAGCTGGAAAAGATGCAGAGCATGGGTCAGCTTCTTAAGGAAGAGGTTACAGAAGAAGAAATATCAGAGATAATCTCCATGTGGACCGGAATACCTGTGAAAAGGCTTATGGAAAACGAAAGGGAGAAGCTGCTGAGATTGGACGAAATCCTTCATAAGAGAGTTGTAGGCCAGGAGGAAGCGGTTTCTGCCGTAGCTGATGCAGTTATAAGGGCCAGAAGCGGGCTAAAGGATCCTAAGAGACCTATAGGCTCTTTCATATTCCTGGGGCCAACCGGAGTGGGAAAGACTGAGCTTGCTAAAGCTCTTGCAGAGGCACTTTTTGACAGTGAGGACAATATTATCAGGATAGATATGTCTGAATATATGGAAAAGCACACTGTAGCAAGGCTCATAGGTGCACCTCCGGGCTATGTGGGCTACGATGAAGGCGGGCAGCTGACTGAAGCAGTCAGAAGAAAGCCATATTCGGTATTACTTTTTGATGAGATAGAAAAGGCGCATCATGATGTATTTAATATCTTCCTGCAGATACTTGACGAGGGAAGGCTTACGGATAGTCAAGGCAGGACTGTGGACTTTAAGAACACTGTTATTATAATGACTTCGAACATAGGCAGCATGTACCTTCTGGAAGGGGTAGGGAAAAACGGAGAACTGAAGCCGGAAGCGGAAAAAGCTGTGAATGAGGAGCTTAGAAGACACTTCAGGCCAGAGTTTTTGAATAGAGTTGACGATATAGTATTCTTCAAACCACTGTTAAAGAATGAGATCAGGAAAATAGTTGACCTACTTTTTGAACAGGTGGCAGAAAGGCTCCGTGATAGGAATATTGAGATTGCACTTAGCGACAATGCCAAGGACTATATAATGGACAATTCCTATGACCCAATTTATGGAGCAAGACCGCTAAAGAGATTCATACAAAGAAAAATGGAGACTTCTATAGGAAGGGCTCTGATTGCTGGGGAAATAGCCGATGGAGATAATATAGTCGTTGATGCGGTTGAAAATGACCTGAGGTTTAAAAAACTCAATAGCTGATAATAAGGCCCTGTAAGGAAGCCTGCATTAGGACTCCTCATAGGGCCTTATATTGCAGTTTTTCCAGGAGAATGGTAATATTTTTATGAAACCGAGAAAAATATGATGGTTGTCTAAGGAGTGAAATAATGAGAGAAAGGATATTGAATTCAGTTCGGGAGCAAGTTCTAAAAAACGGGTTCAAAAAATTTACTATTGAGGACATATGTGCTGATCTGAAAATCAGTAAGAAAACAATATACAAGTATTTCGACTCTAAGAATGAAATGATTTCTGAAATTGTAGATATACATGTTGAGACTGACAGGGCGAATACGCTGAAGGCCTTAGAGGAAAGCGACAGCTTATATGCCAAGCTCAATTCAGCTGTTTTGTGCTACTATGATTACAATATTCCTTTGAAGCTTGTAGATGAGCTGAAAAAGCTCTTTCCTCAGCAATGGAGCAAGATAGATGGTCTTTTTCAGTTCAAGCAGGAGCTTTTCAGAAGGCTGATTAGGGTCGGAATAGAGCAAGGCAGCATCAACAGTGAAGTGAATGTAGACGTTTTGATGCTTATGATACAGAAGACGGTACCGGCAATATTTGATTATGAGTTTCTGGTAAGTCATGACAGAAGCCATGCGACGGCAAATCATATGCTGGAGGAATTCTGTAAACTCATATTTAATGGAATTGCAAAATGATATCTCAGACAGCGGAATCCCGGACATTATTTATTGCTAAATGCGCAAAATAGTGTTTGAGGTGTTTTATATGAAATGTATTGATTGCAAGAATTTTAAAGTGCAAGTGGAAAGAACAAAAAAGGCTAGTAAGGAAAATGCATCCGGGACATGTGCAATAAACAATACAGTATGTGATCCTGAGGGCGAATGTAAAACAGGATTATTTGACAAGACGGGAGCAATATAAGGGATAGGTGCGAGGTGCGAGGTGCGAGGAGTACTTTTCAGCATTGCTCTAGGGTATGGTTACGCGTTACGCGTTTCGAGTTGCGCGTCTTAGTCTGGCTATGGAGTAAGGAACGGGTTAGGATTTTTACTTGGTACTTATTTGATTTGCAGCTTAATTATGCTATATTAGTATATGTAGTAAAGACTTGAAGGAGGAGATGGAATGGGTAAGACATATTCACAGATAAATGTCGGAGATACAGCAAGCTTTGAAAAGACGATAAGCGAAGCTGATGTATACATGTTTGCAGGAGTAACAGGAGATCTCAATCCGGCACATATAAATCATGAAGCCATGAAAAACACTAAATTCGGTGGAAGGATAGTCCACGGCATGCTGACGGCAGGCTTGGTGTCTGCTGTGCTGGGAATGCAGCTTCCAGGACCCGGAACTATATATCTTTCACAGCAGCTCAACTTCAAGGCCGCTGTCAAAATAGGAGAGACCATAAAGGCTGTTGCAGAAGTTGTTGAAAAGCTTGAAAAAGGTAGAGTAAGGATAAAAACAACCTGCTATAATCAGGATGGAGTTGAAGTACTGGACGGGGAAGCGCTAGTAATAGCACCAAAACAATAGGATGGAGGAGTCTATATGGAAGCGGTAATAAGGAATCAAAAAGATGTGGAGCTTGTAAAAAAACCTATACACAACGAGGTGTACGGCAGATTGCTTTCTGCAGAAAAGGAAAATGGCAGGCTTTCAGCACACTTAACTATTATAAAAGCAGGTGGAGAAATATTTCCTCATACCCATGAGGTGCTTGAGATGATTTATATAATCCAAGGTGAAGGCTTGGCACTGGTTAACGGTGAGAGGAAGGAGTCGGAGCCGGGAACAATAATAGTTGCTCCTGCTGGAAGCGAACATGGTTTTTTAAATACCGGGAACACTGATATAGTGATGTATTGCGTGTTTTCACCTGGAATTGCATAATATACTATGGGCCATAAGTTCTAATGCTTATAGCCCAATTTTGTTTTCAATATATAAATATGACACAAGAGAGCAACAATAGGAAAAAGAAATCAGTACAGAGGTGCAATATGTTCGAAATCAGAATGAGTGAAAATGAATCAGGCCAAAGAGTAGACAGATTTCTTAGAAAATACTTGAAAGACTCTACATTGGGAGATATATACAAGCTCTTCAGGAAGAACAAGATTAAGCTGAATGGCAAGAAGGTGAAAGAAAACCAGATGCTAAGTGAGGGGGACCTGCTGCAGCTCTATATTGAAAAGCCGGAAGCCGAAGCAGGGCAGGATATTCCTTTGCCTAAACCGGCTAAAAGCCTGGATATAATTTTCGAGGATAAGAATATAATAATTGCCAATAAGCCTGCCGGTCTGCTGACTCACCCCGATAAGCCGGGAGACGCTGATACGCTTATAGACAGAGCGTTATATCATATATATAAGAAAAAAGGTGAAGAGCAGTCGGAGACCTTTTCTCCTGCGGCATGCAACAGGCTGGACAGGAACACCGGCGGCATTGTAATTGTAGCAAAGAACTACAAGACCCTAAAGGCTGTGAATCACTCCATAAGGGAACGGGGACTGCAAAAGCTCTACCTGTGCATAGTGGCCGGGAAAATGGAAAAGAGCGGAGAGATAAAAGCCTTTCTTAAGAAGGATGAGGGAAGAAACCTTTCTTCAATCCAGGATACTGATAAAGGAGATGGGAAAGCGATACATACGATTTTCAGAACCCTTGGAGTATCAGACACCATAGAGGAGCTGGGAATGCGGTTTTCCCTTTTGGAAGTAGAGCTGATAACAGGCAGATCCCATCAGATAAGAGCGCATTTTGCGAGCTTGGGGCACCCTCTGGCAGGTGATCTGAAGTATGGGGATAAGAATATTAATGAATACTTCAGGAGATATTACGGACTGAAATATCAGTTCCTATATGCGTACAAAGTGGCATTCCAAGAGGTTCACCAAGATATAAGCTACTTGAAGGGTAAAAACTTTGTATGCAGACTGCCGGCGAATGACGCAAAAATAGCCGGCAAGCTGTTTGGGATGGAGGGGATATAAATGCTGGAATCACTGGAAAAAAAGCTTATGAATATACTGAGCAGTATAGAATCCAGACTTGAAGAAAATATATTGTTTTTCAAGGAAATAGATATACAATATGTAAAAGACGGAAAGGCTGCCAAAGCCAAGGTTTACAGCAATGAGGACGTACTGACCTTTGAGTTCCAGAAGGTAAAAACCCCATTGTCGCCTTCTGATTTAGGAGAAATGATAATAAGCTCAGGGAAGGAATATGACGATTGCAGCATAACCTATTCTGAGAGAGGCAGCAGCATTGTCATAAGAACAGAAAAGAACAGCGTAAAAGTAAAGTACACTGACAGGGAACAGGATATGGCAAATCTTCATGATGATGTTTCCGCAAGGACAAACAGAACTTATCTTGTCAAGGCTGGGGAGGCAGATGACGTACTAAGGGAAATTGGCATACTCACTGCAGATGGCAAGGTGAAAAACGATATGATAAGAAAGTACAACCAGATAGACCACTTTGTCGAGCTTATTGAGGGACTCATTAAAGAGCAGGGGGACAAGGACAATATAACGGTGCTTGACTGTGCCTGCGGAAAGTCATATCTCTCCTTTGTGCTTAATTTTTATATTAAGGAGAAGCTGAAGAAAAACTGCTACTTCATAGGTCTTGATATATCCGAGCAGGTCATAAGCTCCTCCAGGAAAATGGCACAAAACCTGGGCTATAAGAATATGGAGTTTCATCAGATTGATATTCAGAACTATCAGCCTACAAGAAAGATTGATATAGTTATAAGTCTGCATGGCTGTGATGTAGCCACAGACATGGCGATAGCCGCCGGAGTGAGATACGAGGCGGGGGGCGTAATTGTTATACCCTGCTGTCATAGAGAGCTTCTCAGCCAATACGAATATAAGCCCTTCAGCGAGATAATAAAATATGGAGTGTTAAAAGCAAGGATAGCTGATGCTCTGACTGACGGTATAAGGGGGCTGCTTCTGGAGGCAATGGGCTATGAGGTCTCAATAGTGGAATACATATCACCCTTGGACACACCAAAAAATTTGATGATTAGAGCAGTCAAAAAGAGTACTAGAAACAGGAAGGCTTATGAAGAGTATCTGAGCCTGAAGGAAGGCCTTGGGATTAACCCTGCATTGGCCAGACTTCTGCATATATAACGTATAATAAACACCTGCCGAGGGGGAAAATATAGCGGAGGTGTTTTTTTGTGCGTAAAAGAAAGATTCAAGAACCTGTTGTAGCAATTGTCGATGCTGCAAAGTCCGATAACTGTGTTGAAGATGCATTAAACCTGATAGAAGCTTCAAAAATAATAAAGCAGGGAGCTTGTGTGGTTATAACTGCGAATATGGTGGACAATATGCCTGCCAGTACCGGTACAGTTGTGCATCCTGACCTATTGAGAAAGATAATAAGATATGTTAAGAATTATAAGCCTTCAAGAATAGTGGTTGCAGCGGGGTCAGGCGGGGCACAAACATTACAGGTCTTTGAAGAAATTGGCTTCAGTAAGGTAATAAAGGATGAGGGAATAGAATTTGTTGATCTGAATTACGGTCCTTACACAGAGATCAGCCTTAATCATGATATTGTGCCCTCGACGAAAATAAACAAGCTGTGTGAGGAAATGGACGTACATATATCCTTTACTCCAATAAAAATGCATAAAGAGGCCACCGTATCCCTGGGTATAAAGAATATGGCTCTATCATGGCCTCCTGCGGAAATTCATGGAATGCCCAAGAAAAATCTCGGGATTCATGAGGATTTGCATAGCTTCATTGCTGCAATGGGGGAGGTGGTTCCGATAGATATCACAATACTTTCGGGAATGAACGGAATGATTTGGACGGGACCCAGTGACGGAAAAGCGGTAAGCTCCAATCTCATTGTAGCCGGTACGGATCCTGTGGCGACAGATGCTGTTGCTGCCAGAATGATGGGCTTGCTTCCTCAAGGGGTTCATTATCTCTTTGAGCTGCATAGAAGGGGCTTGGGTCAGGCTGACGTAAAAAAATTTGAAATTAAAGGAGTATCGCTTATACAAGCAGAGGAAATGTTCAGCATGGCAGCTTTGGGTCAGAGCATAGCTATTGACAGACCAACAGTGCTGACTTTTCATGGAGATTAAGTGCTTTTTAACATAACAGTTTTTCAGTCAATAAAAATGTTAAAAACGCACTTCCTTAATGTTGTGCCCTGCTGCAGAAACGAATTCTGCCGCAGGGCATATAAAAATAAGTGAAAATATTCAGAATAAAATGAACTCATAAGGAAAGTAGCCGAATATGGAGGAGTTCCTGCAAAGTCTATAGGCTATCTTGACTAATGGCGAATAGGTATGATTAGAAATGGTTAATCGTGTTTTGGCAGGGTTGGCGAGCAAGAAATTGTGACAGAAATAGGTTATAATAGAATTAAGATAAACGTCAACGATATTTTGACTACAAAATAAGTGACGAATTTAGGTTGTGTTTGCAGTACCTTTGATATATTTCTTGGAGGTGTTGATCAAGAGAGAAAGAAAACTTATTATTATCACAACCAAATTTGAAAGAAAGAGGTGTAATTATGGATAATAATAGAGTATTACTTTCGAACCTGAAAACCTATCCAAATATTGAGAGATTGGTTAAGATTCAGGAAGAATTGGCTAAAAACAAAACTATACAGGATGCCAAGGCCAATAATATAAAAAATGAAAGTTATACAGCATCAAATCCAATAATCTAAGCATTAAAATGCGGCGCAAGCCGTATTTTTTTGTTTTTTATGTTATAATAATTTTATAATTATTTTTATTTGTGGGGTAATTGAATGTCGCTGAATAGTATTGTTAACAAACATTTTCCCGCTTTAACCCATAGGGATTATAGACTTTTTTGGACGGGACAGTGCATTTCTCTGATTGGTACATGGATGCAGACTGTGGGACAGTCATGGTTGGTATATCAGATTACCAACTCTTCTCTCAAACTCGGTATAATAAGTGCACTTCAATTCACTCCGATGCTGTTTTTCTCACTTCCTATAGGAGCTTTAATCGACAGACACTCTAAAAAGAGAGTGCTTTTTATTGTACAGACAATTATGGCCCTTAATGCTTTTTTGCTCGCGTTCCTTGTATGGAGAGGTATTGCTTCATACGGAACCATAGCCTTGCAAGCTTTGCTGCTCGGAACCCTGAACTGCATAGATATGCCTGTACGACAATCCTATATGGCTGAGCTGGCATCAAAGGAACATCTTATGAATGCAATTGCACTGAACTCCACCATTTTCAATGCCGCCAGGATTATAGGCCCTGCTGTGGCAGGACTGGCTTTCAGCTTTTTTGGAGCTACTGTCTGCTTTCTAATAAATGGCCTATCCTTTATTCCGGTTTTAATCAACATTTATAAAATTCAAACAGAAGGAAAGTGCTCAAATAACAGACAAGGAGTAAAAATAAGCCATGAAATATGGGAGGGCTTAAAATACATAGCCGGCAATCCCGTTATCAATACTACTATTTTGATGGTGGCTTTCGCCAATACTTTTATAATGAATTTCAACATACTGATACCTGTAATGGCAAAGACAGTTTTGAATGGTGATTCCAAGTCCTACGGATTTTTGATGACTGCACTTGGAATAGGTGCTTTTACCGGGGCACTCTCACTGGCAGTTACCAGCTATAAGGGCTTAAGAATGAAGCTGCTTATGGGAGCTTACTTGAGCTTGGGTATTTGTGTCTTCATTATAGGCTACCAGACTAAGTTCATATATGCATTTTTGCTTTTCATGCTTGCAGGGTGGTCAATGACCTCTGCTTTGTCCTCATCTAATACCTGTGTGCAGACCAATTCTCCGGATGGAATGAGGGGAAGGATAATGAGCGTTTATTCCCTTGTTATGGGCGGAGCTGTGCCTATCGGAAGCATGTATGCAGGCACTATGGCGGAAAAATTCGGTGTCGGTTTCACCTTCAAGGTCAGCGGAATGGCGGGTATTGTGTTCATGCTCGGGGTAATAATATTAAGGTATAGATTGGTTGTGAATCATAGAGTCCAAAGCACAAGTGCATAATATATATGTTTTGCACTAAACATTATAAATGGAATTCAGAATAGGCAAAACATTTTCCTTAGTTCATATGCTGCAAAAAAGTTCGTTTTATACTAATGATAAGTCTTTTTGCAACATATATGCATAGTGAGGCGTTGAAATGCAAAAGAAGTATGAGGTAAGCTGCGGAGAAAACAGAATATATGTTGTTGATTATATGTCGGGACCTCTTGGCTTTTCATCAAGACAGGCAAAGAAGCTCCTCAAGGATAAAAAGGTGCTCATAAACGGGAAAACAGCATACAGGGACAATAGGCTTAGTAGTGGAGACCTACTGGAGATTGATTTGTCAGAAGAGTCCAGAGAGGACATAGCGGCTGAGGATATAGAGCTTTCGATAATTTATGAGGATGACTGCATATTGGCGGTTAACAAGCCGCCTTATATGCTGGTGCATCCCACACCCAACCACCCTGGAGGGACTTTGTTGAATGCAGTGGCCAATCATTTCAGGAAACAGGGAAAGAAAATGGCACTGCGCTTATTGAACAGGCTGGATATGAATACATCGGGCATCGTTGTAATACCAAAAAGTGCAGAAGTGCATCGGGCTCTTAACGAAAGCATGAAGGCTGGCGGCGTAAGAAAGTATTATATAGCAGTAATAGAAGGGGTTATCAAACCGGAAAAAGGGATAATAGACAAACCAATAGGAAAGAATGAAGCTGACCCCATCAGGAGAAGAGTTGCGAGCGACGGGCAGCCAGCGGTTACAGTATATGAGACCTTAAACAAATCCAAGGGCTGCTCAATGGTGCGATTGGAGCTGTTAACAGGAAGGACGCATCAGATAAGAGTGCATCTTAGCCATCTGGGATGTCCGATAATAGGAGATACCCTTTATGGGAAGGAAAGTCTGCTCATCGGGAGACAGGCCTTGCACGCATCAGATATGGAGCTTCCGCATCCTCTGGGGAACGGCATAATCAAGCTGCATGCCGAGCTGACCGCGGATATCATAAGGCTTGCTGCTGAACTGGAATTGGAGTGATATACTTTTGAAAAGCTACAATGTGTATGAAATACATAAGGAACATGATGGTCAAAAGCTTGGAGTTTATCTGCGTGAGCACCTGATGATGTCAAGGAATGGCCTGATAAAGGTGAAAAAGTCCGGTTCGCTTAAGGTAAATGGATTGGAAGTACATACTAATTGGATATTAAAAGCAGGAGACAAGGTCGAGTTTGAGCTTCTTGACCGGAACTCCGAGAACATTCTTCCTGAATATATGGAGCTGGATATAATATATGAAGATGAGTATATGATTGTAATTAACAAGGAAGCGGGTATCCCAACCCACCCTTCCAAGAATTATTATATGGGCACACTGGCAAACGGGCTCATGTATCACCTAATGGAGGAGGGAAGGGATATAACCATAAGGCCTGTAAACAGGCTTGACCGGAATACCTCCGGTCTTGTTTTGTTTGCTAAGAGCTCTCATTTACAGCATCTCATGGCTCTGGAAAACTATAAGCACAATATAACAAAAGAATATCTGGCCATCGCACAAGGCAGTGTGATCGCTGACTCAGGCACTGTAGATGCACCTATCGTACAGGAGAAAACACAATCTATAAAGCGTGTGGTAAGAGAAGACGGACAAAAAGCTGTTACACATTATAAAGTGCTTGAACGATATGAGGGCTACACCCTGCTCAGCATAATTCTTGAGACAGGACGAACCCATCAGATAAGAGTTCATATGGCTCATATAGGACATCCTTTACTTGGTGACGACCTGTATGGCGGCGGTCAGGAAAAAATAAACAGACATGCCTTGCATGCCCATAATATCAAAATGCTTCATCCGATTTTACATAGCAAGCTCAACCTTACAGCTGAGCTTCCAAAAGACATGCTTCTATTAATCAAAAAATATTCTTAAGGTTAAAAGACTCTTTAGCTGGTATGTGCTTTATAAGTGTTCTTAAAGCGGACATATTTGATAAGGCTTCATTTTTTTCGTGAGTTTTCACATAGGAAAGAAGCTTGGACAGAATCAATTCTATATTATCAATTTCATAGTGGTCAATAATCATAGACCATAAAAAACTTGTCTTATCCCATTTGGTGTGGAATTTTTCAAGCTTTTTGGCTGCCTCATCCCAATTCTGATTTTCTATATCTTCTTCAAGAGTCGAAAGACTGCTGTTAAGCCTTTGAGCTTCAGAATTCAGCGCATAAAGCGTGAGACAACCTCCAACTACAATCAGTACTGTGAGTGCAATAATAATTATCAGAGGTTTCAATTTGCTCACTTCCTTTTCATACGATTCCCTTTAAGCTGATAAATAAGCTTTCTTTCAGGGTTAAGATAAGCGAAGAATACATCTTTAACTGATTTAATTTTGTTAGTCTTAAGCTCATTTGCAAGCCAATCATTGCTCAAACCAATTTTATAAAGGTTATCTGAAATTGTCCTCCCGTCAATTATTGCTGTGACAGGCAATTGCTGTGCCTTTGGTTTAATGTTCAAATCTTTAATAGTGACAGGCATGTTTTCAGCCTTGGGTATTACGCTTAACTGTCCGCTGGTCTCGAGAATGGCATAGTCTATATCCTCCAGATTTGAGAAGTTCTTGAGCCTCAGCTGTTCCAACAGGTCATTCAGATTGTATCTTATTCTTCTAAGCTCTTTCTCCATAATCATTCCCCGCTCAATGAGGATGCTGGGCTTTCCGGATATGATGCCTCTTGCGCGCTCGCTCTTCATGGATATAAGGGATAGAAGCTCTTCCATGATGAACAGTGTGATTATAGGGATTATGCCGTTAATTAGAGGGATACCCACATTTGCCATAGGGACTGCCGCCAAATCGGCAATAATGAGAGCAACAACAAGCTCGGAAGGTTGGAGTTGTCCTATCTGCCGTTTTCCTAACAGCCTTAGCACAATAACAATTACGATATAAAGAATCAGTGTTCTTACGAATACGATAAGCAATCGACGCACCTCTCCAGCATTTTACTAATATCCTCATTATTCCCTCACGTCAATAAAAATATTAATATGTGCAAAGAGGTTTAATAGCAAGGAAATAAGTGGTAAAATATTCCCAGGGAGAATTTAAAAAAATCTCCGGGAATCCGGAGATTATGAATATAACTTAATGTCTTACACCCATTGAAATAGTATGGAGTGCTTCGCCTGCTTCGTTCTCAAATATGTTTTCAACTGCCAGGTCGCCTATAGCAACGATGCCAACGAGTTTATCATTTTCGACTACAGGCAGTCTTCTTATCTGGTTCTCTGCCATAATGTCGGCGACTGTATGAACATCCATATCGGGAGTGGCAAATTTGACGTTGGTGGTCATTACTTCAGAGATATGCTGATTTGCTCCTTTGCCATTTGCGACTCCTCTGAGAACTATATCCCTGTCTGTGATAATACCTACAACTCTGCTGTTGTCAATCACCGGAATAGAGCCAACATCCAGCTGCCCCATAAGCGAAGCTGCCTTTGTGACTGTATCGGTTGGTGCAACTGTGCTGACATCTGTGGTCATAATCTGCTTAACCTTCACAAGCATCATCCTTTCTTATAAAGTATGGATGGGTTTTGGTGCATGAATTGTATGGTTTTTTCAAAAAAGCAACTGAAATACAATACAATTGGGTCTATGTATAGCTTTACCTTTTTATATTTTTTTAGAAGTCAAAAAAAGCAGAAAAATATGAAACAATTTCAAATTTTTTGTGTAATATACTATATAACCTGGGGGTGATGCTGTGCATGTTGAAGCCAGCATTATTGTTCGGTGCAAGAAGCATGACAAGGCTGCTTTCGTCGAGCTTTTCAAAATGTATGAAAGATATCTGCATAAGCTGTGTTACAGCTATGTGCAGAATGAACAGGACGCTCTGGATATAGCTCAGGAGGTCTACATAAAAGTATTCAAAAATATATCGAAGTTTGATGAAAAGATGCCATTTCATCCCTGGTTCAGAACTGTTGCGATAAATACGTGCCTTAACTTCAAGAGGATATGCAGGCATGATTCGGTATCACTCAATTCAAAGGACGAGGATGACAAATCCCTTGAAGAGGTAGTTGCATCGCAAAACGACGTTGAAAATGAGGTTTTGGATAAGGAATTGGGGCGATTGATAAAAGAAAACCTTGAATGCCTCAAACCAAAGCATAGAATGGTGTTGGTTCTTAGATACTATGAAGGATTGAGCTATGAGGAAATTGCAGCAGTGCTCAAGGAACCCCTTGGGACTGTTAAGACGGATATATACAGGGCAAGGAATGTTTTAAAGGAAAAACTAATGAGTATCATAAACCTTTGAAGGATTTAGTGCAAAACATATATGTTGCGAAAAAGATTTATCATTTACAAAAGCAGTAGAAGCATCTACTTTTGTACTATCGGAAATGTACTTTTCGCTACATATGAATCAAGGAAAATGTTTTGCACACTCTGAATTCTATATAAAATGTTTAGTGCAAAACATTTGGGAGGTGCGGATATGAGCTGCTGCTTTGACAGAGAAATCATACAGAAATATGTTGACAACACCATTGATCCGTTGGAATTTATTTTTCTAAAGGAGCATATGAGCTACTGCGGTGAGTGCAGACGGGAGCTTGACCTTGTCATGACCCTGGAGAACCAGCTGAGTAAGTTTTTCAATGAGGATAGTGAGGCAAAGGAACTCGACCTGCTGATAACCAAGCTTGTTGATGACTGCATGGATGAGGTGGAAAGAAATAAAAAGCTTAAGTATGCAATCAATAAGGGAATAGCTATAGGAAGCCATATTGTGGACAATTCAATACGCTTTGTAGAATATATCCCCGGAAGCAAAAGAATGGGCAAAGGTGTAAATAAGACTGCTTCAGCTACGGTCGGCCTGCTGAAGGCCCTGGTGAGAAAAGAAGTAGGAAAGCTCTTGGCAAGCGTTTTATAGTTTATTGTGTTTTGGAGGGTAAACTCAATGTTGGTACTACTTATAATTCTGAAAATATTGCTCTATGTGCTGCTTTTCCTGGTAGGTCTGGTGCTGCTTCTGATGCTTATACCTTTCAATTACTCCGGACAAGTGATTGCTGCTGAAGGATTCAGGGTACAGCTTGCATTGGGCTGGGCGTGGAGATTGCTGGGAGTAAACGCGGAAATAGAAGGGGAAGCTGTGGATATAACCTTCCGCATACTGGATAAGAGTATATTCAAGCTGAAGGGCGGGGAAGCTGATAGGTCAGAGGAACAGCCCGAGAAAAAGCCCGAAAAGAAGAAAAAAGAAAAGAAGGCAGGAAAAGGCTTTAATATAAAGGATGTTGCAAATAGGGAATTAATAAACGAAATCCTTGAGTATTTCAAAAGAGTGCTCAATATTGCAAAGCCAAAGTATCTGCACTTATATGGGACTTATGGCTTTGATGATCCTTCACTGACAGGAATGGCATGTGGTGTCGCCGGAATGATAAATAGTATTATTCCTCATGCAAGGCTTCACCTTGAGCCGGATTTTACTCAGGAAATAATGGATTTGGATTTGCGTGCTGAGGGCAGCATGGTAGTAGGAAGCCTGGCATACCAGACGATTAGGACTGCCTTGAAAAAGCCGGTCAGGAAAATTTTGTTCAGAAAGAAAAAAAGTTGAAACTTTTTTAAATTATCAGTGTAATTATTATATGTAAAACAATTTTGTATATAATTAGAGGAGGATATAAATCATGGAAGGAAAAACACCGGTAAATGAAAGCTTGGAAACCCTGTTCACCCATTTGGAAAGATTCCTGAAGACTGAAACAGTCATAGGGGAGCCAATAGTTGTAGGTGAAACAACACTTATTCCTATTATCACGGTAGCGTTCGGCTGCGGCGGCGGTGGCGGCGGCGGAAAAGACGAAAAGGGCAACGACGGCATGGGAACAGGAGTAGGTGTAGGTGCCAAGATATCTCCTGATGCTGTAATAGTTATCAGAGAGGATGCAGTTACAATGCTTCCTGTAAAGGGCAGATCAAATATTGAAAAGCTCGTGAGCATGGTTCCTGAGATAGTAAAGAAGATAAAGCTCAGGAAGGAAGACAAAGGCTGTTGTTCAGAAGACAAAGCAGAATAGTAGAATGAGCATGAAGCCCGATATCGTTTTGATATTGGGCTTTGTTTCTTTATTGAATTATTCTTCAATCAAAGGTAAATAATAGTGTTGAACACATATCTGAAAAATGTTATAATATCAAAGTAACATGGGTGGTTAGCTCAGTTGGTATGAGCACTACGTTGACATCGTAGGGGTCGCTGGTTCGAGCCCAGTACTACCCACCATATTGTGAAGTAACTCCTTATTCATATGAATAGGGAGTTTTAATTTTTTGAGGTTGCAAGGTTGCATTACATACAGGCTGTTTCCTTAATTAGTTATAAGTGGTATAATTTTCATAAAAGAATAGGGTATGTTTCTTTGCATGAATCATAATAATGATAACTTTACGATTATTGATTCATCCATAGAATTGGGACGAGTATGTCTATCCTGAAAACTATAGTGTCTTAGAAAGTGCTGAAGTCAAAAAGAAACTAGGCCCAAGCAAATGATTGAGCTTTGATATAAAAGATATTTGGGAATTGAATTGGTAATTAAGCTGTACTTATCTCAGCTTGCTGCTCAATGTTAACGGTATAACCAAGTGCTTCAAGTCGCTGGATAGATTTTTTCACAATCTCGGTTTTCCTACGCTGATCAAAAAAGTCCGGTCCAAGCTCTTGGTAAGGAACATTATCATTAAGCATATGATAAACAATTGTAAGGATTGTATGAGCTACCGCAACAGTAGCACGGTTTTTCCCTCTCCTTGCTGCAAGCCTGGAGTACTGGGCACTGAAATAGGTATCCTTTAGATGCCCGGCTACCTTAGCACACTCTATCAATGTAGATTTAAGTATATCGCTGCCTTTGCGGGTTTTTCCACTTTTGCGTTTACCAGCACTTTCATTATTTCCAGGGCATAGACCAGCCCATGAAGCAAGATGTGCTGCTGATGGGAATTGACTCATATTGATGCCAATTTCAGCAATGATAACTTGTGCACTGCGCTCGCCAATCCCAGGGATAGAGTCGACAAGACATACTTGTTCATAGACCGGCTTCATATTATTTAGGATTTCCTGATCCAGTGCAAGGATTTGTTCGTCAAGGATGTCAATATGCTTGAGCATTAAGCGCAACATCAGCCGTTGATGTTCACCCATAAAACCGTGAAGAGCTTCTTCAATTTGAGGTATTTTCTTTCGCATTTGTCTACATGCTTTATCTGCCATAGCTTGAACGTCATTACAGCCAGCAACGAGCATATCGAGCATTTGACGGGATGATTTGCCATCTATTTCGCTTATAACAGAAGCTAGCTTAATGTTTGCACCTTCAAGTACTTTTTGGATGCGATTCAACTCTCTGGCACGCTCCTGCACCATGCTTCTGCGATAGCGCACAAGCTCCTTGATCTCGCGTTGCTCCCGTTTGGGAATAAAGCTTCCATTAAGTAGACCGTGACGTAGTAAATCAGCAATCCATTCCGAGTCTTTGACATCAGTTTTACGACCTGGTACAGCTTTGATATGTTGGGCATTAACAACTAAGGCAGGTATCTCCTCCATTTCCAGAAGATTGTAGATTGGCTTCCAGTATGAGCCAGTTGCTTCCATAGCAACACATTGACAGTTAACGCTTTTAAGCCAGTCAACTAGTGAAAGAAGTGATGCAGTCATCGTACTGAAACTCCTAATCTCCTTCTTGTTACCTGAGAAAACACAGGCAACGATTGTGTTCTTGTGAACATCCATACCACAACAGCGCTCGTAAATTACATTCATTGAGTGACCTCCAATGATTCAAAATTTACGGCGGGCTTCCCGGAACGTATTATTCTACCCTGCGTGCTCATGGCAACAATTTGTGGTTCAAGCAGGAAGCCGTAATCAGTCTATAACTCCGGGCTCAAAGCACCAAGACATACCGACCTTATGCCGTATAGCAGTAGCATATCCATAAGGAGAGCGTTTTCATGCCTTTGATGGTGCGGGGCGCCCGCATGGGGGTCTATAATGGGAAGTTTGGGTTTTGGGAAGAAACGGAGATTTGTAAATGCATAACATTAGGTGGCATCAGACCCTGAAAAGAGAGAGTGTAAGTTTTAAAGGAGTAATCCCCATTTATATATTGCGTTAATCACTGAGATGAGAGGAGACTAAATTATGAGTTTAAGAAATTTTGCTTTTGTTCACTATTCTATATATGAGGAAATAAAACTGGCAAATAAGAGTCCTGAGGATATCATGAGAATAAAGGATAGATTTGAAAACGAATTTACAGAAGAGAAAGTATTCTATTCAAATAAAAATCAACCTAATTCGGATGAATCAAAAGCGGAATTTGCATGGTTTAAAACATCTTTTATATTAGAAAATAATGAGAACATTTGGGCAAAGTTTGTAATAAACCGAAAACCAAATTCTAAGAAATGGTACATGGAAAGTTTTTTGACCGAAAGTGAAGTTAATAAGGCTATTGTTTCGATAAACCATTTTGTAATTGGTGAAATTGTTTTTAGTGAATCCTCAAAAGGCTACGATTTTTTAGAAAATCTCAAGAATGAAGTTCAACCTGAAGAATGGAAATACACAGACTATAGATCCTCTATAAACCATCCAATTCTTAAATCATATTTGGAACATACATATGATAGATTAAAAAGCGAAAACAAAGTTTTAGAGAGTAATGATAACAAACAAATTCTCTTTAATAGTGGGCTTCTAGATAGGGACTTTTTATTGGATGTATATATTTTGTGTACAAAAACAAAAATCAAGATATTTGATAAAGAAGTAGATTTCCCAGCAAACCCAGAAGTATATCTTGAAGATAACCTGTATATATTAAAAAATTTTACTGAAAAAGATCCTCCATTAGCCAAGTACTTTTCAAATATTGATGAAGTTGTGTTTAATCCGGATCTTGATATTAACATGAACTGGAAACATATTTTTATTGAGAGAGAAGATAGAATACCACGAGAAATTAAAGAAGGTACAATGTCCTTAAAAGAAATTGTAAAGAGTTTTAGAGGAAATGAAGAGAATATCAAGAAGCTTGCAAAAAGGAATTATAAAATGGTTGTACCACAATTTTATAACGGTGCGATTCAATTTTTAATGCCTGTATATTTAGGAACTGAATTTAGTGGTAAACCAGACTTTGCATTAGTATTGGCATTAGATGAGAGTAAAACTTTATATCTAGGAACTACAATACTTACAGTTGAAATGGCTTACCAAAATGCCCGACTTATTGCTAAACCTGATAATCCATGGTTAACATCTGGATTGGGTTAATCATTGATAAGTACCTCTGGAGAGTGGGCTGACATCACCTAACAAAAAACTTAAGCTAAGGCACAAGGACTCGAGTAAGAAGTATGAGTGCCTTGAGTTGTCGGATGCATTTGCTTTTGAGTGGGAACAGTGCAACCACAGCCCTTCGCCGGGAGTGGAGCTCCGCTAGGAGGACAGGTTTTGTAGTCCGATTCAGTGGTGTCGTGAGTGCTAAACCTTTAGTCGAAATTCTATTGAAATGGAGGAATAAAAATGAGTTCAATTTTTTTAAGTCATAGTTCAAAAGATAAGTTTTTTGTGCGGGAACTAGCAGAACGCTTAAGGGAGTATGGAGTTAAAGTATGGTTAGATGAAGCTGAAATAAAAATTGGTGAATCACTTACAGAAAAAGTAGGAAGAGCTATTGATGAAATGGATTATGTAGGTGTAGTCCTTTCCAGTAATTCTATTAATTCTGAATGGGTGCAAAAAGAACTGCAAGTTGCCATGCAGAAAGAGTTTTCTAAAAAGAAAGTAGTTATTCTTCCAATGTTACTAGAACATGTTGAGATACCTCCATTTTTAAGAGATAAACTTTATGCAGATTTTACATCTCCAGAACAATATGAATCAACATTTCCTAAAATACTGAGTGCTATGGGAATTATTATCGAAGAAAACAAACAAATTGTTCAAGAAATGAATAAAAAGGAATCAGAAACTGAAATGACTTTAACTGAAAAATATTTATCTGACTTTGAGGATATACGTATAACAGAGCTGGATGAATCAAAGACATACAGACCTGATGCAGAAAAGCTATTATATGACATTTATTTGAAGCTTTCATCATACCCACCGATGGACTGGCGTGATATTTTCAAAGCAGAACGTAGTTTTCCAAGGCACAGTATGTGGCGACAAGCATGGATAGAGGGTGATTATATAGTCATACATTGTGTTCCTGAGGAACTAGAAAAATATCATTTGAATGATTTGAAACAGGATGTAGCAAATTCTAATGCAAAGTATAGAAAATATTTGTATGAAATGATTCGAAACGAAAAAGAAAATCTTAAAAAGAAAAAACATGAAAAAGACCAATTTAAAGAACTCAAAAATCGTCTCAAATTTGAGTAGGTTTGGAACTTCGGCTAACAAAGCCCTCATGCTGCAGCACGGAGACATCGTGAGTGAGAAACCGTTAGACGAAATGTTCTAAAGGAGGAGTTAAATTGAAAAAGTTTATGGTGCCAGGTACCGCAGTTAAGCAGTTATTGATGAAAGATTTGGATATAACTGTCTATCTGACGTGCCTGGCACCATGAATTACATACAGGAGGCGATTGAGTACCAGGCTCAACGTTTAGTAAGATATTTAAGAAAAATTTAATAATAACCATCTAACAGTCGTGCCTGGCACCATAGACTTTGAAATATGTCAGGATGATGTTGTGTAATAAATACCAAGAATACTTTGATTTTGCAGGAATGAATGTTGTTATTATTTAGAGTAGATGCCAGGCTAGACGTTTAGCCAGTCATTTAAGAAAAAGTCAGTAATAACTGTCTAACAGTCGTGCCTTGCACCATAAATATGTTTTGACTGAATAAGGAGGATAATAAATGCCGGTATGTGTATATTGTAATAGAGAAAAGCCTGATGATGAGTTGTCCCAGGAGCATGTTATTCCAAGGGCTATAGGCGGCAATCTAAATCCGGTTAATCCATTTTCGTTAGATAATGTTTGCAGACGATGCAATAGTCTCTGTGGAACTTATATTGATGGGCCCTTTATTAAAAGTTGGGTAACACAAAATTATAGGACGGAAACTATTTTAAAGTATGCTGATATTACTAAAGACCCCATACTACCTTTAAGGTATATGGGACCCTGCGAAGATATTGAATTCAAAGACAATGTTTGCGAGTTATGGCTGGGACCGACTGGCGATACCATTTATCATTTTCATAAACCATATCCGGAAGAGCCCGACGTTGCTCCAATGGTTGGAGTTCCTATTTTCGCTAATCGGGATAAAATAGATCCTGGGTTTGCATTTTTATTTATCCGATCAAATAATCCTGTATGGCATAAGACAATTGTATATTCTTTTGTCACTCAGTTTAAGAATTCGGTACTATATTTGGGAAATGGGCCAACACCAAAAGGTGGACGCTTTTCTGATATTCCTATGGAATTGCAGGAATTGTATATGTTATTGCAAAGAATGTCAGGCCAGACGCATAAAGCATCAGTCAAAATAGGTATTCATTATGGGGATAGGTTTTTGGCGAAAGTTGCATTAGGAGTAGGAGCACTTATATTAAATCAAGATTTTTTATCAAGTGATTCTGCACAACAACTAAGAAGATTTATGTGGACAAAAGATGCAGAAGAACGTAATAAGCTACCTATAAGAGGTACGGGGTTCTTTGGTGCAATAGATGATGGTTTAAAACAAATTTTGAATTGGCCTGGAGGGCATATAATTACTTTGATAAGAACTGGGAAGACACTAAATTTATATGCATCATTTTACGAGACCCAGAGCGCTGTAATAAGAGTATCTTCGGATATAAAGCATTGGGATGGGGTAGTTAATGAAGGCTTAGTTTTTGTAATAGCGCCTGGTTTACAAAGATTTGTAGGACCCAAAAACATAGCGACTTATATTGCACATAAGTTTGAACCTGATTTAAAAGATCCTGATTTCATTAGACTAGAAAAAGAGATGAATAGTGTAAAGGAGATACCCCCTTATGATGTATAGATAGGCGAAGGTATTCTATTTATGGTTTTGGCTGTACTGTCTACTAAATTTTGCTGGCCTCAAAGCACATCTCAAAGCCTAAGAAGGCTTTAGAATGTTGGTAATGTGGAGGTATTATAGGCTGTGCACTGGTGGCGTCCCTGCATAGAGACCATATCTGAATACGAGTTTACAAGGAGTATATACAGATTTCCGGTTTTATTTAGGGAGGTGCGGAAGATGATTAGACTGGAGTTGTTGGAAGAAACTGATTTTTCAAATATTGTCAGATGGAATGCTGGAAAAAATAAAAATTATATTTTCCAATGGGCAGGGTCTGCATTTGAGTATCCATTAACGGAAAAGCAGATTAAAGATAAATTTCATCAGAAGCGAATAAATATGAGTAACTCAAATACATTTTTCTATAAAATAGTTCTCTATGGAACAAATGAAATGATTGGAATAGTTGAACTTGCGAACATTGATAAAGTGCACAACCATGCATACATTAATAAGTTTTATATTAAAGAAGGTCATAGGGGAAATGGATATGGGAAATTTGCGCTTAAGGAAATCATAAATGTTGCTACAAAGGAGTTTGGAGTAAGAGTTATTGCATTAGGAGTATATGATGTTAGTGAAAGGGCAATACGTTGTTATGAAAGTATAGGGTTTAAGAAGGACGAGTTTACAGGATATACGTACGATGCTGGTGATAGAATGTGGAAATTGTATGATATGGAATTGAGAGTAGATGATATAAAACTTGAATAAGTTCTGCATACATAAAGCCTTATCTTTGAAGGGTACCGCATTTGATATGACAAGGCCTTTACCTTGATGGGACAACCTATCATTCTTGAGAATGGACATGTTTCTTAGAGCCAATGATCACACCTTTTCATCGAGAGGAAAATACTATGGTTAGGTCTTCTTCTTTAATGACTTGGCTTGGAGGTATCGTGTATACAGTGCGTTTTTGAATGAAGTAAAGATTTTCTGTATGTCATCATGTAGGTTTTAATCGGATTTCAAGAGACAGTAATTACATAAATGTTATAAGTAGTAATTATACTGAGCCCAAATGTAGTAAGTAGAGATATTATAACTGATTTTTCAAAGGAGGAAGTTATGTTTAATAAAGCGTTATATTATCCGTGGATTCTGATACAAGATGAGGCATGGCTAAAGACCTCTGCCCTCTATTGGAACGAAATTTCTACAATCGTTCCAGCTTCAATGGGTAAACCATATAGTGATTCTGATTCAAGGGCTTTAGAGGAAGAAGGAATTCTCAAACCATTAAGAGTCACGTCTTCTTCCCGTGAAACTGCTGCGCTAAGAAATGAGGTTATAGAATACTTTGATGATTATAAGAACTATTATGCTAATGTTATTGCGGGTCATGAATGCGATAAATGTAAAGCACATATTTATTGGGAAAAGATTGATACAAAACTGCATTCTTTGATTCAATCAAGGTTACATGATTTCAATGATAATTACGTAAAGGTTGATCAAAATTTCTCTGACTTTTATATGACGATATTAGCAAATCGTATTGCACAAAGTAAAGGTCTGAATTTGATAACAGATACCCCTATACTTAATAATATAGCAGTTGGAATTTCTAATAATAGTGAGTATATGCCCTTGAGGGGTGAATTTTTCCCGTTCCGACAAGGATATACACAAGAAAATCTGGAAAATTTGTATGAGTCAATACTTGCAAATATATCACTAAAGCATATAGGTGTTTATCCAGACACGGACATTAAAAAGATAATAAAGTATAGGAATAAGTATGCAGATTATCTTGGCAATTATAGGACTGAGATTCGCTCATTAGTGCAAGTATTAAAAGAACGGGAATATGAAAGTGTGGAAGCACTTAATGCCGCAATACAAACAATTGTAAACGACAGAATAATTCCAGCTCTAGATGACTTACAGAAAGGTTTAGAAGATGAGAAGATAAAGACCATAATAGCTCCTATAACAATTACAGGTGTACTTGGCGTAAGCACTGCATTTATTGCAAATCCAGGGGTAACTATAGGAACATCGGCATTGGTAATTACTGTACAAGCACTACTAGCAAAAAGAAGAAAAAATGCAAAGTTGAGAGAAAACAACTATGCATATTTGCAGCTGTTGAGTGAAAAGTTTTAAATTACTGCAAGCAATGCTGCTTTTCAAGTAGTATCATCGTCATTTTCTATGATTTATGGAGGAATATGGTGCTCGCACCGCACTTTCGTACAGGTATAGGTAAATATTTACAGGAAATACACCTTCTGATAAGATTAATCAGTAGAGTAGGTGCCAGGCTAGACGTTTAGCCAGTTATTTAAGAAAAAGTTAGTAATAACCGTCTAACAGTCGTGCTTGGCACCATAAATAATAGTAATCTTAGCTGTTTAATCATTGTGGTAACGAACGTCAAACATTCATGCGAAATTTCATTGCGTCAATGTTTGACACCTTGTTGATTTTACTTGATTTGCAATATATGAAATGTCAAAGATTCGCGCAAATCACCAGTAACAGATTACTTTTGTAGTCTGTTTTTTTTATGCCATTATTTGAGATAATGCATAAGCAGGGACAAGGGGACAGGTACATTGTCCATCTTATTCCTTATCTGAGTTATAAATTATAAATTCTTTCCGTGTAGCAGATTCAATATAAGTATTAAAATGTAAATGTCAACGAATTTTTTTACCACGTGACAGCCAATTTGTTTACCAGTAATGACAATGAATTTGTTTACCACTTTTGTTGTTTTGACAGTGAAATAGTTTACCACTTAGCTTCTAAATTTAGGGAAACACTGATGATGCAGCATTTCCCCTTTAGAATTAGTCACCGTCTTTGTTAGAGTAGCCTGCCCGGTACGGATTATCTGAATTCATGTTTAAAACATGGGATCTAAAAGTCAATCGGTCAATAAGGGCAGTTACCATTGTAGTGTTTTCAAACATTGTGACCCAGTCCGAGAACTTGAGGTTCGTTGATACAATTACGCTTCGACGCTCAGCTCGGTCAGCAATAACCTTAAACAGCAGTTCAGATTGATGGCGGTTAAAGGTTAGGTAGCTAAGTTCATCGATAATCAATAAGTCGGTTTTAGATAGTTGCTTTTCTATCTTCATAAGTTTCTTGTATTCTTGAGCCTCAATCAGCTCGTTGGCTAGATTAGCTGCAGTGTAGAACTTTACATTCATGCCCTGCATACAGGCCTTAACACCGAGGGCTATGCTAAGATGGGTCTTGCCGGTGCCAGGATTACCAATCATTACGATATTCTGACGCTTGCTGACAAAGTCACAGCTTGCAAGCTCATGGATGAAGGCTTCTGTAAGATGTTCAAAACGGCTGCAGTCAAGTTCATCGATGGTTTTTATGTATGGAAAGCTAGACGATTTGATTTTACGTCTCTGGCTGCTTTCCATCCTGGAATCAAGCTCCATTTTCATAAGGGCAAGAAGGAATTCTTCGTAGCTCTTGTTGCTGCCCAGCTGACGTATTACATTCTCATAGTGATTGAAAGTGGGCAGCCTTAGTTGTTTAGAGTATAGTTCAATGGTATGTGCATTTACATTTATCATTGACTTGCCACCCCGTACTTTGCATCATATTTTCTTAAGTCAGTTTTAGTTATACTGATCTCATTTTTAAGATATATGATGGAGGAATCAACTGGTTCATTCAAGTAGGTTCTTACCATATCTACAGTAGGGATGACATGTCCTGGAATAAGGTGTTTGATGGCAAGGATTCGGTCTTCACCGTAATCAACACATAAGCGAAGGAGCTTAACCATCTCCTTGTTGCCTCCAGGAAGCTGGTCGCCCCAGTCCAGCAGTTCCTTGGTAAGAGTCTCCTTGACGGGTCTGGCATTATGTACAGATCGGGGCTTTCTCTCTAGAAGGTCAATGTAATGTTCCAACCGGTATTTTGTGTTCCCGGAGCCATATTGGCGTGAATAGGTTGCAATCACTGTTCCTTCATGAAGTATGCATATGCTGTTGGCATAGCCTTTTACAGTAACGTCCTTACGAAGGTATTTCGTAGGAACGGAGTAGTTATTCTTCTCATAGCGTACGGTAGAGAAATCATCTACCTTTGCAATGGTAGTTTTGCTTGTATCAAACCGGAATCTTGGAATAGCACTCAAGAACTTAACTTCTTCTTGATACATTGCTTTAACAGGATTACTGCGGTGTTCAACCTTATGGTTCTCACGGTATGTGATGCAAGCATTCCACAGTGTACGATTTAGTTCTTCAATATCATTTACTCTAGGTACAGGCACCAGAAAGTTTCTTCTTGAATAACCAACCAGGTTTTCTACAAGACTTTTCTCGTTACCACTTGCTGGATTGCAGAAATCTAGAGAGAAGGCATAATGAGCACTGAAGGATAGGTATTTATCTTGTGGCTTTGCATAAATGCCGAAACCTTCCTTTACAGCGACTTTTGCATTATCAAATATTAAACGTCTTGGAATACCGCCAAAGAAATCAAACATCAGCTGTTGCGCTTCTAAGAAGGTTTCTTCATTGGCAGCCTTGTATACCTGAACAAATATGTCACAGCTGTAGCATAACCGTCCACAAAAGGTATGTACCTTTGTTTTCTGACCGTCTAAGTATATGGTAGCCTCGCCCCAATCAATTTGGACAGCTTCACCAGGAGCATAAGACAATGGAACGCTGCTTTGTGGCGGTACAGTCCTCTCAGCCTTTAAAGACCTAACGGCTATACGTATCGAGGAGTAGGAACCGGTAAACGCCTTTTCTTCTACTAATCGGTCATAAATCCGCTTGGCTGTGTGTTTTTGCTTCTTAAGCTTTTCGTCCTCATCTTCTTTGAAGCAGCTGAGAATGAAAGCATTGACATCATTAGTTAATACACAGGCTTCTCTCTGGTAAGCTTTTCGTACTTCCGGATGAGTAGAGCCTTCACAGTACTTTTTAACAGTCTGTCTGGAAATACCTAAGCTTTTGGCAATAGAGCGTATGGATTCGCCGTCAGAAAAACGAGTCCGAATCGCTGAATAAATGTCCACTTCAATAATCACACCTTTCATTCCTCCTTGCAAAATATTAGATAATATTTTACAGGATTTTTATGTTAGGTGGTAAACTAATTCGCTGTCAAAATGCCTTGAAGTGGTACACTTTCAGATTATCATTTACATATTAAAAATACTATTTTTTGAAATAGCAGTACTGTTTCCGATGAACTAAGCTTTTCTGGTATGGTAATGTCAATAGCACTTGTTCCTTAAACATTTTAGTTTTAGGGACACGGTACCTGTCCCCTCGTCCCCACATTCTCAAATTTGTAAGATTCATTTCGATATATTCAGACATACATCGGTTTATCAAATATATCCTTGATTATAAGTAATTGTCGAATATATTATAAATAATGTTTAATGTAGGAGAATATGGTAATATAATATTGTGGTTAAATAAGGAAAATTAAACGGGGGGAGCGAACAATGAATGGGTGTTATTGAGAAGGATTTTAAAGATTACAAAAGTTGCTTAAAAATAGGTAACTATATTGATTACCTAGAAAAGTTTGACGCTAGTAATGATTTTGCAAAAAATTCTTTAAGGGATGCATATAAGAAAAAAATAGAGCCATGGCTGAGCGCGATACTGCAAAGTGACCATCTATCACTTTTATGTGGCACTGGGTTAACACAAGCGATTTGCTCAATAGCAAAAATACCTCCATCTTCAATGAACCGTATATCTTTCATTGAAGAATACGAAGAAAGAATCAAGAAGTATGCAGATAATAGTGCAAAAAAGCTTGGACGTGGGAGTGCTAATATTGAGGATGATATAAGAACTGCCCTAGAGTTATACAGAGGAATAGAAATTGAGAGTAATATTGATTCTGCAAAAGATCTGGGGAAAGATATTGATAGAGTGATAAAACAATTTGCAGAAAGTATTTTGCAGCCTGAACAGAAGTTTTGCGAGGAGCTTATAAAGGACGAAAATAGTACAGCACATTATGCGTTACAAATTCTAAAATCTTTTTTGCTAACTTTTGCTAGTAGGTCCGCAACGAGGGATAGATTACATATATTTACAACCAATTATGATCGATTTATTGAGTATGGTTGTGATAATGCAGGAATAAATATAATTGATAGATTTCAAGGGAAAATTGAACCGGTTTTTCAAAGCTTATCTCCTAATTTGGATTATCATTATAAAGTTCAAGGAACCAAAAACGATTTTCGATATGTTGAGGGCGTTGTTCGGTATAGTAAAATACATGGCTCCTTGGATTGGATTCAAAGAAAAGATAAAATTATTAGAGCTAATCTAAAGTTCGGTGCACCCAAAATAGATGATGTAAGCGATTATAAAGAACAATTAATGATTTATCCTAATTCAATGAAGTCAATTGAAACTGCTTATTACCCTTACTCTGAGTTGTTTCGGGATTTTAGTTATTCAATTTGTCGACCCAACTCCTCTTTAATTACATATGGATATGGTTTTGGTGATTCACATATTAATAAAATCATTTTAGAAATGCTAAGAGTCCCCTCATCCCATATTGTTATAATAAGTTATAGTATTGATGATAGATTGACTAGTTTTCTGAAAGACGTCAATTCTTCGCAAATAACTTTGATTTGTGGAAGTGAGTTAGCTAAACTTGAGAATTTAGTAAAGTACTATTTACCTAAATCTGCAATAGATAATATTACTACATTAGCTAGCGATATTTTAAAGCGTAGAGAAGGATATTCTCCGGAAAATGAGCAAGATTCTTCTTTTACAGGCGGTGAAGAAAATGAATAATGAATTTGAAGCCTTAAGAAGCCGTTGCATTGGTGTAGTAGATTCTGTATCGCCAAAAGAAATTAAAGGAATTTTATTTGATGAAGCCCCAATTAGTGTTGCGATTACAGATGGCAATATCACTCCCTTTCCCAAATTAAATAGTTATTTATTAATCCCGAATGAGAGTGGCTGGGTCGTTTCAATAGTATCTTGGATTGGCTATAATCATGTAAATAATAAAGATAATGAGACATATATTAATTTACCACAAGGAGCTAGAGCAATATATCTAAACCCATTAGGGCAGATTAAACGAACTTTTGAGAGATTTCAATTTGAAAGAGGACTGTTTTCCTTTCCTACAGTTGGTGATTCTATTGTACTGCCAACACAAGAACAACTAGGTGCAATAGTGTATAACACAGACAAAAATGCTACTATTTCAATTGGTACTTCACCGCTTGCAGGAAATCAAGAAATCAGATTATCTCCAGATAAATTATTTGGGAGGCATTTGGCAGTTTTGGGTAACACTGGAAGTGGTAAGTCTTGTACGGTATCTGGTATTATACGTTGGTCTTTGGAAGCGGCTGAATCAAGTATAGGTAAATCTCCGAATGCTAGATTTATAATTCTTGATCCAAATGGTGAGTATAAAAATGCTTTTAATGATATGGACGTTGACATTAAATATTCTTGTATCAATTTTAACAAAAGTGAGCAAGTAGGCCTTAAGAGAAAGCAATTGAGGGTTCCAGGTTGGATGTGGACTAGTCAAGAATGGGCAGGTGTACTACAAGCTAGTGGGAAAACACAAAAGCCTATCCTGAGAGAAGCTTTAAGGGATTTAAAAGCAAGCTATGATGAAGTTGCCGCAACTATAAATGTACAAAATTTAGAGATGACAATAAAGACATATTTATACAAGTTATTATGTTTTGTAAAACGGTCAAGTGCTTCTCAAGAATTTATAACCGATAAAACTAATTTTGGTAAAACACTCGAAAAACATTATCAAAATATAGAGTATTTGATAACCAAGTTGGCTATTGAAAAAGAGACTATTAAAGAATATTTAATTTCCCTAAATGTTAAAATTAAAGAACAGATAGACACAAATAAAAAATCTTTTTCTAAGAATGGGCAGATTATTGAATACTTTGATGCTTTTCCATTAGAGTTTATTGATAACTTAATTATAACACTGACAGAACAGATTGAGAATCTAGGCGGACTAGATGAATGCTATACTGTTAATGAAGATATGCCAATTGAATTTGATTTACAGTATTTGGCGCCATATATGGATTTAATATCTCAAGATACAAATTCAGAGCAATATATTGAGTTTATAATAATGAGAATTAAAGGACTTTTGAATAATACAACAATATCATCTGTAATAGGAAATCAATCAGGGGAAACGCTGTTAGGGTGGATTAATGATTTTGTAAGTAATCAATCGTCTTCAAAAGGGCAGATTTGTATAATTGATCTTTCAATTGTTCCTCTAGACATCATACATTTGGTGGTTTCTGTCATAGCAAGAATTACATTTGAATCCTTGCAAAGATACAGAAGATATTATTCCAAAGAATTACCTACTATACTTGTGATGGAAGAAGCACATACATTTATAAGAAAATATACTGAAGGTTCCGAAGATTTTTCAGCAGATAAGTTATGTACTCATATATTTGAGAGGATAGCTCGGGAAGGCCGTAAATTCGGGTTAGGATTAGTTTTGTCTTCTCAAAGACCATCTGAGCTTTCTCAAACTGTGCTTTCTCAATGCAATTCATATATACTTCATAGGATTGTTAATGATAGAGATCAGGAGCTTATACGAAAACTAGTTCCAGATAATTTAGGAAACCTTCTTGATGAGCTACCCTCATTACCAACTCAAAAAGCAATCGTGCTAGGAACTGCGGTTCCGTTGCCAACAGTAGTGGAAATTAGAGATTTAGCGCTAGACAAACGACCAAATTCAGATGATCCAGAGTTTTGGGATGTATGGACAAACAAGAAAACACGAAATCTAGACTGGAAACCCATCATCGATGAGTGGCAAAGAAAAGAACAATAAAATTTGAGAGAGTAAAGAATATTAGCTTGGCTCAAATATGGGACAAGGGGACAGGTACATTGTCCCTCTTATTCCTTATCTAAGTTATATATTATAAATTCTTTCCGTGTAGCAGATTTAATATTAGTATTAAAAATACTATTTTTTGAAATAGCAGTACTGTTTCCGATGAACTAAGCAGTTGCTGGTAGTTAATGTAAAAAGTACTTGTTCCTTAAGCATTTCAGTTTTAGGGACACGGTACCTATCCCCTCGTCCCTCGTAAGAGGCAATAAGACATTTTGAAAGAGAGTCGAATATAACCGATTTTGAGGAGCTGAAATAGCTCCTTTTTACTTGGGGGTTTGCAGGAATTGGAAGAAAATTGTAGAATTATACATATAGGATTATTCCAATTATAAGGGAGTTGAGCATCGTGCCTAAAGAGTGTATTCTGTGCAATAAAGGACTCACAAGTTTTAAGGAAGTTGAAGATTTAGTATATGGATGTAGCTGTTCAAACTGCGGTGAATATGAAATTTCTAGTGAGGCATTAGACGATTTACCTCAAGAGTTTAAAGGGAAATTTGTAGGAACAAAACACTTAATATCGGGGTACACACTTGAGTGGAATACAGATAACCAGGCTAAGCTAAGGATATTCAATAAAAACATTGATGATATTGTTGCAGTTGTTATAAAGAAATCAACTTTACAGTATAAACTGGATAGACTGTTATATTATATATACTCAAGGACTAATTATTTTGGTAAAGATATTCAAATAGATAAAACAGAAACAGCTATTTGTTATGCCTTGAATAGTGATGAAGTACAAAATTTATGCAAAGCTCTAAGAGATATGGGTTATATTAATGTAGAATTTTACGGACAAGATTTCGCTAAATGTACATTGACGACTCGTGGATATGCATATATTGATGGAAAGACAAAAGTAAATTCTCAAAGTATGCAATGCTTTGTTGCCATGTGGTTTAATGAAGAAATGATAGAGCAGATTAGTCCATATATTACAAAAGCAATTGTTGACACAGGATTTAAAGCATTTATTTCTGTAAAAGAAGAACATAATGATGATGTTTGTGATGCAATTGTTGCTGGCATCAAAAACAGCAGATTCATGATTGCGGATTTCACTGGGCAAAGGCCTTCAGTTTATTTTGAAGCTGGAATGGCTTCAGGGCATGGAATACCAGTGGTTTGGACATGCAGAGAAGATTGGTTTGATAATCAGGCAATTGTTGAAAAAGAAGCATTGGTAGATGGTGAGAAAAAAGTAGTAAGCATTAACGATGAAGGTCATGTTCATTTTGATGTTAACCATTATAAATTCATTGTTTGGCGAGATGGCGAGGATTTGCATAGAAAGCTGGTTAACCGAATAGAAGCTACAATAAAGTAGGGGTGAAGACTTGTGGAACAAGATGGTAGATATAAATATGGGTTTCTATATGTTTGGATAAAGGAATCATGTGATAAACTTTACAATCTTAATATAGTAGAAAAATTTAAGAACATGATTTGGTGGATAGCCAAAAGTAAGATATTCAAAGTACTTGAAACGGAAGATAACGAGAAGAAAATTAAGAACATTGGAATAGACTTATATAAATTGATTAAGCTCGGAGTTATCCTTTATATATGGATTTTTCATATCAAGACAATTTGGGCAATTGCAATAACATTCTACTTGATTATCACAACACTGATGACATACTTGAAATACCACTTTTGGAACAAGAATTCAAACGATGATTTTGAACGAAGTAGAAGACGGTTTATCAGTATGATGTTGTCATTTGCATTTATTATAATCTCGTATGGCTATTTGTATGATATACCTTATGAGTATGCAATAACAAAGGAAAACAGTAACTCGGTTCAATTTACTGTAAACCAGAATAATGAGAGTGTGAGTTGGGATGAAGCCCTATTATACAGTATCTCAAACTCTTTTGGGGGCAATTATTCTAGTATAGTTGCTGTTAATAAGGTAGGAGATTGGCTATCGATATCTCAGATAGTTATAACATTTATTTATATCACCTTGATTTTTGCAAAATCATTATTTGGATAGGGGGAAGGATTAATGGCGTATCGAAATAAGGTTTATGTGTGTTTTGACGCTGATGAGGATATGAATTTCTATAAGCCTTTAAAGATGTGGTCAGCTAATGAGAACATTGATTTTCATATTAATAATGCTCATGATATGACAAATATTCGAATATTTACTGAGGAAAACATTAAAAGACATCTTAGAGAACGAATGAAAAATAGTAAACTAATGCTTGTACTGATAGGGGAAAAAACAAAAAACCTCTATAAGTATGTAAGATGGGAAATGGAGCTTGCTCTTGAAATGGACATACCAATTATAGGTGTGAATATAAATAAGAAAAACGGAATTGACAACAATCTATGTCCACCAATACTAAAGGGAAAGCCAGTTGTACATATACCTTATTCGAAGAATGCAATTTTATATGCAATGAAAAATTGGCCTGAGTACTATGGTACAGCAAAGCGGAAAAACCAAAGTGATTTATACTATAAAGATTTATAATATAGGAATACGATATATAGTTTGTTTAATTGCTGTCATGATAGTGAAACTGATAAAATTATTATTTTTATAATAATAACAAGTACTTTTGTTTTACTTGGGGATAAAAATTTATAGCACATAAAAACTATAATTTGCGAAGATTTTGGAGCCGTGAAGGGACAAGGGGACAGGTACATTGTCCCTCTTATTCCTTATCTGAGTTATATATTATGAATTCTTTCCGTGTAGCAGATTCAATATTAGTAATAGAAATATAATTTTTTGAAATAGCAGTACTGTTTCCGATGAACTAAGCATTTGCTGGTATGGTAATGTCAATAGCACTTGTTCCTTAAACATTTTAGTTTTAGGGACACGGTACCTGTCCCCTCGCCCCCACAGCGGTTTCCCTGGCACTTATCTACAGATTGTGACTATTATATGAAATCAAATAGATATTTTTTAATCTAAAATCAAATAACACAATCAGGAGAGGAAATCTATGTATAAAACAATTGCTCTTACTTTATGCTTTTTGCTCGCGGGCATGGTTTATGGTTGTTCAGAAGGTGAACCAGGAAGATATCCCATGCAGGAAAGTCATAAGATTGAACAAGATATTGACGAAGACAAGATATTCGATTCTGAAAATAATTATAATACCAAGGTACTGAAAACGATTTATGAAGATTTGGATAATGATGGAGAGAAAGAAAAAATAGAGGTCATTGAATTCAGGTATCCAGGAGAAAATGGATATGAAAGATTAGAGGGCAGATTGAGAGTTACAAACAGTAAAGAAGTAAAAGAAACTAAATATGCTGCAAAAGGTAACTCGATTTCTGGAATATTTCAAGATATAAGAATAGAGGACTTAGATAAGGATGGCATAAGAGACCTGTTTGTAGTTTTTCCTGAAATGAGTAACTGGTACCCTTTAAATTATTTCTCTATATATAATTATGCTAAAAATACAGTTCTTAATTTTGATTATGAATATTGCATGAATACACTTAGTGAATTCCTTCATGGATTCAAATATAAATACAAATCTCTCAATGAATTAGATCTTGTAAATGAAACTGTGAATTATAAAGGAATTATTAAGGTAGGAAATTATTTAGGAGAGCCTGTTCCAAATGATGGAGTGTTTTATGATAATTCGGCAAGTGCTCTACCCATTGCCATTATTAATGAAGATTACATAAAGGATAAGCAAGGAGAAAGATTTATTACCAATATAGACCTTGAGAAATATTATGAAGGTATGAAGATAAGAGTTCCTCTACTACTGTCTGCACTGCATCATGAGGATATAATTGCTGAAATAGATGTATATTTCACAGTTGACACAAATTTTAACCTGGTCAAAGATACATTTAAGATATACAGTGTAAATCAGGTGGGCGGGTATAAGAAAGAATTGTCAAGTGAAGGGACATTCTAAATAAAATGGGAAAGGGACAGGTACGTTGTCCCTTTCACTCCTTATCTGAGTTATATTAAATATTCTTTCTGTTTGGCAGATGCTGGTATGTCAATGTCAATAGCACTTGTTTCTTGAATATTTCATTTTAAGGGACACTATACTTGTCCCCTTGGCCTTATTATATTATAGGAGTGTATAGGATGAACACAGATGAAATTATTGCCTATTGCCTGTTAAAAAGCGGTGCATACATTGACTTTCCTTTTGGTGATATTCCAATCTGCGTAAAAGTTGCAAAAAAGCTCTTTGCACAGATTTATCCAAATTCCAAAGATAATAAAATTACACTTAACTGCGACAGGATGACAGGTGAATTTCTAAGAAATCTATATCCGGATACTGTTGTGAGAGGGTATCATTGCCCGCCTATGCAACAGCCTTATTTTAATACGGTACATTTAAATGGCATGGTTTCTGATGATGAATTGAAAAGAATGATTGATCATTCGTATTCTGTGGTAGTCAACAAATTGCCGAAAAAAACTCAGGCAAGTTTAAAGGAGAATAATATGAACAGATGTAATTGGTGTGGCAAGGACGAGCTGTATATTAAATATCATGATGAAGAATGGGGATTGCCGGTATTTGATGATAAAAAGCAATTTGAGTTTCTTGTTTTGGAATCTGCCCAGGCAGGGTTGAGCTGGATTACAATTTTAAGGAAAAGAGAGAGCTACAGAAAGGCTTATGATAATTTTGACCCTTTATCGGTAGCAAGCTTTGATGAGGAGAAAGTACAAGCTCTGATGTGCAATGAAGGCATCATAAGAAATGAAAGAAAAGTCAGAGCTTCAATAAATAATGCCCAAAGATTTTTGGAGATTCAAAAGGAATTCGGAAGTTTTTGTGATTATATCTGGAGGTTTGTGGATTATAAACCCGTAATAAATTGCTGGAGTAGTGAATCGGAGGCTCCTGCGAAAACGGAGCTTTCTGAAGAAATAAGCAAGGATATGAAGCGGAGAGGCTTTAAATTTTTAGGACCTGTAATTATTTATTCTCATTTACAGGCGACGGGTTTGATCAATGATCATGTTAAAGACTGCTTCAGGTATGAACAGGTCATTAAAAATGAATAAGCAGCGAGGAGACGACTTGGAGGGATAAGGGGACAGGTTCATTGTCCCTCTTATTCCTTATCTGAGTTATATTATACATTATTTCTATCAAGCAGCAGCATTCTGTATTAATTGCAGAATGCTGCTTTTTTTGGAAACTTTATTGTTGGTTACTCGTATATACTGATAGATTAAAATGTATTTGGAGGTAAACCATGAGAAAGAAAATCGGAATTATGGCAGGAATTGTGCTTGGAATTGCAGCGATAGGTTTCGGCATATTTTATTTTACATTCCTGGCTCCGTTGAATGAGACTTATAACGAGATAAGGACAATGGAAATAGGAGGGGTAGACTTTGAAAAGCTGGTGGATGGGATTTATCAAGGGGAGTATAGCTATAGCAGCACCACTTGCAAGGTTGAGGTAGAAATAGAAAAGCAAAAGGTTAAAAATATTGAAGTTCTAAGCAGCGGCGAGAGCAAATATGCAAAGAAAGCCGAAGAAGTACTGGATAGGGTGAAAGAGAAGCAAACCCTACAAGTGGATGTAGTAACGGGAGCTACTACAACAAGTAAGGCGTTGCTTAAAGCAACATATAATGCCCTTAGAAAGGGCATTATATAGTGAGTGCTAAGCACTATGGAATTAATGTTTTTTACTAATATAAGACCCTTGTAAATCTAAATTGCTTATGTTAGTGTATCTATAGAAATACCAAAAATTTGAGTCATTAGAAGAAGGGTTGAAATGCTTATACAGCTGATTTTTCAAATTCTTATAATGTGTGCAGTTGTCATTGTTGCATGTATTGCATATTTGTCTGCTGTTGTCATGAAAAGCGGCATTGCTGGGATGCCGGCTTATTTGCATGCCTACATCTGTGGAGAGCTACCCCTGAATTCGCTGCTTATGGTTGTGCTTCAGATGGCTTTTGCTCTTATTGGCAGCAAAGCCATCTTCAAACATATCTCAAATCATATTATTATATCACTGGAGATTCTATATAATGAAAGTCTTTTGTTGATTTTTTTCTGCCACACCATGAAGGGTTATAGGGATCCTCTTGAAGGAAGCTTAGTATAATTTAGTGCTGTACGCTATATAGGTGGTACATTTATACTACGTTTTTTGAAGGAGGATATTATTATGTCCAGAAATGGAGTTAGAATAAATAGATTTTTGACTAAACTGCGTAATCCCGCTGTTGAATGGGATATACGACCCTATGAGAGTCGGCTCCAAGAGGTCAACCGATTAAAGCTTAGTACCTTGAGTGACTCTGAACTTCAAAACATTGCTTTTGAGCTGAGGGATAGAATTCGGGCAGGTGCTTCTCAGAGTGAAGCAGCCATTGAGGCTTTTGCAATTGTTCGGGAGGCATCGGAGAGAGTACTTGCCATGCGCCCATTTGATGTGCAGGTAATTGCCGGAATGGCCATGTGTGATGGAAGACTTGTAGAGATGCAGACCGGTGAGGGTAAGACCCTTGCTGCTGTATTCCCGGCCTTTTTTAAGGCCCTTTTGGGAAAAGGGACTCATGTTTTGACCGTTAATGATTATCTTGCGCGAAGGGATGCGGAATGGATGGGACCAGTCTATGATTTCCTGGGTCTGTCTGTGGGGTATGTGAAGGAAGGAATGGGGAATGTGGAACGAAAAAGGGCTTATGGAAAGGATATAACTTATCTGACTGCCAAAGAGGCCGGATTCGATTTTCTCAGAGGTTTTCTCGCTTTATCACGGGAGGAGTTGGTACAAAGACCTTTCCATTATGCAATCATCGATGAAGTGGATTCCATTCTGATTGATGAGGCGCGGATACCCCTTGTTATAGCAGGAAGCAGGGATGCCTCCGGAGTGGATACCGGACAGATGGCCAGAATTGTTAAGAGCCTCAGACCTCATGAGGACTATGAGTCGGATGAGCAGGACAGAAATGCGTATCTGACTGAATCAGGAATATGCAAGGTCGAGACTGTTTTTCAATGTGACAATTTGTATGAAGAAAAAAATCTGCAGCTTTTGGTTGGATTAAATAATGCATTGCATGCAGAGGTTCTTTTAAAGCGTGATATTGATTATATCGTGCGAAAGGGAAAAATTGAGCTTGTTGATGAGTTCACCGGGCGTATAGCGGATAAAAGGAACTGGCCTTACGGTATCCAGGAAGCAATTGAAGCAAAGGAAGGGATCATATCACAGTCAAAGGGACAGATATTAGCTTCCATTACCATGCAGTATTTTATACGTCAATATCCTGCAATATGTGGTATGACAGGGACTGCAATATCATCAGCCAATGAGTTTCTGGAAAAGTACGGACTGAACGTAGTGGTAATCCCGACAAACCGGACATGTATCAGAGTCGATCATCCTGACATTGTTTTCGAAAGCAAGGAAGCTAAAGAGAAGGTCCTGGTAGCAGAAATAGCCCGGGTTCACAAAACAGGACAGCCGATTCTCATCGGTACTTGCAGTATTGAGGAATCGGAGCGGCTGGCCAGTAAGCTTCTGGAATCGGAGATAGAGTGCCATATACTGAATGCAAAAAATGATGAGATGGAGGCTCGAATCATTGCTGAGGCAGGAGCAGTAGGGGCAGTTACCGTATCCACAAATATGGCCGGTAGGGGCACAGATATAAAGCTTGGGGGAGCCAAAGAGCAGGAGCATGAAAGAGTCGCAGCACTTGGAGGCTTGTATGTAATCGGAACAAACCGGAATGCCAGTCTGAGGATAGACAGGCAGCTGAGGGGTCGTGGAGGCCGGCAGGGGGATCCCGGGTCAACTAGGTTTTTTGTCAGTCTTGAGGATGAGCTTTTCAAGCAGTTCAAAATCAACGATAGGCTGCGTTCTGTCCTGTGCGCTGAAGCTTGTGAAAGTAAAATAGACAATCCGATGCTGAGGAAGGGAATAGACCATGTTCAGAGAGTCGTCGAAGGGCAAAATACAGCTATGCGCAGTACCTTGAACAAATATAATGAAATAATTGAGCAGCAGAGGAGGATCATATTCGACCGACGCCTTGAGGTGCTTCTGGAGCGGAAGCCACTAAAGCTTATGGAAGACAGGCTTAGTGAGCGATACAATAAGCTTTGTCAGCTGGTTGGAGAAGGGGCACTGCAAAAAGCGGAAAAGCAGGTAACGCTTCATTTTATAAACAGCTGTTGGGCTGACTATATCGACTATATTTCCTATATAAGGGAAAGTATTCATCTTATGCACCTGTCAGGGAAAAACCCTGTGCATGAGTTTAATATTCTGGCGGTTGATGCTTTTGAAAGGCTTTTGGAGGATATTGAAGACAATATCATAAAGACTTTGACCCATGCTAAAATTAGCAAAGAGGGTATTGATATGAAAAAAGAAGGCCTGGAAGTGCCGGCTTCAACCTGGACTTATCTGGTGGATGATGGAATGGAGCAGCTGGGTCTTAATGCATTATGCAGGGATCCTTTTTCAGCAGCGTTGCAGCTGCCGCTATTCATGGTGCTTCTCCTGAGCAATCGCTATCTCAGAAAAAGGGAAAATATAAAGGATTGAGGTTAGAGGACAGGTGCACTTCATACCTGTCCCCTTGTCCCCCGGGGCATGACAAATTAAAGGCTTCTATTGAAGAATTTTAACAACCAAGGAAGCCTTTTATGAAACTCGCTTACGGGGCATGACAAATTAAGGTGGAATATATGCCCCTACTCGTTATAAAAAAAGAAAGGAGTTTTAATATTTGATGCAGAAAAATTTACACCATACATTACCAGGCTCCGTCCGTGAGATATGGAAGGAGGTATTAAAGGACTGCCTGCCCTTATCGGCCGGTATAATCCCCTTCGGACTGACTTGTGGGATATTAGGCAGTACAGCAGGTTTTTCAACCTTTGAAATAACTTTTATGTCCATGATAGTTTTTGCCGGAGCTGCCCAGTTTATGGCTATTGCCATGATCAGCTCGGGCATCACCAGTTGGACAGCAATCGTACTTACTACTTTTTTGATAAACCTGCGGCACCTGTTAATGGGTGCATCGTTATCCCCCTATCTGTTAAAGCTGTCCCGCCCTCTCCAATATATACTGGCCTTTGGTATGGTAGATGAAAGCTATGCTTTAACTATCAACAGAATTGAAAAAAAGGGATATAGCCTCAGCTATCATCTGGGGGTATGCTCTTTCCTTTATGTTATATGGAACCTCTCCACCTTCCTGGGGGCTTTTTTCTACCGTATCATTCCAAACCCTCTGGAGTGGGGAATCGATTTTGCACTTCCAGCAACTTTTATGGTCCTTTTGATACCCCGACTTGTAGACAGAACTGCCCTGATCGTATGCCTGGTCTCTGCCTCATGCGCCGTATGGGGTGCTTTGTTTCTTCCCGGCAAATGGTACATAATCCTGGCTGCAGTTGCCGCAGCCTTTGTCGGAGGTATATTGGAAAGGGGTGATAGGGATGAACATTAAACTAATCTTCATTATACTTGGTATGGCGGTGGCCACCTATATAACCCGCATTGGCTCTCAGGTTCTCTTTGCCCGTACCGGTATGCCCGGCTGGTTGGAAAAGTGGCTGAAGCATGTTCCCACAGCATTTCTTACGGCTCTGATAGTTCCGACCCTTTTGCTGCCCAAGGGGTATCTGGACATATCCCTGAGCAACAACTATCTTCTGGCGGGGGTTGTCGCTGCTTTTGCCGCATATAAAACCAGGAACGTAGCTGCCACAATAGCGCTGGGAATGGGTGTAATGATAACCCTCAACAGGTTGATGTTGTTCTAACACTTTTTCTGTCTCAAGCGTCTTTTTACTTTTTATATTAAACGGAAGTCATTAAGGCATCTGAATCCTCACTGCTGAGGCTAATCAGAATCTTCTTCAAATTGCCTGAAAACAGATAGTTAATTTCTTTAATATACCTTTTTCCGACAAATGTCGCACATATAAGTATTGTAAAATTCATTCATTTAAAATATGATAGACATAACTAATTTAAGAATATAAGTGGTGATGATATTGAAAAGAAAAACACTATTAGCTATGTTACCAGTAATTTTGACTCTTATTATTCTAATTACTATGAATTTGCATGCAGATGCACCTGGAATAGATGCCTTGGAAACTCTGGATGTTGGTGTAGATCCTAGTTTGCCTCCGTTCCAATTTGAGAATAACGGAGAATTATCGGGGTTAAATATTGATATATTAAATTCAATAGCATTGGAAAATGGTATCAAAATTAATTACATACCAATGAATAAAGATGTAAGTACAGCTAGACTTTTAAATGGTGAAATAGATTTAATACTTGGTGTTAGATATGATTCTGCCTTATCTGAACAAATAGATTATACTGAAAGCGTAGTACGGTCTGTAGTATGTATGCTTGCGAAATCTGAAATTCATAAAGAAATCCAGGCTAATTTGAATAGTTCACCCTATTTAGCCAGTGTTGAAAACAACTCAGTTGAACTGAATTTTCTTCATAATGTCAGACGAGTAAATTACAATGTTGCTTTCAATCAAGAAGATGCTTTTCAATTGTTGTTAATTGACAGAGCAGACTTTTTACTTGGAGTTAAGGATACAGCAGAGTATTTGCTGAACAAATACAATTTATCAAAGGAATATACAATAATTGATAGCTATGTGACTCCGGTTGAATATTTAATAGCAGTAAAGTCTGAAAATAGAAAGCTTACTAATTTAATTAATTATGGATTAAGTAGACTAAAACTAAATGGCGAATATGAAAAGCTTTATTATAAATGGGTAAAAAGTGGGGAATCAAATATCGCAAGACGCCTGAAGTATGTCATGGGCTTGAGTCTTATAGGTGCGGTAATTGTATGCATTGTCTTTTTTATAGTAGCTATATGGAATTTTAAACTTAAGGAACAAGTAAACCTAAAAACTAAAGAACTGTCAAAAATCAATTTGGATTTGGAAGCTCAAATAATAGAGACGAGGAATAATATTGAACTGAAAAACCTGGTTTGTGAAAGCAGCCCCAGGGGGATAGCCATATTTGACATAAATGGCGTTATTTCCATATTTAATAACTCGGCCCTTCGTATGGCATCATTAACAATTCCTCCAATAGAAAAATCAATTTATGATATAGAACCTATGAATTTAATGCTCAAGGGTACTATTGATAAAGTATTAAAATATGGAACAGGCTACACCTGTGATGAATTCAGGTATAGAAAAGAGGATAAAGAGTTTATATATAGATATGTAATGTATCCTTTAAATGATTATAGAAATAAGCTAAGAGGTATAATCATAACAATTGAAGATATAACTGAAGAAAAAAGGATTAAGACTCAAATACTGGAAAGGGATAAAAACAGAGCTCTAACTCAAATTATCGCAGGTATATCCCATGAGATAAGGAATCCTTTAACCACAATCAAGACCTTTATTGAGCTTATACCAACTAAAATAGATAATAGAAAATTTAAGGAAGAAATAGCTATAGTAGTACCAGAGGAGATAAAAAGAGTTGATAATCTTATAGAAAGCTTAATTGATTACGCAAAGCCAAAAAGTCATAACAAAACAACTATTGAGGTAGGAGAAATAGTAAATTCCTGTATCGCTTTATTTAAACCGGTTTTAGAGAAAAATGATATTGATATTGATACTAATGCTAATACTAAGTTGTTTATATATTGTGATAAAAGTCAAATCAAACAGGCTATAATAAATTTTTTATTAAATTCCATAGATGCTATAATAGAAAAAAAAGAACTATTCCCACACCTGGATTATCAAGGCAAAATCAATATGGAAGGCTATACCCACGAGGGTGAGGTAATTCTAAAAATTGAGGATAATGGAATTGGAATGGATAACATGGAGCTTGAAAAAGCATATGACATGTTTTATACCACTAAGGGAAAAGGAACAGGTCTTGGTATTCCCTTATCTATACAAATGCTTAATGTTAATAATTGCAAAGTGTCGATTGAGAGTCAGAAGCACGAATTTACAAATATAACTTTAAGGTTTTCTATATAATTAGCTGAAAAAGGTGAATATCTTTAGCTGTATGTTTCGCACTAAATCCTTTAAATAATAATTCAATAGTGCGAAACGTTTTCATTGATGTAATAAATCGCATCTATTCGATGTAATCTTCTTTGTTCGATTTATATTGAGAGAAAGGGATGATTTATAATATGAAGTCAAGAATACTCATAATAGATGATGAAAAGAATATTTGTTCTTCCCTAACCTATGCATTAGAGAATCAATATACTGTTTTTTCTGCTACTAACCCGGTTAATGGCTTGAAGATAATAAATAATGAAAAAATAAATTTGGTTTTATTGGATTTAAGAATAGGCAAGATGGATGGGCTTGAAGTTTTGGAGGAAATCAAGAGAATAGATAAGAGTATCGAAGTTATAATGATGACAGCGTATGCGACTATACAATCCTCAGTTGAAGCTATAAAAAATGGTGCCTTTACTTATCTAACAAAGCCTTTAAATATAGATGAGTTATCGGTAACTATAATAAAGGCGTTAGAATATCAAGCTTTAAATGAAAAGGTAGAACACCTGAATAATGAACTAAAAGAGAAGTATTCATATAAAGGCATTATTGGAAAAAGTCCTGCTATTCAAAATATATTTCAGTTGATAGATAAACTTAAAGATGTTGATATTAATGTGCTAATAACAGGAGAAAGTGGTACAGGAAAAGAATTAGTTGCACGAGCTATTCATTATAGCGGACTAAGAAGTAAAGAAAACTTTGTGGAAATCAATTGTGCTGCTATACCGGAGGGTCTTCTGGAAAGCGAGCTTTTTGGGCACAAGAAAGGCTCCTTCACTAATGCAGATAAAGATAAGATAGGTAAATTCGAGTTTGCGAATAAAGGAACTATCCTGCTGGATGAAATAGGCGATATGAGCCTAAACCTTCAATCAAAGCTGCTAAGAGTGCTAGAACAGAAGGAATATACTCCTTTGGGCAGCAATGAAACCTTTAAACTGGATGTAAGAGTTATTGCATCTACCAATAGGGATTTAAGAAAGTTGATGGCTGAAAAGAAATTTAGGAACGATTTATATTTTAGGCTGAAGGTTGTGGAAATAAATATTCCTCCTTTAAGAGACAGACGACAAGATTTACCTCTTTTATTCACCCATTTTCTAAAGATATACAACAACAAACTAGGAAAGCAAGTAAATAAGCTAGCTCCTGAAGTGGAGGAATTATTGCTTAACTATTCCTACCCTGGCAATGTAAGAGAATTAGCGAATATGATAGAATACGGTGTGTTGTTGGCTAGAGATGATTCCATAGAATTAGGAGCACTCCCGGATAAAGAAAGATTAATTAAATCTCAAAGCAGCTTAGAGGATGAATTAGATTCTTTAGTTGGTTTAAGCCTTGAGGAAATAGAAAAACTAATGATCAAGAAGTCCTTGGAACTGAATCTTGGACATAGAAAGGATACAGCTCAAATGCTGGGAATAAGTGAAAGAGGACTTAGAAATAAAATAAAAGAGTATGAACTTTAGGCGGAAATAATTGCCGCATCGGCAACTATTTCCGCTTCAATTTAAACTCTACTTTCTATTATTATGTGTAAATGCTTGCTTTATGTAATGTTTCGTTTTGGCATAATAATTGCTAATTAATATTGTTATAACAAACGAAATGGAGGAAACAAAAGTGAAAAAAAATCTAATATTACTTCTAGCATTAATTATGGTGATGTCACTAGTCTTTACAGCGTGCGGCAGTTCTGCTCCAGCAGGTGAAAAACCCGCAGCCAACAATGCAGGTGCAGAAACTAAAATCAACAAGGATGACTATTTTATCACAGTAGCTACCGGTCCTACCAGCGGGTTATATTATCCGATAGGTGGAGCTTTTTCAAATGTAATTAAGAATAAATTAAATTACAAATCATCTGCCCAATCGACAGGCGCATCTGTTGAGAATATCAACCTTATCTTAGAGGGGAAGGCAGATTTAGCAATTACAATGGCAGATTCTATAGCTCAAGCCTATGATGGGTTTGGTGCTTTTGAGGGCAAAGAACCTAAAAAGAATTTAAGAGCTTTAATGGGACTTTATCCGAACTATGTCCAATTAGTTACTACTGACAAGTCAGGTATAACCAAGTTTGAAGATTTGAAGGGCAAGAGAGTTGGAGTTGGTGCTCCTAATTCAGGTGTTGAATTAAATGCCAGAATGATGTTCGAAGCTCATGGTATGACTTATGATGATAGTAAGGTTGACTATCTGAACTATGGCGAAGCTATTGATCAAATGAAGAATGGTTTGATTGATGCTGCTTTTGTAACAAGTGGTATTCCAAATGCTACAATTATGGAACTGGGAACTTCAAGTAAAATCGTTATAGTACCTATAGAAGGTGAAGGAGCAAAAGGCTTAATTCAAAAATATCCATTTTTCGTAGAACAGACTATTCCAAAGGATACATATAATACAGATACCGATGTAAAAACTGTATCAGTAACAAATATTTTGATTGTCAGAGATGAATTGCCGGAAGAGGTTGTATATGAAATAACAAAAGGAATATTTGAAAACATTGAGGATATAAAAGCATCACACAATACAGCAAAAAAACATTTATCTTTAGAAGATTCACAAAAAGGTGTGAGTATTCCTTTGCATCCGGGTGCAGAAAAATATTATAAAGAAGTGGGCATTCTTAAATAATGGATAAAATATCTAAGGCGAAGAAGCAGTTAGCTGCTTCTTTGTCTATCCAATTACTAATATTTGTTATAATTTTAATAGTTGGATTTGTTGTTGTTTTCAAAGTAGACTCAATAAAAGTTTTACGAATTGTAGATCAAAATACTGATGAACAGTATTTTTCCGTTCCCGTTGAAACCTCTTATGTCCTTACTTATGGCTGGATTCATTCTTTTGAGCATATACCGTGGACAGAACAATATTTTATATTGGATAATAACAAACTTTTATTAAAAAAGATCACTATAGCTGGCTTTGGTGCTGGAATCCCACACAATAAAGGTAAAGTCACCAAAATTGAAAATGGTTCAATAATTATGGATGAAATAGATGAAGAGTTTAATGAGATTAACTGGATCCATTCGCAAACTGCTACGGATTACATAATGTTAAATGACAAAATTATATTAAATGGTGAGGATTTACCTCAGCATGTGGCTTTAAATCTTAAAATCGAAAAGAGGTTGAAGTTATGGCTAAGATTCAGATAGATAATCAGCTTGGGCAAGAGCAAGTTGACATTATTGAGAAATATGACAAGGAGCAAAAGACTAGAAACTTTGATAAGAAAGCATTAGTCAAATTTATATTCTGGTTGAGTATTGCAATTTCTCTTTATCATTTTATTACCTCCTTTGCAGGAGCACCTGCGACTCTTAAACATAGATCCCTGCATGTTAGCATGATGTTGTTTTTATCTTTTGTTTTATATCCTATTAGTGAAAAAGCAAGTAGAAAGAAGCTACCTGTTTATGATATTATACTAGCTGTTTTATCAATTTTTATCGCTCTTTATGTATGGGTTGATTATCCAAATATAATTGCACGTGCCGGTATAATCAATACCATGGACCTTATCGTTGGGACTACGCTAGTTCTTCTGGTATTAGAAGCATCGAGGAGGATATCGGGCTGGCCGCTTACTATATTGGCTTCGGTATTTATACTTTACGGATTGTTTGGTAAGAATATTCCAGGTATATTCGCACATAGAGGATATGATTGGGCATCCCTGGTCAATCAGTTCTTTATCAGTACCGACGGTATATACGGAACATCAGTAGGTGTAGCATCAAGCTACATATTCTTGTTTATATTATTTGGTGAAGTTATGAACAAATCAGGGATGGGACAGTTCTTTAATGATATTGCGCTTGCTTTGGCGGGCAGCTCCAAGGGAGGACCTGCTAAAGTAGCTGTTATAGCAAGTGGATTTTTAGGAAGTATCAATGGGTCTGCTATAGCGAATGTTGTTACTACCGGGACCTTTACTATTCCTTTGATGAAAAAAACCGGCTATTCTAAAGAGTTCGCCGGTGCTGTTGAAGCTACTGCATCAGTTGGGGGGCAGCTGTTACCTCCGGTTATGGGCGCAGCAGCATTTATTATGGCTGAAATGATTGGTATAAAATACAGCAAAATTATAATATATGCAGCTATACCTGCTATTTTATATTATATAGGTATAGTTATCCAAGTGCATCTAAGAGCACTAAAGAATGATTTACATGGTATTCCAAAGGATGAATTGCCAAAAGCCAGTGATGTAATGAAGGATAAAGGTCATCTTCTTATCCCAATAGTATTCCTTCTTGTAATGCTGTTCTTTAGCGGTAAGACTGTTGTATTTTCTGCTTTTCTGACAATATTGGTTACTATCGCCGTTAGTATGTTTAAGAAGAGCACAAGGATGACTTTTCAAGATATACTTGATGCTTTTGCTGGTGGTGCTAAAGGTACAGTTTCAGTCGCTGTGGCATGTGCTATCGTTGGTATAATAATAGCTGTTACAAGTATTACGGGTTTTGGTCTTAATATGGCTAATGCTATAATTCTATTAGGTGGTACCAGTCTCTTAGCAACCTTGGTATTCACTATGGTAACTTGTATGATCTTGGGTATGGGCTTGCCAAGCATACCAGCCTACCTGATTACTGCAACTATTGCCGCACCAGCTCTGGTTAAGTTAGGAATTCCAGTTGTTGCAGCTCATTTGTTTGTATTCTATTTCGCAATGTTTGCAAATTTAACACCCCCGGTTGCATTAGCAGCCTTCGCTGCCGCCGGATTATCAGGCGGAGACCCTATGAAGACTGGTTTTGCTGCTGTAAAGCTTGCATTGGCAGGGTTTATTGTTCCTTATATGTTCGTGTTCAATAATGAGCTTCTATTATTAAATACTACATTACCAGTAGCTATTAGAGTTGTTATAACATCTGTGATTGGTGTAGCTATGATAAGCGTTGCCATAGAGGGATACTTAATGAAAAAAGTTCCAATACTTCTAAGGATAGCCTCCTTTGTAGGTGCATTGCTTTTAATCACGGCTGATGTTACCCAGGATTTTATTGGATTTGCTATTCTGGCTATAATTTTGTTACAACAATTTAAGAGTAAAAATAAAGATAAAATAGTATCAAACGGATTTTAGATATCAAGAAATATCCGGATATTTATCAGAACCGGATTATCTGTTTGAAAAAGATGAGAAGATAGAGAAAAGTAATTATAAACACGGCTGAACTCTTTGTGAGATGCAGCCGTGTTTTTCTTGTTGACAATTATTAAACAAGCGTATAGTAAAATGCGCACATTTTTAAAAGGGTATCTATTAGTGATAGAATGGTAAAACTAAATGTTAACATGAGCAAAAGCAGGTGTATTTTGTATGGGTTGGCTTATATTCATGATAGTTGTGTGGACAGTTGCCTTGGCATTCGTTCCTTTAAAGCATTGGAAAAAAACATGGCCTATAGGTATAGTTGCAATGGCAGTTGTATATCTGTTGGATTCTGCGATGATATATTTAGGTGCCTTCAAATTCTGGCATGGGAGCATATATTTATCCGGTCTGCCACTTCTATATTGGTTAAGTTATTTCCCTGGAGGCATAATATTTGACTATTTACGTCCTAATAAGCATATTTGGAGACTTGTTTATATTTTGGTTATTCCAGCTGTATATTTGATGATTGAACTTGTTATGGTATATTCCGGATACTTCCAATATATCAATTGGAGTGCATTTATGTCATACCTGCTTAATGTTGTGGGTTTTACCTTAATGATGTGGTTTGCAGAATGGCTGGAACAGGGGCGGGATAAATGAAGCAGCAGAACATGATGTTTGCTCGCTGGCCTATCAGCATAAAGAACTTTTCAGCTGGCTTGTTGAGCAGAAGAAGGGTTAGAGAGAGCGGTTCATCTCAACATTTTGCCGATCTCATAGGCCTTCTTCATCAATTTTTCATTTTTCTTCGAGGACTCGGGAGTGAAGGCACTTTTTGCTATGATTGTCTTGAAGGGAATCAGGCCCATAGGCTTTAATGCTTTCGTATTGTAGTTCATATAGAACTTGAAGAAGATTGAAATAGGTGCCGCATGGGTATAGACGGTAACAAGCTTCTTTTCCCCGAACCTCGGCTTATGCTTCCGGTCTGTTAAGGGATAGAGCCTATCCAGCAACAGCTTGGTTTGCCCTGATACCTGCCATATATAAATGGGTGCGCCTATAATTACGCTGTCTGCATCCTTAATATCCTCATAAATTGCCTGCATATCGTCCTTTACGCAGCAGGCGGGATGTTCCCTGCAATATAGACAGCTCTGGCAGCCTTTTATATTCATTTCATTAAGATGGTATACCTTGGTCTGTGCACCACTGTTTGCCGCACCTCGAAGCATCTCATTGAGTATACTGCTTACATTTCCGTTTTTTCTCGGACTTCCGATAATTGCTACAACTTTGCTCATTTTTGTTCCCATCCTCTTCTATACCTTAGTCAGAATAGCTTTAATACTTTCCAGGGAAGTCAGCAATGAATCCAAATCCTCATCACTGAGACCTGCTATTTTTCCCTTGAGGCTATTTGCAAGCAAGTCTTTGATCTCCTCAATATATGCTTTTCCTGCAGGGGTCAGGTCGATATCTATGAATCTCCTGTCGGACTGATTGTGTATCCTAGCTATATAACCTTTAGTGACGAGCTTTTCAACTAATGGGGTTATGTTGGTTTTTGTTATACCAAGGTTTCTAACTGTTTCTGACATGGACTGAGCTCCTAAATCATCAAGCATAAACAGTATCTGATAGTGGGAGGGGTTTAAGCCTGATTTCTCATTGAAGGACTCGGCCTTCAGAAGCTTTCTCTTGAGCAGGGGTATTGCTATGAAAAGGCTTTCTACTATTTGCTCAAGCTTACTGTTTGACATATGTATCACGCCTTTCTGGAATAATAGTTGCTAATACTCAACGGACAGGCAAGTTATATCAATATAACAGTTATAAATATATAACTAATAGTATTATTATATTTCATATCCTGGATACTGTCAAGCAGGCAGTTTAATATCCTTATGAATATAGGTTGCAGTCTTGTCACATTATAAACTCAGAAAAGTAAAGGGGAATATTGTAAAAATTACATTTTTATTATTGACAATTACTAAACAAGAGTATAATATGTTTATGTATTATATAAACGTTAGGAGAGAGCATCGAGTGAATGATTTGTCGGAAATATTTTGGAATGCCAGTGTTGAAGAGATTAAGAAGGGCTATATATACAAGGAGGATACTGCTGAATACATATGCCTGATATGCGGAAGGAGCTTTGTAAAGGGTATAGTCTATCCTGAGGCCGACATTCTGTATGAAGCGGGGAAGTATATGGAGGTACATATACTTAAGGAGCATTCATCTACCTTTGAATTTCTACTCAATTTAGACAAGAAGTATACCGGGCTGACAGACCACCAGAAAAATCTATTGAGGTTTTTTCATAAGGGGTACAGTGACAGTGATATTGTGAAGGAACAGGAAAGCGGCAGTACATCAACAATCAGGAATCATCGCTTCACACTCCGCGAAAAGGAGAAGCAGGCAAAGGTTTTCCTTGCGATTATGGAGCTTCTCAATAGAAAAGCTGCCAAAAAAGAAAGCCTTATCAATGTGCACAGATCGGCCACTATGACCGATGAGCGCTATGCAATCACAGAGCAAGAGAATGAACAGACCTTGAGCAAATACTTCAGAGAGGGTTTGGATGGTCCTCTGACTGAATTCCCTGCAAGGGAAAAAAAGAAGATAGTAGTGCTTAAACACATAGTAAAAAACTTTGAGCTGAATAGAAAATACTCAGAGAAAGAAATAAATGAAGTTCTAAAAGGGATTTACCCTGATTTTGCTACAGTTCGAAGGTATCTTATAGAATACGGCTTCATGGACAGGAAAGACGACTGCAGCCTATATTGGGTGAAAATATAAAAAAACAGCATTCTGTATTAATTGCGGAATGCTGTTTTTCATTGCAAACTTTATCGTGATATTTGCGTATACAGGAATGGATTAGAAAGCAAATTATGGTAAGTTATGCTCTGGAACGTATCATCAAATAAGTAAAACCAAATAAAGCAGGATACCGATAAAAGCTGCAGCCGCGTTCAATATAAGGGTTCTGTTGAACCTGTCGCTCTTGCGTCTGCACCTCATAAGGTTTACAGCCATTGATATCATACAGAAAATGAAAAGAAGCACTAAGAGTAGAAGAACATATTGCATCATATCGGTGTCCCAAGCAGCTTGGAGCTTTATGTGGAGGGACTCGTCCATATACGATTCGAAGCTGGGTTTTGCGATTAAGGTGACAAAAAGTATTAATGATACCAGAATCCAGGATATTATACCTGACCATCTGACCCATTTTACGAGTGTATCTGGACCTTTTCGTCTGTCGAACAAAATCTCACCCCCTATAGTTAGATTATAATAAACTAAATTAAGGGAAGCAATGAATATTTTAGAGGAGCTAAAACATGGATTGGGTGAAGTCAAAGCTTAGCAGCTAAATTGTAAATTTGTGCCTTTTATCTGCATAAGGTTATTGACTTTATGAGATTAAAGTCATATAATAGCAATGAATAAACGAATAAATAATTCACAGCATGTCAACGAAAGAAGGGAAGATATGACAAAGGCCTTCGGAGATAAAGAAAAGGCGTTAATTAGAAGCAAGCTGATTGAAAAAGGGAAAGAGCTATTTGCAAGGTATGGTTTGAGAAAAACCAGCATTGAGGATTTAACCAAGGCTGTTGGGATAGCACAGGGCTCATATTATAATTTCTTCCAATCCAAGGAAGAGCTGTACTTTGAAATAATGGAACAGGAAGAACAGTATATGAAGAGCAGGCTGCTTTCAACACATCAGGTGGAAGAAAATCTTACCAGGCAGTCATTAGAAGCATTTTTGACAGATGCCTTCGGGATGATAGATGAGAGTACTTTTATCAAGAAGCTGATGAATGGGGAAGATTATGAGCTGCTGGTAAGAAAGCTGCCTGAAGAAAGAATTGCAAAGCATATAGAGACGGACTCTGACATATTGACACCAATGATCACTATGTGGCAGAAGCAAGGAGCTGTGATAGACAGGAAGCCTGAGGTGATTGGCGGCCTGCTTCGTGCAGTTTTCACCCTTGCATTGCATAAAAAAGAAATCGGGGAAGATATTTTCCAAGAGGTGCTGGAGCTATTAATCGAATTGATAGCACAAGGCATTGTTAAGAAGGAGAAGCTATGATTGATGTAAAAGATCTAAAGTTCAGTTATACAAGAAATGGGGAGCAGACCCTGAAAGGTCTGGACTTTTCTATAAAAAAGGGTGAAATATTCGGCTTTCTGGGACCTTCCGGAGCAGGGAAAAGCACGACTCAGAAGATAATTATAGGCATTTTGAAAAACTACCATGGCAGTGTAAAGGTAATGAACAAAGAGCTTAAAGAGCTGAAATCCGATTATTATGATCCGATCTGGGTAGCCTTTGAATTCCCTAACCTTTACAGTAAGTTCACGGCAAAGGAAAATCTGTCATATTTCAGGTCTTTATATTCGGTCGAAACTGAAGAGCCAATGAGCCTTCTTGAATTGGTTGCCTTGGAAAAGGATGCTGATACAAGGGTTTCGGCCTTTTCCAAGGGTATGAAGATGCGGCTTAATTTCTGCAGGGCTCTGCTGAATAAACCTGAGATACTTTTCCTGGATGAGCCAACCTCGGGATTGGACCCTGTAAATGCGAAAAAGGTGAAGGATATTATACTGGAGAAGAAGGCAAAGGGCTGTACCATCTTCCTTACAACGCACAATATGAACGATGCTGAGGATTTATGCGACAGGGTAGCCTTCATTGTTAACGGGAGCATATGCCTTATTGATTCACCAAGGCAGATGATGATAGATAAAGGCAAAAAGAGCTTGCGGGTTGAATATCGTGAAAAGCAGGAGACCGGCTTCAAGGATTTTGAACTGGCGAATCTGGGGGATAATGTGGAGTTCATACAGCTTATAAAAAACAAGTCCATAGAAAGAATGCATACACAGGAGGCAACTCTGGAGGACATTTTCATAGAGGTGACTGGAAGGGGTCTGGCATGAGAACTTTAAGCGCAATATTATATGATATTAAATTCCAGATAAGGCACGGCTTTTATTATGCTTATGCACTAGTAAGCGTTCTATATATTGTGTTTCTTAGGGTGATGCCGGTGGATACCAGGGAGTACCTATCCATAATCATACTTTTAACTGATCCTACCATCCTTGGATTCTTCTTCATAGGCGGAATCGTTCTCCTTGAAAAAGATCAGAACATATTCGCGAGTCTTTTTGTCACTCCCATGAAGGTGGAGGAGTACATTACAGCTAAGCTTGTGTCGCTTACAATGCTTGCATTGCTTTCTTCTGCAGTCATAGCGTTTTTTTCAACACCGGGAAGCTTTGATCCGCTGCTGCTCTTAGTATCGGTAGTTCCAAGCTCGGTATTCTTTACACTTGCAGGACTTGCTCTGGCAGTGAGGGTTAAATCAATAAACGGGTATATAATGGCATCTCCCTTTTTACTGACGCCGTTTATATTGCCGCTATTCGGATTCATGAAGCTTTTCAACTCTCCAATATACTATTTGCTTCCCGGGTATAGCTCGGTGCAGCTGCTTGCAGGTGCTTACAATGGCATCTCATTTGCTGATGCCTTGTATTCCATAATACTTATTACAGTCTGGAATGTACTTGCATATGTCTGGGCAGGCAGATGGTTTAGAAAATATATAATAGCAGGAATTGGGGGTGGAAGCATATGAGAAAGCTTTTGGTACTTTCCTTTGGAGATATGAAGAATATCAGTCGTGACTCAATGCTGCTAATATCTGTATTTGTTCCTTTCATACTTGCCTTTGTAATGAGACTGGGGCTTCCCTTTGCAAGGGAGATACTGCTTAGAGAGCTCTCTTTTGATCTTTCGCAATACTATAATCTCATAATGAGTGTACTTATTCTTATCACTCCAATGATGATGGGAATGCTGTCAGGCTTTCTGATACTTGACGAAAGGGATGAAAACATACTGACTTTCTATTCGGTTACGCCGCTTAAAAAATCAGGATATCTTTTTTATAGAGTTGCAATGCCCACAATTATAAGCTTTCTGCTCTCCTTCTTCGTATTCTACTTTATTGGTATAGTTGAATGCAGAATCGAGCTGCTTATACCGGTGCTTCTGCTTTGTGCGCTGGAGTCACCAATGATGGCATTGTTTCTTGGAGCCTCTGCCTCCAATAAGGTAGAAGGGCTGGCATTGACAAAGGCTTTCGGCATACTGTTTCTCGCACCTGTCGCCGGATACTTCATTAAATCAAATTGGCAGTATGCAGCCGGGATAGCCCCGACCTATTGGGTATCAGAGGCACTTCTTGCAGGAGCCGGGATGAGCGCCAACTATTGGGTATTTGTTGTTGTGGGGGCGGCTGTTCATCTTTTAATAATAGCATTACTTATAAGACGTTTTGAGAACATTTATATATAGTAAAGCATATTATGAACAAACCTCATAATAGTTCTGTATAATCGTACGTTATAAAGCGAATTATAGATTTATAAAGCTGACAAAATATTGTAATGGATGGAACCTTATGATATAATCAATTAAGATTGATTTGAGGAGTAGATTTGTATGCTGAAATCAGATTACCTATGGTCGCTTTTTCAGGCAACAGGGTCCATCAGAGCATACTTACTCTATCGAAAACTAATAATGCAGTAATCGTTGATGGAGAGAGTAAATTGTGAAAGGCTATCAGAGAGGTGTTGCCACCGGCTGAAAGCGCACCGGCATTGAAGCAATTGAAGTTCACTCCGGAGATTCAAAGCTGAACATGGTACCTCGTAAAGCATTTCATTTCTAGGGCAAGCGAGGCACCAAACAGATGTAGTGCATTTTTAACACTTGAAGTACAGGAAATCTGTGGTGTTAAAAAGCACTGGTAGGCTTTGACGGCTAATACCGTTATATTTTTAAGCGGTTTGCAAGTATGCAAACAAGCAGGGTGGTACCGCGGATAACCTTCGTCCCTTTTTTGGGATGAAGGTTTTATTTATTTTACAGGAAAGATATCCTTCCTGTAAAATAAACAAAACTCTTGATTTAACTGCCCGTGCCAGAATTTCCTCATTACATTCGGAAAAGGCACATGGGCTTCAAACGCGGCATAAGCCGCCTTTGTTATTGTCAAAAATAAGAAATCGGACCTTTGGAAAGGAGCATGAAAAATGAAGGAAACACTAGAAAAAATCAAGATGCAATCTGTAAAAGAATTGGAAAGTGTCCAGTCGCAAAAGCAGCTGGAAGAGTTAAGGATCAAGTATCTGGGTAAAAAGGGAGAGCTTACGCAGGTGCTTAGGGGAATGGGCGGACTGACTACGGAGGAAAGACCCATTATTGGACAGCTTGCTAATGAAATCAGGGATTATATCAATGATAAGATTGAAGAAACAGCATACTGCTTGAAGAGGAAAGACCTGGAGGGCAGACTGAGGAGCGAATTCATCGATGTAACAATGCCATCAAAAAGAACAGCCCTGGGAAACAAACATCCTCTGACAAAAGTGCTGGATGAAATCAACCAGATATTCATAGGCATGGGATTTTCCATAGTTGAAGGGCCTGAAATAGAAACGGCATATTATAACTTTGATGCATTAAATCACAGCAAGTATCATCCGGCGAGGGATATTCAGGATACCTTCTATGTTACCGAGGAAATACTACTAAGGACACAGACATCTCCTATGCAGGTCAGGACAATGGAGCAGCAGAAGCCTCCTATAAGGGTGCTGGTGCCGGGGAAGGTATACAGGAGAGATGAGATAGATGCAACACATTCACCTATGTTCCATCAGATTGAAGGTCTGGTTGTAGACAAGGGTATAACAATGGCGAATCTGAAGGGGACTCTGGACGTGTTCGCAAAGAGGCTATATGGCGAGAACACAAAGACAAGGTTCAGACCGCATCATTTCCCGTTCACAGAGCCAAGTGCCGAGATGGACTGCACATGCTCCGCCTGCAAGGGTGCAGGCTGCAGAGTATGCAAGAACGAGGGCTGGATAGAGATATTGGGTGCCGGCATGGTACATCCTAATGTACTTAGAAACTGCGGCATTGACCCGGAAGTATACTCAGGCTTTGCATTCGGTATGGGACTTGATAGGATTGCACTGCTGAAGTATGATGTTGAGGACCTCAGACTTTTCTTTGAGAATGACAAGAGGTTCCTGTCGCAGTTTTAAGAATATTGAACGCACTGGGGAATCTTCATTAGGGTCGAGTGCGAATTCAATAACACTAATGAAACCGATTTTGCGGAATTTGAATGAAAAATACAAATGTTTTCCGCAAAACGCCTAATATTAAGGAAAGGGGATAGATTATGCTAGTACCTATTAAGTGGTTAAAGGACTATGTTGATATAAAGGTTGACTCCAAAGGCTATGCAGATGCAATGACAATGTCGGGGTCAAAGGTTGAGAGAATTGAAGAGCTTGGAAAAGAGATTGAAAATGTAGTAGTGGGCAAGATACTGAAGATTGAAAGTCACCCGGCTGCAGATAAGCTGGTTATTGGACAGGTTGATGTCGGAACAGAGGTAATACAGATAGTGACAGGAGCAGACAATATAAAGGAAGGGGACTATGTTCCCATAGCCAAAAACGGCTCAACCTTGCCTGGCGGGGTGAAAATCAAAAGAGGAAAGCTTAGGGGCATAGAATCAAACGGAATGATGTGCTCAGCCCAGGAGTTGGCTTTGGAGCTTGACAACCTGCCTGAGGAGCTGCTGGATGGAATATATATTCTGGACAAGGAATACCCTCTTGGAGCAGATATAAAGGATATACTGGGGTTGAACGACACTGTAATAGAATTTGAAATAACAAACAACAGACCGGACTGCCTTAGTATCATTGGTATAGCCAGAGAAACGGCTGCTACCTTTGTGGAAGTAATGAAATACCCGGAAACAGGTTTTAAGGAAAATGCAGAAATCATAAAGGACTATATTGACATACAGGTGGAAAACAGTGAGCTGTGCCCAAGGTATTCAGCCAGGATGGTCAAGAATGTTGTTATCAAGGATTCACCCGCATGGATGCAGGAAAGGCTGATAAAAGCAGGTGTCAGGCCAATAAGCAGCATAGTTGATATAACCAATTACGTAATGCTGGAGCTTGGTCAGCCCATGCATGCCTTCGACTACAGGGATTTGGATGACAAAAAAATCATAGTAAGAAATGCAATGCCTGGGGAAACCATTAAAACCCTTGACGAAGTAGAACGAAAGCTCGAAGAGTCGATGCTTGTTATAGCGGATGCCAAAAAACCTACTGGAATTGCAGGAGTTATGGGTGGCTATGGCAGTGAAATAAAAGATGATACTAATGCAATTGTATTTGAATGTGCAAATTTCAACCCTTTAAATATCAGGCTGACTTCAAAGAAGCTTGGATTGAGGACTGAGGCATCTTCAAGGTATGAGAAGGGGATAGACCCGGAGCTTATAACAATGGCACTGGACAGGGCTTGCAGCCTGGTAGAGCAGATAGGTGCAGGGGAGGTCGTCGGTGGTAAGATAGATCTCTATCCTGTTCCGAGAACGGCTCGCAAGTTGAAGCTCAAGGTAAAAAAGGCCAGGGACTTCATAGGAGCACAGGATATAACCGAGGAAATGATGGTGAAGTATCTCACCTCCCTTGAATTCAAGGTAGAAGTAAAAGAAGACCTGGAGATTACGGTACCTACCTTCAGAGCCGATGTTGATGGAGATGCCGATCTGATAGAAGAAATAGCAAGGCTTTACGGGTATGATAAGATACCTACAGACCTGATGGACACTACCTTCACACAGGGAGGGAAGAACTACAGGCAGAAGATGAGGGATATGGCAAAGACCAACATGGCTGCACAAGGACTATACGAGGTATTGACGTATTCCTTTGTCAGCCCCGGAGTATACAACAAAATAAACCTTAAAGCAGAGAATCCGCTGAGAAATGCCATAAAGATCACAAACCCCCTGGGAGAAGACCAGAGCATAATGAGAACCACTATGATACCCAATATGCTGGATGTAATATCAAGGAACTACAATAAGAAAATAGCTGAAGGACAATTCTTTGAGCTTGCAAAGGTATACTTGTCTGAAGTGTTTCCGTTGGAGGGACTTGCAGAGGAGAAAGAAACACTTACCATAGGGATGTATGGAAATGTAGAGTTCTTCGACCTTAAGGGTGTTGTGGAGAATCTCTTGGAAGAATTTAATATAGACAAATACAGGATATTGTCCTCCAACAATGACAGCATGCACCCGGGAAGGACAGCAGAGCTGCTTATAAACAACAAGAGGGTGGGCTGCCTGGGTGAAGTTCATCCTGATGTGCTGGATAAGTATGATATACCAGTCAGAGTGTACATTGCTGAGCTTAGCTTTGAGGAAATCATACAGCAGAGTGATATGAACATAAAATACAGGTCGCTGCCTAAATATCCATCAGTAGCAAGAGATATAGCAATGGTTGTGGCTGATGAGATTACTGCAGGACAGGTAGAAGAGATAATCAGGAATAAAGGCGGCAAGCTTATTGAAGAGGTCAAGCTTTTTGACATATACAGAGGAAGCCAGATAGAGGAAGGCTACAAGAGCATGGCGTATTCGATAGTATACAGGTCCGATGAAAAGACGCTGTCAGAAGAGGATATCACAAAGGTTCACAACAAGATAGTCAGCTCCCTTGTGAATCAAGTAGGAGCGGCTTTGAGGCAATAATACCCAACCCCGTCGGGAAACCGACGGGGTTTTTTTGTTGACTTTTTCACTGATATTTCACTAAAAGTTCATAAAATATTCACATTTATCCAATGAAAGTTCAATATTTTCTGATAATATATTAATAATGTACAAGAAGTATAGTGCATTTCTTTGATTTGCTTTGGAATTGGGGGTAGGTCGGCTTGAATAAAATCATAGAAGTAAGGGATTTGGTGAAGCATTTTGAAATCACCTCAATCAAAGGTTTTAACAAGAGCTATGTAAAGGCGGTAGACGGAGTATCCTTTGACATACTTGAAGGGGAAACCCTTGGACTTGTAGGTGAAAGCGGGTGCGGAAAATCTACCACAGGCAGACTGATTCTAAGACTTATAAAGCCTACTGCAGGAGAGATATACCTGGAGGGGAGAAATATAAACGATATTTCAGAAAAGGAGCTAAGGGGTATCAGGAAGGACATTCAGGTTGTCTTTCAGAACCCATATTCAGCCTTGGACCCGAAGATGACCATAGAAGACATCCTTTCTGAGCCCTTGAGCATACATAAAATAGTATTCAAGTACGATTACGGCAAAGAAGTAAAGAGACTCCTGAGCTTGGTAGGCTTAAGCGAAAAGGACGCAATGAAATTCCCACATGAGTTCAGCGGTGGGCAGCGCCAGAGAATAGGAATTGCCAGGGCAATCGCTACAAGGCCCAAGTTCATTATATGTGATGAGCCTGTTTCTGCTCTGGACGTGTCAGTTCAATCTCAGATCCTCAATCTTTTAGACGACCTTCAAAAGGAGCTTAAGGTATCCTATCTTTTCATAGCTCACGGACTAAATGTCATAAGACACGTTTCTAATAAGGTAGGGGTTATGTATCTAGGGAAAATCGTTGAGATGGGCAGTGTAGAGGAGATATTCAACAAGCCGGTGCATCCTTATACAAAAGCTCTGCTTTCATCTGCGCCAATACCTGATCCCTTCAGCTACAGGGAAAAGGAAGTATTGGAGGGTGAAATACCAAGTCCGGTCTCACCGCCTAGCGGCTGCAGCTTCCACCCCAGATGCAGGTATGCCATGGGTATTTGCAGCGAGAAAAAGCCGTTCATACAGAATATAAGTGAAAACCACAAGGTATCATGCCACTTGATTGATGCTGGCAATGATTTCAAGGGGGGATTAACTTGATAAATAGATTTATGTTTGCATCAAGGAAGGTATTATTATCTGTCCTCATATTTCTGATATTTGTCTATGTGACAGTGCTATTATGCAACATACCAACAGACTTTACCATTAACTTTGAAAATGGAAAGGCGACACCCTCACATATCGGGGTTTTTATAATCAAGGACACAAATGAAAAGTTCATTTCATTATTAAAGCTTGATCTGGGAAGGACAGGTAAGGACGATCGGTCTTTGAACTACCTGATCACCAATATAATGAAGAATTCCTTATTACTTTTGGCTGGCGGATTAATACTTGCAGTACTTCTCGGGGTTTCAAAGGGCATCATTGACAGTAAAAGGGAAAGCACAAGTGAGTCCAGTCTTAAGGTGCTGGGAACAATAATACCCATTTCACTGCCTGACATACTGATTATAGCGCTTCTGCAGCGCTTGGCTTTATTTCTCAATAATCATGGCATAGAGATATTTAAGGTAGGCGGCAGCGGTACAATAAATCACTTGCTGCTTCCAATAATAGCGCTTTCAATACTCCCTGCCTGCTACATAGCAAGGATAACTTCAATGGCAATAGATAACTGCTACCAGCAGGATTTTATAAAAGCTGCAGTAGGAAAGGGCTGCACAAGCTACAGGGTTCTTTGGAATCATGTAATGAGGAATGCAATACCTTCTATAATAGACAGCCTTCCTACAATCACGGCAATCATTATTGGAAACCTTCTTATGGTGGAGAAGCTTTTTTCTTATCCAGGACTGACACAGTCATTGCTCAATTTCTTCTCACATAATGAAAAAGACGGGATAATAGCAAACATCGTCTTAATCGGAATTATTTATTTCATTCTTGACACTATGTTTAACTTGCTTAAATGGATGGTCGTCAAGCCTCTTAAGGAGGAAAGCCAATGAAAAAGTTATTTGCCGGTAAGAAAATAACTGAATTGAATATAAAGAAACTGAACATACCCCTGATAATTGGCCTTATCATAATTGCTTCCCTTATAGTGTTCAGTATCTATCCTGAAATTTTCACCCCTTCTGATCCTTATGGTAAGGAGCGGCAGGAATTTGTATTCATAGAAGGCAAGATAAACCTTTTCAGGCCTCCGGTTGAGCCCTGCGCAGAATATCCATGGGGCACCGATGTATATGGGCGAGATATGAGAAGCCTTATATTCTATGGCTGCAAGCTTACACTCGTTACTGCCATATTGATTGCTTTCGGAAGGCTTCTGATATCGCTTCCCCTTGCAATACTGGCGGGATATAAGAATAAACTGTCTGTATGGGTTATGAGGCAGTTCAGCATAATGTTCAGTGCATTTCCACTTATAATAATCACACTGCTTTTTACCCGAATAAAGCTCGTGGAGGATATTTTCAAGGAGCCTACAAGGATAGTGGCTTATATACTTATAATCTTCGGATGGAGCAGGCTGGCGAATCTCCTTAAGGAGAAGGTGGAGGAAATACTCAGCCAGGATTTTATTGAGGGCGAGATAGCCATAGGCAAGAACAGGCTGGAGGTTGCTCTTCAAAACATAATACCGCATTTGATACCTACTATTGTTGTACTGTTTTTCCTTGAGATTGCACAGGCATTGCTGATACTATCACAGATAGGCGTGTTCGGACTCATCATGAGTGGAGGAATTGTCAACGGAGATGGGGATTACCGAATTCCCTTTGAGATAGATTGGGCATCGCTTTTGATGGCATCCCAATGGTTTATATCCACCGGAAGGCACTGGCTGGTGCTTTATCCGGCGGCAGCCTTTTCTATAAGCATAATAGGCTTTAACCTTCTTGGAGAAGGGTTGAGGCTGGAGTTTGACAAGAGAAGCTCAAGGATAATAAGCTGGATTAGGGGGATACCCGGTTTTCTTTCTCCTGCAAGACTTATATATGAAGTCAGGCATATTGACACCTATAGGGGAAGTGTAAAAAGAAAGCTGGCATTTTATGCTGTAATACTTGTTATAGTTTTCTTCCCTCAAGGAGGCAGCTTATACAAATTTGACACGGTAAATGCTTTCAGCACTATAAGTGAGCTTTCCAAGCCTGAATATGAGGGGAGAAAAGCGGGAAGCGGAAAGAATGAGATAATAGCAAAATACCTGGCTGATAAGTTGAAGGATTATGGCATTCAGCCTTTTGACGGAAATTACTTCCATGAATTTGACATGGAGACTGCCTTTAATGTCAAGAACTCAACGATGACAGTAGTTGGTGAGGCTTCAGGATCTGCCAAGCTTGAATTCAGGAAGGATTATTTTATTACTACTCCTTCAGATATAAACGGTACATATGAGTTAAAGTACATCACCTATAAAGATTTGGGGCTGTTTCCTTATGAGGAGCATGAATTCGACTATCTGCACGGCAAGGTAATACTTGTAGATGTAAGGGGGCTCGATGGCTTAGCCTTTGCAAGGTTTGTAGGGCTGATTAATAACATTGTAAGACCTAAGGCGCTTATATATATTTCTGATTGGGATAGCGGGAAGGTAATAAAAAAGGAGACTGTAGACCGCAATGTAGCAAATGACATGGCGACTCTCAATATTTCAGTGTCTTCCAACAAGGGCGATGAGCTCTTAAGGAAAGCAAACTCAAAGATATCACTGAACATTGAATGTGAGCTTTTTGATAACCCCAAGAGCGTTAGTGTAGTAGGTTATATTCAAGGCACTGATGAAAAGCTGAAGGATGAATTCGTAATAGTGGGCAGCAGCTTCGATTCAGTAGGTGATGATGAGAATATCAAGTATCCATCCTCAATGGAGGCAGGAGGTACTGCTCTTGAGCTGGAAATCGCGCGTGTACTCGGCAGCAGCAAGAAAAGGCCTGAGCGTACAGTGATATTTGCTTTTTGGGATGGAATCCAGACCAGAGACAGAGGCTCCAAGAATTTCCTCGAAAAGTATTTTAAAGAAGAATTCAGGAAAGCCTTTTATGTCAATCTCAAAAACTTCGGCTTTGAACAGTCCGATAAAGTTATTATAGATACTACCAATACTCTTCCCAAGGAATATCTTGCACAGAAATATATAAAAGCTTTAAAGAAGCATGCAAGAAGGAATGAGGTTAAGGTTGTCTATGGGAAAATTGGTTCTCCAATTACACAGGATACTCTGAAATCAGATATAAACTCTATTATTATAGACAGCGAAGGCATAGAAGAGGATATAAGGACGGCAAATGACAAGCTTGACAGTATAGACAGCAAGAGGCTCAAAGGCCCGGGGCAGATGTTGGTGGATACAATTTATGATGTAGTGTGCGGGGGTATAAGATAATGGGCAGCTTATTTGAGGTTAAGGATTTGAAAACGTATTTCCTTATAGGTAGGCAGGAAATAAAAGCAGTTGACGGAGTAAGCTTCAGCCTCGACCGAAATGAAACCCTTGCTATCGTAGGTGAGTCGGGCAGCGGAAAGAGTGTTACTGTTCTTTCTGCTATGCGTCTGATAAAACCCCCGGGGAAAATTGTAAATGGTGAGATAATATTTGACAACAGAAACCTTCTGCACTTGACTGAAAAGCAAATGACAATGATTAGGGGAGACAGAATCTCCATGGTGTACCAGGAACCCATGACCTCTCTGAATCCTGTGATACCGGTAGGAGATCAGATAAGAGAAGCTATAACTATACATAAGGCCTCCTCTAAAAGGGAATCCCAAGAGCGGGCTATTGAGCTTATGAACATCGTAAGCATTCCAGAGGCCAGGTTGAGATACAATGAACTCCCTGCAAAATTCAGCGGAGGCATGCGACAAAGGATAATGATCGCCATGGCAATAGCATGCAATCCTGACTTACTTATAGCGGACGAACCGACCACTGCGTTGGATGTAACTATTCAGGCCGAAATAATGAAGCTTCTAAGAACCATGAAGAACAAGCTTAACATGTCAATGCTGCTTATCACTCACGACTTGGGGATAGTAGCAGAGAATGCTGACAGGGTCATCGTGATGTACTGTGGAAAGGTTATGGAAGAAGCGTCTGTGGTCAGCCTTTTCAGAAATCCGATGCATCCGTATACAGTAGGCTTGATGGAATGCATTCCGAGGGTTGACGTTAAGGTAGACAAATTGAATGCAATACCCGGGTATGTACCGCATCCGTCCCAATACCCGAGGGGCTGCAGGTTCAGCAACAGGTGCAGCAAGGCTATGGATATATGCGGCAAAGAGCTGCCTGAGCTTATAGAAATTGAAGAGGGACACAAGGTAAGGTGTTGGTTGTATGAGAAGGGAGGAGAAGCACGATGAGAATCAAGCACAAGGTAGGCTTGCTGCTGGGAATAATACTTTTGATATCAATAATAAGCATAACAATTTTTATCGCAGCTGTGCCATCCAAGCACAGGAAAATTGTTATAAGCTCGGCTCACAAGAAGAATCTGGCGCAGACTGTTACTGTGGAAGGCGTTGTGGAGCCAAATAAGAAGCAGGTGATAAACCTTGATTCCACCCAGAAGGTATTAGAGGTATTTGCTTCGGTCGGCCAGGAGATAAAAAAAGGAGACTTGGTTCTAAAGCTGGACAGCTCTGACAACCAATACAAGCTTAGTGTTGAGGAGATAAACCTGATGCTGGCAGAGAGAGAGCTTTCAAAGGTATTGAAGAATGAGAAGGCTGACAAAAAAGATGTGGAGTACTCTTTTAAGCAGGCAGAAATCGCATATGCAGATGCAAAGGCTGAACTAGAGGCTGCACAGAATTCATTGTCTGCTGACAAGTTGCTTTTTGAGAAGGGTGCAATATCAAAGATTCAATTGGAGGACTCGCAGAAAAATGTCAGAGCTCAGGATAACAGAATGACTCTGAAAGCTATGGAAATGGACAGGGCTAGTCAGAGCCTTTCCAATTTTGACTTGGATAAGGATGAGCAGGTTTTTAAGCTTAGGAGCAGCATAAGCCTTATACAACAGAATATAAGCAATCTGAAATCAAAGGTGGATGCGGATACCAGGGCAAATATCGACGGGAGAGTAGTGAAGCTGAAGGTTGAGAAGGATCAATACCCTACCGATGACAGCAGTCAGATACTAATTTACGATATGTCCAGGCATATGGTTAATATTCAGCTCAAGCAGCAGGAGGCCTTGTATATAAAAGAGGGGATGAAGGCCAGGATAAAGGTAAAGGGCTTGGATGAGAAAGAGTACGAAGGCACTGTAATTGATGTCGATGATGTAGCCCTGACTTCAGTAAATGGTGGGAAGAGTTCAAAGGTAAACGTGAAAATAAGCATAGATAACCCCGACGAGAGGATAAAAATAGGATACGACGCGGAAGTGAAAATAAACCTTAGTATAAAGAATGAAGCTGTTGTTGTTGATTTCGAGTCCATTATACAGGACAATGACGGGAAGAAGTACATTTATTTTGTTAAGGACAATAGGGCACAAAGAAGACCCGTAAGCACAGGAATAGAAACAAGCTTTGAGGTTGAAATCACTGAAGGGATCATCCAGGGTGACAAGTATGTGGTGAATCCCCCTGAGGAAATGCAGGAAAAGAGCTCAATGAAGATCTGGGGTTGGAGGTATGAGTCAAAATGAGCCTTGATGAATCCAGAGTACTTATTAAAACAGAAAAGCTCTGCAAATCCTATAAGCTGGGAAACGAGACGAAGGAAGCAGTTAGGGAAGCTGATATAAGAATATTACAGGGGGAGCTTGTGTTAATCGAAGGCTTAAGCGGGATGCAGAAGAATGTATTTGTTAACCTCATGGGCTGCCTTGAGAGACCTACTGAGGGAAAGTACTACTTTGACTATGAGGATATTGCTTTAGCCAAGGAAGATATGATGGATGCCATAAGGAAGCTAAAGCTGGGCTATCTATTCAGGGATTTCAATCTTATTGCCAGATTGACAGCAGCAGAGAATATTGAAATACCTATGCAGGGCTTGAAGCTATCACAGGAAGAGAAAAGGAGCAGGCTGCAGAAGGCCTTGAGAAGCTTTGACATTGAGGAAATTGCAGAGAAAAAGGTGTCTGAACTGACCGATTATCAAAAGCAGCTGGTTTCACTTGCAAGGGCAATTGTGAACAATCCCCTGATGATAATTGCAGACGAACCTGCAGCAAATCTTGACAGCAAAGAAGAGCAGAGGCTCATGGAGCATTTACTCAGGCTGAACAGTGAAGGCATTGCAATAATGCTCATTACTGAGAATACAGCTTTGAAGGCTTCTAACAGATTCAGGATGATTTCCTTTCAGGACGGCAGAGTATCCGAGAATAAGGAAGCACACAGGCTTTTCCTTGTAAGGAGGGATGCTTGAATGAAAGGAATAGCGTTTAAGAAGGCTGCAAGATACGTTATCTCAGCTGCAGGAATAATCATTGGTATAGCTGCTGCAATGGTGATTCTGGGAATCGCTGAGGGTGGAAGATCTGTATTGCATGACAGCTTTTGGAGAAATGGTATTAAGGTTTATGACATAGAGCTTAAGGATAAAGGACTTGACTCAGAGGGATATCTGCTTATGGAGGATGGAGAGCTGCTCACTGACAAGATGCTGGAAGTTGAGGGCAGTATCCCTGTCTTAAGACTTGAAGCACAGCTGAAATCCTATAAGGCTGTGGCCGACGCTATTACACTGGCAGTAAATGAGAAATACCAGCAGTATGCCAATCTTGAAATGCTTAAGGGCGGTTTTATCAAAGAGCAGGATGTGCGTCATGGAAACAAGATTGCAGTTATTGATGAGCTTACTGCATTGGAGCTTTATGGCACATCGGATATAATTGGACAGAAGCTGGACCTTCAGGTAAACGGAAAAAAGGTAGAATTTATAGTTGCAGGAGTTTTCAGGAACTTCAATAAAAACATTGAAACATTGTTTGATGATGAGATTCCCGGCATGTGTTTTATTCCGGACAGCGTGCCTGAGGATGTTTCTTTTGAATATAGCGTAGAAAAGCTGATTGCACTGGTGAAAGACAATCTGCATAAAGAGGAAGCTGCTGCCAAGCTCAGCCATTTGCTTGAGAAAGAGCATGAGGCTGTGGGTGCATATGATATTAATGAATATGAGCAGCTGTCTGAGGTGGAAGAGTTTACGGACAAGTATCTCGCTTTTGCAGTGATTATATCAATTGTAGCGCTTATTTCCGGCAGCATAGGGATAATGAATGCGATGCTTCTTACTTTACAGGAGCGGAAGAAGGAGATAGGCTTATATAAGTTCTACGGCTCAGGCATCAGGGAGCTTCAGTATGATGTATTATTTAAGTTGCTGATAATAAGTCTTGGATGCGGAATGTTCGGAATGCTGCTGGGACTGCTTGCCGGAGGATTTATAGGGGGCTTTGTGAATATCAGTACCAGAGTCACTTTTATGTCTGTTTCAATAACAGCAGTTGCTTCTGCTGTCATAGGTATTGCAGGCAGCATCTACCCGTCAGTGAAGATCAGCAGGGTGGATGCGTCGGAAGCTATCTGGGGTGAGTAGCCGGTGCACTAGTCATATATTACAATTATTTTATGTATATGGTAAAAAATGAAGGAAAATTTGCATTTTTTGAAGAATAATATATTGATATACATGAGATTGAACTTTCAATCCAAAAGGAGTTGTAATATATGGCCGAGAAGAAGAAGATAGGAGTCAGCATTTTTGGTACTGAATATGTGATGCTTGCTGAAAAATCAGAAGAATATGTGCGGGAGCTTGCTAATAGAGTAGATACGATAATGAATGAAATCGCCAAGAGCAATTACAGATATAATTCAACTATGATTGGGGTGCTTACTGCCTTGAACCTGGCGGATGTCCTTTATAAGTTACAGGAGGAGCATGCAGAAACCTCGGAGAAGCTAGAGAACATACAAGGGGAAATGCAGAGGCCATTTGAGGAGCTTAATGAGCTGAGACATGAATCAGAGGTAATAAAGGAGCAATACATCAAGATGCAGAGTGAGTATACCAGATCACAGATCGAGCTGGGCAAGATAAGCAGGGAGTGGGCTAAAGCACAGGAAGAGCTCAGGGACTTAAGGTGTGAGCTGGATGTCTCCAAGGAGACAATAAATGATGTGCAGACCAAGCTTTTTGAAAGCCAGATAGAGCTTTTGAAGACGAGAAAAGAACTGGATGATGTAAAAGTAAAAAGGATAGATAAAAATAGGAACAATAGGGTAAATAATATATAGAAAAGGCTTTCATCAAATATTTTAACGACCAAGGAAGCCTTTTATGAAACTCGTTTAGGTCGCATTGTATAGATGCTCCTACTCGTTATAAGAATTATTTACCTAGGAAGTGAATGTAATGAATAAAATAGAACTTCTAGCGCCTGCCGGAAATTTCGAAGCATTGGCTGCTGCTGTTGAAAGCGGTGCTGATGCTGTTTATTTGGGCGGGAATAAATTTAATGCGAGAGCGTATGCTGACAACTTTGACGGGGAAACCCTTGCCAAGGCTGTTAGCTATGCTCATATAAGGGGTGTCAAGGTATATGTCACCATTAATATTTTGCTGTCTGACCGTGAGCTTTCTGAAGCCCTGGACTATGTAAGCTACTTGTACCGGATAGGTGTCGATGCAATAATAGTGCAGGATGTTGCGATATTAAAGCTGGCTGCAAGCATCTTTCCGGATATGGAGGTTCACTGCAGCACTCAGATGACGGTGCACAATGCTGAAGGAGTCAGATACTATTCTGCCTTAGGTGCAAAAAGGATAGTGCTGGCGCGGGAATTATCCCTTGAAGAGGTAAGGCATATAGTTCAGAGCACAGGGGTGGAGACTGAAATATTCATCCATGGGGCTCTTTGTGTGAGCTATTCAGGTCAATGCCTCATGAGCAGCCTTATCGGAGGCAGGAGCGGAAACCGAGGAAGATGCGCTCAGCCCTGCAGGAAAAAGTATTCCTTTTACAACTTCAAGACAGGTAAAGTAGAGTCGGAGAACCAAAACAAACACCTTATGAGCACCAGGGACCTTAATACGTACAACAGGCTTGAGGAACTGGTGGAATCAGGGGTGACATCTCTTAAAATAGAAGGAAGAATGAAGAGAGCTGAATACGTCGCAATAGTAGTAAAGCATTACAGGGCAGCTTTGGACAGTATTCTAAAAAAAGGCGCGGGTAAATCCAAGGAAGCGGAATATGAGCTCAAAAGTGCGTTTAATAGGGAATTTACTGAAGGATATCTATTCAATAAAAGAAATAGGGATATTGTAAGCATAGAGAGGCCCGACAACAGAGGCGTAAGGCTCGGGAAGGTCCTTAGGCAGAAGGGGGATATAGCTTCAATTTTCGTTGAAGAGGGTTTCTTGAATGATGGTGATGGAGTAGAAATAGTATCGCAGGATGGCAGAAGTACGGGAACAATAATAAGCGGCATCAGAGTCAAAGGGGAAAATGTGAAAAGCGCCGCTAAGGGTGATACTGCTGAGATATTCATAAGAGATAGAGTTGAAGCGGGTTCCCAGGTAAGCAAGAACCTTGACAGTGCACTATACAAGAGAGCAAGAGAAGAGTATGCACCGGAAAACACAAGGAAAATCACATTGGAATGCAGCATTTTCATGAAAGCCGGGCAGTTTCCTGTGATAGTGGTAGAGGACAGGAACGGCAATTCAGTAAGCTATACCGATGAGGAAAAGATTGAGCCGGCTCAGAAATCCGCCACTTCAATTGAAAAAGTGATGGAGCAGCTTGGGAAAACAGGTGATACACCTTATTTAATAGAGGTCACAAAGGCTGAGATAGAAAACAATTGCTACATACCTGCAAGGCAAATAAACCGCATGCGCAGGGAGGTCCTGGGGCTGCTTTCCCAAAAGCGCTCACAGAAGAATAACCGTCCAATACTTCAATTGGATACTGCTGCATTAATAGACAATATGATATCAGATAATGGAGCTGCCAAGGACACCTCAGTGGAATACATAGCGGGAGTCAGAAATCAGGCTGCTGCTATTAGTGCTCTATATGCGGATGCAGACACAGTCTATCTTTTAAGTGATGCTTACGAGGGTGACATCACAGCTGATGCCATTCAGCTTGACGGGCTATGTAAGAGTATGGGGAAAAGCTTGTTTTATGTGCTCCCCAACATTGCAAGGGAAAGAGAACTAAAGCAGATTCAAAGCAGACTGGAGACAATTATAAAACAGGTCGGGCTTACAGGTCTCGGTCTTGTGGTTTCGGACTCAGGGCAATTCGAGCTTGCCAGGAGCTTGGGAATTGATAGGATAAGGGTAAACTATAGCTTCAATGTATTCAATTCTGTGTCCGCAAGCCATTTATTCAGGGAGGGTGCAGAAGCCATAGGGTTGTCACCTGAGCTGAACCTGCCTCAGATTCGTGCTATAAGCTCTAGCTGTGCATTCCCATTGGAGTCTGTGGTGTACGGATATATGCCGGTTATGACTACGGAATACTGTCCCGTATCTTTACAAAAAGATAGCTGCAATGATGCGGGAGGTTGCATTAACTCGAATTATGGTATAATTGATGAGAAGGGTAAGATATTCAGAATAATCAAGCTTGGCTCTTGCAGGACACAGCTTCTGAACTCTAACGTTCTTTTATTGGCAGAGGAGTCGGGGGACGTGCTGGACAGCGGGCTAACAAAGCTGAGAGCTGATTTTTATTTTGAAGGTCCCGAAGAGATAAGCAGTATTATTAAGCTGTATAGAAATAAGAACATTGATGAAAACGACAAATTGCTGATAGAGAAAATAAAAGACAAGGGATATACTAAAGGGCATTTTTATAGGGGTGTTGATTGAAAAGGAGGGGTTAATGGTGGAAAACAATGTTCGAGTGCTTCTGGTTGAGGATGAAGAAAAGATGAGAGAGCTAATCAAGATAGCTTTCAAGAAAGAAAACTTTGAAACAATAGAGGCTGCTGACGGGAAGCAAGGATTGAATCTTTTCAAGACCAACCAGGTGGACATTGTAATACTGGATATCATGCTTCCTGAAATTGATGGCTGGACTGTGTGCAGGGAAATAAGGAGAATGTCGAATATTCCCATAATACTCCTGACTGCAAGGGGTGAGGAGTTCGACAAGCTGTTCGGCTTCGAGCTGGGTGCTGACGATTATATAGTCAAACCCTTCAGTCCCAAAGAACTGATAGCAAGGGTGAAAGCTCTGCTGCGAAGGTCGGAGATAAAAAGCAACGACTCAGCTTCGTATTTTCAAGTTGGAGATATTACAATAAACAGGCTTTCCAGAGAAGTAACGGTCAATGAAAAGCAGATTAATCTTACCAATAAGGAGTATGAGCTGCTGTACTTCCTGGCTACCAATCCCAAGATTGTTTTTACAAGAGAGCAGCTGCTATTGAAGGTCTGGGGTTATGAGCAGTACGGTGATCCCAGAACGGTTGACACCCACGTTAAGAAACTCAGGGAGAAGCTTGGGGATTACAGCAGCTATATCAGTACAATGTGGGGTGTTGGATATAAGCTTGAGGTGCCTAAATGAGAAGCCGCGGAATATCCTTTAAGCTGTGGGCCGCAATTATTGCAATGACAATGGTACTTCTTGTTCTGACATTGGTTTTTCAGACCGAATTTTTGTATGATTTTTATTACGAACAGGAAGTAAAGCAGCTGGAGAAGGATTGTATCCAATTGTCCAAGTATATAGCAAGAGGACAGTACAATTTCACCATACCCTATTACAGCGTGATGAGACGAGTAAACGATATAATAATCGTTACGGATAGAGAACGAAGGATTACCTATGTGGAAGGTACAGGCGAATACAAGGAGGGTTATCTTTTTGGATTAAAGCACATAGGGAAGATTCTCAATGGAGAGACTGTTCATGAGAAAAATAGGATGATCAAGAATCCAAACTCCGTATGGGCAAAAGAGCTTGATACCCTTATGGTTGGGATCCCGATAAAAGAGAACGTCGGCTTTCCACAGGAGGGTAGGCAGAGATTCAATGAAAGCTATGTTGAAGAAAGGTATAAAAGACCGGAAATTATGGGAGCGGTCTATATAATTACGACTCTAGAGCAGATGCAGACTACGGTAGATGCTATAAGACGGCAGTTCCTATATATTTTTATCGTTGCAATAATAATTGCTTCTGCACTGTCATACTTCCTGTCACAGAGCTTTTCCACTCCGTTAAAGCTTATTAACAATGCTGCACTGGAGATATCCAAGGGCAATTACGATACAAAGATAGACCTGCGCTCCAGCAGAGAGATAAAGGAGCTTGGAAACACCATAAACAACCTGGCAAAGCAGCTTTCCCGCGTTGAGCAGATTAGGAGGGAATTCATAGCTAATGTGTCCCATGAGATCAGGACACCTTTAAGCTATCTTCAGGGATACTCTGAAGTGCTGATGGATGACCTGGTTGAATCAGATGAAGATAAGAAGAAGTACCTTGGTATAATAATGGATGAGACCGTAAGGCTTAAGATAATGGTAGATGAGATATTGCAGCTGTCCCAGATTGAAGCAGGGTTTATACAGCTCAAGCTGGTGCCCTTCAGCATGGAAGCAATGATAAGAAGGACTATAGATAAGCTTTTACCCTATGCGTCCAAAAGAAATATAACCATTAAATTTATAAATATGTCTGAGGATGTTCTCACCTGTTTCGGTGATGAAAACAGAGTGAAGCAGGTGCTCATAAATCTGATTAACAATGCAACAAAGCATTCTTATGATTATGGAAATATTTTGATAAGCGCATACAGACAGAGTGAAAATATATATGTATGCATAAGAGATTTTGGGGAAGGGATACGAGAAGAGGATCTGCCCTTTATCTGGGACAGATTCTACACCGTTGACAAGCACAAGTCGGAGAACAGCACAGGTCTTGGGCTGGCAATAGTAAAGAACATTATAAGCGCCCATGGCTGCGAAATAACTGTCAACAGCGTGTACGGGGAAGGCTCGGAGTTCTGTTTCAATCTCCCCAGCTATAATGAATTTTAGTAGGGAACGACGCCCTCGTAGTTCCTTTAATGCCCATAGAAATTTGAGGTGAACAAATTGAACGAGAAAGCATTAAGAGTTCTTGAGTATAATAAGATAATAGATATGTTATGTGAGAGCACAGTTTCGGGAATGGGAAGAGATATAGCCTCGGATCTGAAGCCCTCAAACGACCTGCATGAGATAAAGGAGCTTCTTCAGGAGACTACAGAGGCCGTTAACCTGTTACTTAAAAAGGGGAATATTCCTATTGGGGGAGTGCAGGATATAAGGGTGCCCCTAAAGAAGGTCAAGATGGGGTCTACCTTGGATCCGGGGGAGCTTCTGAAGGTGGCAGATACCTTAAGAGCAGCCAGGAGGCTTAAGTCCTTCATGAATGAGGACAGAAGAGAGGAAAGCTTTCCTATAATCGAGTACTATATCGAGACTTTATCACCCTATAAAAACATAGAAGAGAGAATAGGAAGCGCAATTATAAGCGAAGAGGAGATATCGGACAATGCAAGTCCGCTGCTGCACACCATAAGGAGAAAGGTTAAGGAAAGAACAGCCTCCATGCGTGAAAAGCTGAACCATATGATTTCTTCTCCTGCTTATCAGAAATACCTTCAAGACCCAATAATAACCGTAAGGGGAGATCGCCACGTAATACCGGTAAAACAGGAATTCAGAGCAAACATACCCGGTATAGTGCATGACCAGTCGGCAAGTGGTGCGACACTTTTCATAGAGCCAATGGCAATCGTGGAAATGAATAATGACATAAAGAAGCTGAAGATGGATGAAGAAAATGAAATTCAGCGCATTTTAAAAGAACTTACTGCACTGATAGATGAGAAGTATGACAGTATAAAAATCAACATGGAGATATTGGCTACACTGGACTTCATATTTGCCAAGGCCAAATTTGCCTTGGAGCTGAGGTGTACAGAGCCCAGGGTCAATGCAGAGGGAAGAGTAAACATCAAGAAGGCAAGACATCCTCTCTTGAAGCCTGAGATAGTAGTACCCATTGATATATATGTGGGTGAGACCTTCAACACCTTGGTTATCACAGGGCCGAACACAGGAGGAAAGACAGTCACGCTAAAGACCATAGGGCTTTTGACGCTTATGGCTCAGTCGGGGCTTCATATTCCTGCCAATGATTACAGCGAAGTGGCTGTTTTTGACGAAGTATTTGCAGATATAGGGGATGAGCAGAGCATAGAGCAGAGCCTCTCCACCTTTTCATCCCATATGACAAATATAGTGTCCATCCTTGAGCATGTGACTCCAAACTCCCTGGTGCTGTTTGACGAGCTGGGTGCCGGCACAGACCCCACAGAGGGTGCAGCTTTGGCGATGTCAATATTGGAGCTGCTCCATGGAAAGGATATCAGGACTGCAGCTACCACTCATTACAGTGAGCTTAAGATATACGCCCTTACAACCGAAGGAATCTGTAATGCCAGTGTGGAATTTGATGTAGCAACTCTAAGACCGACTTACCGGTTGCTTATCGGTATACCCGGGAAATCAAACGCTTTTGAAATATCCAGAAAGCTTGGGCTTCCTGATGGAATCATAAAGAGAGCAAAGGAATTCATATCTCAGGATGATGTTAAGTTTGAAGACATGATAAAAAGCCTTGAGGATGACAAGAAGAAGGCTGAAGAGGAAAGAAATACCGCTGCCAGGCTGAGGTTTGAGCTTGAAAAGGCTAAGGGAGAAATGGATAATAAGCTCGACAAGCTTGACTCCCAGAAGGATAAGATTGTAAGGGAAGCCCAGAGGGAAGCCCTTGAAATAGTACGAAGATCAAAAGAGGAAGCAGAGGAATTAATAAGGGAGCTTCGAGAAGCAATACAGAAGGAAAATGAAGAAAAGTCAGCGATGATTGAAAAATCAAGGCTTAAGGTAAGGCAGCGCGAGGATGAGCTGGAAGACAAAATGGGAGAAGCATTATTTAAGAAAACCAGCAGCGCACCTCCTAAGAATATTAAGATTGGAATGTCTGTGAAGATAGTCAACCTTGACCAGAAGGGCAGCGTTCTCACACTTCCGGATGCGGATGGCAACCTGACTGTGCAGGCAGGTATAATGAAAGTAAACGTTAATATAAATAATCTAAAGGTAGTGGAAGAAGAGAAGGAAAAGCCAAAGAGAAGCGGCAACACCAAGGTAAGCTCAATGAAGTCAATGGCAGTTGCTACTCAAATTGACCTGCGAGGGCAGACCCTGGACGAAGCTCTGATGAATGTGGATAAATACCTTGATGACGCATATCTGGGCAACTTGCCCCAAGTTGCTATAATACACGGAAAGGGCACAGGAGTACTTAGAGCAGGAATAATGCAGCTGCTGAAAAGGCATTCCCATGTTAAATCCTACAGAAGCGGTGGCTTCGGTGAAGGCGGCATCGGTGCTACAATAGTGGAAATAAAGTAATGGAAGTGATTTCATGAATATACTTGTAAGCGCATGCTTACTGGGTACAAACTGCAAATACAGCGGGGGAAACAATCTCACTACCAAAGTGCTGGAGCTTATGAAAGAGCACACCCTCATACCTGTATGCCCTGAGCAGCTTGGAGGCCTGACTACACCAAGAAAGCCCTGTGAGATTGATACTGGAGGCGGCTTTGAGGTGTTGACCGGTCACGCAAAGGTAATGAACAGCATAGGTGAGGATTTGACAGAGCAGTTTGTAAAGGGTGCCCAGGAAACACTGAACCTTGCAAAGCTGTATGGCTGTACCTCAGCTATTTTGAAAGCCAATAGCCCCTCCTGCGGCTGCGGGATCATCTATGACGGCAGCTTCAGCGGAAAGCACAAAGAGGGAAGCGGTGTAACTGCGCATATACTCCTAAATAATGGAATTGTAGTAGCGACAGAGAATGATTTTGAAGAAAAGCTGAGCGGCCTGAAGTAATTCAGGTCTCTTTTTTATTAGAGGCAAATGCATTTGAGCTGTTTTACCAATTTAGTAAAAAATGGTATAATGTGAAAGTAGTAAATTACGGATATAAGGGATAATTCACGCCACATGCCGGCATCCACCAATATGAAATTATTCACGGCTCCAAAACATTGTATTTTTTATTAAAGTAACAGATTAGGAGTGATATTATGGGTTTTCTTTCATTTCTTAAAAGTCCAGAAGATAAATTTTGGTCATGGTTTCAAGATAATGATAATAAACTGTTCCATTTTGAACAAGACCAAGATGCTGTATTTGATGAATTATCAGAACAACTAGTCAAAGTTAATGATAATTTAACTTTTGAATTTGGTCCCATCTTGGATAACGGAAAGAGAGAGTTTGTTATTAGTGCAGATGGAATCCGAGCCGCTTTTCCTGTTGTTGAAAAGCTTCATAAAAGTGCGCCGAATCTTGAAAGATGGACAATAATAAAGTTTAGACCTAGGAGAATTCCAATTAATGATTTAAAAATAGCGCAGAAAGATATAAAAGCTGATAATGTACATTATTTGCTTTTTAAAGATGAGCAACCTGATAAGGTTGGAATACTACTGTTCTTTGAGGATTATTTAGAAGAAGAAAGAAATATTTGGGGTCAGGCTGGATTTTTATTATTGGATGAAGCGTTAGGAGAGTATGATGTGGAAACAAAAGTTGGTGCTGTTACATATGATTCCATATCATCAAAATATTTCGAGCATGCTCAACCATTGAAAGATTTAGCCTTGGATTTTGATAATTATTTTAGTAGATAATGAAGTGGTGCCGACATCAAATAGCAACGCCCTCACGCTGCGGCACGGCGAGCAAATTTAAAAAGTAGGCGTGCCTTGGGTTGCCGGAGCTATTGCTTTGAGGATTGAACAGCAACCACACCACCTCGCCGGGTGTCAAGCATCCCCAGGAGGACAGGCTCTGCAGATCGTGCTCTGAGGGGTTGTGAGTGCGGAACCGGTGTACGCAAGCTGGGTAGAGCGGCTCTTAAGCAAACGGTTTCTTCACTGGATAGTTCTAGTTAATATTTACTTATTGTTATATATAGTTTTAAGGAGGGTCCAATAATGAGTAAAAAAATATACTATTTCTCCGGGACAGGAAACTCATATGTTGTGGCAAAAGATATTGCAGAGAAAGTAAAGGCGGACTTAATATCTATCCCCAAAGTCATGAATATGGACAAAATACAAATTGATGCTGAAAGTATAGGAATCATCTTCCCATCGTACTTAGCTCCATTATCTGGCCTGCCTCTTATAGTAGAGCGGTTTGTTGAAAAAATAGCTAATATTGAATCATTACATATTTTTGCAGTTTGTACTTGTGGAGGGTATGAATGTGTTAATGCACTTCCGTCATTAAATAAATTAAATCAGATAATAAGATCATGTGGAGGAAAACTATCAGCTGAGTATTCCACAAGACTTCCTATGAACAACTTGGATTATGACCATATTCCGATTCCTATAACCAGGGATCAAGAGGTTATAATTAATAAGAGTAAAACTAAAATTGATGATATTTGTTACCGCATCATAAAGAAAAGAGGAACCAAATACAAAACTGCAAAAATTCTGTTTAGTTTACTGATGTCGCCGTTATATAAACTGATGAGGCAGTCAGTAATAAACGCCCTAAAGGAAAAAGCAAAGGAGCCAATGGATACTTTACTAAAATATTTTGAATTGATGCCATTAACAGATAGAAGTATTATCGTGGATGAAAAATGTATTGGTTGCGGAACATGTGCAAAAGTTTGTCCGGTAAATAATATTAAAATTGTTGAAAAAAGACCGGAATTACAACATAGGTGTGAGATGTGTTTTGCATGTGATGAATGGTGTCCGTCCAATGCAATTCATCATTGGAGCAGAGCTGAAGGTGTAAAGTACCATCATCCGGAAGTTAAAATTTCTGATATGTTTTAGGTGAAATATGCAATGCGATGTTTTACCCGCCTGTCCTGGGCAGGAGATATGCTGGTATTAGTTTTATTCTAAGAGGTTAGTAATGTTGCCAGAAGCTATATTTTTTGATTTGGATGATACAATTATTTCTTTTGAAGGTGCCGCTGAAACAGCATGGAAAGAGATGTGCTATTCGTTTGCTGATAGTTATACCAGACTGCAACGCGAAATGATATGCTTATTTCCAGATTCTATAAACACAATTGAGGATTTGCTGCTCATAGCGTATTCTAATATAGGGACATCGCACAGCATATAACAGCTTGAAAGCATAATTGGGGAGGGGTATTTATGATTATTACACCTAGTTTTCATTTTAATGGAGAGTGTGAACAGGCATTGAAATTGTACGAGAAAGTCTTCAATGGCCAAATAACTTTGTTAATGCATTATTATGATGCAGACCCATCAGATTTGTCTGTAGCATTGTCAGAGAAAGAAAAAGATTATGTGTATCATGCAGAGATGATAATTGGTAACCAGCGGTTCTTTTTTTCTGACTCTTTAAGTGAAATCCCATGTGGCAAGAATCTGTCTGTCTTGGTTACTTTTGATTGCGTGCATGATGTGAAAGCTGCCTATGAGACTTTAATTGATGGAGGTACAAAGATTACTCCAATGAAAGAAACAACATATAGCACTTGCTTTTCATCATTAGTGGATAGATATGGTATGAGATGGGAGCTGATGACAGAAACTGAAGCTTAGCAAATTTATATTATTTTTTAAGGTCGCGCGTACATGTATGAATAAAGTCTGAAGAAATTTTGGGGGTAAGTATATGAAAAAAAAGCTGCTTTATATAAAAATAGCTCATACAATTATATGGATATTATATGTTCTTATTATTTCTTATATTTTATATGCAGGGATATATAACAAAATAGATGTTTATACATGGTTGGCAATCGGTTCAGTAGTTTTCGAAGGAATAGTTCTGATTATTTTCAAAGGGAAATGTCCTTTTACTATTTTAGGATATAAATACACTGATAATTTCGAAATAGGTTTTGATATATTTTTACCAAGATGGTTAGCAAAATATAACAAAGCAATATTTGGTTCAATATTTATTATAGGAGTAATTATTGTCATATACAGAGTAGCAATGATTTGATTTGGGGTATGAGTTAGCTGCATCAGAATATATAAGAAACGAGGCTGTGTTCTACTGGAAATTAGAGTTGAAAGAGCGGAATTAGAAGATTTGGAACTGATTGTTCAAGGTCAGAAGAAAGGTTTCTATGAATGTTATCAAAGGTACCAGGATCATGAAATGAGTCCTTATAATATTACCGTTGAAAGGATGAAGGATATTTTTGATAAAGAATATTTGTAATACCGGAATATCAAGATAAAGGTATAGGACAAATAGCAATTGAGTATGTTGAAAAACAGCATAATGAAGCGATAACATGGGTTCTAGAGACTCCTCATGATCTAAAGAGAAATCATCATGTTTATGAGAAGTTTGGTTATAAGAGAACTGGTGAGGAAGATTACGTAAATGAAAATTTAATTATAGTTTATTATAAGAAAGAAATTTGTTACACAAGAACTGCAAATAGTTGAATTTACCTAACAGAATGCTGCAATTCTAGAAGATGAATTCATGAAGTTTATAGCTTTGGATATTGGTTAAGGTGCAAGGTAATAAATAATCAGTATAATATTACATTGAAAATTATAGGAGGTGGATAAGTATGCCCGATGTTATGATATATATGTTCAAGTACTTTTGGTTTATTGGAGCCTTTATTGGGTTAATCAATATACTTTTTTATTGGGTTAGAATTAGTCCGGTAGTTGGCAAAAAACCTGAGTTAAGGGCTGATGCCGGAAGGTTGTTCTTGGGATTATTCTTTGTTTTGGTATTGCCTTACTTCATATTAGGGGGACTGCAGTTATTAGGCGGCTTCAGTAACATGTTTTATGTTTTCAGTAAAGACATTAGTAACGTATATTTGGTTATTTCGTGGGCTTTTATTGCATTAGTTTGCGCAATTGTTTTATATTGGTTTTATATTGGGGATGCAGCAAGGGTTGTTCTATTATTTAGAGATCAGATTGGTGGTTTACCGAATAATGAAACACAGATAAAGATGATTGTTCTTTTGACGATTTGTGCAGCGACAGCAGGTATAGTAATTGGGGCAACTAAAGATGTGTATAATACGTTCCCGCTTTTTAAATAAACAACTTCGGATCAGTGAAGTCGCAAACACTGAGATGTATGAAAAAACTTCGTAAAAAAGGCGAATTCTTGGGCATAATTAGTACAACAAAGATTATTGAATCTAGAGTATTAGCTTTGTTTCGAGGTTAATTATATTTGCCAAGGAGGAAACCAAATTGAAATATAAGTTTACATACGATGAATTAGGGAAATCAGAGATTGAGATTCAAAGGTCTTTTTGGACTGGACGGACATTGGTGTTTGTTGACGGTAATGAAGTAAGTAAACAAAAGAAAGGTTAGTACTACGAATTAAAGTCGGACAACGGTGATATTAAAGAAATGAAAATAAAAGGAGCCGGCTTTGATGGTATTCCTAAAGTTTCTATTGAAGATAAGGAAGTATTGCTGGCTCGCATACTGTTATGGTATGAGTATTTAATAGCTGGATTTCCACTTGTTCTAGTCATTGTTGGCGGGGCAATTGGAGGTATATTTGGAGCACTGGCAACAGTATATAATTTTAGAATCATAAGAAGTAACATGAGTTTATTGCTTAAGATTCTTTCAATAATTGCCACTACTATAATATCAGGAATACTTTACATCATATTTGCGGCTTTATTTCTAAGTCTCTTTAGTTAGATTGAATGCTATAGACAACTATGCGCTAATTCAATCGGGAAGTACAAGATCTAGATAATGATTTATATATTAAGCTCTACACAGAAACATGTAGGGTTTTTCTTATGCCTACAATCACAATGGAAGCCGTGAACCCCTCCTGCGGCTCAGGAATCAGCTATGACGGCAGCTTTATATTTAAGATAATATACATCTGAGTTATTTTGCCAATTTTGTAAAAATGGTATAATGGAATAAGTATTTGTTACTACTATATGGAGTAATTCGTGACGTGTAAGCAAAAAGAGCCGTCCCATTGCTTCTTCTCAAGTCTTTTTTTTTGGCGGATTTCATACTGCCACCTTGAGACATTAAATCATCATAGGCTATTGATATAGTGAAGCATAAGGTTATGGTGCCAGGCATCAGGCATAAGAACTTATTTATTAAGCGGTTCACTCTTTTAGAAGGTTGTGGTTAAATGAATGAGAAAAAAAGAATCTTTAAATTTTTAGCAACCCAAAGTTTTGGAGAATTTATCAGAGGCGTTTTTATAAGGTGGTTCCCTGGTATGGCTATGGCTTTTGTCATTATTTATTTATGGCTGGGAAGTGAGTATGCAATTTCATTATAGACTCGACCAGGATCAGGATTCTATATTTGTACATTAGCATACTTTGGAGCCAGCATTCTTTTTTGGATATTAGCCAGAAATAATAGAAAATAAAGAGAGCGCTTCGTCGCCTTTCTGGCTGGGTATATTATTTATATAAGGGTGAATTAAAAGATTATTATATAAGCCTGGGAGTGAATGTAATGAAAAAAAATATAGATTTTGGGTTTATAGCAGATATTTATGACGATTATGTCAACGTAAACTTTGATATACCTTTTTATAAATCACTCTGCAAAAAATACAATGGTAATATTTTAGAATTGATGTGCGGTACGGGGAGGGTATCCTTACCGCTTATTGACGATGGGATTAATCTTACTTGTGTTGATTATTCACAGGAAATGCTTGATGTGTTTGCTAAAAAAACAGTTGGTAAAAATACTTCGCTAATATGCCAAGATATATGCGAGCTTGATATTGCTAAAAAATTTGACTTTATATTTATACCCTTCAATTCCTTTACCGAAATAACCGATAAAGAAAAAAGAAGAAAAGCAATAAAGAGTATTTTTAAGCATCTTGCTGATGATGGAGATTTTTTTATTACCTTGTATAACCCGGCATATAGGCTAAAATCGGTTGACGGCAAAATTAAATGTATCGGAAAATTTGATATTCCAGAGGATAGGACGTTGATAGTCACTCATTACAATTCATATAATCAACCTGACAATTTGGTTTATGGAACACAGTTTTATGAAATATACGATAACAAGAACAAACTGATTGATAAACGCTTCCTAAACATCTCATTTTCAATTATTACAAAAGATGAAATAATTGAAATGTCTACTGAATTAGGATTCAGATTTAAGGCGTTATATGGAGACTATAGCTTTGGAGAGTTTAACGAGAATAGCATGTTTATGAATTTCCTATTTACCAAATGAGCATAATGTTTATTCACTGAAACGGCAGCACTGTAACTATATTAATATGGGGGGCTTGATGATGAAAGATATTTACAAAGAATGTCCAATGTTTAAAAAGAAGCTTATCACATTAAGACAAACAAGCATAGAGGATGCGGAAGGACTATTAAAGTGCTATTCTGATGAAAAAGCAGTGCCGTTTTTTAATTCGGATAATTGCAATGGAGATAATTTTTACTATACAACAATTGCAAGAATGAAACAGGCAATTGACTTTTGGAATTTTTCTTATAGAAACAAATACTTTGTAAGATGGACAGTAATAATGAATGACACAAACGAAAAAGTTGGTACAATTGAAATGTTTCATAGAATTGCTGATGATGAATTTAATCACTATGGAATATTACGAATTGATTTGCAAAGCGATTACGAAACACAGCCAGTTATTGATGATATTTTAGAAATTGCTAATGAAAATTTTTATAAACTATTTGATGTTGAAGCTATTCTCACAAAAGCTATTCCAGATGCTACTGAACGAATTGCCTCATTAGCACGAAAAGGATATCAACAAATTAATAAGAAAGTTATGATATATGATGACTATTTTGTAAATGAGGTAAATAAGTAAATTTGATAGGTAAGGGTTATGGGCATAAAATATTTTGAGGATTGGTACGCATTCATTATATTTAGCAGTAAGGTCTTAAGAGAGGTTTAAGGGGCCGCCGTCCTGGCGTCCTATGGCTTCATGGGCCTGGCTCAGGGGCGTCGTGAGTGCGGAACTTTAGCTGATATCATCAACCATGTTGTTCTATATTGGATACGTTCTTAATATGTTAAAATACTATTTTGTGAGGTGGGAATATGAATAATCAAAGAGAATTTGTATTTGGGGTAGACTTAGATGGTGTATGCGCTGACTTTTATAAGGGCATAAGAGAGATTGCAGCAGAATGGTTGAATGTTGATATAAGCGCTTTGACTGCAGAACCTTCTTATGGATTTCCTGAATGGGGATTTGGGGATAGGGAAGAAGGAAAGTTTGATTATGAGAGCTTTCACAGATACGCAGTAGCACGCAAAGGGCTATTTAAGAGCTTACCTGTTATAGGTGGGGCATCAATAACCCTCAGGCGGTTATCTGACCGTGGTATAAGGATAAGAATAATAACTCATCGTTTGTTTATTAAATATTTTCACCAAAACGCTGTAAGTCAGACTATAGACTGGCTTGATGACCATGATATTCCTTACTGGGATATATGTTTTATGAGAGACAAGACAGCAGTAGGAGCGGATTTATATATCGATGATACACCTAACAATATTATAAAGCTGCGTAACGAAGGCCATGATGTAATTGTTTTTACTAACTCAACAAATAAGATGATTGATGGGCTTAGAGCAAACAATTGGGGTGAAGTTGAGAAGATTGTACTTCAGTATTATGATAAATGGAAGTCTATATAGCGGAGATCTTGTTTACAAATTATGAAGCAATTAAGAAATTATTTAAGACCATCGCGTCCTTCGTGGATTAAAAGGAGAAAAGGACTATGAAGTCAGCAACGTAGTTTTGGGATGTAATAGATATTTATAAACAATCTACTATCGGTGTACAAATTGTTATTACATTATTTTTATTACCCCTAGTATTTGCAGTACTTAAAAGTAAAAATAAATTATATCACATAGCTATGAAAATAATGCTTTTCATAGCATTTTAGAAAGAAATGATATAATGGAATAAAATAAATTACCACTGATGCCTTCCGTCCTTGGGAGGTTTGCGCGGGTACGGTTCATGGGCGTTGTGAGTGTAGCAGTTAGAAGGAATCTGGGGTAAGAGGCCGTGCTCCATGTGCAGGTTAGGTTGATAGAATTTTGGGGGTGAGTACATGAGTAAAAAGCTGCTTTATATAAAAATAGCTCATACAATTATTTGGCTTTTTTATGTTATTATAATTTCATACGTTTTATATGCAGGCATATATAACAAAATAGATATTTATACATGGATAGCCATTGGCTTAGTAATTATGGAAGGAATAATTTTAATTATTTTTAAAGGAAAATGCCCTTTTACTATCTTAGGATATAAATACACCAATAATGCTGAAATAGGTTTTGATATATTCCTGCCAAAATGGTTAGCAAAAAATAATAAAGCAATATTTACAACAATATTTATTATTGGAATAATTATAATTATATACAGAGTAACAAAGATGTGATTGAATTCCAAACATTGAGAGGAAGGCAGCGAGTAATAAATTTATAAGGAGTGAAAAGGGTGAATGATAAGACTACCTTTTGGCTTGGTGGATTAAGCAGCATTATTTTAATTGTCTATTCCTTGGCTACAATGTTGATTATGGTTTTAATTGGGGGTCCACCACAGACAGCTGCTGAATGCTTTACGATGCTTAGTGAAAATAAGTTTTTTGGGCTCTTGCGGCTAGACCTGTTAACTGTTTTTATAATGCCACTTTATTACTTGCTGTTTTATAGTATTTATGTAGCACTTAAGAAGACAAATACCGAAATGGTCACTATTTCGACGATTTTCATTTTTGCGGGATTAACTCTTTTTCTAGCTACACCTTCAGTATTTTCCTATCTTCATCTTAGCGATAAATATGCAATAGCCACATCAGAAATTCAGAAAAATCAACTGCTAGCCGCCGGTGAAGCAATAGTTGCTTCAGACATGTGGCACGGAACAGGAGCGCTAGTTGGTGGAATACTAATGCAAACAGGTGCATTAATTATTTCAATCGTTATGTTGAAGCAAAGTGTATTTAATAAACTAACCGCATATACAGGGATTTTTACCCACGGACTAGATTTAGCACATATTTTGATTGGTTTCTTTTTGCCAACAGTCGGGGTTATTCTCATGGCTATCGCAGGTCCACTGTATCTGCTTTGGTTTCCTCTGGTTGGTGTTAGATTGTTTAGACTCAGCAAGGATTAGAAAATAAGTATTATAAATACGGAAGGAATAATTGAATAATGAAAAACAAAGGATTTTTTAGTGTAAGAACTGCTATTACATCTTTTATAATTTTTATGATCATGTATTTTTTAATCAACGGTTCACCGTTTGGATTGGCCAAGCTTGCAGAAATCACGGGTGGTCAAAGCATTTTGGATATGGAGATGCTGAAAGGATACTCGGTGGAAAGAGCTTATGAAATTTTAGGGGCTCTTGGTGAGGAAGGCAGAGCCTTCAATATGGAATACATACTTCCACTTGATTTCCCATTCCCTTTAACTTATGGGCTGTTTTATTTTATTACATTAACTCTCATTATGAAAAGTATACGAGGAAATGCTAAGAGACCTTGGCTTGTTGGAATAGTTGGTCTATGTGCAGCTCTTTTTGACTGGTTGGAGAATATTATGATTGCAAATCTTTTAAGAAGCTATCCGGAGAGACTTGAAGGAATTGCCCAAATGGCAAGTGTATTTACTCAGTTAAAAAGCCTGTTTACTATGACCAGTATGTTTCTCATTATTGTTGGTTTGTTGGTTGTAATTATTAAAAAATTTAACTCGAAAGTATCAGCAAAAACATATTGGAGGGGAACTAGATGAAGACAATTGGCTTAATAGGAGGGATGAGTTGGGAATCATCCTCCGAATATTATCGCATTATTAATCAGGTAGTTAAGCAGAGGCTTGGAGGTCTGCATTCGGCAAAGTGTGTTCTTTACAACGTAGATTTCGAGGAAATAGAGATATGCCAAAGGAAGGGTGAATGGGAAAAGGCTGCCCAGATCCTAGCAGCGGCTGCTCATGGCATTGAGGCAGCAGGGGCAGATTTTATAGTCATATGCACAAACACTATGCACAAAGTTGCTGACCAGATTCAGGCAGGGATTCAGATTCCATTACTCCATATTGCAGATATCACAGCACAACAAGTTCTATCTGAAGGGATAAAAACAATCGGGCTATTGGGAACAAGATACACAATGGAACAGGATTTTTACAAATCACGTCTGGAGGCAAAAGGATTAAAGGTTCTGGTTCCGGAGGAAAAAGACAGAGTGATAGTAAATGCAATTATTTATAATGAACTATGTCTGGGACAAATTATTGAAGAATCAAGAGCCAGGTATAAAACAATCATTCAGGTTTTAATAGAACAAGGTGCGGAAGGAATCATCCTGGGATGTACGGAAATCGGGCTGTTAGTTAAACCTGGGGACTCAACCGTGCCATTATTCGATACAACCTTGCTTCACGCAGTAGGTGCTGTAAATTTTGCACTGGATTGATCCGGATGGATATTGCAAATAGATATCAGCATTGGAGGAATAAAATTGGATAATATACATAGTTTGGAAGAAGCTCATTTAAAAAGCTGCGCAGAACTATACATGAAAGTATTTAATGTAGAACCGTGGAATGATGAATGGACTTTGGAGTCTGCATATAACAGACTTAATGATATACTCATATCACCAAATTTTATTGGAGTTTTTTATGAGGAAGATAATGAAATAAAAGGTGCGGTATTTGGCAACTGTGAGCATTGGTATGAAGGAATGCATTACAACCTGAAGGAAATGTTTGTTTCAACAGAATTGCAAGGAAGCGGTATCGGGAGCAAACTGCTGAAATATTTGGAAGAAAGATTGAGGAAACTAGGTGTAATTACTATAGTGCTTTTTACATCAAAAGGGAACAAAACGAGTTACTTTTATGAGAAAAGCGGTTTCACTGAGCTTGAGGGTATGACTATGATGGCTAAAGAAATTTAGTTGTGGTTTGAGGGTGTTAGGACTATGGTTATGAAATGCTATAAAGGTAATGGATTAAGTTTAAGCTAATCCATTACCTTTGTTTGTACAATAACTAAACGTTAAATCTGAAATTAACAACATCGCCATCTTTCATGATGTAGTCTTTACCCTCGACCCTTACAAGTCCTTTTTCCTTAGCCGAGGTCATGCTTCCACCATGGGCCATTAGATCGTCAAAGGCGATTATCTCCGCGCGGATGAAGCCTCTTTCTATATCAGAGTGAATTTTACCGGCTGCTTGAGGTGCCGGAGTACCTGCTTTTATAGTCCATGCTCTTGACTCCATAGGTCCCGCTGTTAAAAAGCTTATAAGGCCCAGCAGCTTGTAGCTTGCCTGTACCAATTTATCAAGACCTGATTTATCAAGTCCTAAATCATTAAGGAATTCGATTCTTTCTTCCTCAGCCAGCTGGGATATCTCTTCTTCTATCTGCGCAGAAACGACAACCACTTCGGCATCTTCTGTAGAAGCAAATTTCCTTACACTTGCTACATGAGGGTTTGAGCTGCCATCATTGATCAAATCTTCTTCAGATACATTAGCAACATAAATAATTGGCTTTGAACTTAGGAGATTGAAGGATTTAACAAGCTCTTTCTGCTCCTCGGACAGATCAAGTGTTCTAATAGATTTACCTGCTTCCATCACTACCATAGCATTTTGAATTAATTCAACCTCGGCAGCTAAAGTTTTATCTCCTTTTGCAGCTTTCTGAGATCTTTGAAGTCTTCTTTCGAGCAATTCAATATCAGAGAATATTAACTCAAAATTTATCGTTTCTATATCTCTAAGAGGATTTACGTTTCCATCCACATGTACAATGTCTCCATCTTCGAAACATCTAACTACGTGCACGATAGCTTCTACTTCCCGGATATGTGAAAGGAACTTATTTCCCAGCCCTTCTCCTTTACTCGCACCCTTTACAAGTCCGGCTATATCATAAAATTCTATAGCAGTTGGGACGATTTTCTTTGATGAATATATCTCAGCTAATTTTGTTAGTCTTTCGTCAGGTACTGCAACTACTCCAACATTTGGCTCTATTGTGCAAAATGGGTAGTTGGCAGATTCTGCTCCAGCCTGGGTTATTGCATTAAAGAGTGTGCTTTTTCCTACATTTGGTAGACCTACGATTCCAAGTTTCATCTGATTTGTCCTTTCTATAACGAGTAGGCGCATATATTCGACCTTAATTTGTCATGCGCCGTAAACGAGTTTCATAAAAGGCTTCCTTGTGGCTAAAAAACTTCAATGGAAGCCTTTTATATAATAAACAATATTCTTTTAATAGTTTAAATTGGTTTAGAACTAATATTGCCACAAAGTAAAATTATATTATAGATAATAGATAAGTGCAACTTTTACATTGCAGATTTATTTTTTAACATTCACAAAGATATAGAAATAGCACTGCCCAGTGAGGCTATAAATTGAAAAGGGGCAATTAATTGGAAGGAATTTACTACAATGTATAGAATTATACTCTTATATGAATTCCATAGAAAAACATCATGTATGTACCAAACATAAGAGTTTAGTTTCGTAAATTCAGTGCCTGGGGCGTATTATGAATACTGAAACAGAGAGGAAGTGTTAATATGAAAACAGTAATATTGAAGGATGGAAGGATAGTTACTATACGGAAAGCTTCAAAATCCGATGCTGCATCAATGATAAAGTACATAGACATTATTTGCAGAGAGTCTGATTATCTTACTTTTGGTGAGGGCGAATTTCAAATGTCTATTGAACAAGAGGAAAATTTAATTGAAAGTAAAAGCAAAGCTGACAATGCTCTATTCTTAGTTGCAGAGTTTAATGGCGAAATTGTTGGGAATCTAAGCTTTAATGCCGGAATGCGAAAGAGAATAAGGCATGTGGGAGAGTTTGGTGTTAGCGTCAGAGGCGATTATTGGGGACTTGGAATTGGGAGAGCGCTTATTGAATATTTGATCGATTGGGCTGAAGAGGCTGGTATAGTAAGAAAAATCAACCTGAGGGTAAGAACTGATAATGAGAATGCAATCAAGCTCTATAAGAGTCTTGGCTTTGAAATGGAAGGAAGATTATCAAGAGATTTTATGATTGATAATGAGTTTTTTGACACTTACCAAATGGGGTTAAAGCTAGATTAATAAATGAGGAAATTACGATTAGATTTTTGAAGGCATCAGTAGGGGATGCGAGAGCTTTGGTGGAACTTCAATAGGGGGGTATTATGGATAAAGTTGTTTTGAGTAAAGAAAAAGAGACCTTACTTATACCGTTATTTGGTAAAGCAAAGGAGAGCCGGAGGAAAAGACCTATACTTATTGATAAAAAGGCAATTGAAATTGTAAACCAAATAGATTACGATTTCAAGTCGTTAAAGATTCCGGAGAAGACAAACATAATGATGTGTCTAAGAGCAAAGCTCATTGATAACTTTGTAGAAAATTTCCTCTCAAATAGCAATGAAAGTGTTGCGTTACATTTAGGGTGCGGACTTGATAGCAGGTACAACAGAATTGAAAATAAGAATGTAGATTGGTATGATATAGATTTTGAAGAAGTCATCGATATTCGCAGTCATTTTTATATGGAAACAGAGCACTACCATCTAATACCCACTTCTGTTACAGAAGATAGATGGCTAGAGAAAATATCGAAGAGGGGAGCCTCATGTATTGTTATCGCTGAAGGGCTATTTATGTATCTTAATGAAAATGATATTAAGGCTTTAATAAGCAAGCTTATAGATAGGATTGGAAGCTTTATATTGATATTCGATGCCTTTAACGTATACACTGCAAAAAAGGTGAAGAATCATCCATCAATAAAGAAAACCGGTGCGATAGTTCAATGGGGTATCGATAATCCTCAAGAACTCACTAAATGGGGGATGGGGATTCAGCTGGTTGAAGAAAAGTATTTTACATCAAATGAAGAGATTGAGAATTTGGATACTGGTATGAGATTAATGTTCAAGCTAGCAGACTTATTTCCTGCTGCTAAGAAAGCCCAAAGGCTGTTGATTTATAAAGTCGGTTAAAATCGGAGGATGAAACAAGATTTGCTTAACAATAATGCTTTTGATGGGGGGATTCGATAATGTAAATGAAGGGCTTAATGTATCCCTGGAGCATGCCTGCTACGGTTACATAAAGTATTTGTATGATAACAGGGAGAGCTTGAAAGTGCTGCATCCATGGACTAATGAGGCGTATATATACTTAAACAATATAATTAGTGCTTAGTACAATAGAGTTTTATAACAAGCTTGGATTTTACCCTAATACTTTGTATATGCAACGGAAATAGAGAGTAAGCAGTATCAGTAAGTATTTAGTTCCAGGAATAAAAACATGAAATGGAGAGAAAACATGAAGAAAGTCCAAGTATATGTTGAGAAACTAAAGAGCATCGTGAACTGGGATGCATATTTGATGCAAGAATCGGGGCTACCTGGCCCCCGCGGCAATCTTGAATTAATACAAGCTGTTGCAGAGATTGGAAATGAAGAACAGTTTTTGCACCTGATATGCTATACACCTGAAAAAGCTCCGGCTAATTCACAGGAAGAATTTCTAGCGGCATGTGGTACGGTAGGTTTAGGGAGACTTGTTGCGGAAGGAAAGACAGAGTATTTAAGATTACTGCGTTCATTTGCTTCTGATCCCAGATGGAGAACCCGGGAGGGCGTTGCAATGGCACTGCAAATATATGGTGAAGAGCACATGGATGAATTAATTGATGAAATGAAGCATTGGTCAGAAGGAAGCTATTACGAAAAAAGGGCTGCAGCGGCAGCACTATGCGAGCCAAAACTATTATGTGAAAAAGTACAAGTTCTCAGAGTCCTTGAAATACTTGATACAATAACAAAGTCAATTGTTAATGTGGAGAATAGAAAAGATGAGGGATTTGTGGCACTGAAGAAGGGCTTGGCGTATTGCTGGAGTGTGGCTATAGTCTATAATTCTGATGAAGGTAAGAAAATGTTTGAAAAATGGATTAACTGTCAGGATAAGGATATAAATTGGATAGTCAGAGAGAACCTTAAAAAAGATCGCTTGAGAAGGATTGATGAAGGTTGGGTTGACGAATGCAGGCGAAAAAATGAATTAAGGAATTGAGGTAACATAATGCTAATATATAATAAATTCGTAAGGATATGTTTGTTTTCACTCATTCTAGCTTTTTTACTCTTAAATGTTATTGGGTGTGTTGATGATGATAAAGAAGCTGCAGAATCAAATGAACAAATTGATAAAGTCAGTGAGATAAAGACAAATGATGCTGTACTTTCTAAGGAAGAAAAACAAAAAGAGCTGAAAAGACTGGAGGAGATGGAGACAAAGCTGCTTGAGCAAAGTAAAGAAATAGAAGAGAAGATAAAAGAGCTTCAGAAAAAGGGCAACTAGAAGTGCTAGAATGCTGCGGCATTGAGAAAGGGGTGTGGATTTGATGACCTGTAAAATAAGACAAGCCAATACAGATGATGTTGCCTCAATTTCTTCGCTTTGTTTGCAGTTGGGTTACCCAACTGCTGAAGCAGACGTATTGATGAGGTTACAAGTCTTATTAAGTGATAACGAGCATAGAGTTTTTATTGCAGAGCAGCCCGGAGGACAGATAGCTGGTTGGGTTCATGTATTTATCTACAAACTGTTCTATTATGATTTTATGGCTGAAGTTGCTGGTCTTGTTGTTGATAAGTATTGTAGGGGGCAGGGAATCGGGAGAGAGCTTATGGCAGCTGTTGAGTGCTGGGCAAAGGAAAAGGGGTGCGAGGAAGTCAGTCTTAGGTCAAACATTATCAGGAAGGAAGCACACACTTTTTACCAGAACATTGGTTATGATTTGGTTAAAGAGCAGTATACATTTAGGAAGAGGTTATAGGCAATCCGGATCTGAATATAGTTGAATGATAGTATATAAAAGAATATGATGGCAGGTGCTAAATAGAAGAACTGGTGTACTAAGTACTTATACAAACAAGGGAGAAAAATTATGAATCAAAGACAAATGATTGAAGAAATAAGCAAACTCGTTGAAGATGCGTGTAAAAAGGATACGAATGAGTTTGGTTATGGTATATGGAGTCATCATATAGTCTATGTTGTGAAATATGCAAAACAGCTAGCTGCAATGTTGGGTGCTGATGATGAAGTGGTAGAAATTGCAGCTTTGCTGCATGATTATGCGGGTATAAAGGACAGTTCTTTGGCTGAAGAGCATCACGTTCATGGGGCAATTGAATCAGAAAGAATTCTCGTTAAATATGGTTACTCCCGGGAAAAACTTGAGAAAGTTAAGCATTGTATTATCTCACACAGAGGCAGTATAATTTCTGAACGAGAAAGCCCTGAAGCCGAATGTATTGCAAGTGCTGATGCAATGGCACATATAGTTCAAGTTGCATCACTTTTACATCTTGCTTATGCTAAGCATTGTATGACTATTGATGAAGGAAAAGCATGGGTTTTTAGCAAGCTCGAAAGAAGCTGGAATAAGCTATGTCCTGAAGCAAGAGAAATTGTAGGTGATGATTATTCGTGCGCAAAGAGAATACTTGAGTGAATTAGTTGGATAAGGGGGCTATAACTGTGAGAACAGCAATAATATCAGATATCCATGGTAACAGCGCGGCATTGAAAGCAATTTTTTGAGGAGATGGAAATATGCTTACCATTGAAAGGTTAACATCATTTGAAAAAGATGATTTGCAGGAGGCATCAAAAGCAATAAGCGGAGATGATCTACATCAGCTTATGGACTGGCTGGCAGAAAAGGATGACACAATAAGATATCATTCCTTTCTATTGCTTCAGCACCGCTCTAAAGATTTTGACGATGTATATCCATATTGGGATATATTCTGTGAAAAGCTTAAAAGTGAAAACTCATATCAGAGAAGCATAGGGCTAATGCTTATTGCTGCTAATGCGAAGTGGGATACGGATAACAAAATCGACTTTGTTATTGATGAGTATTTAGCATTGGTATATGACGAAAAACCCATAACAGTACGCCAATGTATCCAGTCCTTATGTGAAATTGTACCTTATAAGACTCACTTACATATGAAGATTGCCGATAAATTGATGTTGGTAAACATCGTAGATATTAGAGCAACAATGCAGAAGCTCATATTGACTGATATACTAGCTGTTCTTGCAATGATTCGAAAATATCAGTCTAATAATGAGATAGAAAGCTACATACTTAATGCTCTTTCAGGTGGGTTATTGGATAAAAAAGCAGTTAAGCAGGTTGAGTCAATGCTTCGGTTGGCTTAACCAATACATAGAAATGGAGTATTGATTATGAAACCCAATATAGATCATTTGAATAGATATGTCTCAGATGTGGAGAAGTTTATTAAGTTTTATCAAGATTTAATAGACTATGAACTTATTGATAAAGGCAAAAAAGTAAACGGAATGAATTATGCAATTCTCAAAGGCTTTAATCATGAGTTGTTTATCTCGGAAAGGGAAGGCTTTGAGGTGAAAAATGAGAACTTCAGGCATATAGGGTATTCAGTAGATAATGTGGATGAGCTGCTTAGTGAATTTAAAGGAAAAGGCTATGTGGAGGAAAATTTACAAATCATTGTGAAGCAATTTTCCAGACAGTTCTATATAAAGGATCCTGATGGATTTGAGATTGACATTATACAGTGGACGGACAAAGCCGGCTTTTATGAGCGTCTGGATACTAAAAGTGAAAAATAGTTCGGGCGCATTTAAAGGAGAATTTCTATGGAGTTATGGGATATATTAGACGAAGCTGGCAATTTAACCGGAAGAACTATCGAAAGGGGTCAGCCTATGAAGGAAGGAGAGTACCATTTGGTAGTCAATATTTGGATTAAGAATAGCAAGGATGAATATTTGATACAGAAAAGGTCGAAGAAGCTAGAACGATGGCCTGATATCTGGGCCACGACAGGGGGGGCAGCAATAAAGGGCGAAAGCAGCTTGAGTGCTGCATTGAGAGAAGTAAAAGAGGAGCTTGGTATAAGCTTTGAGCCGGATATGCTAAAGAGCGTTATCCGGGTCAAACGAAAAAATGCCTTGTCTGATTTATGGCTGGTATGCCAGGATGTAGATCTGAAAGATGTCAGAATGCAGAAGGAAGAAGTTAGTGAAGTGAAGTATGCCGGCATGGATGAAATATTCACAATGATAGCTAGTAATGAGTTCTTTAATTATGGTGAGGATTATATGAGGTTACTTTGCATGAAAAAATAATATGTCTTCACTGCTAATCTTTCAACATTTCTAATCGGCTTGGTTATACAAATATAGCTAGTGAACTAAATAAGGAGGTTCAATATGAGTAGATTTTTAATCATAACCATTTTGATTGCAATTTCGTTTTTTTCATTTGGCTGTATGAAAGATTACAACGAGGATCAGCTGCAAGCTGCCACTAATGTCGACAAAGCAATACTGACATTGGAGAATATTGTTAACAGCTATGAAAGTGAAGGTATCGGAAAAGTAGTAGGTGTAACTGAGTACAAACATTACGTGCTGATTGAATACATAAACCCCGCAGATATGAGATGGTTCAATTGGCATAATCTTAAGACAGGCGATAAGGACAGCGTAGGGAATATGGACACCAACTCAAAGCTCGTACAGATTATTAGTGGAGACCATTTAGTCTTTGAATCAGACGGAGTATGTACTTTGAATGGTCATAGGTTTTTTCCTTTTTCCATTGAATGCTATAGAGATTATGAGGCAACCGGATATGATGGTGAATTCCGCAGTGAAAGAAAGGTAAAGTATCTAGAAATTGATGAAGGGTATGAGTTTGGTGTAAAGAGTGACGTATTGATTTCTGACATAAAGGTAACGCTGCAGGGGCTAGAAATGCTTTTCTCACCTATGGAAGGTAAAGAGGGGAGCTTTTATATCGGATATACAACGATACCTGTAATAAATACATCTTATAAACCTGAAAATAACCAATTTATCATAAAGCTTAAAAATACAGAAATCAACCCTAAACTTAATACACATACAATAAAGGAACAGAACGCGTATATTAAATCCATTGAGCTAAAAAAAGCTGGCAGTGACACGAATGCAATAATCAATCTAAAGGAAACAGCTAAGTATTATACAGCAAGAAATGGACATACTGAGCCGGCTAAAGATGATTTTCCATTCATTGAATTTGCTTTTATAAATAAATTAGAGTAATTATCAGATAAAGGCCATGGATATTTTCCACAACCTTTATTTACTACTTGTAATAATCCATTACATATTTCAAGAAAACTGAATTGACCGGTGACAGCGGTCTTTTCTTATGCGTAACAATATAAAAGGCCCTTTTCAAGTCAAAGCCTTCGATATCGAAAGCTTTTATCTGGTCGAACCTTACATAATCCTCTATACTCATATAAGACATTATGGATACTCCAAGTCCTTGGCTCACAGCCTGTTTAATGGCATCTATGCTGTTGAACCGGGCGGCAATCTTGATGGAGGTGGGATTGATCCCATGCTTCATAAATATCCTTTCAAATTCCTGTCTTGTACCCGAGCCGGATTCCCTATATATGAAGTTTTCATTTTGAATAGCATCAAAGGGCACTGTACCTGAAGTTATTGAACTATATTTTTTATTGCAGGGAGTGGCCAATACCAGCCTGTCTTCCACCAGCTTGTGATATTGTAGCTTACTGTTTTCAATAATAGTGCCCACCATTCCCAGCTCATATTTCTTATCCAGAAGCTCATTAATAACCTGGTTGGAATCAAATTGATCGGCAGCGAAGCTAATATTATTATATATATTTCTAAAGCCTATCATAAGCCTTGGAAGAAGATACTCGGCTGGTACTGTGGATGCAGCTATTTCAACTTTTCCTTCAACCTTCTTGGAAAACTCGTTAAGTGTGAATACAGCATTGTCCCTAATATTGATAAGATTGTTGGCATAATCATAAAAAATCTTGCCTGCGCTTGTTGGCTCGACCTCTTTACCGGAGCGGTCAATCAGTTTAATTCCAAGCTCATTTTCCAAGGTGCTTATGTGGGAGCTTACTGTGGGTTGGGTTAGGTATATGGCATCTGCTGCCTTGGAAAAGCTGCTATAGCGAACCACATATACAAAGGCCTCAATTTGTCTAAAGTCCATAGTTTTCCTCCAATAGGCGAATTTAAAACTATTGATGTATTTATATTATCAATCCATGCAATGCTAAAGAAAAACATATTTATTTGAAGTTTTTAACAAGATATATTATAATTTTAGACGATATGGAGAGTGAATGCAATGAACGATTATTATATTGCTGTTTTCGATTCTACTCACTATGCGCTGCATTTTGAGAAGGTAATAAGGGGAAGCGGCTTCACAATCAACATTATGCCTGTTCCCCGGGAAATAACAGCAAGCTGTGGAATTTCTGCAAAGCTGGAAGCAGGTGAAATTGACATGATAAAGGAGCTTGCTGTCAAAGAGAATCTGAAGGTAGCCGGATATTATTGTGTAGAAGCTCAAAATGGGAAGAAAACATACCATAAAAGCATTTAATTGTTTTTATGGTATGTTTTTTTCCTTATAACAGGCTTTACTTATTATATGAAGAGAATTAAACTGGGAATGGTATTATTTTGTTAAGGTGTTTTGAAAGGGAGGTAAATAATTGAGTAGAAGCGGAAAAATTATCAGAGCGGTAGTAATAATAGTTTGTCTGATTGCAGTTGCCGGATATGGCTTTACATACTATTTTCTGAACAGTATTAGTGTTAAAGGGGGTGCGGAAGGGTATCCCGTACCGGAAAAACGCGTTAATGTTGTTGTTATGGGTGTAGCTAATGGACTTGCAGATTCTATTATGCTCTGCAGCTTTGACCCCAAGGACGGGGCATTGGATGTATTCTCAATACCCAGAGATACTTATGTTGCGAGGAAGGGACACAAGACATCGGCCAATAGTAAGATAAACTCAGCCTATGGCAGAGGTGGAGCTGACAATGTGGTTGAAAGCGTAGGTGCACTTACTGGAGTAAAGGTGCATTACTACGTCAAGGTTGATTATAAGGCGGTTAAAGCAATAGTGGATGCTATAGGCGGTATTAAAGTAACGGTTCCTATGGACATGAATTATGATGATCCTGTCGATGGACTCCATATACATTTCAAAAAAGGCCAGGAAGTGAGCAAGGGAGAAGATATAATAAAACTCTTGAGATATCGCAAGAACAATAAGGGCGGCGGTTATAAGGAAGGGGACCTTGGCAGGGTAAAGATGCAGCAGGAGGTCGTCAAGCTCGGTGTGGAGAAGGTTCTGAAAGGTAATCTTGTGGCAAACTTCCTCAAGCTCCAGAGACCTATCCAAGAGTATGTGGAGACAAATATGTCACCAAAGCAGATGATGTTCTATATAACTAAAGCACAAAAGATTAAGAAGGATAATATCAGCTTTCAGACAATTCCCGGAAGAGCGGATTCCATAAGCGGTCTGTCCTTCTATGTGGTAAACAAGGAAAAAATGGACGAGCTTCTGAAGCACATAATAGAGGAATGAATTGACATAATATAACAGTTTAAATATACTGAAATTGACGCAATAGTACAAAGGGGGTTATATGATTGTTCAAGAGTCTCACTGAGGCTAAAGAGTTTTGTAATTCAAGGGGTATTAAGATTGTAGATTTTAAAATTACAGATTTGGCAGGGAGATGGCATCACCTCTCTATACCGGTAACTCGGCTTAGCGAAAAGATTTTTGAGGAAGGCATAGGCTTTGATGGTTCCAGCTATGGTTTCCTTACTGTTGAAAAAAGTGATATGGTTTTCATACCGGATCTGAGCTCTGCTTTTGTTGATCCATTCTGTGAAGTGCCTACCCTTAGCATGATAGGGGATATACACACCTTGGAAGACGGAATCAAAAGGTATGAGGGAGATCCAAGATACATTGCCGAAAAGGCTGAAAAGTTCATGGTTTCTACTGGTATTGCGGATGAGAATATAATAGGTCCTGAGTTTGAATTTTATATATTTAATCAGATAGCCTACGAAAGCAGGCCTAATCATCAGGAAGTGACCATTGATTCAAAGCAGGCTGAATGGAATACCAATGAATTATATGAGAACAATCTGGGCTATAAAGTAAGGCATAAGGGCGGATATCATCTGGCTCTTCCTTATGATATTGCCAATGATTTGAGAAGTAAGATGACACTTATGCTTGAAGACCTGGGGATGCCTATAAAGTACCATCACCATGAGGTGGGAGGGCCAGGACAGCACGAACTGGAAGTCGAAGCGGGCAGAATGAAGGATATGGCGGACAAAACCTACCTGCTCAAATACGTAGTTAAAAATATGGCAATCCAAAACGGCAAGAGTGCTACCTTTATGCCAAAACCCATGTATGGTGAAGCAGGAAGTGGAATGCATGTGCACATGTGGCTGTTCAAGGATGGAAAGCCATTGTTCTATGATAAGAACGGGTATTCAGGCCTCAGCCAGACTGCTCTGTGCTTTATCGGGGGACTTCTGAAGCATTCGCCGGCACTATTAGGTTTTACAAGCCCCAGCACAAACTCATACAAGAGATTGGTTCCGGGCTATGAAGCACCTGTAAGCATTTGCTTTGCCACCTCCAACAGAAGTGCTGTAATAAGAATTCCGGGATACGGAAACAAGCCTGAGAGTAAAAGATTTGAATTCAGATCTTCAGATGCAACCTGCAATCCGTACCTTGCTTACTCAGCTTTATTGATGGCAGGCTTGGATGGTATAATCAACAGGATTGACCCTGTAAAGGAAGGCTATGGCCCGTATGATGTGAACATATTCGAGCTTAGCGAAGAGGAAAGGAAGAATATAAAAGGTCTTCCAAAGAGTATTGAGGAAGCTATGGATGCACTGAAGAAGGACAATGAATTCCTGCTAAAAGGCGGAGTTTTTACAAAAGAGATGATAAATATATGGATAAAGAACAAGTTGGAGAAGGAGCATAAGAAGATAAGCATAATCCCACATCCTGCAGAGTTTGAGCTCTACTATGACTTATAGAAAACTTAAGTAGGTATTTAATCCATGAATGATAATATTAAAGTGTTATAATTTTGTAAGAATTAATCAAAATTAAGTATTGATTAATAATGTCCAAAAATATTATTATTAGTTATGAGAATAAAAGAAATATATAGGGAGTGATTGTATGCAGGAACCTGTAAAAAGAACAATTGAAGCTTTGGGGAAGAATGGTATAAAGGCTACATATTTTGATGATTCTAGCTCGGCAGTGAGCTATCTGCTGGAAAACATCAATAAGGGAGCAAAGGTAGGAATCGGAGGCTCTATGACCGTTAAGTCCCTGGGGATACCGGAGCTGCTTAAAGAGAAGGGCAATGAAGTATTCTTCCACTGGTTGGAAAGCACTCCTGAAGGAATGGATGAAGCCAGAAAAAATGCAGCACGAGCTGATGTTTACATTTCAAGTACAAATGCTCTTACAGAGGAAGGACAGCTGGTTAATACTGATGGAGTGGGCAATAGAGTAGCTTCAATGATTTATGGTCCGAAAAAGGTGTTTGTGCTGTGCGGGATTAATAAAATAGCGAAGAATCTGGATGCGGCACTACAGAGGATTAAGGACAATGCTTACAAAAACGCAAGAAGGTTAAAGCTCAATACTCCTTGCGCAATAACCGAAAAATGCTCTGATTGCAGCAGTCCGCAGAGGATGTGCGGCATCACCACAATTATTAATAAAAAGCCTGGCAGGACCGACTTGGAGGTAATCCTTGTAGGACAGGAGCTGGGATATTAAGCAAATACTAATAAAAGCATAGTTAAAAGCCATGTGTATTTAAAATAATACTTACATGGCTTTTATTATTATATTTCGGAAAATAATCAAGTATATGTTGAAGGAATGCTTAATATATTGTAGAATAAGCTTATATTACACAAAAATTTTAAGACATACAAAATATTCGTAATCTGGGGTGATTTGATGATTAAAAATTTCAAGGAGCTGTTGGAAGTCGCAAAAAGTCAGAAAAAAATGCGAATTGTTGTGGCTGCAGCTCAGGATGAAGATGTAATAATGGCAGTAAGCCAAGCAAAGGACATGGGCCTTGTAGAACCGGTGCTTGTGGGTGAGGAAGACAAAATAAAAGAAATCATGAACAAATTAAAAGTCCACAGCAGCGACTATGAGATAATCAATGAGCCGGATATGATACAAGCGGCCAGGAAATCTGTGGAGCTCGTAAGGAATGGGAAGGGTGACTTCTTAATGAAGGGGATCTTGCAGACGGCAGATATAATGAGAGCTGTGCTGGATAGGGAAATTGGACTCAGGACAGATAATCTCATCAGCCATGTATCAGTTTACGAGGTACCGACCTATAAGAAGCTCCTTTATTTGACAGATGGGGGTATCAATGTCGCTCCTGACTTGGAACAGAAGGTTCAGATTCTAGAAAATGCAATAAAGGTCTGCAAAGCAATGAAAATGGATAGGATATATGCTTCGTGCCTGGCGGGTGCTGAGACAGTTAACCCGAAGATACAGGCAACAGTGGATGCCAAAGCAATTGCTGATATGAAGGATAAATGGGAAGCCCTGGGTGTTGCAGTAGACGGACCGGTTGCCCTGGACCTCGCAATAAGCAGTGAGGCATGTGAGCATAAGGGCTACAAGGGAGAAGGCGGCGGCAACGCTGATATATTGTTGGTTCCATATTATGAGGTAGGAAATGCCCTTGGAAAGTCTCTGACTTATTTTACCCGAGCAAAATCTGCAGGGATCATAATGGGAGCTAAGGTGCCGATAGTACTTGTTTCAAGAGCGGACTCCTCTGAGTCAAAGCTTTTATCCATAGCGCTAGGCAGCATTATAGCAGGACAATTTGCGTAATTCTAAAACATTCTATCTTCGCAGCCATCCTGGGGTCGAACCAGCCTCGCAGGGCTGTCTGCTTGATACAATGTAAGAATTATTGTGCAATTTGTCTAACTAATATTTTATATCATATAGGGGGTAAAAATAGTGAAGCAATTGATGTCAGGCAACGAGGCGATTGCCAGAGGTGCATATGAAGCCGGTGTTAAAGTGGCTGCAGCTTATCCGGGCACGCCAAGTACAGAAATACTGGAAAGCATGGTAGATTATAAGAAAGATATTTACTGTGAATGGGCACCAAATGAGAAGGTAGCGGCAGAAGTGGCAATTGGAGCATCTATTGCAGGTGTAAGAAGCTTATCAGCAATGAAACATGTTGGTGTCAACGTGGCAGCGGACCCAATATTCACATATGCATACCTGGGAGTAAATGCAGGATTTGTTTTGATTACTGCAGATGACCCAAGCATGCACAGCTCGCAGAATGAGCAGGACAACAGATATTATGCAAGGTTTGCCAAAATGGCAATGGTTGAACCTAGCGATAGTCAGGAATCCAAGGATTTCATGCTTGAAGCGTTCAACATAAGCGAGCAGTTTGATACTCCGGTGCTATTCAGAGTGACAACAAGAATATGCCACAGCAAAGGCATAGTAGAGCTGGGAGAAAGAACAGAAGTTGAGCCTAAGAAGTATGAGAGAAATATTCCTAAGTTTGTAGCTACTCCTGCTAATGCCAGGATTGCTCACGCAAGAGTTGAAGATAGACTTAAAGCCCTTGAAGAATATGCGAACAAATCACCGCTTAACACGGTTGAATATAGCGAGAACACAAAAATAGGCATAGTAACAGCAAGCGTTGCATACCAGTATGCAAAGGAAGTATTCGGAGATAATGCTTCATACTTGAAGCTGGGTTTCACATTCCCACTTCCAATGGACCTTATAAGAGAATTTACTTCAAAGTTTGAGACTGTATATGTGATTGAAGAGCTTGAGCCATTCATGGAAGAGCAGATGAAAGCAGCAGGAATAAACTGCATAGGCAAAGAGCTTATTCCGAACCTTTATGAGTTGAATCCTGATGTAGTTGCAAAAGCTCTGCTGAATAAGGAATCTGAGATAAAGACATTGGATGTAAAGGTTGTAGCAAGACCTCCGGTGCTTTGCCCGGGCTGTCCGCACAGAGGCTTCTTTTACACAATGTCAAAGAAGAAAAATACGGTTATTACTGGTGATATCGGCTGTTACACCCTTGGCGGCATGGCACCTCTCAGCGCATTAGATACCTGCATATGTATGGGAGCGGGCTTCAGTGCCGGTATGGGTATGGCTAAGGCCTTTGAAGTAACCGGCAGCGATAAGAAGGTATTCGGAGTACTAGGAGACTCAACCTTCTTCCATTCAGGTATAACCGGAGCGATAGACATAGTTTACAATAAAGGCAGAATGGTGCCTGTAGTACTTGACAACAGTATAACAGGGATGACCGGACATCAGGAGAATCCAGGAACAGGGAAGACCCTGATGGGCGAGGACGCAATACAGATAGATCCGGTTGATGTATTGAAGGCAATAGGTTACAAGACTGTCAAGATAGTTGACCCTTGCGACCTTAAGGCAATGGATGAGACAGTTGAAGAAGCAGCAAACAGCAAGGAGCCTTATGCAATAGTAACAAAGCGGCCCTGTGTTCTTATAAAGACCTTGCCTCCATTCAAAACAAAATGTAAAGTAGTAAAAGAAAAATGCAAGAAGTGTAAAATGTGCTTGAAGGTTGGATGTCCTGCTGTATTCTTTAAGGATGGCACCTCATATATTGATCAGTCACTTTGTGTAGGCTGTGAAGTCTGCATGCAGGTCTGCAAATTTGATGCTATAGAGAAGGTTGGTGAATAGTATGAGTGAAACTAAAAACATATTATTGGTTGGTGTCGGCGGACAGGGTATAATCCTTGTCAGCAAGATATTGACTGCAGGACTTATGAAGGCCGGTTATGACGTGAAGATGTCTGAAGTGCACGGTATGGCTCAGAGAGGCGGAAGCGTAACCACACAGGTAAGGTACGGCACGAAGGTATACTCTCCGATAATAGGCAGAGGTCAGGCTGACATTCTCGTTTCCTTCGAGAAGATGGAAGCGGTAAGATGGATTGAATACCTTAAACCGGAGGGAGTTGTAGTAGTTAATAACTGCGAGATACCTTCCATGCCAATAGCAAGTGGTAAGGAAGAATACCCCCAGGGTTTAATTGAAGCACTGCAGGGTGCATTTGAGACAGTAGTAATTGATGCAGGAAAAGCAGCAGAGGAAATTGGAAATATAAAGACCCAGAACATTGTACTCCTGGGAACCTTAGTGAAGGCTCTAAAGCTGGATGAAATAGACTGGGAAGAAATAATAAGAGAGACCATCAATCCTAAGCTGGTTGATATCAATATCAAGGCCTACAATAAAGGGAAAGAGCTTTAGCTCAAAAAGGAAGCTGCACATTCAATGTGCGCTTCCTTTTTTTCAATGCTAAGGAATGCTATAATATACATATAATGTTCGATTGGAGGATAAGCTTATGTCCTTGAGGAAGTACAACACTACATGTCCCCTTGACTGCTTCGACAGCTGCAGCCTAGTAGTAACTGTCGATGATGAAGGGGAGATATTGTCTATAGAGGGAAATAAGCAACACCCTATAACAAAAGGTTTTATATGTGAGAAGGGGAAGAGGCATAAAGAAAGGGTACATCACCCCTCAAGACTTAAATATCCTATGATTAAGAGCAACAGAGAATGGAAAAGGATATCTTGGGAAGATGCTCTTGATACTATAGCAGATAAAATGAAGCACTATATCAAAGAGGAGGGAAGCAAGTCCATAGGTCTCTACAGATATGCAGCTTCTATGGCTTTGCTGAAGAATATTGAGGACCTTTTCTTTGACTATATTGGTGATACAACAAAGATATATGGAAGTATCTGCAACGGTGCGGGAGCTGCAGCACAGCTGCTGGACTTCGGCAAGCGCTTGGGACACAGCCCTGAGGATACTATAAATTCCAGGACGATTATAATCTGGGGAAGGAATCCTGTAGAGACAAATATGCACCTGGTGCCATACCTGAAAGCTGCCCAGGAGAGGGGGGCAAGCCTTATACTTGTTGATCCCCTGAGAACAGCTACTGCGGGGATATGCGACTTACATATCAGGGTAAAGCCGGAGGGGGATGCAGCCTTGGCTTGCGCTGTAACTAAATATGTGCTGGAGAAGGATTTATACGATAAGGATTTTGCAAACAACTACACCTTAGGCTTTACAGAGTTAAGGAGTTATCTTGCGAGTATCAGCATGGATGAACTCTTGGCAATATGTGGAGTAGGCATTGAGGATATCAACCTGCTGGCAGTAAAGCTTGCCTTAGAAAAGCCAACGGCTGTGTTTATAGGCTACGGTATGCAAAGGTACCCATATGGTGGGGCTGCAGTTAGATGTATAGATATGCTGGTTGCGCTGACGGGAAATGTGGGGATTGCAGGAGGTGGGGCAAATTACTCCAATGGGGTGACCGATGATTATTTGGATTTGAATCCATATAAGGTAAGTAAGAAAGAGCATAGGATGATAAATAGAGCTATGTTTGGAAGTACTGTGAAAATGCTGAAAGAACCTCCTTTGAAGCTGTTGTTTATTTCCAGGTCTAATCCCGTGCTTCAGCTTCCCAATACCAAGGTCGTCATCGAAGCTATGGAGGAAATAGAATACAAGGTATCTCTGGAGCATTTCCTTACAGATACTGCACAAATGGCTGATATAGTGCTGCCTGTGACATATTTCCTTGAAGAAGAGGATGTAGTTTCACCGGGAATGTGGAGTGATCATATAGGACGCATAGGAAAATGTCTGGATAGCTATTATGAAGCAAAACCGGAATATGAAATATATACTGAGCTGGCTGATAAGCTTAACCTCAAGGAGTTCCCCAGGCTTTCAGGAGAGCAATGGTTGGAGCTGATGCTGAAGCCTCTTGCTGATAAGGGCTTGACCATTGATGAGCTTAAAGAAAAAGGCTATGTAAGGAACCCTGTAGCAAAAGCTGTTCCATGGAAGGAAAGGAGCTTTGATACCTGCTCAGGGAAATTTGAGATAATTGCTGTTGCTGAGCTTAAGGAATGCCTTAAGGATATCCGGACAGAGCAGAAGGAGAGGTATAGGCTAATCACAGTGCACAGTAGAAAATCCCTTCATTCTCAGCATATGCCGGATGAGGAGGCTGTGCTTCCTACAGTGTATTTGCATCCTGAGGATGCTTTAGCTGAAGGAATTAAGTCGGGAGATATAATAAAGCTATCTAACGGGAATGGCAGTATGGAAGCAAATGTAGACATATCCCAGTCAGGAAATAAGGGCATTTTATATATGAATGAGGGTTGGTGGCTCAAAAATGGAGGAAGCGTAAACAGGCTTACTTCAGATGGTATAAGCGATATCGGCAATATGGGCATTATGAACCACTGCTTTTGTGATATTGAAAAGGTTAGGGGAAATTGATGGAGAGCTATTTGAAAGGGTTGAACAAGGAACAGCTGGAAGCAGTCAAGCATGAAGAGGGACCTTGCATGGTGCTGGCAGGCCCTGGCACGGGAAAAACTACTGTTATTACATCAAGGGTAGTCAATCTCATAAAACAGAAGGTAGTGGCATCTGAAAACATACTTGTAGTTACTTTTTCCAGGGCGGCAGCCAATGAAATGAAGGAAAGATATACAAAGCTCTCTTCAGCTCAAAGTGCAAGGGAAGTAAGCTTTGGAACCTTCCATTCGATTTTCTACAAGCTGTTGAGGCAATATAAGGATTATAAACTGGAAGACTTGCTTGACGAGAACCTTAAGTTCAATGTGATAAGAAATATTGTCAGAAAACTTGGAGTCGAATTTGCGGAAGATGAGGAACAAATAAGAGAAATAATCAGCGATATGGGATATGCTGTAAGTACTATGGCTGATGTATCAAGCTACAAACCAAGCTCCTGCAACAATAATCAGCTTAGAAGCATAATGGGGGAATACGGGGAATTCAAGCAGCAGACCGGCAAGTATGATTATGATGATATATTAAATGACTGCTTTTACCTGCTTAAGAGTAACGCAAGGGTTCTTGCGGAAATAAGGAAAAAATTCAGATATGTACTGGTGGATGAGTTCCAGGATATAAATACATTGCAATTTGAGACAATAAAGCTTATAGCAGAGCCACTCAACAATATTTTCATTGTAGGGGACGATGATCAATCGATTTATGGTTTCAGGGGTGCTGCCCCTGATATTCTTCTGAACTTTGAAAAGCTTTATACCAAGTGCACCAGGATATACCTGAAAAACAACTACAGAACTACAGCAAATATATTGACCTCAGCATTGGCGGTTATCAATACCAACAATAACAGATACTCCAAGGAGCTTGAAGCGGTGAACAGCCAGGGAAGCCTGCCTGTGACCTTTGAAGCTGAGGATTTTGAAGAGGAAGCCAGGAACATAGCTGCAAGGATAGGTCAAATTAGCAGAAGCGGCAAGGAATTTTCTGATTTTGCAGTTATTTACAGGACCAATCTTCAATCCAGAGCTGTTATTGATGCTTTTATGGATGCAGGGATTCCTTTTGTTACACTGGATGGAATAGTATCCATGTACAACCATTGGATTTTCAAGGATATAATGAGCTACTTGAAGCTTGGCATTGATCTTAGAAGCAGCAGGGATATAATGAGGATAATAAACAGGCCTAAGCGATACATAAGTCGGGATACTATGGAAAAAGCGGAAAAGCTGGGTGGAGACTTTATCCAAAGCATCACAAGCAATGGCAGTCTTAATAAGCTGCAGATAAACGGAATGCTTGAATTCAAGAATGACCTGAAAAGACTCGGGGTAATGGAACCTAAAAATGCTGTCAGGTATATAAGAAATGTAATAGGCTATGATGAATATCTTAAAGAATATGCGGCTTCAAAGGGTATAAGTACAAAAGGGCTTATGGAGACTATTGAAGAAATCGAAAGCTCCGCTTCAAGCTTTAGAAGCATTGTGCTGTATATGCAGCATGTGGAAGAGGTGTCTGAGAAGCTGGGAGAAAAGGATTACGCAAATTTCGGGCGCAATAATGTAAAGCTCCTGACAATGCATAAGGCAAAAGGCTTGGAATTTGATACGGTATTTATCTGCGGCTCCATAGAAGGACTCGCACCATACATAAAGGACGATTCAGGGGTAGAAGATTTTGAAGAGGAAAGAAGACTTTATTATGTGGCCATGACTAGAGCCAAAAGGGAACTGTTTATCACTATTCCGAAGCACAGGTACGGCAAAGCGGTTAAGCCGTCACGCTTTGTGGAGGAATTCCAGAAAAGCATTGATTACAGCAGCCAGGTCCATGTAGGGCAGAAGATATATCATAAAATATACTACAGTGGAGTTGTAAGAGAGATAATTGACAGCAAGGAAGGTGCAAGGATAAAGGTAGACTTTGAAGGCAGTATGAAGGAGCTTAATCTTAAGGCATGTCTTAAAAATGAAATTGTAAGACTTTTGTAGCGTTTAATATTATATTAGTAAGGGAATATCTATGGATATACTTTAGACAGGAGGAAGAGTATGAACTACGTTAGGATAATAAGAATGTCAGGAAGCATTTTCGTAAGGGAGTTTAAAAAGCCCGAAAAAGCGCGAAAAAAGGTGCAGTACAGAGAAGTGGATGAAAAGACTGTTGCAGAGCAGTTTCTAAAGGGTGATGCCACAGTCCAGGTTGAGTTTGAGGATTCGGAAAGAGAACCAATTATGCTGGACTGGGAAAGTGATCAGGAGCTTATCAAGAAGTACCTTGGGAGAAGTTTTATAGAGTATAAGGCATAACACACTGGGAGGGGTTAAAATGTATAGGTTCAGAAAAGCGACAATGTCTGATAAGGAAAGGGTATTGGAGATTTCGTCAAAGATTTGGGATGGAGAAGATTTCATCAAATATGTTTTTGACGATTGGGTTAAGGATGCAGAGGGAGAATTCACACTGGGCGAGAAGGACGGAGTCGTCGTAGGCTTTGCAAAATACACGAAGCATAATGATGCTGAGGCTTGGCTGGAAGGGCTAAGGGTTGATGAGAAATATGCAAACCAAGGCTTCGGAAAGGCCATCACCCAGTATCATATAAGCAGGGCAAAGGCCGAAGGTGTGGAAATCATAAGGCTTAGTGCCTATGTTGGAAGTAAAGAGAGCATCCATATTGTAGAAGGCTTGGGCTTTAAAAAGGATGGTTATTTCACTACTGGGTTCAAGCAGCTGGATAAAGAGGCAGTAAGGCTTTCAGGCGCAAAAACTGTTATAAACCTAATGAGTACAGCAACTGCATGGGATTTGATAACCAGGGGCAATGCATATTATATGTCAAATGGATATGTAAGCTACGGATGGACTTTCAAAAAGCTGACCTACGAGTTGGTAGACAGGCTTGTGAAGGAGAAATGCGTTTATGGGGTGCTGCGGGAAGGCAAAGTATCCGCGGTAATGGTACTGACTGAGGATTCGCATAAGGATGGAGGACTCAATATAGGGTTCATAGACGGGGATATGGGAGCAATGAAGGAGCTTGTGGATTTTGCAGAGCAGCAAGCCTTTAAACAGGGGATGGAATATTACGAGATAATGGCGCCACTGGACGAAAGACTTATCAATGTGATGGAACTCAGCAGCTTCGAATTCCTAAGTGAAAGATACAGGGAAGTAAATGTATTCGTATATAGTTTGAAAATGATTGGATAAGGGGGAGTTGTCATGTATTTTAACACGGAAGGCAGAGAAAATACCGGAAAAGTTGTGGAGATGGTAATTAAAGCTGCAAAAGATAATAACATACGACATGTTGTAGTGGCTTCGAATACAGGAGCTACAGCAAAGCATTTCCTTGGCAGCGGATTGGATATTACCTGCGTAACCCATGCATGCGGATATGGATTACCCGGCACGAATGAGATGGAGGCAGAGGTGAGGGAAGAACTGGCTGCCAAAGGGGTGAAGGTGCTTACTACTACACATGTACTCTCAGGAGCCGAAAGGTCTATTAGTTCAAAGTTCGGAGGGATAAATCCTGTTGAGATAATTGCTAATGCATTAAAAATGCTTGGACAGGGAGTAAAGGTATGCACAGAGATCTCTGTAATGGCACTGGATTCTGGGTTTATTCCTTATGGGGAAAGTGTCATAGCTGTGGGTGGAACCGGCAGAGGGGCTGATACTGCTGTGATAATAAGGCCTACTCATGCCAAAGACTTACTGAATACAAGGATACAGGAGATAATATGCAAGCCTAGATGAAACCTGCCTCGTGCTTCGTGCCACGAGCCTCGTGCTTTAAGAATGGCTTCGAAGCAAAGCTTAATGCCCGTGGCACGTGGCGCGTGGCAAAAAAGTCAATATATTTTATGCAGAAGCAATAACTGTTATATGAAGAAATATAAATATGATTAAACACTGGAATATTTGGGAATACTCCATAAATGAAAATCATTTATGGAGGTTTTTTATGAAGAATGTTGAGTTAAGTGTAAATAATAGAACTGGTTTTGGGAATAAGCAGACAAGAAAGCTTAGAAAAGAAAACTGCATTCCTGCAATACTATATGAAAAAGGCTCTAAAGGACGACTGCTAAAAGTTGACGAAAATGTGCTAAGTGACATTATTGCTAAAAATGGTGAAAACATAATAGTAAAGCTTAGGGTGGATGGAGCTGAAATACCTGCTGTCATTAAGGAGGTGCAGAGGGATCACTTGCACCAGCATTTGATACATGTGGATTTTCAGCCGGTAACCCTTCATGAAATAATTCATGCTGAGGTACCCATATTTCTGGTCAATGGGGAGAGGGTTGAGAAGAACGGCTGGGTAATAAATAAGCAAATGATAGAACTGGAAATAGAGGGTGAGGTTGAAAAAATACCACCTGCAATTACAGTTGATGCCTCAAAGTATACAGTAGGCCATGTTATGAGAGTAGCAGATCTTGAAATATCAAAGGAGCTGTCAATTGTAAACGAAAAGAATGAAGTGATATTCTCGATACTGCCTACTAAGGATCAGCCCATAGACCTGGTATTCGACAGGGTTGAGCCTGAACTTGTAAATACTGAAAAGCAAGATAAGCTAAAAGAGAAGGATAAATAGAAATGGCTGCATGATGCAGCTATTTCTATTTATCCCCAATAATACAGAATGTGAAAAGGCTTTTTCATACTTCTGTTTCCGCAGTACATCGCAGAAATCCAAATATTCATAAATATCTTTTCTGTGATTCATATGTGACTTGTCTAAGCTGGTTGATTATAGTAATATTAAATTGTGTGATTCAGGACAATCTAAGGTGTGTTTTAATAAATTAAAACTTGGAGGTAGCAGAGAATGAGTTATAGAGCCGATATAGGAGTTTTTGGAGGTTCAGGCTTTTATTCCTTTCTTGATAATGTTGAAGAGATTGATATCGAAACCCCCTATGGCAGCACCAGTGACAAAGTTGCCTTAGCGAAAATAGGAGATAAAACTGTTGCCTTTCTACCCAGACATGGCAAACAACATTCATTTCCACCACATATGATACCTTTCAGGGCAAATGTTTACGCTATGAAGATGCTTGGAGTCAAGCACATAATTGCCCCTACAGCATCTGGAAGCCTGCAGGCATATATAAAGCCGGGGGAGTTCGTAGTATGCGATCAGTTTGTGGATAGGACCTGGGGAAGGAAGGATACTTATTTTGAGGGTCCGGAGACCAAGCATGTAAGCCCTGCCGAGCCTTATGACGAGAGCTTGAGGAATCTTGCAATAGGGGCTTGTGAGGGAATAGGGGTAAACGTACATAGAAAAGGTACGGTTGTAGTAATACAAGGACCAAGGTTTTCAACAAGGGCTGAGAGCAGATGGTTCAGCAAGATGGGTTGGGAAGTAATAAATATGACTCAATATCCCGAATGCATGCTGGCAAAAGAACTGGAAATACCATATGTGAACATTTCACTCATAACAGATTATGATGCAGGTCTTGAAGGCAATGATGACATAAAGCCTGTTACTGAGGAAGAGGTAATGAGAGTATTCAGCGCAAATAATGAAAAGGTGAAAAAAGTAATATATCAGATGATAGAGAAACTTTAATACTATAATATGAACAAGTTAGTTGAGGTAGATATATGAAGGGGAAGCTCATTATAATAGAGGCCGGTGGCGATGCCAGCGGAAAAGCCACTCAGACTAAAAGGCTTTTCAGCAGAATGAAAGAGGAAAAATACAACATCAGAAAGGTTGAATACCCCAATTATAAAAGCCATTCATCAGCATTGGTAAAAATGTATCTGAATGGTGAATTCGGTTATAAGCCGGAGGATGTTAATGCTTATGCGGCATCAACTTTTTATGCGGTTGACCGCTATGCCTCCTATATGAAGGAATGGAAAAGATTCTATGAAAATGGGGGTATAGTGCTGGCAGATAGGTATACGACCTCCAACATGGTCCATCAGGCATCAAAAATAGATGATGAAATGGAGCGAAATAAATATCTGGATTGGCTTTGGGATCTTGAATTCATAAAGCTGGGGCTGCCTGTTCCCGATATGGTGATATTTCTGGATGTTCCGACCGTAATAACCAATAATTTGATGTCCAACAGAAACAACAAAATAACCGGTGGCTCCAAGAAGGACATACATGAAAACGATAGGGAATATCTTAGAAAGTCATATTTGAACGCCTGCCGGGTAGCAGAGAAGTATGATTGGAATAGGATTGAATGTACAGCAAACAATTGTTTGAAGAGCATAGACGATATTCACAATGAAATATATGATTGTGTAGTTAAAAACCTCCCGCTTTAGCGGGAGGTTTTTCAATCAATGTAGAAATGTTTTTCATAAGAAATTCTATAAACTGTTGCTGTTACGCTGTGCTTCCGCACTAGCGACTCGCGACAGAGAATACTAATTGCAAAACAACTCATCAATAATAGTTTTTTTCGAATATATCTTTGATTTCTGCTACTTCTTTAGTGAGGCCTAATGCAACAATAAGCTTGATTCTGGCTTTCTGCCCCGGAAGGTTGTCTCCTAGAATTACACCTCTATTAGTCAGCTCTTTACCTGCCCCTGGATACCCGTAGCTATCCAGAACCTTTCCCATAAGACAGCGTGACACAAGTACTACAGGTATTCCTTTTGACAAGGCATACTCCACACCGGTAACCATTGCCGGAGGGATATTGCCTCTTCCCATACCTTCAATGACAATTCCATGTGTGCCTGAATCAACACAGAAGCGCAGCAGTTTGTCATCCATACCGCAGGCGGTCTTGATGAGGTCTACACGACTGTCAATTGTTTCCGCTGCAATATACTGCCTTTTTGTATAGTTATGGTAAAAATATGCCTTATCGTTGTCAATAAAGCCCACAGGACCAAAATCAGCACTCTTGAAGGTATCCAGAGTATGTGTATTGGTCTTGGTTACTTGTGCGGCGGAGTGTATTTCGTTGTTCATTACTACAAGAACGCCTCTATTGTAAGAGTCATCTGAGGCTGCAGCATAGGTTGCTGCTATAAGGTTCACAGGTCCGTCAAAACCCAGCTCGGAGCTGCTTTTCATAGATCCGACAAATACAATGGGCTTATCAGAATTTGTTGTAAGGTCAACAAGATATGCTGTCTCCTCTAAGGAGTCTGTGCCATGGGTTACAACTACACCATCGAAGCCTTCAACGGTCAGCTTGTGCTCAATGGTCTTGGACAGCTCAAACATTTTCTCGGGAGTCATGTGAGGCCCTGGAATATTACTGAAATTAAGGAAATCTATTTCTGCGATGCCGCCAATTCCTGGTGTCATCTGAAGTATTTGCTCTCCGGTAATAGCAGGCACTGCAGCATGAGTGTTCTCATCAATTTTCATGCCTATTGTGCCACCGGTGAATACTATGATTATTTTTTTCATCCTTATCCTCCCTGCATTATAGTGTAGTAAGCTATATTAAACATATAGTTGAAGGTATAAAAAAATATTAGACTCTCCTAAAATTATTATATAATAGGTCTGTCTTATAAACAATGCAAAAAATAAGTGAGGCATACAATTGTATGCCTCACTAAAAATTCAATACTATGCGTTTACATTGAATATCTGAAGATCGCTGACTATTTTGATTTTATTCACTTCAGGATCCGCAGTTCCCTGAACATACAGCTTTGCAGCTTTTAATGCCTTTACATAGTCTACTATTTCCTGTGTTACTATTTCACCGGGGCATAGTATTGGTATTCCCGGGGGGTAAGCCATCAGAAATTCTGCACTGATAAGTCCTACGCTGTCCTCTAGGGGTATCGAAATAGTCAAGCTGTTAAATGCATCCCTTGGAGTAAGAACGCTCTCAGGAATGTTTGGTATGCCCAGCACTTCAGATTTGACGATTTCCTTGCAGCTTTGTTCAGCACTTATCTCTTCAAGAGCACTAAGAAGCTTGTCGACACTTTCCTTGGTATCTCCAAAGGAGAAAACGCAGAGAACATTGTAAAGGTCAGACATTTCCGGCTGTATAAAATACTTTTCAGTAAGGATTTCCTCCAGATCGTGGCCAGAAAGACCAAGATCCCTACTGGTAATTGTTATCTTTGTCGGGTCGAAGCCATAGGCACCCTTTTTCTCAAGCACTTCTTCACCGAAACAGTATAAGCCATTAATCTTGTTAATTCTATCTCTGGCATATTTGGCTAATTCTATAGCATAATCTATAAGCTCTTTGCCTTCTGTAGCCAACTGCATTCTCGCACAATCGAGGGAGGCGAGAAGTGGATATGATGGGCTTGTAGTCTGCAGCAGACTCATGACAGTCTTAACTCTGTTAACATCAACAATTCCTTTCTTCACATGCAGCAATGAGCTTTGTGTCATGGAGCCGACAATTTTATGTGTGCTCTGGGCACAGATATCTGCTCCTGCGTCCATGGCAGATATGGGAAGCTTGTTGTTGAAATGCAGATGAGGTCCGTGAGCTTCATCAACTATAAGAGGTATATCATATTCGTGAACTATTTTGGCAATTTCAACTATATCAGTTGAAACACCATAATAGGTCGGATTTACAATTAGCACAGCCTTGGCATCTCTGTTCTGCTCCAGCATTCTTCTCACAGTTTCAGGTGTAACGTTTAGTGCCAATCCTACGTTAGTGTCAATCTCCGGCTGCATGTACACAGGAGCGGCACCGCTAAGTATTATACCTGCTGTAATAGATTTATGAACATTCCTGGGGATAATTATCTTGTCTCCCTGGCTAACAACGCTCATAATCATTGCCTGTATAGCACCAGAGGTTCCATGTATTGAAAAGAAAGTGTAATCAGCGTTATATGCATCAGCAGCCAGTTCCTGGGCTTCCTTGATTGCGCCAGTTGGCTTATGGAGACTGTCAACCTGATGAAAAACCGTTACATCTATTGATAATATGTTCGTGCCTACGAAATCCCTAAACTTTTTAACCATTCCCTGGCCTCGCTTATGGCCTGGAACATGGAAAGGGATTGTATCATTGTTGTGGTATTCTAATAGGGCATCAAACACAGGGGTTTTTGTCTGATCTAATTTGAACATTTTTTACACCTTCCTTTCGGCTGACTAAAATTTGGTATTTAATTAAATTTGCTAAATAAAAAAGCCTGAACTTCGATGCAATAAGTTCAGGCTTCTGCAGAGCGATTTTTAGTTTTTTTATTTAAATGCCAAATTCATTATAGGGCAAACAAATCCAAAATGCAATAATTTTTATTAAAAATTCTAATTATAATTCATAATAGATTTTTGAAAGGGCAAAAGCTTGCAGAAACATGTGCCCCAGCGATTTATCAACTATGCTTCCAGGAGTGAGGAAGCTATAAAATTGCAGGGTTATGCATTATTATACACATTTTCCCACAATCAAATCCTTCACATATTTCGGAAGCACAAAACAGGCCTTATGTAAATCCTTATGATAGTACTTCGTATCAAAATCAGGAATATTATGTATATCCACCTTTTCGGGGTCATGTTTCTTCGAGCCCATTGTAAAGCTCCAATAAACCCCGGGATATGTAGGTATAGCTGCCATATAAAGCTTAGTAATGGGAAATACATTGTCAATATCATCGAATACCCGCTTTACCACCTGTGGAAGGTAAAAGGGGGTCTCAGTCTGAGCAACGAAGATTCCGTCCTCTGTAAGACATTCATATAGAGACTTGTAGAAATTGACGTTAAAAAGTCCCTCAGCAGCTCCAAAAGGGTCGGTAGAGTCAACTATGATAACGTCAAATTCGTTTTTGCGGTCCAGGACATATTTGATACCGTCGCCTATAAAGACCTCGGCTCTTGGATCCTCAAGACCGCAGCTTATTTCAGGAAGGTACTTTTTCGAGAGCTCTACCACCCTATCATCAATTTCACATAACACAGCCTTTTCAACAGACTTATGTTTTAATATCTCTCTTATTACGCCTCCGTCACCGCCGCCAACTACCAATACTCTCCTGGGGTTTTTATGAGTGAAAAGGGGGACGTGGGTTATCATTTCATGATATACAAACTCATCTCGTATTGTTGTCTGGACAATACCATCGAGTACAAGCATCCTGCCGAATTCGTAGGTATCAAGTATGGCAAGCTCCTGATATTTTGTCTTTTCTGTATGCAAGGTTTCTTTCACCTTGTATGTCATTGCCGCGTTTTCTATTTGTGTTTCCTTAAGCCATAAATCCATCTGTACTCTCCTTTCGAATTGCTGCTATTTCTTCTATGTATTATATAATTTATCTGATTCTATTGGATTCGTACTTATCCGCAAGAAAATGTACTATATTATAAGTCGAGTGAGGCTTTTTCAATATGCTGGTCATTTCCCTTAAGCACTTCATTCTGACCTCAGAATTGAATATCTGATCAACCAGTACCGGTATCTTCTTGACATCCGAAGTAGCGACTGCAGCGCCGGAATTCAGCAGAAACTCAGCATTCTCATACTCCTGACCAGGTAGGGGAGAGAAAATGACAAGGGGTTTTTCCCTGCTTAGTATTTCTGCCGTTGATACTCCACCAGGCTTGGTAATTATACAATCTGATAACTCCATTAGCTCGTGAATATTGTTTACAAATCCATAAACTATAAGCTTGTTTCGTGTAGCAAGGCTCTTGAGCTTTCCCTCCAGTCTGTGATTCCTGCCTGCGATTGCGATAATCTGAACATTTTCCATATAATCGTCAATTCCTTTTACTATGTTGTTTATCTCTCCAAGCCCCAGTCCGCCGCCCATTACAAGTATGGATTTTTTGTTTTCAAATTCCAGCTTCTCTATTAATTCTTCTCTTTTATGAACTTCGGCGAACTCCTTCTTTATCGGTATTCCGTAAGGGAGCACCTTTTCTTTGCTTACGCCAAAGTTCTCCATAATATAGGTAAGGTCCTCATGAGGTATCACATAGTAGTCAGTTCCTTCGTTTATATAGGAAGAATGAATGTTAAAGTCTGTAATCACCGAAATCAGAGGGCAGTCCATTTTTTTTCTCCGTTTGAGGCTTGATATGATGGCAGACGGAAAGCTGTGAGTGCATATAATCACATCAGGATCAAAGTTCACGATGGTTTTTCGCAGCTTGCTTGTCATCAGTCTGTTGGCTATATCATTAATATCAATCATCGGGTCAAGCTTGTTAGTCTTCTCATAGAGCTTTCCCCATGCCTTGGGGTAAAACTTCAGTACATTCAAATATCCGTCCAAAATTACCTTGTCAAGTATGGGACTTATGTAGCTGATGGTGTTGATTATTTTTACCCTGGAGGAATTATTCTGACGTATGAACTCATTCCTCAGTGTATGGGCAACCTGATCATGTCCGTTTCCTATAGAAACAGAGAATATAAGAGCATTCATTTAATCACTCCCTAGAATACGGCATTAGCACTGCCGCCCTTGATAAAACTGTAGTTTATTTCATTCTTAGTATAGCATAAAACAGAATTTATACTAGATTTTAATAAGAAAATTGCTAAAGAAATCCATATCATATTTTCTATACGATGTTTTCGCCAAATTAGTCTGTAAAACAACAAAATCAGAGGATTTAATTTTTACCGGTTCAACAAAACTATACATATTTCGTTGAAGGAAAATCCTTCTATTTATTGAATATTAATAATGCAGTATATATCATATTCAGCAGAATACTCTGCTTAATATGATAATGCCTCGGTTGGATGCACACGATTTTGCAAAGGAAATTATCACGCAAGCGTGAACAAAATCGGCGCTCAAATTCTCCGAGGCGAATTTGAATTGGAGGGACGAGAATGGCTGTAGAATTTGATTATGTGGACAGGCTGCTGATTGTAAAAATAAATGGGGATATTGACCATCACTCCTGTGAAGAGATCAGATCAAAAATTGACAAAGAGATTACTGTAAAAAACCCTAAATCAATTCTCTTTGATATGGAGCAGGTAGGCTTTATGGACAGCTCCGGAATCGGAGTATTGATAGGACGTTACAAGCTTATCGCAAACAATGGAGGAAAATCAGGCATGACAAATGTTAAGCCACAGATTATGAGATTGTGCGAAATATGCGGACTTCAGAAGATAATTCAGGTATACCCCAATAAAAAGCAAGCCATAGCGAGTATAAAGGAGTGTTAATACAATGAGAATAGACAATGAAATGAAACTTGAATTTGTAAGCAAGTCACAGAATGAAAGCTTCGCCAGAGCAGTAGTGGCAGCATTTGTAGCTCAACTGGATCCGACGATAGAAGAGCTGGCAGAGGTCAAGACTGCAGTTTCTGAAGCAGTTACAAATGCTATTATACATGGGTATGGATGCGGAGCAGGGAATGTAGTGATTGTTTCTAGAATCATGGATAAGACTGTAGAGATAGAGGTCAGGGATAGTGGAGCAGGAATTGCAGATATTGAACTTGCAAGGCAGCCGCTGTATACCTCGAAGCCTGAGCTTGAAAGATCGGGAATGGGTTTTACTGTTATGGAGACCTTTATGGACAAGGTGGAAGTCGAATCACTGACCGGGGAAGGGACTATCATACGCATGACTAAAACTATGAAGACAGCTTGATGGGGTATGCTTATGGAAAGGGTGGAGCTTACTCAGGATGAATTTCTGGACTTTATATTCCGTGCTCAAAACGGAGACTCAGAGGCAGAAAACTTCCTTGTAGAAAACAATATCGGCTTGGTAAGAAGTGTTGTAAGGAGGTTTCTGAATAGAGGCTGTGAATACGATGACTTAGTCCAGATAGGAAGCATTGGTCTTCTAAAGGCTATTAAAAAATTCGATACCAGCTTTAATGTTAGGTTCTCAACCTATGCAATACCGATGATAATTGGTGAGATAAAGAGGTTCCTGAGAGATGATGGATTAGTAAAAGTCAGCCGAAGTCTTAAGGAGATAGCCAATAAAGCTCATGTAGCGAAGGAAGCACTGGAAAAGGATTATGGAAGGGAGCCTACGATATCAGAAATTGCTTCTGTATTGGAGATTTCAAAAGAAGATTTGGTAGTGGCTTTGGATTCTGCTCAAAGCACAGAATATCTTTATGAAACAATACATCAGGACGATGGCTCGCCAATACTCCTCATTGACAGGATAAGCTGCAATGAGGGGGAAGATATTGATATAATAGACAGGCTGGCATTGAAAGAGGTGTTGTCTGCTTTGGAGCCTAAGGAACGTCAGATTATAATGCTTCGCTATTTCAAGGATATGACTCAGTGTCAAGTGGCCGAAATGCTGGGGATGTCACAGGTTCAAGTGTCGAGAGTCGAAAAGAAGATAATCAGCAAGCTTAGGCAGAGCATTACTTAGAATTTCACATAAATATAGGGACTTTAGAGAAGATCATGTAATTTCTGCATGGTCTTTTTTTTAGGTATTAATTTGGCTTAATGGCCAATAATAATTATATTAAGTGTACTGGAGTGCTGTGTAATGAAGATTTTCAGGTTCTTTCTCGTATTAGCAATGATAATTGCAATCAGCTGTTTTTCGTGGGGTTATTATACCAGCAAGTCGCTGCAGGAGAAGCACGAAAGGGCGCTGCTTGTAATGAGGGAATGCTGCAACACAATTAGAATATTCGATTTGGAGAGATCATTATGTATATGAATAAAAGGTTTAAGCAACCGAAAAGCATACTGAATTTTGAAAGCGAGCTAGAAAAGGAGATAAGAAGTGATATAGAAGGCAGGATATTAAAAAACACGACAAGGATATTCGAGCATAGACATTAAGGATTTCTGACAGGAGGCATCAGCTAAATGAAAACACAGATGAACTCAAAACAGTATGAAGAATACATAAAGGACAAACTGCCTAAGCCCAAGTCCCTAAGAAACTGTGTCGCTGCATTTGCTGTAGGAGGACTCATATGCGATGTGGCACAGTTCATATCCAATATGGCTAAAAGCTATGGCTACAGCCCGGAGGCAGTATCTTCAATAACGGCTACAGCCATGGTATTCCTCGGAGCCTTTCTTACGGGTATAGGCATTTATGACCGTATAGGAAGATTTGCCGGAGCGGGAAGCATAGTACCAATTACAGGCTTCGCCAACTCAATAGTATCACCGGCTATGGAATTCAAGAGAGAGGGTTTTGTTTTTGGAGTAGGTGCCAAAATGTTTGTGCTTGCGGGACCTGTACTTGTATATGGCATATCGTCATCAATAATTGTCGGTTTCATTTACTATTTGTTTGAAAAATGAGAAAAAATATAATGTTTATAAGCACAGTAAGGAGTGATTGAATGGCAGGTAAAAGACTGGGGAAGCAGACACTAAAGCTATCGTCACCTCCCTCTATGATATCCAATGCCAGTATAGTAGGACCTAAAGAGGGTGAGGGTCCCCTTGCTCAATTTTTTGACATTATATTGAAGGATGACTACTTCGGTGAAGACAGCTGGGAAAAGGCAGAGAGCAAGATGCTCAAAGAAGCTGTGAAAAATGCAATAAAGGCTTCCGGCAGAAGCAGTACAAATATTAATTTCATGTTTGCCGGTGATTTGTTAAATCAAATAGTATCTTCAAGCTTTGCAGCAAGGGAACTTCAGATACCCTTTGTCGGGTTATATGGAGCATGCTCCACCATGGCTGAATCAATTTGCATGGGTGCCATGCTGATTGACGGAGGTTTCGGGGAAGCTGTTGTCTGTGCTACCTCAAGTCATTTCAGCAGTGCAGAAAGACAGTACAGGTTTCCATTGGAGCAAGGTGTACAGAGACCTCCTTTTGCCCAGTGGACTGTTACAGGCGCCGGTGCCACGGTTCTGGCAGAGGCGGGAAATGGACCGTATATAACTCATGTGACAATAGGAAAGGTTCAGGATTTTGGCATCAAGGATGCTAATAACATGGGAGCAGCAATGGCTCCTGCAGCGGTTGACACCATTTCTGCCCATTTAAATGAGACAGGAAGGAGTCCTGCATACTATGACCTTATATTAACAGGAGATCTTGGGAATATTGGAAAGGCAATAACGCTGGACATGATGCAAAAGGAGGGCTTTGATATAACAAAGGTCTATAATGATTGCGGTTCAATGATTTTTGATGGTGCAAAGCAGGATACCCATGCAGGAGGAAGCGGCTGTGGATGTTCTGCTGTTGTATTGAATGGATATATTGCAAAGGAAATGAAGAAGGGAAACTTCAATAGGGTGCTTTTGGTTGCTACCGGTGCACTGCTTTCACCAACCACCAGCTGGCAGGGAGAATCAATCCCTTCCATTGCTCATGCAGTAGCCATAGAAAAACAATAGGAGAGGGTACTTGATGGATTATTTGAAAGCATTTCTAGTCGGAGGAATAATTTGTGTTATTGGACAGCTGTTAATGGATCATACAAAGCTTACTCCTGCCAGAGTACTTGTTACCTTTGTTACGGCAGGTGTGATCCTTCAGGGACTGGGGATATATCAAATAATAGTTGACTTCGGAGGGGCCGGAGCAACCACACCACTGACGGGATTCGGTTATTCACTTGCCAAAGGAGCCATAAAAGAGGTTAAGGAGGCAGGAATGCTGGGTGCTTTTACAGGAGGCTTGAAGGCTACAGCGGGAGGGGTAGCAGGAGCTATTTTTTTCGGTTACATAATGGCAGTGCTTTTTAGCCCCAAGTCAAAAAAATAGGAGACATAAATATGGACGAAAATAAAAGTATAACAGCACCCATAAATAATATCAAAAGAAAAGTAATACTGGTTACCGATGGTGATGGGATTGCAAGAAAAGCAGTAGAGACTGCTGCACTCCGAATCGGGGGAAGATGCATCTCGAAGTCAGCCGGCAATCCTACACCAATGAGTGGCCAAAGCTTAGTTGAGCTAATAAAGAGTACACCTTATGACCCTGTTGTGGTAATGGTTGATGACAGAGGGCATACCGGTATGGGGAAGGGTGAAACAGCTATAAAGGAGATAGTCCAGAGTTCCGATGTGGAAATACTGGGAGTTATTGCAGTAGCTTCAAATACCGAAGGAGTAAATGGCGCAAATATTGACTTTTCAGTAACCAAGGATGGAAATATTATCGAAAATACTGTAGACAAAGATGGCAATAAAGCCACAGGCATGAAAATAAAAGGAGATACGGTTGACATATTGGATTCCATTGATGTCCCTGTTATTATAGGTATCGGAGATCCGGGGAAAATGAACGGGAAGGACTGCTGCGACAAAGGAGCGCCTATAATAACAAAGGCAATGAAAGAGATATTAGAAAGGAGCAGCATTATGTAGTAGCTGCTCCTAATTAATCATGGATTTGCAGGGGTAGGTTCTACGTTGTATTCATCAGGTGTTGGTGTAAATTCATCACCCTCGAGATCTTCTTCACCCTCAAGTGGATCTTCGTCAATAATTTGTTCGGTATGCTTATCGCAGAACTCTGTCGGTGCCTCGTATATAAGGTCAAGTGGTACCTGCTTCTGGTCTGGCAGAGGAATGAAAGGTTCAATCCTCTGTATAAACACTTTTGACTGTACCAAAGGAGCTGGACAGAATGGTGTTGCAAGTTTTCCTGTCTCTATATCGATATCTTTTATGACATGGACGTCGCAGACACTCTCTGGACCAGGCTCTGTGCCTTTAATAAATATCTCTGACTTTATTGTAGAACCTCTTGGATCGAGAGCACAAAGCTCTGAAGGTCTTTTTCCGGATACAGTGCATATATCTGCAGATACCAAGCCACCCGGACGTTCAAAATCTTTTACCTTGAGGTTTTTATGGACTTCCTCCATAACTGCCTTCCAAATCATTGCAGGGTACTTGCCGCCTGTAAAGCTCATAGGCTTATTTTCATCGTGTCCAATCCACACGGAGGTTGTATAGTAGGGACTATAGCCTGTAAACCAAGCGTCCACATTTTTAGTAGTAGTACCGGTTTTACCGGCCACAGGCATTTTTGACAGTGCAGCAGCCCCGCCCGTACCGCCTCTTACAACACCCTTCATAATGTCTACCATAAGGTAAGAAACCTGTTCGCTTATAACCTTATCCTTAAATGGCTTGTTTTCAAAAATCAGATTTCCATCCTTATCAAGTATCTTTGTGAAGGATATTGGTTTTATATATATACCTTTATTAGGGAAGACGCTGTATGCAGCAGCCATTTCTATGGGCTTAATACCATTTGTTAAGCCACCAAGAGCCAAGGATGAAAGCCCTTCGTCATTAGTGATTTTGTTATCATTCCTTGTAACCATAGATGTAATGCCAAATTTTTGGAGATATTCCATGGAGCGCTGAATGCCAATATCCTGAACTATTTTGACTGCAATGACATTGGTAGAATGTTGTATGGCCTCTCTTACAGTTACAAGGCCTTTGAAGTTATTGCTGTAATTGCGGGGGCTGTAGTTTCCATAGGCAACAGGAGAATCATCTATAACAGTTCCAACGGTATAACCGTTATCTAAAGCCGGGGCATAAGCAGCCAGAGGTTTTATTGTAGAACCAGGCTGCCGTACAGCTTGAGTAGCTCTATTGAGGCCTCTTCTGACCTTTTCACTCCTGCCTCCCATAACTGCTTTGATTTCGCCAGTCCCATTTTCAATTATTATAACAGCTGCTTCAGGTTGTATTATTCCATTGGCATCTTCTGTGCTCTCAGGGAAGAGTTTGGTATTCTTGAAGGTCTCTTCGACGATATTCTGCATCTCTGTATCGATAGTGGCTATAATTTTTAGTCCGCCATTATCCAGCTTTATCTCAGCCTCTTCCTTTGTATAACCTAGCTTCTCCTGCAGTACCTTCAATACATCTGCCCTTATCATATCAGAGAAGTATGTGGTTTCAACTTCATTTTCTATTTTGGACAGCTTAATCTCCTGCTTTAAAGCCTCATCGTATTCATTTTGTGTAATATAGCCCTGGCTTAGCATTTCGTTGAGTATGAGTTCTTTTCTCTCTGTTGCCTTTGCAAAGTTCAAATATGGAGAATATGCCGAGGGATACCTGGTGATGCCTGCTATCATAGCGCACTCTGCAAGTGTGAGCCGATCAAGCTCCTTACCAAAGTAATAAAGACCAGCTGCTTTAACTCCTGCAACATTATGTCCAAGTCCAATTGTATTCAAGTATGCTTCCAATATCTGTTCTTTACGAAATCTTCTTTCAAGCTGAAGAGCATAGTACATTTCAACTACTTTTCTTTTCCACTTCTTTTCAGGAGTAAGATAAATATTCTTGATAAGCTGCTGTGTGATTGTGCTGCCGCCTTGAGAAAGCTCTCCCTTCTTTAGGTCTGCTTTTATAGCACCCATGATGCGATATGGGTCTACACCGTTATGATTCTTGAATCTTTTATCTTCGATTGCTATAAAAGCATCTTGCAAATCCTGAGGTATTTTATCGATTGTAACCATAGTTCGATTCTCATTGTCATGGAACTTATCGATAACCTTGTCGTTCTTATCTACAATATATGTAGTCTGGCTCAAGTCAAATAATTCATCAACATTCAGCGGCCTGGCACTCTTTACCCAAGCATAGGCGGTTCCCAGTGCAACGCTCCCACTTACCATGATTATCAAGAGCAGGCTTAATATAACAAATCTTAGAAATCTATTTAAAGAAAAGGTTCTTTTCTTCTTTTTGTTCTTCCTTGGGGTCTTTGTTTCATTTTCGCTCATATTATACCTCCACAAGCATTATCACTTAGCTTCGCTTTAGCAAAGCATACCTTTTACAACACAACAATTATAACATACAAGCACATATATGGCAAACCAGTAGAATAGTGCCCACTGAACTGTCTAACCTTAAGCTGATTCTTAACATTTTTGTGAGTTTTTAATCCGGGTGCTTTGGAAAAGTATGATACCTACAATTTTGACGAAATTTATACGGTTTTGTCACAAGCTTTTAAAAAAAATTTCCGATAAATAAAATATTTGTAATATATACAACTATGAATCATATATTAATAAATAGGGGGTGTTTGCTCATGAGGAGGAAATTCGGCCAAAGAGGCGGGAAGAAGAAGAAATTCTTCTTAAGTGTGTTGGTATTAGCTATTATGCTTATATACTCATATTACATCCTAGAGAGGAACATTAAGCCAACTATGCTTGCAATGTCAGAGATAAGTGCAAGGCTTATTGCAACGCAGGCGATAAATGATGCAGTGAACAGCAAAATAAGTAACAATTCATTCAATCACCTTGTTGATTTCAAGTCCGATAATAATGGGAGGATAGCCCTGATACAGGCAAACACTGTGCAAATGAACAAGCTGGCAGCTGATACTTCACTGGAAATACTGAAGGAGATAAGGGCAATAGGGACTACAGTCCTCAAGATACCCGTATCAAACATTTTTGGGAGCCAGATATTTGCAAATACAGGTCCAAAAATAAGTGTGAATATCCAGCCGGCGGGAACAGTCAATGTGGATTTCTACACGGACTTTGAGGAGGCAGGTATAAACCAGACAAGACTAAAGATATATCTTATAGTAAAGACGGATGTGCAGATAATAGTCCCCCTTGGAAGCAATAGGATAGATGTAACGACTCACATACCTGTTTCTGAAACAATAATTGTAAGCGGTGTTGCATAAGGGAAAACTGAGAATATCTTAAGCAATTGTAAAAAGATGCCATGATTGTTATAATTGAATTAATTCTAGGTTACGTGGTTACGGGGAGTAGGGGCGCCCATTGGGCGTCCGGATGAGGGATGAGACACGCAGCACGAGTTATGAGGTGAGAAATGAACAGATTGATTTTCCTGGTTGATATGAATGCTTTCTTCATAAGCTGTGAAATGGCAAGAAACCCGGAGCTTAGGGGAAAACCTGCAGCTGTTGCCGGGGATCCGAAGAAGCGTTCGGGAATCATACTTGCGGCCAACTATGAAGCAAGGAAATATAAAGTAAAGACTACTATGGTGCTTCACGAAGCGAAAAAGCTTTGTCCGGAGCTTATAATAGTGCCCCCCCATCATGAGCTGTATGAGAAAAATTCCAAAGAGGTCATGAATATACTGTCCAGGTATACACCAGTAGTGCAGCAGAACAGCATAGATGAGGCATGGATGGATTTGACCGGGTGTGAAAAACTTTTTGGAAGCCCTTTAGAAATTGCAAGGAATATAATGGATAGCATTTCAAAAGAATTGGACCTTTGGTGCTCCATAGGAATTTCAGAAAATAAATTTCTTGCAAAAATGGGGTCAGAGCTGAAAAAACCACAGGGAATAACAGAGCTTTTTGTCAAGGATATCAAAGAAAAGCTGTGGCCATTGCCTATAAGGGAAATGTACGGCATAGGAAAGCAAACTGAGCAGAGGCTCATGGATTATGCAATATATAAGATAGGTGATATAGCCAACTGCAATGCGGAATTTCTGAAAAGCAATTTTGGGAAATACGGAGAGGAGTTATATAGACTTGCAAACGGGATAGACAATTCACCAGTGGCGTCAAATCCGATGTACGACAGCAAGTCTGTCAGTCGATCCACAACATTGCCCTTTGATACCAATGACCTTGAATATATAAAGAACATTTTCATGAGCTTGGCTGAGGAGGTTGGATACGAAGCAAGAAAGTATGGATATAAAGGAAAGACCATCGCAATATCTATAAAATACGATGATTTTACAACCGTTACAAGACAGAAAACGGTTACACCAACTTATCTCACAAAGGATATTTATACTACAGCACTGAAGCTGTATGAAGGAAATAAGGGTAAAAACAAGCTTATCCGGCTCCTTGGAGTGGGATTGAACAATTTTTCCGATGATGGCTCAGAACAGATATCGATATTTGACTTGCTTGGCGACAGCAATGGAGTGCCGAAGGAAGAAACCATAGAAAAGACAATTGATAAAATACGAGAACGGTTTGGCAGTAAGAAAATAGTAAGAGGGTCAATGCTAAAAAAAGATAAAAACTTATAATATACCAAAGCTGAGGAAGGATTATTATCCTTCCTTTAATTATGGACCTGTACAAGTATAAGAAAGATAATATGGCAGGTGATTTTATGAAAACTGAAAACTTCGAAATAGTCCTGTTGTCAGAGGGCTCAGCGGCAGGAAGCATTGAAGGATATGAGAAAGTGTGTCGGTACCTGCTGCAAAGATATTGTGAGGGTTGTGAAGGATATGAAAGCTTTGGTTTATCTGAGAGTATCAACGGAGGATCAGGCCGAAAAGGGCTATTCGATGCAAGCGCAGAGGACTGAATGCGTGAATAAAGCCATTGAACTGGGCTGCAGTAAAGAGAATATCCATATATTCAGTGATGAGGGTATCTCAGGAGCTATTTTGGAAAGACCTCAACTTATGGCAGCTCTTAATATGCTGAAAAAAAGAATTAATAATATAGAGTTTTTTATATGTTATGATTCCAGCAGATTATCCAGGAATGCTGCTCATCAGCTAATAATTGTTGATGAGATAAAAAAGAGAGAAGCTCAGTTGATATTTATAAAGAACAGCTATCAGGACAATGCAGAAGGCCGTTTCCAGCTCACAGTCATGGCCGCAGTCGACGAATACGAAAGAGCGAGACTAAGACTCAGGACAGAAATGGGAAAAAGGGCAAAGGCCAGTCAGCATAAGCTGACACACAATCCTGGACTTTATGGTTATGACTTCGATTCAAAGACAGATACTTTGAGCATAAATGAAGAACATGCAAAGAACCTGAAACTCATATTTGAGCTTGTTACAGATGAATTTAAGGGACCGGCAGAAATTGCGGAAAAGCTTAATGAGTCTGACATACCAAGTCCAAGGATGAAGCTGTGGAATCGGGTTACAGTGCGGAGAATACTTTCTAATCCATCATATTTGGGTATATTATATATAAGAAGATATGACACCAGAGACTGTCATTTGAATAAGTTTAAAACTAAAGGTGAAAAGATAAAAGTCAAGGAAAAGCCGCAGTGCGAGTGGATACCCATAGATATACCTCAGCTTATTGATAGTGATACATGGGAAAAAGCTCAGAATATATTAAAAAAATCAAAGCACTCATGCAAAAAAAACTTACAGGTTGATTTTCTATTGACTTCACTGCTTAGATGTGGAATCTGCGGCTGTGCAATGAAGGGTAAAAGTATTGTCAAAGGCGAAAGCTGCTACCGTTATTATATATGCTCAGGGAAATACAAGGATAAGAAAGAAAAAAAATGCGGAGCCATGCTTATTAAAGCAGGTGAACTTGAGGAAGCTGTATGGAAGTATATATGCACAAGGATTTACTCATTTATAAGTAGAGGACTGGATTCGGATAAGCTAATAGGAAGATTCATAACTATTAAGGAAAATGATAGTAAGAATATAATTATCAAAAAGGAAAAAGCTAAAAATGAGTGTGAAAGAATAAAAACCATGTTTCAAAAAGGCTATATAAATGAAGGGGAAATGCTAAAAAAGCTTGACACCCTGGAAAAGAGGCTCTCAAAGCTTGAAGCGGAAGCAGCTAAAAAAGATGAACATGAAGCTGGCTTTTTAGAAAAACTCAAAAAAAGCTGTAGCGAAGAAAATGTTCCTTATATTATGGAGGAAATGCTCAATAAATTGGACAGCAAAGGTAAGAAGCATATAGTAGGACTTCTGGTTTCTGAAATAACAATCATCGACAGAACTGTACAGATTAAAGGAATACTTTATGGTTTCCCTCCGGATACAACGCTTGTAGGTGATGTTCCGGAAAGCTATATCACTGTACCCGAAAGTGACATACCCAACTATGTACCAATCAATGACCCTTTCGGAAAGAACTAGTGAAGTCTGAAACCCATTATTTTGAATAGCTGGGCATAGCAAAAGGTCGGGAATACAAGAGATATATGCAGAAAAAATAAGCAATATGGTGATAGAATAAAAAAATAATAGAATTTGACGCAAAATCGAATTGAGTAGAGCATGCATATGTGATATTATTATTAAGCGTCGACGGTGCAACAAGCTGTTGGCGGGGAGTACAACAGGCACGAAAGTGCTTTGGTCTTTGAAAACTAAACAGTGTAAATTGATAACCAAGAAATTCTTTTGAGTTAGGGCAAGCGAAAAAGTTAAACGTAGGGAACGCATTGCATGCG